>Ga0075157_10000014_pt1 | contig 242713 bp, 190 predicted proteins | sample JI81BgreenDNA_FD_70967 | JGI IMG/M metagenome (GOLD analysis project Ga0075157, IMG submission 70967) | Wastewater effluent complex algal communities from Wisconsin, to seasonally profile nutrient transformation and Carbon sequestration -... | ecosystem: Engineered > WWTP > Effluent > Algae...
GAATAAATGGTCATCCTCTTTTTGGCATTTTTTAGAAATAAAAGTAAGAACCAGGATAGACTGTCTGAAAATTTATCGGATCATGAACTATGGGAAATTGGCTTTTTAAGGGACGACTAAATACTATTACGCCCCAGGCTGGCAGGAACCAGGATCTACACTAGAATATTTCGTCAATAAACCTGCATTTGATCAGCTCCCTTCGCATCTTCAGACAATCATCCGTACAGCTGCACAAGCCATGAACGTTTGGGTTCTTTCAGAATTTGAAGCAAAAAACCATCTATACCTTGAAAAAATAAAAAAAGAAGGGAAAGCCGTGATCGCGGAGTTCTCTCAGGATATTTTAGATCAACTGCAAGAGATCAGCCTTGATGTGCTTGAAGATATGAAAACCGATGCTAAGGCTAGTGAAATCCTTGATTCCTACTTCAACTTTAAAAAGAAAATTTCAGATTGGCATCAAATTTCTGAAAAACGATTTTATGCAAGTCTTCGTTAGCAATCACTACCGTATCACGGTGATATCACCTGATACCTTCACCATCTTTCCGAACTCATCTTGGTAGGTAGCTACATATACATAAACGCCTGCTTGTATGAATCGGCCACCAAAACTCCCATCCCAATCTACAGGGTCAACAGCAGGCTGAAAATTACTCTTGCTATACATTTTATTTCCCCATCTATCGAAAATAGCAAATTCCTCCACCACGACTTCGGGTGTATTGGTAGCAAAAGTCCACCTTGAATTTTGAGCATTTGAAGTACTCCCACCAAATGAGACGATATTAGGAAATATGAGTCGAATACCCACTTTGACACGGGTGTCAAACTCTTCGACGATGAAACAATCATTGTAGTATAAGACTACTCTATGTCGATAATCTCCAGGCTCAAGTAGTCCAAAATTGACAGAATTGCAATTCTTGCCTACACAAATCAATTCTCCATTGATATACCAAGCTATTGAATCTAACTGCATAGCCTCTGGATTGGTAAGGGAAAGATTGTACCTCACCTCTTGTGATTCGTAGACTTCTGGATCACCACTGATTTCATAATCTGGAACCACAGGAGGATTAATCACGAAAGTGTTGACAACTTTACAAGCATTGCCATCAACTACCTCTATCACGTGATTACCAATGCTTACGTCATTGCTATTTCCATTTTGTGGCACCCCATCAATGGTGTAGGTATAATTATTATTACCGACCACGTTGACAATCACTGAGCCAAACAGATCTTCCAAACATTTAGGGTCGAGGGTAGTCAGGTCTAGGACAGGCTGTTTGACCAAGGTTATTGTCGTTTCGTCCACGTACTCACATCCTAGATAAGAGAGTACGGCTTTGATCTTGTAAGTACCTTCTCCCATTTGACTTGGAATAAAAAGTCCACTCGGGCTAATATTTACATCACCATCCCACCGCAGACTTCCGTTGTGACTACCACTGATGGTGGTGCCTAGTTGTATAGGATTATTCCATTCACTTTCGCAAATGATCCCCGGATTACCATTGATCTGAACGGTGATCCCTTCGCAAATGATGGTTTCACATGATAAGCTTTGGCTGATCACGCCACAAATACACGCATCCTCGCTATCTACGACCACTGAGACCTCTGTACCTTGCCCTAACCCATCAAATGTGATACTTGGTGAATTTGAAGAAAAAACACCTAACGGACCAGCATCAATGGAATAAGAATTAGCACATGCTAAGTCATTCCACGCAAATGTGATGGAATTGGCGGTGGTGGTACAACTTAAATTTTGAATAGAATCTGGTGCTTGGACCTCTATGGTTTTACTCCGTATTTGAGAAGCACAAATTTGGTTAAATCCTTGGAGTGTCACAGTCTTGGTACCTGGAGTATCAAAACTGAAAGTTAGATCGCTTCCTGCTGTCAGGCTACCGCTCAAAAGCGTACCCCCATCAATTGTCCATGAATAAGAAAAATTTGGATTAGAGTTTATATTGATAAACTGAGCGGAAATCGAAGTACCCAAACAACTGGTAGGCAATAGATTGAAATCTACTTGGGGTACTTGAAGTATGTTAATTGTTTGGCAATAGATTGCTGAAGTTCCACAAGCATTTACGGCTTGAACACATACCTCATAATCCCCAACACCTGGAAATCTAATTTCGATAGAATTTTTTGATCCAATTGTTTGGATTGTGGCACCATTGTTTGCAGTCCAATTGTAATTATCTACAGTTGGGTCATCTTGAACAGAAAACGTCACTGGACCTGAGCCCTCACAAAGTGTTACCTGCCATGCTGACTCAACGGGAGTAGCAGGTTTTAGATCTTCTAGATTCAGATTAACTGAATCAAAAACTTTTGTACATGTGGCACCGTCCGCCAGCGTTACTGAAACTTCTAGTGTGTAATTTCCATTTGATAAAGCCAAGAAACGAGGTCCTACAGTACTTAATTCATTGCCCATTTGGTCTAGCCATCTGTATGCAACCTCATAGTCTTCAGTTGTATTTATTTGAAAATTTTGAAGTTCAATTGTTACCCCACCATTTTCGCAAGCGCCAATTACTACATCTCCTGCAATATCAATAATGACAACAGAAAGCATGACTAAACTATCGCAACCAGTAAGCATACTCCCATTTTCAATATTGAGTGGCAAGTCTGTCACTGATGCGGTGTACTCTACACCAAAATAAGTCACGGGACCACAACTAGTGATTGTTACGGGGGTTCGAGCACCTAAAGGGATGGTAGATACCAAGACTTCTTGGGTGTAACTACATCCATTCGAGAGTGTTACATTGTAGGTTTTGAGCCCAGCAGAAGTAATGATCGGCCCGAACCAACCTACTACGCCATCACCATTGGGGTCTTCATCGAGTGGACCTGCAAGTGGGAATTCGTTTTCGCAAACTGAAATTGGATCGAAGACCTCATCTTCGATAGAAGCTACTTCGAAGGTCCTACATTTAGGGGAAGTAACATCGCAAAAGTTAGTTGCTTGTACGCAGATTTCATAAGTCCCGGCATGATTAAAGTTCCAAATGCTATTGGCCGTTTTGCTGGAGTTAATCCCAGCAGGATAATCAGGATTAGCTGGAGATATAGACCAAGTGTAGTCAATGTCAATATCGAAATCTGCTAAATCCATAGCCAAGCCTTGGTAGCCTAGGCAAACAGTATTGGTCACATTGGCATCATTGGTCACTTGGATGGTATCAATGGGTGGTAAGGCAAAAGGCTGCACACCAAAATTGACTGTAACAGTAAAATTACAAATGGCGCCACTATAACCATCTACCCAAAAGTAATATACTTGACCTGGGATGAAGTCGCCACTATTTAGTTGAATTGGGGTTCCAGCGCCACCATTGGATGTGAATGCATCACATACGACAGAAGTTTCGAAAGTGCAATCGGTAAAAATTCCAGCTTGAATCCCGATTTCATTATTTTGCTGTGGAATACAATTGAATGGAGTAATCGTAATAGAAAGTGAATCCGACCCAGCTACGAAGGCAAACCAGCCCATGTTATCCGCATTTCCACCACCCGATCCTCCAGGTGCTGCTGGGCATAGCTTTCCATTTTCCGGCTGAGGACAATCCGTACTTAGCGTAGCTGGCAATACGCTCGTATAACCATTCAATTCTTGAAGTGAACAGATGATGGGGGCATCCTCACAACATCCTGTGGCTTGCTGACCCATTGAGGAAGTAATACTCATCAACAAAATCAACAATAGACAGGTGTGCCTAAATATATGCATCGGGTAATAATTTGGATAACTTCAAAAGCGGGACAAAAGTATCGAAATTATCCGAAACGATCTGAATTAAATCAAATAATTTTTCAATTTATACAAATTTTTGTAATATGTAGTTTAGAATGATTTTATCCATAAACTTCTCCTTACCTCAAAAGCGTAATTGGTCGGTAAATATGACGCTCCTCTCCATTTTCAAACACCAAAATCCCAAAGAAAACATAAACTCCCGGTTGAACAAAAACACCACCAAAACTCCCATCCCAAAAGAAATCCGAGTCTTGGGGATCAAAGTTTTCTGCACTATACATAAGATTCCCCCATCTATCAAAAATAAGATACGATCTGATAAACTCTAAGTTAGCGACACGGCTAAGGTCATACCTGCCATTCGGACCTGCTGTACCTGGTGCAAAGATATTGGGGAGTAGTTCTGCCTCTTCCTTGATCAAACTGACTTTCATCTTTTTAGAAACTATACAGCCATTGTCATCCACCACGATTACTTCAATTTCAGAATCCCTATCAAAGGCTATAGAAACTTCAGAACAGCCATTGCAAATGGTATCACCCTCGACAATCCAATATATCGATTCATAAGTTCGTGAAAACTGTGAGGCGACAAAATCTACCTCTTGATTGGGCATTACCAAATTCGGACCATCAAGGACGTAATCAATGGAAGCAATCAAATCGATGATTATTAAGGTATCTCCCTTACATCCACGAGCATCTTCCCAAGATAGAATATACGTATCAGATGCCAAATCCGTCAGTCCACTTAGTATCATACCATTGAGGTCCGAAAGCTGAAAAGTCACAGGAAGTTGGGCATTATTCCAATTCAATACCTGGATCGATCCATTGGTAGAACAAGTTACTTCCCTTTTGGAAAAATTCACATTAAAATTTTCTAAATCAATGCCTTGGACCGAATAAGAAAGTGAAGTCGAACATCCAGTTTCCAAATCTTCAACAATGAGAGCATAGGTGCCCTCACGTGAAATTTCAACAATTCGATTCGTAGAATCGCCAAGAATCGAACCATCAGTAGTCCGCCAAAGGAAGGACAGATCAAAACCACTATCCTCTGGTAAAAAACTTAGTACAACTTTGTCATTTCCGCAACCTAAGATTCCAGATTCCTGGATCTGTCCACTGGGTGTATTTCGGAGTTCCTCTACAAATATGGAGTCCACTTTCCGACAACCATCCGAAGACCTAAGATCCAGAAAATACCACCCAGGCTCCGAAACATCTATACTTTGCAATCCCCCTAAGGAGGTACCAAGACTATCAAACCAATTCCACGATGAAACAGACGAAACGGCTGTAAACCCAATGCTCGGCATTGGCTCCTTGCACGTGATGGTATCCCCTACTAGTTCTACCTCGGGCAATGCATTTGCTAGCAATATGCTCAGTGATTGCAAAGTATCGCATCCATTGGGGCCAATGACACGAATTGCCACATTCGATTCCGAGCCAGTCACTCGAATGCTGTCTGCCCTTACTATTTGACCGTCGATGATCCATTCAAATTCTGTGGAAGCGGAGATTTCTGTTGGAAAAACCCATACGTCCTCCTGGTCGCAACCGATTACCCATTGCTCAGAGATGCGCAATAAGGGCCTGGAAAAATCAATGGGGATGGGCGCAGAAACAAGAGTTTCACAGCCATTGGAGCCCACTAAATTCAAAAAAATATCTTCCATACTCGAAATGCTGACGGATGTGTCTAAACCAATCACCATATTTCCCTGCCTCCATTCATACGATACAGTACCTATCCCTCCTGAAACAAATGCAGTGATCACCGAGGTGTTACAATCTAAAATGCCATCAAACATAATATCGCCTGATGGGCTTAAGGTATCTACGACTACCTCAAAATCCTCGGTGTATGCACAACCTCTATCATCGAAAAAATTAACCCTAAAAATTCCAGATCGAGCCACACGGAATGTATCGACCTGAATCATGGTCGCACCATCGAACCAAGAAATCGAATTGACAGAAAAACCTGCTTCCAAAAAGATGGTTGCTTCGGGGTGTAAACAAGTAATGGTGTCCAGATTAATTGAAAAGGGAAGACGCTCAGATTCGTCAGCAACGAAAAATTCAAATGTATTGTTACATCCATTGTTCAAATTAGTGAGGATTAGTTCTACAACCCCTTCTATATTGACAAAGGCAGAATCCAAAGTCGGATTACTCAAAAGTCCTAATCCAGACCATTGGAACTCAAAATTGACATTCGAATTCGGGATAATTTTGCCGATTGGTGAAGTACAAGTAATGGGAAAAATACCAAAATCAGCAGTAGGTGCAATCGTATCAATTCGAACTTCAAAACTTCCAAAACTTTCACATCCATTTGGACTAAGGACGCGAATGTCATATTGACCGGGTGTAGAAATGGAAGGTGCAAGTATTGAAGATGAAAAACCTCCCGGTCCCGTCCAGAAAACATCGGAAACCACTCCCTGGATCTCAGGACTAAGTAATACAGTATCCGTCTCGCAAGTCAAAACACCTTCAAAAGATCCAATTAGTGGTGGTACCGTATCTTGAGTTATCGAAATAGATCTAGCACCGATACACCCAAATGAATCAACCAATGAGAGCGTGTATATTCCAGCTTCGGTGACTTGTAATTCAAGGCTGGAGCTAGAGACTCCAGGTCCAGTCCACAAAATGTCTTGGAGTGTAGACTCAGGCACTGATATGACTGGACTCAGCGTAAGATTAGTGAAAATACAATTCAGCGAATCGTCCGAAAGCTGTATATCGATATCGTAGCTCGTATCCACTATTTCGAGCTGAAGGCTATCCACACATCCATTTTCGCCTTCATAGACGTATGTGTAAAAACCTGCTGACCTCGTAGTCATTGACAAAAAATCAGAACTTATGATATCGGCTCCAATCCATAGAGCATTCGTGATTTTACCATCTACATCCGTCACAAGTATACCCGCTTGCTGATTTGTACACGATAGATTATCCAATTGGACCTCGATCATTGGAAACTCCAAATCGGTCGTCACCTCAATCTCGTTGCTCCCGCTACAGCCGTTAGAGTCTGTCACAGTCACTTGATACAGGCCAGGTTGATCCACGACAATAAACCCTCCGTTGTCCTGAAATGCAGACGACCCTGACCACAAAAAGGATTCCGAAGTCGTCGCCAAGCCAGCAACTACAACTTGTACGCTTGGGTTTGCACATGTAATTTGAGAAGTGACTAATTCAAAAAAGAGCTCACCCGATGGGTCCACCACAATCTCAATACTATCCCGAATAGAGCATGATCCAAAATCTACCTCCAAAAAATAAATACCAGGACTCGATACATAGATTGTGATTGAATCAACATCACTCAATATCTGACCATCATTAGTAGACCATTGAAAATCATATCCAATCAACGAAGAATCAGCCGTAATTGAAATAGAATCCACACCACAAGAAAATGATGGTGCAGATGCAGAAAACACAATGGAATCAGGAATGGATAATATTCTGAGTGTCCTCAAGGTGTCACAAATCACTCCATCAATCGAAACATCAAAGTCGCCGACTGCATCATAGGTCATTCCCTCAAAATCAATCGTTTGACCAACACATAAATAGAACGAGATCGTATCCAGATCAGGTTGATCAAAAATAGATAAAATCAAGCAGGAATCTGAGATTGCGGCACAAATTTGGCCCTGTCGCAGTAAGTCCCTCACGGCTAGCTCAGTAAGTCCTAAAAGATCAACAGACTCATAATCAGCAGAATCAATAGAAATACTGCAAACTTTAAACTCACCAATACCGAGCGTACTAGGATCGACTGAAGTTGTATCTTGCACCGCAATACCATCCTGAAAAACTACGTGGGAATAATAAAATCCGGGGGAGGGATCCTCAGAAAATTGGGCCTGAATGGGTAGGTTGATTCGTTCATCAAACCTGCAAAGACTATCTTTTTCTATTGCAAATGCACCTACGGTAGGATTACATTCACGGCATATGATGTCTTCTGAATTACAAAAAAACAAGGAAAATCCTCGAATCAGACCCGCATCAAAAGCACGGCCATCCACGATCTCCAAAGTCCAAATACCCGATGCAGTTCCAACATTAAAATCTTCCAAGCAACCCTGATGAGGATAATATGTACCCGAATAATTTCCAAACAAACCCCAAACTTGGCCATTTTGCCAAACCGGAGAAAATCCAGCATCAGGACTGGATGCACTACCACAAGAAGTGAAAAAAACCCGCCAATTGGTAAAATTGGTAGCCCCTCCTACCCCAATGTTCCCGATTAATGTAACACGCTGTCCAGCTGGAGAGACCAAATCAAACTGAAGATCACCTACAAACGAATGACGAAAATCAATGTAAACCCCACAAACTCCTTGACTTGGATCAGAAAGATCATCAATTGATGCTTCTAACACTGTAAGTCGAAGTATCGTGGTATCCCTATCAATTATGGCAGATGGTTCAGTAATATCGCATTGCGACCACGCGGTCCAAGACAACATAAAAAACAATAATGAAAAGAAACCATTCTTCGCTAAAGTCATAGATGGATTCGCTGAGCGTATTACTAGTATACTTGATTGGACAAAAATACAAACATAAAACTAAAAAAAATGAAATATAATTGCTTCAAAATATCATTGGAATTCATATTTTAGCGCAAATTTTATGTGCTAATAAATAATCAAAGATTAAAATCATGGTAAAAACTGTGCAGCTAAGCTTACTCCTGTGCTTGTTCTATTTCATTTCGCCAATTAATATTTGGTCTCAATCAACGAAAGAAACCCTTGACAATACATTCTTTCGCTACAGTGTCGTAGACATGCCATCCGCTTCGATACTTGAGACCATTACTTCAAGCCGAGATGGGGATGTAGAAATGGACATTTTGGGTCAAAGCTTACGCATGAAGCTAAACCCAATCATCAGCCCAAACTACGTCCTTAAATACGCAGATGAAAATGGGATCCATGAAAAAATAGGTACAGATGCAAAACCTATGCAAGGAAAGACAGCCTCGGGTCAGAATGCCAGCCTAACTTTCAACAGTGGTTTCATCTATGGTTACATCGAAATAGGTGAAGATGTACTCTATGTAGAGCCGCTTTACCACTATGAAAAATCGGCCAGATTTGATCAATATGTAACCTACTACCAAAAAGATGTAAAACCTACAAAAAAGAATCGATGTGCCACAGACCATTCTAGAAGAATCACAGATGACCAAGTAGTGACAGGAGAGCAAAGTAGCCGTATGGGTTGTAGAGAGGTAGATTATGCGATAGCAAACGATTGGCTCATGTACCAACAATTTGGACAATCAATTAGTGCCGTCGAGAACCATGCAATTGGTGTCACAAACAATGTTCAAACCAATTGGGACAATGAATTCAATGTAGAAGTCGTCTTCCAAATTGTCACGCAATGGATATCGACTTGTAGCACATGTGATCCTTGGACCAACAATACCGATGCTGGCATACTACTTAATTCATTCACGCAGTGGGGACCATCTGGATTTGGAGTAACCCACGACCTTGCTTCTTTATGGACCAATAGAAACTTCGATGGGAGTACGATTGGGATCGCTTGGTTGACGGCCATTTGTACCAATCTCAGATACAATTGTCTTCAAAACTTTACGAGCAATGCTGCACAAAAACGTGTACTTACCTCACATGAGATTGGTCACAATTTCTCAGCTCAACACGATGGAGCTGGAAGCAACTTTATCATGGCTCCATCTGTAAATACTAGCAATACATGGTCGAGCACCTCTATCAACAGTATCAATAACCATATTGCCACTAGGACCTGCTTGGCCAATTGTGAAGTGGTTCTTCCGCCGACGGCTAATTTTACATGGAATGTCACAGAAGAATGCGTAGTAGGATCCGTGAGCTTTACAAGTACTTCGACCAATAATCCGACGAGTTACAGCTGGACTTTTCAAGGGGGATCTCCATCGACTTCAACTCAACAAAACCCAACAATATTATACAATAGCCCCGGCGTGTATAGTGTCACCCTCACTGTATCCAATGCGGCAGGAAGTGACTCAGAGATAAAAACAGGAATTATTACCATATCACAATTTCCTAATGCCGATTTTACTTGGTCTTACACCACCCCAGTAGTGTCCTTTTTTGATGCCTCCAGTAATGGAGAAAGCTTCTTCTGGGAATTCGGTGATGGGGGTTCTAGCTCTGTTCAAAATCCAGTCTACAACTATGGCCAAGACGGAGTCTATCAAGTTACTCTTTCTGTAACCAATGTCTGTGGTACGGATACAAGAACAAAAACAGTTCAGGTTTCAACACCACCTGTAGCTAACTTTACAGGCTCCCCTACCACAGGATGTACCCCCTTGACTGTTCAACTTCAAAATCAATCGACTAACAATACCCTCAGCTACTTCTGGTCACTGCCAGGAGGGACACCGCTGACATCCACAGAAGAAAATCCTGCCGTCATCTACTCTAATGCAGGAACTTATCCAGTTACTTTGACTGCGCTCAATAATCAAGGATCAAACACCATTACCAAACAAGCTTTCGTGACGGTGGCTGCTTCGGCTGAAGCAAATTTCAATTTTGCGACGAATCTAGGATCGGTAACATTTACCAACTTATCATTAAATTATACCACCCTGCTTTGGGACTTTGGCGATGGAAATACATCTACAGAAGTAAATCCTGTACACACCTATGCAACGAACGGCACCTACATCGTGTCACTTACTGTATCTAACTCAGCATGTGGATCTACGACCTACACCAGAGACGTAACAGTAGTGATCGGAGTCCAATCAGCATTTGGAGTACAGGGAGGTCAGACTATGGGCTGTAGCCCAATGGCTGTAGAATTCGAAAATCAGTCTGTGGGAGGGGCTACGAGCTTCCAGTGGATATTTGAAGGCGGAAATCCGGCTACATCCACAGATGTAAACCCATTAGTTAGCTTTGGGGTACCTGGTCAGTATGATGTGACCCTCATCAGCACCGATGGAAATACGTCTGATACCCTTACTCTGGTGGACTATATCTCCGTGATCGATGTACCCTCAGCCAATTTCACTTCAGATAGAAATGGGTTTTCAATTGCATTCACCAACCAATCTACATATGGACAATCGTATGAATGGGATTTCGGAAATGGAAGTATCTCCACAGAAGAAAATCCTATCATCGATTATGGCCAAGAAGGAATATACACCGTAACCCAAATTACAACGAACAGCTGTGGTAGCGACACCATTGTTAGCATGGTTCATACCGTCAATCTGCCGACTATAGGATTCAGCACCGAGAGCGCTAGCCAGATTTGCCCGGGTGATGTTGTTCGATTTGTAGATGAATCTACCTCCTTCATTACGGGATGGAGTTGGAACTTCCCAGGTGGAACGCCGACGAGTTCAACTGAACAAAATCCAACTATTACGTACAATATTCCAGGAGTATATCCAGTCACACTACAAGCCACAAATATCCAAGGCACTAGCTCGCTAACCCTTGCAGGATATGTTCGTGTATATGGAGAACCAGAAATAGAGTATACTGTCACACCAATCTCTCCAATAGAGTACAATGTAAGCTACACAGGATTAGATACGGATTCATACGCTTGGATTTTACCTAATGGCGATACCATCTCAAATCAAACCCTAGATATCAGTTTTGAAAGCAATGGCACGTACACCATCACTGTTTTGGCCTCAAATCCTTGTAGTGAAACAGTATCCACATTTGAAATAACCGTTACAGGTTTCCCTGAATCAAATTTCGAGCTTTCAAACAACCAAGCCTGTAGCCCCACTGAAATCCAATTCACACCCGGCGATTTGACTGGAGATACGTATGAATGGACTTTCGAAGGAGGTACACCAGAAAGCTCTACCGAGATCAACCCAACCATTGTATACAATACACCGGGAAATTATGGTGTAACACTAAAGGTAACAAACCAATTTGGGGTTTCGGAGACCGTCGAGCAAAACATCGTCGTAATCTTCGAAGAGGCCATCAGTGATTTTGAAATAGCATATGATGGTAGTACGCTATCCACGACCAATTTAAGTCAAAATGGAAGTACTTATCTATGGGATTTTGGTGATGGCAATACGAGTACTGAATTCCAGCCAACACATTTGTATGCAGAAAATGGAACTTATACCATTAGACTGGAGGTCACCAATCCGTGCGGCACAGTAGTATCGACTAAAGAACTAGAAGTCGTAGTCTTGATCCCTTCCATAGATTATAGTTATAGCCAAAGCGGTAATTGTGTACCATTCGAAATTAGATTTACGGACAATAGCTCCAATGATCCTACTTCATGGGATTGGATCATCACCAATGGAATTGATACACTCAGATCTTCGGAGCAAAATCCAATTTTCTTAATTCCATCAGCTGGTTCATACACCGTCATTCTTACTGCTTCCAATACAGCGGGTAGCCGAACAAGTACTTCTTCAGATTTATTTATAGCTAACGATCGACCAACAGCTGACTTCACATCGGATGTAAGTTTTGAGACGGTCAGCTTCTCAAACAACTCTATCGGCGCTACAAGTTATTTCTGGGATTTTGGCGATGGACAAAACTCTTTAGAGGAAAACCCAAGTCATGACTATAAGGAGTTAGGAGAATACCGAGTCACACTTATCACCACCAATGAATGTGGTACGGATACGACTACCCAAATCATAACTATTCTTCGGACAGGGACAGCAGAAACTGAACTAACCGATCTCCAAATTTATCCGAATCCAGCCACTGAATTTATCATACTTAAAGGTAGAATACCAAGTGCTTTACAAGAGGTACGCATCGATATCTTCAATCAATTGGGTGCACAGATCCAAAGTAGGAAATTTTCAATGTCAAATTCTGAGTTAGACTTAAATATTCCGATAGACGAACTTAGCAAAGGTATTTTCATCTTGAAGGTAAGTACACCAATGGGAGAAAAATACTTTAAATTTGTGAAAATTTAAACCCACTTCGAAATACCAAATTATAAAAATGGCAGGCCAATTCTTGATTTGGTCTGCCATTTTTTTTAAATCAGTATCTTATGATTTACCTACCAAAGTGCCAAACGCTATTTTTCCTTTTGACCATTCTTGGATTGGTAAGCTGCCAATCAAAAGAAAATCGGATGAATGCGTTTGTTCGAGTTTTTAATGAAGCTGCCACCATCTCCACCCTGGATCAAGCCGTCAAGTCCCTCCAAGCGCATGCTGAGGGTGACACCATCGTGTTGAAAGCCATTGTCGATATCGATCCAAGTGGTGCACAGCTGACCTCCAATGTCATTAAATCTGCCATAGAGAATGGATTTGGAAATTTTTCAATTACGCGAGATTTAGAATACCATAAAGTAGGCTTCATATTGGATATCAGAGATGTACAAAACACTCGAATTTCCAGAACACCCCTTGACTTTTCGAATAAAGCAACCCAAAATACCAAAGCACTTTCGGAAATTGATCAAATGCTGGCCCTGCTCAACGAAAACCTACCCATCACCGATGAAGCTGGATTTACCTATGATCAAATAAAAGTGTCGAATGATCAGACCTTGGAGTACTTAATTACTGTACCAGATACCCTTGTAGAAATGATGGGTTTGGAAGGAATAGAAGAAATCCTTCAAAAAGAACTAGCTGGAAATCCTCAGCTTGAGTACACACAGAATGCTGCAAAAAAACTAGGGTTGAAGCAGATTGCATATGTCTTCAGACATCCCGAGACCGGGGCTAGCCTTTTGAATATCCCATTCAGCACAGAGGCGGCAGTAGAATAAGGTTTGTAACTTTTGGAACGAAGTATCGATTGATACAATCATATCTTTGTACTACTTTTATTAAAATGAAGAAAACCTTAAACAATAGGATCAAATTTCTTTTAATACAAGCGTAATCGAATGCACAAAAACGAACCAATCATGGCGAGATTCTTATTCTTATTTTCATTTCTACTCTTGATCGCATGTCAAGCTCAAACCCAGGCCATCACTAAACAAGTTTCGGTCCAAGAAGCTAAAAAAATGATTAGTAGCCAGAAAAACTTGGTTATTATTGATTATCGTACACCTAAAGAAATCGCCCAAGGCAAAATCCAAAACGCTCTCGAAATAGATTATTACCAACCGAACTGGAAAGAAAAAGTAGCAAAAATGGATAAATCCAAACACTACTTGGTCTATTGTGCAGTCGGTGGCAGATCCAATGGAGCAGCAAGTGAAATGGAGAAAATGGGATTCAAAAACATCTACAATATAAAAGGTGGGTATGGTGAATGGAAAAAATCAAAGTAAGTAAAACTGAAACTAATGACGGACTATATCATAGACTTATTACAAACCTTCTGGAATGGTCAAGCTGGCTATGCAGGATACCTTTGGTACGAAATCAGCCATCCAAATTGGGGTAATTATTTCTATTGGCTGATTGGTGTATCGCTATTCTTTTTCCTACTAGAGTGGTACCGACCATGGAGACAAGACCAACCAAAATTCAGAAAAGACTTTTGGATCGATGTCTTTTATATGTTCTTTAATTTCTTCTTATTCTCCTTGCTTATCTACAACGGCGCATCGGACGTCGTGGTCAAGCTCTTCAACAATCTGATTCTAGCGATCACGAATTTTGACCTACAAGCTTCCAATCCTTTGCAATCATTCCCCATGTGGGCCATACTCATCATAGGATTCATTCTACGTGATTTTGTACAGTGGTGGGTACATAGATTACTCCATGCCCATCCAAGATTATGGGAATTTCATAAAGTACATCACTCTGTGGAGCAGATGGGATTCGCTGCACATCTCCGTTACCATTGGATGGAGAATGTGGTATACAGATCGCTAGAGTATATACCGTTGGCCCTTATTGGAATCGGGTTGTATGATTTTTTCGTTATCCATATTTTTTCACTCACCATCGGTCATTATAATCATAGCAATATTAGTGTATCCGGACGCGTGACCGGCGGAATCCTAGGTGCACTCATTGGGATCATCATCACACAAAACTTATTCGATGTTACATTGATGTCAGAGGCAAATTTCTGGCAGAAGGCTCTGGTTTTTATTGCTATTGTGTCGTTTGGGGCATTGGTTTTGGGACCAATTATGAAGTATATATTCAATAGTCCAGAAATGCATATTTGGCACCATGCTTATGAACTACCAAAATCACATCCTAGGGGAATAAATTTTGGGATCAGCCTAGCATTATGGGATTACATATTCGGGACAGCCGTGATACCGCATGATGGAAAAGATATCAGACTTGGATTCCCAGAGATTGAAAAGTTTCCAAAAGATTTTGTCTCTCAAATGACGCATGGAATCAAATCTGAGGCCCATTAGGCACGTAGATTCAACACCTTTGGAGATATAAAAAGCTTGATTTTTTGAAAAATAGTAAGCTGGCTCAACCAACGTAAGTCGGTAAACTTTATATTTGTCCTTTAAATTGACTTTTTCACTTCAAAATTTGACAAATGAATAAAATTTTAACCTTCCTCTTCATTTTAGGAACACTTAGCCTGCAAGCTCAAAAGAAAGACTTCACGTGGTTTGATGCTGGTATCAAAGTACAAACTGGTGCAAGTGGTTTTTACAACAAGGCACTTTCTGATTCTGACTTGTATGACTATGAAATCGGTCTTACAGATGCCTTTTCAATAGGTGGAAAACTTGGTTTCAACTATGGAAACAATGGTCTTGCTGTAGATGTCATGTTTGGTCGTGCAAAACAACGATTAGAAGTCAGCTCGTTGGGCCAGACAAATACAAATATCGAGTGGAATACTTTAGACGTATATGCCCTATACCGAAATGCAAAAAACCTTGGTTACTTCGAAATCGGACCAAAAATCTCTTTTGTCAACAAGGTAGAAAAAACTGGTGCTGAAGCTCAAGGAGATATCAAATCTGCATTCAATGGCAACTTTATCTCAGGCGTGATTGGTTTTGGAGCGAATTTGATCGGAAACGACGGTCGATTCAGCGGTATCCTTGGTTTAAGATTTGAATACGGACTAACAGATTTCGTCAATAAGGATACTGGATTAAATACAGGCGCACCCGTTATGGACCCAAGAATCTATGCAGCAGACGGCTACACCAGTACCGCCCCAATATTTGCGGGTGTGGTATTTGAGTTAAATTGGGGAATCGGTGGATTCGGAAAAGCTGCTTGTGGTCAGCGCTCTAAGTTTATCTTCTTCTAAACAATAATAGTATAATCACACTAAAAAAAGGTGATACTGATCGTTTTTCAGTATCACCTTTTTTTGTCAAAGACCTGAAAAGTTCAAAAAATGTACACTTTAGAAAATGACCATTTGATTGTCAAAGTACACCCCCGCGGTGCAGAAATCAAATCCATGTATCATAAATCGAGTCAAACAGAATGTATGTGGCAGGGAGACCCACTGAGTTGGAATAGAACAGCACCCATCCTTTTCCCTATAGTCGGAAGGCTCAAAAATGACGAATATCACTACGAAGGACAGACTTATTCTTTGAATCAACATGGTTTTGCCCGTGACTTAGCTTTCGAACTTCAAGCTTCGCAGGATCCAGATATACTCATACTAAGCACAAAAAGTTCCGAAGAAACAAAAAAAGTATATCCCTTTGACTTTCAGCTTATTTGCACTTACAGAATCCAAGATCATACTTTATCCATCCACTGGGAGGTCATCAATCAAAGTGAAGGCAGTATGCATTTTAGTTTGGGTTTCCATCCCGGATTTTCTACCACGATGCAGGCTGGCGACCAAATGGAGGATTACGATCTTCACTTCACACCAGCGAGTACCCAAATGCTTTTCGTAATCGAAGGAGGATTGATTGGAAAAACGGGCCCCTCTCCTATTCCAGTGACTGGTATCCTCCCCCTTAGTCCAAAACTCTTTGAAAATGATGCGCTGGTGTACAAAAAATTTCCTGCAAAATCCTTCAGCTTATTACATCGCCAAAGGCAAAATGGTATCACAGTCCACGCAGCAGACTACCCTTACTTGGGTATTTGGTCAAAGAAACCAGGAGCGTTTGTTTGTATCGAACCTTGGTATGGTATTGCAGACGCAGTCTCTCACAATCAGGACCTGACCCAGAAGGAAGGAATAATTACTTTAAAGCAAGGTCAATCCAAAAGTTTCAGCCTAAGTATCGAATATGTACCGACAAGTCGTGAAAAAGAGAATTGACAATGGAATGATAAATAATTAGGTAGAAAGCACTAATTTTAGGGCAAATTTTGGAAACCCTTCCGTAAAACAAACCCGCAACCAACCCATGAATCAAAAAAAAATCCTAGTCACTGGCGCCAATGGTCAAATTGGTAGCGTATTGACCCAAAGTTTGAGAAGTCAATTCGGTACAGACCTAGTAATTACCTCGGATCTTTCTGCACCCGAAAACCCAAATGGCCCTTTCGAAATTTTGGATATCACCGATCACCAAATGACCGCTGACCTCATCCAAAAACATAAGATTACCGACGTATATCATCTAGCTGCTCTGCTTTCTGCCAAAGGAGAGGCTAACCCTATGCTTACCTGGCGAATAAACTTAGATGCTTATCTCAACATTTTGGAACTAGCTCGGGAGAAAAAAATACAAAAAATATTTTTCCCATCCACCATCGCAGTCTTCGGAGCCACTACCCCTCGAGAAGAGACGCCGCAAGATGTACCTTTGCTTCCAGAAACGGTATATGGAATCTCGAAAACATCGGGCGAACTCCTGAGCAACTACTACGCAAAAAAATTTGACGTCGATGTTAGATCCCTCCGATATCCTGGCATCATTGGCTACCAATCTTTGCCGGGAGGTGGTACAACAGACTACGCTGTAGAAATATTCTATGAGGCGCTAAGGCACAAGACCTATTCCTGCTTCCTGGAAGCAGATACTCGCCTGCCTATGATGTACATCTTCGATGCCATTAGAGCCACCATCGAACTCATGGAAGCTCCCAAACAAAATGTCAAACTCAAATATGGCTACAACCTGGCAGCAATGAGTTTTACGCCGGCTGAGATCGCTGCAGAAATCCAAAAACATATTCCAGATTTCAAGATTAGTTATGCACCAGACTTCAGACAAGCCATCGCTGCTTCTTGGACGGAAAGTATTGATGATGCGCAAGCCAGAGCCGATTGGGGATGGCGTCATGAATTCGACCTTTCATCTATGGTCAAGGATATGCTTGAAAACATCAAAATATAAATTCACACAGCATGAGCAGAGAAAATTTTTATACCCAATTGAATGCCTCACTCCAAGAAATGAAGGACCAAGGCTTGTTCAAAACAGAGAGAATCATCACCACACCCCAATCAGCAAGTATAGAGACGAACCAAGGTCAGCATGTCCTAAATTTTTGTGCGAACAATTATTTAGGTCTTTCCTCCCATGATTCAGTCATTAGAGCAGCAAAGGAAGCCATTGATAGTCATGGATTCGGCATGTCATCCGTCAGATTCATATGTGGTACGCAGGATATTCACAAAACGCTCGAACAAAAAATAGCTGAGTTCGTAGGTTGTGAAGATGCCATTCTCTATGCAGCAGCATTTGATGCGAATGGAGGACTGTTCGAGCCATTACTAGGCGAAAATGACGCCATCGTATCAGACCAGCTTAATCATGCATCCATCATCGATGGCATCAGACTTTGTAAAGCAAAGCGATATCGATATGCCAACAATGATATGGATGATCTCGAAACCCAGCTAAAAAAAGCCAGAGAAGAGGGAGCCCAGCACATCTTGGTAGCAACAGATGGAGTCTTCTCCATGGATGGAATTATAGCCCAAATGGACAAAGTCTGTGAGATAGCTCATCGATATGGAGCTCTAGTCATGGTGGACGACTGTCATGCCACGGGATTCGTGGGAAAGAGAGGCAGGGGAAGTGCAGAGCACAGTGGAGCCTTTGGGCAGCCAGATATCATCACCGGCACCTTCGGTAAAGCACTCGGGGGCGCATCGGGAGGTTTCACAGCAGGAAAGAAGGAGGTGATCGAGATGTTGCGTCAAAGATCTAGACCATACCTATTCTCAAACACACTAGCGCCATCCATTGTGGGCGCTTCTATTAAGGTCTTAGATCTACTCACAGAATCAACAGAGCTCCGAGATAAACTAGAGCGCAATACTTTACAATTTAGAAAAGGAATGACCGAAGCAGGTTTTGATATCATCCCGGGTACACATCCGATCACACCTGTAATGCTTTATGACGCTCCACTTGCCCAAAAATTTGCGGAGGAATTGCTCTCTGAAGGTATCTACGTAATTGGTTTCTTCTATCCGGTGGTACCGAAGGATAAAGCACGCATCCGCGTACAAATATCAGCCGGACACGAGCCAGAACACATCGATCATGCCATCCAGGCCTTTACGAAGGTAGGGAAAAAATTGGGAGTCATCTCATAGGCTCCTCTCCCACTCAGCAAATATAAACTGTAAGTCTGTTGCTCAAATAGAATAGGAAAGTTACCACTAATCAGGTCTTCGATACAACTGACTTTCAAAATCTCATAAAAAGAGCTCGCCTTGATTCAGGTGGGCTCTTTTCTGTTTTAGGATTCCAGCATTTCATTATGAAAACACACCCCAAAAACATACTATCAATGAAAATACGGTAGTAATCGCAAGAATCTGACTCATACCAATTCGGGCAAACCCCATACTTAATTAGTATAAAAAACATACATATAATCTTGTATTTGTGTTATTTATAAATTATATAAAATAATTATAAAAAAATATCAGAAATTTTGAGAAAAACATATACAAGATATTTGTAATGTATTATATATTTGTGCTGTGATTATTAAAGATATAATCATTTATACATATGACATGAATGGATTTCAGTCCAAAAAAATATACAGGATAGCTCATTCCTGAAGATTATGAGTTTTGGTTATTAAATTGAGTAATGCCCGTGGTTTCGTCTCCACGGGCTTTTTTGTTTTATGGAATTCTCATTTTTATTGTGCTTATTCCAAACGGAATGCGGCTTTCACTCGAATGAAGACTATTAGAAGTTTATCTAATGACCACGCCTCCTGCTACAACACCACGACAAAACAAACATCCTATTTCAGCTTTTTTGAGCTCATCCATTGACAACCATGTAAAATTTTAGTATCTTTACAAAAACTAAAATTAAATAGCTATGGACTTTCATTTAGTAACTGTTTGCTCATTTCATGATGAATTCTTGGCACATCTGGCTGTAGCAAAGTTAAAAGACAAAAATATCCCTTCAGTCCTCCAGAATACTGATAGATTTACCATGCAAAATTTAGAAGCTATTCAATTACAAGTAAGGGAAGAAGATTTGGAGCTAGCCCAAACGATTTTAGAAGAGGGAGGTTTGAGCTGAGTAGGTAAAAACGACCTATTGATGTGCACTTAAGCCTTAATACTTTGGATAAACCGAATCGCTTCTTGATTAAAGATGGCTGGTTGGTCAACATTGACAACGTGACCACAAGGCTCGATGATGTGCAATGTGGCACTCTTATGGATTTTGATAATTTCTTTGACAGGCTCTAAAAACATATGATCTTCATTGCCCATAAGGTAAAGCGTGGGAATATTGATGTCCTTACTTCTATACCATTTCAGAACTTGGTTGACACTAGATGTAAGTTTGTACCACCTCAAAAATTCTTTTTGGGCTAATTTTTTTGCCTCATTGATGAAGAGATTTCTCGAAGCAGAGTGGTTGCGCTTTGGCATAATGACAAATGCAAATATCCGGTACAAAAGAATGTAGGGAATGAATCTTTTGGTCCAATCCCCAATTTTCATTAGGAGCTGGCCTTGAAAATTGAACTTGAGAATAGCGCCTCCCAACACCATACTCTGGACCCTATTTGGATATTGCTCAGCCAATTCTCTGATAATGATAGTTCCAAGTGAGATACCTACGAAATGCGTCTTTTCTATCTTGAGGTAATCTAGCACTTCCACCACGTCCTTACTGACAGAACTGAAGGTATATTGAGAAAGATTGGGTGTCACTTTTTTAGATCCTCCGTGTCCTCTTAGATCAACTAATAACACATTGAAATAAGCCGAGAAGGCTTTGAGCTGCTGAAACCAAATATTCGAGCTACCACCTGCACCATGAATGAAAGTCACCCAAGGCCGAGTCTGATCCGAAACAAAGGTTTTATAATGAAGCATTTGGAAAATCCATTTTGAATTGCAAATATAGTCACTTTTTCTATGTCTACTGAGATTAAAACACAGATAATCACTAAACTAAAATTCAAATGTATTAGTTCATGGTCAGAGGCTTGGTTTTGACCAATAAAATCAGGTGCTAAGGTATGAAGACCTTTGAGGTACAATACCCCACCCCTGTCTGGATTCTTAATAGATACAAACCTGTTTCGAGCCTATCGACTCGTACGGACTTCTCGATATCCGAAGACTCCCATGATTTGCTCATTAATTTTCGTCCATCCAAACCAAACAATTCGAAACCAACAATCTGCAACTTGTCTGCCCTGGTACGCAGGGTAATCATCCCATCCTCATTTAATACCGAAACTCCACAATCCACCTTTTCATTGGCAAGTTCTGTCATTGGATATAGACTCAAAGTCATTATCTGGTGATCGATATCGTAGATTTCTGCAGCTACTTCATCAGATAAACTTACAGGTGCAGCTTGCATGATGGTAAGTAATGATTCACCTTTCTCAAGCCACAATCCATACGGATCTGAGCCGCTTACCGTCAATACCCGACCAATCTTTGCCATATGGATTCGATCCAACAAATGAGGAGGCACTTGGACTTCAATATCTGCGTGCTCTAGCTCAATGGAAAATTGGAATCCCAAAAACAATCCACTTTGGTTCGGGAAAATCCTAATTCCATCCTTCGATGGAGTCTGATTTAGCACGAAGTTGGCGCTGCGACCACTAACTTCTGGATCTTCATTGCGAATTTGGCTAAAACTACCATTGACATCTCCCAATTTCAATCCAATAAAATCAAATTCCTTATTGACATCCTGAAAGCTTGCAATTCCGATAGAATCAGGAAAATTCCAAGGGCGAAGCGGATCCTGGAAGACATAATCTTTACTTAAAAATTTCCAATTGGGCTGGCCATTGGGAAACGATGCATCTATGCCAAGAACAACTTTTCGAATGGCTACGATATCAGACGTAGTGATGGTCCTACTATTATTGACATCTGCTGCGATCAATTGATATGGACTTGGAAACCTATTGATTCCAAGAATATGCTGCTGAATTAAGACAATATCAAGTGTAGTAAGCCCTTGGGAAGCAAAGCCTGGATAAACCGACCTGACAGATCCTCCGCCCAACATTGGGATTTGGTCAAACTGAAACTCTCCATCGACATTTGTTGATCGAGATCTTGTTTCATCACTCTCTTGAAGTTTTAGTCTGACTTCAGCTTGATGGATCGGTCGTTGATTAAAGCTAGTAACCCGACCTGAAATCATCGTGGTACCACCATTATCCGGGCATATGTTTTGATTATCCTGAACCCGGATCGTCACATTGCAATAGTCTTGATTTCCAGCCTCATCCGTCACCCACATCTCCAATGGGATATCCGCGCTAACACCATTGGGGATATCCTCACATCGAATCGTGCGACTTTCATCCGAAGCTTCAGAAGAGAATGAAAATCTCAACTGATGCTCCATGGTACAATTATCAAAACTTCCGAAATCAAATTGACCTGCATATATTGACACCTCACCAAACTCACTCATTACTGCCGTGACAATGGTAGAGGTACATCTTGGGGTAGGCTTCTTGCAATCACGGACTACTAGGATTTTTGTACCTATCTTAAAATTACCGCATTGATCTTCTAGCCGTATCCTCAGGCGGTGGGATCCATTAGGAAGATTTACCTGAACTTGGTTCGAATTACCAGTCTGATTAATGCTTTGATCATTGAAAAGATCTAATTCCCAAGTCCATCTGAGCTGCGCATTGGGTGTACACTCGTCCGTTCCTACCAAGGACTCTTGATAAGCGGTCAATCCACAATTCTCCGAATAATTGCACACCTGAACTGTATCAAGGTTTTGAATGACGGGAGCTATATTGTTGTTAATCTTTATGACTTGAATGCGGGACCAAAGTCCAGTCTGTTGGTTTTGGTTAAATTGGCACCAATCGATCACTGTCCATGTACGAAGGATTTCTTGGCAAGCTCCATTTGCAATCGTAAAAATCTGATCTTCGTGGGTAGCACTCACCAGATTGCATGTGGAATTTAAAAATATAGGCCTACCAGTTTCGAAGTTTTGCTCCATTCCGATCACACAGCCAAATATAGTAGTGTCACGCGGCCAACGGATATCTTCAACATTAAATGGATCAGGATTTCGGACCGTGATGATTTGTGTACAAGATTGAGAATTGCCATATGCATCGGTCGCCGTAAAAATACGTTGAACCCGACCCACACTACATTCCAATTCAAAAATAGCTTGCTCTGAGATTTGGACACTACAATTATCAATGGCTAATCCATCCTGACCTACTACACCTTGATTGTAGGCATCGAAGATCTGAATGTTATTTCTGAGATTAGGAGCACTTACAACGGTCCCATACCTTTGCAAAGCCCCCTCCTCCAACGGTTGGTCACATGAGATGGTCAAAGAAGGAGGACATGTAATCACAGGAGGTAGCTTATCCTCTACATGGACCATGACCATACAAGTATTGGAATTTCCTGATGGATCGGTAACCCGAAGACTCACTTGCACATCAGCTCCAATATCCGCACAGCAAAAATCTACTTGAGGACCGAAATCTGTATTTCCACCGCAATTTAAGTTCATACGACGCACAGCATAGCCCGAAATGCCACAATTATCCCAACTCCCTGCATCAAGTGAATTCGGAAATATCCGACCACGGCCGTCAGACCCCAAAGACACTTTTGTATTCTGAATGCAAAGCATAAATGGCACCTGATTATCTTTGACAAAGATAGGAACTTGGCAAGTGGAATAATTGCCGCAAGCATCCGTTACTGTCCATTCTGCAAAGTAATTCGAAAGAGCTAAATCGCGGGCAAAAAACTGATTGCCTTGTTGGAAAACAGCGCCAGAGAGTACTACACCCTGCGCATCTAAAATCCGCAATGTAGATGTTGTGGTCCCACAATCTTGAATCTGAGTAGGAACTGGAATCAAAAACTGCTCGCTTATACAGTCATATGCTTGTGTCGATACCACCAAAGAATCCACACAGGTAAAAACAGGCGCCACCCTATCCGCAACCTCGATGATTTGATTATGTTGGAGTGATTGCGCATTACACCAATTGATCACTTGCCACTGTCGGAGTATTTTCCTAGATCCGCTGCACGCAGGAAAACTGGTATCACTGTATGTAGTTTCTAATCTCCTACAACTACCGATAAAGGGCGTACCAGTCACGATTGGGTGTGGAGCCCCACTCGGAAGTCGCTGCCAGTCCCCTTCGCACAATAAAGCATTGGGACCATCAAAATTAGCTGGAAAAGTAACCTGAGAAAGACCTTCCGTACGTAATACGATCCGCTCAAGTGCAGAAGTCATATTTCCAAAACTATCCCTAGCAGTCCAAGTACGATCGATTCTACGATCAAGGCCTCCTTGGCAATTTAGATTAACAGTGACATCTCGGAAGGTCAGCAAAGTAGGCCCACAGCCATCAAAATTCAACACCCTAAAACTATCCACGCCTATCCTTTTGAAGGTGCTGTGGCTTGGGATAGGTAGCCCGTAGACCTCAGCACGGACATCCCGCAAGCAGCTGATGGTATCACTTTTTACCAAAAGCTCAGGAGCAGCATAATCAAACACCGAAAAAGTACCGTGACAAAAAGTATTTCCACATAAATGGCTCAGCTTGTATTGAACCGTCTTTCCAATGTGATTTACGTTTACGGTATTATTAGCAATTAATTGATTGTTGATTCTTAATTCTAATTGATAATACTCCGCCGGACCTATCAAATGACTGCTCACCAAAGAAGGGGTAATTAACTGGGTACAATCCGCCCCTAGAGAGATATTGATGTTATTGTTACAGGTAAGTGGCGGAGCACTCATTAGGAAAATCCGTACAAGGTCAGAAACCTGAACCATTGGCCCAATACCATCCGGATCATCAGAGACAAGCGTCAGATCAAAAAAGCCATGAAGTCGATCTAAGACACCTGGCTGATACTGAAGTGTAGAAGAAAACTGCCCATTGCTTTGATTACCAGGCAGGAAAAGCCCATCTCCGCTTGTAAACCAGAATCCGTTGGTCACTGAGCCTGTTATTCTGGCCTGAAGGCTCGAAATATTTAAACTCGCATTGACACATATGCTGGTATCTCTGCCCGCAAAAACAAAAATACTGGGCTGCTGAGCTTGCACTGAAAACGATACACCTAAAAAAACGAGGATAAACCAACATACTCGAATCCAAGGCTCTCGTCTCTTTGAAAGCCCAAAATCTGGAAGTATGTTAGAAAATATAATCATGTATATGCTATTTTTTTATGGGTAAATACATATTACAAAATTATATCAATCAAAATCTATACCAAAAAATTAGATCTCCCATTTCAAGACAATGCGACGAAAGATCTGAATGCCACTTGGTAAAAACACAAAGGGGCTCCTGCAAGCAGAAACCCCTTTGAGTATTTCATCATCAGATGAGGATCGTCTTATTTCTTTTTAGACCACTCAGCAATTGATTTCTCATTCATATTGACATACTCCATATTACCAGCGGCTTTTGCTCCTTCGATAGATTTTTTTGCAACTTCGATCGCCTCTGCATATCTACCCAAGTCACCAAGAATAAGTGCTTCCCTTCTCAGTTGCCAGAACCTTGGACTATCCACTTTTGTAGCCTTCTGAACCCAAGCCAATGCTTGATTCAAATCTTTGCCAGCATCATGGTAGTAGCTTCCTGCATTGTAATAATCCCCTGCAGAAGGGCCGCCCATTACTTTTTCTATGTTTGCCATAACTTTTTTATCTACCTCCACACTGATTTTTATGGGTACGATGGTATTACCCCACATAAGATACATGGTTGCTTTTTCTCCAGAGAAGTCTGAGAAATTGATCGAGAATGTCTCAAATGCTAGGGCACTATTCATTGGTGTTACACTGGCAGCCAAGGCAGGTGTTTTCGAAAGGTAGCTTCCCCAATCACCCGTTTCATACACATGGAAGTATACCTCCCAAGAAGTGGCGCCAGGCTTGGTAATCAATGCATAAGACCCTTTCTTAAGAGACTTATTTTCGATCATGACATCGTCGCTGAAAGTAACTTTGGTTGCTGCATTGGCACCAGTTCTCCAAAACTCACCAAATGGAACAATGGCGTCCGCACCGAAAACCTTTCTTCCTTTGGCACTTGGGCGAGCGTACTCTAGTGTCACATCTGTTAATCCGATTTTTTGCTCGATTTTTCCTGATGGACTCGGAGCAGGTGTCACAATCTGGGCTTGTGTTGCTGTGCTAAGGCACATAGTAGCACCTAAAGCCAAACTCAATAAAATTCTTTTCATGTTCTCGTAAGTTTAATTTTATAAAATGAATGTAAAACAAACACAATTCCCGTTGCGAACGCACGAAATGCATAGTGTTTAAGTTTTATTTAACCCTACTTCAACAGGACATTTCTTTAATTTTAATTAGACTTATTATAAAAAATAGCTTGACATTCTAATGAGATTATCACATGACAAATATCTATCTATATTTTACGCTATGAATCAATTATTAAAAAGTTATTAAAAATCTTCATTTCTGAAAAGTGAAAATAACTAGAAAAAAAACCGCTTTTTACATCAACAACATTTGTTGAAACAGAAAAGAATTCATACCTTTGTATCGGCAAAATTATTTGGAGTTTTCCATAGAGGGGGCTCAGGGCGCAAGTCCTGAGCTTTTTTCTTTTAAACACTAATCATCCATAGCTTAGCTTCTACTTCTCCTCCTAAGCCATATTGTTCGCCAGAATTTTTTACCTTTGTCGAAAAATTGAACATATGGAACATGCCACCTTGACCACTTCCAATTCCTTACAATACATTCAGCTCGAAGACAAATATGGAGCACACAACTATCATCCCCTACCCGTCGTCTTGGACCGAGGAGAAGGCGTATTTGTTTGGGATGTGGATGGAAAAAAATACTTCGACTTCTTATCCGCCTATTCAGCAGTAAATCAAGGCCATGGGCACCCGAAGATACTCTCCGCCCTCATGGAGCAGGCCCAGAAGCTAACCTTGACATCCCGAGCCTTCTACAATAGTATGCTGGGACCCTATGAAGCTTTTATTACCACCTACTTTGGATATGACAAAGTCCTACCCATGAATACAGGGGTGGAAGCTGTTGAAACAGCAATTAAAATGTGCCGCAAATGGGCATACACCGTCAAAGGTATTGAAGAAAACAAAGCAAAAATCATTTTTGCCCATGGCAATTTCCATGGTAGAACCACCTCGGTCATTTCTGCATCCGTAGATCAAAATGCACGAGCAGACTTCGGACCATATATGCCCGGCTTCGAAATCGTAGCATATGATGATGTAGCCGCTATCGCTGAAGCGCTTAAAGATCCAAATGTGGCCGGCGTTTTGATAGAACCCATCCAAGGGGAGGCAGGTGTGTACGTACCTAGTGATGATTACCTCCCACAAGTCAAATCGCTCTGTACCCAGCACAATGTACTATTCATTGCAGATGAAGTTCAAACTGGAATCGCCCGGACGGGAAAACTGCTCGCCAGTTGCGGAAACTGCTCCTGTGAAAAAAGTTGTGGTAATAAGTATGAAAGCAGACCTGATATCCTCATTCTAGGAAAAGCACTAAGTGGAGGCGCTCTACCCGTTTCTGCGGTTCTAGCTGATAATCACATCATGATGTGTATCAAACCAGGCCAGCATGGATCTACCTTTGGTGGCAATCCACTCGCATGCGCAGTGGCAATCGCAGCATTGGAAGTGGTCCGAGAAGAAGAATTAGCTGAAAATGCAGCGAGATTAGGCGAGATCTTCAGATCAAGAATGCAAAATCTGGTAGATTCTTCTGACTTGGTGGCTGCTGTACGCGGAAAAGGACTACTCAATGCCATCGTCATCAATGATCACGAAGACAGCAGCACAGCATGGGAGATTTGCGTGCAACTGGCTGAAAATGGTCTGCTCGCAAAACCAACACACGGAAATATCATCAGATTTGCTCCGCCACTCGTGATCACAGAAGATCAAATTCAAGAATGTTGTGATATCATTGAACAAACGATTTTAAACTTTCCTTCATAGCATTCCCAAATTTTAGACAAAACCAAAATATTTTGCATATATTTGCGTTAGTAAAACAATTTTTTTCACTCAAAAAGTTACACAATGAGCAAATTTCAAGAAGCATTGGATACCTACAAATCCGAATTCGACAAGTTAGGTATTAAAAACATCGACTCAGATTTATTGACCAAAGTAACAAAAGCTTGTGGTCCAAGTATTTACAATCCTGATTCTTCTAAAGTAGCCTCTTCTGATCAAGCAGAATTAGATAGATTAAAGAACAACTTCCTTATCAAAAAATTAGGGTTGGCCAACGGGTCGGACTTAGATGCTGGCATACAATCAGTGGTGGATCAACTCGGTTCTTCCAACAGAAATAAATACAGAGCTATGTTTTACTACCTACTGGTAAAACACTTCAAAAAAGAATCAAGCTTTTAGTCTCTACTGCCAAAAAAATTGGATAATCTTTCTATTCTGCCCGGACAAAAATCGAAGTAATTACACTTTGTTGCATCATCTACATTGGTGTCAGCGTAATTTCAATCCGCTTGATTCGATACATCCGACTTAAAAGAAAACCAGCTTTGTCAGGAGACCAAAAATAACAATAGGTGCATTCCTTTGGAATTTCACCTTCATGTCTGTACCTTTGTATCGTATATATTTATATGCGTATTCAGAGGTACAGTCATTTTGTAAAGAATCGAAAACAATAGGTTTGATTAATCAGACCTAATAGATCCAAAACGATTGAGCCATCAGAACCCCAAAAAAAATTATTCAACCATAGCACATATAGCTCATATATGAAGGTCAAAAAAATAGCATTCGTTTTACTTTTTCTTTGGATCGGTGTACAATCCATGTATGCTCAGCTCAATGAGGCAAGAGACCACAGACTTCTCCAATTTGAAGAAGGACAGTATTTTTTCAATATCGAAAACTACAACGCTGCCATCATCGCTTTCGAAAAATTCATAAAATACACCCCCGAAATAAGCTTTGAAAACTTCGAAAAGCTCCAAAAACAAGCAAAAATCCTATCTGCCATCGCAGCCCTTCGTCTCGAAGAGCCTGCATCAGAACATAACCTGATACAAATCATTGATCTCTATTATCCAGAGGCTATAACCACAGCTGCCATTACTGAAATAGCATCCTACTATTACAATCAACAGAATTATCAACAAGCTATCGACTATTACAACAAGATCGATTTGGATCAGCTCGGAGATTTGGAACGATCGGAAGCGAGCTTCAAAAAGGCCTACTGCCTCTTCATCCAGCAAAAATTTAAGGAGGCAAAAATGGAATTCGCACGAACGAAGGACATCCGCAATGATTTTTACTATCAGAACAATTACTACAGCGGCATGTGTGACTACTTCATGAATGACTACAAAAGTGCCGGCGAAAATTTCCGAAAGGTCGCCAATGCTCCAGCGTATAGCTCTTTCATCCCGTACTACTTGTGTCAAATCTATTTTGCGCAAAAAGACTACGACCGCTTGATAGGATATGGAGAGCAAAAAATAAACGAAAGCGATACAAAAAATATCAAAGATATCCGTCTGCTTCTAGGACAGGCATACTATATACGCAATGATTTTCAGCGGGCACTCCCCCACCTCGAATACTACGAACAAAATACAGAACAGCTAACCGAAGAAGAATTCTACCAGCTTGCCTTCACTCAATACCAAACTCAAAACTACGAAAATGCCCAAGACAATTTTCAGCAGCTAACCAATCTAGAAAATAGAATGGGGCAAATGGCTAATTATTATCTAGCTGATTGTTTCCAAAAATCTGGTGATAAGCTTTCGGCTCGAACCGCTTTTAAAAAAGTAAGCCAGATGGAATTCGATCGAGGGATGCAGGAAGAAGCGCTTTTCAATTTCGGGAAAATATCCGCTGAAATGTCTTATGACAGGGATGCCCTCGCTGCATTGATAGAAATTCCTGAAAGCTCACCTTACCACTTAGAGACCCAAAATATCATCAACGATATCCTCCTCAACTCCGGCGATTACATCAACTCAATCAATCTGATAGAATCTCTACCAAAAATCAGCGAAAAACTGAAAGCCACCTATCAGGTCGTCACCTTAAAACAAGCGTTGCAACTATACAATGAAAATGAATTTGAGTTTGCCAAATTGCATTTTGAGAAGTCACTAAAATATCAAAAAGAACGAAGCTTCACAGCGCAAAGTTACTACTGGCTAGCTAAAATCGCACAGAATGAAAGGAATTATAACCAGTCCATCGACTTACTAAATGAGTATTTCAAAGTAGGAAATGGTCTCACGGACTTGCCCGAAGAGTCTGCTGACTTCATGGCCAACTATACCCAAGGTTACAACCACCTCAAGCTAAATTCCTTCAACAATGCAGAAGTCTATTTCAAAAATGCAGTGGTAGGTATCAATTTAAATGCAAGCAAAATCGAAAATAGATACATCAAAGAGCGAATCTTGGCAGACGGATATATTAGAACAGCAGACTGTCTCTTCAAACAAAGAAATTACTTGTCAGCAAGGACATTTTACGACAAGGCTATTTCCCAAAGGGAAGGAAATTATGTATACGCCATTTTCCAAAAGGCCATCATCGAAGGTCTCATCGGTGATGTTTACGTCAAAATCCTATCACTCGAAAAAATCAGAGACGAATACAAAGACAGCGACTATATAGATGATGCACTTGTCCAATTGGGAGATACCCACCTCGGAAATGCAAATGTGGACCAAGCAGCAATCAGTTTTATGAAACTAGTCACGGATTTCGACGGCAAATCACCCTATATCAACTATGCCCTGCTCAAACTAGGCTTGATCAATTACAACAGAGGCAATGTGGCGGCGGCCCTTCAAAATTATAAAAAAGTGGTCAACAACAAACCGAGTCCAAAAGAAAGACAAGAAGCTATCACCGCGATCGAGGAGATCTACATTCAAGACTTGAATAATTCTGCTGGATTCGTTGCCTTTTTGGACTCCATACCTGGATTAGCCTTAGACGCATTTAAGCGAGACTCTATCAACTATGTGGTAGGTGAAAACTTGTATAAAAACGGCAACTACGCCAAGGCTATTGATGCATTTTCAAGCTATCTGACCTCCTACCCTTCGGGTTTTTTCAATCTTAAAGCATATTACTTCAGAGCAGAATCATATGCCATCGAAAAAAAATACGACAAGGCTCTTAAAGACTACGAATTTCTAATCCAAGAAGCATATTCTGAATTTTTTGTGCGATCCATCAAAAAAGCTGCGGTCATCAGTTACAACCACACACAAAATTTTGAAAAAGCCCTGAAGTATTACCAATTCTACGAAAATCAAGTCAAAGATGATGCGGAAAAATACTTCGCACAACTCGGAGCAATGAGAAGTGCCTTTAGAGGAGGAAAAGATGATGCCATCATTACCTTTGCAAATAAAGTCAACGCCAATCCACTTGCCACCTTAGAAGAAAGAGCATCAGCCCTCTACTATCTAGGAAAAAGTTATTATAAAGCAGACAAGCTAGATCAAGCCAAGGTTACCTTCAATCAAGTGGACCAGCTTTCTAATTCCAATCAAGCAGCAGAAAGTAGATATCTCGTAGCAGAAATCTTATTCAAGCAAAAAAACTATGAACTCGCAAAAAAACAATGTGAGTACACCAATGAGAAATCTGTAAACTACCCATATTGGATCGCAAAAAGTTTGATTCTAATGTCGGATCTCTTTGTACTCGAAAAAGATTACTTCAACGCTCGTGCTGTACTCGAAGCTGTCATTGAAAATTTCAAAGATGACATGGCACTGACGACTGAGGCCGAAAGAAAACTCAAAGCCGTAAAAGAATTGGACTCAAAAGATTCAAGAATCAAAGGGCCAAACACTGGCAAAATAGAAATGGATAATAAAAATAAAAAGTAATTTCCACTTCAAGATGAATACCATGCAAACATCCATTATACATCCATCCCAATCGATCGCATTCAAAGCTCAAAAGCTTTGGATATTTAGGCAATACATGCTGTCTTTCTTTCTCCTTGCCACCTTGACTCTATCTGCACAGGTGGAAAATCCAAGCCTCGAAACCAGTCAAGTGGAGGTAGTACGCACTTTTGAAGCCATCCTCGATGATGCACAGATACTGCCCATCAGACCTACCATTCCGCCGATAAATATCATAAAACGTCAATACTCCTACGATATTACCATCGTACCGCTCCCAATAAAGTATCCTGACCCCATCCTACGCCCATTGGCAATGAAGCCAGATAGCCCATTCCCGAATTATCCCTTTTATGCAAAGGTAGGGTTCGGAAATCTATCTAATCCGGTGGCACAAATAAGATATGCCTTAAACCATGGAGATGAATGGAATCTAAAAACACACCTTGATTACCAAGCTCTGGATAATTCTGACAACCAAGCATTCCAAAAATATTCCTCAATCAAAGCTGGTGCAGAGGTGCAATATCGTATGTCTGAAAAGTATCAGGTCCTAGGAGGTGTCGATTTTTCTAGAGATAACCGCTTCTTCTATTTTACGCCAAGAGAACTGAGACCAGAACAAAATGAAGACTCCCTTCGAAGGAACATCACCACTATTGGTGCACATATCGGCATTTCAAATATAGAACCAAATCCTCAAAAAATAGACTACCGGGTGGTCCTATCTAATCACCTAACCCGCAGTACGAATCTGACGGCGACGGAAAACCAACTAAGCTTAGATGCGATCTTTGCGAAAAGAAATAGTGAAAAAATCAATATCGAATTTCCGATCCAAGCAGCTTTGGTGTCTTACTCCAATATCGATCAAAACCCAAGTCAGTCACTTGGTCTCTTTAGATTCAACCCAAGAATCAATTTCCAATCTGGAAATTTCCAACTAAACCTCGGGGCTGCACTTTTATTGACCTCCGATCAGACTTTTGCCTTCCCTACTGCCCAAATTTCGATCGGCATGTTTGGAAACCAAGCTCAAGTGTTTGCTGGTGCAGACCAAAACTATGTGATCAATGGGCTCCGCCACAGTCTTCAGGTGAGTCCATGGATGGATAATCAGATCGATAGTGTTCAAGCATCGGTGTCACATCGTGTATTTGGGGGAATTCGAGGAGAGTTTTCCTTCATATCGTACCAAGCAAAGGCAGGATACATGAGCACGAAAAATCAACCCCTCTACATCCACCAAAATGAATTCGGATTTGTAAATCAGTTTTATGAAGATCTATCTACCGTTTTTATCAATGGAAATCTAGACTTTGCTTTCAGCGATGTCCTAACTTTAGGCGGCGCTACCACAATCAATTATTACACCTTGAATCAGGCAGACGAACCATGGGGCCTACCAGCCTTCGAACTAAAATCTTACGCTAATTTCACACTTTGGAGTGGAAAGCTTAAAATTAATAACAGCCTCCATTTCTCAGATCGTGTTAGTACCATCAACAATGATGGCGAGGTCATTCGACTCAATAATCAAATTGACCTTACTACAGGATTTGAGCTTTGGCCTTCAAAAAATATCGCAATATTTGGAAATGCGAATAACATCTTAAACAACAAATACGTACGGTGGTATGGCCATCCAGTGGTAGGTATTCATTTTCAAGGAGGTATTGTCCTCAAATTTTAAAGGAAAAAAAAGGGCATGATTGTAGTCACTGGTGCATTGGGATTTATTGGAAGTTGTATGATCAGCTACCTTCAAAAGTATCATCCTGAAGCAGAAATTATAGCAGTGGATGATTTTTCTAAGATAGAAAAAGCACAAAATCTCCTAGACAAAGGACCACTCACAAAAATAGATCGAGAATCTTTTTTTCAATGGTTCAGCCAAAATGGTAAGCAGGTCAAAGTTGTGTATCATTTAGGTGCACGTACAGACACCACCCTGCAATGCCAATCAGTCTTTGAAATTTTGAATATATCCTATTCCAAAAAAGTATGGGATCTATGCGTACAATTTGAGATTCCACTTATTTACGCATCTAGCGCGGCTACGTATGGAGCCGAAGATCGTGATTTTTCAGATGACCATGACCGAATTCATAGCCTACGTCCGCTCAACCCCTATGGCTGGAGCAAACACCATTTTGATATTTGGGCATTGGAACAAGAGAAATCACCACCAAGATGGATTGGATTGAAATTTTTCAATGTGTACGGTCCAAATGAATACCACAAAAGGCGAATGGCTTCCGTAATTTTTCACACATTTCTAAAGATTAAGGAAACTGGACGAATGAGTCTTTTTCGAAGTCACAGACCAGGGATTGCTGATGGACAACAAAGTCGAGATTTCATATTTGTGAAAGACGTTATTTCAGTCTGCCACCATTTTCATGTGGCCGATCAGGTGAGCAATGGGATCTACAATTTAGGTACGGGCCAAGCACGAAGTTTTTTCGATTTGGCGAGTTTCACTTTTTTAGCCATGGGCTTAGAACCGCAAATAGATTTCATTGATACGCCCGTTGATATTAGAGATTCCTACCAATATTTCACTCAAGCGGATATACGTAAACTCCGCTCATCTGGATACACAGCTGAGTTTACCAGCCTGGAAGCTGGGATAGAAACTTACGTTACGCAATACTTAATCAACCAGAACTACTATTAAGTAATCGCAGTTGTGACATGCTCTAAGTTTTTCGCTTCTTTTTCTCAGCAGCAGGAAATAAGATGTTGTTTAGTATCAGTCTATATCCAGGGCTATTGGGGTGCAGATTGAGATCTGTTTCTGGATCATTGACATAGTGTCTGTAATCTTCTGGGTCATGACCTCCATAAAAGGTCCAAGTGCCGTAACCTCGCGTACCATGGATGTACCTGACCTCATCAGCTGCGGTGGTTTCTCCAAGAATTAATACATCAGGCTTGATGGTACTCCTCTTGAAAGCAGTAGCCTGACCCATGAATCCTTTTACGGTTCTCGTATGATTTTGGCAAAGCATGGTCGGGATAGGATCCCACTTCGCACTAAAATCAAAAAGTGTGAAATAATCATTTTCAGGTACAAGAGTTCGATCCTTGCTATCGATGCTAGAGTGCTCGTAAGTCAATGGAGACATTTCTAATTCAAAATTCCTAAATGCCAAAGTCTTATTAAAATCGAGTTTACCTTGAGAATTTGGGTCTGCCGGATCTCCATCATATACCCTATCTACAATATCAACACCCTCAGCGGCAAGAGCGATGTCATAGGTATCTGTAGCAGAACACATGGCAAAGAGAAACCCGCCACCCTCTACATACTCTTTGATTCGTTTGGCCACAGCAAGTTTTAGATCTGATACTTTGGTATATCCTAGTGATTTCGCTAAGCCCTCCATCCTATCTTGTTGTCTGCGGTACCAAGGATGAGTTCCGAAGCTTGCATAAAATTTGCCATATTGCCCTGTAAAATCTTCGTGGTGAAGGTGAAGCCAGTCATATTGAGCCAATTTGTCTTCGAGGATTTCTCGGTCATATACTACATCATAGGGGATTTCAGAATACGTCAATACCATCGTCACCGCGTCATCCCATGGTTGGATTTTTTCGCCTCTTTCGTTCGAGTCCGGCGTGTAAACAGCTATTTTCGGAGCCTTTTCTAGTTTGATGGCCTCCTGATTGGCTTCTGGATCTGCTATTTCTTCTCTGATGCGTAGGAATTGTCCATCCGTGATAACCTCATAGCTGACACCCCGGATTTTCAGTTCACTTTCGATGATAGGTCGGTGCCGCATCGCAAAACTTCCACCTCGGTAGTTTAGTAACCAGTAGGCTTCATCGCCATTCTGAAGAACCCAATATGTAACTCCATATGCTTTGAGGTGATTTTTCTGAGACTTGTGATCCATCGGGATGAGGATATAACTCGCATGCAAAATGGAAACAAAAAATAGCAGCGACATCGAAACACATAATCTCAAATACATTCCAGAAGATTGGGTCATAATGATAAAAATTTGGGCTTGACTTGATCAGATACCATCCCAATAACTCAAAAACTATAATAGAAGTTGCCCTTCACTAGCTAAAAATTAGTTAAGCCCTTATTTGATCATTCCTTCAAAAAGCCAATTGGCCAAGGCTTGTCTATTAGCGGGAATGGTTAGGCGTTTATGATCATTTAGATTTCTAATGTTTGCAAGTTCTACGTAGACAGACTTGGGGATTACTTTTCTCAACATGTAGAGTCCGCGATCCTCGATATATCCATGGTAACCTCGGTCTTTTTGGTGGCGTGCATATTTGGACTGAAAAGTGTCTTTGACATTATGAGCAAGCTCCTTACTCCCTTTTCGATTGCTGTTGTAATAGAAAAATACATCTTGGCTTTTCTCTTGGGATCGGGAGTCTACATGGATCATGATGGCTTTTTGGGACCTCACGCCTTTTTTCTCATATTTGTAGTATAACCTATTGATCGCATCAGCCCGCTGCTTGAGCCTATCCAATTGGCGAAGTGGTAGCTTATTACCGTTGATGGTTCGTTCGTCCGTATCACAGTCTAGATAAGCTTCATCTCTGATTCCGTCATTTCCATCTTGGATGATAATATGGACGATAGCACCATGCTGCATCAAATTTCGAGCTAGGCGTAGGGATACATCATAGGCATATTCATCTTCGCACATCATTTTGGGTGCAGAGGTACACACCGCGCCTGGATCTGGCCCTCCATGACCACTGGTGATATAAAATACCTGATTTGCAAGGCTGAAGTCTTCCACGGGTACCGTTCCGTAGCGAGGTCCAAAAAGTGGTTCGCTGATCACTTTTCCCGAGGCAGACGATTTTATACTTACCTCACCAGCGGCGGATTCGTCACTCGAATCTTCCTTTTTTTCTAATTCCTCGGTACATGAAATAAGGTGAAAAGGAATCCAGATTTGTTTTGAACTTCTGAAGTCTTTATGTCCTACAGAAGATTTTGCCAAAGATTCATTGAACTTTTGAATCGCTAAGGCCTTATCATAGTCCTTGAGCCCCAGAGAAGACCGGATGGATTTTCCATCAAAAGATTGGATGGTGATTGGAAGTTTGTATTTCGTGCCTAAGACCAACGGGTCGTTTTTCTTCAATCCATTTATCTCACAAAACTTTTCCAAATTACAGCTAGCTTCATGCAAATTGTACCTTCGTAAGAGTACGGAAATACCGTCTCCGACTTTAGCCTCTACCTTTAGTAAATTTTCATTTTTCCATGTGAAACTACTAAAGATAGTAGTCACGATAGCAGCCAATAGTAATGAACCCCAAAATCTCATATGCAATCTACATTTTCTCTTTCATCAAAAACAAATGGTCAAATCAAACCGAAATCCTACGAATAAGCCTATTTTCCAACCATCACCTACTAAAATCCCCCCATACAAATCCTAAATCTGAAGACTTAGTATCCTACCAAAAGGAGATAGTTGGGGCAAATATAACACATTATGATAAATTGTAATATGTTTTGTCGTGTTTTAAAGAATTTCTAACAAAAAAAAACGCTTCATAGGCTATCATTATTCACTCCGAATGCCAAGGTTCAAATTGCTGACATAAATGCCGCCGCGTTATGAAAAACCTAAAAGCTGAAAATTTGTATAATATTGATGATATTTGCGTTCTTTTTAAAAGTTTCGAGAAAATAAACTGAAATCCGTGTTCGATCAATTTAGCTTTACCTATTCACCCCTTTATTTATTGGCAGCGCTGATAGTCGCGGTACTATTCGCTTTGGCGATGTATCTCAGAGAAAAAAAATTCGATAAAACTAAACCTGGCCTCAATAAATGGCTTTTTGCGCTAAGAACGCTCAGTGTCTTTTTTATACTCCTACTACTACTCGCCCCCATTATAAAAAACATCGAAGAAGAAGAGCAGGAGCCCATCCTCATTTTAGCAGAAGACGTATCGGAGTCTATAGCCTTTGGAATGGATTCTACGAAATACAAGAAATACCAAACAGATCTAAAGGCTTTCAAATCTCGTCTGAATGAAAAATTCACAGTAGAACATATCAAATTTGGCGATCAAGCCACTCGCTTTCAAGACCAGAATTCCCAGCTTCCTTCCAGTCAAAGTACAAACATCAGTAATGTCCTTAGTTTTATAGAATCCAACTACGGAAACCAAAATGTAGGAGCGGTCGTCCTTGCATCTGACGGGATCTACAATGAAGGAATGGACCCAAGTTTCTCCAAAATTCAGCTCCCAGCACCAATCCATACCATCAGCCTCGGGGATACCACCCCGCGAAAGGACGTGGTTGTGAAAAATGTTTTCCACAATAAAATAGCCTATCTTGGTGATCAGTTTTCAATCCAAGTGGATCTTTCCGCTTTCAACTTCAATGGCTCGAATGCGCAACTAATCATCGAAAGTAAAGGCGTAAAAGGCGCTAGGGTGCTCCATTCAGAGCGGATACCTATTAATGCCAACGATTTTTTTACGACTAAATCATTCGTTCTAGATGCCGACCAAGTGGGACTCGCCAAATATAGTATACGCGTAGCCCCCCTAACTGGTGAAAGTACTACACAAAATAATCGCAGGGACTTTTTCCTAGAAGTCATCGATGGACGCCAGCAGATCCTTTTGCTCGCCAATGCTCCACATCCCGACTTGGGAGCACTAAAAGATATCATTACTTCCAATAAAAACTACGAAGTCCAAATCGCCTACCCTGATCAAACCAATATTAGCTACGAAAAATATGACCTTGTCATTTTGCACAATCTTCCTTCCATCCATTTTGACATCGCGGATGTGATTAAAAGATTGGATGCAAAAAAAATAGCTAGACTCTTCATCGCAGGTAGTCAGATTCAAGGTGGAAAGTTTAATGCATCCCAAAATGTAGTTTCCATTCGAGGTGAAAGCCGATCCACGGAAGATGTAGAGGTACAATTGGCCCAGAATTTTTCAGCATTCACCCTCTCGGAGCCATTACAAACCAAGATCGTAAGGTTTCCTCCATTGGTCGCTTTATTCGGAACAGCAACGGCCCAGCCTGGTGCAGAAATCGTATTTTTCCAGAAGATAAAACGCATCCCCACGAGCTATCCCCTCTTAGCGTACGCTCGTTCATCAGAGCCCAAGACGGGCGTACTGATGGCAGAGGGCATTTGGCGCTGGCGCATGCAAGATCTCATCGAAAACAAAAATAAAGATATCGTATCTGAAGTAGTCACCAAGAGCATCCAGCTACTAACTGTCAAGGACGACAAACGAAAATTTCGCGTACAACTGGACAAGAATGTCTACAAAGAAAATGAAGCTATACGCTTTGATGCCCAACTTTACAATGACGCATTCGAGCTTATCAACGAACCGGATCCACAAATTTCTATTTTTGACGAAAACAAAAAGGAATACAAATTTGCCTTCTCCAAAATCTCGAATTACTATCAGCTCAATGCGGGATTCTTCCCTGAAGGGTCCTATACCTACAAAGCTTCCGTCAATCACGGCGGCACTTTACACCAAGTCGAAGGAAGTTTTTCAGTAGCAGCCTTACAGCTTGAACAGTTTGACCTTGTCGCAAGGCATCGTGTGATGGCCAGCATATCAAAAAACAACCAAGGCAACAACTACAGACAAGATAGCATTTCTAGCCTGGTGGAAATGATTGAGAAATCCGCTACGATGAAACCAGTCATCTACTATAGTGCCACAAGCAAACCTTTGATCCACGTCAAATGGCTTTTTGCTTTAATCTTGCTGTTTCTATCATTGGAGTGGTTTCTGAGAAGATACTTTGGAAGCTATTAAGATTTCCCGCGATCGGTGATCATTCTGACAATCTGAATTCCGTCAGACTTCCATCTTGGACATGAAAAATCTTGTGAGCGATTCCATTCTCTAGAAGGAGATCCCCCACTCGATGAGGTCCCGTATCAGAGATAAAGACTTGACCAAATTCAGCACCACTGACCATTGACAGCAGTTCTCGGACCCGATCAGCATCGAGCTTATCAAAAATATCATCCAGAAGTAGAATTGGATGTACAGACTTCGACTGAGCGATCCACGTATACTGCGCCAATTTGAGAGATAGCACAAATGATTTCAACTGACCTTGAGAAGCAAAGTCCTTCAGGGGATAACCATTCATCGAAAAAAGCAGATCGTCTTTGTGTACACCAGCACCTGTCCTACCAAGTAGTTTATCTCGATCTCGATATTCTTTCATCCACTGTTCAAAAGCTTTGGATGCTAGCATACTGTCATAGTCGAGTCCCGCTTTCTCTTTTGATTGGGAGAGTTTCTCGTAATAGGCCTGAAAAAGCGGAATGAGTTCCCGAACACAAGCCTCACGCTGCTGATGAATATAATTTGCTGGGGCGATCATGCGCTCGGAAAGCACATCTAGGAGCGTATCATCGAGGTACTTTCGCTCTTGAAAATCTTTGAGCAGAGCATTTCTTTCTTTCAGAAGATTGGTATATAGCAAAAGTGAAGCAAGATAATCGGCATTGGTCTGGACAAGCATATTGTTGAGAAAATTGCGGCGTGGCTCACTTCCTTCCAATAGCTGCTGTACATCGGAGGGAGCAATCATCACCGAGGGAAACTTACCGACCAGGTCTCCTATCTTGGTCAGCTTTACTTGATCGATCAGAATTTCTTTGATTCGAGGAGGCTGCACTTTGAAAATGATTTGCTTGAATTCCTCATCGATTCCAAGCAAGGCTTCCATTCGAAAGAAGTCCTGACCATGGCACACCACCATGCGATCTGAGGCAGCAAAAGCACTTTTTCCCATGGAGAGGTAATAAATGGCGTCCAGCAAATTTGTTTTCCCCATACCATTATTGCCCACCAGAACATTGACCTTTTCATGGGGCAAAAAAGTTAAGGAAAGATAATTTTTATAGTTTGCGACTTTAAGTTTCTTCAGATTCAATTGCTTTCTATATATTTGCGATGTTTTATTCGAAAAATCGAAAAGCTTCAAAACCCGAAGCCTTCCCAATAAACCAAGGGTCGTAAAATTAAGTTTATTCTTTAACAAACTGTAGATTTAATGGCAGAAGTATTAAAAGAGACGAAAAAATCAGGTAAGGCTGCTCCACAAAAGAGCAAATACGATAAAGCGACTTACCTCACGTGGTTCGAAACCATGTATAGAGTTCGAAGATTCGAGGAGCGAACGCTCTTTGCTTATTCGCAGCAAAAGATCCGTGGATTTTGTCACGTATATATCGGACAGGAGGCCATCGCCGCAGGATTGGTTACTGGGATCAGACCCGAGGACAAGGTAGTGACAGCTTACCGACAGCATGGTGTAGCCCTTGCAAGAGGATTGAGTTCGAGATCTTGTATGGCCGAGCTTTATGGAAAATCTACGGGCTGTGTGAAAGGGAAAGGCGGAAGTATGCACTTCTTTTCAGCAAATTTCAACTACTTTGGTGGAAACGGGATTGTCGGTGCTCAGATTCCAATAGGAGCAGGAATTGCTTTCGCAGAAAAGTATAGAGGAACGGATAATCTTTGTGTTACGATGTTTGGTGATGGTGCCGCAAGACAAGGTGCCCTCTACGAAGCATTCAATATGGCAATGACTTGGAAGCTACCTGCACTATTCATTTGCGAAAATAATCAATATGCCATGGGAACATCTGTGGTTCGTACAAGTAATGTCCACGACCTCTACAAACTCGGTGCTTCATTCGAAATGCCTAGTGAGGCAGTAGATGGAATGGATCCTGAAGCAGTACATGAAGCATTTCAACGTGCAGCAGCGCATATCAGAGCTGGTAATGGTCCATACTACCTAGAAATCAAAACCTACAGGTACCGCGGCCACTCCGTATCAGATCCTGCAAAATACAGATCAAAAGAAGAGGTAGAAGAATATAAGGCAATAGACCCTGTGATTGTCACGGAGGAAAGAATGATCCGCGAAGGCATAGCTACTTCAACAGAAGTTCAAGAAATCAAAGACCGAATCGACGCAGAGGTAGAAGATGCCATGGAATTTGCAGAAAATTCTGACTACCCACTTGGCTCAGAACTATATGATGATAATTACGTCCAGAAGGATTATCCTTTCATCATGGACTAAATAACATAACGAAGGGCCCTCACGAAGGGCTCTTTTTTTGTACAAAATATTATTGAATAAACCCAAGATACAATGTCCGCAATCTTCGATAAAATAAATAGCCTTCACCATGAAATATCCGCATTCGATATTGAGAATGCCCGTAGCCTAGAAGAATTCAGACTGGCATTCATCGGAAGTAAAAACCAAATCAAAGACCTATTCGGAGCTATCAAAGACGTACCAAACGATCAGAAAAAAGACTTTGGACAGAAGGTCAACGAGTTGAAGATACTCGCCGAAGAAAAATTTGCCTCGGCCAAAGATAAAATTGAAGCCAATGATGCAGGTCCAAAGTTAGATTTTGACCTATACGCTCCGGCATTGCCAAATGATCTCGGTGCTAGGCACCCGATCTCCGTCATCATGAATAAGGTAATCTCAATCTTCGAAAGAATCGGATTCACAGTAGCAGAAGAGCGAGAAATAGAAGACGACTGGCATAATTTCTCCGCGATGAATACTCCGGAGGACCACCCAGCCAGGGACATGCAGGATACTTTCTACCTGAAAGACAGTGTCACTCGCCTGCTTCGTACACATACCTCTTCTGTACAGGCACGCGTGATGACAAGCCAGAAACCTCCCATTCGGATTATTGCCCCTGGAAGGGTTTACAGAAATGAAACCATCTCAAGTAGATCGCACTGTCAGTTTCACCAGGTAGAAGGTCTCTATATCGACAAAAAAGTATCCTTTGCGGATATGAAGCAGACCCTTTTGTATTTTGCAAGGGAGATGTACGGCACGAAAACCGAGATTCGACTTAGACCCAGTTATTTTCCATTTACAGAACCAAGTGCAGAGATGGATGTGTATTGGGGACTGAAAGACGAAATAGATTACCGAATTACCAAAGGTACGGGCTGGCTCGAAATTCTCGGCTGTGGGATGGTAGATCCACAAGTTCTCACTAACTGCGGTATAGATCCAAACGAATACAGTGGTTTTGCATTTGGAATGGGCATCGAACGGCAAGCCATGCTCAAATATCGAGTAGGTGATATCAGGCAATACTTCGAAAATGATCTTCGATTCCTTAAGCAATTCACCGCAGCGCTTTAATTAAAAACAACCCAAAATTTTGATACCATGGCCAAACCCACGTTACCTAAAGGTACTAGGGATTTCCTCCCATTGGAAGTGATTAAGCGAAAACATATTTTTGCTACCGTAGAATCCGTCTTTAAAAAATTTGGATTTCTACCCATAGAAACCCCTGCGATGGAAGCCTTAGAAACCTTGATGGGAAAATATGGCGAGGAAGGAGATAAACTGCTATTCAAAATCTTAAACAATGGAGATTTCCTCGAGAAAGCAGATCAAAATGCCTTAGATGCTAGGGATGCGCAAAAGCTTGTCACCAGCATATCCAAAAGAGGGCTTCGGTACGATCTGACCGTACCCTTTGCCCGATATGTGGTCATGCATCAAAATGACCTCGCATTTCCATTCAAAAGATACCAAATACAACCAGTTTGGAGAGCTGACCGTCCCCAAAAGGGAAGATACCAAGAGTTCTTTCAATGTGATGTGGATATCGTAGGCTCTGATAGTCTGCTATATGAGGCCGAACTCATTTCAATCTACCACGAGGTATTCAAAAAACTGAACATCAAAGTAGATATCCTCATCAATAATCGCAAAATCCTCTTCGGATTGGCCGAAGCCGTGGGACATGAGGAAAAATTCATGGATATCACCATCGCCATCGATAAGTTAGATAAAATAGGGCGTGAAGGTGTCAAAAACGAATTGACCCAAAGGGGCATTTCACCTGAACATGCCGAGCAAGTACTTGAGATGCTGGAAATCAAAAATTTTGAAGACCTGACACCTTATTTTGCACAGAGCACAACCGGAAAATTAGGCCTAGAAGAAATTAGACAGGTCCACCGATTTATAGAAAATCTAGGGATTGATGATCTTAAATTCGACATTTCCCTCGCTAGGGGACTAAGCTATTACACGGGATGTATCTTCGAAGTCAAAGCCAGTAAGGCACACTACCCCAGCCTAAGTATGGGCTCTATAGGTGGTGGAGGTCGATATGACAATCTCACGGAGACCTTTGGGCTCAAGGGAATGTCGGGCGTAGGTGTATCCTTCGGGGCAGAACGCATCTATGATGTGATGGAAGAACTTAATCTTTTTCCCAAAGAAATAACCTCCGATGTTCAAGTCATTTTCCTAGCCATGAATGAGGAGGCTCTACTTAAATCCTTTCAGCTAGCCCATGGCCTCCGATCTGAAGGTATTGCAGTAGAAGTATATCCCGAAGCCGCTAAGCTCAAAAAACAACTCAAGTATGCAGATAGTCGTGGAATTCCATACGCCATCCTTCTTGGTGAGGAAGAACTGGAACTAAGTGTCGGAACCGTTCGAAATTTGGCAACGGGAGATCAGGAAAAGGTAAAATTTGATGCATTGGCGAAAAAATTTGAGGGCTCCTAATACCACCGCACATGCCACATGCCAGCTTCCATCAGCAACGAAAAGCCCTTGAGTCAGGTGATAAAACAATGACCCAACTCATGCAAGAATACCTCAAGGGCCTTCAGAAAGCAAAGGGCTACAATGCCTATATAGAAACCTACGAAACGGAAGCTTGGTCTTACGCAGCTCAAATAGATGAAAAGATCAAAAACGAAGTGCCACTTCGCCCACTTGAAGGACTCGTAATTTCTGTCAAAGCAAACATAGCGGTAACAGGAAAAAATACCAGCGCTGCTTCGAAAATGTTGGCCGATTATAGAAGCCCCTATATGGCGACCTGCATTGATAGACTTGTAAAAGAAGGAGCTTTCATTATTGGGATTACAAATTGTGATGAATTTGGGATGGGCTCATCCAGTGAAAATAGCCATTACGGCCCGGTAAGAAATGCCATTGATCCAGACTTCGTACCAGGAGGAAGCAGCGGAGGGGCAGCAGTAGCAGTACAAACTCATAGCTGTCAGATAGCGATAGGAAGTGATACGGGAGGTAGCGTGAGGCAGCCAGCAGCTTTCTGTGGTGTGTATGGATTCAAACCGAGTTATGGCAGAATTTCCAGATATGGGTTGCTAGCATATGCTTCTTCATTCGAACAAATCGGATTTTTGAGTCAAACCCCTGAGGACATCAGTCTGCTGATGCAATACACTGCAGGACCAGATGAATACGATGCGACATGTCTTCCCAAAAAAGAAATTGTAAACAGCTCAAAAAATTACCGAGTTGCCTATCCGCCAGCATGCTACGATAAAGAAAATGAATACACAAATGCCTGTAAAAATCTTCTTGAGGATATCTTTGGAGATCACTTACACGAAGTGACTCTGCCATTTGTGGACAAACTGATCCCTTGCTACTACATCTTGACAACGGCAGAAGCGAGCTCCAATCTTGGACGCTATGACGGTATTCGGTATGGTCACCGATCAATGGAAAAAGGTCCAATTAATGAATTCTACAGTAAAAATCGGACGGAGGGTTTTGGCTATGAGGTCAAAAAGCGGATTTTGGTGGGTAGCTTCGTATTAAGTTCGGGATATTTCGATGCCTATTATTTAAAAGCACAATCAATTCGAGATCGCATCAAGGCTGCGATGGAGCTTATCTTCGATCAATATGATTTTGTGGTACTCCCCACCAGTCCAACACCTCCCTGGCAGATTGGGGATAAAGAAAGACCCGAATCAATGAATTACCTTGCCGATATCTATACCGTATTGGCCAATATCATTGGAAGCCCGGCGATTCATGTACCTTTCAAGGTAAAAAATTCAAAATGGCCCAATGGATTTCAAATCTTAGCCCGCCCTGGGGAAGATGAAAAGATTTTTGATTTCCTAGCCCAATATTCAGAGAAAATCCGGTAAGAACACCCCATTTTTTGGCAGGTCGAGGACATAAAAAACTAGGGAAAACCCTAGATTTTTCATAGATGATTACCCCGAATCCATCTTAAAATAACGTTAAATATCAAAGATTTAGCTAATTTGAAGTATCTTTGCCCACGTTTTAGCCGTGTGCTACATTTTTTTTTAACCGATATACAAAATAAAATAGCTTACACAATTACATTGTTTGCCATCTTTTTTTGAATTATTTAAGCCTAAAACATATATTTTATGTGTTTGACAATGAATAACATTTGTAAGCCGATTCTCATTATCATGCTTTCTTTCTTGCTCGGACAGTCAGCTGCCTTTGCGAGTAACAAGCCCAGTTATTTCGATCCAAGTGTCGAACAAGAAATCAATAGACGAGTACACAGCCTTAATTCCGTCATTCAAATAAAATTTACGGAGGAGGTCAAAGAAAAAATTTGGTTCTACGTGGAGAGACATCGTACTACGAGCCAACTGCTCTTGGGAAGAATCAACATGTACTTTCCAATGTTTGAAAATGCGCTTCGCGAAAAAGCGCTGCCAGATGAACTAAAATATCTAGCAGTCATAGAATCTAGCCTATTACCTTATGCCACTTCTAGAGCGGGCGCTACTGGACTATGGCAGTTTATGAGAAATACGGCAAAACTTTCGGGCCTAAAAATTACCAGCTCCATAGATGAGCGCAAGGATCCTATCAAAAGTACGGAAGCTGCACTCAACTATCTAAAACTGCTATATACAGAGTACCAAGACTGGACCTTGGCCATTGCTGCCTACAATTGCGGCTCTGGAACACTTAACAAAGCCATCCAAAAGGCAAACGGCAACTTAAATTATTGGGAAATATCCAAATACTTGCCTGCTGAAACTCAAAAGTACGTACCAAAATTTATTGCTATGATGTACATGATGAGTTACTTCACCAATCATGGACTGACTCCAGAACAGATCGACGAAAATCTTAAGTTTACAGCCACCACAAAAATATACGATCGAGTCGACCTGAAAAAACTAGCAAAAAAGCTATCACTTGATTACGATATCGTACGCCACCTTAATCCCTCGTACATCAAACACTTCATTCCTAAGTCTCAGGGCTCTAACCTATTGACACTTCCACAGCAAAAATTGTATGATTTCTTGGGAGAGCATTACACCCAAGAGCAGATCCTATACGTACAATATCAGAGGTACAACAACTTTCCAGTGGATCTACCTCAATTCTTGATGACGAGCTCAGATGAATCAGAAAGCGAACTCACAGATCTAACCATCAGCAGCGAAACTAAAGTCTGTGCCACAAAAATGTGGATAGATGAGCAATTAGATCAGCACATCAATAGACAAAAAAACTGCACCATAGAAGTCGTAAAACTCCAAAAGGGGCAATCGCTCTTGGATCTTTCAAAATCTTATGATGTGCCACTCAGTAGCATCATGCAGTTGAATGGTTTTTCGGAGGATAATCTTCCAAGCTATGGCTCGGTGATCAAGATAAATAGGTCTATCTAAGATTTTTATTTTTCCCAAAGCCTGATATATAAGGGTTTTACAAAAATCACGTCACCTACGGGTCACCACACTCTATCAACTTTCGTACTTAGTAACCGTAATTTTAACACAAAAAATTGCGCCAAGGCCAAAAATCCTTATAGTTTTGCAGGACTATTTAGATTTAAGTTTTCATAGGTATGACCAACCGCCTTTTATGCTATTGCCTTTTGGCAATGTCCCTGCTTTCTTCTCAAGTAAATGGGCAAGTAACCATTGCAAATGGACTTCCCGGATGTCTGGATAATCTGATTACCCTTACGCCTGTTTGTCCCGACAACCCAGGAGCGGCACCCGTTTTTACATTCGATGGATCCCAAATTATTGCTCAAAGGACCGTGGGACAAAATTGCTGCGGCGGCGGTGGAGGCGGTGACAATACCAGCTATTTCGAAATCGGACCAATTGATATCTCAGGGTATAGCAATGTAGCCATCTCGATGAATTATTCAGCTGCAAACACCGATTACGAAAATGATTTTCCAGCAGGCCCAAATTTTGGGTGCAATGGCCTTCCTACAGATAACTCGCACGACCAAATCGTATTTTATCACCTCATCAATGGGGCACCGATAAATCTAAATAACTACGACTTGTATGTACCTGGGCCTACACCCACCAGCACCAATGTCAACGCAAGTTTTTACACAGGTACTTACAATGAAACAGGAATCAATGGCAATACCCTTACCATTAGAGTGTATACCGCCAATAAAGCATCTGCAGAAATCTTTTTCTTCTCAAACCTAGTCATCACCGGCACACCAAATGGGATCAGTGCTGGACCTGATGCCAACGTTTGTTTTCCAAATATTGCCAATCTAAATGGAACAGGACAGGGTACCTGGTCGGGAGGTGCAGGAACCATTGCCAATCCAAATTCTGCTGTGACCACTTATACTCCAGCTGCAACCGAACAAGGAACAAACGTAACGCTTACTTATACAGGCAGACCAGCTTCTGCTACCTGTGCTGGCCCCTTTCCCCCACCCTCGGATAATATGGTAGTCACCGTCCGGCAAAAACCAGTTGGAAATCCAGCTGGCCCACTCAATAGTTGTAACTCATTCAACCTCACGACCCTAAACAATACTATATCTGGGGGAACTGGAACTGTAAGTTGGTTCACAGATCCTCCTGCCACTATTCAAATACCAAATCCAGGAAATTATACACCTCCCAATAGCACGACGGTTTACGCAGTGATCATTCTGAATGGATGTCCATCAGATCCCATTCCAGTCCAACTCATATTGGATGCGGGTCCTACTGGCTCATTATCTGGATCAGGCACCCTATGTGCGGGACAGTGTACGACCCTATCTTTTGGATTGACAGGAGGCTCTGGCGTGTATGACATCGACCTAAGCCTTACCATCAGCCCTTTTCCAAATTTCAACTTTCCGATAGCAGGATTGACGGCAGGCGATGTCCTGACCATATGTTACGAAGGAAATTTTCCTACTTTTAATCCCTCCACCAATACGGTAAATATCCCAACCTTAGTGACGGGTTCGGCAACCATCTCTTTGGTGACGATATCTGACCTTATTACAGGCTGCCAAGGCACAGTGACACAGCCCGCTAATTTTTCAATCACCCTACTCCCAAGTCCAACAGCTAATAATGCGCCGAATCTCCAAGCATGTGATACTGGAAATGGTACAGCTACATTTGATCTTTCGGGTCAGTCTGCCACCATTCTCGGGAGTCAGGGCGGGACTGTGCTATACTTCAGTGATCCTGGACTGACGATGCCGATCATGAATCCTTATACAGGACCCAGCCGAACCATCTATGCCGTGGTCCAATCAGCAAATGGTTGTAGATCGATGCCAATTAATTTTCAGGTGCAAGTGACACCTGGAGGTAACGCAGGAAATGTTTCGATCAATTGCGGGAATGGACAATCTAATTGCTTTATCTGCAACGGGAGCTCAGGTGATCAGATAATTACGATATTCTTCTCTTTTCCGACGAATGAAAGCTATGAAGTTACCATGAATACCCTTGTAAACGGGGTGCCTGGAACCTACACCAATACCTTCACAGGCCCAACAGGATCGGCGACTTTTTTAGTAAATTCATTTTCTCAATTTAGCTTGGAGTCCGTCACCAGAGCTGGTGATTGTCCTGATGATACCGATTTGGGGGCTGATGTAATCATCGATGTGGTAGATCAGCCGTCGCTGGTAGACCTAGATGATGTTCAGAATTGTGGAACATATATTTTACCAAACATAACGGGGACAAATCTTACCGGGAATGAGGCATACTACACCGGTCCTGGTGGAACTGGCACAGCGCTATTTCCTGGGGATGAGGTCTTGACCACCACACAGTTTTACATTTACGATGGTGGGCCAGGCTGTTTTGATGAAGATCCTTTTCTTGTCGTGACATCACCTATCACTGTCTATGACGATATTCTAGACGATACTTCATGTTCGACCTACATCCTACCGAGTATCTTGGGCGAAAATGTAGGTCCAAATGCAGCGTACTACACTGCACCAAACGGGGGTGGTACCGCCTATCCTGTGGGAAGTACGCTACCCATCGGAACATACGAACTTTATGTATTTGACACAAATAATGCATGTCAGGACAATTTTCCAACGTTTGTGGTGGAGGTCATTGATGGTCCCTCATTCACCCTTCCGAATACGCTAAGTGGATGCAATTTTGTCGTACTTCCTCCGCTCACCGGTATTGACCTTACCGGCAATCAGAGCTACCAAGGCTTCGTAAATGGGAATCCAGTCACACTTATGGCAGGTGATACGATTCGTACCAGCCAAACGGTCACCGCCACGGATGATAATGGAGTCTGTGTCCTTAACTATCCGATCCAAATCAATATTGATGTGACTCCAGTCGCCGGATTAAATTCAGCAACAACCTTTTGCAACCAAAGTGATACACTGATCCTTTCATCAATTTTAGATGGTGATCCATCCACAAATGGTATATGGAATTCTACCAACCCCGCGGTACAAATATTAGAAAATGATACCATTTTCCTCAACACCCTACTGCTCGGAACCTACGAACTTTCCTATATCGTAGATGGAGGCTTGTGTGGTATGGATACATCTGTACATCAACTCCAACTGATTCCTCAACCGACGGCGGGGCTGCCTGGAAGTTTTGCACGGTGTGCATCAGATCTGACTGCTGTAGACCTCAGTATGTTCCTGTCAGGTGCCAGCCCTGATGGCGTATGGACCAACATCAATATGCCGAGCTTTGAAATCACAGATCCAAGCAATGTAGACTTGAGCGAATTTGAAGGAATGACCCTCGTATTGAGTTATAGTTTTGAAGCGTCTTTTTATTGTGAGGCCTCTTCTACTGAAATAAGCATCGATATCGCATCATTCAACGAAGCGGGAAATGACAATACCACCTCTGTCTGTGCTGGTTCTACCCTTGATCTTCAAAATTTGGTGGTCGGAGCAGACGCCCTAGGAACCTTCCTAGATGCTAATGGCGCTGAAGTAGCTGGTGGCATTTTCAACACAGCAGGACTTCCGGAAGGAGCCTATACTTTTATGCATGTAATCAATAATGTAGCCCCATGCGTAGCAGATACAGCAGACTATACTATACAAGTGGTCAATGCCGTCAGTGCAGGCGATGACGTAGCTGACCGTATCCTATGTGACCAAATGACCGTCGACCTAAATTCGATCTTAGGAGCAAATGCAGACTTAGGTGGGAGTTATAGCATCACGGCAGGAGCTGGAAGCATCGCTGGAAATTTCTTTACACCGAGTGCAGCAGGACCTGTAAGTATATCCTATACCGTGGGAGATGGTATCCTCTGCCCCATCGATGTATCCAACTTAAATCTGATCGTCAATCCCATCCCGGAAGTAGATTTGAGCATAGACAACAGCATTTTCTGTGGAGGAAACGAAATAGTGGGTAACATCCTCTATAATTTCTTACCAGACTTCAGCATCCGACTGGTCATCCAAAATGAAGCAGCCATCAATGGAACTGGTCCTTCTGGTGTCTTCAATATACGAACCGACCAAAATGCACCGAATGGCACCGTCAACTTTGCTTACGGGGAGGACGATCTACCCTTCGATTTAACACCAGGAGATTACGTCATCTCAATTACATCTATACAAAAGGACAATTGCATATACGGATTTTTTGAGCAGACTGTGCTAAACTTCACCATTGCAGAACCCGCTACCACAAACCTCACACCAGCCATTTGTCCTGATGAAAGCGTGATTGTGGGAAGCACCGTCTTCAACAGTGGCAATCCTACGGGACAAGTCATACTTCAAACCTTCAATGGTTGCGACAGTATTGTCAATGTGGCACTCACGATATTACAAAATCCTAGCTCAAACCTAAATCCAGCTGTCTGTACTGGAGGAAGCTTTACGATCGGTGGTACCACCTTCAATCAAGCCAACCCCACGGGTACAGTGGTACTGACCAATGCAGCCCTCAATGGATGCGACAGTCTGATCAATGTCAGCCTACAATTCCTACAGCCTACTACCAATTCCATCACTAGTCGGCTTTGCCCAGGCGAATCTCTCATCATTGGAGGCACCACTTTCGATGTCAACAATCCTTCTGGTACCATCACCCTGCCTGGAGCCAATGTGGCGGGCTGCGATAGCATCATCAATGTGGCACTCAGCTTCGGAAGCAGCAGCACTGGGACTTTCACGGTGCAGACCTGCGATCCAAACTATGCCGTCACTATCGGCGGAACGGTATTCAACCAAAGCAATCCCACGGGACAGGTTACACTGCCAGGTGCCAATATTTCGGGTTGCGATAGTATCGTGAATGTGGATTTGACTTTTGGACTTTTGGTCGTGGAAGAAACCATTAATAATCCCATCTGCCCGGGAGAAACGGGAGAAATCGTGATCAATTCCATTCAAGGGACCGGGCCATTTTTCTTGACACTCAATAGCAATCTACCATTCGAAGTGGAGACACTACCCATTACCATTCCAGTGGGATTTGGACCAAATAGAGTTACGGTCATTGCGGATGATGGCTGTGTGGACCTCACAGAATTTTCGATTCAGCCCGTACAAGACATCAATGTCGCCGTTCAAGTGACAAAACTGGGTACCAATTCCTATCGACTCAATGTCAACAGCTCCGAGCCTCTGCAAAATATTTCGTGGACACCATCTGCAGGATTGAGTTGTGCGGATTGTCTAACTCCAACAGCCATTCCGGGTACCTACACCATCAATTTTGAATACAGAGATGGCTGTGTAGGATCTAGAACGGTGGTCTTAGAATTGGAGGAAGTCGTGGATATCTTTGTGCCCAATATCTTCCAGCCATCAGTCGGCGGTGTCAATTCTACATTTGGAATCACCGCAAGTCCGGGCTTTGATCCGACCATCGTGGCATTCCGTGTGTTTGACCGCTGGGGCAATGCCGTATTTCAAGCAGAAAACTTCAGTACCGTCACCTCCAATCAAGTTTGGAATGGTAGTTTTGGCGGTAGCGAAGTCGTACCAGGTGTGTATGTGTACATCATCAACTACTCAGATCCTGAAAATCCCAATAGGCCTTTGACAAAAACTGGGTCGGTCACTGTGATTCGATGATCAATTGCATGTAAATTTTGTTTGGATTGGGTACCTTTCTTTATTGATAAAGAGATCCCAATAATACTCATATGCTGAAAGTAGCCTTTGATCCCATATACAAGTACCAACTCCCGGAGGGACACCGATTCCCCATGGAAAAATATGACCTACTCCCTGAGCAACTGCTCTACGAAGGTACACTCCAAACGGAGAATTTCTTCACACCCAAGGCATTGACCAACGAGGAAATCCTGCTCACTCATACGGAGGAATACTTGCAGAAACTCGATACCATGACCCTGCCAAGGAAAGAAGCCATCAAAATCGGGTTTCCCATGACGGAGACCCTCGTGCGAAGGGGGAAAGTCATTGCAGGTGGCACCTACGCGTGTGCCCAATATGCGAAATCACATGGCGTCGCCCTGAACATCGCAGGCGGAACCCACCACGCCTACGCCAATCACGGTGAGGGATTCTGCGTATTTAATGACATCTCTATTTCTGCCAACTTGATGTTGGAACGAAAAGAAGCCAACCGAATCCTTGTCATAGACCTCGATGTGCACCAAGGCAATGGCACTGCCCATATCTTCCGAGATCGACCAGAGGTATTTACCTTCAGTATGCATGGAGCAAAAAACTATCCACACCGAAAAGAGCAATCCGACCTCGACATCGGGCTACCAGACCAATTGGAAGGGCCAGACTACCTGCGCATCCTCTCCGAAAATCTACCAAAAATATTGGATCAATTCGAACCCGACTTTATTTTCTACCTCTCAGGGGTGGACATCCTGGAAAATGATAAATTGGGAAGATTGAAAGTCAAAAAATCCGACTGCAAAAGACGCGATCACTACGTCCTAAGTTTGTGCCATCAGCATCAAATTCCCGTAGCCGTCAGTATGGGAGGTGGCTATGCAGACCGACTGGCTGATATCATCGATGCCCATGCCAACACCTTCCGGACTGCCCAAGAAATCTATTTTTGATATATGATAGCCTCCCGCCAAAAATTTTAAACAAATCGCCATGAAAAAGAAAAAACTCATCGTACTCACCGGAGCCGGTATCAGTGCAGAAAGCGGACTCAAGACCTTTCGGGATGCAGACGGTCTCTGGGAGGGGCACCGCGTAGAAGACGTAGCAACACCCCAAGCCTTCCAAAAAAATCCAGATCTCGTCCACGATTTCTACAACCAAAGAAGGCGACAGCTCCAGGAAGTCGGCCCTAACGCTGCACATACATCTTTGGCTGATCTAGAAAGTGATTTTGAGGTCACCATCATCACCCAAAATGTAGACGATCTGCACGAGCGAGCAGGCTCCAGCCACATCGTCCACCTCCATGGCGAACTGACCAAGGTGCGAAGTCTGGTGAATCCCCATCAAATTTTAGAGTGGAAGGAAGATCTGACGACCACCCACCGTGGTCCTGACGGGCATGCCCTTCGTCCGCACATCGTCTGGTTTGGCGAGGATGTACCCCTGATCCAAACGGCAGCGGAGCTGGTATCAGAAGCCGATCTGTTGGTCATCATTGGCACCTCCATGTTGGTCTATCCCGCAGCGGGATTGGTACAGTTTGCACCACTAGGCATCCCGATCTATTACATTGATCCCAATCCGACTATCAACTATGAGCTGAAAAGAATCCCAAACTTGACAGTCATTCCAGAAGTGGCGACTGAGGGAGTAAAAAGACTAGCTGAGCGCCTTAAAGATGATATGTAACCGAACTACATTCCGAATCCGAACCCCAATCAAAAGCCACGATAAACTATTCTAACCGTCATTTGTTTGGTTGGCATTCATTTATACGGCCTCAAATAGATAAAATAGAAAAAAAGCGTAGCTAGACATACGGTTTATTTGGTATTTATCTTTCCAAAATTGTCGAAAATGACGTACTTTTGCAGCAATAACTGATTTATCACACACCATGGCAAAAATAAATTTTACATTCGAAGACCCATCTATAGCGCCTATTACAGTGGTAGCGGAGGCAGGGATATCCATACTAGAAGTAACAGAGGAATTTGATATACACCTGAACCACAACTGCGGAGGCGTCTGTGCATGCAGCACATGCCACGTGTACATACACAAGGGCGAAGACTATCTCGAAGAAATTTCAGATAAGGAAGAAGACTTCATAGACCGAGCGATCAATCCTCGAATCGAATCTAGACTTGGCTGCCAATGTATCATCCTTGAGGACGATGCGGTGATCGAAGTAGAAATTCCAGATCAAAGAAGAATCATAGGCCACGAACATTAAAAAAATAGAACAAATGTCATTTAAAGATATAGAAAACCTACCCATCCAGTGGGCCGACCACGAAGACATCGCCATGAAACTATACGAAAGATTCGGCGATGAATTTAATGAAGGTCGCATATACCGAATTCGGTTTACCGAACTCATCGAGTGGATTCTGGAGATTCCAAATTTCGTAGGAAAAAGAGAAGATTGCTCAGAGGGGCACTTGGAGCAAATCCAAGCCAAGTGGGTCTACGAATGGAGGGACAACCAATAATAAATGGTTAGTTTCCAACATATCAGAGCCTTTGCTTTTGACGTAGACGGCGTCCTGACGGATGGTCAGCTCCTGATCACTGAATCGGGAGAGCTCCTCCGCTCCATGAATGTACGAGATGGTCAAGCCATCAAATTCGCCATGGAAAAGGGATATTCTGTAGCCATCTTTACCAAAGGAACATCCGCTGGTGTTCGTAAAAGATTCGAGGTACTGGGTGTAAAGCACGTATTCGATGCGCTGCAATCCAAACCTGAAGCCTTCGAAGAATACGCCGAGGCCCAAGGGATAGATCCCAGCACCGTGCTCTACATGGGCGATGACCTTCCGGATGTGCCTATGAAGGCGAAAGTAGGGATTTTCTCCTGTCCAAATGATGCGGTGCCAGAGGTACAATCCATCGCAGATTACATCAGTCCCCTGGGAGGTGGAAAGGGATGCGTCCGTGATGTGATCGAAAAAGTAATGAGAACGCAGCACCAATGGCCCAGCTACTAAGCGCATACATCTCCCTGGTGAGATGGCCCAATCTATTGATCCTCGGATTGGTACAAGGGATTTCTTTTTTTGTGATTTTTTCGCCAGAATATGTCTTAAATCAAGCGGAGACCACCGTTTCGACGGAAGTCAGGCTGCTGCTCATCCTCTGTACCCTATTGATTACGGCGAGTGGCTATGTGGTCAATGACACACACGATACCGTAGAAGACAGCACCAATAAGCCTACCCAACAAGTGGTGGATAAAGTGCTTTCGCGAAATACTGCCTGGAAATTTTATTTCGGTATGGTTGGGCTCGGTGGACTTACCGCCAGCTATATCGCTTACCGCCAATCGGCTTGGGCATTGCTTCCGATTTATCCCTTGGCGGTGGCTGTGCTTTATTACTATGCTCGGTTCGGCAAAAAAACAGGGCTCCTCGGCAATATCGTGGTGGCACTCATGACCTCTGGAGCTGTACTCCTACCGCTCCTGGCTTTACAAAACGAGGTTTTTAACGAAATAGGGAAAATACAGTATGAGCAAATCGGATACTTTGCAGTTTTTTCTGGATTGATCAATCTCATCCGTGAATGGGTGAAGGACCTCCAGGATGTGCCGGGGGATCAGCAGGCGGGTGTCAAAAGTATGCCCATTCGATATGGTGTGTACATCACCAAGAGCGTCATCATCGGATGCATCATCTTTCTGATCTTGGCTCTAATTACTTGGATAGTCATTTTGGATAATCCCGAAGCTTTTCGAATTAGATTCTTTGGATTGATCTTTTGTTTGGCGCCACTGGCATTGAGTATACAGCGGCTCCAGAAAGCAGAAATCCCCCTACACTACAAGCGCATCTCTACCCTACTCAAATTGGTCATGGTCACGGGAACCATCCTACTGCTGATGCAGTTTTATTCACAGATATAAATAAAGATAAATGTTTACTTGCCTAAAGGACAAAAAATTAATTCTTGCCTCCCAGTCTCCACGACGAGCCCAACTACTCAAAGGTCTAGGCCTGGATTTCGAAGTGAGGACCTACGATACGGATGAAAGTTTTCCGGATGACCTCCCCAGTGACCAAGTGGCGGAATACGTAGCTACTGCAAAAATGGCTGAGGCCGAAAGAGACTTTTCATCTGATGAAATGATCATCACAGCAGATAGTGTGGTCGTACTAGATGGGAAAATATTGGGCAAACCCAAAGATATAGAAGAGGCAAAATCAACGCTTAGAATGCTGAGCGGAAAAACCCACATGGTATATACGGGCGTTTGTATTTCAGACATCGAACAAAGCATCAGTTTTACGGAGGAGACTCTGGTAAAGTTTTTTGAAATAAGCGAAGAAGAAATAATTCACTACGTAAGCAACTACGAAGTGATGGACAAGGCAGGTTCCTATGGGATTCAAGACTGGATTGGACTAGCCAAAGTAGCGGAAATCCGTGGTAGCTACACCAATATCATGGGATTGCCGACCCACCGAATTTATGATTTTCTGAAAGACTGGGATGCCCTGTGGCTGGCCGAGGATGAAAGCGATTGGGATGGCGACGAATCATGATCAGCTACAAAAAGATGCGTACGAAGAACGCCTCAAAAGTAAAAAATACAAACTGACCGTCGCCCTTGTCGGTGGTGCGGTCAATCTACTCTCCCACTGCTCCGTCAAAATGGCTGGAAAAGTGGCCCTCGATATTTTTGCCAAACCCAGACTAAAAGTGGATCCTGAAAAATACCAGCAACTGCTCGCAGGGACCGTCCAGGAAAGAATCAGCCTGGATGGATTCAGCTATCAGGTACACCGCTGGCAAAATGAGGGATCTCCCAAGATATTGCTGATGCACGGCTGGGAATCAAACGCCTCCAGATGGGCCAGACTGGCACCAAAGCTCCAAAAAATGGGCTGGGAAGTCATCGCCATGGACGCACCTGGTCACGGCCTCTCGGACGAAAAGCAGTTTAGCGCCATTCGCTATGGGCAGGTGGCCAAGGCAGTCGTGGAGAAATACCAGATTCAGGCCCTGGTAGGTCACAGCATCGGTGGTACGGCGGCACTCTACGCGGCTACCCTACTCCCGCAAGACCAAATCCATAAAATGGTCATCATGGCAGCACCTGATTCGCTGGATAAGATCTATGGTAGATTCGAGCAGATGCTATCCCTGCATCCCAAGGTGAAAACCGGATTCAAAGATGCCATCGCTGCGAGATTCAATGCCAACTACGATGACTTCACCTCCTCGAAGTTTGCCCAGCAAACCAAAGCAGATATACTCGTCCTACATGATCCCAAAGATCAGGTCGCACCCTTTGATGAAGGCGCCGCTATTGCAAAAGCTGCAGACAGTGCCACCCTCGTGGCCCTGGAGGATGTGGGACACCGGATGCAGCACGCAAAAGTCTTTGACCAAATATTGAATTTTTTCCAACTAAATAATTGATCCATTCACCACCTAAAGTGTCATTATATGCCGCAGAAGAAGAAACCAGAAGGGACCTCGCTCAATTGGGAAGATTTTATAAAACTCGGTGATCCCGCCAACGCACCAGAGGAACCAGCGGATGATCTAAACAAGGACGAATCCCATCTCGATAGCCCACTCAAGGTACACTACGAGCGCAAAGGCCGCGGTGGTAAGGAGGCCATCATCATCCGAGATCACACCGGATCAGACGAAATCCAACAAGAACTGGCTAAAATCATCAAATCCAAGCTCGGCGTGGGTGGCAATGCCAAAGACGGAGAAATCGTGATCCAAGGCAACCAACGGGATAAGGTCATGGACATCCTCAGGGACTTGGGCTATAAAAAAGCGAAAAAAGCAGGCGGCTAATGACCAAACAATACGCCTTCCAATGGAATGGTACACCAGAAGATATAGGACCCATCCAGATCAAACGCTACCTGCCCAATAGATATGCGGATGCCGTCGGAGCTTTCGTCCTACTCGATTATCTGCCACCACAGCACCCAAATGAAGCGGAGCCATCAGCCACACAGGCGCATCCCCACCGCGGGATTTGTACCCTCAGCTACATCCTGGAAGGTGCCGTCACCCATTTGGATAGCCTGGGCAATCATGTCCGACTCCAAGCGGGTAGCATACAGTGGATGCATGCTGGAAATGGCATCCTCCACGATGAAGAAATCCACCCCGATCCGTCCACCGGCCGCTATGAAATGCTACAGTTTTGGATCAATCTACCTTCTTCCGAAAAAGCAAAATCCCCATCTTATAAGGCCATCGATCAGGAACAAATCCCAAGTATAGAAGATCCGAAGCAAGGAGTCAGGATCAAACTACTTTTGGGTCATTGGGGCCAGCTCGAATCCCCCATCCCCAGCTACCTCGGCGAAAAACTAATCCATGTCCAGATAGCACCAGGCGGAACCTTTCATATAGCGACCGAAGCACAGGAGGAATATGCCATCTTCATCCGCGAAGCAGGGCTGCAGGTGCAAGGTGAGATCTTTGAGGCGCAGACCTTCCTGGAGTTCGACCGAAATGCGGGAGCCATCGTCATCGAAAACCGAGAAAAGTATCCCATCCACTTTTTCCTCTTTGGCGGAACCCGGTATGAAGAAGGCATTGTAGCCGACGGTCCCTTCGTGATGAATACACCCAAAGAAATCGCCGAGGCACACCGCGATTATTTACTCGGAAAATACGGATCCCTTCCGAGCTAAAGTAAGCTAGGACACGAAATCATCCACATATCAAAAAGCTCCTGCCAAGGTACTCCGCTTATCACCCATTCACCTCCGAATCCCAAACTTCGACTATCGCCCCTCTCCGATAACAAAAATTCGCCAAGTCTTTCAATTTTCTTTCAAAAACCATCACCATATGAAAATTTGACGTATGTTTGTAACACGAAGGTCATAGATTCCGAGAATGATCGCTGTCCATAAGACGTTAAAAGCGCCAAAGGAATCGATCAAAATTATCCGAATCTTTCAGCCTTTAGTTTTTGGTAAATCTCAAAAGTAAAAGTTATGTCATGTACCGGACAGTATTTTATAGAATTTAGTGTTCTGTTTCAGTTTTTGAAAAAAAGCGAGACTTTGCGGTAAGTTTGTAGGGTATATTAATAAGTTATCGGTCACCAGAGAAACCCAAAACACCGACAATACAATCAGGAAAAAGACTAAATTCGCAACTAAAATAATATTAGAATCAGTAGTGACGTCAGAATCTCAAAACATAGAATTCAAAGTAACTTGGAAGGATGAATACTTAAAATGGATCTGTGGTTTTGCAAATGCTTTTGGTGGGACTATTTCTATTGGAAAAGACGACACTGGAAATATTGTTGACTTGAAAGATGCTAAAAAATTATTGGAAGAAATTCCTAATAAGGTCAGAGATACTTTGGGTATTATTGTTGACGTTAATCTGCACCAAACTGATAAAGGGAAATTCATTGAAATTATTATTGAGCAATACCCCTATCCAGTCAATTACAAGGGACAATATCATTACAGAAGTGGAAGCACTAAACAAGAATTAAAAGGTGCAGCTCTTGACAAGTTTCTACTTCAGAAAAAAGGTAAACGATGGGATGGAGTCCCTGTTCCAAATGTTTCGATAAATGACCTGAAGCTAGAAGCATTTGATTTTTTTCGTAAACGAGCTTTCAGGAGTCAAAGAATTGACGAAGAAAGTTTATCCGACAGTAATGAACACCTTATTGAGAATCTCCAACTCAAGGAAGATAAGTATCTTAAGCGTGCTTCTATACTACTTTTTCATCCAAACCCAGAGAAATTTATCACAGGAGCGTACGTTAAGATTGGTTATTTTGAATCTGACAGCGATTTAAGATTTCAAGATGAAATCCACGGAAATCTTTTTGAGCAAATAGAGAAGACCACAGAAATACTTTTTACAAAGTACATAAAGGCTTTAATCAGCTATGAAGGTTTGAATCGTGTGGAAACTTACGAATATCCAAAAGAAGCAATAAGAGAAGCCTTGCTAAATGCAGTCGCTCATAAAGATTATTCAGGTGGTGTCCCAATTCAAATTAGTGTTTACAAAGACAAGCTAATGATTTGGAATGAAGGTCAACTTCCTGAAAATTGGACAATTGAAACACTTTTAGATAAACATTCATCTAAACCATTTAATCCAGACATTGCAAATGCACTTTTTCGCAGCGGATATATTGAATCTTGGGGACGTGGTATTTCAAAAATGACGGAGCAATGCTTTGATTTTGGACTCCCTACACCATTATTCTTTTTCAAAAGTTCAGGTTTTTGGGTAGAGTTTAGAAAGGATATTTACAACAATGATTTTTTATCCCTTTTAGAGCTAAATGAAAGACAGATAGATGCCCTTTTGTTCTTCAAAGAAAAGGGAGAAATTGTAAATGCTGAATATGCTAAACGGTATGAGGTTTCTGATAAAACCGCACGGAGAGATTTGGTAGAATTAGTTAAAATAGAATTATTATACAGGAAAGGAGAGGGCAAAGGCTCTAGATACATATTCCGATAATGTCCGATAAGCATAAGAAATGTCCGATAAATGTCCGACAAATCAACGACCATAATAAACTAAACAAAAGGTAGGGGTGCTTACTATGAATAATTGTGGGCTTATTGTTCGTATTTTCCGCAATAACCATTGCATATTAAAAATTTGGACTTTATGAACGACAAATTAAGGCTGTACTTTTCGTAAAAGATAACGGAAAAATTAATAATAGTGACTTTCAGACATTGAATAATGTTTCTAAAGCAACATCCACCAGAGACCTTACTGAACTTGTTGAAAAGTTCAAGATATTGGAAAGAAGTGGTGAATTTGGTGCAGTTACAAGCTATATTTTGATTGGCTCATAATTGGCTCAATTGGCTCAAAAGACAGAACTAATAGAAATGAACTTGTACGAAGAAGAACACCGAACCGATAACAGGCGTTTTGCTCAATGGCAGATGCAGTGATTATTTGGACATTCTACCAAGCACCACCTTTTGTAGTGATTTGCCAATTCCGTACTCCAAAATCCGTTCTTGTCTATAGCTAAAACCAAACAATCCCAAAACGAAACAAGAACTGCCTTTTTTTGGCATCGTGCCGAGAAAATTGATAACTTTACGAATTCAAAAAACTGAGCTAAAGCATGTTCGAGCAGACATTTAAAAACATAGATGACATTCTTCACAAGGACGCAGGCTGCGGCAGTGAGCTGGACTACGTGGAGCAGACCTCTTGGATCTTGTTTCTCAAGTATCTGGATGACTTAGAACGCGACCGTGCTACCGCCGCCGAACTCACAGGTAAGACGTACACGCCCATCATCGATCAAGACTACCAATGGTCGGTGTGGGCCATGCCCAAAAAACCAAAACAGGGTCCAGTGAGCGGAGTCGAACTGGACCACCACAACGCCCTGACAGGTGACGACCTCACCGACTTTGTGAACAACAAACTCTTTCCCTACCTCAAGAAATTCAAAGCCAGCGCCGAGAGTGCCGATACCATCGAATACAAGATTGGCGAGATCTTCAGCGAACTGAAAAACCGCATACAAAGTGGCTACAATCTGCGGGAAGTGATCAACCGCATAGACGAGTTGCGTTTCCGTACCCACGCGGAGAAGCACGAAATGAGCCATCTGTATGAGGACAAGATCAAAAATATGGGCAATGCCGGGCGAAACGGTGGCGAATACTACACACCCCGGCCGCTCATCACCACCATTGTAAAAGTGGTGGCCCCAAAAATTGGCGACAAAATTTATGACGGTGCGGTCGGTTCGGCAGGCTTCCTGTGCGAGGCCTTCAACTACCTCACTTCGACAGCCTCAGCGAGCGGCAATGGTCTATCAACGAAAGAATGGGAGATCCTGCAAAAACGCACCTTCTACGGTAAAGAAAAGAAATCACTCGCCTATATCTTAGGTGTGATGAACCTGATTTTTCACGGGATCGAAGCGCCTAACATCATACACACCAATACCCTCGCCGAAAACCTGGCAGACATTCAGGAAAAAGACCGCTATGATGTGGTGCTGGCCAATCCGCCTTTTGGTGGAAAGGAGCGTGCCGAAGTGCAACAAAACTTCCCCATCAAAACGGGCGAAACCGCTTCGCTTTTTTTGCAGCACTTCATCAAAATACTGAAAGCTGGTGGCAAAGCTGGTGTGGTCATCAAAAACACCTTCTTGAGCAATACCGACAACGCCACGGTGGCCATACGCAAGACCTTATTGGAAAACTGCAACCTGCACACCGTATTGGATTTGCCGGGTGGCACATTTACGGGGGCAGGTGTAAAAACCGTCGTGCTGTTTTTTGAAAAAGGCAGACCCACACAAAAAGTATGGTACTACCAATTGAACCTGGACCGCAATCTGGGCAAAACGAACCCACTTAACGAAAACGACTTGGCAGAATTTGTGGAACTGCAAAAGACCTTTGCCGATAGCGAAAACTCTTGGAGCATTGACGTACAACCATTGCATGCCATGGCCCAACCGACTTACGACCTAAGCGTAAAGAACCCGAACAAAAAAGAAGTGGTTCTACTTCGCTCACCACACGAGATTTTGGAAGAAATGCGAGCATTGGATGAAGAAAGTGCGGAGATTTTGGAATCCATTAAGAGCCTGATTTAATATGAAAGACGAAATCATACTATACCGCCCCGATGAACTCGCCGAGCATATTGAAGTAAGAATTGATGAAGAAAATGAAACCGTCTGGCTGAATCAAAATCAATTGGCTGATTTATTTCAAACAGATAGAACCGCTATTCTTAAACATATACAAAACATCTATTCTACCGGTGAATTAGACGAAAAAGCAACTTGTGCAAAAATTGCACAAGTTCAAAAAGAAGGCCATAGAATGGTTAAAAGAGAAATTTTGAACTATAACCTTGACGTTATTTTATCAGTTGGCTATCGCGTTAACTCAAAACAAGGGACTCAGTTTCGTATTTGGGCAAATCGCGTGCTGAAAGATTTGGGACGAAGACCCGTGGTGAGCGAAGTCGAACCATGGTTTGCGTTTTCTAAGCTGGAGGCAAAGACGTTGGATATTTTTCAAACTCAATATTGTAATTGATATGAAGCAGGGATGGATGTATATATTAGAATGTGCTGACGGCAGCTATTATACAGGAAGCACCAATAATCTTAAATTGAGATTAGCTCAACACCAAGCTGGTGAAGGTGCGAATCATACAAAGAAAAGGCTGCCCGTTAAATTGGTGTACTTTGAGGAGTATCCAAGAGTAGATCAAGCGTTTTATAGAGAAAAGCAAGTGCAGGGATGGAGCAGAAAAAAGAAGGAAGCTTTAATATATGGCAAATTTGAAGACTTACATGCCTTGGCTGAGTGCACAAATAGTACCCACTACAAAAATTTCAAAAAATGAAGACAGGAATAGTAATGACGGTGCCATCGACTTCGCTCTTTCTGGTGCCTTCGACTTCGCTCTTTCTGGTGCCTTCGACTTCGCTCAGTCACCAGAAATGGGCATCGCTCAGTCACCAGAAATGGGCATCCCTCAGGCACCGCTGGTTGAGCGTAGCCGAAACCAGCGGAGCCGAAACCAGCGGAGTGAAGAAAGTGCAAAAATTTCAAACAGAAGATTGGAATTGATATGAAAATACTACAAGATCATTTACCAAAAGGTTGGGAAATAAAGAAGTTGGGGGAAATTGTTGATATAATCAATGGTAGAAATCAATCAGCGGTAATTTCGGAAAATGGACAATATCCAATTTATGGAAGTGCAGGAAATTTGATGGGCTATGCTACCGATTATTTGTGTGAAGCAGGAACTACAATTATTGGGAGGAAGGGCAATATTTCTAATCCGATTTTTATTGAAGAAAGGTTTTGGAATGTTGATACCGCATTTGGTCTGTTTCCCAAAAATAACTACTCACCAAAGTTTATCAATTACTTATGTCAAACAATAGATTTCAAAAGTAGAAACAGGGGGACAACCATTCCAAGTTTAGTCAAGTCAGACTTATTAACTATTGATGTTCCTTTTATTTCTTCCCTCCCCGAACAACAACGCATAGTTTCCATTCTAGACGAGTGCTTTTCGGCAATAGACAAGGCAAAAGCCAATGCCGAACAAAACCTCAAAAACGCCAAAGAACTTTTTGAAAGCTATTTAAATACAGCATTTGAAAATAAAGTTCATGGAGAAAAGTTTGAGTCTTTAGATAGCCTATGTGAGTTAATCGTGGACTGTGAACATAAAACTGCACCGACCCAAGAAACAGGCTACCCATCAATACGAACATCTAATATTGGAAAAGGCGAATTAATCTTGGAAAATGTCAATCGTGTTTCTTATGAAACTTATATTCAATGGACAAGGAGAGCAATACCCAAAGCAGGTGATTTGATTTTAGCAAGAGAAGCACCAGCAGGAAACATAGTTGTTATTCCTGAAAACATCGAAGTTTGTCTTGGGCAAAGAACAGTTCTTTTAAGACCAAAAAACGACAGATTGATTTCAAAATACTTAGCTTACTTAATTCTTTCAAAAGAAGTGCAAGAAATTTTACTATCTCATTCAACAGGTGCAACAGTTCAGCACATTAATATGAAAGACATTAGAGCATTTAAAATCTACAACCTATCAAACTTAAAGGAACAAAGTTCTGTAGTTCAAAAATTAGATGCACTTAAATCCGAGACGAAGAAATTGGAATCCGTCTATCAAAGGAAAATTGCTGATTTGGAGGAGCTGAAAAAGAGTATCTTGCAGAAGGCGTTTAGGGGGGAGTTAACTTCGAAAGGCTTAGTTACAAATAAAAATCATGGATATGAATAAACTAACCGACCGATATTTTACTACTTATACTTCTATGCTCGATATAAACATAAAAGAGGCATTCGCACAGATAAAACAAAAGGAATGGAATGCTGAAAGTTTTCGCTTTTTTACGGCTGTTTCGGTGATGTCATCTTCAAGAATTGAAGGAGAACAGATGGACATAGACAGTTACCTGAAACATAAACTGCAAAATATTGAATACCTGCCAAACCTTACAGAAAAACCAAATGATTTATTTGAAGCCTATGAATTTGCCAGAGATAACAAACTCTCATTACCCAATTTTTATGAGGCTCATCGCATATCAACTCAACATTTATTGTCCGAAAGCCAACGAGGGGTCGTGAGAACAGGCAACATGCTGATCATGGAGCAACAAACACAACGGGTGCAATACGAAGCGGCGATGGCTGCTGTTGTGGCCAAAGAGTTTGAAAATTTCTGGACTGAATTGAATGCTTTGTTGCTAAAAGACCTAAGCATAGAAGAAGTGTTTTATTATGCTTCTCTTATTCATTTAGTATTTGTAAAAATCCATCCGTTTAATGATGGCAATGGGAGAACTGGGCGATTATTAGAAAAATGGTTTTTAAGTTCTATGCTTGGCGAAAAGGCATGGTATGTAGCAAGTGAACACTACTACTATAAAAATTTGCAAAGCTATTACAACAGTTTGGCAAGGGTTGGTTTATTCTATCATGAACTAAGTTACGAGAAATCAATTCCTTTTTTACTCATGTTACCCAATGCACTAAAACAAGCTTAATATGAATGAGTCAGAAACTAGAGCAGAACTTATAGACCCAAAGCTAAAGGCTTGTGGCTGGGGCGTGGTGGAAGGCTCAAAAGTCCTCCGAGAATACAGCATTACCGCAGGTAAAATACAAACAGGTGGTTGGTCAGAGAGCGGTGTCGTGCGGAGGGGCAAACGCGAAATTGCCGACTATGTGTTGGTGTACAAAGGCATCAAATTGGCCATCATAGAGGCGAAAAGTGTAGAACTGGAAGTAGGCGAAGGCGTCATGCAAGCCAAGAAATACGCCCAAAAACTCCAATTAGAAACCACCTACAGCACCAATGGAAAAGCCATCTACCAAATCTGTATGAAAACGGGTGAAGAAGCTTTGGTTTCAGACTTTTTGAGCCCAGAAGAACTGTGGGAAAAAACCTATCCAATTGACAATGGACAATTGACAATTGAAAATGAGTGGCGGGAGAAGTTTGCGTCTGTGCCATTTGAAGACAAAAGCGGAAGCTGGCAGCTGCGGTATTATCAGGAAATAGCCGTTCAGCGAACCGTGGAGGCCATTGCCCAAGGGAAAAAAAGAATTTTACTCACCCTTGCTACAGGAACTGGAAAAACGGCCATCGCTTTTCAAATTGCGTGGAAATTGTTTCAAACCCGATGGAACCGTTCGGTAATGAACCATGGAAAATTGACAATGGATAATGAAGTCAAACAAAATAATAATCCATTATCAACTGTCAATCAACAATTAAGAAGACCTAGAATTCTATTTTTGGCAGACAGAAACATACTTGCCGACCAAGCATACAATTCATTTTCGGCATTTCCCGAGGACGCATTGGTACGGATCAGTCCTAAAGAAATAAAGAAGCATGGTAAAATTCAGACCAACGGAAGCATTTTCTTTACCATTTTTCAAACCTTCATGACTGATGCAATTGATCATGGAAAATTGACAATAGACAACGAACATATACCTTCAGACTTGGCTGCTGAACCAGGCTCCAATTATCAATTATCCACTGTCAATTATCAATTATACCCTCCCGATTTTTTCGATTTTATCATCATTGACGAGTGCCACCGCGGCGGAGCAAATGACGAAAGCAATTGGCGGAGCATCTTGGAATATTTCAGTCCGGCAGTTCAATTAGGTTTGACCGCTACACCCAAGCGAAAAGACAATGTGGACACTTACAAATATTTCGGCGAACCAGTTTACGTCTACTCACTGAAGGAAGGCATCAATGACGGCTTCCTGACGCCATTCAAAGTAAAACGCATCAAAACTACCTTGGACGATTACCGCTACACTTCGGATGACATGATCGTGGAAGGTGAAATCGAAGAGGGCAAACTCTACGAAGAAAAAGACTTCAATCGCACCATTGAAATTGTAGAGCGAGAAGCCAAGCGGGTAAACATATTTTTAAATGAAGCCAATCAAAATGAAAAGGCAATCATCTTTTGTGCGAATCAAGGTCACGCAGCATTGATCAGAGATTTGGTTTCCTCTACACGCTCAGAAACCTTAAAAAAACAAGGCAAGATGGGTGGTATGTTGAGCGAGGCCGAAGCCTATTGTGTACGTGTCACTGCCAATGACGGAGAGGAAGGAGAAAGACTGTTGCGAGAATTTCAGGACAATGAAAAAACATTGCCGACCATTCTGACCACTTCGCAAAAACTCTCCACGGGCGTAGATGCAAGAAACATTCGGAACATTGCCTTGCTCCGTCCGGTCAACTCCATGATCGAGTTCAAACAAATCGTTGGTCGTGGTACGAGATTGTTTGATGGCAAAGAGTTTTTTACCATTTACGACTTTGTAGATGCGTACAAACACTTCAGTGACCCCGAATGGGATGGTGAGCCTCTGGAAGAAGAACCCTGCAAAACTTGTGGACAAAATCCATGTGACTGTGAATATGTACCACCAAAACCATGTCCTACGTGTGGCGAGAGACCATGTGTATGTGAGAAAGAACTACCAAAAACTTGCGAAAAGTGTGGACAAAAACCGTGTGTATGCAGCAAGAAGGTGAAAATAAAACTAAAAAAAGGCAAGGAGCGAGAAATTCAGCATATGGTTTCCACCTCGTTTTGGAGTGCGGATGGCAAACCGATTTCAGCAGAAGAATTTTTGAATAACCTGTTTGGTGAGCTGCCCAAGCTTTTCAAAGACGAGGAGGAATTGCGGACCATCTGGAGCAATCCCTTGACACGAAAAACCTTGTTAGATAATCTAGATGCCGCAGGATTTCCCAAAGACGACTTGTTGACTTTGCAGAAGTTGGTAGAAATGGAAAAAAGTGATTTGTATGATGTGTTAGAATACGTTTTCAACGGGGATTACATCGCCATGACAAGAGAAGCCAGAGCCAAAGCAGCCGAAGCGACCATCTTCGCCTTACTCAACGATCAACAAAAAGAATTTATAACCTTCGTTTTGAGCAAATATATTCAAACAGGTGTTGATGAACTCGACCAAGAGAAACTCCCAATCTTGCTGACAAATAAGTATCAGTCATTAGAAGATGCAAAAGCAATTTTGGGAGACGTTTCGAATATCAGCAGGCTGTTTATAGAATTTCAAGCACACCTTTACAAACAGAAAGCATCGTAAGGATAAGAAGAATTGGACATATAGCCCCGTAGAGAAGATTTACCATAAGGCATGGCTGGTTAATCTTCCACGTTTCCCGTGTCCTACAAGAGATTTTGCACTTCCTCAAAAGCACCGTACTAAATTCATTTTTTTTACCCCTGATGAAGATTTTTGCTCCGAAAACCAACACGAACGCAAGGACAAAACCGTTATTACACCAGACCATTAAAAAATCAATATGAAGCCAGGACCTACTTACGTGTACGAATGTCCCAACTGTGGGAATCGTTTGAAAAATGGTAGCATGAGAAGTGGAAATACTTTTGGTGCAAAAATATATTCAGATGGTAGGTGCATTGCTCCCATGTTCGCGGAGTATCCTGACCTGACTAAATGCAGAAAATGCGATACCATCTTCTATTTGAGCAAGTTGAAAGCAGTAGAAACAATTCCTTTTAGTGTAACTAGGATTCTTGATTCCTCAAATTTCTTGAAACCAGATTTTGATCACGCCGTGCCTGCTGAATTCCTTGAGATTGAAGACTATTTTAGGGCGCTCCGCGAAAATATTGCAGACAATGTCCGCGAGGAACGCAACATCAGAAAGCATATTTGGTGGGCATACAATGACAGAACCAGACATGGGAAAAACCAATTTACGGATGAAAACGACGAAATACGGTGGAAAGAAAATTGTCATCATCTCCTAACGCTTTTGGACCCATCCGATCTAAATCAAAAAATCACGACAGCCGAAATACATAGAAATTTGGGCAATTTTGAAACCTGTATCGAAATCATTCAGAGCATCGAAAAGGGTGACCTCAATGAGCTAAAAGAAAAATTAACAACCGAATGTAATCATAAAAATCCATGGGTCGTACGCTTGAATTAGCGATATATTACTAAGAGTTTCGTACATTGCAGTCACATTTTTGTAAGCTGAAAATTCAGTTTTCCGAATGAAGTCCAAGGCAAAATATCATACCGAATCAAATACACATTAAATCTATTAAACAATTAAAACAAATGAAGATGCTTAAACAAAAACTTTTAATCGGATTAATCTTGCTATTTGGGTGTAAGATCTATGGTCAAAGTGACATCCCACAATTTGACACCCACCACAAGAATATTTATGTGGAGTTTTTAGGAAGTCACTTATTGGCAGGTGTGAATTTCGATATGAGACTCAACAAGGGAAGAATGGATGGCATTGGTTTCAGAGCAGGTATCGGAGGTCTGTCAGCAACAGGATTTAGCCAAAACACAGAAATAACCCTTGGTTTGGTGACGTTTCCCCTAGAATTCAACCATTTGGTTGGGAAAAAAAGAAGTTCGTTCGTTACCGGTGTAGGCTTGCTTCCAATATATGCTACCTTTAGTGCTACCGGGCAGCTGACCGACTATGAATTTGTACGAGGTGAAGGCTTTTCATTGGTGGGCGGATTCTTGACCATGGGCTACAGGTTTCAACCAAAAAAGACCGGTGTGATGTTTCAATTTAATTGGAATCCATTGATCTTGAGAGGTAGTGGATTCAACATCGGTTGGTTTGGATTGGGTATAGGGCTGGGATTCAAGTAAGATAATAACAAGAACTATGCATACCAAGACCGTACACCTTCTAGCCGTACGATCTTGGTATGCAAGGCTTTTTAGTACTACACATAAACAATTACCACCACCCAAAAAATCTTTCCCGTCATAAACTGACCAATTTTGTAATGAAAACAAATAAAATTAGTGCAGTATCTGTGCACCAGCACACCGCACACAAAGCTTAAAAAAAAAGTAATATAGCTATGAAAAAAGTAATATTAGCAATAACCATGGCCATGATGATTGCAGGCTGTATGACATCAAATTTTGCACTGACAGGTCGGACATACAAAAATTTTCCGATGAATCATCCTGTCAAAGTGATATTGACAGACAATCAAGATGATGTGAAATACGAAGAAATAGGTGTACTACAAGTTATCCAATCTGATATGAATAATATTTCCAAGGCTATAGAATTGGCAAAACATGAAGCTAGAAAAAGAGGAGGAGATATGATAAAGCTGATTTCAAACGATTCAACCACATCAATTAGGGGCAATGTAAACGGAATATATTCAAGTAGAGAAAAATCCTATATTTTTATCGTCTGCAGGATGCAGGAGTGAGCAATAGATTCAAGCCTCAACTCCATACAGCTTTTCAGCCCAATTCTCTTTTTATGAACCAAGTAATCCACGGAATAGACTTAGACTACAAAACTGTCCGATATCGAACACTAAATTTTTCATTTTCGAACATATAAACATTAATCAAATACCTATTAAACTCAAAATCAGTAACTAAATAATTGGCATACCAATCGCACTATTTCTGCAAAAGTGTATAGAATGGATAAGCCAATTGACAACAAAATTCTTAGTAACCGCAAAATCAAAGTCTGGTCGAAAAGGGTCATACTTGCAATTCTAATTTTTGGAAGCTTTTGGATAGGCATCATGTGGTTAGCTCCTCAGGTAGACCAGAATAAGATCACCCTAGCCACCGTTGAGAAAGGTGATATCCTGCAGACACTCAGTGCTTCAGGTACCGTCATTCCCGCTGCTGAATATACCATCAACTCTCCAGTGGTGACAGAAATCAAGAGCATCAAAAATTCCTTCGGAGCCAAAGTCGCCGCAGGTACAGAAATACTCCAATTAGATCAGGAACTTACCAGATTAGAATTCGAAAAACTAAAAGACGAACTTGCCCTCAAGGCCAATAATATCGAGCGATTAAAACTTCAATATGATAAAGAGCTCAAAGATTTGGTCTACCAATTTGAAATAAAGTCGCTCCAAATCTCAGAAGTGGAAGCCCAGATTCAATCCCAAACACGTCTAAAAAACGTTGGCGGTGCCGCTAATGAAGACATCGAGAAAGCAAAACTAAATCTGAAGATTCTAGAAATAGAAAAAAAATTACTGGAATCTGATCTTCAACACCGCAAAAAACAAAACCTCATCGATAAAACGAATCTAGAATTAGAGCTCCAGATTCAGTCAAAAAGACTGGCCGAACTACAGAAAAAACTCAAAGAAACCACCGTAACGGCACATACAAGCGGTGTCATCACTTGGATCAATGAAAACATCGGAAAAACAGTGCAACAAGGAGAGCCCCTTGTCAAAATAGCAAACCTCAACAACTACAGAGTAGAAGCCTTCACCTCTGATAGACACCAACAATGGCTAAAAAATGGAAATCCAGTCAGTATTAAAGTCAATAACGAGACCCTCGAAGGAACTATTATTCAGACCTTCCCCTCTATCGAAAACAATACCATAAAATTTCAAATAGCCCTACAACATCCCGATCACAAACAACTGAGGCCTAATCAAAAGGTAGATGTCTATATCATTACCGAAGAAAAGAAAAATATCCTACGCGTAAAAAACGGACCCGCTATGTCAGGAGCTGATACTCAAAAGCTATTTAAAGTAAAAGATGGTGTCGCAGAGCAAATCACAGTTACGAAAGGTCTGACGAATCCCGACTATATTGAGATCACTTCGGGTCTAGCCCTTGGAGATCAGATCATCATCTCTGACTGCAAAAACTACCTCCATCTCTCAAAATTCAATGTAGAAAAATGAACAAAAAGATAATTACATTCATCACCTTTCTTTCCTTCCTAGGCTATCTAAATGGGCAGAAAATAGAGGATCTCTCCACTTGTCTCCATGTGGTAAGAGACTACTCTTTCCGCAGCTTGATGGCCGAACAAAATCTGGAAAGATCATCGGAGATCCTACGGTTTGCACGGAGCGCTTGGATGCCGCAAGTATCGCTTCAGGCAAACTTGCCAAACTATACCCGGACTTCCAGAGGAATCATTCAGCCAAATGGCAGCTTGAGTTTCTTACCCGTGTACCAAAATAATTCCTTCTTAGGTATCCAAGTCCAGCAAGCCCTACCTTGGACGGGCGGCACTCTTTTCGTAGAGACTGGACTCGAAAGATTTGATGACTTTAGCCAGTCCAATAAAATCTACAATGGGGTACCATTTCGGATAGGCTATCAGCAGTCACTTTTAGGATTCAATGCCATCAAGTGGGAGCAAAAAATAGAAAACCTCAGGTACCAACTAGCCAAAAGACAATGGGAAACTGAGATCGCACAGATAGAAGCAGAGGCAGTAGATCTTTATTTTCAGGTTTTACTAGCCGAAATCAATGTAGCCATCGCGGATAGCAACCTCGTCATTAATAGAAAATTACTGACTATCGCGGAAGAAAGATGGGATCTAGGCAAAATATCAGAAGATGAAAAACTCCAGATGGAAGCAGAGTATAAGGCCTCTCAAATGATGTATGCCCTCGCTCAAAATCGACTAGAAATCTCTCAAGTAGCATTGAAAAATTTGATTTCGTCCAATATCATACTGGCTGCATCACTTCCCATCCCTGAACACAATTCATTGACATTACCCACAGAATCAGCCCTCAGAGCATACCTCTCCACTCAAGCACCTGCTATTCTCGAAAATCGATTTAATCGTGAATTAGCACGTCAGACCGAAGCCCGACAAAAAGCTGAATTTGGTCCTATCTTCGAGATCTCAGCGAGCCTCGGCGTAGCCAAAAGTGGTGATGCAGTCTCTGACATTTACACCGCTCCATTCATCGAGCAGCAAGTAAACGTAGGCGTAAGAATGCCCCTCCTCGACTGGGGAAGAAAAAAATCTGTGACCCAACAAAATAAAATCAACCTTAAGATAAACGATTTACTCTATGATCAATCAAAAATGAACATCGAGAATCACATCACCCTTGTCTTCCGCAGGTTTGAAGAGCTGAAGCAAAGACTGCGTATGCAGGAAGAACTATTGGACATCGCTCAAAAGAGGTACTTCATCAGCACCGAAAGATATGCATCAGGTCAAATCCTACTTACCGAGTGGGTCCTGGCCCAGAGAAACAAAGACCAGACGAAGAGAGACCTCGTAATTAGTACCATGGAATATTTCCAGCTATATTACCAACTAAGAAGTCTGGCACCATCTTTATTTTAAATGAAACCAAAATGGAATTTAATCCAAGAATATACCAAGCAACACAAGTCGCTATCTTTAACCTGGATATTTCCAAGCATCAAATAACCGAATAAAGAAAAATTCTACCTTACAAATTCAAAAATCAACAAAATAAAATCATATGATTCACCTCACCAATGTAACGAAAAAGTACTACACAGATCTGCTAGAAACCACTGCCCTATCCCAAATCAATCTCGAAATTCAAACGGGAGAGTTTGTATCCATCATGGGACCATCCGGATGTGGGAAAAGTACACTCCTCAATATCATAGGGCTTATAGATGAGCCTAGCGAAGGAGTGGTAAAGCTAATGGGACAAAAAATCAATGACCTTGCTCCTTCGAATATCGCTAAATTTAGAAATACCCACCTTGGGTTTATTTTTCAAAGCTTTCATCTCATCCCTGAGCTCAATGTGCTAGACAATGTAGAGCTACCACTACTTTACAGGCCATGCAGCTACCGAGAACGCAAAGAGAAAGCTATGCTGGCCTTGGAAAAAGTAGGACTTTCTCATAGACTTCAGCACTACCCTAGCCAGCTATCAGGAGGACAGAAACAACGCGTAGCCATAGCCCGTGCGATGGTAGGAGACCCTGCCATCATCCTGGCTGACGAACCAACTGGAAACCTTGACTCACAGATGGGAAACGATATCATGAATTTGCTTTTGGAGCTTAATAAAGTGCAGCAAACTACCATCATCATGGTGACTCATGATGAATATATGGCGAAAAAGTCGCACAGGCTCATTCGGCTCTACGACGGGATGGAGATAAAGCCAAATGATTATTGATCGGCTTAAGTCTATACAGAAAATCCATATAAATCCTAACATAACAATCATCAAAAATGATACTTCACAACCTCAAACTTTCGTGGCGAGTCATTGGCAGAAATCCATTTTTTTCTGCGGTCAACCTTTTCGGGATAAGCTTTACCATCGTCACTTTGCTACTTATGATTTCGTTTCTACAGAATCAATTTGGAGCCAACAAACCACTCACTGAGGCCAATAATTTTCTATATTTCAGACAGCTGGAGCAGAAAGAAATCCATACGGATACGATATGGACACGTGATACGACAATTGTAGATGGAATACCCGTCATTGATAGTAGTTTTGAATCCGTGGATAATTCAAATTGGACCTCGAGATCTGGCTTCAGTAAAGAATTTCTTCAAAATTATTTTTCATTGGACAAAATGACAACGGCTGAGGACATCACCATTATCGGTATGTGGTCATCCTTTGATCTATACAGAAATAATAAGAAATACAACATTGAATGCAAATATATTGATGAGCAATATTTTCAGATTTTTGATTTTGAATGGATAGAAGGTCGTCCCATACAAAAGCAGGACATCCAGCAATTAGAAAAAAATATCGTCATTACGGATCATTTAGCAGAGGAGCTTTTCGGTGGCAGTTCAGGAGCTTTGGGCCAAACGATCGATTTTGATAATTCGGAGTATAAAATTATCGGAGTAATCAAAAAAGCATTTGTGGATAATGACTATGTATTAGCAGATATCTTTGCTCCCATTAGTCTGATAGAAAAAACTAGTGATTCTGACGGTCATTTCGGAATATTCTCCGCAGTCCTCAAATGTAAAAATGGAGATATAGAATCAGCTAAAACTGAAATAGACCATATCACAAAAAGCATCCCATTCATAGCACCAAAACAAGCAAATCAAGCGAATTTCAACTACATGAAAGTCATAGCCTATGACCATACACACCTCAATACACTTAATTATTTTTACTCAGAAGACCCTAAAGAAAGTAAGGGCAAATTTGTATGGTTGGTAGGAAGTCTGCTCTTGATTTTTTGCCTGGTCCCTATATTAAATCTGATCAATCTAAATGTAAGCAGGGTCCTAGATAGAGCGAGCGAAATTGGCGTTCGAAAAGCCTTTGGAGCCAAAGTATCGGATATCTGGAAACAGATTGTTTTTGAGAATATTTTTTTGAGTTTGGTTGGAGGATTTATAGGCGTGACGATCGCATTAGTACTCATGTACCTGATAAACAATTCGCTCTGGCTGTACCCAATTCGCCTTCAATTTAATGGCCCAGTGGCCTTTCTTACCCTGATAATTATCGTATTGATTGGCTTTATTTCTGGATATCTACCAGCCAAAAAAATTGCGAAAGTTCATATTGTCGAATCCTTAAAATCCAAATAACATGCTACTTCAATCCTTCAAAATTCTTTGGAAGAATAGAAATCAAAACTTCCTTATTCTTATCGAAATCTTAGTGAGTTTCATTATTTTGGCTGGAGTTTTTGCCTATTTGCTTGGTCAATGGGCCTATTTCAAAAGTCCGCTTGGTTTCGAAACAAAGAATAGAACCATAATCCTATTTTCAGACTATATCGCAGACATGGATAGCCTAGAGTATCTACAAAAAACGGATAACCTCCGGCAAAACTTACAAAATCAAAAAGAGGTAGTATCTCACAGTTTTGGGAATATGGTCTACCCTTTTAGTTTCAATAATTGGAATTCGACAGTGGAGATAAACAATACAAAATTTAACTACTGCTTGGCCTCCCTTGATCATGAATATCAGAAGACCATGAACGTAGAAATGGCACGAGGCCGGTGGTTTAGCCCCCCACTAAGCAAAGATGCAGTGCCAGAGGTAGTGGTCAATCAACTTTTTTATGACCAAGCCTTTGGGAATAAGGATATGATAGATAGTATCATAAAACTATCCTCAGATGTAAAAATAGTGGGTGTGGTTCCTCATTACAAATACAATGGAGATTTTTCAGAAGAACAACCCATCGTGCTATTTCATCAAGACTATCGAAAACAGCAAGAAGCCACGACGCTGTATCTTGAACTCCAAGACGGCACTCCTTCGAGCTTCTACGAAACGCTGCATAAGCTCGTCCTTCAGTCTACTGGTCGAAAAGACTTCATCATCAAAGACTTGGAAGAAAGAAGAAAAGAGCAAAACAGATCAAGCTGGCTCACCATCATCATCATCACATGCCTAGCTATGTTTATAGTGATCAATGTAGCCTTGGGTTTATTTGGCGTAATTTGGTACAATATCCAAAAGAGAACTTACGAAATCAGCCTTCGGAAATCCCTCGGAGCCACCTCCACCGATATCTTGCTTCAATTTGTGACAGAGCTAATGGGGCTGAGTACGTTAGGTATCATCGTAGGTATAATATTTGGTCTACAGATCATATACTTTGGGTTAGTACCATCATTAGATCCAAGTCTATGCTATCAAGGCATCATATGGTCTGCCATTTTTATTTCAGTATTGGTAGCACTATGTGCCATGCTTCCTTCGTGGAAAGCCTCAAGGCAGTCACCATCCAAGGGCCTTAAGGAAGAATAACTTCAAGAATCACATAAATACATCGGCATCACAATACAGTCAATGAAAAATAAAATTTTTCAATATTCTGATTTCGATTATCCAAATTCATAAAAGAATTTCTACATTTGATTTCCATGAAAGCGAATCCATCAAGTAAGAAAAAAATATTGGTCATTGATGATGATAGAGCAGTTTGTGTAAGCCTCAAACTATTGCTCCAAAAGAGTGATTATATAGCTTCGAGTTTACATCATTTTGAAGATTTGGGAGCGGAATGGTTTGCTTTTATGCCTGATTTGGTGATCTTGGATATGAATTTTTCAATAGATACGAGTGGAAAACAAGGACTCATAGCACTTGGAAAAATCCAAGAAATCTCTCCACAGACCCCAGTGATCCTCATGACTGGATGGGCTACCGTTGCGCTAGCCGTAGAAGGCATGAAAAGAGGGGCAAAAGACTTTATAGCAAAACCGTGGAACAATATAGAGCTCCTGAAAAGTATAGAAACTACGCTACAGATTAGTGATATGCATACCTCCTCCACTGACCGAGGTACCAAGTCCAACTCCTCAATTATTGCGTACACCAGTCAGATGGTCGAGATTTTGGATAAGGCAGCTCAGATCGCCCCTACGAATGCATCCGTCCTTATCACTGGCGAAAGCGGTACTGGCAAGGAGCTCTTAGCCGAATTCATACACCTCCATAGTGTGAGAGCTGAAAAGGAATTTGTAAAGGTCAATCTTGGAGGTGTGGCACACAGCCTTTTCGAGAGTGAGCTCTTTGGTCACAAAAAAGGTGCCTTTACAGATGCACATGCCGATAGGATTGGAAGATTCGAAAAAGCCCATGGTGGAACCATTTTTTTAGATGAAATAGGCGAACTATCACTTCCAAGTCAGGTCAAACTGCTACGAGTACTTCAAGAAAAAACTTACGAAAAACTGGGTACCAGCCAAACCTCTGTGGTAGACGCCCGCATCATCAGTGCTACCAATAGAATACTTCCCACCATGATTGCAGATGGTAGCTTTAGAGAGGATTTGTACTATCGGATCAATTTGATTCATTTCCACTTACCTCCACTTAGAGAAAGAAAAGAAGATATTCCCAAATTGGTTGATTTTTTTGCCTCAAAAATTTGTCAAAATTATCAATTGGAGCTCCCAGAATTTTCGCCTGATATCATCGCATGGTTACAATCCCAAATACTCCCTGGAAATATTCGCCAATTGTCAAATTGTATAGAACGGGTTTTGCTACTAAACATCGGTTCGAAACAGATAACTTTACAAAAATTCATCAATGCTTTGGAGGACTCGAACCCCCAAAGAAATTTGATTCACCTTCCTGAAGTCGGAAAAATTTCATTAGAAGAACTCGAGAAAGAAATGATAAAAAAAACATTGATCTTTCACCAAAACTCTATTTCCAAATCTGCAAGATCGCTGGGAATCACACGAAGTGCACTATATCGAAGATTAGAGAAGTACAATATTCCACATGAAAGCGAGTCATAAACACGGTCTATACCTTCTGATCTTACACCTATCCTTTATGTGTTTGATCGTACTGCATTTCGATAATAAATGGTATTGGATTCTGGGACAAATTTTGTTGTTGGTTTCATTTTTATTGGGATTGAGGTTTTTTAACTGGCTAGAGAAACCCTTTCGTCAATTGATTCATAAAATACAAAATCTCGAAAACCAAGATTTTAGCTCCAAACTTCGCAATACCGGCGACCCACTTTTGGATAGGCTCATCGATCAATACAACCAACTTAGTCAAAAAATAAAGGAAGAAAAAATTCTACTTGAAAATCAAGGGCAGTTTTTACAGGCATTGATCGAGGCTTCTCCAGTCGGAATCATCGTGCTAGATTATGATGAGTCTATATCAGAACTAAATCCCAGCGCAGAGCAGTACCTTCACATTACCACGCATCAAGCTAGAGGCAAGAAACTAAAAGAATACTTGGATATCAACAATGAAGACTTTCATATACAAGGACACGTATTCCTCATTCATCAAAAGAAATTCAAAATCCACGAGACCAAAATTCGCCATAAAGGTTTTCAAAGAAAATGTCTATTGCTGGAAGATATTACCTCAGAAATTTTGAAATCAGAAAAGGAGGCCTATGGAAAAGTGATTCGGATGATGTCCCATGAAGTAAACAATACCGTGGGAGCTGTCAACTCAATCCTAGAGTCCTCCTTACAAAATATGGCGTCCGTAGGTATGGATAACGACTGGATAGAGGCTTACCAAGTCGCCATAGACCGAAATCATGGACTTGTCACATTTATCAAAAATTTTGCCCAAGTCGTGAAAGTCTACACACCTGAAAAAGTGGAAAATGACCTCCACGAAATCGTAAAAAACAGTGCCAAATTATGGCAAAAGATAGCCGATGATAAAAACATCACCCTATCCATTCCTCAAAAAGCTGATACAAGGGTGTCATGGATGATCGATCGGATTCAGATCGAACAAGTCATCCACAACATTTTAAAAAATTCGATAGAATCCATAGGAAAGAACGGGGAAATTCGGATCGATATTGATGAAAAGAAGAAGTATATCTGTATCGCAGATAATGGACCTGGAATGACTTTAGAAACTCAAAAAAATCTTGGGAAAACTCCATTTTACTCCACCAAGGTCAATGGGCAGGGCATTGGACTCATGTTGTGCCGAGAAATACTCGAACTTCATGGAGCAAAAATGAATTTGAAAACCCATCATGATGGATGGACGAGATTTGAAATATACTTTAAAAATTAGATTTCTTTGCTTGTCGCAAGATGTTGAGGACCTTCAAATTTCCAAAATAAAAATGGGGCGGCACCCTCACTGATGAGAATGTCCGCCCGATGTATTCTTGTTATTCTAAGCTAAAACTTCAAATTTATCCCTACGAAAAAATGGCGTCCCGCCTGTGGGTAGAGAAAATTCTCTGTGATGGTTTGATCGAAAATGTAGCTGTAGCTGTATCCATTGGTGCTGTAAAGCTGATTAAATACATTGTTGACCGCTAGCTGAAAGCTGGCGTCCTTGATCCAGGTCTGAGGCAATTGGTAATTGATCAATACATTGTGGAAGTGGTATGCAGGTAGCGACCTAGCGGCATTCTGCGTATTATCCAGATACTGCTTGGATACGTAGCGACTCACCAATTGGACCAAGAGTCCCTTCGCAGGTCTTACTCCGATGGTTTGACCTGCCACTACGGAAGGCGCATAGGAGATATCCGTATTTTCGTGAGGAATGATGACCCTATCTTCGCCATTCGTATAATCAAAAAGCACTTCATCAAAAGCCCTGACTTTATTCCTACTAAAAGTCACCATCGGGGCATAAGTCAGCCAATCCTTCAATTGGAATTCACCCGCGAGCTCCAATCCAAGTCGGTAAGAGTCAGGGGTATTGACCCGAATTGGATTTCCAGAGTCGTTGAGTTCACCCGTGAGGATCAGCTGATTGGTGTAGTCCATGAAGTACACATTGGCTTGCCAAGCCGATTTTTTGCCTCGATACTGGTATCCAACTTCGAGATTATTGAGTCGCTCGCTCTGTGGCACACCCGCCCGAAGATTGTCCGTAAAATCACTGCGATCTGGCTCCCGATTGGCTACTGCAAAGGACGCATACAGATTTTCGCTTCCAGATAGCTGATAGAAAGCACCGACCTTGGGATTGAAGAAGAGATAGCTGGTATCGATGTCCAACTGACTCAAGGTCCTATCCAAACCATTGACCTGATAAGAAATGGCCCTTAGCTGTGCATCCGCGAATAAATTCCACCTGCTACCAATGGATTTTTCCCATTTCACAAATCCACTCGCTTCTTGTTTTTCTCCTTGGTTATCATAGTAGCGATCAGTCGGTCTGACCCCAGGATCTGGCATCGCACGGAGGACATTGCCAAAATGATCACCAAGATAATACTGCACATTCCCACCAAAAGTGAGGGTCTCCCCTACCCGAGGGCTATATTGCGCCAAAAGATTAGCTCCGAACAGGTCATTGTCCAGCCATCGTCTGCGAATGATTTCTGCCCTACGAACTTCATTACCCAGCTCATCAATAAAATTGGGTAATTGGTAGGCAGAGAATCTCTGATTGAACTTTTGCTCCTCGAAGAATCCACGACCAGCTGTATAATACAAAGTGGATTTCAAGATCCAAGAGCTTGACAAATTACGAGCATAGTGGAGCTGATAATGCGATTGGGAATAATCATCTACCTGATTTTCGTAGGTGTAGTAATTATAATTTCTACCCGACTGAAAGAGATTGACGGAATCCTGTGGCGTGAAATATAGCTGACCTATGTTATTCAAGTAATGTCGGCGCAGTGCCTCTTCATCCCCATTGATTTTGGCCTCAGGCACACCGTTCCATGCTTGGTAGGTGCGTTCAGATCCCGAAAACGTGATAAACCGGAGCGAAGACTTTTCGGTCAGTCGAGCAGCTGAGAAGTAGTAAGACCGCAATCTGGCGCTACCCCGATCGATGTATCCATCACTATTGATCGTGGAGTACCGACCTTCTATCATGTACTTATTGTTCATCAGACCCGAATTCACATTGACACTCAGTCGGCTATGACCGAAGCTCCCGACTTGACTGCTGACCATGATGCTGGGCGTGACATTGGTAGATTGCGTATTGAGCAAAATACTGGCTCCAAAAGCACCAGGGCCATTGGTACTTGATCCTACACCTCTCTGTACCTGTATCTCCTCCGTAGAGTTGACGATATCGGGTAGATTTACCCAAAATACCCCTTGTGATTCGGCATCATTGAGCGGTACACCGTTGATAGTGACGTTGATGCGATTTTGGTCCGTGCCTCGGATCCGAATACCCGTATAGCCGACACCCGTCCCAGCATCCGAGGTCACCACTGCCGATGGGGTAAACTGTAAGAGAAAAGGTACATCCTGACCGACATTCTCTTTGCGAATTTCTTCACCCTTGATATTTTGGAAGGTGAAGGGAGATTTTGCATTGAGCTTGTTGGCTACGATTTCGATGTTGTCCAGATTGTACAGCGTACCACGAAGGACAATGTTGAGAATTTTGGGACCATCTACAAAGACACTATCCTCCAGCGTCTGGTAACCCAAATAAGAGCACTTGTAGCGAAACCAACCTCTAGGAACATTGTCAAGGACGAACCTGCCAGATTCATCTGCTGTTTGGGCCAAAGTATTGTCCGCTGAAAAAACAATGGCTTGAAATAGTCGCTCCCCCTTCTGATTGGTCACCGTGCCTTCTATTCGGTACTGGGCAGCTGCAAGACTCGAAAAAATCAAAAAACAAATAAAAAAAATAAAACGAAACATGATTGAAAATAATGAATTGAACAGATACCTCCGCTAGGGTAAGCAAAGGATTACGTACAATACACCATGTCCTGCTCAGGAACCTCGTTCCCTTCCCGGCATTATCCGGGCAGGTTCTATGGGTATAATCTCAGCCTGACAAGATTCAATAACTGGTATGGATTCCTACAAGCACCCCTTGAGAGCCACAAAAGTAGAAAAATAATTCTGTTTCGATGGAAATATAGGACTGATCTAAAAATAATATTCTCCTCTGACTATTCGTAATCGCTTACATCAAAACAAATACCATCAATGAACGACACCAGAATCTTCTGAACGCGGGTATAGTTTTCTCAATGCACCAAGGCAGTAACCAGAAATATTATTAGGCTAAAAAAAACCTAAATAAACTTTAAAAGTATATATTTGCCCACTCAAAAACAAAAATTGCCATGAACGCAAGTTTGATAGATGCCCTTATTATTGTAGCAATCGGTCTCACGGCTGTTTTTACGACTTTGATATTCGTTTATTTCTCGGGGCAGTTTCTCATAATCCTAGTGAATAAGCTAAGTCCGGAGCCTGCTGCAATGCAGAATTTTGCTCCACAGATACCCAGCCGTTCGCCCCGAATTACGAGCAAAAACATGGCCATCATCGCCGCGACGGTGGAAAGCGTCACCCAAGGGCGAGGAAAAATTTCGAACATCCAAAAAGTAGAAAAATGATCAGAAGAAAGGAAATCGGCTTCGGCCTCATGTATCGTGACATGTGGCAGTCAGCTGGAAAATATATGCCTAGAGTAGACCAATTGGAAGCCATCGCACCAGCCATCGTGGAGATGGGCTGTTTTCGCAGGGTAGAAACCAATGGAGGTGGCTTCGAACAGATCAACCTGCTCTATGGTGAGAATCCAAATATCTCCCTCCGAAAATGGACCGCCCCCTTCCGAAAAGCTGGCATCCAGACGCAAATGCTGGAGCGTGGGCTCAATGGACTTCGGATGAGTCCTGTACCCGCGGATGTCCGTGAAAAGATGTTTTCACTCAAAAAAATTCAGGGAACCGATATCTCTAGATCATTCGATGGCCTAAATGATGCCCGAAATCTCCAGAAATCCTTCGAGTACGCAAGAAAAGGTGGGATGATCGCCCAAGGTGCACTGTGCATCACAGTATCCCCCATTCATACAGACGATTACTTCATCAAACTAGCGGATACTTTCGTCTCTATGGGTGCAGAGGAAATCTGCCTCAAGGACATGGCTGGTATCGGCAGACCAGCCTCCATCGGCCGCATCACCAAAGGAATCCGGGAGCGACACCCGAATATGATCATTCAGTACCATGGGCATAGTACACCGGGATTCTCGACTGCTTCGGCGCTTGAGGCCGCGCGGAATGGTGCTGATATCATCGACGTGGGAATGGAGCCGCTCAGCTGGGGTACGGGGCATGCGGATCTTCTGACCATCCACGCCATGCTCAAAGATGATGGATTTCTCGTGCCGGATATCAATATGAAGGCCTACATGGAAGCCCGATCCCTTACCCAATCCTTCATTGACGACTTTCTGGGTTACTACATCGATCCCAAAAACAGACATACCAGTTCGTTGTTGATAGGTCCAGGTCTGCCGGGTGGCATGATGGGTAGCTTAATGGCCGACCTCGAAAACAACCTAAAGTCCCTTAATAAATGGCTCGAAAAAAATGAAAAACCACAGCTTGCCAAAGATGAGCTCCTCCTCAAAATGTTTGAGGAAGTAGAGTACATTTGGCCGATGCTGGGATATCCGCCCCTAGTCACGCCGTATTCACAATACGTAAAAAATGTAGCCCTGATGAATGCCATCCAGATCATCAAAGGCAAAGAAAGATGGAGTTTGCTCGATGAAAATACATGGGATATGATCCTAGGCAATGCCGGACAGCTACCGGGAGCCGTCCACCCAGAACTCGTAGCACTTGCCAATGCTCAAGGAAAATCCTTTTTCACGGGTGATCCGCAAGATCTGTATCCTGATGCATTGGATAGTTACCGGACCAAAATGAAGGAAAAAGGTTGGGACCTCGGACCAGACGAAGAAGAATTATTCGAATATGCTATGCATCCTGGTCAATACGAAGCATTTAAATCTGGACAAGCAAAAGAAAAATTCCTCCTCGACCTAGCCGAAAAGAAGAACGCTTCAACAACAGTTTCCAAAAGTGAAGTAACTCAAAATACCAACGGCGAAGCACCAAGAAGGATCTGGGTCACGGTCAACGACGAACAGTATGTGGTAGATATCGACTATTCGGAGCAACAAAGCCAGCAGCGGTCAGCCACCACTACCGCACCAGCACCTACACCAAGCCCACAAATGGCAAACGGGGCAAAAAAAGCCATCATCGCACCATTGGAGGGCAAACTCTTCTATACCAGAGACAGCAGCGAAAAACCCATCAAGGTGGGAGACCGCGTGAATGTGGGTGATACCATCGCCTACATCGAAGCCATGAAGGTAATGAACGCCATCAGTGCCGATCACGCAGGGGTGGTTACAGAGATCGTCGCTCCAGCAGGAACTGATATCTCAGAGGATGAGCCCATCATCTACATATCACCAAACTAAAAAAAAGGAAAAGCGATCAGCTATGTTCGACAAACTGTATAAAATGACGGCCATAGAAGGCTTGGTCAATAATCCCGGCTCTATACTGATGATTTTGGTAGCACTGCTATTGTTTTACCTTGGAATCAGAAAAAAATTCGAGCCACTATTGCTAATTCCAATCGCATTTGGCGTATTAGTGGCGAATTTCCCCGGAGGGAATATGGCTGTGGTATCCAGTACGGAAGATCCAGCTATCGCAAACATGCATGGACTAGAGATCGCTCAGAAATATGGGATTGTCAATTATCTATACTACAACCTCATCAAGACAGGATTATTGCCTCCACTCATTTTTTTGGGTGTAGGCGCTATGACAGATTTCGGTCCGATGCTGCGCAATCTGAAACTGGCTTTTTTCGGAGCAGCAGCTCAAATCGGAATTTTCCTTGTATTTCTCGCGGCAGTGCTTCTTGGATTCAACTTGAAAGATGCTGCTGCCTTAGCCATTATTGGGGGAGCTGATGGACCGACTGCCATCTATACTTCCATCATGCTCGCACCACATTTGCTCGGCCCTATTGCAGTGGCGGCCTACTCGTACATGGCATTGGTACCTGTGATCATCCCTATGGTAGTGAAATGGACCATGACCGAGACAGAACTGCGCATCCATATGAAAGAGCAGGACCAACTTTTTCCTAGTAAAAACCAAATCAAGGATCTCCGAACTGTCAAAATCATGTTTCCCATCGTATTAACCATTCTTGGAGCTATTTTGATACCTTCTGCCCTGCCATTATTAGGATTTCTGTTGTTGGGCAATTTGCTGAAGGAGATCGGGCCCGATACTGCTAGGTTGGCATCTGCTGCATCGGATACGATTATGAATGTAGCGACGATATTTCTAGGCGTTTTGGTAGGAGCTACTATGTCTGCACAGTCTTTCTTGAAGAGCGAAACCCTACTTATACTTTTGGGAGGATTTTTAGCCTTTTCACTTTCCGTAGCTGGAGGGATTTTTGCAGTAAAAATTTTCAACCTGTTTTCGAAAAAGAAAATCAATCCACTGATCGGCGCAACGGGATTAAGTGCGGTACCTATGTCCTCTAGGGTGGCAAATGAAATTGCACTCCGTTATGATAAAACCAATCACATCTTACAGTACGCGATGAGTAGCAATATTGCAGGGGTAATCGGTAGTGCGGCCGCAGCAGGCGTATTTATTGCATTTTTGAAGTAGTCAGAAGCCAAAAAACTTTTCTTCGGAGCTAACAATTCCTAGATTTTTACGTTTATTTAGAATAATTCAAAAGAAGCTTGTCAATCAACTTCTGCATCCATATTTAGCTTATATTTGCACAAATTATGGATGTGCGAGATTGAGCCTCGTTGAATCCATGTGTATAAATTGCAAAAGCTTAGAAAATGAGGACATATATACTATCCGGCATTATCGGAATCATCGCGATCCTAATCTTTATGAATGCATCACAGGATATGAGCAGTTACTCAAATTTTGAGGAAGCCACCCGGAGTGGAGACCGCGTCAAAGTCACAGGTACACTTGCCAAAGAGCAGCCCATGAAATATGATCCAGAAAATGAGCCAAATATCTTTCACTTCACGATGAAGGATGTAAAAGGCGAGGAACGAAAAGTCCTCCTCAAAAAACCAAAACCACAGGATTTCGAGCTTTCAGAATCCATTGTGTTGACTGGTAAAATGGACGGCGAAGTATTCGTGGCAGACGAAATACTCATGAAGTGTCCGTCTAAGTACAAAGAAGAAGAAATAGCCCTGAAGGAACAAATTTAAGAACCACGACATGCAGGAAATTCAGTACGCAGGCGAGACCCTTTGGATAGGTGTCCTCAGCAGACTGCTCATATATGCCAATTTCGCCACTGCTCTTGCAGCAGTTATCGCACTCTTCACAGCTTCCAAAAAAATTGGAGAAGAGCGAGCATCTTGGTTTCACTTAGGAAAAATCTTTTTCGCTTCTCACGGTATAGGAGCCTTTGTCCTCATAGGGTTGATGTTTTACTCTATGGTAAGTGGGAAGCTAGAATACAGCTACGTATATGATCATGTCTCGGACGATCTACCTATGAAATATATCCTTTCTGCGTTTTGGGAAGGTCAGGAAGGAAGCTTTTTACTGTGGATGTTCTGGCATATCATTCTAGGATTTATTCTTTTTAGATCAAAAACAGACCTAACCCCTATTGTCCTTGGTGTAATTGCCATTGCAGAGGTATTCCTCAGTTCTATGCTACTCGGTGTGTATCTGCCATTCATCAATGAAACGGCCAAAATCGGTAGCAACCCGATGACCCTCATTCGAGAGATGAACGAGGCCCCAATTTTCAACAACGCTGAATACCTTTCTCTCATCAAAGGTCGTGGTCTGAATCCACTTCTACAAAACTATTGGATGACGATACACCCACCTACACTGTTTTTGGGATTTGCGAGTACCATCATCCCATTCGGATATGCTATTGCAGGACTAATGACTGGAGAGCACAAGCAATGGCTCAGACCTGCTATGTACTGGGCTTTATTCTCAGCTGGAATCTTGGGAGTGGGTATCCTCATGGGTAGCTTCTGGGCGTATGAGGCACTGTCATTTGGTGGATATTGGGCATGGGATCCTGTAGAGAATACATCCTTGGTACCATGGATTATCCTTGTGGCAGGCGTACACACCAATATGATCGCCAATAATACCGGAAGAGCCGTCAAATCCACCTATTTGTTTTACCTAGCTGGATTCGTACTGATCATATACTCTACCCTTCTGACCCGCTCGGGAATCTTAGGAGATACTTCTGCACATGCCTTCACGGAGATGGGCTTGGAGTGGCAGCTGACCTCCTTTTTCTTGTTCTTCGTTTTGTATGGCTTATACCATTATTTTACGGGCTCAAAGACGGTAGTACAATTTCAAACTGAAGAAAACCTATATTCTCGAGAATTTTGGATGTTCATGGGATCATTGGTATTGCTTTTCTCCTCGGTGCTAATCACAGCATCAAGTTCGCTGCCCGTATTCAATACCTTGATGACTATTTTCGATGACAATTATGTAGGTCGGGTGATAAAAGATCCGATTGCTCACTATAATAAATACCAACTTTGGATTGGCGTACTCGTATCCTTCCTTGCTGGTGGGACCATATTCCTTCGGTATAAAGAAATAGGAAATGACACCCGTCTTCAAAAACTGGGAATCAAGCTCGGTGCCTATCTTGTCGCCTCCATCGGCCTTACTTACTTACTAAATATCTGGTCACCACTTCAGACTTGGTATTATACCCTACTAAGTGTCAGTGGATTTTTCGTAGTCATTGGGAATATTGACTACATTGTCAGCATGGCACGCTCCAATTTCAAACTTGCAAGTGCTGCAACCTCTCACATGGGATTCGGACTGATGCTGATAGGCCTTCTGACAAGCGGACTCAATGGCTCGTATCTCAATAATCCATTCGTATTCAAAGGCATGTTTGAAGAAGAGGGAGGGGATGAAAAATATGTACAGCTTATAAAAAACAAGCCACTCCTCATGAAAAACTACCTAGTTACCTACGAATCTGATACCCTTGTAGGAAAAACTAGATACTACACCATGGATTTCAAAAAAGTGGATAAAGAATTCAAAATCTTGGATTCCTTCAAAACACGACCAAATGCAGTGTATGCAAATGACTTCTCTAAAGTGGCGGCGTTCAATCCAGATACCCGACATTACCTGACTGAGGATATCTTCACTTGTGTGGTTTCCCTGCCCCCAAGCCTCATGGATGCAGCCAATGCCAAAGAAATGGAGGACACCATCAAATACCAGACCCAAAACTTGGCAAAAGGAGAATGGCAAAAAATGAGTGACTACAAAATCAGGCTCAACAATGTCAATCTCAATCCACAACATCCAGAATATGTAGACAGTCTCATGGATTTCGGGCTAGAAATTGAGTTTTCAATCTTTGATAATCTCGACAGTTCGGAATATGAAGGCCGAGCCGCTATAGGTCTGTCTGAAAATCTGGTATACTCCTACCCTTGGAATTCCGCTTCGATGGGACTTCGAGTGGTACCCAATGAAGAATTGCTCGGAAACTACCTCAAATCCGAAGATGAACTCGACTATCAATCATACACCCTACCGAAATCTGGATCGGTCACTATCGATGGCGTACAGGTATCTTTCGGCGGTGTAAAAACAGAACTCAATGCTGAAAAATATGGACTAGCTAAAGGAGATCTAGGACTCGAGGCACGCATCATCCTCCAAAATTCAAACCTAGGTACATCAGCCGAAGCTACACCAAAGTACTTTATCAAAAATGGTGGCCCAATGTCCATAAAGAGCTATGTTCCAGAGCTAGGCTGGCACGTTAGACTCGTGAATATCGACCCAGCAAAGGAGGAATTCTCCCTTAGAATTGCAAAGGATAGCAACAAAATGACCAGTTACCCAGTCAACATTGCTGAGAATCTACCACGGACAGATTACCTGATCCTTGAGGCAAAAATTTTCCCGGGCATTAATCTATACTGGGCTGGTACAGTCATGATGATGCTAGGACTACTCATGGCATTCTGGGTGAGACTGCGCAGTAAAAGTGTGGCTTAATGAAACTCGGCATCGTAGGAAATGGTAGACTTTCGTCCCATCTATCGTATGCTTGGCAGCAGAAAATGGGGAAGGAACATAGCGAAGACCTCACCATCCTCCTGAGAAAAGATACTCCCATGCCTGGCAAAGCTTTGGAAAATCAAAGTGTCCGATACACCGACTGTCTTGAGGAATTCATAGAAGATCGGGATATCATCTTACTTTGTGTGCAAGATGATCAGATCGAGTCCTTGTCTAAACAAATCAAAATCGCTGATCATCAGATCATTGCCCATTCCTCAGGTACCGTACCGAGCACTATACTCAAAAATACCGGCACAAACTATGGAGTTTGGTATCCACTTCAGACCTTTTCTATCACAGGAAAGCAGCTTGATTTCAGCCAAATCCCCATCTTAGTCCATGCCCACACTGAGCAAGGGACCATCGGTCTCAAATCATTGGCACACCGACTATCTGAGCGAGTCTACGAAGTATCTGATGAAAGAAGGGCATATGTGCATTTGTCTGCCGTATTCGCGAACAACTTTACAAATCACCTTTTGGAAGTTGCTCAAGAAATATTATCAGAAGCTGAGCTACCGAAGGATATCCTCAGAGCCTTGGTGCAAGAGACGGTCGATAAATTTTTTGATACACCTTCGAATCAAAAAATACAGACGGGTCCCGCTATTCGAGGTGATCAAAAAACCATTGAGCGCCACCTCTCTGCACTTGAGAAAAATCCCGACCTTCAATCCATCTATCGAGACCTAAGTAAAAGCATCCAACATTTTCACCAAAAGAAATAGCCATGAGAATCATAGGAGAGATCCCCCACCCGATCATGAAGATCAGCGTATTCCAAAGTGACCAAAAGATCAGTATCAAATTTGAATACCAACTCATGGAGCAGATATACAAATTTCGAGACGGAGAAGGCATCAGCAATTTTCAGGATGCAGAAAAAAACGTGACCGAGGAAATTTGTGAAAAAGTCATGGAAATCTTCAAGCACCAAGTCCAATTAAAATCCATTTTCTCTGCAAAAGGAACTAAACAGACCGCTGAAATTTTTCCAGATCTCTTTTGAATCTTTCCCTTTCAGGCGGTCAATCAGAGGTCAATCGTCGAAAACAATCCTAAAATTTTATCCGATTCGATAAATTTGGTATTTTTACGCCGCCTGAGAGAAAACCAATGGCTATTGAAGTATTTGCGGATTTGTATTTATTGCAGTAAATTTTCAAAATTCTTCATGGGTCAATTTTCCATAAGGCCGGAGCTAATCACTCCTATGACCCTTTGATAACCAATGAAAACTGTTTTAAAATGAGACGAGTAGTAGTAACCGGAATTGGCGCTTTGACCCCCATAGGGAATAGCGTAGAAGCTTATACTGAAGGTTTAAAAAAAGGCCTTAGTGGTGCCGGGCCTATCACCAAATTCGATTGTAGCCTATTCAAAGTAAGACTTGCCTGTGAGGTAAAGGATTTCGATCCAGAAAAATATATCCACAAAAGAGAAATCCGGAGAATGGATCCATACTGTCACTACGCCATCGCAGTAGCTGAAGAAGCCATGCAGCAAGCAGGATTGGATCTTGAAAAAATCAACCTTGATAAAGCTGGTGTGATCTGGGGCAGCGGTATCGGAGGATTCGAAACTATCGAACACGATATCACGGAGGCAGCATTTTTCACTGGAGAACCAAAATATAGCCCATTCCTTATACCGAAACTGATTGCAGACATCGCAGCAGGTATTCTTTCCATCAAATACGGATTTAGAGGGATCAATTATGCCACCGTATCCGCTTGTGCATCTTCCACACATGCCATTGCCAATGCTTTTGACTACATCCGAATGGGAAGGGCAGATATCATGATCACGGGTGGATCAGAGGCTGCTGTCACGAGAGCGGCTATAGGCGGATTCGGAAGTATGAAAGCCCTCAGCGAAAGAAATGATGACCCACAAACCGCAAGCCGCCCTTTTGACAAAGATCGAGATGGCTTTGTCCTTGGGGAAGGTGCAGGGTGCCTTATCCTCGAAGAACTAGAGCACGCTAAAGCGAGAGGCGCCCATATCCTCGCAGAAATTGGTGGTGTGGGTATGACCGCAGATGCTTATCACATGACAGCACCTCACCCGGATGGACTGGGCGCTAGCAATGTCATGAGATTGGCCCTAGAAGATGCGGGTCTGACACCTGAAGATATCGACTATATCAATGTGCATGGCACAAGTACGCCTCTTGGAGATGTGGCAGAGTCAAAAGCCATTTTGAAAGTTTTTGGAGACCATGCGTACAAACTCAACATCAGCTCCACTAAATCTATGACAGGTCACCTTCTGGGTGCGGCCGGTGCGATTGAAGCCATAGCATGCCTTATCGCTATGCGTGATGGGTTCATCCCTCCTACCATCAATCACTTTACAGATGATCCAGATCTGGATCCGAATTTAAACTTCACCTTCAATACAGCACAACATAGAGAGGTTCGAGCTGCACTCAGCAATACCTTCGGATTCGGTGGTCACAATGCCTCCGTGGTCATCAAGAAATATTAGTCATCGGTGAATCTGCTCAAAAAATTATACAACTATCATTTCTCTCGAGAAAAACACCTGGCAAGGAAGCTAAAACCCTTGCTGGGTTTTGTTCCAGTCAATATTCATGTGTTCAAACTGGCATTTTACCATCGATCCATGAATCAGGAGCAAACCAAGCATCTAAACTACAACAACGAACGACTTGAATTCCTAGGAGACTCCGTACTGAGTACGGTCGTGGCAGAATACTTATTCAAAAAATACCCCAATAAGGATGAAGGTTTTCTAACCCAAATGCGGTCAAAAATCGTGAAGCGTAAGACCCTCAACGAAATCGCAGACCGAATGGGCCTGGACGTCATTCTCTCAGAATACTCCAGCGGCAAAATGAGCGAAAGTATGCTCGGAAATGCTTTCGAGGCATTGGTGGGGGCTATCTATATCGAGTTTGGATATGAAAATACGAGAAATTACCTCATTCGCAATATCCTAATGAAATATCTCGACATCAAACAGCTCGAGGCCCAAGATGATAATCACAAAAGCCAACTCCTAGAGTGGTGCCAAAAGAACAACAAAGAAGTCAGTTTCCTCCTTATCTCAAAAATAAAATTTGATAAAAGGGATTTTTATAAGGTTGCTGTAGTCGTGGATGGTGAGGAAGTGGCACAAGCCGAGGACTTCAATAAAAAATCTGCGGAACAGACAGCGGCTGGTCAAGCCTATAAAAAAATTGTCCTGCAAGCGTATTCAGAAAATACCAATACACTACTATCTCCTGAGCAGGAGAACTAATTTCTGATCAGATTGTTTTTAGTCGAGCTTTTGAACCTGAATCAATTGCTTTCGAAACAATCGAAGTCAAAAAATCAGGAAAAAATATATTGATCAACCAAACATTTTATGGATTCACTTAGCCAGATCGTATTAGGAGCCTCCATGGGCGAGCTTGTCCTTGGAAAAAAAATAGGCAACAGGGCCATGTTTTGGGGTGCCATTGGTGGAACTCTCCCCGACCTTGATGTGATCTCGTCACTATGGTTAAGCGAAATAGATGGCCTGGCAAGTCACAGAGGCATCACCCACAGCTTGTTCATACTGCCTATTGCAGCTTTGCCAATGGCTTACTTGACAAAAAAATGGTACGACTCCGACATCCCAAATCATAAAAACTTCAGATGGATCAGTGGTATTTGGGCAATCATAGCCGTCTTGGGCTTCAGTGCCATGTCAGCGGTCCTCGGGAATGCCCTTTTTGGTCCCAAATCTCTTTGGATTACGGGACCTCTTGTTCTTTTTGGTCTGTATCACTACGTATCAAGAATTTATAAAAACTATATCATCAGTGGACCTACTGAGATAAGGGCAAGCTTCAAAGATTGGTACCTTCTAGCGTTTCTTTCATTGGTGACCCATCCGATTTTGGATTGCTTTACGACATATGGTACTCAGATTTTCCAACCATTTTCCGATTATCGCGTAGGATTTAATAACATAGCAGTAGCCGATCCGCTTTGGACACTTCCATTTTTGTCATTCTTGATCGCTGCGGCATACTTCAAACCTGGAGACGAAAGACGAGGATTTTACAATAAACTAGGAATAATCGTAAGCTCACTCTATATGCTATGGACCTTGGCCAATAAACACATAGTGGAGCAAATCGTCAAGCAAAATATCCAAGAAAAAAAACTCATTGTCGAGCGATTTACCACCTCCCCTACGATTCTAAACAACATCCTTTGGACCGCAACCTTAGAGTCGGACACCGTCTTTTATCAAGGCAGCTATGGACTTTTGGATAGAAGTAAAGATATTCAATTTGATGTCATTCCAAAGAAACATTACTTACTTCAAGGTCATGAGGAGGATTACTCTATCCAAATCCTGAAATGGTTTAGCAATGACTACTTCAGTATGCTCATCCGACAAGATGGAAAACTCCAATACAATGACCTCCGCTTCGGTTCTTTCTCCGATGGCCCTAAAACCGAGGACGACTATGTATTTAGATTTCCACTTATTTTACAAAACAACGAGCTTGTACTAGGTGAAACCCAAAGAGGGCCCAGCAAAGAAAAGCAAAACACAATGGCATCCGACCTTTGGAAGAGAATATTGGGAAACAAATAACCTTGAAGATATTCAAATTTTATAGAATATACAAAAATCTGTAAATCAAGTTTTAACTAACCTAGACTTTTCATATTTAAAAAAAAATAGCACATAACTATCTAAAAATTGGTAGAACTAATAAAATCTACATATTTTTGGGCGATCAAAATGTAAAGTCATCGCAAAGTTTGCTGCAAACGGAAAATTAATGCTCGTCGGAGAGTATGCCGTATTGGACGGGGCCAAGTGCATCGCCCTACCGACAAAATACGGTCAAAAGATGACCGTAAAGGCACACAGAGGTACAGATTTGGTATGGCACAGTTACGATCACGAAGGAAAATTGTGGTTCGAAACACAAATATCGCTCTATGATTTTTCGGCTATCCACACTACAGATGAAGAGGTAAGCAAGCGCCTGGCAAAACTCCTAAAAAACGCTGTCCGGCTCAACTGTGAGTTCCTTGATAAATGGAATGCATTCAAAATCGAGACACATCTTGACTTTCCTAAGCATTGGGGTTTGGGATCGAGTTCTACCCTGATCCACCTTGTGGCATCGTGGGCGGATGTCAATCCACTAGAACTTTATTTTAAAACGGAAGACGGCTCTGGTTACGATGTAGCTTGTGCTGGAGTCAATAAGCCAATCGAATATATCTGTTCAGATGAAGAAATCTCTTATACACCTATAGATTTCAATCCAAGCTTTAAAGATAATCTTTTCTTCGTGTACTCTGGGCAAAAGCAGGACAGCCGGGAAGCTGTAAAGGAGTACCTTAAAAAAGTCAAAAACAAAAATATCCTTGTACAAGGAATTACCGAAATCGCAGAGCAAATCCAAGATGTAAAATCACAAGCTGACTTCAACACCTTACTCAATGCACACGAAGTCCTGATACACCAGCATACGGGATTTGAGATGATCAAAGAAAAACGCTTCCCGAAATTCGAGGGAAGTATCAAATCATTAGGTGCTTGGGGTGGAGACTTTATACTAGCATCTTCAGAAAATGGACCCGCCTACATCAAATCCTTCTTTGAAGAGCAAAAACTCACCGACATCATCGCCTATAAAGATATGCTAAAGTAAGGCTCACTGACTTCGTGTCAGCCCCTTTATTTCCTAAGGTTCCAAAAAAATCTACTTTAGTTCAAACCACTTTCCGCCTACTTGATGGATAATGACGCTGTTTTCAGTTCGATTCTTTAGTTTTGATCGGACGAACTGGCCATCAAATTTTGTTGCCACCCAATCATTTTCGTAAGAACCAGCACCCTGACATTTTCGGTGCCACCAATTTCCCCATTGTAAAAACTCCCCTTGGATCGAATCTTTTGTGATCGAGCTCGCTGATAATCCTTCGGAGGCTGCATTCATATTATACTGACTGATCTCTATAATTCTTCCTTTAGGCGCCTTACCTCCACTAAATCTGAGTGCATCATAGAGACCAGAGCCCGCTTCACCACAATACCGAAACATATAAATACCTCCAAAATGATCGGGAATACTGATCACATAAACTTGATCCGCATCATACCACCTAAAATCTTGAATTAAAGACCAATACACTTCATCCGAGGCACGCCACATCTGGCATAGCTTCTGCTGAAAAAACAACAAAATCAGGGCATAGCTCAGAATGGCGCCCCTTCTCCAAGCAGAAAATGGAATCCTAAAGAGCAACTGACTTACCAGCAAGTAGAAAAACCCACTCGCAAGGTAGCCGTGCCTGTCATTTTCACTGAAATGCAGCCATACGAAATACATGGTCAAAACAGGTAGAATACCCGCCAAACTCATCCCAATGGTCCAAATGATCGACCTATCCCCCACCCGATTTTTCCACCAAGACCAGATCAATGCTGTAGTAAGTCCCAAAATGCCCAGCAGTACACTCCCTATGATCAAATTGGATTGTGCCCAGGATTCAAAGACCGTAGACTTCACATCGAAACCCGCAAACCGCAGAAAAAAGATGTACTTCATCAAAAAGCGAAATACATTACCTAGAATCAATTTTAGATCCAGATTAAAATGCGTGTCCGCACCCATATGACCAGCCCAATCCCCTGTCTGCCACTTTACCATCAGAAAATAACCAAGCACCAACCCGAATGAAATTGACAACGGTAAAAAGTCAGCAATCTTTTTGAATTTATCGTATTTCAGGCCAATTAGAACAAAAAAGAAGGGAGCAACAACTCCGTACTCAAAGGTCATCAAAGACAAAGCCTGAAACACAAAAAAGCCCCACAGCCCACGGGACCGCTCAAAATAATTTGTCAAAAAATATATCCCCAAAAACAAAAAACTCGTACTTAGCAAGGCATTGATAACCACCTTCCAAACCAAAGCTTCCACGGCATAGGGCTGGACGATAAAGAAAAAAGCCGCTGTCATTGCAATCCCAAAATTCCTAGCATCCTGCGTAAACCAACGGCGAATCAAGAGGTACAGTAAGAAACCATTCAAGGCATGAATCAAACAGTACACCACAAAATAGCCAGGGCTACCTACTCCAAAAACTTTGTAAAGCCCATATAGGACCAAGTTCAAAACTGGCTGAAATGCTGGAAAACCAAAACTCTTAAATGCGCTCCACCACTGATCATCAGCTGATATCCGCTCTTGGAATCCCGTATAATCTGTCACAAAACCACAGTGCCAAGTAGATGCATATAAAATAAATGTAAGTAAAAGAAATGCCAGCCATACCAACCATTCGTGTCTTGCGAGCCGATTCTTAATATTGATAAAAAACTCCATTTACGAGAGGGCTTCGGTAATCAGATTATTCCATCCCCGACCGATTCGTTCCGCCTTCAATACCTCGGATATAAAGGAATCCTGAAATATGACGTTTGGATCTATATAGGTTTTCGCGAAGTAATACTGTTTATTAAAGAGGATGGGCATCGTGGTACCGTACTCCTTAAAATCTTTAGGTAAGATTTTATTTTTTTCACCTTCAGCCAGTCCACCAAAGAAGCCTCTGAACTCAGGATTCGATAGCTCCTCTTCGACCCTGTGCCAATTTTGAATGATAAACTCGCGGATTCGAAAAAGCTGATCTTTATCAGGTGTATAGCATCCACCAGCGAAAAACATTTCCTCGGGACCGATCTGGATATAAAAACCAGGATGAGCGGGATTACCTTTGCCAGCGATGGAAAACTGCGCAGCCATATGCAGTTTGTAGGGTGACTTATCAGCAGAAAACCGCACGTCCCTATTGATCCTAAAGATGCAATGTTTGGCTTCGATGCCGCCATATCTCGGGTCCTCGGCCCGAAGGTGATCGAGCACATGTGTCACAAACTTTTCGAAAGGCACTTTCACAGAAGCCTCATACCTCGGTTTGTTTTCATGAAACCACTCTCGATGATTGTTGGCTGCCAAATCTTTGAAAAAATCTAGAAAATCAGTATCAAAGAATTTCATCTTATGTTGTTGGATGAAGGATTAAAAAAATCAATTCTTTCAGCAAGGCTCCGTCACTCAGGCTTCTGTTAGAAACACCTTTGGACATCAAATCCACATTCTTGAGATAGCGAATGATGTTTCTTAAATGCCCCACAGAATAATTCCGGGCTGCAGTCTTGTATTCATTAAGAAAAAACGCAGAAGGAAGAGCCAGCATTTTCAATAGAGCATTGTCGTCCTGGGTTTTTCCGTGTTGGGCTACGATCATGACTTTGACGAAATAGTTAAACAAATTACTATTGATTACCACGAGCGGATTGGACTTAGGGTTCTGAATAAAGTAATTTGTGATCACTTGGCTTTTGATCACATCTTTTGTAGCGAGTGCCTTTTGAAGTTCAAATACGTTGAACTCCTTACTGATACCAATCTGATCTTGAACCATTTGAGCATTGATGATCACATCTTTGGAACCACGGCTTAGAATAAGCTTGTCTATTTCATTCGCTACTTTGTGAAGATCGGTTCCAAGGTACTCAGCAAGCATTCGCGTGGCAGTTGCCTCTATCTTTGCGGATTTTTGTGTAACGTAAGCTTGAATCCAATCTGGCAACTGATTGTCATACAGAGGTTTCGACTCAAAAGAAACGGATTTGTCGAGGATGGCCTTTCCAAACTTCGTACGCTTATCGATCTTCTTGTATTTGTGTGCAATGACTAATACAGTATGGGGTGTGGGCCGCTCGATATAACCGAGAAGGTCAGGAAGCGTCTTCATTTCTTGAGCCTCCTTGAGAATGACGATTCTTCGATCTGCCATCATGGGAAACTGCCTAGCCTCATCCACTACCTGCTTGAAGTCACTGTCTTTTCCAAACATTACGGCCATATTAAAGGATCTGAGACCTTCATCCATAATTTTATGTTCGAAAATATGAACCAATTGATCGATAAAATAGGGCTCCTCCCCATACAAAAAGTACACAGGATCCAACTTCCCCCCCAATACATCTTTTTTTATCTTGTCAAAAGTCACGATGATCTGCTTGGTAAATCAAAAGTACAAAACTAATCAATCTTTGGATAAACACTGCAAGTTCGCATGTTCCTTGTTGGAAGCCGTTGGCATTTTTATAAGATGGTATAAAAGTACGTAGCTCGGTGTTACTAATTCTCATCGATTGATTTTGAAATAACCCGTTATTGGAAATTAAATTTCATATGCCGAATAAAATTTAAATCAAACCAATTTTTATTTTGTTTAATGACCTAGCACATCCAAAAACAACATCGATTACCCTAATTTTTTAGTCAAAAAAATATGTAAAAAACATTAAAATCAAATTAGAAAAATTACTTTTGTGACAAATTATTAAAATCAATATGCGGCGTATTCTACATATCATCTTATTCTCATTTATTGGTCTGATTACCTATGGCCAGGAAACAGTCATCAGATGTACAACCGATGAGCAAATGGAAATCATCTATCAAGAGGACCCAAGCTATCCAAAGCGGATTGAAGAAAGTTTTTCGAGGTTTAATGAACTCAAAAAAATATTACAGACTCGTCACAAAGGACAACGCAACACCATCACCATTCCGGTTCACGTCATCATCGTACACCCTCCAGGGCAGGCAGTAGGCATCGGAAACAATCTTTCCTTAGCTAGAATTGAATCACAAATTCAGGTGTTGAATGAAGATTTTGGAAGGTACAACGCAGACTCCGGAAATACACCAAATGTTTTTTCTGCAGAAGATACAGGCATTCAGTTTTGTCTAGCCAGTGTAGATCCGAATGGAAATCCCACAGATGGGATCACAAGATATGCCACAAATCAAAATTTTAGTTCAAACGAAACATCAATAAAAAACGCAACACGTTGGCCACGAGCAAACTATATGAACGTTTGGGTAGCGCCGCTTTCTGGAGGAACTTTAGGATTTGCCTATCTACCGACGACAACTTCACTTCCCAATGCATCCCTTGATGGTGTTGCGGTCAATACCTCTAACTTCGGTGGGCCTGGTTTTGCTCCTCCGGGACCGTATGCACTTGGACGAACGCTTACACACGAGGTAGGCCATTTCCTTGGGCTACAGCACATTTGGAGAAACGGAGGATGCGGCCAAGATGATGGCATTTCAGATACACCCGTTCAAGACGATGAAAATTATGGATGCCCTAACCATCCTTCGCCAAGCTGCACAAATAGTGGCGACATGTTCATGAATTATATGGACTACACGAATGATAACTGCATGAATGCATTTACAGCTGGCCAAGGAGCCTATATGAACTTGATCCTTTCTACATCAAGAGCTAGCTTGGCTAGTTCATCGGCCACAGCCTGCGCCTTCCTCGCTCCCCTGGCTGCAAGTGTTGAAGATACTACAAATCCTCTCTGCTTCAATGAAAATTCAGGAACAGCCACCATCTCTTCTACAGGCGGTAATGCTCCGATTACCTACACCATTGCCGGCGTAGGATCCAATACAAATGGGGTTTTCACAGGATTAGGAGCGGGATCATACACCGTCACTGTTTCTGACAGCGGCAATCAATCTGTACAGGTAAACTTTACCCTTACAAACCCAAGTCCTTTGTCGATCAATTGGGTAGATGATACACCAACTTCTTGTTTTAACACGACAGATGGGATCATCCAAGTAGTTGCAAACGGAGGCACAACCAATGGTGGAAGTTATTTTTACCAATTAGAAGCTCAAGGCAATGCTATTGGGGTATTCACAGGGTTGGCACCTGGAAATTACACTGCATTTGTCTATGATTTGAATCAATGTGAAGCTTCTGTGAATGTAGTTGTGACTGCACCAGCTCCAATACTAATTACAACTAATGAAATCCTTGGAGTGCTTTGCTTCGGACAAAATAATGGAGCAGCGAGCTTCTCAGGGAATGGCGGTATTGGAAATTTATCATACTCAATAGGCAACGGAAATCAGGCCAACGGAAACTTTTCAAACCTTACTGCTGGAGGATACACCCTAGCTGTGACGGACAGTAATGGATGTACAGCTTACCAAGCTTTTGCAGTATCTTCACCGAGCCAGATCAATACATCCTCCGCATTAACAACCAGTAATCCCTGCGTGGCACCCATCACCAGTACATTGCAATTAAATTCAAGTGGAGGTACAGGAAATTATAGTTATAGCATCAATGGTGGCGGATTCCAAAACCAAACCATGTATTCTGGATTGCAATCAGGCCTATATTCTATTGTTACGAAAGATGCAAGCGACTGCCAAATAACGACAGAAATCGAAGTAATCAACCCAGAAGAATTTGCAGCTGCTCCACCGGCCGTGACCAATGTATCTTGTTTTGGAGATACAAACGGAATTATCGTAGCAAACGCAAGTGGAGGTGCACTTCCCTATCAGTACCAACTGGTTGGTACGAATCTGAGCAACAATGATGGGTATTTCGAAAATTTAGGGTCTGGTATTTATACTATTCAGATAATCGATCAGAATGGATGTACCATCCAACAAAATGCTCAAATAATTGAAAACTCCTTACTAGCAGTAAATACTTCATTTAATGTTTCACCAGATTGCTTTGGAGGATCAAATGGATCCGTGACGCTCGTAGCACAAAATGGAGTGCCCCCGTATTCCTACAGCATTGACCAAATCAACTTTGGGCCGTCACCGGTTTTCGAAGGATTGAGCGCAGGGAGCTATACATTCTTAGTCAATGATGCCAACAACTGCAAAAAATCAACTATTGTAGAAGTCACACAGCCTAACCCAATTGAGGCACAAGCGCAAATTCAAGACATCACATGTTTCAATGATATGAATGGTGCCATTAGCATTTCTGCAAATGGAGGCACCGGATCGATCACCATCTCACTTGGAAATGGTAGTTTTGAAAACTCTGCTGTCTTTGATAATCTAGATGCAGGCACTTACAGTGTAATTTTGACAGATGAAAACGGATGTACCTCCGAGCTATCGAACCTATCCATAACGCAGCCAGAAGAATTGAGCTTGACTTTTGAATTATTGGCTGAAGCGAACTGTAGTCAAACCGAACTCGGAGCCGTACAGATCATACCAGCAGGGGGCACAGGACCTTACGTATTCAAATACCAATCCACTGAAAATGAGAATGGACTTTTCGAAGGGTTGCCTTCTGGTCCAATCAAAGTGACTGTGACCGACGCCAACAAATGTTTTGAGGAAATAGATTTGATCATACCGCAATCAGATGGATTTACAATAAGCGCTTCTGAAGTCAACAACGTGTCTTGTAATGGCGCCAATGATGGCGAAGTAGACCTTCAATTCGATGGTGGAACAGAACCTTTCGCATACATACTGAATGATAACCCCGTCAGCAATTTAGAAAATCTAAGCCCTGGTCTTTATACTTTAACTGTATCGGATGCATCAGGATCATGTACCCAAGAACTAGAGTTTGAAATTACTGAGCCTGAAAAAATAGTCGGAGAAATCATCTTGAAAACCTACGATGAAAATACGGGCCTAGGTGGATTCACAGTCAGTCATGAAGGCGGAGTGGCCCCATTTACCTATCGAATAGAAGAAAGAGGATTCTCGCAAAGCTCAAATGTATTCACTGGGGTACCACTTGGACCGGTCGTAGTGATCATCATTGATGCCAATGGCTGTGAGCATATTGTTAGTGAAACTTTGACTTCCGTCGCAACTCCGCTCAGTGAGAGCTTGGTTATATTCCCGAATCCATTCCACAATGAATTCAAAATCACAATGCTCGACGGCTCGTTTGAAAGTGAAGGATACCGTGTAAAACTATATGATGTAACTGGTAGAAACTTACCATTCAGCATGGAATTAGATAACTCTGTGCAAATGACCATTCGCATTTCAGATGATGCGCCTTCAGGTCTGTACCTTCTGGGAATACAATCTGCAGTCGATAAAGGAACCACATATTGGAAATTAGTAAAGATTTAATTTTGTAATTCTCTTGATTTTACCCCGAGTAAACGCATTGCTCGGGGTTTTTTTTTGCCCCATAATTACCTTATCGGAAAATCAGCTTTGGAAAATTTCCTTGATCCGGGCCAAAGAGGCATCGTCGTCACTGATCGCTACAATCTTATCACCTAAGAAGAGTTTAGATCGACCCTCAGGACTGATAAACTGACCACCCCGATCGATCAGCGTAATCCACACAGAGCGAGGAAGTTTTTGATCCAAGATCATGGTCCCATCAGCTAACGGATTTGTGATTTCTAACTCCACCATCACTCGCTTCGAAGTTTCAGACATAAAAACATCCATCGGCAATTTTGCCTTGGCTTTTTCAGGAAGCGCTACGTGAAGCCACCGCGCCACCACACCCAAGGTAGTTCCCTGAAACAAAACCGATACCAAAGCCACGAAAAATACAAGATTAAATATGGTCTGCGCTTGATTAATCCCAGCAAGTAGTGGATAGGTAGCAAATACGATCGGGACAGCTCCCCGAAGCCCTACCCACGAGATATACCAACGACGTCTAGTTTTCATCTGAAATGGACTCAAACTTGCAAAGACTGCCAGAGGTCTCGCAACAAAAATAAGGAAAAATGAAATCAACACGCCCAATCCTGCCACCGATAGCAGTTGCGAAGGATAAACAAGAAGTCCCAAGGTTAGAAACAATACAATCTGCATCAACCATGCGAGTCCATCAAACATTTTGATGATTGACTTCTTGTGTATCAAACTATTATTGCCCAATATCACAGCAGCTATATATACGGCCAAAAATCCATTCCCACCAAAAAACTCTGTAAAGGAAAACGTACCGAACATCAAAGCGATAACCAAAACAGGATATAAACCCTCAAAATCAAGTCGAATACGGTTGATCATCCATTGGCTAAAAAAACCAAATCCCACACCCAATAAACCACCAAAAATCATCTGCTTAAGAAAAAAGGGGATCAGACTCCATCCTGATAATTCGGGCTGGGTAATGAGACTTAGCACGCCAGTAGTCAATACATATGCCATAGGATCATTGCTACCGCTCTCGAGCTCGAGTGTAGGACGGATATTGGTTTTCAGAGCTAAGCTCTTGGCACGAAGGATTGAAAAGACAGCTGCGGCATCTGTGGATGATACAATGGCTCCAAATAACAAGCCCTCCAATAGTGTGAAGTCCGTCACGAGATGGACAAAAATACCCAATACCCCCGCAGTCAAGAGAACCCCGATTGTAGAAAGCATCAGCCCTTGACCAATGATAGGTCGAATGGCACTTATTTGCGTATCTAAACCACCAGAAAACAAAATGAAGTTTAGAGCTACTACGCCAATGAATTGCGCCAATTGGGCATTGTCAAAATGGATTCCCCCAATGCCTTCCGACCCCGCCATCATCCCCACACCTAAAAACAAAATCAAAGTAGGGACTCCGAATCTATAACTCGTTTTTCCCGCTAGTATACTAATGAATAAAAGTACCGAGCCAATTAGTAAAATATTTTCAATCCCTATATTCATTCGTTTTATCCGTTTGGTCTTTTGTCAAAGTCATTTTATACATTTGTGGGAAGTTTGCATGATTTACATATGCAAAATCCACCTAGAAACGTTATTAATAAAAGCATAATACGCATGAAACCGTCGCCAAAAATAATAAAAATCCTCAAAATTTCAGGAATTAGCTTGCTCGTATTCCTAGGAATATTGATAGCTCTACCCTATTTCTTGAAGCCAAAAATCATCCAAGCTATCAAAACTACAGCCAATGAATCCATGAACGCTACGATGGATTTTACAGATATCGATGTGTCACTACTTCGTTCTTTTCCACAGTTGTACCTAAGTATCACAGATTTAAGCATCGTAGGAAAAGATACCTTTCAGGATATACCACTCATAAAAGCTAAAGAAATTGGATTTGACCTTAGTGTCAAAGAGCTCTGGGCGGACCAATTCAACCCCAAAATTTATTACCTCTATGCTCGTGATTTCGATCTGAACATACTGGTGCTCGATAGCCTTCATGCTAATTATCTCATTGCACTTCCTGATACCACTGCTGCTGATCAGGCCGAGACAGCTCCATTTACCCTAGCCCTAGAAAAATATGACATTCAAAATGGAAACATCATATACGAGGATCGGACTATGCCCATCGAGCTTCGTGTACAAGGATTAAGTCACACTGGAAAAGGTAACTTCACCCTTGATATTTTTGACCTACAAACCACCTCCAAGGCCGAAGCCCTTTCTGTCAAATTTGCTGGAGTACAATACCTTTCTAATGCAAAAGTCCAACTCGATGCTACACTCAATATGGATATTCCCAATATGAAATTCACCTTCAAAGACAACGAAGCTGTACTTAATGCCTTTCCATTTTATGCAGACGGTTTTGTGCAGCTTTTGGAGGACGATATGGGAATGGATCTAAGATTTGGTAGTCCTAGCTCGGATTTCAAATCCATCCTAAGTGTGGTACCAAAAGCATTTACCGAGGATTTTGACCAAGTCAAAGCATCAGGAGAAGCTGCCTTCAACGCAACAGTAAAAGGTACCCTTAGCGAAGCCCGCAATCTGATTCCTGCATTCGACTTTAATATCGAAGTCAAAAACGGGGCAGTCCAATATCCTGGTATGCCCGTAAAACTTTCTGGATTCAATACCAAAACACAAATAGCTGGGTCAAAGGCCGACCTAAGTGACTTAATGGTCGATATCCCAACCTTCGAATTCCTGCTCGATCAGGAAAAGCTTTCTGGAAAACTAAAAATTTCGAATGGCGTAGACAATCCAAAAATCGCAGGATTTCTCAAAGGCGGATTGGACTTAGAAAAATGGACCAGATTCTTCCCGATGCAAGAAATCGAAAAACTCAAAGGCCTGATCAAATCTGACCTAAGTTTTGATGCGAATCTACTCGATGTTCAAAATGAAGTCTTCGAAAAAATCAAATTCGAGGGAAATCTCGGCATGCGCAGTTTCTTAATTAAATTGAAAGACTATCCGGCAATCAGCATGGAGGAAGCAAAAGGGAATGCATCACCAAAAAAATTCGCAGTAGAAGTAGCGAATGCAAAGCTCGGTAAGTCAGATTTTGATGCTAGCTTCTCTATGGAGAATCCCTTGGCACTGCTTAGCCCAAACAAATCAGTGCAGGCACAACTCAACTTCGATGCAGACCTCCTAGATCTCAATGAATGGATGCCAGCTACTGCTTCGCCTGCACCTACGTCCGAGGAGGCTAATTTTCCAATGGAACTTACAGAAGCTGATATTCAAACCATCCAAAACAGTAGCATTCGAACCCAAACCCGCATAGGTCGCTTGGTGTATGGGCAACACGATATCAAAGATTTCGTCGTCACCGGTAAAGTAAAGGGTGATGCCATCGATATGCAAGACTTTAGAATGAAGATCAATGAAAGCGATATACAGGCTAATGGTACCGTAACAAATATCCTGAGTTTCATCACCCAAAAAGATGTAGTAAGGGGTAATCTAAACTTCAGCTCACAAAATTTTGACGCCAATGCCTTCATGGTCGCTAGTGATGCCACCAACACCGTTTCAGAAGAAAACTTAAAATTTGACGTTCCAGCGGGAATCGACTTTACAATGACAGGGGATATCAAAACCCTGAAATACACCAACATGACACTAAAAAATTGCGTTGGCACTTTCATTATCAAGGATGAGTCCATCGCTCTTCAAGATGTAAGCTCTGAAGTGCTGGGTGGTCGGATTGGCTTCGAGGGACTTTATGATACCAAAGAGGAAAAACCAAATTTTGGTATGCGACTGGATCTTGCGAAGCTTAGTTTTTCAGAAGCATTCAACACTTTCAACACCTTCCAGCAGCTGGCGCCCATAGCTCAATACATCCAGGGTTTGTTCAATACTACCCTTGTATTACAAGGCCAACTTGGAGATAATATGATTCCAGACCTCAGCTCCCTCTCCGCTTCTGGCTTCATTGAGACCCTTAATGGAAGCATCAAAAACCTCAACATCTTCCAAGAAGTAGGAAGCAAGTTGGGACTAAAACAGCTTGAAACCCTAGACCTCACCAATACGAAAAATTGGTTCGAAGTAGTAAATGGTGTCGTGGAGCTCAAACCTTTGTCCAGAAACATCGCTGGAATCGACCTATCCATCGGCGGTAAGCATCACCTCGGCAAAGAGATGGACTTCGAAATGATGCTCAAAATACCAAGAGAATTACTCCAAAAAAATCAAATCACGGCAAATGTAGAACGTGGCTTAGGAATGCTGGAAAGGGAAGCCTCCCGCCTGGGTGTCAACATTGCGCAAGGAGAATTTATCGATCTAAAAGTAAACATCGGTGGTCTATTGGCGAGCCCAAAATTAAAAATAGCACCCGTCGGTACCTCTGGACAATCAGTCAAAAACCAAGTCAAAGAGCAAATCGACCTAAAAAAAGAAGCCCTCAAAGATACACTCACTACAGTAGCCAAGGCCAAAGAAAGGGAAATCCGTGATACCCTCAATGCCAGACTTGATGCTGAAAAAGAAAGAGTCAAATCGCAAGTGACTGAAAAGGTCAATACCATCGCGGATCAAGCCAAAAACGAATTGGAGAAAAAGGCCAATGAGATCATCCCACCTGCAAAACAAGATAGTATCAAAAATAAGGCAAATGAGGTTCTTCAAAATACGACTGGTCAAAGTATCCAGGATATTAACGAAAGGATCAAAAAGTTCAATCCATTCAAAAAGAAAGGCGGATAGCAACCAAAAAAAAGGGCAGCCTTCTTGTGAGGGCCGCCCTTTTTTTTGATTACCGAAAGTAAGTATTATACCTCAGCTTGCATTTTTTCTACCCAGTTCGTTGCCATCCCGAGCTCATCTTGAAGGAGCATGTGAATGTTGTGGTCGAAAATCATTAGGTCTACTTTACCCTTTGAGGTAGATAGGCCGATATGGATTTTTCCGATTTTTGAATGGGTATCTCCCTCCCTAGTGGTATCCAGATGGACCGCTTTGACATCCTGTGCGGAGACGACTTGTACGCTATGCACACCCTCCTTATTGGGGTGAAAGACGATTTTCTTATCATGCGTGATGCCTATGAAACCTGATTTGCCCCAATTCTCTTTAGTTTTGAAATGGGAAAGGTCAAGGCCGGTTTGACGCAATAATTCATTGAGCTCGGCATTTGCCTTAGACTGCTGACTTTTGTTCATGATGTAAATAGGAATTATAAGGGCAGCGAATCCCGCAACCCCAAGGATAATATTACTAATTTCCATTGTATTTGATTCATTGATTTTTAAATATTTTATAAGAATACGCTAACCTCCCTACACCAGAAGGTAGGAGGTATCCAAAAAAGTGATTCTGAAAATATCTAAAAAAAACAATGAAAAGGATAAAGCCTCTTCCTCAGTATATCTGATTGGATGGCTAAAAGCTCAGAAAAAGATTTGGTATCTTCATGCTCAATCCACCAGAAGAGCGAATAGCTTACATCAAAATAAGTGGTTATTCTTGATGGATTGTACTTAGAGGATGAACTATCTGGTAGGTCATTGTATTTGACATCCCAAGGATTCGTTACGCCGTAATTTCCATATTCTGTGATTTCGCCGTCTAGGCTCTGGTGCTCATAATAATTTGAATAAGTTGTATCCAATAAGCTAGCTCGCTCAATACCAACTAAGTGTGAGGCCCCCAAGAAGGAGAACACAACGCACCAAACGGCGAAATTCAAAATTTTCTTTCTTAGCAATAAGCTCATCCCACTGATAACGCAACTATTTGATAAATGGTTTCTAGGATCTTTTTGGTCTAGCCTCCAATTTTGTCAATTTGGTTTGACTACCATTGTCTCTGTAAGAAATCGTACCCATCCAAATCATGGTATTGTTGACCACTTTGATTTCATATTCTTCAGGCTTCAAAGATTCAGATGCTGGCACCATCAGTAAAACTCCTGTATCAGGAGAGTAATGGTATCTTCCCTTTTCTTTTACTTCATCATAAATACCCCGCTCGTAAGTCAGATTCTCTGCGTAATCTACCCAATGACCAGCATAAGCACCCTCCTTGGACATACCTTCACTTCCGAAAACAAATTCTTTTTCCCAAACACCTACATCCAAAGTGGCCCAAGCTTTATTATTATCCTTCTTTTGTCTGTTAGCAAGTTCGGATTCAGCTTGGATTCGCCATTTTTTTATTTGATCGCTCGTGATACTGCTATCGGTTATTTCCATGTAACCTTCCTTGATTGCTTCAGCAACTTTATCAACACGTTCTGCTTTTTGTGCGTCGGTACTAGATTCTTTACATGCTGAAAACAAGAGGATTGCCGTCAAGGTTACGAAGCCTAATTTCATCATTTAAATATTTTTTAAGTCCAAAATTTGAATTCTGTAGATTAAAGAGCTGCCTGCTCCAATTATTCGGCAAAAGTAAAGATATTTGCCACATCAAATTAATTTCGATTAAAAAAAATTGAAAACAACGAGCGATCTCCTGCCAGAAATTCAGCGCCAAATCTCTATAGAGAATATGGACCCTTCGTCCACCAAACTATTGGTGGCCGTCAGTGGCGGTGTGGACAGTATGGTGCTCCTCAATATTTTACACCGACTTTGTTTCCCTTTGGTCGTAGCGCATGTCAATCACCAAACCCGAGGAGTAGAAAATGAAGAAGAGGAAACCATGATCAAAAATTACTGTGAAAATTTAGGTATAGAGTTCTATTCAAATATTTTCACCTTTCAAAAGGGCAATTTTCAAGAAGAAGCTCGAAATTTCAGATACAAATTTTTCAGAAAATTGGCCGTCGATCATAGTTGCAGATACATAGCTACCGCCCACCATCGAGGAGATCAGATAGAGACTTTCATTCAAGCGCTCAATCGGTCAGCGGGGCTTGCCGGGCTTTGTGGTATGTCCATTCTTCAAGGTGATCTATTTCGGCCACTATTGTCCACCACCAAATCTGATCTGTACGAGTATGCAAGAGCGTTTGAGATTCCATTTCGAGAAGACAGTAGTAATGCTTTGGATGATTACCAGAGAAATCTGATCAGGAATAAGGTAATTCCACAGATTGAAACTGCCTTGCCTGATTTTCAAGAGAAAGCTGCTGTGAGTATACGGATTTTGAGTGAGGCAAAAAATTTGATATACCATTTACTAAGGAGTCACCCTGCTATCGAATGGAGGGAGGGATATGCGTATCCACTTTCTATTGATTTGGCTTTGTTGCCAGCAAACTTAGAATTAAAAAAAACTATTCTTTGGTATGCACTCAAATGTATGGAGGTCCACCCATCACAAATCGAGGATATAATCGGCGATCACGTGGGACCAAAAACCTTCATCACTAAAAAATTCAAGATAGAATGTTACCAATCGAAACTTTATACCCTGCCAATCGAAGAAATTTCAATTAATGAAGTCAAGACCCTTAATCACGGAATTCCATTAGAATTAAATGGAGGCAGATGTCTAGCATTGCACTATAAAAAACCAGAATCCAGCCATTTTTTATTGACATCGGGAGAGGACCTTGAGCCTTTTTCGGTTAGACCATGGAAGGACGGGGACCGTATAAAGCCCTCTGGGATGGCTGGAAAAAGTAAAAAAATAAAAAAAATACTCCAAGAACAAAAAATACCTCAGTTTCTCAGAAAAAAAATACATGTACTCGTTGATCGAAACGACGAAATACTTTGGATAATCGGACTAAGGACATCCACAGCTTTTCAAAACGAACAAACAAAATACATGTATTATTTCTCGTTGAGTTAAGGAAAGTACTATTGTTTTGAAAGATTTTCAGTACAATCTACATTCATTCCGAAGAATGTCCCTCTATTTCTAATAGTCATAGAAGTACCATTGAGGGTGCCACTGATATTGATGTCTAATAAAAGAGCTGGTTCTGCCACCTTGCCAGTAAAGTTACAGCCATCAATTGTCCAGGCGCTAAAATCACTTGTAACACCATTCCCTGAATACACACCTTGGATACTCGTATCGTTCACTTTTGAAATAGTTAGGACGTTTGTATCAGTAAGGATACAAGCATTGCCTCCAGAAATTTGCCAAGTACCAACAAAATCTTCTGCAACACACTTTACTTCATCATCTTTGCTACAAGAAGTTAAAAATCCAATAAGGACAAACAAAATAAATATTCGCTTCATTTTTTTATATTTCTGCAAATATAGAAGAAACTAGCAAAATTGATATTTTGTTAGTTTCACTTTTCTCGCTGAAGCGCCTCAACAAAATTTAATGACACACTATTGATGCAATAACGCAGTCCGGTAGGTGCAGGTCCATCCTCAAATACATGACCTAGATGCCCACCACATCGACCGCACATTACCTCTGTACGAGCATAGCCGATATCGTAATCCGTATCTAACTTGATCATTCCTTTGTCGAGTACATCATAGAAACTTGGCCAGCCCGTACCACTATCAAATTTTGTCTCACTTTTGAATAGAGCTGTATTACATGCACTACAAGTATAGATGCCTTGCTTTTTGTTTTCTAGTAATTTTCCAGTGAAAGCCCGCTCAGTACCTTTTTCTCTTAAAACGTAATATTGATGGGGTGTCAATATCTTTTTCCACTCTTCCTCTGTCTTTTGAATCTTGGGAAGCGTATCTCCATATACATTTACTACAAAGGCTTGGCTTTCTATTTCTGCGGAAGGTTTGGTGCTAGCGTCGGCATCTCCCTTTGAAGTGCGGCAGGATGATGCACTCAGGAGTATGGCAGACACTAAAAAAATGATCATTTCTTTCATGGATATTAGTTTCGAATTGAAAACGAAATCGGAGATAAAAAAATTTGAATTTAAAACAAAAAAGAGAAAGTTGGCTTCATCCTCATTCTTCTCCCCTCAGCTTATTATCTTGGTCAATAGCAAAATTGACTATCTTTCTCATGGTACGTACGATGATCAAAAATGCGATGTACCCAAAAGTAGTAATGACATATAACCACCTAAATGATCCCGCTTCATCCATCGGAATGCCCGTGAATAAGTACGCCATCAATCCACTGCCTGCCGCCACGATCAAAAATCCCAAAAGCGCCTGACCCCAATATTTATTCTGATCTTTTGAGCTTATACTCATTACCGAGCTAAAAAGCGCATACACCAAACAAAAAGCAATGGACGTAACCCATGGCATGATAGGCTTTACGGCTGAAGGTCCGATCAGTGCGACTACCTTCACGAAAACATCAAATACTAAAGCACCCGCGAGGGCATACATCGCAATGCGAATGGGCGAAAGTTGTAGATCAAATATTGACTGCTGGTCTGCCATGGTCTATTAGAATAGCTAATTAAAAACAACTTATTTCGGCGTCAAAATTCAAATACTTCAATTTAGTACAAGGCAACGTGAACAGCCGACAAAAAACACTCCAATGAAACAAAACAGCAGGTATATAGTTTACTCCGTGAGCTTCCCGTAGAGATCGTATTCCTCAGCATCGACAATCTCAGTATGTACAAAATCTCCAACCCGCAAATAATTTTCTGCAGCAGGTATAAGCACTTCGTTATCTACCTCCGGACTATCAAACTCAGTCCGCCCAACGAAAAATTCTCCTTCTTTGCGGTCAATAAGTACCCTTAACCGCTGGCCCACTTTGGAAAGATTATGTCGCAGACTGATGTCCTGCTGGATTTCCATGATCCGATTTGCGCGGTCCTGCTTTACTTCGGCAGGCACATCGTCCGCAAGCTCATGTGCAGTGGTATCTTCTTCATGCGAATACTGAAACACCCCTACTCGATCGAATTTCATCTCTTCTACAAAATTGCACAAGTCTTCGAATTCCTCTTCGGTTTCACCTGGAAAACCAACTAAAAAAGTGGTTCTGATAGCAATATTCGGTACGATCTGCCTCGCCAGCAAGATAAGATCTCGCTGCTCCTCTCTCGAAGTTTGTCGCCGCATTCGCTGTAAGACACTGTTGGATGCATGCTGGAGTGGAATATCCAAATAATTGCAAACCTTCGGAAGACGTGCCATAGCATCGAAGATTTCTATCGGAAATTTACTTGGATAAGCGTAGTGCAATCGGATCCACTCTAAACCAGACACTTCATTCAGCGCTTCCAATAACTTAGGCAGAGCTCGTTCCTTGTAAAGGTCTAGCCCATAGTACGTCAGCTCCTGAGCGATTAGCATGACCTCTTTTACACCATTTTTAACCAAATTCTTGGCTTCTTGTACCAGGGATTCGATGGGGCGAGAGATGTGTTTTCCACGCATCAAAGGGATGGCACAAAAACTACAAGTCCGATTACATCCTTCAGATATTTTTAAGTAGGCATAATGTGCAGGGGTGGTCGTAAGTCGCTCTCCTACCAACTCATGTTTGTAATCAATGTCAAATTTTGCGAGCAAAAGTGGCAACTCCATTGTACCAAAATACGCATCCACTTCGGGAATCTCCGCCTCGAGATCGTCCTTATATCGTTGAGATAGGCAACCAGTCACATACAACTTATCGATGCCACCTTCACTTTTGATTTGGGCATAATTGAGTATGGTATTGATTGACTCCTCTTTCGCTAGATCAATAAATCCACAGGTATTGACCACCACAATATTCGCATCTTCATCATTGGAATCATGTACTACATCTACCTCATTTGCAGAGAGTTGGGTAATCAGGTTCTCAGAGTCGACGAGATTTTTCGAACATCCGAGGGTGATAACATTTACTTTATCCTTCTTAAGAGTTTTCGTTTTCATGGATCTTATTGTGGCGCAAAAATAGTGTATTTCATGGAGATCCCATGTACCTCCACTAGGTAAATCACCAAAGCAAGACTACAATGTCTCGAAATCGATCATCTAAACCAGAGCTCCATCATGCTGCCTTCTCTCCAATGCTAATAATTTTGGCAATTCCCTCATATCGTGAAATGGAAAGGCTCCCAGAGATTCAAACAGCTCGTACTTATTTTCGGGGCAGTACGCAAAACACTTCATACCCGCAGACATGGCTGCTTTTACCCCCGTGGTGCTGTCTTCGATGACCGTGCATGACTCAGGTGCAGCCCCTAAAGCTGCAGCTGCAAATAAAAATAGTTGTGGATCAGGCTTAAAAAATCCAACCTCATGTGCAGAAAAAACCAAGTCCTCTTGAAAATAAGTATCCAAATGGGTCAATATCAGATTTCTTCTAATCTTGTACAATGGACCATTGGAAGCCACACACCTTCTGGAGCTACTGCCAGTAAGCGCTACCTCCACAAATGGCACAGGCTGAAGGGAAGTTTCAAAAAGATCGGAACTGATCCGTCTGTATTCCTTTTCTAAATCTTCCAAATCAGCCACACCTGTAAGCCGAGCCATGATCTCAAGAGCAGCAGCGATAGATCCACCATGGACCATCTCAAACACTTCCTCTACAGTCTTATCTACACCATAACGCTTCAAAATGTGGACAAAACTTAGTGAGCTAAGGGCCTCACTATCCACCAATACCCCATCACAATCCCAAATAATTGGGGAATCACGCTCTACCATTTATTAAACTTTTCACTTGATTTCAAAATTCGATTTCATAAAAACTGGTTAAATCTTTGGGGTGCTGATCTTCACTTGTTCGACGTGCATCACCAAAGTGGACACAATTACCTAATCCAAAGTCATCAAAATTTTGTCGATTTTCTGACCGTCCTTATCAATAACTTCAAGTGTGTAGGCTCCGATGGAGACTTTATCCCCTATTTTAGGTAATTCTTGAGTCTTGTGAATCACCAATCCAGCCACAGTGGTGAAGTTGGTATATTCTTCGTCGCTCAGGTCGATGTCAAAATACTTTGCGAATTCTATCATGGAGTATTGCCCATCTACAAACCAGCTATTCTCATCTCGCTTAGTAATGGTATATTCTTCATGATTGTTTTCAGTGGACTCACCGATCAATGCATCCATTACATCATCCATGGTGATCATACCCTGCACCGTTCCATACTCATCTACCACAATGCCATAATGCAGTTTATTTTCTTTGAAAATTTCAAGAACCTTGTATGCGCTGATATTTTCGTTGAGATAGATTGGTTCGATTAAGACTTCCCTCAGATCGAATTCTTTTCCTGTAATTCCAAAAAGATCTTTTATCAGTACAATACCGGCGATGTCATCCAAATTACTCGTCCGCGAAACTGGATAAGCTGAGTGTTTTTCCTTATTGATTTTAGCTCTTACCTGCTCCAGCGTATCATCCATTTTGAAAAAAACGATATCACTTCGATGCGTAAAAAGGGAGTTTGCTTTACGGTCGCCCATCTCGAACACGCGGTGGACAATGCTTTGTTCTATATCTTGAATCTCACCACTTTGGGCACTTTCCTTCACGATGGATTTTATTTCTTCTTCAGTTATTGCACTATCCGATTGGCTTTTTATGCCGAAAATGTTGAGAATGAAATTATTGGAAAACGTGAGCAACCATACGAAGGGTGAAGTAACGATGGATAAAAAATGCATGGGCCGTGCTAAAAATGAAATGATTGGTTCGGGATAGGTCATCCCAATACGTTTCGGTAGAAGCTCCCCCAAGACAATCGAAAGGTAAGTGATTATGATTACAATAACTGCTGTTGCAATTTGAGAAGAATACGGCTTCAGAATCTCAAATTCGTTGAGAAAGTCGACCACATCATTCGTTAGATTTTCCCCACTGTACACCCCAAGTAAAATACCAATTAAGGTGATCCCTATTTGAACGGTCGATAAAAATTTCGTTGGATTTTCTGATAATTCTAATGCCGTTTTTGCTCCCGCATTGCCCTTTCTTTTGGAAGCCTCTAGTTTAAATTTTCGAGAGGATACCAATGACAGCTCGGACATCGCAAAAATGCCATTCAATAATATAAGTACCAATAATACAAGTAATTCCATTTTTATGTTTGTGTGAATTGATGTTCCAAATTGACAAGCAAGATCATCAAAAGATGCTGAAAAAAACTAAGGTAGTCTCCAATCGACGGATGGCTCCCACTACGCTGATTCATATTTTACCCTCGTTTGGTCCATTCGTCGTATTCACAAAGTTTCTTTTTACATCCATAATTCAAAAAATAGTCATTAGGAAACAAAGTACCTACTGACCAAAACCAATTCGTTTTCGGTCATAGAAATCCTTCTCCTCAGCGTGAGGTGTATATACGAAATCTTCCGCACGGATCAAATGTAATTCAGCCTTGCTGGCGCCAGACTGCTGTACCAAACCAGCTAATCGCTTGTTTTGGTTTTGGATGACTTCTTGTACAAGTTTTCGGACTGTTCTGGCATTTCCAAAGTATTTATCACGCGTTTGGTACATAAATCCAGCCCTGTCCTCAAGGATGGTCCGAGCCTCCTTATGCAATTTAAATCCCTCTCTTGCGAACATCTGAGTACCAATTTCCACCAATTGACTTTGTGTGTAGTCCTGAAAGACCATGGTACGGTCAAAACGAGATTTCAGTCCTGGGTTGGCTTTTAAAAATACATCCATATTCTCAGGATAACCAGCCACGACGAGAAAAAAGTTGCCGCGATCATCCTCCATTCGCTTCAACAGTGTTTGAATGGCCTCATTCCCAAAATCACCTTGTAATCCATTGAAGTTAGACAGTGCATAGGCTTCATCTATAAAGAGCACACCACCCTTTACTTCATCAAGTTTTTCGGCTGTTTTGATGGCTGTCTGCCCTACAAACCCAGCTACCAAGCCTTGGCGATCCGTCTCGACCAAGTGCCCTCTCTCCAAAATCCCCAAAGCCTTGAAAATTTTAGCAAGAATGCGTGCCACAGTGGTTTTTCCAGTGCCAGGATTGCCAACCATAACTGTGTGAAGAGAAAAACTGGAGACTGTTAGTTTATTGGAGATTCGGTAGTAACGAACGACTTCTATCAAATCTTTAATTTGGGACTTTATATTGTCCATACCGATCAGTTGATCCAATTCTATCAGTGACTCCTGTAGGTATTTTTCGTCAATAGATAGGTCGAGATTTTTTGAGACTCTTGGCTGACTTACTTTCAACACATCGGCTTCAGTAATCTGCATCAGCACATCATGGCTTAATTTTAATGGTGACTTTCGGGCCATGATCCGAAGGCCGAGGTTCATTTTTGCTTTTTCGAGCTGGTCATAGACAAATCTCGCATTCCCAAAGGTCCGATCTCGCTTTCGATATGCATCGACGATGATCTTTTCAAATGCTAGGGTGGCTTTTTCATCGAGCTTGACCTCAAGCCGCTCTGTGGCCACACTTAGGATTTGCATTAGTTCCTCTGGTAAGTAATCTGGAAACTCAAAATAATGCTTGAACCTTGAACGCAGACCTGGATTAGAATCGATAAAGGTCTTCATCTCCTTGGGGTAACCAGCCACGATCACAGCTAGGTCTCCTGCACCATTGGACATTTCTTTGATCAAAATCTCAATAGCTTCACGTCCGAAATCTTTGGTATCTTCATTAGAGCGAGCCAATGCGTAGGCCTCATCTATAAAGAGGATACCACCTCGGGATGAATTAATGGCCTCCTTTACCTTCGGTGCCGTTTGACCGATGTATTCTCCGACCAAATCCCCTCGATCTACTTCTACTACATGCCCTTTGGATAGCAGTCCCATGGATGCATAGAGCTCCCCAAGCTTTTTTGCAATGGTCGTTTTCCCAGTCCCAGGATTTCCTGTAAAGACCGCGTGAATATTGATCCCTTCCGCATCTTGAAAACCTTTTTTCCGTCTGATTTCCAAAAATTTTATGTATTGCGCATGTTGCTTCACTTGATTTTTGATGGTATCGAGGCCGATAAATTTATCAAGATCTGCGATCAACTCTTCGAAGCTTTGCTTGGGCTGAATGATTGGCTTTTTTGACAGACCACTATCTTCATCGTCAAGCAATTCGATATTCCCCTCAATAAAATCATCTGCCACCCAAAAATTGAACCTCCCCAAAATCTCATCAAAGGCGACGATCTCCACGCGATATTTACCCTTACCCCAAGAGCCCGGGATGTTCGAACCATACCCCGCACTGATTTGTAAGAGACTTTCATTTTTTTCAAATCTTGTTAGCTTACTCAGCTGGGCTTTCAAATCACCGATTTCACTGTACACGCGGATAAAGATCTCAAAGTAGAATGGGCGATTCTGTACCCAATTATCAAGGGTCATATCAAAGTAGATGTACCTACTCTTTGAGCCGTCGAATGTGTGATAAAAGGTGTTTTTTCTAAAATCATCTTCGTCACTTTGACCCTCCGTCATCTGAACACTAACAAGATCTACAAATTTACTCGGGCCATTCAGTGTTTTTGGGCGTTCCTCCATGTAGAAATAATTGGTCCCAACCAACTCTCCATCCACATAAGCCTCCCAGAAATAAGCTCCTTTTTTCCAGAAACCGCCTTCTGTCTTACTACCCCACCCTTCGCGTAGATAAAAGATGGGATCATATTTGCCGACCTGCTTGGTGAATTCCAATTCGCAAATTTTTCTCGGTATGATATCAGTATCATAACAGACCAAGGAAATCTCTACATCCCAAAAGTCTACATCAAAGTTCTTGTTGTACAAGGACAGCTCGGCATATATATAGCCCACCTTTTTAACTTCAAAAACCTGCTTGTACCGCTTTTTATTATCCGAAAGCCACTCCGTGGAGCTGTAGACCTTCAGGTCGCGAAACTTATACTTTTTCGAATCATTTTGTTCTTTGCTATATGCCAAGGCGTATCGGATTTTGTGCTAAATTACTCTATTCTAAGCGAAGTATTCAAGATTTTTTTTGAAAATGACAAGACAACTCTATTCGCTATCAAACTATGGGCTTTCACTCGCTCACTACATTCGGGCTTTCCAGATGACTTCAGGTACTCCGCCCTCATGACCCAAATATCGCGCAAGTATAAAAAAATAATCAGAAAGCCGATTGAGGTAAACGATCATGTGTTGATCGATTTCTGCCACCTGCGCCAGACTGATGACTCTGCGCTCCGCACGCCGGCACACCGTACGACACACATGAGCGTGTGCGACCGCATTAGATCCACCAGGAATGACAAAATTTTTCAAAGCTGGTAATTTTTCATCCATGAAATCCATTTGCTGCTCCAGAAAAAAAATATCACTCAGCTCTATCCCAGGAAGTTTGAAATCAGCAGATGGATCCGTGGCCAATACCGATCCCAAGTCAAAAAGTCTATTTTGTATGGTGCGAAGGTGTTCGACCACCGACCCATGATCCACATGCTCTACCAATATGCCAATAAAGCTATTCAACTCGTCTACAGTCCCGTAAGCTTCTATACGTGCGTCGTCCTTTGGGATACGGGCACCTCCGAACAAACCTGTCAGCCCTTTATCACCCGTTTTGGTATATATTTTCATATCTAAACTAGATTTATAGGCGAAGATATCGCTCTTTTTCTAAATATGCATTGTAATCGAACTTCCTTTTTCAAAACCTTTCACACTCCAAAACAAACGAATCCCTCGATTTATTCCTGGATACATCCAATAGTGCAAAGACCTGTCCTTGAAAATATGCTCTAGCAATGAAAATGAGGTCTATGGAAACAGGAGCAACTCCTGATATGAACAATATCAAGCCTCCTACGTTCGTCATACTATTATTCGTTTCCAATTAAAAAATTAGCTACACATTGAGCGATATTCTACCACTCTTCCCACTCAGCATTGTCGTCTTCCCTGGTGAGACAGTCAATCTTCATATCTTCGAACCTAGGTACAAACAAATGATACACGAAGCGGCGAATAGAGAAACAAGTTTCGGCATCATCCCATACTTCGAAGGGAGAAAAATGCACTATGGTGCGGAAGTAAAACTCGAAAAGATAGCAAAAACCTACAGCGATGGAAAAATGGATATTCATACAGAGGCCATTGGGCTATTCGAATTGATCGAGTTTTTCCCCATTTTGGAAGGAAAATTGTACCCGGCTGGTGAAGTAAATAGAATTGCGGTAGATTTTGAAAGTGACTTTAAATATAACTTCGCCATAGTCCAAATCCTCAAAGACCTCTACGAAACGATGCAAATCACCAATATCCCTCTGCCAGATTATACTCTCTTCAAGACACATCTCGTAGCGCATAAAGTTGGATTCAATCTTGACCAAGAGTTCGAATTCATGATGCTTCAGACCGAAAAAGAACGGGCAGCCTATATGCTGGACCACCTATCTGATTTCCTACCTAAAGTGAAAGAGATGGAGTCACTTCGCAAAAAGGCAGAAATGAACGGCCATTTCAAAAACCTCATCTCGCCTATTTAAGTATCCTACAAGTCTTCGATGCTGTCTAAATAGCTTTGAGCTTGGGCCATCATAGCTTCTTTATCGGAAACGCCCATTTTATTGAGGGTGACATAAGCCATTCCTATCCGAGGGTTTTTCTCCAGCAATGCTCGATTGACTTCATAAAATCTCCAGTAAAGACTATTGAATGGACAGGCTTTGGGACCTACGCGTTCATTCCGATCATAAGCACAGCCCTCACAGTAGTTGCTCATTTTGTGAATGTAATTTGCAGATGAAACATAGGGTTTTGTCCCTACGATACCTCCATCTGCATATTGACTCATCCCTCGGGTATTGGTAATTTCTACCCATTCAATGGCATCAATATAGACGCCGAGATACCAAGCATCGAGGGCGGTCGGGTCTATCCCCGCTAACAAAGCGAAATTGCCAATGACCATCAGTCGCTGAATATGATGTGCATAAGCCCGATCTAGACTCTGAGAGATACTGTACCGAAGGCAATTCATCTTGGTCTCTCCCGTCCAAAACCACGCTGGCAAGGCACGATCATGGTCAAAGTAATTAAGCGAACTGTACCCAGGCATTTGTGCCCAATATACGCCCCGCATATATTCTCGCCAACCGATAATCTGCCGCACGAAACCCTCCACCTGCGCAAGGTCATACCGGTCCGGATTCGCCTGATGTGCCCGTATCACCCGATCAATGACAAGCTTAGGGGACAGCATTTTGGAATTCATCGCAAAACTGAGTCTAGAGTGAAATAGATTCCAATACTCTTTGTGCATGGCATCCTGATACAAGCCAAACTGATCTAAATGATGCTCAATAAAATAGTCCAGCAAAGCCAAGCACTGACGCCTGCTCACCGGCCATGGGAAAGCATCCAAGGCTGGGGTACCAAAATACTGAACACCAGCCTTCTCGATTTCCTCCAAAATATCAGCATGATCCCTTGAAAAATAAACGGGCGGAGGTACGAAGGACTTAGACTTAAATGGTTTCCGATTCTCCGCATCAAAATTCCATTTTCCACCCCAAGGATTCCCATCCGCATCAAGCATTATGCGATGCTTCTGCCGGATATCCCGGTAAAACCGCTCCATTAGGTACTGCTTCTTTCCTTTGAATAAGGCGGCTAAATCCTCACGATTGGTATAAAAATGCTCTGTGTCAAAGGCTCGAACCTGATAACTGGTACTACCCGCCCAATCTGACAGTTGGCGATCCAATCTATACTCATCCGGTAGCAGGTACTCAACGACTTTGACATCGTATCGATCTGCGATCAACTCAAGGTTTTTTAACAGATCTTGTTGGTTTTCAGGATCATTGATTTGAAGGTAAAGGAGGTGGTGACCTCGCTTCTTGAGCCAATGGGAAAAGTTATACATCGATGCGAAAAAGGCAATGATCTTCTGCACGTGATGTTTGACATAATCCGTCTCCTGCCGCATCTCCATGATGACATAAAGTGTATCCTCCTCCTTCAATTGAAACCATGAGTGCTCGTAATTTAGCTGATCTCCTAAAATCAACCGGAGTTTCGTATAGCTATTTTTTGTTGGTCTGATGCCCATATGTATGCTTTCTACCCATGCGAAACAGCATCAGCGAACGATGGTTCTACGGAGCCTGAAAATGATGCTCACTATTCTTAAAAATCAAAAAAAGACCGCTGCATCATGCTTCAAATCTCTACATTAAAAAAACTGCACTGAAAAAAATCGACGCATGCAAAAAAAATAGTGATCAGAACCAAAATTATTCGATCTACCCTTAAAACACTGTTTTTCAATACATAACACTATAATAAATTTACAAAAACTCGTCAAATAAGCTATCTAGGTGTGCAAAATAACTGCACTCTAAAAAAAGTTTAAAATAGTTTTTAATCGTGCAGCCATACGGCACTCCTACGTGTAATATTGTATTTTTTTCACTTTCAAAATCTAAATACATGGAAAAATTAATCAAAATGGTCTTGGCGATTATTTGCCTTAGTTTTTTATTTATGGGCTGCTCAGGCAGTGACAAGGGGTGCACCAATATCCACTCAGACAATTATGATCCCTACGCTACGGTGGACGACGGTTCCTGCATTCTATGGTATGAAAAGTATGAGGGCAACTATTTCTTGACAGAAAGCTGTGGAAGCGCCACATTCCCCCCAATTCGGGTGCGTATCGTTCGAGCCTCCAATGATGCCAGTATTTACATCCAGTTTCAAACCACGGGAAGAAACCTTTTCTACACCTTACTTACTGGACCTCATACATTTTATATACCCCCACAGCTCGCAATACTTGTAGGAGGGGACCTCGTCCAAGTAGCTGGAAGTGGAGAAATCAGTGCAGATGGAAAAACACTGAATGCGGAATTTTTCAAGGATGACTTTTCTGACTTTGATTTCGAGCAGTGCAGTCTTACATTTTCAAAACTAAATTAATTCTTTCATAATCAAATACTTTCACCATGATTCAAATCAAAAACTTCACTTGGGTTCTGCTATTTTCATCGGTATTTCTTGCTTCATGTGGCAAGGATGATTCTGGCTGCACAGACCCCTTTTCTGACAATTATGATCGGGCAGCATTGAAAGATGACGGCAGCTGCATCCCCTGGACTGCAAAATTTGAGGGCAACTGGATATTGCGAGAAGCCTGCCAAGGAGGCAGCACAGGTGCCCCTATCCCTGTGTTCATCAGTGCCGGACTGAACCCTGAGGAATTAGGTGTATTCCGAAGAACTGATAATACCCGAGTCTTCACGCTTATTCTCCTGAATGGGCAATCCTTCGAACTTTCACCCTATACCTATTTTGCTCCGGCTGGCCTCGTAGAAGTGACAGGCCAAGGCAGCATCTCCAATAATAGGAGGACTATCAATATCCAAACCTTTCTCGAAGAATTACTGGGATCAGGCTTGACGGGCAGCTGCAACATCGTACTCGAAAAACAATAACCTAAACAAAAAATAAATTCAAATGCAAAAATCAATCGTTCTAACCCTTCTTTGTTTTTTATCCCTTGGTCACCTAATGGGACAGGCTATCTTAATTGAAAAAGGTCAACGGGGCACCAATTTGGGCGCCGGTTTCCAGACTGGAAAAAACTATTCCGGCTTCCAAACGGGCGTCGGTTATAGCCCAAATGGCATTACCAACTTTGGTACTTACTTAGCTTATAATTCTAGTGATATTTCTGATCTATCTGAACTCAGTATCAATCCCTACATCGAGTTCTTCGTTGTAAAAAAAGATAAACAAAACCCAATAAATGTGAGTATTTCTTTTGACTACAACTACACCCATGGAATAAGTGAAACACTCGATTTTTTTGGATTATCTATAAACAGCCAGGGAATTAGAAGCAGTATAATGATTGCGCCTGATTTTGATGTTGCCCAAAATCTGAGAGTCCTTCCATTCGGTAGTTTTGGCTATGGCCGCAGCTGGCTTACTGCCTCAAATGATTTCGAAAGCGAAACTGAAAGCTCAGGTGGGGTTTTTGGTAGTTTGGGTACGATACTAGCTTTCATGAATGGAGAAAATGCCTTTTCTATTGCTCCATCAATAAATTTTTCGAAAGGAAATACAGGATTTGTCATGTATATCTCTTACAACTTCGCCGGCAAAAGTTAGATTAGGTTAATAATTGAGGGGTGGGCTTTCCTTTGGCCTACCCCAGTTTATTTTGATATTTGTGGGCCATTCTTATGGCGGTGTTCTCTAGATCTTGTCGCAAAGCCATTGGTGCAAGGACCTCCACATCATCCCCATAGCTTAAGAGTTTGCCTCGGATTTCGTAATTCACATTGACGATGAGCTCAAATATGACGCCGTCATTTTCTTCAGCAATAATCTTCTGTGTTGGATGTATGGGCTTAGTCTTCAGGTATTTCGCAAGTAATGGTTTTGCTATAAACTGTATGATTTCGGGGGTTTTATCTGATTCGATGGTCACCCCATATATATAGCGATACATCTCGTCATGATCAATGAGTGGAGTAGCCTCGAAATCCTGAATACTTGGTTCTATCTTTACTATACGGTCCATCGCAAGATTTCTGACCACTTTGGGTTCGTGCAGATAGCCGATCATGTACCAGCGATTGCTGTACTCTTTAATAAAATGGGGTGAGAAAAGATGCAGCTCCGCTGGTCTATCAAATGGTTGGTAATGCACCCTCATTGTTTGTTTAGATTGGATATACCGATACACTTGCGATATCCATCGTTGACCCGGTTCGTTGAGGCTGTGCTCCAGATAAATGGGACATTCGGTCGGAAGTTGTTGGGGTATGTTCAGACTTTCTTCTATTGCACTCAGGGCATCATGTATCCCATCCAACTTCAAGGAAGCAGTAATGTCTCGGATGATGTGCAGAGACTGCCTTAATTCAGAAATATGAACCTTTCGGATTGTGGTGTTGTAAATAGAAAAACTACGCTTTGAGTAGTAGAATCCTTTATTTTTAAGGTATTGGATAGGAGCCTCATAGCCCAGTTTTCCACTTCGCATATTTTTGATGTCCGTCATGATGGTACGGCGAGATGGCTCCATTACCTCCTTTTCAGTAGTATTTACAGCTTTTAGGCATGCTTTTGCAAGTTCGGACCAAGAAAAATATACCTTTTCGCTTCGTAAACAACGATCAATGGTCTGGATTCGGATATGTGCAGGCACCGTAAGATTCATGATTTCTTCATTTCACGCTCGAAAGTAAGTCGCATCTTTCAAATTTTCAAAAAAAACGAGATACAAACTTTTAGACAAGATTATTGATCAGCATCGGTGTTTTTTTCCAATAGTTCGAAGGATGGGGATTGATGATCCCGTCCGTCGACGGCTTTTAGTTTTCTCTGGATTGCTCGAGTACGTTTTCCCATGACATCTTCGAGCTGGGTGAGTCCCTGTTGTATATTTTTTTGTGCTTTCTCCATCAAACCTCCAAAGTTTTCAAATTCTCGGGAGACCTCACCTAAGACCTTCCATACTTCGCTGCTGCGTTTCTGAATAGCAAGGGTCCTGAATCCCATCTGAAGGCTGTTCAAAATCGCTGCCAAGGTAGTAGGCCCAGTGATGATGATCTGGTATTCCCGCTGAAGTTCTTCCAAGAATGCGGCTTTCCTTACGACCTCCGCATAAATACCTTCAAAAGGAAGGAACATGATACCAAAATTTGTGGTGTGAGGTGGATCTAGGTATTTATCACGAATATCCTTCGCCATCTTTCGAATGGTATTCTCAAGTGTCTTCTGGGCTTGCATTATTTTGGTAGCGTCGCCATCTTCGTAGGCATCTTGGAGGGTTTCGTATACATCCTTTGGAAATTTAGCATCGATCGGAAGCCAGACGATTTGATTTTCTTGGTCACGTCCAGGTAGCTTAACCGCAAATTCTACTTTCTCACGAGAATGAGCTTTGGTACTTACCTCTGAGGCGTACTGCTCCGGTGCCAAAATTTGCTCCAAGAGAATGGCCAATTGGACTTCACCGATACCACCCCTCATTTTTACATTGGTGAGCACCCGTTTTAGGCCTCCAACATCGGATGCCAGATTCCTCATTTCTCCCAAACCTTCTTGGACAGCTTGGAGTTGCTTACCGACCGTTTCGAAGGAGTGAGCGAGTCTTTCATTTAGTGTTTTTTGGAGCTTCTCATCTACCGTAGTACGCATTTCTGTAAGCTGCGTATGATTGTCATGCCGTATGGCAGATAACTGATGATCCAAACTTCCCCGAATTTCTTGAAGTTGAGCTAGGGTAATATTTACAAGTTCGGCCTGCCTTTTTTGAAACTCACCAAACTGAAATTGCATAAAATCTTGGTTTCTGTCGCCTTGGTGATCCATCTTTTGAACCATAGCCTGATGAGCCGCACTCCATTCTCCCCGCAACAATTGATGGCTTTGCTGCATCTCCATTCGACTGTGGTGAAATTCATCCTTAATCGATTTTTGTATCTGAAGAAGCGTATTTTCTATCTGTATCACCTTGAGTAGTACAGATTCATGTTCTTTAGATCCCAAATTCTGTTTGAATTGATACAGCATCCACAGATGTATCAAGCTCAATAAAATGATGACGGCACCAATTATTTCTAAAGTCATTTTTTGATAATTTTTTCCAAAAACTCAAGCAACTACGATCTTTACTAAATCGAATCCGGCTTATTTTTTAAAAACACTCGTATGCACGAGGTGTAAATCAAGTACACAAAAGAAGGTAGGTCAATAACCGAAAAGAGCATAGCTAACATAAAAAAGGGCTGCTCAAATAGAACAGCCCCGTCTACACTTTACATAGAGAGTTGGAGAAAGTTATCCCCATTTATTTTTATGCACCAATCATTAGCTACCGCACATCAGGCAGCCATCCTCCATACTACAAGAAGCACCTTCAGGGAGGTCTATTACCTCTTGCTCCATGGTGAATGAAAGTGGTACGGCTTTGGTAGTCTCGGGAACAGACTTAGCTTGAACCCGTTGGAACTTATCTCCGAGGGTAAATTTGATCGGGTCTACTGCGGCTTTACTTCTTAGGTAATACATACCAGTCTTGAGTCCTTTTTGCCAAGCGTAGAAATGCATGGAACTAAGCTTCCCGTAGTTTGGATTCTCCACAAAAAGATTCAAACTCTGGCTTTGACATATGTAAGCACCGCGGTCTGCTGCCATATCGATGATGACCTTTTGGCTTATTTCGTAGACAGTTTTATACAAGTCCTTGAGCTCTTGTGGCATGCCATCAATGTTTTGGATGGATCCATTGGATGCCATAAGGATTTGTTTCATTTCCTCATTCCACATACCTAAATCGATGAGATCTTTGAGCAAATGTTTATTGACTACTACGAACTCACCTGAGAGGGTCCTACGTGTGTAAAGATTAGAAGTATATGGCTCGAAACATTCGTTGTTGCCCAGGATTTGGGATGTACTCGCTGTAGGCATAGGTGCTACGAGAAGACTATTACGCAAACCGTGATTCATTATGTCGGTTTTGAGTGCTGCCCAGTCATATCGATTGCTTGGCGCCACTCCCCATAAGTCAAACTGAAGGAGACCTTGAGATGCTGGAGATCCTTGGAATGTACTGTATGCTCCTTCCTTTTTGGCCAATTCACAAGACTCTGATACCGCAGCAAAATAGATGGTTTCGAAGATATCTTTGTTTAGTTGCTTTGCATGGGCAGAGTCAAATGGGTACCGCATCATCATGAAAGCATCTGCAAGTCCCTGTACTCCCAAACCAATTGGCCTATGTCTTAAGTTTGAATTTTCGGCTTCTTTGATCGGATAGTAGTTGATATCGATCACTTTATTCAAGTTTCTCGTAGCTACTCGAGTCACTTCCTCCAATTTTTTGAAATCGAAAGTCTTATTCTCTGAATCCACGAAGCTAGGCAAAGCGATAGAAGCAAGATTACAAACCGCAACCTCGTCTGGAGATGTATACTCCATAATCTCTGTGCACAAATTGCTTGACTTAATGGTGCCGAGATTTTTTTGGTTGGACTTTATATTTGCGGCATCTTTATAGAGGATGTAAGGAGTACCCGTCTCAATCTGGGCATCCAAGATCTGAAACCACAGTTCTTGGGCTTTTACAGTTCCTCTTGCCTTACCTTCCTTTTCGTACTTGGTATATAGCGTCCGGAAATCTTCGCCATAACAATCAGCAAGACCCGGCGCTTCATTAGGGCAGAAGAGCGACCATTCTTGATCTGCTTGAACCCGCTCCATAAATAGGTCAGGGATCCACATGGCATAGAACAAATCCCTTGCCCGAAGCTCCTCTTTACCGTGGTTTTTCTTCAATTCGAGGAAATCGGCGACATCGGCGTGCCAGGGTTCAAGATATACAGCAAATGCTCCTTTTCTCTTTCCACCACCTTGGTCTACGTATCTTGCTGTATCATTGAATACCTTTAACATCGGGATGATTCCATTAGACGTACCACCTGTACCTTTGATATAGGAACCCTTAGCTCGGATATTGTGAATAGATAGTCCGATACCACCGGCAGATTGCGATATCTTGGCACATCTGGTGAGCGTCTCGAAGATACCTGAGATTGAATCATCCGTCATCGTCAGGAGGAAACAGCTACTGAGTTGTGGCTTGGGTGTGCCTGCATTGAAAAGTGTAGGAGTAGCATGGATAAACCACTTTTCCGACATCAGATTGTAAGTCTCCAGTGCTGCAGCAATATCGTTTCCGTGTATGCCCAGCGCCGTACGCATGATGAGGTGCTGAGGTCGTTCTACGATTTTTCCATCCATGCGAAGGAGATAGCTTCGTTCTAAGGTTTTGAATCCGAAATAATCGAACGCATAGTCTCTATCATAGATCAATGCGGAGTCAATCACTTCTCCATGGCGCCGAATTACTTGAATCAGCTCGTCACTTATGAGGTTTGCTCGTTGACCAGTTTTTGGATCCAAATAATCATACAGACCTTCCATCGTCCTTGAGAAAGACTTGTCTGTATTTTTATGAAGATTGGATACAGCTATTCTAGCAGCCAAAAGTGCATATTCGGGATGTATAGTCGTGTAGCTTGCTGCAGTTTCAGCAGCGAGATTATCCAGTTCTGTGGTGGTGACACCATTATATAGACCTAGGATTACTTTTTTCGCTACCTCGATTGGGTCTACGAACTCTGCATTGAGACCGTAGCATAGCTTTTTTATTCTTGCGGTGATTTTATCGAAACTTACTGCTTCGGATTTACCGCTTCTTTTGATGACCTGCATAAAATTAGACTTAGATATGTTATATAAGTGAAGTAGGAATCAGCTTCTTGGGGGCAGCTGCTTAGAAATCTTCGTTTAGGGTGAAGACTTGTTTATCTTTTTCGGCCATGACCCCAGCCTTTTGGTAGTCACCTACCCTTTTTTCGAAGAAATTGGTTTTTCCTTGTATAGAAATCATCTCCATCCATGGGAAAGGATTTTCGACATTGTATACTTTTTCATTACCAAGGGCTGAAAGTAGTCTATCTGCTACAAACTCAATGTATTGGCACATCAGATTGGCATTCATTCCGATGAGTCCTACTGGCAAGGCATCTGTAACGAATTCCTTCTCTATGGCTACGGCGTCGGTAATGATGTCTTCTATAGTTTCTTTGGGCAGTTTTTGTACAATGTGCTCATTGTACAGGAGGCACGCAAAATCACAGTGCATACCCTCATCACGGGATATTAACTCATTGGAGAAAGTAAGCCCGGGCATCAATCCTCTTTTTTTCAACCAGAAGATGGAACAGAAGGAACCTGAAAAGAAAATCCCTTCTACGGCTGCAAATGCAATCAGACGCTCTTGAAAGTTGCCTTCGGAAATCCATCTTAGTGCCCAATCAGCTTTGCGCTTGACGCAATCCATATGGTCAATGGCATTGAAGAGATAATCCTTTTCCTTGGCATCTTTGATGTAGGTATCTATTAGTAAGGAGTAGGTCTCAGAATGGATATTTTCCATCATGATCTGAAATCCGTAGAAAAATTTGGCTTCGGTGTATTGTACCTCTCTGACCATATTTTCAGCCAAATTTTCATTGACGATGCCATCGCTGGCGGCGAAAAAGGCAAGGACGTGCTTAATGAAGTGTCGTTCGTCGTCATTGAGCTTTTGAGTCCAGTCAGTAAGATCTTGTTGGAGATCTATCTCTTCTGCTGTCCAGAATGAAGCTTCGGTCTGCTTATAAAACTGCCAGATATCGTTGTGCTCTATCGGAAATAGTACGAAGCGACTTGGGTTTTCTTTTAATAATGGCTCTACAAATTGACTCATATTCCTATCGGGTTTAATGTGGATATGTCACGATTTTTCGTTCATATCGATTTTTCTATCATATAAGGTTGGCGGATCACAAAAGTAAGACTTGTTCACCTAAAGGGATGCACCAAAGTAATAAAAAATTCATATAAATTATTTTCGAATCTGTAGGAGATTGTAGGATAACAATCTGCTTCAGCTTACGAATCTCATGATATGAAAATCTCACATATTTGAGCGTATCTGTTTTGGTGTCACAAATTACGGAAACTAATAATACTACTTGTTAATTTTTTGATAGGTAGTTTTCCACAAAATGTGGATAACTTTTTAATACATTAATATTCAGTTACATATAAACTTTTAAATATATGTCACATGTTGGTAACTTTAAGCTAAGCTAGAGCTGATGTACTAGGATACAGATGCCCCTACCACCATCTAACCCAAAATGGGTAGAAAATCTATTTTGTCTTCGGTCGGAAAAACGAAATCAGGGTGATCCCTAAAATGAAGGATAGTAGAATGACGATGTAAAAGCCGTACTTAGAACTTTGAAACGGCAAATAGTCAAAATTCATCCCATAGAAGCTAGCCACCATGGTAGGTACGGTGAGAATGATGGTAATGATGGTGAGCCTGTGAATGAAGATGTTCATGTTATTGGAAACGATGGCAGCATAGGCCTCCATAGTTCCACTCAAGATATTGGTATATACATTGGACATACCCAAAGCTTGGCTATTATCTATGATGATATCTTCGAACAATTCGGTATGGTTTTCAAGCTGAGCTATTTTTAAGAAGTCCGTCCGTTTGATTTTCAGTTTCAATAATTCATTGGCGGACAAGGAATTAACGAAATAAACCAAACTTTTCTCGATACGCAATAGCTGCTGCAGTTCTTCATTTCTACTAGAATTATAGAGCTCCTGTTCGATGAGATTGCGTTTGAGATTCAGTTTTTTCAAGCACTCAATGAATCTGAATACGTTTTGTTCGAAAATCTGGAGGACGAAGAGCTGATGATCATAGGGATCAAAATTTCGGACCTTATTGTCCATAAACTTGTCAAGAATAGGATTTTCTTTGGAAGAAATGGTAATGATTTTTTCGGCAGTCAAGATGATACCTATCGGAACGGTGATGTAGATTCCTTCACTGTCCTTCCCGTCATCATTAAGGATTGGGCTATTGACAAGAATGAAATTGACCCCTTCGTACTTTTCGTATCTAGATCGCTCATCAATATCAAGTGAATCCGTTAAGAAATCAAGAGGTATGTCTAGATTATCAGCTAATTTTTCAAGTTCGGGAGCATCTATAGGCGGATAGACATTGATCCACACTGCATCTTCATGATGACTGCATTCTACCAAATTTGCCCCGGTTTTCTTAAAAAATTGAATCATCTATTGGGGTTTTTCTGCAACGAAAATAATGATGGCAAATGTACGAAATTTATCTTCCAATCCCGAACTTAAACATTTCTCATTTTGAAGCTTCTTGTAAAAAAAAGGAGACGTGACCAGAAACAGATCAACGCCTCACTTTGCTAAATATTACTCTTGTCAATTATCCCATAGAAAAAATGGAAAATTAGGTGATTCCCTCTTAGGCTACAAAGTTACGATTTTTTTTAATATTATAGTAAACTTCTCAGAATCTGCGAAAGTGACACTCCTTCGGCCTCTGCCTTATAATTCCTAACTACACGGTGTCTTAATACATTTTCAGCGATGGCTTTCACATCATCAATATCTGGAGAGTACTTACCATGAATAGCTGCATGTGTTTTTGCTCCTAAGACTAAGTATTGAGAGGCTCGTGGACCTGCGCCCCAAGAAATATAGTTATTCACCTCTTTGGTGGCTCGCTCTGTGTTCGGCCTGGTCTTCGAAGCTAGACCTACTGCATACTCGAGTACATTGTCAGCGATTGGTATCCTTCTGACCAAAGCTTGGTAGTGGAGAATTTCCTCCGCATTTAAGATACTCTTCAGAACCACTTCATTGGAGGATGTCGTATTTTTTACCACATTTACCTCCTCGGCATAGCTTGGATAGTCCAAAGTGATATTAAACATAAAGCGGTCCAATTGTGCCTCGGGCAGTGGATAGGTACCTTCCTGCTCGATCGGGTTTTGTGTAGCGAGTACAAAAAATGGTTTACCTAGGTCATATTTTTTTCCACCTACTGTCACAGACCGCTCTTGCATGGCCTCTAACAGTGCCGCCTGTGTCTTTGGAGGTGTACGGTTGATCTCATCTGCTAGGACGATATTGGAGAACAAGGGCCCCTTGTTGAATTGAAAACTGCGCTGCTCATTCAAAATCTCACTTCCGATGATATCAGAGGGCATCAAATCCGGTGTAAACTGAATTCTTTTGAATTCAAGGTCTAATACATCTGATATGGTACTTACTAGCAAAGTCTTCGCCAATCCAGGCACACCGACCAACAGGCTGTGACCATTTGCGAAAAGAGAGATGATGACATCCTTCACCACCTCCTGCTGACCTACGATGACCTTAGAGATCTCTTTGGTCAATTCTTGATAAGATCTGGCAAGTGCGTCTACCGCTTCTACGTCCGATTTATGGTGGTTACTCATATGATTTTGATTGGTTATATGATTTGGGAATGCAAAAATAACAATTACCGAAAACTAACGAAGAATTAATTGAAATGTTTCTTTGAGATGCTAAAATTACTACTTCATATCTGAATTCAAATATTGAAACATACCCTACATCTTAGAGCCTGTGGGGATTTTGACCACATTTTTAGATGTCCTCAAAATACCGAGGCTGCCGAAAAAACTCTTTCAGAATGGGGTGCTGATTGGAAAAGTTAAACTTAATGCCATCTATCCAGGATATCGGAGTAGGAGAAATATCGCTTGGAGAAAGACAATCTAGCGCAGAGGAATTTGCTGAAGACGTCAGCAGCTTTCTAGTTGGAAAACTGCCATTTTGAGTGATCAGTGCTGAACAATAATCTACAACCTCTCTAAGCTCAACACATGCTCGGTATTGATTTAGTCTTTCAGTCCATGCACTTGATTCTTTCTGGTATTGAATCCAAGTAGGAAGCACGATATAGCCATTCATTCCTTCATAAATCCCACGCCACCAAGCCAATTCTGCCAAATAAAATGGTCGGAGTAATTTTGGAATATTGGAAAGATCTACACTAAAGACATCTGCGTTTATTGAGTTCTTCTTTTTATTCTCTAATAAACCAAAGGCACTTCCTACGAAGACCCCTGTTTTTTCTGGATAAAGGGCTAGAATGGTCGCAATATTGAGTGCCCATCTTTCATCTTCAGCATGTGGTATGAATGAGCCTAAACCGTCATTCATGATGTAGACCAGATGTGTATACGAACTCATCATTGATTCCATCTGAACAAGGTCATTGACCACAAACCTCCCACCATCAAACTGATTGGATGCTTCCTTTGATACCACGATGGTGACCTTCTCAGACTTAAAGCCCTTGGATTGCAAATCATCGTGGAGCATACTAGAAATGGGCCCTCCCCTACCTACAACCAATACGGATAGCGCTGTCATAAACATTTTGTAATCTAAAAATCAAACATACAGACTCCCGCTTAGGTTGCAGTTTGTACAGATCATAGATCGAAAGTGTATGCTGCGACTGCCTTGATCTCTTCTTCCGTAAGCAATGAACCAAATGCCGTCATCACTCCCTTGCCGCTTTTGATGATGGCGATTCGGTCTTCCATCGTCAATGGTGAGGCCGTCAAGTCTTTGCTTCCATTTACACCTAATTTTCCATTTTCACCATGACAAACCACACAATTTGTCTTGTAAATGGCCGCACCGTCTACCGACGCCACATCTGCATTCCCAGAATTAGAACCTCCGCAAGCCAAAATTCCTAGAATTAGGAATGAAGCAATCATATTTTTTCTCATCGTTATTTATATAAATTTTTATAGTGAGTTTAGGTCAACAATCACAAGAAATGCCGACTCCACAAAAGTAAAGTTTCCCCGCAATTTTTATAGTACTACTAGATTTTATTTTCTGAACATGAAATTTATGCGCCTACTATCGGATAGCTTTTTTTCTTTGTTGGTACAAAGCCCAAAGTATGAAGGAAGAAATGACAGTCATGGCCAAACTGCTGCCAATTTGAATCCATTCAGAATTTTCCAACGTCTTGCTTCGAGCATAAATGCCAAAAAACGCCCACAATACTACCACTCCAAAATAAACTTTACCCAAACTTCGAATCACTATCATGGTCAATCCTACTGCTACAAAAAGCAGGATCAGAACCCAAAACACTTCCACTTCTATCGAAGTATTAGGAAAGTAATAAGCCCCCGCCGAGCTTAGATTCGCCATCAATGCCACACTAATCCACCCTAAGTAAACTTGGAATAACCTCGTAGCCCAAACCCCTTGGATATCTCTTGACTGAACAATCTTGATTAGTGTAAGGAGTAGCCCCAACATGACGACTACAGAAATAGCCAGATACTCATAATGCCAAACGACCAACCACAATGCATTGAAAAGGCAAGTCAATTGAAATCCCCACCGCCAATGCCATGAACTCCGTGAATTCTTGTTTCCCTCGATGAGATACGCTATGATCAAGAGATAAATCAAGCTCCAAATCGAAAAGGTGAATCCGGCTGGCGTGAATAAATTGAAATATTTAATACCCAAATCCTTCTGTGAGAGCCCATTGAGCGGCAGCGCCACACTCAGGTAATTGATGAGTAAACAAGCCAAAAAGGCTATTAAATTCATTACACCGATCCATGACTTGCTCGCTTTCATTCCCTATTTTTGAATCATCAACTTTTCAATAAACTGAGCAGATTTGGTATTGATCTTGAGTAGGTACATACCATTGGGCAAGTGGGCTGTAGAGAAACTTTCCCCATTCATAAAATCTGAGTCCTTCCTGCTGTCTAAACATCTGCCCATCATATCATACAGCTCCCATGTATACGCTTCCGCTGCATCATCATCCCAAGAAATCCAAACTCGATCCTGTATGGGATTGGGATAAATAAATACTTTCTTTGGAATAGCTACCTCTCCGATGCTCGAAATCACTTCTGGTTCAAATAGTTTTCTATCAGAAAATAGCCTGTAACTACCCGCCTCCATGGGTAGGATTTGAGTCAGTGTGGTCACTTCGATGGATGTACCTGAATAGAAATCAAACCAAGTGCCTACGCTCGGAAAAGTGACTGAAATATTACCTGCACGTAGGTCAAAGTTTCCAATTAACAATAGATTCAGTGTATCGGTACGTAGCGTGATTGACTTCTGTGGTCCACTGACATTCATTTGGAAATTGGTCGAGCGGAAGACATCGTATGTAGCACGCAACTGACCAAGAGTTGTATAGATATCATATAGTCTCTTTCTCGGTGCTTCGTCTAGATAATCCCACCGAACAGGTTTTGGATCTAGCCGACAATTATTGTTTACGGTGCCATTGATGCAGGTATTTATGGAATAGTCATAGCCTAGCTCACCAAACTGCCAGATCATTTTGGGGCCTGGCACCATGTAGAGAAAATGTGCTGCTAACTCCATTCTTTTGAGGGCGGTGCTGATTTCTTTGGTATTGTGATTTGGGCCTACCCCTCCGAACTGAATATTTCGGTACATCATACGCTCTTCATCGTGGCTTTCAGCATAGCCTATTAGGTGCGGCACATTCCAACCCCGATTTTGATAAGAAATACCTGAGAAATTGCTTTTTCCACCATCGTGGTAGCCCATGGCCGCTTCGCTAAAGTTAAAATTGTGATTTCCCCAAAACATCATGCCATATTCTGCGAGCTCTTTCTCTTCTGAGTTCGCAGCAAAATGCTCCAAGATGACATGGAATTCTGGATCCACAGACCATATTTGGTCTGCGACACGTTTTAGCAACCTAACACGGCTATCGTCATAGGCGGAAAACTGATCGTTATTATTGCTTTGTCTTTGGGTGAAGCCTTTAGAAAGGTCAAATCTGTATCCGTCCACATGGTATTCTTCGATCCAATATCGCAGGATTCTATCCATGTATCTTTGAGTATATAGGCTTTCGTGATTGAAATCGAAGCCGACATTGAAGGGGTGTCTCTCCACCGGATTCAACCAAGGATTATCTGCTGCAGGTCTATTATTCTGACTATCCCAGTATAACCTCACCAAAGGATTTTGGCCAAATGCATGATTAAATACGACATCTACGATCACGGCGATCCCCATTCCGTGAGCAGCATCTACAAATCTTTTGAAATCGGTCCGGGTTCCGTAGTATTTATCCAAAGCATTGTGATACGAAGGATTATACCCCCAGCTTTGATTGCCTTCGAATTCTTGAACTGGCATAAGCTCAATGGCATTGATGCCCAATTTTTTTAGATACGGAAGGCTATCAATTAGACTTTGGTAATCATGGGATTCTGTAAAATCTCTTAAGAGCATTTCATAAATGATCAAGTCAGCCTTTTCAGGACGGGCGTAGTCATCATTTTGCCATGTAAATTCTGGCTGGGACCATTCGATGACAGAGACATACCCATTGGTTTTGCCTGCTGGATATGGCGGTAGGCCATCTAGGTGTGTCTGCCTCACAAATTGATCATGAAACCCATCCAAAACCACTGTACTATATGGATCTGCCACGCGAATACTGCCGTCTACCACGTACTGAAAGGCATGGGGTTTTGTAGCATCTAAATCCTCCAAGATCAGCCACCAGAGTTCCCCATCTGGGCTTACATTCATGAAATATTGATTGGAAAATGCCCAATCAGAGAAGTCACCCACTACATATACATGAGACTTCCTAGGCGCCTCGAGAACCAAAGCTACCCGATTACCATCTAGCACTTGTATTCCAGGGCTTAGGAGCACAGGTGGATTCATTATTCTTCTGTCAGGGATGACCGCAAAACGTATGGTATCCCGCAGTGTATCTTGCCCCAGAATAGCCTGAAACTCCATCAAATGGTCCTTGACCGTGGAGGCTGTGAATGGATAACTGAGCTGAGTAACTCCCTCCATTCTAGATATCTCTACCCCATTGTCTATCAGTCTGAGGATGGCTGGAACGGAACTCACTGCTTGAAAGTTAAAACCTGTATTCTGTGGAAGTAGGAAGTTTTTTTCCACGGGACTCTGAACAAAAGCTGTAAATCCCTGACCATCATTGAAATCAAGGAAGATATCTTGAAAATCTGCGGTCTTCCCTTCTCGAGTCCCATTTACATTCCGAAAGACAAATGCCAATCGCAGGATTTGCTCAGATGCTGGGATTCCGTAAAAACTATTGATGGACACTTTGATCTGATGTCTGTTATTTCCGATGTTAGTCATTTTGACCCTTGGATCATCTGTACCCCAATTCCCTTGAACATATCTCCACTCGTTTCCGACACTGGTGGAAGTAACCAAGCCAGTATGCATGTAAACCTGATTCACATCCAACAACCCACGACTACCTTGGGTCGCGTCATAGGTGATGGTAATTTCCTCCGTTCGAGAAGGAAAAGCGGGAGAAATACTGACGATCTGACCGTAAAAGTAAGTCATCGAATATAGAAACAGAGCGCAAATCAAGGATAATCGTATCCGCATAAAGTGATCATTTTTTTCGAATCCAAATTTAGGAAATATTTTCGAATACCGCTCAAAACCAATTACGAAAATTACGAAAAATTCAGCTTAGTCCTAATTATTTGTTGCGAAAATCCCGCACTTCAACCTAGGAATATCTATGAAATTCCAAAAATCAGAAAGATTAGTCGATTTTTTGAAGGAGAATGAATCTGGATCAGTACTTTTGTCACACCAAGCGAAATTTTAAACAAATCAAAGTGGATCAAAACGAAGCAACCAACAAAAGCTGTCTAAACTGTGGCTACGCCCTCCAAGAGGACCAGCAGTACTGTAGAAATTGTGGCCAAGAAAATAAATCTTACCGCCTCGAGTTTTGGGTGTTGATCCAAGAAATCATCGAAAGTGCATTTAATTTTGACTCTCGGTTTTGGAATACCATGAAAAACATATGGAAACCAAGTTATCTAACCCGAGCTTACGCCGAAGGCAAAAGACAAAGCTATATTTCCCCAGGTCGTCTTTTCTTCTACTTGATGGTAATTCACTTCGCATTATTACGCCTTGTGATCAATCCAGATCTTAACATGCGCCAAACCGAGGATATCTCAGAAATCTCGCAATCTCAAGATCGTGCCAAACTGCAAAAACTGACTGAAGCTGTCCAAAATAAAACCGATAGCCTTACCCTAAGTTATAACCAAAGAGAGCACTTCCCTTATATTGCGAGTGAAATTGATACTGCCCTTTTTGGAAATTTAGAAATCTCTCACCTTGACACCTTTCCTTCTTTCGATGTAGAATTCGGGAGTTATAGCATTCAGAAATACGGTATCACCTACGAAGATGCAGCTACTTTAGATCCTGATGAAATCATCACAAAATATAAAATCCAAGCAAGATTTGAAAAGCTGATCACCAAACAGTTTATCAAATTTTACCAAGACAGGAAATCTGCGACCAACTTCATTTTAGCGAATACTATTTGGTGTGTCATCATGACCATCATCTTGACGAGTCTTATTGCGAAACTCATTTACATCCGGCACCGATTTTACTACACGGAGCATCTCGTCTTACAAATGCAGATCCATAGCTTCTGCTTTGCTTTCGTAATCCTATTTACTTTGATCCCAGGATTGATCTTAGGAAATGACCACGAATTGACCTCACAGGGTTTGGGTCTGTCCGCTCTCATCGGTGGAATATACTACATCGGATCCTTAAAAATTTTCTATGGACAAAGTTGGTTTCGCACCCTGCTCAAATTTTTTATTCTCGGATTTTCTTATCTATTATCATTTTGCATCTTTGCATTTTTTGTAGCACTCGTTAGTTTTGCCATCTTTTAAGATCATCCAAACTATATGATGAAATTTGAAACTGTAATTGGGCTCGAAATCCACATCCAGCTAAATACCCATAGCAAGGTCTTCTGTGCAGATCCACAGCAATTTGATGCAGCGCCGAATACACTCGTAAGTCCTATTTCACTTGGCTTACCCGGGACCCTTCCAAAACTTAATGCAGCCGTAGTCCAAAAAGCAGTAAGATTGGCATTATCCCTAGAAGCTGAAGTCCAGCCTGTCAGCATATTCGAACGTAAAAACTATTTCTACCCCGACCTACCGAAGGGATATCAAATTACTCAAAATAGCAAACCTTATTGCGTTGGTGGCAGTTTTGTGTTTCATTCAGGCGGTACGGAAAGGCGCATCCGATTGCACCACATCCATATCGAAGAAGACGCTGGCAAATCCCTACACGAGGCCTCTGAGAACCAAACACTACTGGATTACAATAGGGCCGGGACTGCCTTACTCGAAATGGTGACCGAGCCAGATTTTCGCAGTGGTCAAGAGGTAGCCGATTTCTTAGATCAGCTGCAGCAATGGGTCCGATATTTAGATATTTCGGATGCGAATATGGAAGAAGGATCCATGCGGTGCGATTGTAATGTGTCTGTTCGCCCTCAAGGTGCGGCCTTCTACGGTACGCGGTGCGAGATCAAAAATATGAACTCCAAAAAATTTGCGCAGCAAGCTATTGATTATGAATCATCAAGACAGATCCAAGCTATCCATTCAGGTGAACGTATTATTCAATCCACTTTATCCTTCGATCCAGCCACTGGACGAACGCAAGTAATGCGCCAAAAAGAAAATGAAAACGATTACAAATATTTTCCAGATCCGGACTTACCAGCATTATTTATTTCTGAAGACTTCATTGTCCACGAACGTGCCAAAATGCCCCTGACACCTCCTCAAGTCAAAGCCGTGCTGACAGAAAAATATCAACTTTCGGAAATGGAATCGACCCAGCTCATGTCCGATCGGATAATCGCTGATCGATTTCGTCTCTATGCTGATCAAATTCCTTTTTTTTCGGAATTGGCTCAGCTTTGGATCCAAAAATGCATTCCAGTTACCCAAGATCTCAACCAACTTGGCACGCAACTGAGTATCCAGCAGTACAAAGATTTTTTCGAACTCCAAAAATCTGGAAGGTCCCATAAATCAATTCTTTTGGCCCAGCTTCTGCCAGAGCTGTGGTGCCAGCCAGAAAAAGAAGTCCTAAAAACCGCAATTGACCTAGGGCTTATCTTTGAAGAAGTACTTGATCTTCCAGAATTAGACGCAGCCATCCAATCCGTAATTGAAGCATTTCCAGAAAAGCTTACAGCCTATCGAAAAGGCCAAAAGGGGCTGTCAGGATTCTTCATCGGACAAACGAAGATGAAACTGACGACCAAGATAGATCCCCAAATTCTGAAAGAAAGAGTAGAATACGCTCTGAACTCCTAATCAAGAAGAAAAGTCGCTATCCGCCAATTTTGGGACTTAGACCTCATAATATTTCGCAGGTCATCTCAAGCATACCTTCAATAAAGTCTGACTAAATTATACATTTTCAGCAATAAAACGTATCTTTGTAAAAATTTTGAGCCTTGCAAGCCCCAACCAACCTTACCAAATTATATTATTCCATAAGCGAAGTTTCAGAAATGTTTCAAGTCGCTAATTCACTCATTCGCTACTGGGAGTCAGAGTTCAAAGTGCTTCGGCCTACAAAAAACGCCCGCGGAGAAAGAAAATACACAAAAAAAGACATTGAAATCATTGCACAAATTTACACCTTACTGAAGGAAAGAGGATTCACCATAGAGGGCGCAAATAAAGAACTCATGCTCCAAAAACAATCCTCCAAAGAGAAAAAATTAGACACACCTAAGATTGAAAACACCGATGGTACCGAACATGCGGAGCAAATCGTAGAAAGGCTGACTACTTTAAGGTCTCGTCTTTTGCAAATCAAAAATCAAATCCAAAAAATGGGTTAAGTCACGGGATACATTCTTCCCGACTCAATCTGGAATCGTTGCTGCACTTCCTGGAAATCACCCTCGTCATTGGACGCGATGATGATAAGTTTTTGGTCAGCTTCTTTGACCAAAAGTCTGTGAAACCATTCTTTGGCGTGGGTATCGAGGTAGGAGCTCGGCTCATCTAGTAGAAGAATGCGAGACTTCGTCAATATAGAAAGTGCCAGATTTACCCGCTGCTGCATACCACTTGAAAAGTGTTTGATCATTTTTTGTTTTGGATCTTTCCATTCTAGTACATCCAAGAATGCCTCATAACTTAGAGGTATGGAAAACTCACGGAATTCCTTGTAAAAAGTTAGCAGCTCCCGCAATGTAAAATCCTGGGTCAACAGAATGTATGGAGCCGAAAAGATGAGTTCATCCCTCCATACTTTTTGGGCCAGCTGGGCATTGCCTTCATAGAATGCAATACTCCCCTCCGAGAAATCAATCACACCAGAAATAGCTTTTAGAAGGGTAGACTTACCGCTCCCGTTCCTACCTTGAATACCGTAGCATCCAGGACCTTGGAATTCTCCATTTACACCTTTAAGGATATAGGTCAGATCATAGCGCTTAGAGACATTCTGTAGAGAAATGCGCATTTATATCTGTTTGAACCCTTTCATGATGCCACGCTCAGACTCTCTGATGAAGGAAAGGATAAGGTCTCGCTCAGGAGTAGCAGGGATATTTTCTTCAATTTTTGCTATTGCTTTTGTGGTAGGCAAACCTCTAACATAAAGCCATCTGTACACATCTTGGATTAGATTGACAGTTTCTACGCTAAATCCTCTTCTTTTCAGCCCGATAGAATTTACTCCAGCATAAGATAGAGGTTCGCGTGAGGCTTTTACGTATGGTGGGACATCTTTTCGGACCAAAGATCCGCCGCCTACCATTGCATGTTCTCCAATTTTGACGAATTGATGTACCGCACACATACCACCGATGACTGTGTGGTGGCCTACGTGTACGTGACCTGCAAGATTTACGCTATTGGCAAGGATGCTATTATGCCCAATGATGCAGTCATGCGCTACATGCACATACGCCATGAGAAGGCAGTTATCCTGAATTTCGGTCACAAAGCTCGCTTTCGTACCTCTATTGAGTGTACAATATTCACGAATCACCACATTATCACCAATTACCAGCAGGGTGTCTTCTTGGCCAAACTTCAAATCTTGGGGAGCAGCACCCAGAACAGCACCAGGAAATATTTTACAATTCTTACCAATCCGAGTCCCATTAAGTATAGTAACATGGGGCCCTATCCAAGTACCCTCACCAATTTCGACATCCTCCTGAATGACGACAAAAGATTCAATGGTGACGTTCTCCCCAATCTTTGCATGTGGGTGTACTTCGTTAAGCTTTTGAGTGGTGTACATTAATTTTGAATTCTCTGTTAATAATTAAGATTACGATCGTTTGATTATTTGAGCGGTTAATTCACCTTCACTCACTATTTTATTACCAACGTATGCAGTGCCCAACATGTGAACAATTCCCCGACGAATTGGTGATAAAAGTTCCATTTTGAGTAATACGGTGTCTCCAGGTACCACTTTTTGCTTAAATTTGACATTTTCCATCTTTAAGAAGTACGTATCCCAATCATTTGGATCCTCGACCTGTGACAATGCCAGTATGCCACCCGTCTGAGCGAGTGCCTCCATTTGTAAAACACCTGGAAATACTGGATTACCAGGAAAATGCCCCATGAAAAAATTTTCATTGAAAGTAACATTTTTGATACCAACCACCACTTTTTCGTCCAGATGAATGATCTTATCTACCAGCAAAAATGGATATCGGTGGGGAAGCATGGCTTTCACCTGTTCGGTATCGTAGATGGGTGGCACGTTGGGGTCATAGTGTGGTTTGCCCTTCAGCTTTTTTTTCTCTGCCGCATACTTTTTAAGCATTTTGGCCATATCAGTATTGATTTTGTGCCCAGGCTTTACAGCGACCACCTTGCCGATGATACGCTTTCCGAGCAGGCCCAAGTCACCCAAAAGGTCCAGTAATTTATGGCGGGCAGCCTCATTTTGAAATCGAAGTGGCGCTGCAGAAAATACCTTGGCAAGTGGATCAAGATCTTGATCAAGACCCAATTTTTCGACGATGATTTTTAAGGATTCCTCCGTTGTGTTGGCAGATTTAAAAACCAAGGCATTATCGAGACTTCCGCCACGAATCAATCCAGCAGCTGCTAATTTTTCTAACTCTTCCGTAAATACAAAAGTGCGGCAAGGCGCTATCTGTGAGGCATAGTCATCCCCTTCTACGTAAGTTGCTGACTGACCTCCGACCACATCATCCGCAAAATCAATCATGACTTTCACCTCAAAGCGATCTGATGGAAAAATCATAATCTCTGATTCTCCATTTTCGGAGACAATGTGAAGTGGTTCTTCTATTTTTAGACAATCTATTTCTGCTGTAGTATCTTTGAGTCCTACTTCTTGGATAGCATTTACATACGGTAATGCACTCCCATCCAAAATCGGAAACTCAGCTCCATCGATCTCAAGCAATGCAGCATCTACCCCACAGCCTATCAATGCCGATATTGCATGCTCTACCGTGTGAATATGTATGTTTTGATGACTGAGGACAGTGCACCGCTGGGTTTGCTGGACTAAGGCTGGATCTACTTGAAACTTGACATCTATATCCTCTGTGTGATACCATATCCTAAGGCCACCCCCATCCTCGTCAGGATGGATCGTCAATGTGGTGTGGACGCCTGTATGTAATCCTTTTCCCTGAAAACTAATTTTACCAGCAAGAGTTTTCTTCAACATAAAAAAACCAATTTACAGAAAGTGAAATCCTCGAAAATCTCAGAATGACTTCCTAACAATGAGCGAAAATAATCTACCACAAAGGTAGCAAAAAATATTAGTCTAATCTTTGTTTCAACAAATCAAGCTCCTTTTCCAACTGACGTATGGTCTGAATGATATCTGGTAATTTTTTGAAATAAGCATACGACTTCAAGTATTGGCTATATCCAATGGCCGGTGAGCCGTAGAGTTTAGATTGTTTTTCAGTGACCGCACTAGCGATACCTGATTGAGCCTGAATCATAGTTTGATCCGCTATTTTGATGTGACCGACTATTCCTACTTGTCCCCCGATCATACAATCTTCTCCGATCTCAGTACTTCCAGCCACACCAGTTTGGGCAGCTATGACGGTATTCGAACCGATTTTGACATTGTGAGCTATCTGAATGAGATTGTCCAGCTTGACATCATTAGCAATGTAGGTCTTATCCATGGTAGCACGATCTATGACCGTATTACTGCCGACCTCCACACGGTCGCCTAACTGGACATAACCTATTTGAGCAATTTTTGTGTATCGCCCCTGTTCATTCTTCGTAAACCCAAAACCATCACTTCCAATTACGACATTGGCGTGCAGAATGCAATCATCGCCAATGACAGATCCGTGGTAGATCTTTACCCCTGGATACAGAATGCAGTTCTTTCCAATTTTGCAGCCACGACCTATGAAAACCTGGCCAAAAACTTGGGTTCCAGATCCGATACTCGTACCCTCTGAAATGATAGAGAAATCCCCCACAGCCACCTGTTCGCCGAGTATTACAGATTCATGAACAGAAGCCATATTCGAAATACCAACTACCCGATCTTTGCCTTTTTCAAACTCCGCAAGCAAGATTCCTAAAGCCATATAGACCTGCTCCACAGCAACCAATGTAGCCTGCACCGGTTGGATAGGGACGAAATCAGCATTCACCAAAACAATGGAAGCTTTTGTGGTGTAGACTAAGGGTTCATACTTCGAATTGGCTAAGAAAGTAATTTGTCCATGGGTGGCATGCTCGATATTTCCTGGAGCAAATACCGTCACATTTGGATCTCCGAGGACAGTACCGCCGACTAATGCTGCAATGTCTTTAGCTGTATATTTCATGCCGTAAAGATAAAAATTTTTCAAGTGCCCATCCTCGATATCTATCAGGTGCTCAAAAAATTCGACTATCTTTGCAGCTTTGTAGACAAAAAATCTAGGATAGGATAAGTTCGAAGTTCATAATAAACGCCCTAATTTCCGGAAGTGTCAGGGGTGCAAAGTTCGGACTTAAAATTTAAATTTATGACAAAAAAAATCGTCACTATTGGGACTCGAGGAAGCGACTTAGCGATGTGGCAAGCCCACTTCCTTCAATCCGAATTACAGAGAATTGGACTAGAAAGTAAGTTGGAAATCATCTCCACCAAAGGTGATAGAATTCAAGACTTAAGCTTCAATAAAATAGAAGGCAAGGGATTTTTTACGAAAGAAATCGAAGATGCATTGCTTGATGGTAGTATCGATATCGCTGTACACAGCATGAAAGATTTGCCCACAAATGGTCCAGAGGATCTGGTCATCGCAGCCGTGTCTTATCGCGAAAAAGTTAATGACTGCCTCCTCCTTCGTAAAAATGTACTGGATGGACAGACCATCCACCATATGCCAAGGGGAACAGTCATTGGGACCTCATCCGCACGAAGAAAGTGTCAAATCAAAGATATATTCCCTCAAGTCGTCACCAAGGATATTCGTGGAAATGTACCTACGAGGCTAGCCAAACTTCGGTCAGGAGATTTCGACGGGATCCTCTTGGCTTCTGCTGGTCTAGAACGACTCAAACTCGATGTATCCGATCTTGATGTATTTCATCTCAATCCCAAAGAATTCGTACCTGCACCCGCTCAAGGTGTGCTTGCTTTCCAATGTAGAAAAGTGGATGTGGAAACCCGAAAAGCGCTAGCCCAAATCCATAACTCGGAAGTGGCCTCTCAAATCATGATAGAACGTAAAGTATTGAATATGATGGAGGGCGGCTGCCAAATGCCACTCGGGGTCTATTGTGAAAAAGACCAAGATGGATATTACCATGTATCCGCTGCATTTGCAGAGCATGCGGATGCACCTATTCGGAGAGTCTTCACCTCAAGATCCACCACGGATGGCCTAGTCCAGATCATTTTCGATCTTCTCAAAAACCCATAACCCAATATTCTAAATGTATTTGATCTACGATTGTACTGCGGTTTCAAAACCCGTTAACCTTAAAGCCCCTTTTTCGAGCACCTCTTCTTGGCCACGGCTTCTGCACCTGTCATGGATCGTGCTCAATGAGCAATTCAAACCGATCGAGGATTTCGATGGTATCGTCCTAGCGGATAATTTCAAAATCGACGAAGAGATGATGAAATACGCAAAAATTGATGCCGAGGATGTCCAAAAAAAAGGCGTAGAAGGAGATCTGCTGCTAAAAAAATTTGCTGAATCGGTAGAAAAAGTAGCTTACATCTTTGCTCACAATCTCGCACTCAATGAAAACATCTTAGCGGCGGAGCATATCAGGAGAGGATTGGAAATTCCTATGTTTCGGAAGGAGCGTTTCTGTCTGATGCAGGAAGGTACCTATTTCTGTAAATTACCTTCTAAAATCGGAGGTTATAAGTGGCCCACCCTATCCGAACTTCACATTGCGTGCTTTCACTCCACCTATAATCCACTTAACAATGCACGGGCTGATGTCATTGCTGCTACCCGTAGTTTTATATACTTGATGAAACACAAACATCTCGAAGACCTCTTCGAAGAAGATTGATAGCATGGCTAGGATATTTATCACACGAGAGATCCAATCAGACAGCCCATTGCAGCAACTCCTTAGCCAAGGACACGAGTTGATCGGGTATTCTTGTGTAGATTTCGAGGCTGTAGATTTTCAATTAGAATCATTTACGCCATGGTACTTTTTTTATGGAAAGCAGGGAGTCCGCTTTTTTTGGCAAGGACTGACAACTGATCAAAAAACAAAAGTAGCTTTCGCAAAGGTAGGTACCATCGGCACGCCAACAGCCGATTATTGCAGAAGCCTTGGTCTAAGCGTTGCATTCGATGGAGCAGCTTTTCCATTAGAATCCATGAGTGCAGCATTTGCTTGTGACCTTGGAGAAGATCGTGTCACCATCGCTCGGGGTACCACTAGCCAGCGCAGGATAGAAGCTCAACTTGAGCCTTCACAGGTCATTGACCTTGTGGTCTACCACAATAAAAAAAGTTTAGATTTTCTAGATCCGAAAGCTGACATTCTTATATTCACCAGCCCACTCAATGTCGATGCATACTTTGATCGATTTTCTATTCAAATTGGTCAAAGGCTTATCGCCATAGGAGATAGCACCAAAAAAAGGCTGTCAGAGCATGGGCTCCAATCTGTCATTCCTGAGGTTTCCTCAGAAGAAAGTATTTTCCAGCTATTACACCAAATCCTAATGACAACATGACCATCGGTAATCCAACATCTGTTGAGGAATATATCCAGCAATTTCCCAATGAAGTGGCCGATAGACTCCAGCACATTCGAAAAAGCATCTTGCGAATCACCCCCGATGCCGAAGAAAAAATATCCTACGGGATGCCAGCCTATTACCTAAATGGCAAGCCTATGGTATATTTTGGAGGATTTGCCAAACATATTGGACTATACGCCACACCGACGGGGCATGCCGAATTCGTGGAAAGACTTTCTTCATACAAGCAAGGGAAAGGCTCTGTACAGTTTCCCCATCACCTTCCCCTGCCTCTAAGTCTGATCGAAGAAATCGTTTCTTTCCGAAAAGGAGAATTAAGTAAAGCTTCTAAGGGGTAACAATCAGTTTTCCCATCGAGATGAAGCCCTGCTTAGGCGATTGTACAGTATAGAAAAATGCACCACCAGCCACCTGAGCTTGACTTGTCCATTGATTTCGAGCATGACCATCTATGCGTTCATGACTAATCAATTGGCCTCCTAAATCGTAGAGGTGAAAATCCCACGGCTCATTGTCGGTTTTCTCCAACCTGAAACTTATCTGACTGCCGATGCAGGGATTAGACTGTGGCTCCAATTTTTCCTTCCCTATGATATCTGGACTGACAGAAGTACTTATGAAGCCCGACTCGCTACTCACGTAGAAATCCGCTGGTCGGTCCAGAGAATCAACAAATGAAGTAACTGCAAAAAATGGAAACCCGGCTGCATAAAAATTGACCTCATCGCGTTGAGTAACTTCTCCCTGATTGACACCAAAAGTACTGAGGACTATTGGAGGTGCCGGCTGCCCATTGATAAATGCACTGTCGATCCCCGTGTAGCTGTAACGCATCCGTAAAGCCGGATAAGTTATTGTGCCTGTTCCTGAATCAAAATTAGGTAAAATAATATCGCCCCAGCCATCGATGGTTCGGGTTTCTGTAATGGAGGTTTTCAATAGTCCATTGACCCTTGACAATCCCAGAAGGGCTACAGTCAGGACAAAATTTCGCTCATAGGTATAGGTCGTGGTGTACGAATCACCGAAAACGATTGGATATCTCACCAAAGGTGCATTGGCAGTAAGTACAGTAGGAGGTACGATCAAACTATCCTGAGGACCAAAAGTTATGGATCGCAATGAAACCCGAATCGGTTCATAAACTGAGCCCAATTCAAAGAAACCTCCATCGTTCTCATCAAAATATGCTTTACCTTCAGAAGTGAATGGCCCGAAAGCGGCAGAAATATCCGAGGACAATGTTGCAGTCGGAAAATCTGTGGATGAATCTGGTTCAAAAATATAGGACAAAGCAGTACTAGAATAATTACCACTAAAATTCCAAGTTTGATTGGGCCCTCTCGCAATGGTCCCCAAATTTTGGAAATCAGGCAATGATCTGAATTCGATAAATCCTTCAGAGGAAAAATTAAGATCATTTCGATCGATTTGAATCTGAGCGGTAAGGAAGACACTACACAACAATAGTTGCACTAAAAGTAAAATTTTGTTCATAAGATTGATTTTGGATTAATAACCACAAAATTAGGCCTTTTTTTGAGTGCATTTCTTTCGCTTAGCAAAATTTTGTATATAATTTTTGACATCATTGGTCATTAAGGGGTTTAGACCGTATCATGAAAATCAAACTTTTTTTTAAATACCTTATTCTACTCTATAGATACTACATTTGGCAAAAGTCACAAAGCCTCTGTGTTTAGAAGCCCTTAACATAAACTAGTGCAGAAATTTGTACCTTTGCAGCGCTTTTAATCATGAAACAGAATTAAAGATGAGTTTGACGACTTTAGTAATCAATATTGGAATTGTGGCTTTGGTCCTTACATTGGGCATTGGCTTTGGTTGGAAGAAGCACAAATCCTGGCCAATGACTTTTTTACAAAACTTTACTGGCGTATTATTCGTATTTTCTGGCTGGGTAAAGGCGATTGACCCCATGGGTACCGCATTTAAAATGGAACAATACTTCGCTGAGTTCGAAAATCTTTTTTCAGGAACTTTTCTTTCATTTGTAGCACCATTGTTCCCCACCCTTTCCGAATATTCCATAGCCTTTTCGGTATCGATGATCATCTTTGAGATCGTTTTGGGGATCGCACTCCTGCTGGGATCAAATGGAAAAGTAACATCATGGTTGTTTTTATTATTAGTCGCATTCTTTACCGTACTTACAGGTTTTACATATCTGACAGGTTACGTACCGCAGGGGGTTCACTTTTTCGATTTCGCAAATTGGGAAGCCTACAAAGCGACCAATATGAAGGTGACTGATTGTGGTTGTTTTGGTGACTTTATTAAACTCGAACCCAAGGTATCCTTCTTTAAAGACGTGGTGCTGATGATTCCAGCTATCTATTTCGTCTTCAAGCACAAGGATATGCACCAACTTTGGACTCCAAAAATTAGGACTAACATCCTATCTGCAAGTACCATCGTGTTGTTCATCTACTGTATTAATAATTTCATTTGGAATGAACCCCATATTGACTTCAGACCCTTTAAAATTGGTACTGATGTAGCTTCCATCAAAAATGCTGAGGATGAGGCAGCAGCCAATGTACAAATCATCGCTTGGAAACTAAAAAACAAGGAAAAAGGCAATATCATAGAACTTCCGAATGACATATACATGAAGCAGTTTTTGGAGTATCCCAAGGATAAGTGGGAGGTTCTAGAACAAATTCAATCAGAACCTGCCATCAAGCGAACTAAAATATCTGATTTTCAAATCACTGACCTAGAGGGCAATGATTACTCAGATGTTTACCTTGCTAATGAAAAGTACCACTTCATGATCTTGACACCCAAACTAAAATTCACCACAGAAACCAGCGAAGTCATCGTACAAGACTCCATCTTTGCTGTAGATACGGTGATGATAGAGGGCCAGACAGAGCCTGCCATTGTAAAAAACTTTACAGGTATGTCATCTGAAACAGTGGAAGTAAAAGACTACATTTGGCCCAAAGCTTGGCTAGAAGACTATAAAACCACCATTCAGACATTAATCGATGGTGCGGTCAATGACGGTCATGAAGTCTCCATCGTATTTGGCGGAGCCACCAAAGAAATGGTGGATGATTTCAAAAAGGATGCTGGAATTGATGTTGACTTCTACACCGCTGATGACATCCTATTGAAGACCATCATCCGCTCGAACCCGGGTATCGTGCTTTGGAAAGACGGTAAAATCGTGCACAAATGGCACAAAAACAGATTACCATCATTTGATAAAATAAAATCCGACTTCCTCAAATAGGATTCGATCATAAAAGCAAAAAGCCGACTTGTGAAAACGTGTCGGCTTTTTTTATGTCAAATAAATAGACCTGCGTCAATCGAAGACGGTAGCTACGATTTCTGCACGCTTAGGTCATCGCTATAGCTATCAGTTTCACTTTGGCAGAAACGATTAAGGTGAAGTGGCTTCGGAAATTACTGAAAGTACTCGAAACCAATTAGCTCAGTAATGGGCAAAAAAAAGCCCCAGATCTCTCTGAGGCTTACTTTGTAGCGGGGGCAGGACTTGAACCTACGACCTTTGGGTTATGAGCCCAACGAGCTGCCAACTGCTCCACCCCGCGTCCTAAATTCCAACTAACTTCTTAATTGGACTGCAAAGATAGATCTTTTATATAAACTACCAAAGATTTTGATCATTTTTTTGAAAATTCTTTTTGAAATTCCTCCAACTTAGCATTGATTACTTGAAAGGCTTGGTCCTTGATCTGCTCTCCATCAGTCCCAGTAATTGGTTCGCCAAAATACAATTTTACAGCAGTCAGCCCTTTTGCAAACTGATAAAAATACTGCCTGATAAAATGAGGATAAATCCAAAGGTCACGAGGCGATCCGTATTCTATGGCAACAGGCACCACCGGAATACCATTGGCGGCAGCTTCTACAAAACTACCTACTCGAAATGGCAAAGTCTTTGGATCTATTCCCACCGTCCCTTCGGGATACACCAATACATTATAACCTGAAAGGATAGTCTGCGAGACCTTACTTCTCACCTGCTGCCGACTGTTCCGATCACTGCGCTGTACAAACAAGACGCCGGTAACCTTCGCGCCAATATTGATGATGGGATAATCGGCTACTTCGGCCTTGGCGACGACATAGGCATCGAGATAGCGACATAGCACGAGGGGATCAGAAAAACTCCGATGGTTCGATACATAAAGAGCTGGAGTATCGTTGGGATTCCCAATTTTTTCGACCTTTAGCCCCAGTACAGGATAAGCGATGAAATGCAACCAACTCCTCCTAAGGTCAAAAGCTGCCGCGGGGGTATGCTTGCGAAACAACAGGCTGATGCCATAGGCCAAAAGCCACAAGGGCATTGTCGTGAATACGATCAATGCCCTTATCAACGCTATTATATTCCAAAAAATCATTAAGCCTTTGGACTTGCTTCAGCTGCTCTTAGATTATTGATATCTCTATCAAACAAATACAAGCCAGACTTATCGCCACCGATGAGGCTCAACTTATCTCTGAGGTCTCTCGCCAGTTTTTCTTCTTCCATTTGCTCGGTGACATACCATTGAAGGAAATTGTGCGTCGCAAAATCTTTCTCTTCTAGTGATAAAGCTACGAGCTCGTGGATGCTGGCAGATACCTTCAATTCACTGTGAACGAAGTGATCGAAGATATCGGTAACACTGGCGAAATCCAATCTCGGCTGTGGGATACCTGGAGAGATTCCATGACCACCACGCTCGTTGATAAATTTCAAAAGTTTCAACATATGTACTCTTTCTTCATCAGATTGCTCATAGAAGAAAGCTGTAATTCCATCTAGTCCCGGTTGGTTTTCGACCCAAGACGCCATGGATAGATAAGTCATTGATGATTCTGCCTCCATCGCTACTTGTTGGTTGAGGGCGGCTTCCATTTTTTTAGTCAACATAATCGATAAATTTAATTCAACAAATTTTTTAAATGAAATGCAAATTTGGGCTTTCTACTTCTTAGGAATCCTTGCGTTCCGGCTTCATCTGCGGGAAAAACAAGACATCCTGTATCGAATTCTGATTGGTCATGATCATAGCCAGACGATCCATGCCTATACCAAGACCGGCTGTCGGTGGCATACCATACTCCAATGCTCTTAGGAAATCCTCGTCAAGAACCATGGCCTCTTCATCGCCACGCTTACCCAATTCGAGCTGTGATTCGAAGCGTTCACGTTGATCGATGGGATCATTGAGCTCACTAAAGGAATTGCAGATCTCCTTGCCATTACAGATGGCTTCGAACCGCTCCACAAATCCTGGTTTGGACTTATGTTTCTTGGCGAGTGGTGACATCTCAACTGGGTAGTCTGTGATGAAGGTAGGCTGGATCAGCTTTCCCTCTACGTGCTCCCCGAAGATTTCATCTATGATTTTGGCCTTGCCCATAGTGGGATCTAAGGCTACTTTCAGTTCTTTCGCTGCATCTCTCAGCTGTGCTTCATCCATCGTACTAATATCCACACCTGTGAATGCCTCGATGGCTTCAAACATCGTGTACCGCTTCCAAGGTCGCTTGAAATCGATGAGGTTCTCCCCTACCTGAATGGCAGTGGTACCATTGATATCAATTGCGGCCTTCTCTACCATTTCTTCCACCAGATTCATCATCCACTCGTAGTCTTTATAGGCTACGTAGAGTTCGATTTGGGTAAACTCAGGATTGTGAAAACGGCTCATCCCTTCATTACGGAAGTCCTTGCTAAATTCGTACACCCCATCATATCCTCCTACGATCAATCGCTTGAGGTAGAGCTCGTTGGCTATACGAAGATATAGCTGCATATCCAGCGTATTGTGATGCGTCTTGAATGGTCGAGCTGCTGCTCCCCCATATAACGGCTGTAGTATTGGCGTTTCTACCTCCAGGTATCCTTTGGTATTCAGATACTCGCGGAATGAATTATATAGTTTCGTTCGCTTCACGAAGACTTCTCGTACCTGTGGATTCACGATCAGGTCGAGATATCTCATCCGGTATCGTTGCTCTGGATCGGTGAAGGCATCATACACCTTGCCATCAGCATCCACCTTCACTACGGGAAGTGGGCGCAGGGCTTTTGCAAGGATTTTGAATGAGGTGATGTGGATCGTCAATTCGCCCATGCCTGTGTAAAAGGCATAGCCCGTCACTCCAATAAAGTCTCCAAGATCCAATAGCTTTTTGAACACGACATTGTACAAGGTTTTGTCCTCGTCTGGGCATATTTCATCCCTGTTGATGTAGATTTGGATACGACCGTGACTATCCTGAAGTTCTGCAAATGCGGCTTTACCCATGATTCGGCTGGACATGATCCGACCGGCGATCGATACGTTTTGAAACTTGGTCGTATCTTCTGGGGTGCAGCCATTTTTGATATCCGCGGTGGTACAATTGACATCAAATGTCTCACTCGGGAAGGGATCAATACCTAAATCTATCAGGGCCTTCATATTGGCCCTTCGAACCAATTCTTGTTCGCTAAGATGTTGCATTTCGTTTGCTTAAATTATAATATTACAATACAAAAATAGAACTTTTGTTTTTAGGGATAGATGCGATTTATTCGATTATGCACAAAATAGAAGCGATCTAAATCTAAAAAAAATCTATCTATCAAGCAGTTGTTGCCTTTGCTTGGCCCGCCTTCTTCTTATTCTTCCATGGGGTGAAGTTCTTAGAGGCATTCTTTTTATTGGACTGTGGCTTCGGCTGGTGTCCTTGCACTTTCACGGGTGGCTTGGCATCTGCAGGTGGTTCGAGGTGGAATGGATTGTCCTTCGCCATTGGCACTTTGATACCTGTCAGCTTTTGGATGTCTTTCCAGTACGTGTACTCCTCTGCATCACAAAAGCTAAAGGCAGTTCCCGATGCCCCTGCCCGACCCGTACGTCCGATGCGGTGTACGTAAGTCTCAGAGATATTCGGAATTTCAAAATTGATCACATAAGCCAGATCATCGATATCAATACCCCTCGCAGCGATATCCGTAGCCACTAATACCCGAAGTTTGCCATTTTTGAAGTGGTTCAATGCGTCTTGTCGGGCATTTTGGCTTTTATTACCGTGGATGGCTGCCGAGCTGACACCTTGCTTGTTGAGGATTTTCACCAATTTATCAGCACCGAATTTCGTACGGGTGAAGATCAATACGGGATTGATGGTTTCATCCTTCAGCATGTGGCTTAGGAGTTTAACCTTGTCAGCTTTATCCACGAAGAATACTTGCTGTTGAATGGTGGCTGCTGTAGAAGATACGGGGGTAACCTCCACTTTTTTGGGATTCACCAGGATCTGATCTGCCAGGGCTTGGATTTCTTTCGGCATGGTAGCAGAGAAGAAAAGCGACTGTCGCTTGGTAGGTAGGTGCTGTATGATGCGCTTTACATCGTGCACAAAACCCATATCCAACATTCGGTCAGCCTCGTCGAGGATAAATACCTCCAAGTTTTTGAGCGAGATATATCCCTGACCCATAAGATCGAGCAGACGACCAGGTGTTGCTACGAGGATATCTACACCCCTATTGAGGGTTTCGGTTTGGCCAAATTGCTTGACACCACCGAAAACAACAGTATTCCTCAACTTCAGATTTTTACCATACACATCGAGGCTTTCCTTGATTTGGATAGCCAACTCCCGCGTAGGTGTCAGTATGAGTACACGAATGTGTCTGTTTCTAGGATTTTCGTTGGGGTTTTGAGTTAAGTTTTGTAATACGGGAATTGAGAAAGCGGCGGTCTTACCAGTACCTGTTTGGGCACAACCCAAAACGTCATTTCCTGCGAGAATAAGGGGGATGGCTTGCGCCTGAATTGGTGTGGGATTGGTATAACCTTCAGATTCGACTGCTTTCTGTATGGGTGCAATCAGCCCTAAATCATTAAAAGACATGCAATTAGTTTGTAATCGTTCGAAACGATTCATGTAAGTAAAATACAAAGATACGATATTCTTTTCAGTTCACACGTATGAACAAAATTTGTAATCTATGATTTTTGAAAATAATGTTCCCACCTACGGCGAGGGCATTTATAGATGGGAAATAATTATGAGGTGCGTCGGTAACTGGACTTTCACTAATCGCAACTTCTTCTAGGGACCTATGTAGATTTTTTTAAAATCAAAAAAGGGCCAAGCAATTGACATCGCTTGACCCATGGTATGATATTCCTTGATTGGATTATTGCTTGAAGACCTTTTCGATGACTTCGGCTCCGTTTTCAGAGATATACACTTGGTAAAGTCCCGTAGGAAGATTGCCGATGTACACTTCTCCTGTCTGTGTACGGGTCTGCAGATACAATTGACCCGTAGCATTGAAGATGCGGACCACCGCTTCATTCTGAATGCCTTCGACGAAGACCGTCTGCTCGATCAGGGTATGACGAACCCTGAGCTCATTCTGACCACTCACCCGAACAGATGTCAGAGGACTGTAGCTAAAGGCGCCGTCGATGTCCACCTGCTTGATGCGGTAGATGAGAATTCCATTCGGTGCCGTGTCATCTACGAAAGAGTAATAATTGATGGTACGACCACCGATTTGGCTTGCCACGCGTCCAAGTGTGGTGAAATTTCTTCCGTCAATGCTTCGCTCTACTTCGAAGTAGTCATTGTTGACCTCAGAGGTGGTGGACCAGTGAACGGTCACTTCTGATTTTCCTGATTGAACGGCCTTCACCTCTAGCCAAGTGACTGGAAGGGCTTCTCTATTAGATGCGACGACAAATGGAGAAAATTCCGAGATCACCAAGTCTGTGCGAACACTAAAGTCGGTCAACTTGGTCGCGTTGCTGATGGGACGAAATCGGTCTGTAAACCATCTACCCACGACAGGGGCATCATCAATATCAAAATCTACGCCCTCGGTACTGGCTGGCCACTCAAAAACCAATTGTACATTGGAGCCACTGCCAGATACTCTATCCAGAATCCACTGGTACTGTACGCACTGCTCAGGGATCAGTGGGGTAACTCCATCTGCACCTAGCTCTTCTACCCTAGCGCTGTGTACACCCGTCACGTGACCGACCACAGGCTCATACGTGATCGGCATATAGAGTGTAGGCGTAGGACCTACAGGGAAAAGTCGAGGATCTGCACTGGTCACATCCAGCTGAAGGCTACCAGTAGATGGCTGACCTGCTGCGTCACAGGTACAAATATATCTGCTGCTTCCGAAACCTGTGAAGGTACCAGAAGGGCTGAAATCAAATGCGCTTGTTCTTAATGTTCCGTTGATCATATTGAAAGGACCTGCCCAGTTTGCATCACCTAGAAGGATCGCTCCTGCCGCATTATTGAGATTGATCGTCACAGCAGCGGTCGTCGTTGGAATAAGTAGTCCTTGTATACTTGTACCCGTAAGGTCGATTCTCTTCATACCAGACCCCGAAGTTCCATTTAATGTACCAGCTATTTCTACATTTCCTTTCGCGTTGATAGTACCATTGCCTGATGTATTGGTTAATGTTACTGTACTTCCAGATTCTGTAATAAAGTTTCCGTTTACATTTAGGTTACCAGCTCCACCTGCTCCAGAGACGATTAGGGTACCTCCAGCTTCGACAAATACATTACCATTTACATTAAGTGTACCCGCACCACTGCCAGTAGTCAGTGTCAATACGCCACCTGACTGCACAGTCACATTTCCGTTGACGCTCACTGTACTCGCACCAGTACCACTCGTAAGGACAACCAAGGCATCCGTACCGATGATGAAGTTTCCACCTATGGTAGTCGTATTAGCTGAACCAGAAGCAAATCTAAACTCCTGATTGCCTGTATTTGTCCTAGTCTGCGCGATTATAAGATCGCTCAACACGGTGGTCAGATTACCCGAAGCATTCACGGATTGTGTAAGGACATTGTCAAATTCGATATCATAAAAGGCCTGATTTAATCCCGTTGGCATATTTTGCGTCAAATTCGTAACCAATACTTTACTGCCTACTTTCCACTCAGCCGTAGGAATTGCACCTGCATTTCGATTGTGGTTGTATAGTGAACCATTTTCGAAAACGATCGTGGCTCCTGTGCTCACAGTAAAATTGCTCGAACTGCTATTTCTTAGCGTGCCGAATACTTGCAAATCAGTGCCTGCACCATTCGCGAAGGTGATGGTACCACCTGTTTGCTCGAGGGTAGCACCAGCCTCGATGACGACTTGATCGATAGAAACAGTGGCTGTAGAAGTTACGACATGTGGATTTCTGATTTGAATACCCACATTGTTGGTACTTGTAGGAGTGGTAATAGCATCTTGGTAGCTGAGGCCTCCGTCAGTACTTACTTCCCAAGTAGAATTGGCATTGAAAGCACCTGATTGCTTACTTCTGTAAAGAGGCTCTACTGCACCATTTCCTGAGAAATTGACAATACACGTCGCATTGCTCTGGCTATTGCTGGTGATGCTGATATCTGCCGTGCTGGCTCCTGCTGCCAATGGCGAAAACTGCACTACGAAATCCGAAAACCCTCCTGCCGCAATGGGGCTGGTCGGCTGGGTCGTGATACTGAAGTCACCATTTGGCGAATTGATGACCAATGGTAGATCTACGATCAATGAAGCTGTGCCTGTATTTCGGATACGAACGGTCTGGGTGCTATTGGTACTAACTGTCACATTGCCAAAGCTAACAGTAGCACCGCAAGCGATGTTGGTATTGATTGGATTTTGAAGTTGAATCTGCGGGGCTGTTCCCGTGCCTGTCAGGTTGATGACGCAGCTTGCCTCGTCGGCATCATTGCTTAGGATCGTTATACTTGCATTGATGCTACCTATAGTACTTGGAATGAATGATAGCGACACAACCTCGGAGCCGGATGCTGCAATCGGGGAAGCCGGCTGCACTGTAATCACAAAATCTGCACTACCCACTACCGTCAACGGTAAGTTATTGATCAATAAATCGACCAGACCCACATTTTGAATCTGTACATCAAAATCCGACTGACTACCCAAGGCTACTGAACCAAGATTGATGGTAGATCCACAATTGATCGGAGTGGTACCTGGATATGCGATCTGGATCTCAGGAACTTGGTTGACTATGATGGTTTTGGGATTGCCCACAGCGAAGCTACTTCCCGTGTACACAGGTGTGACGCTGTACGTGAAGTCCGCATCTGCGAGTACCTCCGCTGCTATGGTGCGTCCTCCCACAGCTCCCAATGCAATATCTGCCGTGATAAAAAGATAGCTTGAGCCTGAAGGTATATTTTGATTAATCCCCACAAAGTCAAGAATCTGAACTCCTCCCGAAGCAAAGGTAGTACCAAGGATGGTCGCTAAGCTTGGGTCCGACACGTCCAGATTGGCATCTGTGGAGTATCTCAATTTGAAATTGGTCACATCACTAGGCTCCCAAGTTCCATCTGTAAGTAATTCTAGTGCATTCAGCGCGGCGGCGCCGCCTGTCCGCTGTATTTCTACCTGATATAAGATCACATCGTTGGTGCCATTTTCTATATCGCTGCTGGCTGGGGAGGTACCGATATGCGTAATGCTCGTAGGAATGGCAGGTGTGGTAAACTGACCCGTGAGCGCTGGTGTAAGGTAACATGGTTCCCCTGGTGTAGCCTCACTGTATTCGAAAATACTTAGGTGATAGGTGGTCTGAGGAGACAGCCCGTCTCCATCAATGATATCATTTGCAGTGCCGATGACAAATCCATTACCAAGAGCTGCACCTACTCCAAAAGTATTGTTACCCACATAACTTGTACCATTGACAGGAAGCGTATTGAGTGGAGCGCCCTGGCTGATCACCACGAGGGCCCCTACTCCATTGCCAGCAGTCCACGTAGCCAAAAACTCCGTCGGATCCGCATCTATGTCTAAATTAGAAGCTTGGATGGTAGGAGGGGTGCAGGGAGGCGTTTCATTGACCGTCCATTGGATGGTCACATCATCGATAGATAAACCGTGATCATCCCCTGTATGATTTGGATCATCCCATTTGATCATGATGTAATGACCAGCTGGTATGGTGAGTGAAGTGATTTGGATATTTGATCTCACCACTTGGTTGGCTGGTAGATTTCCATTTAAGAACCCAGCTGTACCACCTGTGATGGGACTTGTAGCATTTAGTGCAGACACTGCTGTCCATCCAGCATTATTATTGGGATTGAGTGATGTATTGGATGTGCTTGATACGCGGTAGTGAACCGTAATAGCTTGTCCAGCAGCGGCTGAATTTCGCCACTGCTCTAGGGTGTAACTTACGGTGAGATCAGTAATTTCTACAGAGGAAGTATTTTGTAGTTGGATCCCATGGGCGAAACTTCCTGCTGTTCCCCCACCAGACCCAACTGATCCCAAGGATCTTTCGCCATTGGTACCTGTACCATAACTATAAAGATTTCCCGCACTTGAACTACCATCATTTGCGACAATGGTGGTTCCCGTTCCCGTCCTTTGAGAATATACATTTGGTATGGTACTGTTATCTGCCCAAGTTCCAGTACCACTACTGATCAGCGTATTAAAATCTTGGGAATAACTTCCCGTCGAACTCATACTCACCTGTCCGAACGATAGGGAAGCACTTAGAAGTAATAAAGCTAGGGTAAAAAATCTCAACATGTGTAAGGATTAATACGAATAAATGACAAAGCGTAACGCTCTGAATATGAATATTTCCTCCTTATTTGTATTGACCTTAAAAATTAGAAAGCGTCGTTTTCTTAGTTCACGATAGCCTCCAATCTGCCGCAAAGATAATCTAACGCTGCCAAATCTCCATAAAATACGCCCAATCTAGGACAAATTTAATATTTCCTTTACCTTACAAATAGTAGAAACTCGGGCAGCTACATGCCCTGTTATGGCAGTACCGCCTGAATGAGTTTCTGTGTGTAAGGATGCTGGGCATCGTGAAAGATAGACTCTACGGCACCGATTTCCACCAGCTTGCCTTGTTCCATCACCATCACCCGATCACAGAAAAACTTTACCACGCCCATGTCGTGGGAGATGAAGAGGTAACTGAGGTCAAACTCATTTTTCAGATCGAGGAGCAGATTGAGCACCTGGGCCTGCACAGATACATCGAGTGCAGACACGGATTCATCACACACGATAAATTTTGGCTGTAGGCTCAGCGTCCGAGCGATAGAGATCCGCTGCCGCTGTCCACCAGAAAACTGATGCGGATACCGATCGAAAAATTCTGCCTTCAGTCCTACCCGAGCCATGAGATCCAAAACACGAAGCCTTCTGTCTTCATAGTCCGTACCGATCCCATGAACCAGCATCGGCTCCATGATGGCCTCTCCGATTTTCATCTTGGGATTCAGACTGGAGAAAGGATCTTGGAAGATGATCTGGATATCCTTCCTGATGTTGCGAAGACCAGTATCACCCAGTTTTCGAAGATTGATACCCTCGTACATAACCCGTCCAGCGGTGGGAGGGATGAGCTGAAGGATGCATCGTCCGAGGGTACTTTTCCCACAGCCAGATTCGCCCACCAGTCCCAGTATTTCGCCTTTTTTCATTTGGAAGCTGACATCATCCACCGCTTTGGTGTAGGCGGTGGCTTTTCCGTACCAATTTCGCTCTTTGACATACCACTTAGAGAGGTGATCTACCTCGAGGACTGTATCACACAGCATGATTTGTCGCTGTCGGTCTTGGTATTCGGCCTCTGATTGGATGAGAGAATATAGAAAATTGGATTGTTCTTCATCGGTTCGCTCAAGAAAATCATGGACAGTTGGCAGCCTTTTTAGCCGCTGATCGAAAGGAGGGCGGCAAGCTATAAGTCCCTTGGTGTAGGCATGGGTCGCATTGGAAAAAATGGTCTCTGTATCTCCGCTCTCTACCACCCTGCCCCGCTGCATCACCACGACTCGATCCGCGATGCGCCGAATGACCCCAAGGTCATGACTGATAAAAATGACGGCACATCCAAAATCTGACTTCAATGAAAGAAGTAAATCGAGAATTCCATGCTGCACCGTAACATCCAAGGCTGTGGTAGGCTCGTCAGCAATAATAATTTTGGGTTTATTGGCGAGGGCCATAGCTATCATGACCCTTTGGAGTTGGCCACCGGATAGCTCATGCGGGTACGCACTGAATGCCCGAAATGGATCCCGAATCTGTACTTTTTTAAACAAGTCGATGACCTCTGCTTTCGCAGCTTCGTAGCTAATTTTTCTGTGTATGAGGATGGCCTCCACCACTTGCTCGCCACAGCGGTGTACTGGATTGAGCGAGGACATAGGCTCTTGAAAAATCATGGAAATATCTTTACCACGTATTTTTTGGAGTGCCTCCTCCTTGCAATGCAGCAGATTTTCAGAAAGTGGACGAAAGTAGATCAACCCAGATTTGACCTTTGCTTTTTCGGACAGCAGCCCCATGATGGAAAGGCAAGTGATGGATTTGCCACTGCCCGACTCACCGACGATGCCAAGGACCTCACCCGGATATAGGTCAAAGCCAGCACCTTGTACTGCAAGGACCTCTTCGCCGTCTGTAGTGAATGCGATGCTCAAATTTTCGACCGTAAGTAAAGGCTCGGACATGCCAAATTTGTTTTTAAGGTTCTACCGTGGTAGATCAGCGAACTGAGAAAAGTTTTTTCACTGAATCAACCCGCTCGTCAATCCCACAAATATACAATCCATTCGAAGATTGGGAACACAAAAAATTCTTAGATCTCCCATCTGTAACACCCCACCCTCCATTTCTTGCAAAAAAGAAGCAGATCAACATCAAAAACCGAAAAAAAAGCAAAAAAAGCTCACGAAGAAGATTACATGAAAAAATCATGACACCTAAGCACCAACAACCAACAATAATTTTGAGATCAAAAAAATTATCTTAATTTTACCTTTATGAAAATTGTAGCACCCAAAGCGGCATTGAGGTTTATTGGCTAAAATATCAAGAATCTCTTAGAATTTCTAGCCGTGATACGTGTCCATTTTTCGAAGAAATTTTAGCAATATGATCGTATTTCAAATTTTAGGTATCCTCTTTTTGGGGATGGCGCTCTTTTTCCTGATAGGTGGCCTGCGGGTACCGACAGACTTTGCCCTAGCTCGAAAAATAATAATCCGAAGACCAAAAGAGGAAGTTTTTGAGTATTTGCGATTCCTTGAGCATCAAAACCAATGGAGTGTTTGGAATCAAATGGACCCCAAAATGGAAAAGAGAATCGAGGGTGAGGACGGTTCGGTGGGTGCCAGCTACCATTGGTCTGGCAATAAAAAAGTCGGTCAAGGAATGCAACGCATCGAGGAGATTCTCCCTACAGATGAAATCAGGTTCCGACTTGAATTCATCAAGCCTTGGAAAAGTAAAAGCAATGCCTATTTTCTTCTCCAATCGACCACGGATGTATCGTGTACCGAAGTCACATGGGGATTCAAAACCCAAATGCCCTACCCCAGCAATGCGATGATGCTCGTCTTCAATATGGATAAAGCCATCGGAAAAGACTACGAAACCGGTCTCCAAAACCTAAAAAATGTGCTTGAGCAGTAGAGTATGTTGGTCATCAATCGAAAACTGAAATTCATATTTTTTGCCTTCGGCCTGATTACCATGATTGGGATTGGAGTGAAAAATAGATTTGATCGGTCAGATCTCCTTGCATTGGAGCAACAGGCGCTCACCATGTACGATGATCGATTGATGGCGGAGCGCTACATCTTTCAGATCTCAAACATCTTGTACCAAAAGCAACTTCTGCACAACATCCAATCAGACGCTAAACCCGTCGTACTGAATGACCCGATGCTGAATAATCAATTGACCCATTTGGCCCTCGCTTATGAAAACACAAAATTCACTAGGGAAGAAGACAGCCTTTACATCGCATTCAAAGGACATCTTCAGAAGATACAGAACCTCGAAAAGGAACAATCCACCATCGAGAAAGCGAATCTAAACCTAGAATATGAAAGGGCGCTCCTCCTATTGAATAGCCTATCCCTACTGCAAATAAAGGAATCCAATAAGCTAAACACCACCAGCAAAAAAATAGTCCTGACCAATCAGTATCTGAGCCAGCTAGAACTCATTCTACTCATCGTGTCAGGACTGATCTTATTATTTTTACTGAATCTAGGGCAAGACCCTCAGAGGTCAAAAAAACATTTCGAATCCTCCCAAAATCTCAACTAAGAGGTAGGTCAGAGACTAATCCACCCAATCCGCTACGAAAAGGTTGGTATCCCTCGTACCTCCGTTGTGTCGATTAGAAGCGAAAACAAGCTTTTTTCCATCAAAAGAAAACATGGGGAAAGAGTCAAAAGTATTGTCAAAGGTGATCTGCTCTAAGCCCGTACCATCTACATTGATCATGAAAAGATTGAATGGAAATCCCCTCTTGCTTTTGTGGTTGGAGGAGAAGATCACCTTTTTGCCACTTGGGTGGAAATAAGGAGCCCAGTTGGCATTTCCGAGGTCTGTGATCTTTTTTAGATCGCTTCCATCCACGTTGCATATGTACAGCTCCATATTGGTAGGAGCTACAAGCCCTTCTTTGAGTAGGTCTTTGTATTCTTTGATTTCTGCCTCCGATTTAGGGCGAGAGGATCTAAAGATTAGCTTAGTCCCATCAGGAGAGAAGAAGGCGCCGCCATCATATCCGAGTTCAAATGTCACCTGACGCACATTAGACCCATCGATATTCATGGTAAATAGCTCTAGATCGCCCGTCCTTGTGGAGGTAAATACGATCTTATCGCCTTTGGGAGAGACGGTAGCCTCGGCGTCGTAGCCAGGTTCATCCGTGAGTTTCTTTAGAATATTGCCATTGAGATCGCCGTGGTAGATATCAAAAGTTTCGTAGATAGGCCATACATATTTGCCATCTGCTCTCCGCTCTGGATTGTGCGGACATGATGCATTGCCTTCATGTGTGGATGCATACACGATGGACTTGTTGTCAGGCATAAAATAGCTGCAGGTAGTTCGACCTTTTCCGGTACTTAGGAGAGGTGGCTGTGACTGACCGTCCCACTTTTCCATATCGAAAAAATAGATTTGATCACAATCCGCACCCCATTTTGGGTTTGTAGCCTGAAAAACAAGCTTTTTATCATCAAAACTCCAATAAGCCTCTGCATTATCACCCCCGAATGTCAGTTGTTTGATATTTTTCAAGTGTTTTTCCTCGGGATATTTGAGCGGATCTCCCTCTACTCGCACCACAGTCTGTACATCTCTATATTGAGATGGCATTTGCGCCATCATCATAGTGCTTCCGAAAAGGATAGCTCCCAAAATAAAATTTCTCTTTATCATAGATCTAATCATTAATTCAACACAAAATAACGAATAAAATCGAAAAGATCCATCATTTCGATTATCATAATATTGCAATAAATGGTTGCAACACTGCCACAAATAAAAATGCTGTCGTAATTTCGCAAAAAGTTTTGGTCATGTCACACAAAGTATATTTCTGGTTATTAACACTTCTATTCCTTGGCAGCTGTAAGTCTACTATTAAAATTCCTGGGGATGATCCCATTCAGGAGATGGTATCACATATGGTATTCCTCTCATCCGATTCGATGGAAGGCAGGGAAACCGGGACCGAAGGTGAGCAAAAGGCTGCAAATTACTTAGCCACTGCCTTCAAAAAAATGGGACTTAAACCTATGGGAAGCGACGGGACCTACTTTCAGACTTTTTCGAGAAATCACAACCCAAATCCACATGCACTACCGACGGACCCTGGAGCGAGCAATGTTACCGGAAGAAATGTGATAGGCTACATCGATCGAGGTGCTACGAATACGATTGTCATCGGTGCACACTATGACCATATTGGCTACGGTGCTGAGTCCTCCCGCTCCACTGCTGGTCCAGAAATACACAATGGCGCTGATGATAATGCCAGTGGCGTGACAAGCTTATTATTTTTGGCGGATAGGCTAAGCAAGTCCAAACTCCGCGGCAATAATTTTCTGATTATTGCCTTCTCAGGTGAAGAAAAAGGACTATGGGGCTCTAACTTCTTTGTGAGCAATCTGCCAGCCGATCTTCCACCGATCAACTATATGCTGAATATGGATATGGTAGGGCGGCTCAATGCTGAACGCAAGCTATCCCTATCAGGTACGGGTACTTCTCCCAACTGGAATGCGGTCATTGACCAAGCCAATCTGTACCAATTTAACATCGTCAAGTCAGAATCCGGCATGGGGCCATCCGATCATAGCTCCTTCTACAAAAAAGATATTCCAGTGCTTGCTTTTTTTACCGGTCAGCACGAGGACTACCACAAACCTAGCGACGACATCGATAAAATCAATTTCCAAGGCCTCCGAGATGTGTCCAACTACATCTACCAAATCATTGCTAGGCTCGATAAGGTGGGCAAACTTCCATTTACAAAAACCAAGGATGAAGCCACCGCTGCACCAAGATTTTCTGTCACACTGGGCGTCATGCCAGACTATCTTTATGATGCTGGCGGGATGAGACTAGATGGCGTCCGTGATGGAAAACCAGCCATCAGAGCTGGATTACAGAAAAACGATATTATCAAAAAAATCGGCAACTTCGAAATCCAAGACGTCCGAGGCTATATGAATGTACTGTCACAATTTGCGGCAGGCGATAAGACCACCGTCACCTATGTGAGAGATGGTAAGGAATACACGACTGAGCTAACATTTGACTAATCAAATCTGACATATCATGGCAAAACTGACCTATAGCGAAAAGCAAAAAATGGATTCTGTATTTCTTTGGCTCGTACTAGCCATCGCAGCCGTGTCCAATCTCTGGATGATCAAATATCAGGATATCTACAATGAAGGAATGCTGATCGTCTCAGGCATCATTAGCATCACGGTGACAGCTTTGTTTTTGTTTATAAGATTTGACCTTTCCATCGGAAATGATGGTATCAGCTATCGGATGCGCCCATTTCAGCGGACCCAAAAACTTACCTATGGTGATATCCAAAAATACGAGATCCAGGAATTCAAAGCCCTGCGGGACTATGGCGGATGGGGATTGCGAAAGGCGGGTAAAACAACCGCTTACATCATGAAGGGAAACAAAGGAGTCCTCCTCGAACTCAAAAACGGAAAAAAGCTATTACTCGGTTCTCAAAACCCAGAAAAGCTCTTCGGAGCGATCCAATCCCAAGCTAAACCATAGGAACTTTTCAGAAATTTACTAAAAAAGAAGATCACCATAGCGACAGCAAGTATGTATTTCACTAAAGCAAGATCAAATCCACGATAATTAGTAGACAATACATCAAACTGGCTAGCCCATTCATGGTAAAAAAAGTAAGATTGACTTTTGAGAGATCTGTGGGTTTATTTGGCAGTTGGTTCTACCCAGGTTATATTTATTGATGACTTCGGATTTTAAAGCATCATCTCAAGAATGAATCATGAATCCTATCTTTATGAAATCTTTACATCCAAACTAATACCTTTGTTGAAAAAAATTGGATTTGCTAAAGACTAGAAAATACAGCGAAAAAAATCAATATCTGATTAGCATTTTGCTCATAGGTCTGACAGCGCTTTTTTCCCTATTTTCAGTTGATTTCATCGGATATAGAGCAGTAGCACTCATTTTATTGGTAGTAGTCTCAATCAATGCCATTCTTTTTGATATTTTACCAGTTATGTCCAGTGCCTTACTGAGTGCAGTCATTTGGAATTTCTTTTTTATTCCACCTACTTTTACTTTGCATATAGGTACACCCGAAGACGGTCTTATGTTTCTAATGTATTTTGTAATTGCATCTATCAATGCAGTTTTGACGCATAAAATCAGAGAAGTAGAACGCAGGGAAAGAGAGGAAGAAGAGAAGTCAAAAGCGATCAAACTTTATAACACACTGCTCAACTCACTTTCCCATGAATTGAAAACTCCCATTTCAACGATTATCGGAGCCATTGATACCATAAAAGATAACCATACCAGGCTTTCAGAGAAAAACCGACAAGAATTGTATTCACAAATTGAACTTGCCAGTAATCGTCTAAACAGACAAGTCGGAAATCTATTGAATATGAGCAGATTAGAGGCAGGATTTATCCAGCCTAAGGCAGACTGGTGCGATTTGAACGAAATTGTTTTTACAGCGATTAAGGATACTGAGGATGAAAAAAATAATCATATAGTGGATTTTCATCCAATTGAAAGCTTACCCTTATTTAAATTAGATACTGGTATGACTGAGCAAATAATTTATAATTTAATACACAACGCCATACAGCATACACCCGAAAAATCTACAATAAAAATAGAAGTCGACAATAACGAAACAAACTGCATCATTAAAATTTCTGATAACGGTAATGGATTTCCACAAGGTGAAATTGATTTGGTTTTTGACAAATTTTACCGCCTAAATAATTCATCGACTGGTGGAACAGGCTTGGGGCTTTCAATTGTTAAGGGTTTTACAGAAGCAATGAGGGGTCATGTTCACTTAGAAAATTTACCGCAAGGTGGTGCAAAATTTACAATAGAAATTCCTTGTGAATTTTCAATTAATACCAATTTGGAAAATGAATAAGGCAGAAATATTAATCATAGATGATGAAGTGCCAATAAGAAAGCTGCTTCAAATAAACTTGGAGAGTAACGACTATAAAGTAATTCAGGCAAGCACAGGTAAGGAAGGTTTGATTTTAGCTGCAAATCACCCACCTGACTTGATCCTGCTCGATATAGGATTACCGGATAGAAATGGACACGAAATTCTAAAGGAATTGAGAGAATGGTATAACAAACCAATCATAATTCTATCGGTACTTGACCATGAACTTGACATTATTTCGGCATTGGATCAGGGAGCGACTGATTATCTAACCAAACCTTTTCGCACCGGGGAATTACTAGCAAGAATCCGTTCTGCAATTCGTAGAAGTCAAAACACAGAAAACAACTCAACTATTATTTGCGGAGACATTGAAATTGACTTAATTTCTCGAACTGTAAAACAAAAAGGAGATACGGTTAAATTGACTTCAACTGAATATAACTTGTTGGCGTTATTTGCCAAAAACGAAGGTAAGGTTTTGACACACCAGTTTATCTTAAAAGAAATTTGGGGTTATGGTTATCAAACTGAAACTCAATATCTACGAGTGTTTGTGGGGAATCTTCGCAAAAAGTTGGAAGAAAATCCTAATAATCCGCAACACATTATTACCGAAAGCGGTGTTGGTTATCGGTTTGAGTAATCTTTATAAAATCTTTATGTAAGTCTATTAAACCTTGATTTTTTGCTTATCCCTTTCGAGTGAGCTTTGTGGCATCAAAATGTTACAAAAATGAAATGGGATTTTTTCTATGACGAAGATGACGGCAAACCTTACAAATCTATTCATGATTGGTATAAGGACATCAAGCATTTGATTATACCAACTATCGTAATGATAGTGTTGGGGGCCGCTGTTTACATCTACTTCCGATATTTCCATTTCTAAATATCGAATCAATTTAAAAATGGAACAAGAAAACAAGTTGTCTAATGGCAACGGCAAAAAACCAAAGCCAAGTAAATGGTATCAATTTAGAAAACGATACCGTAAATTTCAACTATCCCTTTCGCCACAACAAAATTTATTGTATGGTTTCATGATTTACACCTTGATTGGTTGGCTACTTTTGTGTTTACCCTTTTTTCAAAAGCAAGCCGTCTCCGCATTAGACAGCTTATTTTTAGCGACATCTGCGATTTCTACCACTGGATTAGCAACAGTAAGTGTTTTTGACACATACAACTGGTTTGGGCAGTTTATAGTCATGTTGCTTTTTCAAATTGGAGGTGTTGGGTATATGACATTCACTTCGTTTGTTTTGCTTTCGAACAAAAGCAAGTTGACCCATTGGCACCAACGGGTGTTAAATGCTGAATTTTCAATGCCTAAAGGTTTCGAAATAAAAGACTTTTTAAAATCTGTAATCATATTTACCATTGTTATAGAAACAATAGGTGCTTTGTGTTTCTACATTGCATTTACTCAAGCTGGTGTTGAACACAATTTTGCTATTTGGAGCAGTATTTATCACAGTATTTCGGCTTTTTGCACTGCAGGTTTTGGGCTTTACAATGACAGTTTTGAGCAGTTTGCTGACAATACATTTATCAATACCATAATTTCAGTTTTGGCTATTTGTGGTTCGTTAGGTTTTATTGTGGTTACTGACTTTTGGAATAGGATATCTGGTAAGTCAAAAGAAATCACCTACACTACCAAAACCATATTCGGAGTAATTACCTTGTTGCTTTCATTTGGCACATTCATGATTTACTTATTTGAGCCATCTGTAAACGACTTAGGAGATAGTAAGTTAATGGTCTCTTTTTTCCAATCAATGACTGCATTGACAACTGTAGGGTTTAATACTGTTCCGTTGGGTGATTTCTCACTAGGTATAATGCTCATTATTATCTTACTTATGTATATAGGTGCATCACCTTCAGGAACTGGTGGTGGAATGAAATCAACAACATTTACGGCATTAATTGCTATCATGTGGAATAGAATAAGAAACGATAAACAAGTTACATTATTTGGTAAGGTGATACCCCTCGAAAGGCTTTATGTAGCTACTTCAGTTTTCATACTTTATGCTTCTGTTATTTTCATATCAACGTTTCTATTGGCAATTACGGAAAATTTTCCACTTCATCAAATTCTTTTTGAGACAACATCAGCCATCGGTACGGTCGGCCTGAGCACAGGAATAACGAGCAACTTAAGTTCTTGGGGTAAAATAGTGCTTATATTTGTAATGTTTGTAGGTCGCTTGGGGGTATTGACATTTGGATTAGCTATACTTGCACGCAGAAATGAATTAAAAACGAAAGCAGATGAAGTTGATTTGGCAGTTTAACTTAATGTTGGTCTTTAGTTTGCAAAGTTTTAAACTTAGATCACAAACGGATAGTCTTTGGCATCAAAAACCAAGCTTTGAAATTTCTGGAATTGCAGACGTGTTTTATGTCTTTGACTTCAATAATCCACAAGGCACAGAACGCCAACCTTTTCTGTTCAACCACAACCGACACAATGAGTTCAATTTAAATTTAGGAATTATAAAATTAGGTTTGGAGCAAGAAAAATATAGAGCGAACCTAGCATTACAATCCGGAACCTATGCTAACGACAACTATTCATCAGAACCGGGACTTTTTAAGAGCATTTTTGAAGCAAACATCGGAATATCATTAAATAAGAAAAATAATCTTTGGTTAGATGCGGGTGTATTACCTTCCCATATTGGGTTTGAAAGTGCGATTTCTATTGATAACTGGACAATGACACGCTCCATTTTAGCAGAAAATTCACCTTACTTTTTGACTGGTGCAAAATTGACTTTGACTCCAAACGATCAGTGGGAGTTCGCTGGATTAGTTTTAAATGGATGGCAACGCATCCAACGATTACAAGGAAATGGAATGCCATCATTTGGATTGCAAGCAAATTATAGACCCAATGAAAATATTACTTTGAACTGGAGTACATTTTTGGGTACAGACGACCCGGACACGACTAGACGAATTCGGTATTTTAACAATTTTTACGGGAAATTTCAATTTACGGAAAAGTTTGGTTTGATTTTAGGGTTTGATATTGGAATACAGCAAAGAAATAAAGAGAGTTCGGATCACGAATTGTGGTTTAGTCCAGTAATTATTGGTCAATTAAAAATAAATCAGAAGTGGAAGGCAGCATTTAGAGCGGAATATTTCCAAGACAAAACAGGAATAATAATCCCAACTGACACCAAAAACGGATTTCATACAGGTGGCCTTTCACTAAACTTTGACTTCGCACCTACACAAAACATTATGTGCAGAGTGGAGGCACGTTTGTTGAAAAGTAAAGATTCCATCTTTGATACCGATACTGCACCAACAAATCATAACTTTATCATTGGATCATCGATGGCAATTAAATTTTCCGAAAAAATAAAAACTTAATGCTCCATCAAATCGTGATTTCTCTTAATGAACGCTTATATCAAGCTAATTTGAAGTTTGAGCCAAATCCAAATCGTAAAAAAATCTATTGTTCATTAAGAAATTTCAGATAAATCATTGATAGAAGTTCCATCGTTGTCACTGTTTTTTTTTAACGATGCAAGCGCTATTCAAATAAACCTGAGCTCTATAGGATAATCAAATCCACGATAATTAGTAGACAATACATCAAACTGGCTAGCCCATTCATGGTAAAAAAAGCAAGATTGACTTTCGAGAGATCTGTGGGTTTGACCAAAAAGTGCTGATACACCAAAAACCCGATGAAAAACACCCAAGCTAGCCCACTCAATGGACCAATGAAACTGACTTTTTGATCCACTAAAATCAGTGCACCCAGCATCACCAATGCCGATGTGGCGTGCAAAATACGTGACAACAAAAGAGCCCGCTCTCTTCCAAAATATGAAGGGATAGAGAAAAGCTTATTGTCTCTATCGAAGCTGTCATCCTGCAGAGCGTATACAATATCAAATCCAGCTACCCAAAACAATACCCCAATCCCAATGAGAATAGGACTCCATTCAAAAACAGGATTTACGGCCAAAAAGGCCCCAACTGGTGCCAAAGCCAATCCCAATCCGAGTACCAAATGACACAGATAGGTAAATCGTTTGGTCAAAGAATAGCCCAATATGACCATCAGCGCTATCGGACTTAAAAAGAAGCAAAGTGAATTAATAAAATAGCAGGTGATCACAAAGAAGATTCCATTTAGTCCAACAAACCAAAGTGCTCGATCTGCCGAAATGACGCCGGCGGGAATTTCGCGTACGGCAGTCCTAGGATTTTGAGCATCGATATCGCGATCTACCCACCGATTGAAACCCATAGCTGCATTTCGAGCAAAGACCATACACATCACAACTTTCAATAGTAGCCACCCTTCGATGGAAGCTTTACCCAATACCACTGCCAAGAAAAAGCCCAAGATAGCAAAAGGCATGGCGAAAATGGTGTGTGAAAATTTGACAAGGCTAAAGTACGATCGCATAGTGTAAGGAAGAAAAAGAATGTAAAAATTGAAGTATAGTACTTACTAACAAGATCCGGAGCAAAAAAAAGGCCTGCAGACTTTTAGTTTGCAGGCCCTTACATATTCTTTAAAACAATTATTTTGCCTTTTTCACGATACCTTTCACGGTAAGGTAAGTTTGTACAGGGTCTGTATTTGCAGTGATAGTTACACGCTTAGACTGAACACTTCCGTCGTCAGAACCTTTACCTTTAGAGTCAAAAGCAACTTTGATCTCACCAGTTTTTCCTGGAGCGATCGGCTCTCTTGGCCAATCAGGAACTGTACATCCGCAACTACCTTTTGCATCGCTAATGATCAATGGCTCATTACCAGTGTTCTTGAATTTGAAAGAGTAATTAACCATTTCTCCTTCAGTCACTGTCCCGTAGTCGTAAGTATCATTGTCAAACTGTACGGTGGTAGTTGGTCCTGTTGGAACCGCAGCAGGTGGTGAGTTAGGATCCGTTACTGGAGTAACTGTGGTAGATGTAACATCAGTTGATGGAGTGGTTGCTGCATCTGTTGTTCCAGCGGCTGTCTGGTCTCCCTTACAAGCTACGAATGATACAACGAAGGCTAAGAACAATACGTATTGAATTTTTCTCATTGTTGTGAAATGTTTGAATTATAAATTTTGTGCAAAATTACAGCTTTATAGCATATAATCACCAAATTTTTAGCGATTAACATGGTCTTAACAAGATTTTTTTGGATTGGTTTAAAATTTTACATCCCAAATATTCTTTTTATCGCTTTTGCTGAAGCCAAATGTCAAATTCTGCTGCTGATTTAGTATTCAAACACTGCTCTGCCGTAAGCCCTGCCTTTTGAGATACCGCCACACCCCATTTGATGTAATCGATGGCTTCCCTTGAATGGGCGTCTGGATTAATCGAAATGAGTACCCCTTTTTTCATGGCATACTCCATGTAGCTCCAGTCCATATCCAGTCGCTGTGGACTGGCATTGAGTTCGATCGCTACACCATGGTGGGCACACGCATCAATGACCCTGTGATGGTCGATGGGATAACCCGCCCTTGCCAAGAGCAACCTCCCCGTGGGATGTCCTAGAATATGGGTGCGTGGATTTTCGATGGCACGGATTAATCGTTCGGTCGCTTTCTCCTCTGTCATGCGCAAGACCGAATGAATACTAGCGATCACGCATTCGAAACCAGACAAAAAATCCTGATCATAATCCAAGCTACCATCGGTAAGGATATCGGCCTCAATTCCTTTGAATATCCTGAAATCCGAAAATTTGGTATTGAGTTCGTCTATTTCACGCCACTGCATTTCTACCCGTTCTTCAGATAGACCATTGGCATAGAAAGCTGCTTTCGAGTGATCTGTCATCACCAGATATCCGTATCCTCTAGTTGCACTCGCCTCCGCCATTTCATCGATGCTATGAATACCATCGCTATAAGTAGAGTGGCTATGGACTACACCTTTGATATCCTGGACAGTGATCATAGGAGCTATGGTACCCGCCTTAGCCAGCTGGATAATTTTGGGATCTTCCCTTCGTGGCGCTGGGATAAAGGTACATCCTGCACTTCCGAAGATATCTTCTTCCGTAGGGCATTCTGGTAGCCCTATTTTCTCAAAAGCTGCTAAAAATTCCTGACTTCCAGCCTTTAAAAACTGCTGTGTACCCAGTGCCTCGGTTGGTACGGTCTCCAGTCTTACAGGTACATCTTCGAAGTGGTACCCGGCGTGGTCTTCAGACTGAATAATCCCTAAGTCCTCCAAATTTCGCTCTGTCAGCGGCTGATTTGTCAAGATGTATATACCATCCACCACCGGCATCTGCCGGTACAAGTCTCCTGTGAGAACAAATCTTTTTCCTGGAAATGCCTTTTGACATAAAACCAATAGTTTTTCTGCCTTAGGAAAAATGGTAGCGTAGTGATATAGGCCCATGCTCGCAGAGTAGTATTCGAGCATCTCTTTTATCGACTCCTGTGTCTTGAAGCCAAATCCGGTAGCCGCTACCAGTCTATTTTCGTCGCAGGCATATTTAAGCTCGCCTACGGATTCAATGCCCAGATCTCTCCATATGGTTCTTACCTTTTTGGGACCAAGGCCTCGGATTTGCAGCATTTCGATCACACCTTCTGGTGTTTCGTTTTTATATTTTTCTAGCTGAGGAAGTTTGCCTGTGCTGAGCATAACCCCAATCTTTTCTCGGATGGCCTTTCCCACTCCTGGTATCTTGTCCAGCTCATCAGCTGTTAGTTCTGAAAGTGGTGTGCCGATTTTTTTGATACTTAGGTATGCATTGGTGTAAGACTTGAACTTAAATGGATTTTCGTCGTGAAGCTCCATAAGTTTGCCGAGAAGATTAAAGTGCTCCGCGATCTTTCTATTATCCATGGGTATCAATTTTTGAATTATTTTTCATCTTTGGTTGGAAAAGGGTATCGGTTGATATCTACTTCTGGATGAAGCGGTCCTCCATCAATCAGGTGCTGCATCAATTCCTTTGCAAAATATGGAGCCAGCGACGTCCCCTTCGTGCCCAAGCCATTGAACAACACCAAGCGATCAAAAACCGGATGTCGCCCCAGGATCGGTCTTCTGGTCTTGACGCACGGACGTATGCCTGCTCGCTGACCGACGACTTCAAAATCGACGGTGAGGATTTGACGTAATTTTTCCGTGAGTTGGTCTTTCTGCTTGGCAGTGGGAAGGTGATCGGCATAATCCCACTCGTACGCTGCACCGACCCAATATAGGTCATCCCCGATCGGTGTTATGAAGATTTGATCCCGAAGGTTGCATTCAAATCCACCATTTATTCGTACGATCAGGGCCTCCCCCTTGGCGGGATCAAACGGCAAATAATTGAAGTAGGGATTTGTCAACACCTTGTATCCTTCCGAAAAAATAATGGCCTTGTTCACTCGTATCGATCCCCAGCGCAATGCTTTCGGATCCAAGTCCTGAATGGCCAAGTGATCGGTGATGAGTCTCCCCTCGTGACCTAACCACTGCCTGAAATGATCGAGCAGGGTGGGTAAATCTATTTGCAGACTACCCTTCGTAGGGCCGTAGGCATTGGACGCACGGACCATATTTTGAAGTGAGGTTACGGATGGTACCGCTGTATCAATGTAGGCAAGGTAACCGTGATCCTGCAGTCTGGCACTCCAGTCATTCTCCTCCTTGATGGTGAATAAAGATCGATAAATCGGCCGTTCACGAAGAATCTTGATACCCAATAGCTGCTCAAGCCCTCGATAACATGCGATAGCCTCCGGAAGCAGCTCATCAATCTTCCAAGACTTGGTATACTTCCGACCAGTCACGGGATTAATAATCCCTGCCGCTGCATACGAGGAGGAATGATCGAATCCTTCGGAAGCCACTAAAAAATCGGCACCTATGCGGTGAAGGTTGTATCCCACCGTAGTGCCTGCTACCCCTTGACCAACAATTAAATAATCCGTACTGATTTCCTGTGGTGGTATTGGCATATCGATCTGCTGTTACTGACGCCCTAGGCGCAGGTTTTCTTACTTCTTTTTGAAAGCATTTGGGATTTCTAGTTCGATCCAAGCCTTGACTTGATCTAGGCTCACATCTACAAGATCAGCTGCCTCCATTTTTTTACCATCTACTTTTGGAAGTTTGACCATGTTTTTGCCGTAGCGGATGAAAGGTCCCCACCGTCCATTTTCAATGGAGATTTTTGCATCAGCCCATTGTTTGATATACTTATTTGCTTCCTTTTCTACTTTCGCTTCTATGAGGTCGATGGCTTCCAGTTCAGTGATCTGATCGAAGTCAATCTTTTTTGGTACATTGATAAATAGGTCATTCCACTTCACGAAAGGACCAAATCTACCTTTACCCTTGGTAATCGGTAATTTTTGGTAATAGCCGAGCGGTGCGTTTTCTTCGATCTTGGCATCGATCATAGCGAAAGCTTGTTCCTTCTCAATGGCGAGTGGATCTTGGCCGCGACCGAGGTTGATGTAGGTTTCACCCCATTTTACATAGGGCCCGAATCTACCGTTGCTGATAATGACCTCCTCATTTTTATAGATACCAAAAGATTTCGGAAGTTGGAAAAGATCGAGTGCTTCCTCAAGGGAAATGGTTTCGAGAGATTGCCCTGGCTTGAGGTTAGCGTATTTTGGCTTCTCATTTTCGGATAGCTCCTCTTTTTCGCCTATTTGCACCACGGGACCATAACGTGTGATTTGGACAAGAACGGTGTTTCCTGACTTAGGATCTTTGCCTAGTTCCCTTCGCCCTTTGGCCCGCTCTGCATTTTCGACGGTATTTTCGATAAGGGCATGAAATGGACCGTAGAATTCCTTCAGCACCTGACGCCAATTCGATTGACCATTGGCTATGAGATCCAGTCTTTCCTCTACTTCTGCAGTAAATTTGTACTCCATTACATTTTCGAAGTGCTGATTTAAGAAGTCTGTCACTACCATACCAATGTCCGAGGGGTATAGCCTATTGGAAGTAGCACCAGTGATTTCTGTAAGGGTCGCCTCCATTATTTTCCCGGACTTCAATGACACGGTACGATACTTCCGCTCATCACCTGGTCTGCTTTCTTTGGTCACATATCCACGTTCCACCTCCATGATTTTTGAAATGGTCGGTGCATAAGTAGACGGCCTACCGATGCCTAATTCTTCTAGCTTTTGCACCAAACTTGCCTCTGTATATCGTGCAGGTGGTCTTGTAAATCGCTCTGTCGCTTCCAATTCATCCAAATTGAGTATTTGATTTACATGAAGCGGAGGCAGCATACCTTTTGTTTCTTCGGTCTCATCGTCATCATTAGATTCGATATATGCCGCAAGGAATCCATCAAACTTCAGTACTTCTCCTACTGCCTCGAGTGTATCATTAGGTCTGGTTGAGATACCGATGGTCACGGTCGTTTTTTCGAGCTTAGCATCCGCCATTTGAGAAGCGATGGTACGCTTCCAAATAAGTTCATACAGTCTTTGTTGATCGCGGTCTCCAGAAGCATTTCTTTTCTCCATATACGTAGGCCGGATGGCTTCATGGGCTTCTTGGGCGTTGGCAGATTTACCTTTATATTTTCGGATCTGAAGATAGTCAGCGCCGTAATTATTCTTGATGGCTTCAGATATCCCTTGGATGGCGGTCTCACTTAAATTTGTGGAATCTGTTCGCATGTAAGTAATATGTCCCTCCTCATAGAGCTTTTGGGCAGCGGACATGGTCCTATTGACACTGAATCCCAATTTTCGGGAAGCTTCCTGCTGGAGTGTGGAAGTCGTAAATGGTGCAGCAGGCTTCCGGGTCAACGGCTTGGTGTCGATAGCCTTGATTTTGAATTCAGCGCCATTGCACTGAGAAACGAACTTCATGGCATCCTCTATATTCTGAAGTCGATGTCCATGCTCCGCCTTTAGCATGACCTGCTCTCCTCGATCATTTTTCACCAAAAACTGAGCTGTGACCTTAAAATATGGCGACGACTCAAATTTTTGAATTTCTCTTTCTCGATCTACAATGAGCCTTACCGCCACAGATTGTACCCTACCCGCTGATAATTTTCCTTTCACCTTACGCCATAGCACTTCAGAAAGTTCGAATCCCACTAACCTGTCCAGAAGTCTTCTCGCTTGCTGTGCATTCACGAGATTGATATCCACAGTGCGAGGATTTAAGACGGCTTTTTGTATGGCTGGTTTTGTGATTTCGCTGAATACGATCCGCTTGCTAGAGACTGGATCCAATCCCAACACCTCACATAAGTGCCAAGAGATGGCTTCTCCCTCACGGTCCTCATCCGTGGCGAGCCATACCTCTGATGCCTTATTTTTCGCGGTGATGAGTTCTTTGACTACTTTCACCTTTTCAGGAGAAATGATGTATTTTGGTTCAAAATTATTCTCAATGTCGATCGCCTTGGTACCTTTATCTAGATCTCTGATATGTCCGAAGCTGGACTTCACAAAAAACTCATTGCCTAGATATTTCTCTATGGTTTTGGCCTTTGCAGGCGACTCGACGATCAAAAGTTTTTTTGACATATGGTTATTTTTTGTCATTTGTTGGCGCAAATCTAGTTATTTAAACCCAAAATCTGTGACCTCCGTAAAAGAAAACGAAGTATTTATTTAAAAATGGTCGGGACTAAAGGTCCTGACAGCAACCTATTAAGATACAAATTACAAATTGACCTAAAATAAACCAAGCTAGGGAACAATGACCAAAACGATGTACCAATTCAAAGAGATGGAAAACTATTCGTTGCCTTTTTTCACTGTCTCTTCAGATAAGACTTCTGCATTTTTGAGGCGCTCCTCTTTCTCCTTCTTTCTTTTCTCTTGATAGACTTTCACACGGGCCTCCACGTCCAATGGTTTTTGGTTCAAATAGCGGTGGTAAGAAATCAAGGTAAAATTGACCATATCATCTGGATACACCAGTCCAAGGCCTCGCAAATAATGTACAAAACGGGAGCCTTCATCAAAATTCCAATTGTAGCTAATCCATCTACCTAGACCGAAATGCAGCTTTTTTGCTACCATCTCCTCCTCGCCAAGTTTGAATTTCAACTTAGACTTTTCATCAGAGAGCGCATCCAATTCTTTGAATGCTTCTGTGAGATCTTTCGGGATATAGACATTGTGAATTCTGGTTTTCTTAATATTTGCCTGATAGATAGAATCTCTCTTTTCCAGCTCTGTCTTCGGCTTTGCGGCCTGAGCTTGAGCAGACATTTGTATTCCCATCCAAAGTATAAGGATCAAAAAACGCATAAGGCCAGATTTAGGTTTGAATACGATAAAGTTGAGGTAATGGTCTCCGCGATTCGAAGGCAGATGAAAGGTGAAATAGCGAGCGAAATCTGTTAGTGTGCTTAAGTACGTCCTCCGCCCGTAAAGGCAATACGCAAATCTGCACAGCAGAACACACGATAAAATAAAAAAAAGAGTGGAGCTGGGGAGAATCGAACTCCCGTCCAGACAGAGCACTCATAAGCTTTCTACATGTTTATCCACTAATCGGATTGTCGGATTCAGGCAGGTCTAGTGGCCCACGACGCCCTCCTCGTATCCTTTTAAAATTCGGACGCACCCCAAGGCGTGGCTTGTCCTAGTCCAATGTTTGTTTGATGCACCATTCTGAGTTTATCAGACTTCCTCCCAGCGGTACAATTAGCACGTTAATCCTTGATTAAGCAGCTAATGCGAAGTTATTTTCGCCATTTATTGTTTGATCACTATTTTTTGCGGAGTAAACGATCATGCTCCGACATGCTTACCTACCAGTTTTCTCTCCTGTCGATACCGGTCAGCCCCTACTTTCAATGAACTTTTGGAAGGTTCTTTCATCCAAATCAGCCATATAACGCTAGAGGAAGGATATTAGTTTCTTTGCCTAAGATTTATTTTTTGCGACATGAAAGCAGAGAAGCATTTTGTCGATTCGGTAATCAAAACCATTCCTCTTTGAGTGTTGTTTGGTGTTTAGCAATTTGAAAAGTTCAAATTTTCATATGTAGATTTTTTAAAAAGTATATCTTTGCGCCATGGCAACAAACAAATTGGAGACTGTCACACCTTATGGAGATCAGCGAGAGACCAAAAAAGGTCAAGTGACCTCGATGTTCAACAAAATAGCACCGTACTATGACTTTCTGAATAGATTTTTGTCTTTAGGTATCGACGTATGGTGGAGGAAGAAAGCCATCGGCGTGCTCAAACCTTATGCCAATACACACATGCTGGATGTAGCTACCGGTACAGCGGACCTAGCTATCGAGGCAGCAGAAACTCTCCATCCAAAAACTGTGATCGGTATGGATATCTCCGCAAATATGCTCAAAATCGGGGATAAAAAAATTGAGAAAAAGGAGCTCGAAAAGGTAATCACCCTAGAAACCGGGGATAGCGAAAACCTTAGATTCGACACGGATCAATTTGATACCGTGACAGCTGCCTTCGGTGTACGAAACTTCGAAAACCTTGAGAAGGGTCTCGGTGAAATGTTTAGGGTACTCAAACCAGGCGGTGTGATGATGATCTTGGAGTTTTCTCGACCAACAACTTTTCCGATAAAAAATATCTTCAATTTATACTTTAAATACCTACTCCCCGTTATAGGAAAGATTCGGTCAAAGGATGCAAAAGCATACCAGTATCTGTATGAATCCGTGCAGGTCTTTCCGGACTACGATCAATTTGCAAATATCTTAAAGCAGCTGGGCTTCCAAGAAGTCGAATATAAGCCATTATCATTTGGAATATGTACCATTTATCTAGCCAAAAAGTAGTTTTTTTCTTATTTATGATTTTATTGGGTGTATCGGAGGGCCAAGCTCAGATCTCCGCTCGAGAAAATCACAACTATCGGTCTTTCCAAAGGAAGCCTTACTATTTTGGCCTAAGTTTAGGTGGTAATTTCGCTAAATATAAAATTGCGCAATCCCGCTTTTTTATTGGCAATGACAGTATTTCCGTTGCAGAAGGTGCCACCAAGGGTGGTTTTAACCTCAATATGATTGCAAATCTCAAAATGGGGGAATACTTCGACTTTAGATTTCTGCCAGGTTTTTCTTTTTCCAACAGGGTATTCCAGTTTACAAATACCGAAAACCAACTTTCGGAGCGTACCGTTGAATCTGTTTTCTTTGAGATGCCCTTCCACGTGAGATTCAAGACTGAACCCTACAAGGATATGAGATTCTTTGTGGTAGGGGGGCTTAAATACTCGTATGACGTGGCTTCCAATACCAAATCTCGTAGAGCCAACACTTTGATCAAAATAGCTCCAAATGACTTCCAATGGGAGGTAGGTGTCGGATTCCAGAAATTTTATCCTTACTTTATCTTTTCCCCCGAGATCAAATTTTCAAGAGGACTCAGCAATTTGTTGATTTACAATTCCTCACTCAACGAATCCAGAGTATTGGAAAACGTCGTCTCTCAGATTTTTACGATCTCTTTCCACTTCGAGGGTTAAAATCAAAAAACTGATCATCCGCAATGCAGGCAGAAATTCAATCCTTCTTTGATCAGCTATCAGAACCCGCTAAATCAGTGGCACTAAACATACACAGCAGTATCATGACCGCGAAGGAAGGACTAAATGTCGAAATCAAATGGAGCCGTCCCGTGTATTCAGCCTATGGACAAAATTTTGCATACATCCAAACCAATAAAAAACATCTCAATTTTGGCTTTTACAACTTTATCAACATACGAAGCCACCGCGACAAGCTAGAGGGTACCGGCAAAAATCTTCGCCACATCAAAATACCCTACGACCAAAAAATTGACTTTGAGATGATCCAAATTTTAACTCGAGAGGCTTCCGAAGGTGCATAATCATATCTAAAATCGATACATCGATTCCCTACCAAGAAAACTGTACGCCGACATTAGGTACAAATGGGAAAATGGACACTTTCCTAAAACTCACATCCCCAGTGATTTGATTTCGAGCAGCATAAACATAGTATGCGTTTAGACGATTATAGGCATTGTAGACACCCAAAGTAAGTCTTCCATCCAAACTTCCGACTGAAAAATTTTTCAAATAATTTAGGCTTAGCTGGTGAAAATCTGGCAACCGGTAATTGTTCCGACCATCCGGCCGCAATAGTCTGATTCCCAGAAAACTATCGAATTCTTCTGTAGCAAGAGAGAACGGAGTTCCTGAAACAAATACCCATTGAATCATCAATTGGCTCTTGTGGCTAAGTCTGATTGTACTCCCTAAATTAATGGAATGCGGACGATCCTGACGAGATGGAAAAGGTAATCCTTTGTTGAGCGTCGCAAAAGTACGCTTAGCAGAAGTGTAGGTATAGCTTAGCCACGGTCTGATGGCTCCTCCATCTTTCCTGATCGAAAATTCCAGACCACGGATTCGCCCAGATCCATTCACCACCTGTCGCTCCCACTCACTCTGAGAGGTGAAGATGGGCACCGGATTCGTTCCATCTATCAGGCTAGCAAACAAGTCTACTGGGGCCACATATTCCAAAAGATTAGACTGTCTTCTGTAAAATCCTCCAAAATGCATGGACCAGAACTTCGGCAATGAAAAATCAGCTTCCAATGAATAATGTAGATCCTCTTGTGGTCTAATTGTTCTCGTACTAGGCACCCAGAGGTCAGAGGGCAAGCCCAGACCTGGATTGGCAAGCAGATGTGTAAACTGCGTACTCTGTGATGCCGAAGCCTTGAGCAAAAGTGACTTAGTGACTTGGTATATCATCCTGATGCGAGGCTGAGGGGACCAATAAGTGGTATCCCGGACCCCAAACCTAGACAGGTGAATTCCGGGATAGATGAAGATGTTTTCTCCAAGTTTTATATTCCATTCAGCAAATACGAAGCTATTGGCCGCTCGAATCACTGAATCTTCATCCGCAAAACTCAGGGATTCTTCATCTATCTCAATAAGACTTTGTCGTACAGTGGGCAAAAATCTGTGAGCGATATGGCCGGCCCCTATCTTTAATTTTACGTCATCAGAAAGGTAGTAATCCAAATCCACGACTGCCTGTCGATCTTTTATCTGTGCAAAACTCACAATGTCAAAAAAATCCCTTTCGCGAATAGGTCCTTGCTCCGAAACAAAATTAAACACTCCTCGTGATGTATAGCGGTAATTCAAAAGACCGAACTGTGCGTTTAACTTAAACTGAGCCCCGAGAACTTGCTCAAAATTTATCGAACCGAGTAAATTACCCCATTGAAGTCGATTGGATTCAAAATTAGTAAACACTGAATTTGCCTCTCTCTGAACGATGGTTTTATCCAACCTAAGGCGATCACCCCCCACATAAAAAGTACCACTCAATTTGCTTTGTTCTGAGAACCTATGGGTAATCTTGGCGACCCCATCCCGAAATCGAAGGGCGATATCATCATAAGCTGTATATTTCTTGACAGCTGGTCTGATCAGTTCTTCTATCCAAGAATATCGCCCAGAAAGTGCATATGTAGTTTTTCCCTTGCCAATCGGACCATTGAGGTGTACCTTCATTCCGAAAGTATTGAGTCCTAGGGTGGTTTCTCTTTTTTCTACACTGCCTTCCTTAAGCCTAACATTCACTGCACCGCCGATCCTGCCGCTATACCGAGCAGGTAAACCTGCTTTAAAAAAATCAACATTTTGAACAGACTCATCAATGAAGATGGAGGATATCCCAGCAGTATGGCTGCTTTCGTAGAGCGGCATACCATCGAGAAGAACCAAATTTTGATCATTGGCGCTGCCACGGATGGATACACCAGATTGCCCCTCACCTCCAGTATGGACTCCAGGTTGAGTAGCTAAAAAAGAAAATACATCTGCCTCGCCGAATACATTCACATTTTGGATCTTCCCTACCCTATCTACAGGTGTGCTTCCAGGATCTTGGAGAAAAGACAATGAACTGTTCGCTGTGATGACGATTGCTTCCAATTCATTATTGAACTTTAGTCTGATATCTAGATTTCCTGAAACTTGTCTATCTACCATTATTTCATTGGTTTCATAGCCCAGATTGGAAATGGCGAGTTTGGTCAGCCCCGAAGTCAAACCGATTCGATAGAAACCTTGCTCATTGCTCATGGCTATTTTTCCTGTCTCAACATCCTGAATGATGGCACCATTGATGAGCTCACCCGTTTTTTCAGATCTGACATAACCAGAAAGGACTAGATTGACGCGGGGATTGATCAGCAGGAGAAGTTTTTCTTGAGACATGAACTCGATCGTGATGGCATAATCCTTAAAAATATACTTTAGCCAATCTTGAAGAGATTTCTCTCCATCTGAGGGTGGGATTAACAGTTTAGAACCATCAAATTTGGATGGATTGTAGCTTAGCGTCACTCCAGATTGTTCTTGAAGAGTTGAAAGTGCTTCGTCGATGGTGATCTCCGAGAGAAAGAGATCTTGGGATCTAAATGGATTGAGCACCGTCTGCCCACCAAGTAAAGTAGGAAGGAATAAAAGCAAAAAACAACACCAGAAATGCCAGATTTCGCTGATTCTTAGCATTTAGCTGCCTTTATGATAATTTTTTTGCTTTGTTTTTCGAATTGTAAACCAAAAAGGAGAGCCAATTCACCCATGATGCTGTCAAGGCTTTCATTTTGGAAAGAAGTCGTGAGTAGACATTCATTGCCTAGTTGAACATTGGGTAGTACATTGATTTCTATACCAAAATGGCGCTGTAGATCTGAGAAAACCATTTTTAGAGGCGTATTATCAAAGTGAAGATGGCCACTTACCCAACTAAACTCATTTGAATTTTGGATAATTTGTTTAGTGAGGGTACCATCTGTGATGTTGATTTTTTCGTGAGCCTTGAGTGTGATCGATCTACTTTCATCATCAAATCTGACTTTGCCTTCTTCGACAGCAACTTCAAAATTTTCCTTTGACGAATGAACGACGAACTGGGTACCAAGAACGGTAACCTTCCCCAAACCCGTTTGGATGGAAAACTGATCATTTTCATCTGACTTTGTTACCTTGAAGTAAGCTTTTCCACGAAGAGCTACGGATCTATAACCCGTGATGATTAGAGAAGAATTCGCATCAAGATTGACTTCTGTTCCATCTTGGAGGTCGAATTTTTGCTGAACATCTGAGGTCACGAACTCTTGCCCTATGGCTGATGGCACACCTACTTGTGTGGTCGTATACCAAATTGAGGCAGCTACCACAATGATGAGGGAGGCTGCGACCGCTGCATATTTTCGCCAAGAATTTAATGGGCGAACAGGATTCGTGCCTGTTTTCTGAGTGATTTTTTGCCAAGCGAGCTTTTTATCGAAGCTTTGGTATCCCTTCATATCTTCGGAAGCTTGAAAAAGGGCTTCTAGGGCTTTGAGCTCTTGAAGATTTTCTTCGCTCTCCTGCGCCCATGCTTCCACTTGGGCTACTTCCTCTGGAGTGGCTTTCTTAGAAAACAACCGTAATTTATTTCCAAAAATATCCATTTTCTGTTCTCTACGTTTTCTCGCTGGTGTGGCTCCTAGGATTGCACGAGCGAGTATTGAGTTAATTTAGATTTTATCTTTTAAATGTGTCCGTACCAGTTTAAGTGCCTTACCCATCTGATTTTCGATCGTTTTCACTGATAATTCAAGTTTCTCGGCAATTTCTTGGTAGCTGAATCCTTCGATTTTTGCTAGTACAAAGATATGCGAACATTGTGGGGGTAAGTGTCGTATAGATTCAAAAATGAGCTCTTTGATCGAAAAGGCGTCCATTTTCTGTTCCCAATTGGTTTCATCCGACATTTTTTCTTGCCAAAAGATGATGGTTTTTTCTTCGACATTCTTTTTCCTTAGAAAATCGATACACCGCGAGTGGGTGGATCGGATCAAAAAAGCCTTGGGATGTTGGACTTGGGTAGGCTCATGCTCGAGTAAGTGCAGGAAAAGACCCTGGACCACATCTTCTGATGCGTCCCGATCTTGCAATATCCCGAATGCATAATTGCACAAGATATTGTAATACTGGTCAAACCATTGCTTTACCACCGTCGCGCCCATATTCATCCCATTTTATGGATTGTACTTATCTAGCACATTTTCTGAATAAGAGAACGCAGATAAAGTAAAATCCGTGAACAACCTTGCTACTTACAGGCTATGCAGCTGATTTCGACATTGACATATTTCGGCAGATTGACCACCTGTACGAGCTCTCTTGCTGGAGCCGTATCCTCTGGAAAATATTGGGCATACACCGCATTGATGCGACCGAACATCTCCATGTCATTGACAAAAACGGAGCATTTCACTACATTTCGGTAGTCGAGATCCGCAGCACGGAGAATAGCTCCCATATTTTTTAGGACTTGATGTGTTTCCGTTTCTATGTCATCTAGCACCAGGTGATTGGTAGCGGGATCGATTGCGATCTGACCTGATACGAAGAGCATACCATTGACCATCACGGACTGATTGTACGGACCTACGGGAGCAGGCGCCAGGGCTGTATTGATGATTTTTTTATTTTCCATATTTTACTTTTTTCAATTAAGGAAGTTCGGGTGACTTCGTTTGCTGGTGTGACCAAACAGGGAGCAAAGACACCCATGAATTCTATCCAGACAAAAGTAGCGAAAGTCTTCTGATTTTGAGCAACTATTTTTACCGATCGTGGACATCCCTCCTTTTTTTGGACTTCAAACGACATTTTTTGCCCCGAAGACATCCGAAATAGAGGAACTTTCTAGAAAAAAAACGAAAAGATACAGCCCAATTTCCATAACTTTGGACTGCATTTTATCACCATCCATCGACCATGCTGCCGAACAATATACAAGTCTATTCTAGTGTCCTATTTCAGACCAACACCTACTTAATCCACCAAGAGGATAGTATCTACGTGGTAGATCCATTTGGGACAAAGGCTGAAATCGAAAGCTGGACTTCGAATCTATTGAGGCATTCTCCTCACAAACAGATCGACCTTATCTTTACCCATGCGGATTATGACCACATCCTCGCCCATGATCACATCCCAGCAAGAAAAAGAATAGCGAACGTCGATTTTCTAAAGCGGGATCCCCAACAAATACGCTCCGAGGCGGAGGAGCTTTGGGGATTCTTGTATCTAGATTGGCCAAATTGGAGCATACCTCAGCCAGACTATCTGATCGAAGAGGACGGAAAGGATGAAGAAACCAAACTTCACTTCCTCAAAATCCCGGGACACACTATTGATGGGCTGGCTATCTGGGTGGATGCCTATCAGAGCCTTGTGGTCGGGGATCACCTCAGCATATTGGAGTTTCCCTTTATTGAGTCGTCTGCAGCAGACTATGCTCAGAGCCTCAAGAAGCTGGAGGCATTCGTACGATCAAATGATGTCGCCTACGTACTCCCGGGTCATGGTCCTGCCATCGAGGGAAAAACTGCCATATTGGAACGAATAGGAATCGATCTGGAATACCTCCACCTGCTAGGCACAGGCGCCTTCACAAAAGAAAAGCCTCATGATCACCTCCAAAAAAACTACCGCTTTCATCACGCCTTACAAACCATGCACGACCGAAACATTGATCGGTGGTCGGGATGGATAAGTGTTTAATGAGGTTAGAAGAAATTTCTTTGGAGGAATCCCTAGTAAATTTGGAATAGACATTCCATTCACAAAAGAGGGATGGCATTGAGTACCAAAAGATTCCCTCAAGCATGAATAGGCATAGCAAAAAATCCATACTAGCTCCGAAGAAAACCGTACCTTTACAGCTAAAGAATTGGAGCAATGGCAAGCAATCTAAAAAACTTATCTGAGTCTAAAGGACTCCCACACGTAGAACCCAAAGGCAAACAAATCGCAATCATCACAGCGGATTGGAATGAAAAAATCACCCATTCGATGAGAGATGCTGCAACCCAATGTTTCGTAGATTATGGCTTTGAATCCAGCCAAATCAGTCAGTATAGTGTCCCTGGTGCATTTGAGCTGCCACTCGCTGCAAAGCTGATCCTAAAGCAGAAAACCTATGACGCTATCCTCTGTATCGGATGTGTCATCAAAGGAGAAACCAAGCACGACGAGTACATCAGCAATGCCGTGGCACAAGGCATTATGAATTTGGGTCTGGCCAGCTCGATTCCTATCATTTTCGGTGTACTGACGCCCAACGACGAGCAGCAGGCACTGGACCGTGCAGGTGGCAAACACGGCAACAAAGGCGTGGAAGCTGCCCACAGCGCCATCCAGATGCTGGCCCTAAAATCAGAACTAAGCCACAGTAAAAATCCGATCGGTTTCAGTTCCTAGAAAATAACTAACCCAAAACACGATTCACTTTATTGTCATCTACCTAACAAACAAAAAAGAATGAAAATTTTCAGCATTGATACCGGATATTTCAAACTTGACGGAGGCGCTATGTTTGGCGTAGTACCCAAGTCTATGTGGCAAAAAATAAACCCCGCTGACGAAAACAACATGTGTACCTGGGCCATGCGTTGTCTGCTGGTAGATACGGGCTCCCAACGGATCCTCATCGATACGGGCCTTGGCGATAAGCAAGACGAAAAATTCCGAAGCCATTTCTATCCCCACGGCGAAGATACTCTGATCGGATCACTGGCCGCACATGGCTACAGCCCTGAAGACATGACGGATGTGCTGATCACGCATATGCACTTCGACCATGTGGGCGGGGCCGTGAAATACGACGAAAAAGGCGTAGCTGTACCCACCTTCCCGAATGCGACCTACTGGACCAACGAATACCACCTCAAATGGGCCTTGGACCCAAATCCAAGGGAAAAGGCCTCATTCCTCAAAGAAAACATCCAGCCGCTGATCGATCACAAAGTCCTGAAGATGATCGACATACAAGATGATGTAGCCTTCAATGAGCATATCTCCATTGGTTTTTACTACGGACACACGGGAGCTATGATGGTACCGACCCTACACCTCCCCGATGGTCATAAGGTTTGGTATACGGCTGATCTGCTTCCCTCCTCTGGTCATGTGGGCATGCCCTATGTGATGAGTTATGATGTAATGCCCTTAAAGACCATGGAAGAAAAAGCCGCACTTTTCGAAAAAGTATGCCAGGACAATCACTACATCTTCCTCGAGCACGATCCGAAGTATAGCCTCATCCAGGTAGCCAAAGATGAAAAAAATCGAGTAGCCCTATCCAACTATAGCTCCGTGGATCTGATCCTATGATCCAAAGACTCAGCAGCCTCCAGGATTACCTCTCCCAAATGAAACCACATTTGGAAGGGATCTTTATGGCATGGATGTGCTTTCTGCTGACTTGGGCACAGCTCAAATATTGGGAAGAGCCTATGCACCATACTTACTTAGCCATCGTAAGTATTGGCACATTGGCAGTTTATTTGCCCGCATGTAGAAATGCCCTACTCAGAATGAAATGGACCTATTTATTGGGTTTCAGTGTGCTTGGTTTTGGGCTTTTGCTAACTATATATGGTGTGGAACGATGGATTCTGGGGCTTATGGCTCCAACAGCCATCATCCTTTTGTATTTCAAGCAAATCAGAAACTTGCCAAATTTAAGGAAGCTTCCTGGACTAAAATCTTTTGTGATCCCGCTTATCTGGGTTTTGGTTACCTACGATATCCCCGTGAGTCCTATGAAGAAAGACCTAGCTACAAATTATTACTTAGCTTGGTATTTCTTGGTATTTTTGATGTGCTTATTGACAGATTATCTGGATGCGGAAAATGACCGCTCTGAAGGATTAAGAACACTTGCCAATAATTTTTCGAAACCTTGGCTTAGTCTAATTGGGCTTTTTGTTTGGTCCGGATACTTATATTTTGGGATACAGAGTACTGCATACGGTCATAGCACATCGTTATTCTTAGCAGTACTCCTCAGTGGCGTTTATATTTTTTTAGTATCTATTTTTGTATTATCAGATAATCTCAAATCGAAAATAGCCATTGACCTCTGCTTTGGTATCTATAGTATACCATTGCTGTGGACGAATTTAGTTTATTGACAGGAAGCTAGATATACTTTTTCGCTTCTCTCAATGCGACGGGCCCCAACTGATGGCCATGTCCCTCCAGAAAGTTTCTTACAAAATTGGGATTTGTTTTTGAATACTCACGAAGACTCCATCCAATGGCTTTTTGGATAAAAAACTGATGGTCATCCATAGTTCGAACCAAAGTCTCTTCCAAAAGGGTGGCATCCGTCTCTTTTTTATACTTCAATTGGCAGAGTATGGCAGTTCTGCGGATCCACATATCGGGATCTTCTGTCCATGGGATGAGGATTTCAGACCAATTGATTTGCCCTTTGACCAATTGCCCCACCTGATGTATGGCGAGGAGATCTACAGTATCCCACCAAGATTTTGACCGTATCAATTCAAGAATGAAGGACAGATCCTCAAAAGACAGTAGCTTTTTGTACCTATCCAAGATGTCCATACCAGCATACTGGCATTCCCGCATGGGCTGCTGCCAAAGTAAGGAAGCCAACTCGAGGACTACAGCTTTCGAAAGTTTGGGGTATTCCTTTATTATATCAAGGGTGGCTTGCCTGCGGGGTGCCGACGGAATCCCATAAAAAGGGGCAATCCCTTTCATGTATCGTTCCATCTGGACAGCCCTTTCTGCATCTGCCATACTTTCGAATTGGGTTATAAGTCGGTCGAAAATCTCACTGGTCATCCTACTTTTTTGGTCAAAATAACGAAAAACCAAGGAAACGGAGCGAGAAATTTATACAAAGCAATACATCAGCTTTCATCGAGTAAATCAAGTTGATCGTCGAACAATCTGCTATCCAGAAATTTTATTAATACCTTAGGTGTTTTATCGAAAGTAATAAGAACAAACCACGATATGATCAATAAAATAAAACAGGCCCTCGGCATAGAAAATGTAAAGATAGCCATAACGGCAGAGCCAATTCTCCATGGAAAGGAGGGCTACTTGGAGGGCGTCCTCGAAGCTTCTACCCTATCCGATAATCTGATCCAAGAGGTCCAATTTCGAATCATCGAGCGCTACGAACGCGGTCGGAAAGATGAAAGACGAATTGACGAATACATCATCGGCTCGATGACGCTCAAAGGGCCCATCCATATCACCAAGGATGAAGTCACCCGCATCAAATTCTTTGTACCCTACGAGATCCAAGTCAGCGAAATGGACAAAATGGAGAAAAATCTACTCCTGAAACCTTTGATCATGGCCGCTAAAAAAATAAAATCCGTGAAGTCACAGTTTCGCATCGAAGCGGAAGCCCGGGTTGCAGGTGTTTCGCTTCACCCCTTCTACAAATTACCACTCACCCTTCAGGAAAAGTAGCGGCATTTCGACAAGAAAAACTTTACCCGCGCCTGAAGAAATTCACAACTAGAAACTTAGTCTTCATAGCTGATTTAAGCACAAAAAAAGCCCCGGATGGATCATCCGAGGCTTTTTTTATTATACATACATGCATTTATCACTCTAAAGAGAAAATTGCAGCATCCAGTACTTCATTGATCGAAATCATACTCGCTTTCATATCCAATGGAAACGGAGCAGCACCAGTCGTGATGATGTTGTGCGGAAATTGAATACCGCTCACATCTTTGTATTCTTTATAATCTGTGGTGATGGTCATAGCCTCCTCGCCTTCACCCTGCTGGGACACCGATCTAAGCAATAGGCCAGATTTGATACTATAGTACTCGATCGTTTGATCGTCACCTTTCTTGACGGATACTTTGTAGCATTTATCACCCTCTACTTCGTCCACTCCAGTTATCTCTAGCTTGTAAGCATCTTTGTTTAAATAGAGTAATTGCTTTACCGGGTTGGCTTCACTGATGAGCGATTTGTATTCTTCGTCATCTTTAGAGATCATTTTTTTAGGTTGGCCCATTTGAGCGATCACCCCTTTATCTCCATTCACCTTCTGTTCTTGAAGGACCATTCCGCCCATCCCCATTTTCATGGCAAATTTATTGGGTACTTCTACAAACTGGGATACTTCTGCATCTCGGCCCATGATATTGAGACCCATGACTGCTTTCATGGTTTTGATTTTCTGTACATTTTCGATACCACCGATTGCATCTAAATAGTCTTCGATCACATTCAATCCAGTGAGATTAGATGGAATCGCTACCTCGTCATATTTCTTTTCGAAACCAAAGGCGTCATAATAGTCTATTTTACCATCAGCGTCGTATTTCAGCAATGCCTCGGCAACTTTTTCTCTATCACCAACCACCAATACATATGCATTCTCAGGTCGTACAAATTTTTTGGCAGCAGCATTTACCTCAGCTACGGTCAGTTTGTCCAATCGCTCCAAGTAAGTATTATAGTAATCTTTTGGAAGATTGTATCGGAAAGTGTTCAAAGCAAAGTTCGCAATCGTCTGCGGTGATTCGAGCGATCTTGCGAAATTACCCGAAATACTATTTTTCACAAGCGACAATTCACTTTCTGTCACCGATTGCTTGACCATGCGATCCAACTCATACAGGAATTCGTACACAGAGCTGTCAGTCACCTCATTACGCACACTTGCAAATGCTGAGAAAGAACCCACCAACTTATCAGAACTCATACTGGATCTGGCACCGTAGGTATAGGCTTTCTTCTCCCGTAGATTTTGCATCAGACGGCCTGAGAATACCCCTCCACCAAGAATATCATTGACTACACGTGCAGCAATGTCATCAGAAGAGCCCGGCTTCAATTGGATTGGGTACGTCACTCTGATCACACTCTGGACTGCACCATCTTTGTGAGCAAAAGCTACTTTTCGCTCGCTAGGCTCTTTCGGCATTGGATACGCGAAAGTAGGAATATCACCTCTCTGCCAACTTGCAAAATATTTGTTGGCTTGCTTTCTTGCCTCATCCAAGGTAATGTCTCCTACGATAACCAAAAACGCATTATTCGGTTTGAAGAACTGATTGTAGTATTCCATACACTTTTCCCGCGTGATGGCGTCTATTGTTTGCTCCGTGGTAATGGTACCATATGGGTGCTCCTTACCGAAGTTAAGAACAGAAGCAACATTGGAAGAGATGGCATTCGGATCTGTTTTTGCGCTGGCCAATCCCGATTTTGTTTGGGATTTTGCCTTATTGAATTCATCTTGTGGGAAAGTAGGATTCAAAAGTGCATCTGTCATCAAATCCAACAACTTTTCGCTGTGCTTTTTGAGTCCACTCGCGAAGATACCACTGCTAGAAGAGCTGATGCTCGCTCCAATGAAGTCCACTTCGTTGTCAAACTGCGCCTTTGATCTTGATTTCGTCCCTTTCGTCAGCAATTCGCCAGCAAAGGAAACGTAACCAGCCTGATCTCCTTCGAAGACGGGATCATTGTTCAAACTGATTTGGTAAGATACACGTGGCAATTTGTGGTTTTCTACCACGATGACCCGCAAGCCATTATCCAAGGTAAAAGTCTGGTAGTCACCTATTTTGATACTCCTTGGCGTTGACGGCGCTGGAGCCTTAGACCTCCAAGCCTCTGATGCTTTCGGGCCGGCTAAATCTTTTGGAGCCTTGCTACACTGGCTAAAAACCAATAAAACTGAAAATAATAAGAGAATATTTTTCATTTCTTTCTTCTAATTTTGATTAAAAAATCAGTCATTTCTCATGCTTCCGAATTGGTGTTCATATTTCCCACCAACGGATCATGATCGATGTCCAAATTATGGATTGACAGGTTTAGGTAGGTAATGTAGCACTACTCTATTTTCCTTGTTGAAGTACTTCTTGGCAGCATTCATGATATCTTCTTTAGTGACAGATAGATATCTATTAAGCTCGGTATTGATCAGATTGGTATCTCCGAAGTACATTTTGTAATTTGCCAGAGACTCGGCTATACCTGCTACACGGCTATTTCCTGTTACGAAGTCATTTTCCACCTGATTTCTCAGTTTTTGGAATTCTGAATCATCCATAAGCGTTGTCTTCACTTTTTCGAATTCTGCATCAATGGCCGCCTCCATCTGATCTACCGTGACATCCACCTTACAGATACCGAAGACCAATGATACGCCTGGATCCTCCAGACCCAAAGGGAAATTACCTACGAAAAGTGCTTTCTGCTGCTCATCTACGAGTGCCCGGTACAATCGGCTAGACTCACCCTGAGACAGTAGCTGGCCCAACATAGATACCGCGTAGTACTCTGGTGTCCCTTGTGCAGGGATTCTGTACGCCATGATGACGGCAGGAAGCTGGATATTGTCATAGATGGTATCCTTCACCTCACCGCCGAGTGGTGGCTCTACCACTTTCGGGCGATATACCTCACCTTTGCCTTTCGGAATAGATCCGAAGTATTTGATTACCAAAGCCTTTGCCTGATCGTATTCGATATCTCCGGCAATAGATACGATGGCATTGTTTGGTACGTAAAAATCTTTGTAGAAGTTCTTGTAGTCAGACTCCGTAGCTGCATCCAAGTGAGCCATCGAGCCGATAACGGGCCATTTGTATGGGTGCACTTTGTACATACGCTTCATGGTCTCTTCGAGAAGTGATCCATAAGGCTGATTTTCTACACGCTGTCTTCTTTCTTCTTTGACGACTTGTCTTTGAGTCTCGATTCCGATATTTTCTACTTTTGCATGTAGCATTCGCTCAGATTCTAACCACAAACCAAGTTCCAATTGGTGCGAAGGAAGGATTTCGAAGTAGTAGGTACGATCATTGGAGGTATTGGCATTCAGGGTACCACCTGCTCGCTCGACGTATTTGTCAAATTCACCACGGCCCATATTTTCAGATCCTTCGAAAAGCAAATGCTCAAAGAAGTGGGCAAATCCCGTACGCTCCGGGTTTTCATTTTTCGAACCGACGTGATACATCACAGATACGGCCACGATCGGAGTAGAGTTGTCCTTGTGAAGGATAACATGAAGACCATTATCCAAGGTAAACTCCTGGAAATCGATCTTATTCATTTGGGCAGAAAGCGACACAGCTCCGAGTCCAAACAACAAGATAAAGCTAAGTATTTTCTTCATAGGTTGATAAAAATTTTAATTTGATGCTAAGATCTAAAAAAAACCGATGATTTAGAAATTTTTTCTACCAAACTCCATTTTTTGACGGTAAAACTGTGTGTTGGGACTATATTCTGCTAGTGAATAGATCGGATTTTTTGTGACGATAATGGAAATCTTAAACCTGATACGTAAAAAATCTAGTAAAACAGCAAAAAGCCTTTGCACCATGCATCATTTAATAGAATACAGTAAATTGCCAGAAATGAATCTCTAAGGAATTTGACGTCAGGATAATCCTGCGAATTGAAAATTAAAATTAAAATCTACACCTCCACATTCCGATCTTCTGTAAAAGGAGCGCTTTTGATCGGTCCCATTTCATAACCAAACAGTTGGAGTACCTGGTTTACTTTGTCCAAAAGGAGGGTCCGCTTACCCTGCTCCAGCTCGCGGATAAAGCGAAGGCCAACTCCTGCCTTTTCTGAAAGCTCAACCTGTGTCAGCTTGACCATTCCCCTTCGTTGCTTCACAAACTCGCCTACTTTCATTTTTATACCTTATAGAGTGCAAAAATAAGAAGAGATAATGAAAATATACCACATCGGGTATGAAATCCACATAAAAGCTAGAAATCATACCTCATCGGGTATAAAACTCCTTAAGCAACCCAGCATTTTTGAGGTTTCGAGTCTGAAATATGCAACCAAAGTGGTAACATAAGTCTGCCAACCACCTCAAAATTTAAAATCAAATCCCGCCACAAAAAAGAATGGGAGTGACTCCTGCATCTGTGTCAATGTAAAATTTTCTAGAAAACTGGGCTGATCCAAAGCCCCCACCTCACACCATCTTATCGGCACAAATGCTGGAGGCGAATGCTTCGGGCTTGGCCTTGAAGATGTAGCCCATACCCAGGATGTAGCCCATGGCTTCCTTGAAGGCAGTGTGGCTTTTGAATGTGGGATCGGTATTGATATCAGCGTGAATCTCTAGGGGAATCCCATATTTCTCGATCACCGGGAATATCTCATAGGCCACTTCGATGGATTTGGCTACTTCAGTGATCATCCTTTCCTTCAGTTTGAGATTATTGGGCAGATGGTATTTATTGATAAACATGAACCCACCTCTCTTTTCTCTCACGAATACGATGACCGTGGCATACTCTACTCGATCGCCCTTCACCTGCGAATCGGTCCCGATACAAATTCTAAGTTTGTTTTTGGCAGCAAGCTCGCCGCGAATCGCCTCCTCTACAGAGCTGTGTAGATCTGATTTTAGCTCCATCCCATTTGCTCTTCTCCACATGGCCTGATTCATATTTCGATCATTTTTAATTTGTACTGCATTGAAAAAAAACCATCATAAAATCCGTCAAATTTCCACATCCCACAAAAATAATATCTTGTAACAAACTAATTTCAAAAGAGTTATGAAATAAATTAGATTTAACATTGGGGCCACACTGCGATCAAATGCCAAGCTTACACACCTAGTCAGGCTTAACCAAATATAGTTCGGAAACACTAAATTTGAAACCCTGTCCAATAATTTTATTGTCTATTCATACGAAAAATCGTAATTTTGTAGTTTAACTCTTACCATGAACTTGGTCGGAAACAATTACTGACTCTGGGCATAATTTTTTTGATCTGTATAATTTTTTTGACGATGAAAATCCACCTCACCTCAATCCTGTTTATTATATTACAATTAGGGCTTTTTTCTATTCCGTCATTCGCTCAGGGAGATTCCCAAGGAGACGATAGACTGACCATCAGTCGGTTTGAAAAGATCCCAGCCAACCTTACCATCAACAATATCGTGGTGGATAAGGCCAATAAAATCTGGATTTGTAGCAACGAAGGATTGTATCAAGTCACCAATATCAACGAAACCCCTAACTACCTCCTGCCGAAATCGAATGTAGTGGATGTAGCCATCGATCGCAAGGGACAAGTTTGGGCTGCCACTTCCAATGCCATCATCGACCTCGAAAAAAATCAAAAGGTAGAATTGCCAAATTCTGGCGCAAAAATCAAAGACATCGAAACCGTTGGTGTCAAAATTTGGATCGGTACAGATCAGGGGCTTTACTTATACACCATTTCTACGGGAAGGTTCGAACACCTGACCACCAAAAACAGTGATCTCAAATCGAATACGATCAACTTCATCCATACAGACGAAAAAAATGTCACCTGGGTGGGTACTGCTGCGGGCGAAAATCGAATCGATGGTGACAAATGGAAAAACTACCACCCAAGCGCCAATGTCATCGATTTCTACGAAAACAAGGAAGGACTCTGGTTCCTAACCCCCGACGATATGTGGCTCGTGGATTATTACAATAGAGAGTATAAGGTGGGTCTAGACGAAGCCCTTTACACTGGTAAGGTAAATGACTTTGCTATCGACTCAAAGGGTCGTCTGTATGTAGCATCCGAAAAACTGGTTCGATACGACCCTTATGAAGAAAAAACGGAGCAATTTGAAGCAGAGGCCAGCATGGTCAGTAGTGCGTGTAATGTGATCGCTTGTGATAAGAATGACAATATCTGGATTGGTACCGTCCGAAATGGTATGTACCGCCTACGGTTCAAAGATTTACAGGGACAGATTTTCTCTGTATCTACCGAAATAGAAAGACCCATCAGCTGCTTTGGCAAAGCCGATGGTGCTGCCAAAATCGTGGTGACGGGCGGAAAAGGCCCGTACGCCTATGAGTGGAACGATAAAAAAATCAAGGGCCAAAACCCCAAAAATCTGTCCGCGGGTACCTATTCTGTCACTGTGACGGATAGAATCCAAAACCGTGAAGTCGTCACCCTCGAATTGATCTCTCCACCCAATATAGAAATCGCCCTAAAGAATAGCCAGAAAGTATCGAGCATCTCCAAAAAAGACGGTATGCTTGAGGTAATGGCCGTAGGTGGTATCGGGACCCTCAACTATAGATGGAGCAATGGAGACCGCGGACCAGTATCGAAAGACTTGGGATATGGTAAGTATGCTGTGACGGTGTCTGATGATAACAAATGTACCCTAGCTCAAGAATTCGAAGTGCCCAGAGAGAAATTTATCCCAGACCTGGTCATCAGTAACCTGGAAATCGGTAAAACCCTCCGCATCAATGAATTAAATTTTAAAGCGGATAGTACAGAAATCACCCCAGACAGCTACGTCGTATTGGAGGAAGTCTTCGAATTCCTCAAGGACAACCCAAATGTCAGTATCGAAATCGGAGGTCATACCAATACCATTCCCCCACACGAGTACTGCGATAAACTCAGTGCTGACAGGGCGAAAAACGTGGCGAATTTCTTCTACAGCAAAAATATCCCAACAGAACGTATCACTTATGTAGGCTATGGCAAGCGACAGCCACTCACGCAGAGTGAATCACTAGAAGGTAGAAGGCGTAATCAACGAGTAGAGATAAAAATATTGAAATTATAGAACCAACTTGGGTAAATGGTAGTTATATGATTATCTTTGCAGGAACATGTTAAAGCTTTTACCATACATATTGATGATTAGTCTTTGCTCAAACTTAGTGGCAAAGCTAGGCGTCATTATTGTTTGGAAAGTTCATCAAGAAGATGTTACATCAAAATATTGCATCAATAAAGATAAACCGATCCTAAAGTGTAATGGAAAATGCCACTTGATGAAACAACTAAAAAAGCTAGATCATACCGAGCAAACAACTAATGACCAACAAGAAAAAAGACAGAGTTTCAAGCCTGACATCTTATTTGCAGAGTCTTTCTACACTTTAAAACCTCTTTTTCATTCTTATTTTGAATCGGAAAGAAGTAGAATAGACATCCACCAGTTTCTAAAAAATCAGTGGATTTTTGATATCCCAGTCCCACCACCGAACGCCCCAATATCCTAGGCTCCCTTCTAGCTGAAGCTAGTTTAATTACTTGGAGCCACATTTCTCGGGATTCTATTTATGCTATAATTTCGTGTGTCACAGGGGTATTTATGATCCTGACACTCGATGATAGTCTACAATAGAGATTAAGTTACATTCATTAGTGAAGTGCGTGAAAAAAATAATGATCACACTGCTTCTGGTTTCATGGATGTTTTCCGCAGGATACAGTTGCGATATTTGTGGGTGCGGAATGATGGGATCTGGGATGAGTTCATTTGCCTGGCAGCAAAGGGGATTCATTGGTTTATCCGTGGGTAAACAAAATTTCCAATCCAATCACCCGCCGCTTTTCGGTATTCCTTCTGATGTCACGAGTCAGGAATCGTTCAGATTTGTTCAACTAAATGGAAGCGTAAAGGTAACTGATAGCCTATATCTTGGTTTTGGAGTGCCATATCTCTCATCACAGAAAAAAGAATTATCTGATGAGTGGAGGCAGTCTGGGATTGGAGATATATCCATCAGCATCCAAAGCCCACTATACAAGTTTTCTGGCTTGTCTAGTGAATTTCAGTTGATCGGAGGAGTAGATTTCGAGCTTCCGACCGGAAAACATACCTATAATGCTAATGACCTTACTACCAATCCAAATATACAAAATGGATCTGGTAGCTGGGATTATGGCATTTCGTTAAGACAAGTGTATAGAAGAGGAAAATTTGAGCAATGGACACAGCTTAATTTCATGAAATTCGGCACTGCCGAAAGTGGTTTTCGATTTGGTCCCAGAGGACAAATGACATTCATGACGCGGTATGAAATAGATTTACCAAACGAAATGGCAATTTCGCCACTTCTTGGTTTTTCGGGAACCAGCATGTCCAAAGATATTAACCAAGGACAAAGTCGAGATTTCTCTGGCGGTTCTTTCTGGTTAATGAACTTTGGCGTCCAGCTCCGCTTTCGTGACCATTTCCTAACCGCTCAAATATCCAAACCTATTGCACAACATGTATCACAAGGATACACCATTGTAAATCAGCAATTTAGTATTGCATGTTTTCAATCATTTTAAAATAATAAAATAATGAAATTTCAAAAATATTCTTTTTTAGTCCTGTCCCTATTCGTTCTTACCTTCACAGCGTGTGAAAAAGAGGACCCTCAAAGTGAACCAACAACACCGGGAAGTTTGAAACTAGAATTTGAACATGTCTGGGGAAGCTCGGGTGCTGAGTTTTCGCTCAATAGAGAACTTACACATCCACGAACCAACGATGTGATGACATTCAGCACTTTCAAATACTACGTCTCAAATGTAAAATTGCAGAAAGAGGATGGAACATGGTATAGCATGCCCGAATCATACTACATCGTCGATGCAGACCCTACTACGGGATCTAACGAGATCAAATTGAGTGATATTCCTGCGGGTAAATACCGTGCAATAGAGGTCATGTATGGTGTAGATTCTACAAGAAATGTCTCAGGTGCACAACAAGGTGCCTTAGATCCAGAGCGAGGTATGTTCTGGTCTTGGAATACAGGCTACATTATGGTCAAAGCTGAAGGAAGCTCACCTAATTCCACTACGGGAGCTTTCAGTTTCCACCTTGGAGGATTCAGGGGAGAAAATGCTGTCCCTCGTACATTCAAATACGAATTTGGTGAGTCCGTGTCAATCAATGGAAACGAAGCTCCATCGGCTCATATGATTTCCAATGTGGCTTCACTTTGGCATTCCGCAGAAAACCTATCGGTAAGAAATAGAAACCATATGCCAAACGCGATTGCCAAAAATATGACTGGTGATTTTTATGAAAGAATCAGATTTGATCATCTTCATAAATAATCAAAATCGTCAACAATATGTCTAAAATTTCATCGGTGTTATGGATTTTGGCATGTGCAATGACATTCATATCATGCGGATCGGATTCAATTGGTGATTCCTATTCTGAAGTACCAAAGGATCCATTTTTTGGATCTCCAATTTATGATCCACAGAACTATGAATTGACAGAAAAAGGATTTTTGTTGGGTCGAAGATTATTCTTCGACCCAATCTTATCCTTAGATAATTCTGTATCTTGCAATACGTGTCACGACCAATCCCATGCTTTCGCTGATCACAATGTGCCTTTTAGTATGGGCGTGGATGGAAAAATTGGGCCTAGAAATTCGCCTGGATTATTTAATCTAGCCTGGAAGAAACACTTTATGTGGGATGGTGGGATCAACCACCTTGAGGTAGTATCTATTGCTCCCATCGAAGATTCTCTTGAAATGAATATTCCTTTACGTGAAGTGTTAAAAAAGCTCAATCAATCAACTACTTATCAGAAGTTGTTTCAAGAAGTATATGGACAAGGGCCTATTAACTCATTTCAGATGCTGACCGCCCTCGCACAATACATGGCCCAACTTGTGAGCAACGAATCAAAATACGATCAAGTCCTAAGAGGAAAATCCAAATTTACTCCAATGGAACAGCAAGGTTTTGATCTTTTTCAGACCCATTGTCAGCATTGTCACACGCCCCCCCTTTTTACCGATCAAAGTTACCGAAACAACGGGCTCAGTAGTTATAGGGAAACAGAGTTTGGAAGAGCTCGTGTCACCTTATTAGAAACTGATAGACACTTATTCGCTGTCCCGAGCCTTCGAAACTTGGCATTTACTTACCCATATATGCACAACGGCAGTATGAGATCCCTCGAACAAGTCATCGACCACTACTCTGATCACATGATCCTACACCCCAACTTGGATCCGTTTTTTAAAATTGAAGGAAATGTACGACGCCTGCAATTTTCTAAAGATGAAAAGGAAGCGCTTATTTCATTCATAAATACCCTAAATGACTATGAATTTATCAAAAAATACCATTTCAGTGAATAATTTATTTCGACTCGGTTTTCTATGTTTGACGGTGGCTCATTTCGGGGCTTGCACCCAAGAAGGTAAGGAGTCAGAGCAAAAAGAAGAAGTAAGCGTGATATTCAATAATCCCACATCAGAATCGTGGGTCATTCAAGCCCGTGATACTTTGTACATTTCAGGCACGATTGTGAGCGATGTGAACTTACACGGCTATGAGATTTCCGTTTTTGAAACCGAGAATCCAACCGACCGTTGGCTTACTAGGTCACGACATACCCATGGACAAACCATTCCTTTTGAGATTTCAATTCCTAGAGAGGAAAGACCCTGTTCGTCATTGACATTCTCAATGAAAGTAGCCATAGATCACAATGGAAATGAACTAGAATTTAAAAGACAAATAATTTGTCAATAAACTTCATCACAGCTCCATCAACTATTGCAGTGAGCCCTCTTTCTCTGGTAATCCAAAAGTTGTGAAATAAAAAAAGGGGTAGGAAACACATGGATCCTACCCCTTTTATCTTGAATTATTTTACTTCAGTAATGAAATATTACCACGTTTTACTATCTCGTCATTGTCTACACACCTTGCTCTAAGGTAATAGGCAAAAACATCCGGCGAAAGAGTCTGTCCGCCGAACGAACCATCCCACCCTACTTGAATATTGTTACTTCTGAAGACCTCTTGTCCCCATCTATTGTAAATGATGAGCTCCATTTCATCAACGAAATTAGACCTTACAAAAAGTACATCATTATTTCCATCTGCATTCGGAGAGAATGCATTTGGTATAAATACATCGTCTTCACAATTTGGTTGTCTCACTGTGATCGTGATACTACCCACAGCAACACATCCAAACTCATCTGTAACTGTTACCGTATAGGTAGTAGTTTCGGTAGGGCTGACAGTTTGTCTATCTCCGACAAATCCATTGTCCCACTCATAAGTCCAATTTGGATTGGCATTTTCTACAAATATATCGGTACTATTACCAAGGAATATGGTCGACCTAGGATCAGCAGCAACTGTAATTGTAAAGACCCTTGGCTCTACGACGATGCTATCATTCAGAACACAACCCGTAGGAATATGTGTGACCGCCACCGTCAAGGTTTTCGTATTAGAAACCCGCACGATTGGCGTGGTGGTAGTGCCACCGCTTACGATACAATCAGCCGGACCCCAAAGAATTGAAAATGGACCCTCACTGGATAAATTTATTCCGACCATCGTCTCTTCATCAACACAAAATTCAGTAGGAAGGTCTAAGGCATAAACAAAGTTATAAACTGATAATGTAATGGTGTCTTTACGTGGACAACCATTGCCATCTTCAACCTTAAGCACATAGCTTGTAGTCTGACTTGGCGTTACGGTATAGTTTGGTTCTTTGGACAACTCATTTCCAGCAAGATCACACCAAGCGTAATCACTATCTAAATAGCTACTCGGGACAACCAAAGTAAAACTTTCACCTTCACAGATAGACTCCTGATCATTCTCAAAAATGTTTCCATTTTCTTCAAGAACGACCACTTTTGTAACCGTTTCGAATTTACAAACCTGTGATGCATTAGAAACTGAAACCGTGTAACTGCCTGGACCAGCATACGTGTGACATACTTCTGTACCAACAACGGTAGGAGAACCATCCCCGAAATTCCAAACAGCGATTCCTTGGAAATCCCCTTGTAAGGTGAAGCAAACTTCAAAAACATCACAATCAGGCTGGGTAAAAGTAAAATCAATAGTTGGGGCAATATCGATTGTAAAATCAATCGTATCTCTATATGTACAACCAAACTGATTTGTAGCCTCAAAGCTGAGCTGGAAAGTCCCTGTAGCTCCAACAGGTATAGCTAGTGTTGGCCGCAGGGTATTTCCACCTGCGATGATAATGGGATTGTTATCCCATTGTATGGTGATGTTGTGATCTGCATTGTTGTTGATGACAATGTATTCCACCGTATCTCCGGCGCATAATCGGAAAGGTTCGAAAATCTCTAAATCAATTTCTTGATTTGTCACAGTGACTGTAACTGGCATTGCGCTACAAGTTTCCCCTCGATATCTCACATAATAGGTCACAGAATTTCCCACGAAAGAAGTATCAAGTACTTCTCCAACAAAAAATATTGAGTTGAAATTCGCATCCTCAGCCCATTCATATTGGCCAATGCCTACGCCACCTGTCGCTGTGAGAAGGACATTGTTATCACATACATTCCGTTCTCCATTCACGCCAATTTCGATGGATTCAAGGGTTTTGATCAATATCGAGTCTGTAATCGTACAAATACCATCCGATACTGTAACGAAATACTTCGTCTCTTCAGAAATATTCACTCTAGGATTGAGTGGATCACTAAGATCTAGCCCTGTCAATGGCGACCATGTATAGGTGAAATTTGGATTTAAAGAACCGTTGACAATAGGAACCCACTCATTTGGACAGACGACGATCGTATCACCCAAAAAGTCGATACCAGCGAAGGGACCAGGTACAAAAGTACGAACCAAAGTATCGATACATCCATTTTCAAAGAGTCCGATCAATGTGACTGTAATTGAAGAATCTTTTACAACCGTATATCGTACCGTATCTCCCTGGATGATTTGTATATCTCCTTTGTAGTCAAAGACCCAAACTGGAGGCTCCGCAAGATTCTGTCCACCTGATACATTCGCTATCCAATCAAGCGTCACAGAACCCTCTTCTGGACATTCGATCTGCTGGGTGGTAAAGTCTATTTGCGGGAAGAGATCATCTACTATAATTGTTTCTATTTTGCTAACAGAACAATCCTCATTCAAAACGAGATCTAGCTTTACTCGAAGCGTATCACCTTTTTCAGCCTCAATAATGACTTCCGGGCCTGTATACTGAACCCCATTAATGGTCCAAATGAATTCTTCAATAAATGCAAATGCTATTGTATCAGGCACCAATTCAAAAAGTCGAATCCTCCCAATATTTCCATCCGTACACTCTAGTAACTCAACACCAAAATCAGGTACCGGAAAAAAGTCTTCTATGTTAAAGTCTTTGGTGATGGTACCCGTACAACCATTGTCTGCCTCTACATCAAGGGTGATAGTAAAGGAAGTATTCGGAATGATGATATCCACAGTTTCTCCAAATGCCATGAAACTAGTATCGGGATACGAAATCGTCCATTTACGAGCTACAATATTAAATGTTGGGTTATTCTGGGATGTAAGGTCTGTTACGCTCAGACTGAGCCGTTTCTCACTATCACAATCGGCGATCTTAACACCAAAATCAGGTGTAAGTTCGATTTCAGAATAAGGCACAAATTTGGTAACAGAACCGAAACATCCATTCTCCGCGGTAGCTACCAAAGTCACTGTAAAATCATCCGGATCGAGGTTTAGTACCCCAGGATTATTCGTAAAAATCTGGGTGACTCCATTCTGGGTTACTGACCACTCGAAAGTACTAAACACCGTTCCGCTATTTCCAATAAATGAGGCGTCTTCAAACTCCACCATTACCTTTCCATCAACTAAGCATTCTTTGACCCTAACATTGAAATCAGCAGTGACCTCGGTCTCGAAAACACTTACTTTCTTGGTTCTTTCGTTTGCACAGCGGTCGGTATTCCTGATAGCTACAAGTCTTACGTCATAAACGCCCTCGGCTGGAAACGTAAAGCTTGGATTTACTTCTGTGCTTCGGAATGCTGGTGACTGGTCAGGGTAATTGAAAAACCACTCGAACCCAGTTGCAGCAGAGCTTGAGGTATTAACAAAATCAACCGTTAAACTATTACAGTTGTAGTCACCTGTATTAAAATCTGCTCGTGGAGGGTCACTACAAATACGAACGTTGTATTGAAAATCGCGTACAACCCTACTTATCAAAACACCATTTCTATACTCTTCGACTACAATACCTACCAAATACTGCCCAACAGCATTAGGTACAGCAGTCAATCTTCCAGTATTCTGATCGATGGCAAGCGGATCTCCGCCAAGTAAATTATTAAGTCCAAATGGTGGTTTGAAATCTACGTCTCTATACGGAGGGGCAGCTGGTGGTTGAGGCATTGGTCTATCTCTTGTAGCACCAGTCTTGGGGGTAATGAGTCGATAAACAAGGGAATCTCCATCAATATCTACCGCACTATGATCAAAATTAAGTGGCAAATTTGCACAAATATAGATTGCTGGCCATTGCACGAACACTGGCGAAGAATTGCCCAAAAGATGCGCTTCTTCTGTAATTTCTACAAAATACGTGCTACCCGTCTCTAGGGGTTCTTCTATATTTGCAAGTGTTTGGTTTCGACAACATCTCTGGTAGGCCAGCATAAACCCACCCTGCCTAAAAGGAAGCCTAATCTTTGCTCGATAAGTAGCCTCTTGGACACACACTTGTGTACCTTCGAATCCACAATCACTCACGAATGTGTTCTTCAGGGTATCATCTTTGTCGAATGTCATAATCAATCGGCCATTCGTACCAAAATCACGAAGGAAGGCCCCCGTCCTAGGATCGAAAATACCAATCACTGCCGGATCGTCAAATCTCGCTTCTGGTAGACCAAACTGACAGTCACGTCGAATAGTTAGTGAAATCTCGAACGTATCCCTTCCTAGGCGACGATATTTCATATCACCCCCGACGATATGCGTGGCCCCTAAATCTGTCAATGCGCCCAAAAGAAAAATGAGCATCACTGCAAACGACTTCAAATGTGCAAATCGGATCGAAAAAGAGCGATTACTTTTCATATTATTCAGAGTATTAGATGGGGAAGTATGTAAGAGGCCTAGTGCTCTTGGAACACTAAATCTCTCTAACCTATTTAAATTAAAATTGTGGTTCATGGCAATTATTTTAAGCGGGTTACTTCAAAAATTTCCACTTTTCGATAAAGAGACGCCTTGACGCTATAGATCGATCCTTTCGTATCTGCTAAAGATGATGGCACATCTGATGGAGCGACGGCTCCGTAGGTTACCTCATCCAAAATCAATTGGCGGGATTTCAAATACGGAACAAAAACCCCATTATCATAGGCTTCAATATCATTACGAACACTTGCAGCCCTTTTAGCACTAAGAAGTACGTTATACTTAGCCTCCCATCGAGGTGATGCAGATCCTGTAAGTTTGACCATAATTACTCGTCCACTTTGAAGCTCTTTCAGTAATAAATCCATAAAGATGCGATACTTATCGAAGCCTCCTTTTACATTGCCTTCAAAGAAATTTTCCATGTCTTTGATGGACTTTTCCTTCTCTGCACCTTTTAACCCTGCGGTATAACTTTCCATGAATGTTGTTTTCCGAGCCATGAATTTATCAAGCAGGTCCGAGTACTTTTTCGGAGTATAATTCGTGTTGGCTAATTTTCCATCGGGTTGGTCATTGTCAAAATACAATGCAATCGGAAGTAAACCTTCCAAACTAAATCTGCTTAAGAACAGATCCTTTCTGATCAAACCACCCTGCCCTTTAGAGAAGCTTCTAGTTTCGATCTGAGCGGATGCTGGTGCATATTTATCCTTACGTGCCGTTACTTTATACAGTTTTCCCGGCTCAAGGAAAAACTTAAAGTTGTTTCCTACTGGATTGAACTTCTCTATTGGTGGTACAGTAGGGTCAGTTAAATCTTCGATGGTCACCATCGCTCCATCCAACATGGACTTATCCTCAGCATCAAATGTAAAGACGTCCAAGATAATCTTGTCTGTTTTTAAATAAAGCTTTCTGGTAATGGTGGTATTTTTTGATAACCCCTTCGTTGAAATCATGACGGTTTCTGGTAGATAGTGCTCCTTTTCAGCAACGATTTTGTACTCGGTATTTCTATCGAGTTTCATTTTGAATTCGTTGCCATCCTCGTTGGTAAGGGTAGCGATCAATTCGCCCGTCGTAGCATTGTACACTTTTACAGTAGCGCCTGGAAGTGGTCTCTGGCTATCAGCATCAAAGGTCAGAGCCAGAAGATCAATCTCAATTTTTGTAATCTCTCCTCTGAATATATCGAAGCAACATGCTTGAAGCTTATCGTCGATAAAGGTGGCACCCTCCCTATTTGAAGCAAAATAGGATTCCATTCCATCTTCACTCAGGAAGAAGTAATTGTCATGGTAGCTAGAATTATATGGTGCAGGCAGAACATCTGCTGTACCGAAGGAACCATTCTGCCACTTAGAAGAGCATATATCAAAGCCACCAAATCCGATTTTTCCTTCTGAACTAAAGTATAAAGTCTGGGTAGGAACATGGTAGAATGGCGTCATGTCATCTTCAGAAGTATTTATCTCTTTGATGTTAACAGGTGTGCTATAGCCAATTTTTTTGTCAATGACTACGTAATAAATATCGAACTTACCCATTCCGCCTTTTCTGTCTGATGCGAAGAAAAGTACTTCGGCACCAGTCTTTGGATCTACACCAATGGAAGGTTGTGTAGTTGAAAAACTATCGATGTTGATGGGCGCCGGAAGTTTTCGCTCGTTGGTAAGTTTCCCGTCTTTGGAGTAATCTGACACGTAGATCATACAGGTCAACTCCGAAGCCGTCTTGTAGGTACAAACCGTGTAATAAAGCATGTCGCCCGCTTTATTGAAACAAGCGTTAGCTACTGCCGTATCTCGTTGGTTTACGACGGATTCTATGATTTTGGTTCCGTTTTTCTTGTCGTTGCGCATCAACTTTGAAATCTCTCGCGCTGGCTTTGTCAACGGCTTCGACTCAAAAAATCGCATGGAGCTAAAAAACAAGGTATCACCGACTTTTTGTGGTGCAAAATCAGTTTGAGGACTGTTGACATCAGATTCTCCGTACCTTTTTATCTCTACGCTTTCGTCTACCTCCTTAATGAGTTTTTTTGCCCATTCGACAGCCTTAATTTCTTTAGCTGCTTTGAGATTGAAAAAATCGTTTTCATCTGTGGCATATTCAGATTTATAGATGGTGTAGTAATTGAGCGCTTCATCATATCTACCCATTTTTTGGTACATCTCCGCAAGATGGAAGTATGCGATAGGGTAACTGTCATTTTCAAGCGTATCGATGAGCAAACTGTATTTTGCAGCTGCAATCTTGTAGGAATTGAACATTCTTGCGGACTCTGCAGCTTTGAAGATTAGCTCTGGTTCCTTGCCACCAAATAAAAGGGCTTCTTCGAAATAACTCAACGCAGCGTAATAATTTTTATTCGCATACGACTCTTCAGCAGCTTGTATGAAAGCCTGCTTCGTCTGAGAATATCCCAGAAGCGAGAAGAGCATGATGGTTAAAGTAAGTATGATTCTGTTCATAGGTAATTAGGCTAGTTGGTTGTTTAAAAGATGGGGCAGACCTTCAAAGTTTTGAGGGATTTCACTTTGGAGATGATATATCGTACATGTATTTCGGGCCCACCTTTGCTGGTATTGAGCACATCATTTATCTCAGTGCTATCGGCATCATAGCTAAATCCCACGTACCATTGCACATACTCCAAGCCTACAGTAGGGATATAAGAACCCGCCGTTCTGTACCCCATTCCCACTTGGACGATGGTCTCTTTGCCCCGCTGCTGACTGACGTAAATTTTACCAAGTGCACCTAGTACGGTCTCACGGTAAGAACCTTGCAGCTGCTGGAGGGCGTGGACCTGAAGATCAAGCGCCGATGTAAGTTGGACACTACCTACAGCTGAGAGCGTTGTATTGATAGGTAGTTTTTGATTTTCGGTATTGTAGAAGTTGGTTTGTGGCCTTGTCAGGTGATAAAATCCTGCACCTAAATCCAACTTGGTTCTAGTATCTTTTTGAAGTCGGTAATTGACTCCAGCTGCCGTCTCAAGAAAGGTTACCCCCCTTACATCAAAATTTTCGCCAGAGCCAGCACCAGGATTAAAAAATTCTCCATCCCACTGTTTATCCCAAGTCAGATTATTGAGGTTAAATCCTCTATTCCCTAAGCCGAGGAGGATACCCCCACTTATGACATGGTTCTTGTGAAGGACACGAGAATAACTTCCGGACACGTTGAGGGATGCTAGCGTCAAACGAGAATCTCCCTGCCTATCATAGTTGAAATTGAAACCTAGGCCAAAAAACTCTTTTTCATTTTCAGGATAGATTTTGAAATCATAGGAACCACTAAATGTGAACCATGGCACCGGTACAAACCTCCATTGATCTCGTACACTAGCCATAAATCTTTGATCTCCATTGAAGATACCTGTTAGCGCAGGGTTAAGATTCAACGGGGAGTTGTAAAATTGTGAGTAGTGCAAATCTTGAGAAAATGCATTTACTGACAAAAAAAATAGTAAAAAATGCAAAATAGCATATCGTTTCATGGTCTTCATTCAGCTTGCATTATTCATATTAAAAATCACTTGCATATTTATTCTATTGTTAGTCAAAAGCAAGTACCAAAAATATGGTAACTGCTTCAAACATAATACATTATTGCAAAAATGATGCTAGATTTTTGACCCAGCCCATTTTCGGGTTTTAACATTCCCTTTGGAATGCCACACTGCTCAAAATACGCTTTTTCGCACCTTGTGCGTTGCGTACGGTTAAAATCATTTTTTGGGCTTCGGAAGAATCCAATACTTCATCGATCTCTTTGACCTTACAAAAAGGAACTGCATTATTCATTTTCGTGACAAAGTCTGGATAGCTTAAAGACTGAATTTTGGATTCCAATGCATACCGCAACTCAGATCTTTTTTGCAATCTTGTTAAATTTCTTTTAAAATCAGTTAAAACCTCGATTGAAAGACCTAGGGAATCCCCTAGTTTTTGGAATTGTGCATCACTTCCTACTGCGAGCATGACCTTTATTCCGTCCTTAGTTTCGAATACATCTCCATATGGTGCAATATTCGGATGTAAGGTGCCTAGTGGTTTGGCTATATGGCCTGCTATTAGGTAATTCGCTCCTTGATTCACAAGACCAGACAGGGCAGAATCATACAAGCTGATGTGCCAAATGGAGCCTTCACCTTTCCTCTCCTTTTGAAGCAAACCAATCAAGGCCGCTTCTTTGATCTGATGGCTTGCCAAAACATCGATCATCGCTACGGGCATTTTAGCGAGCATTTCGTCGGAGTGCCCAGTCATCGATATGTAACCTGTCTCCGCTTGCATCACTAGATCGAAACCAGGCCTCGGATCGTCATAACTATAAGCATTCAGTTGTAGGATAACAGCCTTATCATTTAATTTATAAAGATCTTTCGGGGTAAGACCCAATTTTTCCCCCACCCGCTTTTGGAAATTGCTAATGATGAGGTCAGATTCTTTGATCAAGAATTGTAAAACCGACCTGGATTCAGGATTATCTAGATTCAGAAAAATAGACTCTTTTCCATAATTCGCGCTGTGGTAGTATGCGCTGCCATCTTCTGTTTTGGTGTCTGATTCTTCAGGTAGTAACCATTGCCGCGTGATGTCACCCCCTGATTTTGCATTCTCTACTTTTGTAACTTCTGCACCCAATTCGGCAAAAAAACTTCCAGCCAATGGACCGGCAAGTACACTGGCAAGTTCTAGTACTTTTAAACCTTTGAATAAATCGCAGGCAGACATAGCTTGAAGTTTGCCACAAATATAGACATTTTATTTATATTTAAACTTCTTCTATATACTTAGCTGATTTTATTGGTCAAAAATATACAAAAAATTTGCAATCATTTTGAATCTACCGATTATTGGGTTGCTTATCGTCCAGCTTTCATGATCATCTCACTTATGAGGTAGTTGAGCGGATGCTCATGGAGGAGACTCTCTATCGGGATATGGAACCTAAATCTCCAGTAGTGCTTTACATTAGCCGGAACATTGATTTGCTCGGAGGCGGCTTCCGCTTTCCTGATTGTTGCATCCATACCCACTAAATCTTGAAGTGGGAAGATGGCCCACATGCTCGGGCTCTCCATGTGATCTTTTACGATTGTCCGGACGATGTACTCCTCGCAATGCCGGGGCGCCTCCCCTTGAATGCCGAGGTAGTTATTGAAAAAATGACGTGCATTTTCATAATCCTCTTCCCACCAACCTCTGATGGTAGACATATCATGACACGATGGACTACACACAGATAGGTATGGATAGTACCTGACATTACCAAAACGCTGGTTACCCTTTGGCATACGCTGAATCTCTAGAGATAGAATCTTGAGCTCATCCATGACTTGGGGTACTGTAGCTGGAATCATACCAAGGTCCTCCCCACATATCAACATATCTGTGGCTTCGAGTAGTGCAGGAAGACGCTTGAGGGCTTGGATTTTCCAGAACTCATCATGTCTTTGGAAAAAATATGAATTATAAAGATACAGCATCATGGATTTTTCGTAATCCCCAAGCTCTTTGAATGATTGGGTGGTTCCCAAAGTTATCCTAGGATTGAATGCCATTCCGTGACTTTCCGGCTCAGGTATAAGCAATACTTCTGCCATTAGTGTAAAAAGTTCTTCTTTCACCCATTCCAAATCAAGTTCAGGATGGGCAAGGAAGTAGGCCTCGATATCGCTTTGTGTTTTGTAATCCGAATTGAATAAGAATACACCATGCTCTGTTTCATGTAAAAAGTGTTCGATCACCCATTTCGCTTGATCTCTGAATCGCTCAAAAATCATATGCGTACGAATGTAGGGATTGGTCAGTCGAGGGATTTGATGACCAAAACCTGCTTTGGCTATTTCCTCCATTCTTAGCGGAATTCTAGGATTGAAGAGCCCCATAGTTCCCTGAACTTGATCCATGGGAATCTGCCATATCCTAAAAAATCCAAGTATATGATCTATTCGGAGTGCATCGAAGTACTCTGCCAGTTTTTGCATACGCTTTCGCCACCACAAAAAACCATCTTTGGCCATGACCTCCCAATTATAGGTAGGGAAACCCCAATTCTGGCCCAAAGCTGCATAATCATCGGGAGGCGCTCCTGCTTGTTCATTCATGTTGTATAGCTCGGGAGCTGTCCACGCGTCCGCGCTATAGCGGTATATTCCGATGGGAAGATCACCTTTTAGTACTACTCCAAGATTTCGAGCATAGTTTCGTGCTTCTTTTAGCTGCTTATCCGCATGATACTGAAGCCAGACATAAAACATGACATCCTCATAATGTCTATGTTTGGGTTGAAAAAATGATTGGACATCCGAATCAAAATACCTCGAATATTTAGGCCAATTATTGAAATTTGGCGTACCATTTGCATCTCTCAAGGCACAAAAAACTGCATAAGCCTTGATCCAATCCGAATTTTCTGACAAAAACTTCTGGAATAGAACATCCTTTTCTAAGTTACCCTTTACATCAGAAAATAAGATTTTGAAATAATGAAATTTGCGCTGTAAGACCAGTTCAAAGTCTATATCCCCAAGTTCATTGAGCTTTTTCAGATCATTTTCATATTCCTTAGCAATTCCGTTGTTTTTGAATTCGGCTATTGCTGGGATGTTGATGTAGAGCGGATGTAGTGCAAATACGGAAATGGCTGCATAGGGATAACTGTCCCTCCAAGTCATATTTGCCAGGGTATCATTAACTGGTAGTACTTGAATAAGTTTCATCCTCGTAGCCTTCACCCAATCCGTCATAACCTTCAGATCCAAGAATTCGCCAATACCAAAAGACTGATGAGACCTGAGTGAAAATACGGGTATCGCTACGCCTGCACCCTTCCATTTAAAATCTTCATAGCGAAATCCTTCATGCCCTACTTTCATGTAATTACCACTTACTGTAGGGAAGGTGAAGTAGAGTTTTCTATTTTCGCCGCCTTCCCAGCCCACAATTTCTTTTGTAATGGGATCTAACAAGACAAATTTGTACTCAATCCCGACGTAAATAGAATCTATTTCTAGCGAAAAAATCCAACCATTTGAATTGCTGTCTGACAAAGGCAGTGGCGTGACCCATTCACCAAGCTCTGGTAGACTTCCTACGATGCCGAAGACGTAATTAGATGGCAGGATAGCGGATCTGAGCTCGAAGGTGACCTCGTTGACATCCGGATTTATATACAATGGAGAAGTTTTATTCAGGTGGTTCTTCCTAAAAAGTACATCTTTAAATGCTGCCTTTTCGAAGAGATTTTTTTGATCCGATGGATTTCGCCACGCATCACGGAAAAAAATGCGAGATAAAGGACTTTCTGGCTTTTCAAAGAATCGCCATTCACCAGCTTCCTCTCTGTAGCTCCCTTGTCGCTCCACTGCATATTTATACCTGATGGAGGGATGATTTCCTAAATCAAGTATTCCAGTCCAGTTTTCACCATCAAAAGTCTGAAAGTAAAGGATCTGATCTTCTGTATGAACTGAGGAGCGATATAGAATACAAATTACCTCTCCAATATTGACTTTATAATGTAGGTGAAGATTGATGACCATGCTACGCAAAAATTTTTCTTGACCCGAAAGTAAAATAAATTTTTAATTGCGTTCAATCTTCAGATTAAAAAAATTTTCGTTGGGCTAACTACAACGATTTCGTAAAGTAAAGAAATTTTCGACAAGTATGTCATTCGACCTGACTAGCCTTCACAAAAAGAGCTCGAACTAATCAGCCCGAGCTCCGCAAATTCTTTCAAATATTTTCAACTATTTATCCAAGAAGGGATATCTATATGATCTTGGAGGACTGAAAGTTTCTTTGATCGTTCGGGGTGACACCCATCGGAATAGATTTAGAATTGATCCTGCTTTATCGTTGGTCCCTGACGCTCGAGCTCCGCCAAATGGCTGTTGTCCTACCACTGCACCTGTTGGTTTGTCGTTGATGTAAAAATTACCCGCCGCATTACGAAGACCATCGATAGCTTGGACCGTGGCATATCGGTCATTGCTGAATATACTTCCAGTCAGCGCATATGGGCTTGTCTGATCTACTAGTCTTAAGGTTTCCTCATATTCTGCATCTTCGTAAATGAAAATTGTCAATACGGGACCGAAGATCTCTTCTCGCATGGTCAATGAGTGAGGATCAGAGGTCAAGATCACGGTAGGGTCTATGAAATATCCCGTCGCGTCATCTGCCTTTCCACCGTGAAAAAGGGTACTTGTCGCCTCTGACAGTGCTTGGTCAATATAGCTTTTGATCTTTGTAAATGCTCTTCGGTCGATGACAGCATTCACAAAATTTGAAAAATCCTCTGGGCTACCGAGGGTGATGGAATCCAATTGGGACTTCATGGAAGACAAAACAGCATCTGCCAAGCTCTTGGGGAGGTATGCTCTGGAAGCAGCGCTACACTTCTGTCCTTGAAACTCAAATGCGCCTCTTACTAAAGCTGTTGCGACTTCTTCGGCGTCGGCTGATGCATGTACCATGACGAAATCTTTTCCACCCGTCTCACCGACAATTCGAGGATAAGATTTGTACTTTCTGATATTCTTTCCAATCGTTTCCCATAGGTTTTGAAACACCCCAGTACTCCCCGTAAAATGTAATCCGGCGAAATCAGGATGTTCAAAAATTACTTTACCCGCCGTAGGACCATCTACAAATACCAGATTGATCACACCATTCGGCAATCCAGCTGCCTCGAAGACTTCCATGATGACCTGAGCGGAGTAAATCTGACTTTCTGCTGGTTTCCACACGATGGTGTTCCCGAGCATTGCGGGCGCAGCGCATAGATTTGCAGCAATGGATGTAAAATTAAATGGGGTCAATGCAAAAATAAAACCTTCCAATGGTCGATATTCCAATCTATTCCACATTCCTGGTGCAGACTCTGGTTGCTGATGATAGATTTCGGTCATGTATTGGACATTGAATCTAAAAAAATCTGCCATTTCACAAACTGCATCGATTTCGGCTTGATAAGCATTTTTGGACTGAGCCAACATAGTGGCTGCATTCATTTTTGCTCTATATGGTCCAGCGAGTAAATCCGCGGCTCTCAGAAAAATAGCTGCTCTATCCTCCCACGGGAGCCCAGCCCATGCATCTTTGGCAGCAAGTGCCGCATCAATTGCTTTTTCCACATGACTCGCATCGCCTTCATGGTAATATCCTAGTATATGCTGATGCTGATGTGGCATCGTCATGGCTTTTTTCGTGCCCGAAAAAACCCTGTCGTGACCGATATACATTGGCACCTCGATGGATTCATTCATCATTTTTTTATAAGAGGCAAGTAATTCTGCACGCTCTGTACTGCCCGGTATATAACTTAATACAGGTTCATTCTTTGCGATTGGAACCTTAAAAAATGCATTTGACATGGTTAGGTACGTATTTAGTTTTAACAATTATAATTTATATGTCTGGATAATCTCTAGAGCAATTGATTCGGGAACAAATTGGTCTATTCGTCCTTTACCCTTTATAATCTCTCGAACAATGGTACTGCTGATATGAGAAAACTCTGGCTGGGAAATAAAAAAAACAGTTTCAATTTCATCACCAATGATATAATTAAGTTGAGAAATGGTTTTCTCATAGTCGAAATCAGAAGCATTTCTCAGACCTCGGACGAGATACTTCGATCCAATATCCTTACAATAATTGACGGTAAGTCCTGAAAAATGTCCGATTTTTATACGATTGTGTTCCTCAAATACCTTTTCGAGCCATTGAATTCGCTGGTCCAAACTGTAGAGCGTTTGTTTTTGAGAATTGACACCAACTGCGACGTATACTTCATCAAAAATCTCAATTGCTCTATAAATGATATCTACATGACCCTTTGTGATTGGATCAAAAGACCCAGGAAAAACTGCAATTTTCATTTGTCTACCTTTCTAGTTTTGGGATGAGGTGATTCCCTCTTCCAAATTTAAGTTTACTGATACACCATGATAAGAGCGCGAATTTGGGCTCAATCCGGCAAACCCCCACACTTCCTAATATTCAGCAAGGCTAGGAATAGTTCTGCGGTAAAAATACGAACTTTATCGGTACAAAAAAAATTACTGAACTTCAGGTTTCCTAGATCGCTGAAAAACAATAATTTAATCGGTTAAATACCGAAAAGACTTAAAAAACCACTCAATCTGATCCATCAGGCTCTGACTTGTACTGGTGTAAGCCATAATGACTACAATCTCACTTTGACCAAAAAAACATCTTCCTTTGATCGTGGTACCCAAATCGTTATTTGCCAATCGAAAGTTTCGTCCGGGAAATCTTCCTTCGTTTAGTTCATTTTCATAAACTTTGCCCATACCATTGGATAATTGAATGCTTTCGATGGTACTTTTGAGCAAATCGATAACCAAATCTGTGCTGTCCAAATCAATGTGACCCACTGGATACTTGATTCTATTGATAATGTAACTGGCTCCTACGAGAGGCTCTTGGGATTCCGTGTAGAGGTGTGTTTCATGTGTGACGGTACCCCAAATAGAGCTTATTTCCTTCGATAGAAATTTAGGAGTTTGAGGCAATAAAACTGAGATTTTCTTATCGACTGTGGTGAATGATTTCCAAGTAGATGGGACCTGACCGTCTAAACAAGTATGGCCTATTGACAAGAGACATAAAACTAAGCGGATAAGCGCCATATTTAAACATTTGGCTCCATAACGATTCTATTTAGCCTATTGTTATGAGGTGGGCACCCCTTTTAGACTGATTCTGCTGATTTCTTTTCCTAGCTGAAAGCCAATTCTTAGACCTTCATCGCAGTCCATTCTGAAATGTACTCCTAGAGGAAGTCTGGAGAAGGCATTTTCAAAAGCAGCATCGTAAAAACTACTGAACTCTCTCGGTGTTCCGTCAAACTCTACCCTATCCTCGTGAGACCGATCTACGAAATAGTAATCTTGTCCAAATATCTGCGTCAATACTTCTGCAGCGGCAGCTCCAATTACAGAGTGGCCAGAAGGATAAGAAGGAAATGAAGGAGAGTGGTGTAGTGGTTCCCAGTTTGGATCAAAAACCTGCTGAATGTAGGTCTCTGGGCGAATGAAATTGTACTCATACTTTGATCTCCAGCAGACTACTGCACCATCTGACAGAGCTAGGGACAATTTTAAATAAGCCTCCACGGCTGTCTCAAAGGAGTATTTGGACCCAGCCAAAATTTGCCTTGTGATATTGACCCACCTACCCGCTGGTGAAAAAGTGATGCCCGGCTGATCGTCGCTCCAAAACTCTGCAATCCACTTATCTTCATTTGAAAGTGGTCGACTCATGGTTACTAGTTCTAGCGCCTGGGCATAATACACAGAGTTGACATTGGTAGAATATGGGGGCAAAGGTCTTGCCAAATATGCCTCTTTATCAACGATCATGGTTTTTATCTTTCCCCAGTACGGGAGTAGGGCTGGCATTGCGAAATTTTGGGAAGGCTTCCAGTCTCCTGGTTTATCACCCACTTTATAATTTCGATCATAATTATGCAAATGTCCTTGGTGTGCCAAGGTATCTAAAGCCGACCAATTGAAGATACGCTCAGCCATCATGATTCCGTACTCTTCCGATGAAGTAAATGCCTCATCGCTAATTTCAGTTTTACTTACAGTTCTCCAATGTTCATAATTTTGTTCAAACTGAGACCGCAAACCACTAGGTGCCGTAAAGAAAAGTTTATTGAACATAGCAAAGAAATAAGCATTGATTGCTGCATCTCTATCTAAGTTGTTTGTCCAAAGACTGGAGTCAATGCTCTTGAAATTTGGAATTAGTTCTTCAAGCGACATTACAAAATCATCGGTGAATGGTCGACTAACTTCATACAATCCCATATACACAAGTGCGATACTCCTTGCCGCAACTGGCATTCGATATCCATCTACCAATCTATCTGCTTCCAGTAAGTAGTAAGTCCACCGGTCTAGCATCATTTCTGAAGATGACCTATGATTATGGATTTTCCAAAGACCAAAAGCTGAAATGAGGACCAGCAATATAGATATCCAAAGGTATTTGGATTTTATTTTTATCTCAGGAATACGCATCAGCTTACTGGATTTAGTGCTTGACTTCCGGTAGGAAAAAGAACTCGAAAAATGGTACCCACGCCAAGTTCGGAATCGATGGTCATTTCGACTTGGTGCAATTTAAAAATACTTTGGACCAAAGATAAACCTATACCAGATCCTCGGATATTGGATGTATGCGCCGACCTATAGAATGGCTCTAAGACGAGATCTATCTCCTCTTTGGCGATCCCTGGACCACGATCTAAAATTTCGATGACACAATGATTGTCTTCTTTGAAATTCAATTTCACTTTTACGTCTTTCTCCGGACTGAACTTACATCCATTGTCCATCAGATTGAGTAAGGCAGTTTTTAGCAGTGACTCGTTGCAGTATATCCAAAGGCCATCCTCTGTAGATGGAAGATTGGTAACTTCAAAATGAATCTTGTATTCAGGATGCGTCTTGAGAAGTGCTGCCTTAGTGGACCAAATGACTTCATCTATGCGGGCTTTAGCAAATTGGATGGTGGAGTCGTCAGAATTCAATTTTGCCATTTGCATCAGCTTGACTGCTACATCATTGAGGTTTTGTACATCCTCGTGAACGGAAGTCAGGATTCGCTTGTACTCCTCCTTATCTCTTTCTTTGGAAAGTGTGACCTCGAGCTGCGAACTGATGACATTGAGCGGATTTTTTAATTCATGGGAGACATTAGATAGAAACATCTTCTGCGTTTGGAATGCTTGCTCTATCCGCCCTAGCAACTTATTAAAGGTAAGAACCAACCTTGCCATTTCATCATGTTGATTTCCCGCAATCAATCGCTTCGAAAGATTGGAAGGAAGTAGGTCATCCACCTGATTCATAATTTTATTGATTGGTGCGAGGGCTTGTCCAGAAAAAATCCAACCACCAATGGCAACCAAACTGATGAAAATAAAAAACACCCAAATAAGGATATTCTTTAGATTGCTCAGGTGTTCGCTGTTGAATCCAGAATCTACGACAACGATAAACTCTCTGCCAAACTTGTTTTTATACTTGACCCCGAGTGATTCGTAGTTGCCATTGTTAAAACGAATTTCTTCATTCCTTTGTACTTCCTTTATTACTTTTGGGGGAATAAGGCTGGCCTTGGGGTTGAAAGCATATACTCGGTCGGACCCTTCCTTATTGTAGATACTAATGTTTTCCTTGTAAATACCCAAATCTGAACTAAAACTCGGAATCTGCACTTGCAAATCTTCTTCTACTTTGACCTTACCGACTATCATTTCAGCCGTCATAGTCCCTTTTGACTTAAGGCCACCGTAAAACTCATCCTCCAGGTGCCTTTCAAACTGAATGTAGATGTACATAAAAGAAACCATCATGATCGAAGCCACGATAAGGATAAATTGTATGGTCAGACGGGTTCTTATTTGCATAATCAGCCTTCTTTGAGGATGTAACCCATACCAAACTGTGTATGAATCAGTTTCTTTTCGAAAGGTTTGTCGATTTTATTGCGGAGATAATTTATATAGACTTCGATTACATTCGTATTGATCTCGAAGTCGATATCCCACACTTTCTCTGCTATTTCAGTTTTTGAGATTACACGCTCCTTGTTGCGAATGAAATATTCCATCAGTGCAAATTCTTTAGGAGTAAGGTCTATTTTTTTTCCTTCACGTTGGATTTCTTTCGAATCCAAATTCATCTCTATGGTCGAAAAGCTCAGAATTTGTTTAGGTTGATATGGATTTCCTCCACGCCTGATGAGTGCTTTGATCCTTGCAAGAAATTCGGAGAATGCAAAGGGCTTTGACATATAATCGTCAGCACCTGCTTCTAATCCCCCTACCCGCTCCTCTACAGCATCTAATGCGGTCAACATAAGAACAGGTGTGTCAATACCTTTCCCTCTAAGCTCTTGGACCATTTGTGTGCCAGTCATTTGCGGCATAATGACATCTGATACCACGACGTCATAAGATTTCCTTTCTGCCAATTTAAGTCCTTCGTGGCCATTGTAAGCGAAGTCCACTTCATAGCCTTGTTCTTCCAAACCCTTTTTCAAAGCTTGGACCACTTTCACTTCATCCTCGACTAATAATATTTTTGACACAAATCCAGATTTAATGCAAAGTTCTACTTTTTTAAATGTACATACAGCACCATCTTATAAATTTAATTAAAATCTAATGAATTGGGCATCCATCCTCTATCCTGATTGCAAAAAGCCTAGGCTGGTAGACCAACCTAGGCAAAAACTTAACTATCTAAAAAAACATGACTATTCAAATTCTACTTGGTTACCTTCAGCAACCCACTCGTTCATTCCACCGGAATAATTATAGACCTGATTAAATCCCTGACCTAGAAGTAGAGAATAAGCAATAGTCGCTCTATCACCGGACTGGCAATGAATCAGGAGTGTCTTATTTTTATCTAGGGTCTCTGCAGTTTGAGGTAGGTAGCCTACAAAAAGATTTTTGGTGCCATGGATGTGTCCTACACTATATTCGGATACACCCCTTACATCCACCACCTGCACATCTGCTTGGTTTTTCATCTGTTTGAAAGTAGGTAAATCCACTATATTGGCTTTTTCTAAATTGCGCCCCAAATCCTCCCAAACCTTTGGAGATGGGATGTATCCGACTACATTATCCAATCCAATTCTCATCAACTTTCTGGCTAAATCATCCAATTGATCGGGTGCTGCAATCAGAATAATTGATTCGTCATAGGAAACAAACCATCCAGCCCAGGTAGCAAATGCATTATTTCCTTGAATGTTAATGGTTTTGGGTATAAATCCAGTTGCAAAATCAGCTTTTAGCCTCGTATCTACAACTTTTGTATTGTTATCATAGGCAGTTAAAAACTCCTCCGCTGAGAGTTCTTTATATTTTGGAACTTCCGTAAGCAGTGGCCGATCCACCTTGTTAAGCTTTTTCATCATGGCGAAGTACTTCGGTGGCTCCGGCTGATCTTTAAGAAGATAATCTATAAAACCTGCCTCATCATTTTCATATTGAAAAGCCCAATTTCGAATTTTTTCATAGCCGATGGTGCTACTAGGGACTGCTCCCAATGACTTACCGCATGCGCTACCAGCTCCGTGTCCTGGCCATACTTGGATATGATCGCCTAGCTTACTGAATCGCTGTATGGATTGATACATTTGCTTGGCTCCTATATCTTGGGTACCAGTCATTCCAGCTGCTTTTTCAAGAAGATCAGGTCTACCCACATCACCTACGAAGACAAAATCACCCGTGAAAATCATAACTGGTATTGGGCTCGCTGGCACATCGGTCAGAAGAAAACTGATGCTTTCTGGCGTGTGCCCGGGCGTATGCAGTACCTCAATCTTTAGATTTCCGACCATAATGACATCGCCGTCTTTCACACCATGATGATTAAATTCGTAGCTCCAATCCTGTCCACCCTCTGCAGATAAGTAAAGTTCACCACCTGTTAGTGCTGCAAGTTCTCTCGCACCAGAAAGAAAATCTGCATGAATGTGCGTTTCTGCGATATGGGTGATTTTCATATTATTAGCCTTTGCTATTTCTAAGTAGGTATCTACGTCCCTTTTGGGATCGATTACCATCGCAACACCTGCTTTCTGACAGCCGATGAAGTAAGAAGCTTGTGCTAGAGTTTTGTCATATACATGCTGAAAAAACATAAGATTACAGTTTTTATTAAGAATATTGTTTGTAAAATGATTGATCAAAATATGAGGCTATTTTATCCCTCCGTTTTGATGATGCAAAGTTGAACCATTTTTTACACTTCGTAGGTTACCTTTATTACAATAGAAAAGATGCATCGCCTAATCAATACCAAATAGCCCAAATTTCACCTTCTCTCGAGCAGAAAACTAAGGAATTTGAAGAAAAATGTACCTTTGAGATTCATATCAACTCCATTATGGAACCTTCTGTAAAAAAAATATTGGTCATACGCTTTAGCGCTATGGGAGATATCATCCTTACTACGCCCATCATTCGATGCCTGAAAAACCAAGGAGAGGATGTGCATATTACTTATTTGACCTACCACAAAAATTCTGAAATACTCAAGTTCAATCCTTACATCGACCGCATCTGGTCGGTAAGCAGAATTGATAGGTCTACCCTCCTTCAGATCAGATTTGAAAAATACGATCTCATCGTGGATCTCCACAAAAACTTTAAGTCATTCGCAATAAAACTTATTGCCAACTCACCAAAAGTACTAAGTTTCGATAAGTTAAATGCTCTAAAATGGTTATTCGTCAGATTCAAATTGGATTATCTACCCGCGAAGCATCTGGTAGACCGCTATTTTGATAGCTTACATCAGATTGGAATAAAAGATGATGGCCATGGATTAGACTTTTTTATGCCACCCGCAATTCCCCAACTAGAGCTACCAAAAAAATACGCCGTACTTGTATTAGGTGCTACCCACTTTACAAAAAGGATTCCTCCGTCCTTGATTGACGATATTATAGCACACTACCCATTAGAAATCTTATTACTGGGAGGAAAGGATGTAGCAGAATTAGGAGCAACTACGAAAGATAAGTGGCTAAATAAAGTCCAAAACTACTGTGGTAAATGGAGCCTTTGGGAATCAGCCCAAGCCATCAAGAATGCTCACGAAGTAATCACCTCTGATACTGGCATGATGCATATTGCAGCGGCATTCCAAAAAAAGATCCACGTAATATGGGGAAACACCACACCTAAGCTGGGCATGTACCCGTACTTCGGCTCGAAAGGAGGGAAGGCTATCCATCATGAGGTTTCAGGGCTGCCCTGTAGGCCCTGCTCGAAGATTGGATTCGCCAAGTGCCCAAAACAACATTTTAAATGTATGATTGAACAGAAAGTCGATTTTTCGGGCACGTCTATCGAGTTATAGCCTCACTTTTTCTATCCACAGAAACTATATCAAGGTCATCTGCATTAATACTTGTAGATCATAAACAAAACATTTTCAACATCATGAGACCACACAGTACTCCAAAACTAAATTTCACCAATATCAAGCTTATCGTAGCTGGGATCGTTGGCGTCATAATCCTAGCAAGCTTTGTAGGCTCTAGTTTTATCACTTTAGAACCTGGCCAAAAGGGAATTCTATTCAAAAAATTTAGTGGCGGTGTTGATAAAAACACCATTTACGATCAAGGCTTTCATGTGATCGCCCCGTGGAACACCATGTATGTATACGATACTCGAATCCAAGAAAAATTCGAAGGTATGGATGTCCTCTCAAAAAACGGGCTTAATATCACGGTGGACTTATCCTATCGCTACAAACCAATCGATGAAAAAATCGGATTTCTCCACTCTGAAATTGGAAGGGATTATGCCGATCGAATCATCGCCCCAGAAATTCGATCCGCTACTCGTGAAGTCATAGGCCAATACCTTCCGGAAGAACTTTACTCCACAAAAAGGGAGGCCATACAAGAAGAAATCTTTGAGAAATCTCGTAAATCTACAGAAAGCAAGTACATTGTAATAGATGCCGTGCTCATCCGGTCGGTCCAACTACCAGAAAAACTAAAAAATGCCATCGAACTTAAACTCCAAGAAGAGCAACAGGCTTTTCAATATGAGTTCAGGCTAGAGAAAGAGCGGAAGGAGGCGGAAAGAAAAATCATAGAAGCGCAAGCCAAATCTGATGCCAATAAAATCCTCAACGCTTCACTGACGGATAAAATCCTCCAAGATAAAGGTATCGAAGCGACTCTCAAACTCGCGGATTCGCCCAATTCAAAAATAGTCATCATTGGTGACGGCGGCAGTAAGGGATTGCCTCTTATCCTAGGTGGCAACTAAACGGATTATTAGGCATCTAAAGCTTTGAAATCTGATGGCTAAAGGCTGGAATAATCAACTTCTCAGACTTTGATCATGATCGACCAGCCCACTTCAAACTGAGCGGTCGTCACACCATGCTCATCAATAGCCATCGACTTGAGTACGAAGCTTCCTTTTTTTTCAGGATTTGCGACTATGGCTGCTATGGTCGCACGAAGGTCTTCACCATCTGAGCAGGTGAACTGTAGGGTGCCAACAGATTTCTTGAAGAATTCAGCTTTGAAATTAGTGACCAACATGCTATACTTTGGATATTGTGACAACGCGAGCTGAAGTAAGATTCCGGTGCTCAACTCTGCTGCACCATTCAATGCAGAAAAGTACATCGAACCAAATGGATTTTGATTTTGCCACTTCAGCTTCATGGAGCAAGTGCATCGATGCACCGAGAGTTCGGTGAGGCTGACTCCCCAAAACCATAATGATGGAAGTTTACTAATAAGAAATAGCTTGTACTTCAGCGGATTCGTAATATCTCTATGGTATTTTTTTTCAAGATCTGTCATGACTTAGCGCTTTCGGGTGAGTAATGGTACATCGCGTACCACGATTTGGACTGTATCGCCCATTGACTCTTCGAATAAGACTAGTTTCTGACGTTTCATTTCTTGAAGCGTCTCTTGGTTGTAATGTCTGATAGTAATAAGTTCGAGATCAGTCTCCATGGTGATACTAAACTCCTCACCAATAAGGTTGCAAAATTTGGAATATTTTTCGAGATCGGCTTGTACACATATCGTGAAGCTAATAGCCGTATTTTTCATCACATTGACCTTCCATCTCAGATGGGCAGCATGCTGAAATATAGTACTCAAGTGATTCTCTGCAACGAATGAAAAGTCCTTCACGGAGACATGTACTAGCATTTGCTGCCCTTCCACCACGATGATCGGTGGGTATGACCTAGGTCCTTCCGCACTAATTTGAGTACCCATGGAGCTAGGATCGCCAAAAGGACGCACAAAAAGAGGAATATTTTTATTTTGGAGTGGCTTAATCGTTTTGGGATGGATGACTTTAGCTCCATAGTATGTCATCTCGATGGCTTCCCGATAGCTGAGCTTGTCTAGTTTCACTACATGGTCAAAGGTAGAAGGATCGGCCGTCAATACACCTGGTACATCCTTCCAGATGTGCATCCCCTCTGCATCGGTACAGTATGAGATGATCGCTGCTGAGTAATCAGAACCCTCCCTACCAAGTGTGGTGGTATGATTTTCTTGAGTAACTCCAATGAATCCTTGTGTAACGATGACACCGAAATCCCTATGCATTTCTTCGACCTTATGCCGAATTTTATCATGACTCAAGGCCCAATTTACTTTAGCCTCCCGGTGTACCTCATCCGTAATGAGAACGTCCCTAATATCCAACCATGTAGCTGCCACCCCACATTCACGAAGAACTGCCGCTAAAATCTTTGTCGATAGCAACTCTCCCACGGAAACAATTTGATCATATAAGTAATCAAATTCGTCATGCGGTATCTCTTCAATAACCCATTCTATTTCGACAAATAAGTCATTAACCTCGTCCATAAGCTCATGACCTTCTAATCCCAATTTTGCTATGATTTGGTAATGCTGGGCTTTGATGGCTTCAAATTTTTCCCGGACGTCAGGCAATTGGTGGAAGTAGGACTTGGTTAGCGACTCAAGAGCGTTGGTAGTCTTTCCTATGGCAGAAAGTACCACTACCAATGGGCTATCCTGATGAGATTCGATGATTTTTGCCACATTTTGGAAACCTTCAGCATCCTTTACAGAAGCACCTCCGAATTTGTATACATTCATAAGCTAAAGAGATATTTTACAAAATTAAGTATAGGAACCACTTTCATTGCATTTAAGTTGAGACTTTTTTATCGGACCTTCGAGATTTCACAAGAAAAACCTCGTCGGTACAACTCAAATACTTGCTTACAAAATTGTGAATGTCGTTCGCCTGTTTAGCTGATGCTCCTCCTCTGTACATTGTTCACAAACACAGGGAATCAACAATTTGGTCTCTCCATATCCCTTTGGTACCAACCGAGAAGCATCTATACCCTTCGATACTAGAAAATTCACTACGGCATTTGCACGCCTATCAGACAGTCCCTGGTTGTAATTTTCATCGGCCCTGCAGTCTGTGTGAGAAGCTAACTCAATTCGGATCGTAGGATTCAGCTTAAGGACCTCTGCAAGTTTTTCAAGCGTGGGTTTGGCATCTTCACGTACGTCCCATTTATCAAGATCGTAGAGTATGTTGGGTAGAACAATTTCTTGATTTTTTTGAATTTTAATAAGAGGGATGTCAATGTTGATTGTTTTGATCTCTTCAGTTTTTCCGAAGACCACATCTTTATTTACCAACCTCGTGCCATTAGAGAGAAAGTCTTTCATCGAGGCACTTACCGTATAGCTGTCGCCAATATTTACTTGAGTGATGACTAGACCATTCCTATCCGCAATAAAGGTATCCAATTTTGAAGTACTCTCATTGAGAATAAGGACTTTTGCTCTAGGTATTACTTTTTTGGATCTACTATTATTTTTTAATACATTTTCAAAACTGACCTTATCCTCATATACTTTGATGGCTAAAAAAAGGCTTCGCTCAATGGGTGCTTCCATTGTTTCTTTTGGAGTCTCTTTCACTGGAGGGGCGACTCGGTCGATGGGAAAGGGTGAAACCTTGGATACCTCGATAATTTCATCAACCCCACGAAAGCTCCTCGAACTACTAAGGTACGCCTTACTTATTTCATTACTTTTTAGGAATTCTACCTTTTGAAAACTTAAGCCAAAATCATCCGCCCCAGAATTGTAAGGTTCTCGAATATTGACAGGCGGTGCCCAGGTACCATCAGCCCGCAAAAATGTCTTAAAAATATCCAAACCACCATAACCAGGCAGGTAATCAGATGAGAAGTACAAGGTGTCTGCCTCGCTAGTGGGGAACATTTCATTCCCAGGGGTATTTATGCTTTTGGGCATGGGAAGTGGAGTGGACCAACCACCTCGAATCCGCTCACTATACCAAAGATCATAACCATTGGCACCATCTTCACTTTCACTTGCAAAAACTAAAACTTCATCGTTTTCAATCAAGGTTGGTTGACCATAATTGGTTCGATCATCCACAAAATTGACTACCTGTGGAGGTGTCCAAAATCCGTCCACTCGCTTGGAGGTCATCAATTTGCAATTAGATTTTGTGGTGTTTGTAATTGAAAAACAACGTGTAAAAATCACTTCGGTCAGATCTTTATTAAAGCAAGCCGCTCCCTCATTGTGTTCACTATTGAGATCAGGATCGAACTTGGATAGTAGACCGTTTTCTGTATTGAGTAACCATAGATCGCTGAATTTTTTGCCTGTCCAAGTGTACAATTCGGTACCGGTAGATTTATCCTTATCTGAGGTCACCACGAGGTACGGCGGCGTGTAAAGCACGGGAGCATACACAGAAAAATTCCCCTTTTCCCCTAAATCCTTTATAATAAATTCAAACGGATTGGGCTCAGACTGCCATGTAAGAACTTGTCGGCAGATACTTATTTCCCGATCGATGCTTGCTTTGTCGAGAGCGACGGACCTCAACTCCTGAAAAATGCGAATAGCTTCTGTATAGTTACCCAATTTCTTCTGTAGATACGCCATCTTGAAAGAAGCTTGCGGGCCAAAAGATAGAGAGATCGCCTCTTGATACCATATCAGTGCTTCATTATAATCGAGTAGAAACTGGTAACTTTCTGCCAATTGATATGCTTTGGAAGCTTTGAGGCCCTTCTCCTTTGTCTTTTCAAACTCAGATTTCAAAAGTTCAATGGCTACAGCATATTGTTTCAGCTCGAAAGCCTCAGCGCCTGATTTCACTTTTACACCAGTACTACAAGCCATGAAAATGCTTATTGTCAAAAAAACTATGATGGATCTTACTGCCATGGTTTTCCTCAATATTAAAGGTATTACATATCAAATGTAAGAAATCTTCTAAATGTTGTGCAGTATTCAAAAAAAATCCCTCGCCTAAATCAATAGACGAGGGATTCGATATTCTGAATTCCTAAGAATTAATTATCTTTAGAAAGGTCTCTCATGATTGGAGTCGCAATGAAAATTGAGGAATAGGTACCAATTAAGATACCCATCAAGATTGCAAATGCAAATCCCGTGATGCTACTACCACCGAACAAAAATAAGATGAACACCACGAACAATGTAGTGAATGAGGTGATCATCGTTCTTGAAAGTGTCGTATTAATAGCTAAGTTGTACACCTCATCTTTTGGCTTATTGGTGTAAGTATTCACGAACTCTCTAATCCTATCAAATACGATCACCGTATCATTGATGGAGTAACCGATCACCGTTAGTATAGCAGCAATAAATGCCTGGTCTACTTCCAATGAGAATGGCACAATATTTTTCAACATTGAAAATAGTCCAAGAACGATAATCGTATCGTGGAACAAAGCTGCAACAGCTCCCAATGAAAACTGCCACTTACTAAATCTGATGAAGATGTACAAGAAAATCAAAATCAACGCAAAGCTACCAGCATACAAAGAACTAGACTTTATATCGTCAGCGATCGAAGATCCTACTTTACTGTAACTAGAGATGTGGGTCACCGCATCATCTGAAGTGTTATTTTTGAAAGCGTCTTTATCAAGATTTGGATTAATTTTAGCAATACCTTCGTACAGTTTATCTGTCACCATATCGTAAACCTCCTCGCTTGTATCATTTACCTTATAAGATGTGATGATATTGAATGAGTTTCTCGCATCAACCTGTTTTACCACTGGAGCACCTTCGAATCCATCAGAAAGCGTGGCTCGTAGGTCCTCAGAAGTAACTTTCACATCAGGTGCAAAATTAACTACATAACTGTGACCACCTTTGAAGTCTACTCCATAGTCAAATCCAGAAATCAATATGGACGCCAATGAAGCTACGAGCATCACCCCTGAAATCGCGTATGCAACTTTCCTTCGACCCATCCAATCTATCTGCATTCCTGAGAAAACTTTTTCTGAAGCACCGGTAGAAAATTTGAGATCTTTATTCTTATCTTTAGTATAGTAGTCAATGATCAATTTACCCAACACCACAGATGAAATCAAAGAAGATATAACCCCAATGATCAACACCACCGCAAAACCCTTGATTGGTCCAAGACCGAAGTAGGCTAATACGATCGCTGTAAGAATCGTAGTTACGTTTGCATCAATGATAGCCGAGTAAGAAAATTTGAAACCGTCTGAGATTGCATCTAATAGAGACTTACCACTTCGAAGCTCTTCACGTATACGCTCAAAGATGATAACATTTGCATCCACTGCCATACCGATTGTCAAAACGACACCAGCAATACCGGGAAGTGTCAAAACAGTACCAAAGGAAGAGAGCGCTCCAAAGATAAAGAACAAGTTTGCAAGCAATGTGATAATTGAAACCAATCCACCACCAGCATAGTAAACTACCATAAATACCATCACCAACAAGAAACCTATGACTAAGGAATACAATGATTTGGTGATATTTTGCTGACCGAGTGACGGTCCTACTGATGACTCTTGGATGATTTTTGTCTTCGCTGGCAACTTACCTACCTCAAGGATATTAGCGAGATCCACTGTTTCTTGCACATTGAAGGCTCCAGAGATTTCAGAAGATCCACCCGTGATGGCGCCATTGTTTACGCTTGGTGCGGTGATAACCTCATCGTCCAAAACTATAGCAATCTCTCTTCTATTTCCTTGTGCATCTCCATCAAATGCCTTCCCGGTGAGTTCCGCCCATTTTTTTGCACCTTTTGCATCCATGATCATAGATACTTTTGGCTCTCCAGTCACTGGATCTTGAGATGGTGATGCATCTGTTACTGCATCTCCTTCCAATGGAGCCTTGTCAGAGTTAAGCTGTGTTTTGATCGCATACAATTGGTATTGATTGGTCACCTCTTTTGTTGTGAAATCTTGGTGTGGTTTGTAAGACCAAAGGAATTTCACATTTTTAGGGAAAAGTGCCTTTATTTCTGGTCTTTCAAGCATCGCTGTAATAGCAGCCTTTTTGTTTTTATCGGCAAGACCCACCACTGTCATTGGCAATTGTCCTGAGTTATTCAATGTGAGTAAGCTCAAAAGTGGGCCATTGGTAGAAGAGGTCGCCGCAGCAACATCTGTACTATCTTTCGTTTTCGCAGTACTATCAGCTACCAAAAGGTCAGATTCGTTCAATGAGGTTGCAGTTGTATCGTTTGTCGTGTTGGTGGTGTTTCCATCAAGAGCTTTCAATCTTGAATCAGCCTCCATGAAGGCTGTCATAATTCCATTATCAGAAATTCGGAAAGTCTCCCAAAACTCTAACTGAGCACTCGCCTGAAGATATTGGCGAGCACGCTGCGGGTTATCGATACCAGGCATCTCTACTAAGATGAGATCTCTGGCCGCATCCAATGAAATGTTTGGTTGTACTACGCCTAATCTATCGATACGCTCCTTCAATAATTTGAAGGTAAGACCTACCGTTTCGTCAGCTTTTGCACGAAGCATACGCTCTACTTCTCCATCAGAAGTCTCTTGGTTTATTTCCCCTAAGACTTGGCTTTGTTGGAAAATTTTTGCTAGCTTCTTACTTGGAGCCACTCTTCTGAATTCATTGACAAACAATGAAATATATTCAGATTGATTAGATTCTTTTGCTTTTTCCGCAGCCTCGATAGCCGCCACGAAATCAGGATCTTTTGCATTTCTACCCGCTAAGCTTACCAGAAAACCTTTGAGGTCTACTTCCAATAAGATACTCATACCCCCTTTAAGGTCTAACCCTAGAGCAAGCTGCTGTCTTTTTAGATCACTGTAGGTGTAATTAGCCAAGAGAGGAATACTCAATACATTTTCACTTGACATGGAATCCAAGTATCTCGCTCTAGCCATCTTGTAGGCCATCACTTTTTCCTTGCCTTCGAAGCTTGCAGCAGATGTCTCTGCATATGCCTCAGCCTTAGACTCGACGCCCCTCGTTGGGATATAATAAAAGAGCTGGAAAACGCATACCAGCGTTATTAGAAATAAGAATGACTTAATTAGTCCCGTACCTTGCATCTCAATAATCTTATTAGTAGGTTTTGAAAAAACTGCGCAAATATATACCTTTTAATTTATTTCTAGTCACCTCATTCATTTATTCGTAGCTTTTCTTTGAAAAAAGTTCATTTCAAGCCTTACTTTTGGGATCTGATTTCATTCTTTTTGAGCTCTCATTCGTATCACAAAAATTAAATCCATGGACAACGGAATGAAAATCACAATTATCCATAGGTGCTACGGGACAAGCGACTGAAATCAACAGCAATGTTGGAGAATTGCCCAAGGCATTGTTGATCCTTTGCGATCGATGACTTACCTTTGGGATCTAAATGGAAATCGTATGAAAATCGTATTCATGGGTACGCCGGAGTTTGCTGTGGCTGCATTGAAGGCACTTTTAGATAATCAGCAACAAGTGGTAGCAGTCGTGACCATGCCGGACCGCTTAGGTGGACGAGGCGGAAAGCAGGTGATCCAATCTCCTGTCAAACAGTATGCCCTCGAAAAAAATATACCCGTACTTCAACCAGAGAAACTGAAGAATCCAGCATTTTTGAAGGAGTTGGGTTCTTTCGAGGCAGATGTTTTTTTTGTTGTCGCCTTTAGGATGCTTCCTGTAGTTGTTTGGCAAATGCCACCTTTAGGTAGCTTTAATATCCATGCTTCTCTCCTACCAAGGTATCGCGGCGCCGCTCCTATCAATTGGGCCATCATACGTGGAGAAACCGAAACGGGAGTCACATGCTTCAAACTAAAGCACGAGATCGACACGGGCGACCTGCTGCTTCAAAAAAAGTGCACAATCGACCCAATCGACGATTTCGGATCCTTGTATCAAAAACTCATGCAATTGGGCGCAGATACACTCGTGGAGGTCTGCGAAATTTTGAGTCACGGATCACCAAGCTTTTTACCTCAATCCGATGAACAGGCAACAGATGCTCCAAAGATTTTCTTAGAAACTTGTAGGCTAGAATTTACCAAATCGGTGGTCGATTTGCACAATTTTGTTCGTGGCCTCAGCCCTATCCCGAATGCCTTCTTTTATCTAGATGGCAAAATGATCAAAGTGATAAAAACCAGGTACGAAAGCACAAATAATGGGAAGCCAGCAGGATCAATACAGACGGACAAACACCATGGCTTAGGTATTTGGGCTGCTGATGGCATCTTGTGGCTAGACGAAATAAAACCAGAAGGCAAAGGCATCATGTCAGGCAAAGCTTTCCTGAATGGCCTCCAAAAAGTTCCTGACACCGTATCCAACTTACATTTCACCTAATAATGAAATGCCCGTACTTCCTTTTTAAAACTTTTATCTACTTTTGAAACAAAAAACAAGATGGCAAAAATCATTATATTCCTTTGGACAATCATTCTCCCCACCCTTCTGCATGGGCAGTATTTCGCCCCAAACCCTGTGGAACCAACGAATGCGGAGACGCGAATGCAAAAAAATGACGAGCTCGCAGAGCCCTTCAAAAATAGTATACTGGAGCATTATCCCGTCAGCAGCATTGGTCCATCAGTATTTGGAGGAAGAGTGATCGATCTAGCCGTCAATCCCAAAAATCCAAATCACTTCTACATTGCTTATGCGTCTGGCGGTCTATGGGTCACGCAAAACAATGGTCAGAAGTTCACCCCTATATTTGATCACGAGCGAGTCATCACCATCGGAGCAATAGCTGTGGATTGGACCAATGATATCATCTACGTAGGTACAGGAGAGGTGAACTCTAGCAGATCCTCCTACGCAGGAGTAGGCATCTATAAGAGTGCAGATCAAGGAAAATCTTGGCAACATCTAGGGCTTTCGGAATCTCACCACATTGCCAAAATAAAAATCGATCCATCGGATTCAAAAATACTTCATGTAGCAGTGTTGGGACACTTGTATTCTTCCAATCCTGAACGAGGATATTACAGATCTGCGGATGGAGGGCTTACATGGGATAGAAAACTTTTTGTGGACGACCAAACTGGAGCGATCGATTTCATCTTTGATGTTGACAATCCAAACATCCTTTACCTAGCTACTTGGGAAAGAGCTAGAAGGGCTTGGGACTTCCTAGAGGGCGGTCATGGATCAAAGATTTATAAATCCACGGACGGCGGTCTCCAATGGGCGAATCTAAGTACCTCCGCTGTTGGCTTTCCTTTTGGTCCAAATTGTGGTCGAATTGGTTTGGCTCAAGGAAAAACGGAACAAGGTAAATCGGTGCTATATGCCTTGGTAGATAATTATGATAGACGTCCGAAATCTGAGAAAAAGATGGTGACCGAAGAAGGCTTGACCAAAGACACTTTTCGAAATATGTCCACGAACTCATTCTTATCAATACCTCAGAAAAAAATAGAGGAATTCCTTGAAAAACAAGGGTTTCCGAAAAAATATAGCTATGATTTCATTAAAGAGCAAATGCAAAAAGGCTCCGTTCAGCCGGCAGATATATCCAAATATCTGGACAATGCGAATGCACTACTATTTGAAACTGAAGTTATAGGAGGCGAGCTCTACCAATCGTTGGATGAGGGAAAAACATGGTCCAAAACTCATGATGGTTTTCTAGATGGTCTTTACTACAGCTACGGTTACTATTTCGGCAGGATAGAAGTAAGCCCAATAGCACCACACACGATATATATCATGGGAGTACCCATCCTAAGATCAGAAGACCATGGAAAGACTTGGACAAATATCAATAAGGAAAATGTTCACGTGGATCACCACTGTCTTTGGATCAATCCTGAAAACCCTAACCATCTAATCAATGGAAATGATGGCGGGCTCAATATCTCCTATGATAAAGGTGAAAACTGGGTCAAATGTAATACCCCTGCAGTCGGTCAGTTTTACTACATCGCTGCAGATCAGGCTGAACCCTACCGTGTCTACGGCGGCCTCCAAGATAATGGTGTCTGGTATGGAGATCATAACTACTCTGCAAGTGTGGAATGGCACAACTCAGGCAGATATCCTTATCAGGAAATCATGGGCGGTGATGGCATGCAAATCATGATCGATCCCCGTGACAACAATACGGTGTACACCGGATTTCAATTTGGCAACTACTACCGAATTAATCTCAAAACAGAAGAAAGGACATACATTACCCCTCAACACGAGCTAGGTGACCACCCATACCGATGGAATTGGCAAACACCGATACACCTTTCTACGCACCAGCCTGATATCCTCTATATGGGAGCAAACCGAGTCCTGAGATCCTTTGACCAAGGAAAAACATTCGACCTGATTTCACCAGATCTTACAAAAGGTGGCAAAAAAGGGGATGTGGCGTTTGGCACCCTCACCTGCCTTCATGAATCTTCCCTCAAATTCGGCATTATATACGTAGGTTCGGATGATGGCCTTGTACATGTATCAAAAGATGGTGGAGTATCATGGACAAATATTACGGCAGGATTACCACAAGACCTTTGGGTTTCAAGAATCCAAGCCTCCTCCCATAAGGAAGGTCGTGTTTTCGTAGCCTTAAATGGTTATCGATGGGATCACTTCACACCTTATATATATGTATCCGACGATTTTGGTACGACTTGGCAGAAGATTACCGACGGACTTCCACATGAACCTGTAAATGTCATTAAAGAAGATCCGAACGACGAGCAGATCCTCTATGCTGGAACCGACCAAGGAATGTTTGTATCGTTTGATTTGGGCAAAAATTTCAGCAAGTTTTCAAAAAATCTACCCAATGTGCCAGTACATGACGTGGTCATCCAAGCAAAGGCAAAGGACCTATTGATAGGCACACATGGTCGATCCATATATAGGGCTACACTTTTGCCAATCTACCATCATAAAACGGCTACCTCGGAAGGCCTTTGGGTACAGCTAACAACTGAAAAAATCAAAAAGTCTAATAATTGGGGTAAAAAAAGACAAGTTTACTCAGAGCCCGCCATACCAAAACTAAAATTTTGGCTCTATGCCGAGAAGGCCGAGGATGTCATGGTAAGTATCATGGAAGAACAAACAACCTGCCAACAAAAATCCATCAAGACACATAAAGGATTTGCACAATATGAGATCGAGCTGAGATGGGATGAAGAGCCTAGAAAAGCTAAAGTAGCTAAAGAGAGAAAATCAAAAAAAGATCCAAAATGGGATATGACTCTATCTGAGGACGGACGTCACTATTACGAAGTCGGAAAATATAAGCTCACCATCAAGAATAGTGCGGGAAAAGTAAAACAAGCAGACTTTGAAATTACAAAATAGCCCTCACACCTCCATACGACGAACCTTACTGTGGATGCTAATCTTGACCATTGGGGTCGGTATTGGGTTTGCCCTTCATCAACTGCCCATCATCCATGGATATGCTTCAAAAATAGCATGTACCTGTAAGTACCTTCAGCAACGCAGTGTTGGAAATATCCTAATAGAAGACTTGGGATTTTTCCCGGTCAATCTCAGTACAATAAAAATCTTGGAAGGAGAACAATCGGTGGAGGCAAGTCTTTGGTCTTGGTTTCCTCAAAAAGCTACATACCACCCTGGACTCGGCTGTGCTCTTACTTCTAAAAATTCAGTGGCTTTTGATTCCCAAACAAATAGCACCGCGGAAGCATGGGATTTCGAATCTAGATCCGAAATATTTTCAGTAGCAAGCGAAATCACAAACCTATTGGAAAATAAAGAGGATGGGCACCGAGCATTATTGGTTATTAAAGATGATCTGATCATCTATGAATGGTATGCGGGAGGATTTGATAGAAATACTCCTCAATTGGGCTGGTCCATGACCAAAAGTCTTATGAATGCAGCATTGGGGATCTACTTAAAGAGTGACACATCCAAAATCCACGAAAACAACCTATTTCCTGAAATATGGAATGATCATCGCTCAAAAATCACCCTTTCTCACCTACTAAGGATGAATAGCGGACTTTCATGGACCGAAAAGTACGACCTAAGGGGTCCTGCTACAGAAATGCTATTCTATGCTGCCGATATAGCCTCCATCCCCCTTCATACTGGTATGGAGGCCCATCTCAGTAAGAATCACTGGGAATACTCTTCTGGTACGACCAATCTACTTTCCTACTTTTTGAAATCAAAAATAGGATCCATACCCTCTTATTTGCATTTTACAAAGGAAAATCTGTTTGACAAACTAGGAATGACAAGTGCGATCATTGAGCCTGATGCTATGGCCACCCTAGCATTCAGCTCATTTGGTTATATGACTCCCCGGGATTGGGCAAAATTCGGAAGACTCTACCTAGGAGATGGCAATTGGAATGGCAGCCAGATACTTTCTTCCGATTGGATCGAAATGACCAAAAAGCAAGCTGCTGGATCTGATGGAGCATACGGTGCTCACTTTTGGCTCAATTCAGGACGAAAAGCCTTTCCTAATCTACCCGAAGACGCTTATGCTGCACAAGGTTATCAGGGACAATACCTCATCATCGTTCCTTCACATGACCTCATCATCGTCCGTATGGGAATCATAGATACTGATATGGAACCCATTTTTAAATTAATTACTACCAATGTCCGTGGGTAAATTTCTTTTCCTAATTGCAGTATTATTCCTATGGCTTGGTTCTATGGGATGCACTACCTATAAGCTATCCGTGCACAACGAAAATTTAGAACTCACCTGGCGTGATAAAGATGGAATGCGCTTCATTAAATCAACGGGATCTTGGTTTGATTCTGCAACGGGAGTTACGATACAGCATATTGAGCCAGCGACTGACCAATCTATCGCTGAAGATCTTGGATTAGAGTTTAGACAAATTTTTTCTTCAGTACTTGGGCCGAAATTTTTTGAGAAAATCTATGTGGACCCAAAATTATCTAAGCTTTATCTAGACAGTTTAAAGGTTCTGTCTATCCTTCCATCGAATTTGGAGATCCCTAATTCATATATGGAAGTCTTGCGGAGTCCAACTTCCGGCAAAGTAGCACTGCTCAATTTCAAAAAGAAATCTTATGCCCTCTACTTCCAAAGCCAAAACCCATTGTACAAACCTCAGAGGACCTACTTCGCCTTCCCACACCAACAGCCAGGCGTGTATGTTACAGGCGTTTGTGATCCTTCATCCGAAGGGCCCATCCCTTGTCAAATAACGATCTCTTATAAAAATAGCCCAAGGTTCTCCGTCCAATTGAGTCAGAAATTTTTAGATCATTTGGCCTTACGAAATACCCTTAATCGACTAGAAATAAGGAATATACCACACTACCAAGGCGTAATAAATAAACAATAAGCCTGCTGGTACCACAGACCTGATTTGTCTAAAAATCCGAGGTGCACATCGAAATAATAGCCTACGTGACACAAAAATCATCTAACTTTCGACAAAATTTGGGCTCGCCCTCCGGCAAAATGACCGAATAAAGACAACATACTTATAAATGACCAAAAATGGAGATTCTATCAATCAATGGACTAAGTAAAAGTTTTGGAAAGATTCAGGCACTTAACAAGCTAAGTCTTCAGATTCAGGCTGGTGAAGTCTGGGGTATTCTTGGTCCAAATGGGAGCGGAAAAACCACAACTCTTAGTATACTTTTAGGTGTACTTGCTCAATCAAATGGAAATTTTCTTTGGTTTGGTGGAGAATCAGGCTTCGATTACAGACTAAGAATTGGGGCTATATTAGAAACTCCAAATTTCTATCCTTACCTTAATGCAGAAGAAAATTTAGCCATTATCGCAAAAATCAAACATGCGCATCAACCCAACATCGACTATCTCCTCGAAACAGTAGGTCTGTCTGACCGCAAAAAATCTAAGTTTTCGACCTATTCTCTCGGAATGAAACAGCGTCTGGCCATCGCAGCAGCGATGATCGGTGATCCGGAGGTCCTGATCTTTGACGAGCCGACCAATGGACTAGACCCCATCGGAATCGTCGAAGTCCGCGACATCTTACTCAAAATCGCCCAAACTGGTAAAACCATTCTCATGGCCAGTCACATACTAGATGAGGTAGAAAAGATTTGCTCCCATGTCGCTATTCTCAAAAGTGGTCACTTGCTGACTGCAGGCCACATTTCAACCATCCTTGGAGAAAAGATATTCTTGGAAATTGGGGCAGAAGATAAATTACAATTAGAGTCTTTTCTCTCCAAATTTGAGGAAATCACGATCCTCAAAAAGTTTCACAACTATTGGGAGTGCAGTATTCCCAGCTCATTTGACCTTATTGGATTTAAAAAATCTCTTATGGAAAAGATTCCCGATTTTTCACATTTTGTCGTAAGAAAGCAAAAACTAGAGGAAGAATTTGTCTCCCTAGTCAAAAACTAATTTAAATCAAGAATTCATTTTTCCATCATGCATAAGATCAGAAACTTCCTCTCATCCTACCTTTGGCTCAGTCAGCTGGAATTCCTCAAGTTTAGTCGGAACGCCACCATCGTGACGTCCCTCGCCATTTTTTTGGTATGCTCTGTAATAGGATTGATCGTTCCCAAAAAAATATTTTTGATGATGGAGCCACCTTTCCCTAATGGAGAGACTTTTTATGAGTTTCCTACAGTTTGGGACTATCAAGGATACGCTATGAATTGGTTTGTGTCTATTTTTTTGGCGTTTATAATTATTCAAACCATCCACATAGAGATCGCCAATAAGACACTGCGGCAAAATATCATCACTGGTATGACGAGATCCGCATTTTTTCAAGCGAAACTGGTCAATATATTGAATCTGAGCATTTTCGCCACTTTGCTCTACGTGGTCTCCACCGTCGTGATTGGTTTGATCCACACACCAGGATTCGACCTAGAGCTCGTATTTGATAGTAATCTAGCCATGCTTAGATTCTTCATTATGTGTGTGGGTTATTTGAGTTTTGCTTTGTTGATGGCTTTGATATTTCGGAAGGGAAACGTCGTGGTGATCACCTATTTGGCCTATGTCTTTATCCTAGAGCTCATACTAAGGTCCATTCACCTCAATGCTCACAAAAGCGAAGCCGTCCTCTATTGGCCCATGAATGTCATTGAAGATAATATGCCATTACCCCTCTTGAAAATATCTGACTTTGTGGTGAATACAAATTTTGGATTTGGGATTCTGCTACCCGACCATGTTGCGATGATAGGCACCTCCTTCTACAGCGGACTTTTCTTATTTTTGGCATGGAAACTACTTGAGAAAAAGGACATTTGACCCTAATCCGGGATACTCCTCAAACCAAATCCAAATTACGGTCACTTTCGTTGATAGTCCGATTAGTCTATGGTCGTAATGATGATCTCTTCCCTCTGTACAGTTGAGATATCCTCATTGATGACGATCTGTTCACGGGTGATTCCCCTTAGTGCCAAATATGTAAGACATGCATTCATGCGATTTTGGAGCAATAGCTCACTCTGCTTATCGTTCTCTACAGCCATATAAGGAGTAACTAAAAGTTTGGTTCGTTCTGTTCCTGCGAATAGCTTGACGATCATTTCATCAAGACCATCGATGCTCGCCCGAGACAAAGTAGCATTACCATTTGGGAAGAGCAGTGTTCTAGATTCCAGACCTACTACATACTCACCACTAGGCTTGTAATATTTTGCGTCTTTTTGATCGGCAGGTTGGTATTTACTTTTGACAACCTTATATCCTTTGAGGTAGTTTTCAGCTTTGCCATGAATTTCATATACCACACCATCCGTACCGACTGTAGCATTGAGTGGCTCAGTATTATATAAGATGACCACTTTGCGTTTTTCAACCTGTGAAAATGCTGATAAACCAATCAAACAAAAGCCCAAAATCCAAAAATATCTCATACCAAAATTTTTAACATTTAAAACAAATTAGAAAAGCATTCCGATTTAGCTTTTCTTTATGCAATCATCAGATACTCCACAAAAACAGACGATTACCTTTGAAGGAATACACAAAAAAGATACCAAGTTTTTATAATATTTACTCTAGCAGTCCACTGCCGGTCTTCTTGATTCTTCCTGCATTTTGAAGATCCTTCATCAATCTATCCAAAACACCATTTGTAAATTCCTTGCTCTTTTCTGTACTGTAAGTTTTGGCGAGGTCTACGTACTCATTCAGAGTCACTTTGGTAGGGATGGATTCAAAAAACAGTAGTTCGCACAATGCCATTTTGATGATCAACATGTCAATGACAGCTACCCGCTCGAAATCCCAGTTTTTGAGAGCTGGTTTGATCAATGCTAGTAATTCTGGATCCTCCTCATGCACCTTTGTCAGCAGTTCCTCTCCAAAGTTTTTAATCGTATCATCCGTCGGGTAGAACTCCATAAAGAAAGTCCGATTTGGGCTCGGCAAAGATTTGAGTGCCTTTTTTATGGCACCTACTACTTCAGAGTTTACATCTTCCCAATGCGCAAACTGATTTTCGACCAATTCAATAAAAGTCTCGTTCCTTCGGCAAAACCTAAACAATGCAAGTAAAGTCTCAAGCACACTTTCATCATCCTGAGGTGAACAAGCCCATTCGAGGTAGTCTTCTTTTTGCTTGGTGAATTCTGAGTAGATGTTGCGACAAAGATCTTTATCAATTCTTTCTGCAAATCCGTATTTGGAAAAATAGCGAGATAGGTCTTGATTTTTGAGTAAATCTTGGATGAGGGAATTTTCGAAAAGAATCGCAGTGAACTCCTTGTCCTGTTGACCAGGAAGATACTTAGACTTACGCTTATCTCTCTCTTCTACGGCTACCCTTGTGATTTGGATGATGGCAAAAAGACAAAACAAAAAGAGTTCGAATGTATTTTCTATTCCTCTCCAGTAATTGTCTTTGGTCTTCGCAAAACTCAATGACTTATCTCGATTCATGGCATAAAGCAATTGCATCACCTTGATTCGAACACTTCTCCTACTCAACATAAATTTTCAAATATCTTTTGTAAACCTTAATTTAGCGCAAATTTAGTAAAAATAGCGTGAATAGCCCTTCTTTTCATATCAAATATTATTTTTTTCCTTCATCTCTGGAAGTTGTCGCTTTCATGGTCATTCAAACTTTTCTGCCATGAAAATAAGCCTCCTCTGCATCGGAAAATCAAAAGATAAGGGTATTTTGGAAAGCATACAGAAGTATGTAAAACGCCTAGATCACTACACCAATTTCGAATTAGTGGAGCTAAAAGACCCGAAGCCTCACCCAGATCCTAAAGAACAACTATCACGCGAGGCTGAAGTATTTCGCTCTAAGCTTGGACCAGATGATTACATTATTCTTCTTGATGAGAAAGGTAGCAGCTACACATCAAGACAATTTGCAGAAGAGATTAATCGGCTACAAGTCATGTCATCAAAAAGGCTTGTGTTTGTAATTGGTGGTGCATTCGGACACCACGAATCGATCCGAAAAATGGCCCACGCACTACTGACCTTATCTTCACTCACATTTCCTCACGACCTCGTCCGTCTTATTTTTGTAGAACAGCTATACCGGGCTTTCACCATTTTAAGAAACGAGAAATATCACAACGATTAAACCCAATTCGTGCAATAGGAATTGCGAAATCAGCTAGAAGGCTCTATATTGCGGGGTAATTGTGTTGGAAATAAATGTAAGAAAAAGATGCAGAATTTGGGTATAGAATTTACGGATAAA
>Ga0075157_10000019_pt1 | contig 210299 bp, 363 predicted proteins | sample JI81BgreenDNA_FD_70967 | JGI IMG/M metagenome (GOLD analysis project Ga0075157, IMG submission 70967) | Wastewater effluent complex algal communities from Wisconsin, to seasonally profile nutrient transformation and Carbon sequestration -... | ecosystem: Engineered > WWTP > Effluent > Algae...
TATTGTATACAAAAAAATAGTCTGAATTATACATAGTTTTATTGAAAAAATAAATTAATACGAAAATAATAATAACAATAAATATATATTTATCTAAAATTTTCATTTTTTGTTTTAAATTTAATAAAATTTAAATTGCTAAGTTAATTTTTTCAAAAAGATTTTTTGAAACATGTGTGTAAATTTCTGTTGTTTTTATATTTGAGTGGCCAAGTAATGATTGGATTATTCTAATATCAGTACCATTTTCAAGTAAAGTTGTTGCAGATGAATGTCTTAAAGTGTGAATCGAACTTTCATCATCGATATATTTTTTGTAAATTTTTTGACAACTTCCTATTGAATATTGTTCACTAAATTGACCATTGAAAAGATAATTAGTTGGTTTATATTGTTTATAATATAATCTAAGTAAATCTAAAACTGTTTGAGATAAAGGAACGATTCTATCTTTTCTACCTTTCGCATTTTTAATATGAATTAACATTCTTTTAGAATCAATATCTTCAATTCTAAGATTCACTACCTCTGAGACTCTTAAACCAACTGAGAAAGTTAATGTTAAAATAGCTTTATGTTTGACATTTTCAATTTCAGATAGTTTAGATTTTATTTGTTCAGAATTTATTACTTTAGGTAATTTCTTTTCTGATTTAGGTCTTTTAAATGAAACTTTATCGTATTTTTTACCTAAAACCTCTTTATATAAGAATCTGATAGCATTAATAACTTGATTCTGCTGAGAAACTGAAGTAAATTTGTAATTGTTAAGATAGTTTTGAAAATCATCCGATGTTAACCTTGTTTGTGAAACATTAGTACTAACTAAAAACTTATCAATATATAATAAATAATTAGAAATTGTTTTTTCCGAATAATTATAATACTTCATTTTTTGTTTTGAAATTTCGTAATAATCTATCTTTTTCATGGTTTATTTGTTTGATTTTAAATCAGTTCTAATAACTTACATCTATATGCTAGTTATAGCTCATTTAAATCAAAGCTATCTAATCTACCTCCATTTGTAGAAGTAATGTAAAGTCTTTCTTGCTTCAAAAATTGTGCAAACTCAATTCCAACCTTAATACTGTCACTTGGTTTTTGCAGTTCTAATGCTTGTTCTCTTAAAAAACGAGCTATAACATCAGCTATATGTAATGCCTTCCCGTTTTCATCAAATATCTTTAAATCTTCCATCTTTTAGTCCTTTAAGTTAGTGTAGTAATTTATTCAAAGTCGGCACTACACATAGCCAAAACGTTATCGGTCATGCTAAGACAGGACACTCGAACCTTTTTAGTAAGCGTTTAAAATAGTTTGACAAATCTTTGTCCGACATAACTCTCACACCTGATTGACGGATGGTTTTACGACCTTGCCAATCATTTTTAGTGTATTGCGGAGTTGCCAGAACGCTATTGTAAATCTCTCGTTTTGCATAGTCGTAAAATACATTTACTGACACTTCAAATCTTTCATGTTTGTAGTTCAAAACAAGTCCTGTGCATGATAGGCTACCACCTTTGTATTTTAATCCGTGAATGTCTGGATTAAAGGTTAAGCAACTATGAGTATGTTGTTCACCAAAAGGTATGACAGCATATTCAGGCTCATACATAGATTTGAATTGCTCATTAGTTTCGTCAATTTGGGCATATTTCAGCCAAGTGTTGTTGATGATTTTTAGTAGATGTTCTGTATTCATTTGATTAAAATTTATTCGTTTGACAATAAAGCACGAACCGATAACATGCGTTTGGCTCAATGGCGGGTTCAGTGCTTAATTGAGCTTTGTGCCTCGCATCGGCTTTTGTGGTAAATTGACAGTTCCGTGCTCCGAAAACCGCCACTGCGCCAAGCGCAACCACGTTAGGCACAATACTACCGTTGTAGCTTTTCAATCGTTATTTCCAGTTTTTCACGTCTTGAATATGTACCTTTATTAAATTCATTTGTAATTAAAAACCATATCAGTTTCCATTTGCCAAATAGTCTACCTGTATTTTCACCTTCACTCTTATCTTCACTTTCGGAAAAAATAGAGTAACTTAATCTTTTGTATTTCATAATCCGTACTGTGCCTAACAAAGTGTATAAGCAATAGCTGTTAGGCGTTTTAAACTATTGCAGTTGTTATTATTAAATTTTCTACTTCTAATCAGGTTCAGTGTAAGGCTACTGCTTATACACTCGAACGTTATGACCAAGTGAGCACGGCCTGATTAGTAGTGTCAAGCCTGATCACCACTATCCTTTTCTTTTATTTTTTCCCAACGCTTAAAAAACTCTTCTCTAGTTATTGATTTAGAATTTTCTTGAATTTCTTTCCATATTAAATCTCTATCAAAAAAAAAGGAAGGGATTTAAATTTGTAACTAATAACATTGACTTAGCCCATTTAGGCAACTCTTTTGCTGGCGCAAGCTGATTTTTAACAGAATCGTATTGCATACCAAGCTTTTCAGCTAAAGAAGCATAAGTAAGCCCTAACTTGTCTAGTAGGGCTTTGAATTTTTCGTGGTCAGTCATTTTCTTCAATCTCGATTAGTTCAACTTCACTTCCGGCCCACTCATTAGCCCATCTTTGAAGATTATCAAGATCGTCAGACCACATTACATTTGTAAAGTTCGATTGTCCATTGCACCTAGATTTTTCAACCCAGTCAGAATTTTTTACCTTTATATACTCTGTTGGTAATCCCAATTGAACATTTTGTCTTACTTTTTGTCCGCTACCGATGATTTTGAAAATTGTTGTCATGATTTTGTTTGTTTATGTGTTATTGTATGATGTAAAGGTAGTAATAATATTATTACGTGTCAAGTGTTTTGTAATAATTTTATTACTTTTTTTTCAAAAAGTTTTCCCACAGCTCAAAAAATAAAAGAAAAGCCTTATTTAAGGACTGAAGACGCAATCCGTTGAGTCCTCACCTGAGTCATAACACCACCTTGTAGTAATGGCCCGCACAAACCTACCCACAACCAAAGCCACTACTACAAGCTGTTTGGCGTTAGTTGCAAGTTTTTACAACTACACTATCTTTCCAATCTAAGAATAACAAATACACATAAGCAACTAACCTATATTTGAATTTCTTCGCAAGTTTAATATCACCTGTCCAAATTCTTCGTCCACCAAATGTGTATTTGTAATAACTATCTACAAGTTTATCTTTCAAAACAAACCTGCAACTAACAACAGGTATATCCAATTGCTCCTGTTGCACTTCTAATTTACTTTTTTCTGTTTTCATATCTTATCTTTTTTAATTAAGTTTATCTGTTATTTACGCAACTGTATATACCTGCGGAACGTTATGCTCAATGCCTCCGACACTCTGGATTCTTACGGTAGAAAATTTCAGTTTCAACACTACTCAGTCTTTCGTGTGCCGCTTCAATTTCTGCTGTTAATACTCGTTGCTCTTCATTAAGCTGTTCATCTGACATTTTCTCAATGGCACTAAGCATAACAGCACCTACCAAAAAGGCGGGGCTTTCGGCTTCGTTAGAGGCATTTGTGGTTAAATTATTATTCATCTTTCTAAAAGTTTATTTTGTGGTTAAAATCCCGCCCTTCTGGTAGCTGCAAAAAGTTATAAACAATAAAAATTATTAACGGTCTTCGCTTAATTTTTGAATTTCTGATGTTGAAATAACTTCATCCATAAAAATTAATTTAACATAAGTGTTTTCATAGTAACTACATTCACTGCCTCTACTTTCAGTTACAACCTCAACTTTAAGGTGTTCCTTAATTAATTTTTTTAAATCTTCCAATTCCATAATTTTTACTATTTATAACAACAAATATAAGCAATTATTTTTGCAATTCCAAATAAATGTTGTTGGTTAATATTAAGTTTTGTTTTCCAATCTAAGTTTTCGTTAATAACTGCTTATATTTGCAACCGTTATAGGTAATAAATCTATACGAGCAGAACTCCGTTTTAAAATTAAATTCATCTTCTATTTCAATTACAGGATTTAATGTTGAAAAAATGAATTCATTTGAATTTTTATCATGTAATCTAAATATACTTCCAATGGTTGGTTTGTATAACATATAACCGATAATAGTGAATTCATTTTTTATCATGTGGTCTGTAATTACTTCCAACGAAATTCTGATTTTACTATCTATAACATCAGATATATGTAATTTTTTATCTGTGTTATCAACTTCTGTGTTCTTATTATCTGTATTCATATTATTTAGTTTGTGTTTCAATTTAAGAAAAAACTACATATATCTGTAACCGTTATGTGCAAGGCTACCAATAGTCTTCCCAATAATCTCTTTCTTCACTTTCGGTCATTTGATAAAAAGTCCCTTTACCATTACACTTTTCGCATTTAACGGTTTCTTTTTTATCATCATGTTGGCTAACTAATGCTTCGTAGTAGCCTTTACCTTTACATCTTTCGCAAGTTTCTGAATTTGGCATCGTTTTTAAATTTAATTCAGTGCTGATAATCCGCCCAGCACATAACAGCGTATAAAAGATATGGCACATTGGCTTTGTACCTTGATTTCAACATTCGTATAAGTGCCACATCTCTTATACGCAAAACGTTATGAGTAATGCCTTGAAAACCATTCCTCAAATTTTAACGCTTTATCAGGAACGTCTCTAATATCAGTATCTACACTTCTATTTTTATACTGTTCCATATCAAACATTCTTCCGTTGCTCCAAGCCTTTCTAAGATGTTCCTTGAAAAAGGCACTACTCATAACAGCAGATATAAGCAATTGCTCGTCTGTGTTATTAAGTTTTTGTTCTTTATTTAAGTTTTCCATATTATCAGACTTTATATGTTTATTAGAAATAGCAACTGCTTATATCTGCAAAACGTTATGTGTAATTGCTACCATTCCGTTCCAAACAAAGATTGTGCTTGTAAATCTTTTTCTTTTCTTTTTTCTTCCAACGCTTTTTTAATACGTTCTTCAATAATGTTGCAGTATTCATTTGATATTTCACTTCCAATCCAATTACGGTTATTTAGAATACTCATTTTAGCTGTTGTTCCACTTCCCATAAAGGGGTCGTAAATTAAATCGTTCTCATTACTCCAACTTAAAATATGGTCATTTGCAAGTGATTCTGGAAATACCGCAGGGTGTTCACCTTTTTGGGGTGCGATATACCAATAATTATTTCTTCTACTAAATTCAGCACTTGGCTTCCGCTTTTCTATTTTATGTTCACCAGTTACTAATCTTCTACCTACTCCGCTTTTATCTTTTCCAAAAGAAGCGTTTGGTTTATCATAAATTAAATTAGTAGTTTTTATTTTCCCTTTTGAAAACACAAACATATATTCAAAGTTTTGTGTGTAACATTTATTGCTTCCTACCGCACCGCCACCATCTTTAATCCAAATCATTGTGTCGTGTAAGTTAAAACCAATTTCTTTGAAGTATAATGCTTGTTTAAATGATGTTCCACTTTCATTTCCTTGAACAGTAGCGTCTGAAATAACCCAAACTAAAACACCACCGTCTTTGGTAATTCTAAATAACTCTTTTGCAATATCTTCAAATGGAAACGAATATCCATTATAGGTTCGTAATCCATCGTAAGGCGGAGAAGTTACTGTTAAATCTACAAAGCAATCAGGCATCTTCGTCATTGTTTCTAAATTGCTTTCATTGTAATTCTTGTTTATATCAATCATATCGTTTAAATTTTTTAAATTTATTTTTGCCATCGCTCAAAAAAGAAAAGAAAAAGTATCTCGTTTCAAATTGAACTTTCTGCTATTAAACCGCAACTACACATAACAAGGTATTTGCAAAATTGCCCATCAACATTTGTGCTTAATTGAAGTATCTGCAAGGGCAACTTCGCAAATACCCAACCGTTATACACAATTATCGAGAAAGTGGGTTATCTTTCAAATCATCATGTTTGTTTATTTCCTCCCACATTTTATTTAATGTCAAGAGTAATGGGTCTAATCCCACTTTCTCTTTAATTAAATTATACTCTTGTTCTGTGAAAGTAGTTGTCATATCAACACCATCAATCTGTAATTTTACTTTTATTGTTCTCATAATTTTAAAATAATTTAATTAATAACTGTGTATAACAAAGAATATAAGTAATAACCGAGTTATACGGTTTATTTAAGTTATTACTCCTTACAACCATTTATATGTTAATTTAACATTTTTGTTTTAAATCGGTTACTACTTATATTCTCAACCGTTATGGGCAAGTGTAAGAAGCCCCACGCTCACCCGAATAACATCATTCTGCAAGTTCGTAGGTTGCTTCAAAAATATCAGGTTTACAAGGATAAAATTCTCCCTTCACGCCCTTGATAATCCAATCACCCACACTTGCAGTATGTACACCTTCAAGAGTTGTTATTTTAAATTGACCATCAGCAGGGTCTATCCCCATTCCACATTCAGGAAAGTTTCCTTTTGCACCAACAAAATAATAACACTCTTGAACTGTTTCTGCCGTTAACTGAATTGCATCAATTACAACAGGTTTTTTTCTAAACTTTTGTACCATTTTGATAAAGTATTAAACGCCAGCCCATAACACCAGCTATAGAGCATGGCTTTGAAAGACTTGTTATAGTTGTGAAGCGTAATTACAGCCACGCTCCATAGCTGTTTTCCGTTATGCTCCATGCCTTAGTTCAGTATTTCAATTTGAGTTTCGTGATAAAAAACAAAAAGAATTTTTCCAACGCACTTTTAAATTTCAATTTGAATAACTTTAAAATTATTCTGTTTTAATATTCTAACTTCCTTTTCAGCACCATCATCAGTTTCCATTATTGCATCGTAGCCACTATTAGCCAATTTTTCTAAATCATCATAAGAATATAATTGGTCAATACCTTCTCCTTCTGTATCAATAAAAAGAAATTTTGCATTTTGATTAACTTTCAACGATAATACATATTTGCAACCAAACACAGAAGAATATTTCTTGGCAATTGATTTTTCAATTGTTGCTGATAATCCAAAATTACCACCACCAGATGATGGATATTGCATTTTTTCTTCTGGTGTCAAAATTACAAAGTTCTTATATAATGATTTAAGATTATCACAATCACCACCATGATAAATTACAGTTGGTATCACATTGGTATTCTCAACGCTTTCATTCACAAATTGTTTAAAGTTCTTCACCTTATTAATCATTTTTCTAATATCTTCACTCATTGTTTTTAGTTTATATATAAATATTAAGATTTAAAAAAATCCTTCCTAAAATTCTTTTTGTTTTTCTTTCGTGTTCCAAATTAAGTACATTGTTTAATAAGTCGGCACGAGAGCATAACAGCAAGTAAACCACATTAAAACGATGGTTTACTTGCAACCGTTATGCGCTATTTTTCGAGATGCCGTTCCATAGCGGAAATCAACCCACCTAAAACAGAACCGTTCTTTTCAATAAGTTCCCATAGGTATTGTTCTGTTTCTTTATAGTTCTTTTGGTAATCAGTAGCGCAGGGGTCTGATTTAAAACAGCGCATAACATCGGCTATATGCAATGCCTGCTCTCTGCTAATTTCGGCTTTTAGTTCTTCTACATTCATTTGTGCTAATTTTAAAGTTTGTGCAGTTTATACGGTACCGTTAAATGCAAGTTTAAACCAAACGCACCCAATCGAAAGAAATTAAATCATTAATAGAATATTCCATAAATGGAAGTGCGTAACCTTTAGAACGTAGATAATCAATATGATTTAATTTTTCAATTGGTAAGTAAAATTCGCTCCAACCATTAGAAAAATAAGTTTTAATGTTCAAAAATTGCATTCCTTTGTTTTCTTCAATTCCTATTAATTCTATATCTGTAATATTTGTTTCTTTATCTTTACAAATAAAATACAGGTCTTCTTTTTCTATATTTTTCAAATCAGTAAGAATTAATCTTTCGTTACCATCTTTTTCTAATGGAAAAGCACCTTCATTAATTCTCCATGTAGTTTTTGTGTTTTTAAATTCGTAAAGTTGCTCCCAATATTGAGCAAAAAACCTGCATTTAACAGCATTTTGTGGCAATTGCGGGGTTTGGTGTGTGTCTGTATTCATTGTTTTTTAATTTTAAAGATTTGTATTTATTTGTTATGGTCTGTCTTTAATCGTCCGCAACTGACCACAAGATGCGAAACGTTATGCACTATTTTACCCAACGCTCCCACACTTCGAGAATTTTGAGTAAACGAGCAACTTTCTTTTCATACTTTTTAGGTATGTTGTTCGGTCTAATGTTTTGACCATTCCCCGATAATTTTCGGCTTAATTCGTGCCAGTTGATTAACTCTTTCATTTTAATTGCCCCACACATAATATGAATAATCAACATCATCAGGATGAAGTTCAAAATTGTTTTTTTCATAAAACGAATTCAAATCTTCTTGTGAAATAGTATCGTCCTGTGGTTCTGAATACAATTCAATTGGTAATTCTAATTCACGAGCGATATTTTTTAATTCTGCAATAAGTTTTGACCCATCGCCTTTAGCGTAAGACTTAATGTTGTCAATGTCGATTCTATCTTCAAACACAGTGTAGATTAAGTAGCTGTTGTTTTCTGTTGTGATTTTCATAATTATCTCGTTTTCTATTGTAGAAATATACAGCATTCTGTATTAACTACCAAATAAAAATATCCTTTTCTGTAAATTATTTTTAACTATCTAATAATCAAAGCAATAAAAAACAGGGCATAACACACGTTTGGCAAAAGTGGCGGTGCAGTGCATCTATGGCAGTTTAGTGGTTCATCCAAGTTTAGTTCTCCGCATCGACATTTGTGGTTAAAATCGCCACCTTCGCCAAGCGTGAGAACGTTATGTGTAAGGCTACCTATTAAGCACCCACATCAATACGTTAGCATCTTTCTCATAGTCTTTAGCAATCTCTGTTAATCTACACTCTTTTGCGTGATTCATACCAGCAATTGCACACCGTAGTCTTTCTTCAATTTCAGAAGCACTACGCATAACAGCACCTATATTCAATTGCGGTTTCTGTTGATTATCCAAGTTTTGTTCTTCTATCATAATTCTGTTTTTATTTAAAGTTTTCGTTTTTAAATCTGCAACTAAATATAGATGCAAAACGTTATAGGTAATTTACACCACACCTACTACACTTAGCCACTTTAGGCATACGTCCATCGTTAGGTAAATATCCAAATTCCTCAATACAATTTTGCATCTTGCAAGTAAAATTGTGCCACTCTACCTTGCAAAGTATTTTACCAAAAACTACAGCTAACAAGGTATATACACTATTGCTACTTATTTTCATATAATAAACTGTTTTTTGTTTAATAAACTTATCTACTTTATTGTGCATTTGTGGGTTTATTACGCAACAGCGTATATACCCGAACCGTTACCAGCAATGGCTAATCCACACTAATAATATTTGTACCTACCCCATTCAATTCAAGGTATCTGTCAATTATTTTTTTGCTTCATCTATATTGCTTCCATAAGCGCAACCACTTATATCATTTTCAAGTGAATAATTATACCTTGTATTCCACCAATAAAAATATTTTCCTTTATATCTTGGAAAGTATCTATCTGCATGGGGTAAATGTTCTATATCAAACCCATCGTATTTGCTCTTAATTTCATCGCCACTGCTTGTAACAACAGGTTTATTCAATGCGGGTTTCCTGCTCCCAAATAACCATTTTAGTAATATCATATTTTCTGCTTTTAAATTAATTTATCTGTTAAATATCCGAACTAAATAAACCTGCGGTACGTTGGCAGACATTAAAAGACCGCCACAACTCGACAAACATTTCCCGTTTCATTTGCCTTAGTTTTCTATTGTCAGCATACTTTCTTTCTTGATAAATTTCAATTTCACTCCCACCTGTGAAGTAAACTGAATACCTAAGCCAAGAACTATCACCGCCAACTTTTCCAACTCGTTCAATTTTGCGTAAATCAATAGTATCACCACCAATATCAACCAAATAATTAACAGATGCTAACGCATTATTTGCGTTAGTGGGGGTTTCGTTTTTCAAATTATTTTTCTGCATATTATTAAAGTTTTGTTTTTCAAATAAAGGTCAGTGGTTAATTGAACATTCGTTTTCCGCATCGGCATTTCTGCTGAAAATCAGCCACATCGTATAGCAGTCAGTTTAAGACGCACCGAATTTAGCCTTTAGCCTTTCAAATTCTTTACGATCTAAATCTTCTTTCCGTTGTTGTTCGGTAGCATATTCGGCATCATCTATGCGTTTATACCATTCTTTCAAATCACAGATAACAACTTCGTTAATTTCGTATAGTTCACACAGTTTTAATTCCTGTTCACCAGTGTAACTTTCTTCAATTTCTTGATAAAGTTTTTGTTTTGCTTCATCAATACTTTGTGCTTCAATATCAATTACAGTTTGAGCACATCCGATTGTATAATCACAACCTTCACCACTTTGTTTTAAATACGCTTTGTAAATCATAATTAATTGTATTTTATGTTAATAAAAACCGAACTGCTAACACGGTATATATGCCATGCGCCAATTAGTGCCGTGCTATTATTTAAGTTTATCGTGGGCACACGTCACATATACCAACGTTATAAGCAATTAAGGCTTACGATACACATAGACAGTATCTACAACATTATTTTTTATAACCAATTCTATTTCGGGTGTAATTGGTTTGTTGCTACGAATAGCATCATCTATCCATAACCAATCAATTAATTCCCAACATCCCCATATTGCAAGGATTATAAATGCACCCAACCAAATTAATGGTCTTAAATCAAAACTGTAATTTCCCATTGTTCTTAAATTTAATTGTTTATAACAGCATATATACAAGATACGCCTACAAGCATTTGTTTATAATTTAAAATTTCGTTAAGGCGTACCTCGTATATTATGTGGCATTAACATTCGTACTTATATTCCGAGTTAATGATTTCTACCTTTTCACCTTTTGCTTCGTGAAAATTTTTTAGTACATAAGCAAATCCACACTACACATACACTCAACCGTTATGTGCATGACTACTTTCCGTATATTGCCCAAATTGGTTCTATTGCTATAAAGGCTTGCCATTCGCCAAAAACGTGACCCCAACTTTCATTGAAAATATGAAACCCGATCCCATTATCACCATCGTGGTCAGGTTCATTACCTGATGGTTTGTTTTTATTAAGCCAACCCCATACAAAATTTATAGTTTCATCAATATTCATTTCGTATAGTAGTTTTTCCATCTTATCCGACTTTGCCCAATAAAGAATAAGTTTATTTTCGTGAACACGATAACCTATTGTCTTATTTTGGTTGATTGCTAATTTCATTGAAAGATCAAAATCGTTTTTGCCTTCGCTCATAATTGAGATACTTCTATTATCCATTTCTTTTTTTAATTTATCTATTTCATTTTTTAATTAAAATTAGTACTGATAAGCCACCCTGCACATAACAGTGGTTTGGCAAAAGTTGCCAGAAAGTTTAGTGCGAAAATTATGCATACGTTAAACAGACTTCGCCAAGTCACCAAACGTTGGATGACAGTTTTCAGGTTTTTTATTACAATCAAATAAAACATCAATATTATCACTTGAGATACCTCATATAATAACACCTTGTTTTTTATTTTTCCATATGCAAGCTCAACCAACATACCATTTTCAATAAAAAGAATACCACTTTGTTTCTTTACGTAATCTAAATTCATAATATTTAATATTATTTTCCTGATTCTTTAGTAAATATTTTAACACCTAAACACAAAGCAAACATTGGTGTTAATGCTGTTGAATATACCTTTTTATTAATGTAACACAATCTCTTCTATAATATAATTATCGATAATTTAATCCTCAAAATAATCTTTTCTCTCAATAATAGTATAACATTTATAACCATATGGTAATGATCCACCAGCTTTTTGTTTAATTAGTCTTTCTGTTTTAGCTTCAATAATATCATTATCATCGTCAGCATCACAATATACAATTACCTCACCAGAGTAGGTGGCAATTTGATAACGAACAACACATCTTTGTCTTTGCATTTTATTAATAATTATATCCAAAACCACGCCATTTAGTTTTATTATGATTGATAATTAAATTTTTATCGTATTTTTTATCAATACCAATTTTAATAAACCCAAATGGAATATGTATTTCAATGTGAAGAGGTTTTAGATTAAGTGAAAGACCAATACTTAAACATTTAAAACTTACAAACCAGAAGTAAAAAACAAATTCATTTTTCATTTTTAATTAATGTTATAATGGTATTCACCAGTTCTCCAATTACCCGAATGACAATCTAATATACCAAGTTTTACTATCATTTCAGCGTAATCCCAGCTAATTTTTTCAGCATCTTTACCTATATAATAATTAATCCAAGCTTCATATTTATGATAATTTATAGTTAATTCATCACCAGAAAGTAAACGTTTTGCAATACTTCTTATTGCAGTATCTGACCAATTATAATAATTATCACCTATTTTTATCATAAAAATATTATATTAATTAACCTCATTTCCACAAGTATCACAAATATACATATTACCAATATTATTTTGATCTTTATCTTTACATTTATTACAAATAGATTTGATTTTATTTGTTTTTTGTTTTATACGTAATGGTATATCGTTACACTTTTCATCGGGCCATCCTAATGCTTTTTTCACAAAGTTTCCACCTTCGGCAGCTTGTTCACAATCTTTAAGTGATTTTCCCCATGTACAAACAGATGTTGTACTAGTTTCTCCATCCCAAGCAACTATAATTACTTGCGAATAACCGTGTTTATTTCCAATTTCTTTTGCATCCGATATTGGTATACGTTTTCCTGTTTTTGACATATATTTATTTACATTTATTCATAATTTCAGTATTAACAACTAGTGTCATTACTAACACAATATTTACTTACATCAATTCTTTAATCGTTAGTTAATTCTGAAAATAATAATTTTTTATTTACATCATAAATATTAAACATAAAATTATTTTTCTTTTATATTATTTTTTATTGTCTCAAATTGTATTTTTATTTCTAATAACATTTTATCAGAAACCCTTTCAGCAATACACTCAATATGTTCATGTTCAGATGCAAATGGATTCCATTCTTTCATAATATTTTTGCATGTTTTACAATACGGTTGCTCAGATATAATTTTTTTATACTCCATCATCATCTAAATTAGGTGTAAAAGCTTTCATAGTATTATAAAATGTTTTCTTATCATATTATTCATAATAATAGAACCATTATTTGTTATTGTTTTTGATAATTCTTTATTAAAAATAATAAAGTTACTTCCAAAAACAGATACATTTAAAATTTTATATTGTATCATCGACATAACTTTTAACTTCTTTCCAAAAACCAACATAAGAAGGTGACTCAACATATATACATTCATCATTTAATACATCTGTATTAATAATTTCATCAATAATAACTTTTGTTAATTTTTGTGCTCTTAATAAAGTAATTTCTTCATATTCAGTGTTTGTTAACATTGAACTACCAACATATCCATTAACAAAACTTTTATATTTTGTTACCATTTCTTGTGCTTTTTTAAATGCTTCTATATTATACATTATTTTTTTTATTTTGTTTTTCTTGTTCAATTATTTTCATTATCTTATCAACACATCTATATATACTAATACTATTTTGAACAACAAGTGTTTCTTTAATAGCTGATTCAATTTTTTCTTTCATTTTTAGAAAATTAATTGATTGTTTTCATTATTCTTTTCATAAAAAATATGACGACAATTACCTGACATATCAAAATAAAATACATAACCAATATTATTGGGCAATAATGGCCTTATTTTTTCATGTAAACTATCTTGTAATCCAGTACCAATATTACCATATATATTACCAGCATTACATATTTGATTCCAAACAGGTTCTAGTTCTTTTTTTATGTTCATATTATAAATATTTTAAAATAGATAGTTACATATTAAATGAAAAATATTATCGGTTATAATATACAACCAAAAACTAATAAAAACAGGTCTATCATGTGCAAAGCCGAAGTTTTTGGTATCAAACACAAAATTCCTAATGGCAAGAAACCAACCTATAATGTTAGTTCTATCAATGATATAATGGCTAAGATATATTGCAATAACTGCTTTCCATGAACCAATAAATAGAAATGGTAGTGAATATGTTATGCAATGAATTTGACATGCTAACTCACCTTTTAATGTGAGTTTTTTCTTATTAAGGCCCATCCAATCATTTTGAATAAGATAGTCACCTATACAATATAGCAAAAATTGAATCATATTGTTTATTTTATATTATATTTTTCTAATTCATGAGGATATGGAACAAATCTAAAATCCCTAATACTAGAATGGTTAGAATTATGTGTTTCACCTTTTACTGGATGATAATATTTACAACTTTCATTTGCAGTAAAACATATTGTATCATCTAAGAAAATACCACCATTCCTATTACAGCTATTCCCGCCAAAATAATATTTTGTTCCACCTAATGATTCATGTAAATATTCAACATTACTAATAACAAAAATATTCCCAGTACACCCAACAATAATATCACCTATAGATGGTATCCATTTTTTTTGAAATTTTTTATCAAAAATATATGTTAATAGATATTCTTTTGACAGTGATTTAAAGCTATCAGGAAGAAAAGTGTTCAAAATTTCTTTATTAAACTTATCTTTCATTTTCTTTTTCTATTATGATAAAGCTACCTTGTCCAATCATTAAATTAATATAATACCCATTTGTATAGAGTAATTCACCTGTAAATTGGTTTGAATATTTATCCCATTCTTCTTTTGTACATTCTCTTCCGTATTTTAAAGCATAATCAAATAAGAAGTAAAACAATGTGTCAGGCGGTTCATAACCTCTATTAAACCATTTATTTTTATATTTATCTGATCTATATTTTATAATAGACTTTTCAATTAATTCAGGAATATCATTTCTTTCAGATAGTCTTTTTAATTGGAAATCTTTAATATCTTGTTTTTGTTTTAATTTTTTAAAATATTCTTTTGCAGAATCGCCAATAAACCATTCATCAATTTTTTTCTTCAAATCATCAGTAAGTTTCATAACCATTAACTAAAAGGTTAAACATTTTAATAAAGTTTTGTTTTGCTTGTTCTGGTGAATAACATGATAACTCAATTTCATCCTCAAGACCAAGCATTAGTATATTCCATTCTTTTTCTAAGAAGAAACGATCAATATATTTTATTTCCTCATTTAATGGATATTCAAATGAATATTTCTTTGATATCAAATCCATAACACTATCCTCAATTGTTTTGTAATTGGTTAAATGTGGTTTAATTGGACTTGGTATATCGACAAGATATGCCTCAGATGCATCGTGAAGTAACGCACTTAATTTATTTTCTTTTGTAACAAATTTAGCACAATTAATTGAATGTTCTGCAACAGAATAAAATTTATTAATATGGCCTGAAAATCTACATTGATGTGATAATGCATGTGCAATATCATCAATGTTAATCATGTCAATAGTTGGGCTAATTATATTAAAATATATCCCACTTCTGGTTCTAATTGCTGAGTCAGCATATAAATTTTCAACTTGCATATTAATATTTTTCAAAATGAAGACAAATCATGTTTCCATATTGGTCAGAATATATTTCAAAATCTTTTAAAATAAAACCACTAATATTTTTATCTGTTGTGGTTTTTTTCATAAATAAACCAATTTCATTTAAATCTTTTGATCTATAACAATCAGAAAAGACTGAAACAGGTTTAGCAGGTTTGAACAATGTTACATTATTTGTTGTATAAGATACTAATAGTATTGATAACAATCCTAAAACAAAATATTTAATTTTTTCCATATGAAAATTTTATTGTTTCTTTATCTAGTTTATTATCTTTTATATATTGTTTTAGAACATCCATAGTATCAAAATACATATATTCATTTGATGATCTAAATACAAACTCAATATGTGGTTTTACTACTATCATTTTTTTATTATCAACATCAATAATCAAATATTTATGACCATATTCTTTTTTAAATTCATCTATTGTAAGATGTTGTGTTGGAAATGTTGTGTAAATAATATTTTTAAATTTTTTTAATTTTGTTAATGAGAAATGTGTTTTACAATAATATAAACCGTAGGCAGGATTTTTATCATATATATTTATTTTCTCAAGATTTCTCTTTACTATTAATGTTTTCTTTAGCATATTAAATTATTTTTCTCTATTTTTTTTGAAATCCAATGACCGTGTGAATCATTTACTGTTTGTCTAAAACTTAGCTGAACATATTTTGCAATTGATTTTTTAAAATCAGCGTAATTAAATTCATCTGCGATTCTAATAACATAACCTTCATGTTCAGATTTATATGATTCAAAACATTGTTCAATTTTTTTCTTATCATATATTCCATCATATATAACTGGCACAGTTTCAATACCTAAGATTTTACAATATTCTGAAGTTTCGTCCCAAGATAGACATTTATTTTCAATCCAAATAGAAAATACCATAAAATATGTTGGAAGATCATTATATTTTATTGAATGTTTTGCATACAGATTTTCACCGCATATTCTCATATTTTCATCTATAAGATATGAAATTTTACCCCATAATCCTTTTACCCAATCACGTGTTGGATGTGAACCAGAATTAATTGATCTTGCATGAATAAAATCATTATACATATTACAATTTTCCCCATCCATTTTCAAGGAGCATATTACTCTTTTATCAATAAAATTAGAATCATCCTCTAGTTTTCTATCGTCTTTCTGTAATGTACTATGTGGTAGGTGATATGTTCTTGGGTATTTAACATATTTAACAAATAGATGTAAAACATCACCATCTTTTAATATCTTTTGAACAGATTCATCGTAAAAAAGTTCACCTTTTAATCTATTTCCGTTTGGTAATATAATATTACCCCATTTATCATAAATAAAATCATCATAAAAATGATCAGGTAAAACAGGTTTTTTAATTCCAATTATATCTCTTATTTCTTCACATGATATTAACGTTTTTTCTGCCTCTATATGATGTTTTTCACATAATGACGCACCATTATTTAAAAAATACCCGCCTTTCTCATATGGTTCTATAAACAGTCTTCTTTCGATAATATGATGTGCATCTTTTGCGGGTTCACCACAAATTACACATTTATAATTATCTCTTTTAAAAACTGATTCCCTAAATTTATCTCTAGTAAGTAGCATAAATTATTATACGTTATTTTTTGAAAAACGTTCTAAATTCAAATATATAAAAATTTACACAACTTGCATAACTAAATGTTGGGTTGCTGCTGTTGGTGATGGATATATTTTTTTTGTTGTATCTATTGGATAGTTTGCATTTAATAATAATGCCATTCCAAAGTTACCAGTACCAGAACTGCCAATAATAGATAAATTATATCTACCTGCCGTTAATGTTATTGATGTATTATTTGGCCTTAACTTATAAATATCATAATGTGTTAAATCTGGTGTTAATCTTTGATCAACGGTATCTGGATTTAATATTATCTCATTTGTTAATAATTGTAATGAATTTGTTGAACCATTTATTGTTGCTCCGTCACCAATAACTGATAGTGTTCCAATTATATTATAGTTTTGAATTGATGACCAATTACTAGGCGGTACTCTCATTATATTAAAACCATTAATAATAATTGTTTCAGTTACGATAAGTTCTCTAATAATTGATACGTTTACTCTAATTGTTCCAGCAATCACACCTGTTGTTGCTCTGGTACCGTTAACAATATACTGTTCAAAATTAGAATAAAAAAATGGTGGTGCAGGTGGGTTAATATTACCTATAATATAATATAATCGATTTTTTTTATCTGTTATTTTTTTCCCGTTTGGTGTATTAAATGGGATTCCATTTAAATCTGTTATTTTATCACCGTTTTGAATTAAAAATGATATTTTATCGGAAACTAAATCAATAACTTTTAAAATCATAAATATGTATATGATGTTCTGTTATCCCAAATGAAATTATATGCTAATGATCCATTAACATATCCTATTGTTGTAATACCAGAAATTGTTTCTAATTTTTTTATTCTCCAAACAGGATTTGATGTTGAACTACCTCTCTTTGCAAATCCAATATATATAACGTTTTCAGTTGATTCATCTATAATATTTGGTGTTTCATCTGTAACAGGCATTATCATTCTACCAAAAGTATCTTTATTTGATTCCATATATTTTATTTAAATATAAATACAAAAAAAAGATTTTTATACATTATAAAAACCTTCTTTTATTAATTCATATTGTTTATTTTTTAAATATTCTTCATTAATACTATCAATTTTTTTCTTTTCATGATAGTATCTAAAAATTATAAATAATATTATAATTATTACAAAAATTAATAATCTTATATTATATTTCATATAATTTCAACCAAAATCTCTTTTCAAAATTAGAAATATATTCTTTTTTATAATTAAATATTGCTAATAAAAATAATTTTGAATTTTATTTTAGGTAGTTTTTTATATCTCTGAACATTGGGCTAAAATTATCAATATATAATTGTTTATCAAAGAAATATTGTTCTTGTTTATATTTATTAAACATTGTGCTTTTAGTTGAATAAGAGAATTTAATGTTTGCAAATCTATCACATAATTTTGTAAAAATTGCAATATAATTTGCTTTGATACCGCTATAGTACATATTATTTGCTCTTTCTTTTCTTGTTTTTCCCTTTTCGTTTGTAAGGCAATAAACAACCTCAGCAACCTCAATTCCAAATATTTTAACGATATCATTATATGTTAATCTAGCGTCTTCAATAAGATCGTGTGCAAAACATGCTAATATCGCATATGACCTGTATTTTGGTTTTAATAGATAAATATAATCTCTTGCTACAAAATATACCATAAGAAGATGTGCATAATATGGTAAATTATTACCATATTTTTGATTTACCTTTTTATGTAATCTACCTGCTGTTACAAGACCAAATATCATTGGTTCATGTATTCTCAAATATCTTTTCCCTATATCAATTGTATTATTAAAACTTAGTTTATAATTAGTGTGATTTAAATAAATAAAGTATAGTAAATATAAATAATATTTTAATAATGTTTTGTAGTATATTATATAATATTTCATTTCTTTAGTGTTTCTGAAAGTTCCTGTAAGAAATTTGTTTCACGTTCTAGAATAGTTCTTTCAATATTATCTGAAACCGTTTGAATTTTATTTTCAATAAGAATTTTAATGATATCAGAAAAATTATTTGTTAAATATGTCGTATATATTTTATTTGTATTAGTCAATTTAAATTCAATACCGTTTTTTATAATATTAATTTTTTTATCTTCATTTTCAATAAAAAACCTTGATGTAACAGAACAATGATAAATTTTTGTTGTTTTATCTTCAAGAAGATTATTAATAATATTTTTTATATGTGTTTCATTAATATCAGTTTGATATGCAAATTTTTCTTTAATTTTTAATTTTAAATCTTTAAATGTGTTGAAAATCTGATTCATTTTTTTGATAGTTTGTCGTAAATATTATTAATTTGATTGTTTAAGTTTTTATTATCATTTGATACTATTGTATAGTAGTAAGCATCGTGATAATACGAATCATTATCAATATCTTGCTTTGTCTTATGTATATAAAAATCATATTCATCAAACATAACCCAAAATAATGTATGAAATTTGGTAACAACATTCATTTCTATATTTATATCACTTTCAATATAATATAAAAGATCAATTAGATTATAAAGTTTATATGTGTTCATTTCATAATATTATACGCTATAGATAAAAAAAGGTTTAAAAAAAGGGGCTTTTGGCCCCATTTTTTTACATAAGAAGTGCTTTAAGGTCTTCAATGCTCTTACTTTTGAGATCAGTTTCCTGTTTTTCTGCAATAAGAGCAAGTATTTTTTCGTTATGTGCTTTTTTATCAGCTTTAGATTTCAATTCATCCTTTTCTTTTTTAACTGTCACATAAATATCCTTAAGAATTTCAAATTTTAATTCATTCTCGGGATCAGAAACACTTTTCTCATTCAAAAATGACAACAATTCGTTTTCTTCTGTTTGTTGTTTTTGATTTTTCATAAGAACACTTCCAACCGATCTAAGAGTGTTTTCAATATCTCTCAATGATAGTGTCCATAATTGTTGAACCTGTAGCGAACCCTTTGGGGTGTCAAATCTAAGGTCTAATCTTGTTGCTTTTTTGTAATCTGCCATATTTATTAAAATTTAAGTTTAATTGTTCTTTTAAATGTTCCACCTAATTTAACTATTAGTTCGTTCTTAACTGTTGCGTTGAAACCTAAACCTGATAGTGTGTTTTTTTCTGATGTTGCTCTACTAACTTGACTTAATACTTCAAGTACCTTTCTATGCTCTGCTAATTCTGGAATTAGATTTTCTGCATGGAATGTTGCAATATCTGTATCTGGTGTACATTTATCCAACATAAAGAAGTAAAATTTGTTTCCAACTTTATTATCATCCCAATGATTAGGACTCAAACATACCAAATTAACTTTATGGAAATTATTTGTATCTAGACCATATATTTTTTTAGACATTGTTGTTTCAGGTAAATGATGTTCTATAGTTATATCACCATTTTTACCTACTATAATAGTTGCGACATCTATAATTTCTTTATAACCAACAGGTTTGTTATAATTATATTGGTATACATCACCTTCTATTTCAATCTCAGCTTTAAAACCTTGACTGTTAGATGGATTAAAACCATTAACGTAATATCTATATTTTCCTGCTTGCAATTTACTTTTTGTATGATGTGCAATATTTTCAACGGCAAGTTTACCGCTAGGATTAATAATATCAACATCAAGATTACCACTTGAAGATGTTAACATATTACCCCTATCTTTTCTATATGGTGTATCATAGCCAATTTTAATATTATTTGGTTCAACACACCAAGCATCAAGATCACTATTATCTTTGCCAGTTTCATTCCACATAATTGAGAATCTTAGAACACCGTCAACTTTTCCACCTTTTTCTTTAACGTTTTCTTTAATTTCACTATGTCCCGCAATATTTCCATTAAATGTCCAACTATAATTATTAGACCATTTGAAAATTGGTTTAGAATCTTTAACCTTTGATGTTGTTAATGATACTAAATTCTTTTCAAGGTTTGATGTTAAATATGCTTCAACAGAAGTACAGTTAGGTAAGATATCTTTCATGAATTTATCAATACTAACTTCTTCAATATTATTGAATTCAGATTTTTTATGTCTGGTAGATACAGTTTTTACTTGATCAAATATTGTTACATTAGTATTAACATTTGTATCAACATTTATATGAAGAATTTCACTTGCTTTAATATCACTAAGTTTTGCAAGTCTTCTATCAAATGATTCAACATAACCATTTTCAACCACAAACTTTTCTGCATCCTTTTTTTGCTTTTCAGTAATAGGTGATTTGGCTTTCATATAGTTAACAGGGTCAACTCTAAAATTCCAATCTCTACAAGCTTTATTCAATTCAACACCTTCCGACAAATCAGTACATAGTTGACCAATTAGTTCATTTTTAAAACCAGCATATTTAAATTTATATGACTTAACCCAACACCAATTATCTTTTTCAGTTGAAGCTAATTTATCATAAACCTTTTTTAATGGAATCATTGCTTCAATTTTTTCAAGATGTGTTCTACCATCAAGTAAACTACCTTGTAAAATTAAATCTTTAACCAATAAAAACGTGTCTAATGAAATTTCATCTAATGCACGTTTAAATACGTTTTTAGCATCTCTATAACCAGACATGATCTTAGCGATAGAATCACCAGTCATATCAACGTACTGCTTTGGTAAATCCAAAAACAAGTGGTTAAATGTGTAAACTCTACCTACCTCAACAGTATTAGGGTATATTTTAGCCTCAGTTTCCGTATAAATTTTTCTATTAACCTCAAGACCTAATTTAAACGTTTTATTAGTTTTTTTGCATGATTCATATGGTAATGAATTTAATTCATCAAATGTTTCAAAAAAGATATTAACAATATTGCTTTTTTTCAACTCAGATGAAATATGTTTCACAACATCAGAATATTCATCACATTCAATATCAAACATTGTCTCAATTCGATTATTTTCATTAATTGAAACTATATTACCATATCTTCTTAGAAAATTATTACAGTGATTACAATTATGGGTTGATGATGAACTATCTCTAAAAATTGTATCTCTTTCTTTTATTTTAGAAATATACATATCCCATATTTTATCACCAGTAATTGATGATCTAAATAAAACACCTCTTGAGGCCATTTTATTAAATTGCTCTTGCAACTTAATTTGTAGATTTTGTATCATTTTATTATTAATTTAATTATTCAACTCCAAAACCATATCTATCAATATATTCATCAGTAGTTGGTTTTCTTTTACGTTAAAATGTTCATTTTCATAGGGTTAATCATCCCAATCAATTATATTACAACTTTTATCTGACGACTCTCTAAAGAAATAGTTAAATTTTTAATTATCATCTTCATCAAGATACATATATTTGAATATTTGGATGTAAATATAAATCTATTTTTGATAATCTTTTATAAAATCATAAAAATTCTCCAAATTTAATTTAAATTCTTGACCTTCAACAAATGCCGATAAGCCATTTTCACCCAAATAATTATCATATACGAACCAATCGACCCATTCAACACCATATTCATTAAAATGTGATTTTATAATAATATCAAACATTTTATCAAAATTATCTTCTAGTGTATATTTACCATTACAAAAATCAAAACCTATATTATATAGTTCTGTGAACATATCAATAGATTTTTTTCTATGTGTTAGTAATTCATTGAAATCTTCTTTATTTATCATTATAATAATAATTTAAAAATCTTATATTGCTTCAACAACAGCCGTTTTATTATCACACTTTACTAATATATGTAATGAATTTTTAAATATTTTATTCATTGTTTCTGTTCGTTATACCAGTTGAGGAATTATTTATACTTGAAAATGAATCCATTAGCTTGCTTCAATCTATTTTTTAAAACACCAATGATGTTTGATTTAGCAACACCTATTGATTCTGAACAAACATTTATACCTTCCCACTCTTTAATAAATTGTCCATTTAAGTCATATTGAACGATTGGTTTAGACAATCTATTTTTTGCACCTTTGTTTCCAAGATTAGGACTCCAATTCTTTCTCATTTTTCTAATGTTTTCTAAATGTTTATCAGAAAGAGGTTTTCCTTTCTTTGCTAGAGACATTTTTAACTTAGATTCTTCTGACATTTTGTGTCCCAGTGTGGTACTTGCAGTAGGTGAAATATTATATCCGTTTGAATCTAGATAAGGCTTCAATAAATCTAAGTAGTACTGTTCTTTTAAAATTATACCATCTTCATTGCCTAGTTTTTCAACTATTGAAAATTGGAATACTTCTTCTCCATGTTTATTCCATGAATTCTGAAGTTTAATAGAGTGGTGTCTATTATTTCTCAAAAGATAAATATGACACCACATTCTATTCCAATAATTTTCTGCACTTCCAATGTAAATTTTTCCAGTTTTAGTGTTTAAAATTTGATAAATCACTCTGTATTTTATCTTTTTCTTATTCATACTATAAAAGTATGAATATTATACCAATTAAAAAATAAATTACTTACTTTCTAAATTGGTATAATAAAACTGAAGAAATTGCCAAATTGCTAGTATCACTGCTTCTTTTGTATTATTAACATCATTTTCATGTTTATAATATTTACCATTATCCGTATGACCAATAGATATGCTTCCATAATAGTCTCCGTTTTCATAACCAATAATAACAGAACAATTTGTTATTTCAAATTTTGTAACCATTGTAGTTCCGATACCTGAACCTTTAGTTTCTTTTAATGTTTTTATCTTCTCAACCACTTCCATTATCCAATTCCTATCTTCATGAAAATGCATTTCATCTAAGTACCAGTTACTAACTCCATCAGGTGATTCTTTCCAATACCTGATACCAAAATCATCATCAGACATTTCCCACTCAAGAAACTTAGCACATAGCTTATTGTATTCTTGTTCATTGTAAGGTTTCAAGTCCATACCAATTCTTTTATAATCCCCTGTTGTTTTTTTTCTGAGTTGGTGAAAAGTTTAAAGCCTGAAATTTTACTTGATCCTGATTCATCAAAATATGGAACTTCAACTTCTTCACTCTCCATCACCACCCACTTAGGGTATTTTTGGAGGGATTGGATAAACTTATCTATTTCTTTATCTGGAATAGGTTCAAATGATTCAACATCACATAAATCTTGACCAAATTGAATAGCTTTCCTCAAATCTTCGTCAGTGTGTTTTGCTTGGTTGGATTTGTACCCATCTATAAATGAAGGAGGATAAGCAATTTTACCTTGTTTTTCCATTTTATCAAACCATAGATTGGCTTTTTGAAATATTACAATTTCCCTCCATTCAAATACAGGAACACCTTCAAGATTGAGTTCTTTTTCTGCGAATAGTATCTTAGGAGCATCTGCAAATACCCAGCTTGTATGTGACCAATAGCGACTTAATTCACCATTTTCCAAGAACCAATCACTTTTTGATTTTCCAGTCTCATCAATAAGTACTCCAAACCCATTGACTAATTCAAATTTTAATTTCATAATATTCTCAAGATTTTGATTTTACTATCTACAAACTTTGGTGTGATGTTTCCAGTTCCAGCAGCATAACCTAATTTAACTTCCATTTCTACTTCTACTTCCCATGTGGTTTTTACTAAAGATTGAGCAAATTGATTAAAAGTTAGATCAGTTTCTTTTTTGTATTTTGGGTGCTCTTTATCAAATCCATTATTATAACACCAATCTTTTGCCCATTTTTGTATCTGTCCATATTCAAAGGCTTTTTCCATATTCTCTAAAGTAAAACTTCTATCTGATAGAAGTTTTTGTGCAACGGAAAATCCTATTTCAAAACCTACTTTTTCACCTAAAGTTCTTTCTTTACTTTGTTCTAATTTAGGAAATAATTCTTTATACAGTTTTTCAAGATCAAAATATTTAATTTTTTTCTGTTCTTCTTCTGATAAATCAGAAAAATCTATTTGGTCTTGTTGAGCTATTACTTTTCTTTCAATTTCATAAATAGGATTAGTAGTGGGTATATGAATATACACACCAGTCATTTCATGATAACCTTTTGAATATCTATCTTCACCTTCTTTTTTTAAATCTACTTTGGTATATTCCTTAGCAATATTAGGATTATAAACTTTATCTCCTTTTATTAAAGGTTTTTCATCAGAAGTAACAATAAATCCTTCTGGTATTTTATGTAGTGTGTATATTGGTTTAATTTTCATCTTCTAATTGTTTTAGTTGTTCTTCCAGTTCTTGAATTCGATACATTATACCACTACCATTATCATTTGCAAGTAATAAACCGTCTATTTTAGCATTAATTATTTGAGCTTGCACCCACTTGCTATTTGCTCCTTCAATAAACCCATCTGTATAAGCATCTAAAATATCTTGACGAGAAACTTGATTCAAATCAAATCTCCCATTATCCATATTTGTACAGAATGTATTCCACCAAAATTTTAATTCTCTTTTAGCTTCTTGTTCAATCGTTTTCATCCTCTAATTGTCTAAGTTGTTGTTCAAGTTGAACTAATTTATCTTTCCAAATAGAACTTGCCATTGAAAATTGAAAAGTATCTCTAAAGTATAATAATAATTCAATCTGAGATTTAATCTTCTCAGATTCCATATTTTTTGCGGAGATAGTAATATATTTTACCATTTGATGATAACGATCTATATTTGGTGCATTGATATCTTCAGATTGTTGATATCCATAATGAAATACTGATTGTAGAAATAAATCTAAAGCTGTATAATCTCTTTCTTTAAAGTATTCAATCCACTCACCACTAAATCTTTCTTTAATATTTGGAAATGTTGCTAGAACACTAGAAGTTTCAATATCCAATCCTTTCCAATCAATTGATTTTAATTTTGTGGATTTCATCTTTTTATACAATTCTTCACTAAATAACATTTTCATCAATTGATGAGAGTTTTTTAGGTATTCACTATAACTATTTTTCATCTTCTAATTGTTTTAGTTGTTTTTCAAGTTGTTTAAATTTATTCTTTAAGAACCAATCTAAAGTTTCTTTTTCTGATGAATCTATTTTTTGTAAAAGAAACATCTGGGCCTTAATCTTCTCAGCTTGTACATATTTACTATTTGCTCCAAATTTGACAGCGTTAACTAAATAAGATTTGTAAGTATTATTCTTAGTTAGTGTGTTAGCATACTCCCTAGCTTCTTGTTCTAATAAATTCATATTAATTTGATTTATATAATGTTAAAAATATTGTAATAATTAAACTTACAACAAAAATTTTAAGAATAATATCTAATAAGGCTTCACTTATTTTTCTATCTTCGGTATTACTTTCAACAATTCCCATTCCTGCAACAAACATTCCAAAAATATTACATAAAATTGCAATGCTCAAAGAAATGAAATAAATTATATTTAATATGTTCATATTTTAAAGTTAAATGCTTCATTATTTAATTCATTTACAGTAAAATTTACTTTTAAACAAACAACATCTTTTATGTATAATCTTGTCCAAGAAGTTTTTACTAATAATATAGTATCACCAAATATCATATCAGGTAAATATATTTGACCATCTTCAGATAATATTTTTCCATTTTCCATAATATACGATACCTTCTAAAATTTGTTTTACCACATTGATATTTTTGTGAATAGTACCACCTTTTTTTGATCCTTTAGGAAAGTATTGATAACCGTCTTTAACTTTTTTAATTGTACCAATAATTTTATTTTGTAATTTAACGGTAACATTTGTTTTTTCGATATATTGTATCATATTATTTTTCTTCAAGATAACGGTATAATGTTCTTTTTGATACTTTTAGTAGGTTTGCTGCTTGTTTAATACTGTCAGTCATTGCAATTGCAAGATCAAAACGATATTCTTTACTTGTCAGCAATTTCATTGGATCGCAATCAGATAATAAATCTGATTTTAATCTTCTTTTTTCTTCAATTAGTTCTTTAATTTTAGCTTCATGATCTCTAATTTCGTTGTCAATTTTTGTAATATCTTCTAACATTTTTTTATTTCTTTCTTTGTTTTCTAATTTTTTTTACAAGTTCTTTTGCTTTAAATTCATCTGATAATATTTCTTTTACTCTATCAGATACAATACCCCTATCAGTATCCCAAAATGTTATTTTACGTTTTGTTTTATCTTTCATATTGATATATGTGTTGATGCTTCCATAGCCTCTTCTTCAACATTTTTCATAATGTTTAAAAAATTCTTGAATTGATAAAATATTATCTAAATCTTCTTGGGTATAACTATTCATTTTCTTTTGGGTATTTTAAATCTGTTGCAATAAAACAACAATTTGTTTTTATAATATGAAGTTTTTTCATATTATATAATTAAAGTACTTCAATTTTTGTTTTAAAATTTCGTAATAACCCATCTTTTTTATCTTTTTAAAATTTGATTTTCAGTTAGTTACAAACTATTACATTTATATGATAGTTATATGCTATGCCTGACGAAGCTCTTTCATAATATCCGCAGCAAGACAAGCAACGCTGTTTAGACTTGGTTTTGGTTCAATATCTTGGCTCAACTTACTACCTAAGTAGTCTAAAACAGCTTTACACAATTCCATTGTACGTTCAGGTGGCACAGCATATAACAAGCGGTTAGCGTCATTGCCGTTTTCGTTGTTTGTTGAAGTTTTGTTTTCCATATAAAATTTAGTTTTAAGTGAAAGTTTTGTGTTACAAAGTCGGCAACGAGAATATAGCCGTAACCCGTTAGTGGTAATACCCCAAAAACCAATTCCAATGCTGTGGTTTCCACAATCGACAATCCCCTTTGTCTTCGTTTAGTGATGGAGGAAATTTTGACACACCATTAACCAAACTGTTTACATGATTTCTGTGGTTATCATACCATTTTAACGCCTTATCTATTTGTTCGGGTGTCAAAATTTCCTCTGGATGAGGGGTACTACCACTAACAGCAGGTATAACCAATAAAGGTTTCCTACTAAATATTGACTTAATCTTTTCTATTAACTTTTTCATGTGTTTGAAATTTATCTTTATTAATCCTTTACTGGTCATACCTGCAAAACGTTATATTCAATATTTTAAAATTCAACACCCAATCCTAATAAATACATAAATTCATCAGGATAAAACATATCAAAAGAAACTGAAAAACGATAGTCTGACCATTTATCAGATTTTACGATAAAAGAAACTCCATTGAAATATCTAAATGTATCATCCTCAATAGTTATTTCAGTGAAATCTTTGTTTTCGTGTTTCAATCTTAATTTACACAATTCTATAAAGTTTTCTTGTTTTAAGTTTTTCAGTTTCATATCTTTTCGATTAATTTTAAAATACTAAATATAACAACAAATATAAGAAATAAATTTTGAAATTAAAAATTTTTCAAAGGTAAAATTTACTTCTCATATTTGCAACCGCTACCTTTCGTGTGGATAAGGAACATATCTAAAATCTCTAATTGACGAATGATAAAGATTTTGAACTTCACCTTTTAATGGATGATAAAACTTACCCGATTCATTTGCGGTATAACAAAATGTGCTATCTAATATATTGCCACCATCTCTATTACAAGCACCTCCACCAAAATAATATCTTGTTCCACCAATACTTTCGTGCAATGTTTCTTTAACACCAATTACAAAAACATTACCAGTACAACCAATAATAATATCTCCAACATTAGGATTCCATTTTTTCTGTATTTCATCATTAAAAATACATTCAAGTAAATAATCTTTACTTAATCCTTTGAATATATTAGGTAAGTAAAATTCTAAATCTTCTTTTTTAAATTCTTTCATTTTATTATTTTTATTGTTAATAATCCGTACTGGTACTAACAGCGTATATAAGAAATGGCACATAAACATTTGTGCTAAATTTCAACATTCTACAAGTGCCACTTCTCATATACGCAGAACGTTATGTGGCATTGCCATCCACACACATCAACTTCTCGATATTATCACCAGCAATTCGTGAAAATCTTTCGGCTAAATCCCAAATTTCTTGTTCAGTTTTATAAGATTGGTGTGAAGCCCAAGTCGTAGGTTCGGTATCAAGCAACCAAGCATAATTACTTTGCCGTAATGATTCCTCAAAAGCATCTTGTAAAATTTCACGAATTGCTTTCATTTGTTTTTTACTCAACTTTTGTTTAGGCAACGACCGCATAACATGCAGTTTTGTGTCATGCTGGCCTTCGGATTGTTTATTAAGCTTTGTACTCATATCAACTCTTGTTTAAATGTTAAGTGTTTGGTTTTCAAATACCAGCACGAACTCAAAGCTGGCGGGACGTTATGCTCCATTTTGTTTTTGCCCACACACAACGTAGAATTTATGAATATGTTCGGTTATTGGTATTGTCAATTCTCTCGTCAATCTGTAGAATGTTATCGGCAACCCTAACGGACACCATCGTATTTGAATTTTATCAATTCATCATTGAAACTGTATTGACCTTTGATTATATTCATTTTTATCTTTCATATGTACCAATTAAATATTTAAATCTGTTGCAATAAAACAACAATCGGTTTTTATTATGTATTATATGCACAAATAAAAAAAAGGTTTAAAACCTCTTTTTATTTCAAAGATTAAATTATATCAACTTTATAAACACTATTTTCTGTTTTTAATAACATAGTTTCTTCATCAAAATCAACAACTTTAGATGTCCATGCACTTGTTACATGATAACCATTGATTATTTGATATAAATATAATTGCTCTCCAATATTAAAATCGATAACCAAACCATGTAAAACATAACCCAAATCAATACCATTAGGATGATTACCTTCTGTATAGTCAACAACTTTTGTTAAATATATATATTTATTCTGTATCATTGTTTTATTTTTTTTTGTAATTTAGTATGTATATTTTTTAACCATTTTGTTGTTTCATGTTCTTTCTTTTCTATAAAATACCAAGGCTCTGAACACATTTCTTCAAAATCCTTCATAGCACATTCAGAATCAAACCGATCTTTAATTAATACAAAATCTGGAAACAAATACATATATAATCTAAAACTATCAATAAAAATTGTTTCCGATTTATATAATTCACATAGACTTTGAAATCTATTTATACAATCTCTAAGATTCTTTTGAAAATTTTGATGTTTATACCAAGGTAAATTAAGTTCTTCTCTTATAAATTTTCTCAATGAAGTAAAGGTTTTTTTTACATCAAAGCAAAATAATGATTTTTCTCTAAGTAAACAATTTGCAAAATAATCATTATTAATCCTTTTTATAAAATCAGATAAATCAGAATCTTTTCCCATTGCACCCCAATAGTAATTAAAATAACCATACTTAGGATCGGAAATAATTATCTCACCTTTACTTAGTTCATGATCAATAAATATAATCCTGGTATCGCCAATATTATGAATAGACTCTTTCATCAATATATTTAATTATTTCTACATATTTATTAAAATCAATTATATATGTATTTAAATATTCATCAAAATATCTGAATCTATCAAATTCATTAATATTTTCTCTATAATCAATTTGACAATAATGTTTTGCAGTAAATTCATCCAAAGCAAATTCATTTATAAGATCAAATCCATTCCATTTATTAGCAGATTTAATTAATTTCCATCTAACATTTGGTTCAATAATATTTGCAATATCATGAAGATGTTTTTCACTTAGATTACTAAGTATATCTGTAAATTTATTCATTATTAGTTAGAGTTTTATTATGTAAATCAACAATATATTTAACAAAAGTTTTTGACATTGCACCAGCAGTTAACATATATATTTCATTATCATCTTTATCGTATAGTTCTTCTTCTGGAGCTATCATTGCACACCAACATTCACCATGAGATGATGTACACTCAACTACTTTCCATCTAACAGTTTTTGCATATTCTAATGCATCTAAATAACTTAAATTAACTTTCATTTATTCATCATTAGTTTCATAATTATTTTCAATATAGATAATGTACATATCCAAATCGGTCATATTGAAATAATCAACATCATTTTCATTAAACCAATTAATAATTGTTTGAAAATTAATTTGTGCAACTTCTTTCAATACAGGAATTGCATTTCTAAATCTTTCAGCGTTCATATTTTTTCTTTATTATACGACATATTTTAATGTATTGTTTTGTTTTTCAACACATTTTAGTAATTGATCTAAACAATTTATTCTTCCCTCCAAAATATTATTTGAATAACCTGAATAACCTTTTGCAGTTCCAGTTTTATCTGCAAGTATAATAATTCTCCAATAAATATTATCATCTCTTATAATGATATAAGATGAATATTTTTTTGTTACGAACCAATCAAAAGCATCTTGCCATAACGGCGCTGTAACCCAAGAGGAATTATCATTAATAAAATTAAGTTTTTTATTAAAAACTTCGTATCTAACTTCATTTAAATCATTAAGATAAACACCTAAACATTCTTCTTTAAAACCAATATTTTTTAATCTTAATGCTATATGGTATGGTACAAATTTATTGTTCATATTATTAAATTCATTGCCATTTCTTTCAATTCAAATAGTCTTGAAAGAGTATCAGTTTCATTTTTATCATATCTTATCTCAATAAATCTAGGATGCGATAGAGCATATGTTTCATTTGTTTTTGATTTAGTAATATCATTAAATTTAACTGTCATAACCTTACCAATAAGTTCATTTCTCATATTATTAAATTTAATTAATTCTTCATCTGTAAAACCTGAACATTGTCCCATTACCGTACCTTCGTCATTTGTATAAGATATCGCCCCAAAGGTTTCTTCTCTTTTAGTACCTTTTGTACCTTCTACAAACCCTGTTATTCTTACCTCAGCATCAATTTCTAGTTTTAGTTTCAATTGTGTCGGTGAAGTATGATCTTTAAATATATTATCTAAATCTTTTAATACACCACCTTCAAAACCACTATTCATCCAATCACTAGTAATTTCTAATGCTTCATTTATATTTGAAACAAATTTATATTCAATTTTTTGAAAATACTCTGAGTTAATATTTTCAAAAGTACTAATTAAATTATTAAACCTTGATTTATAATTTTGTCTTGATATATCTTTATTAATATGTTTTGCATCAAGATATTCATCTAAGCTAATCATATCCCAACATTGCATAATTATTTTATCATGGGGAGGATTATCTGAATTTATTAGTCCATTTGATTCTTGTCTTGATAATGTTTCTTTTACAATAAGTTCACCAACATATACATTTTTATCAGGTAAATTTAATGCTATATTTTTTAATACTGGAAATTCACGTTCCTCACCTGATCTACTAATAAATGTAATATCATCACCATTTTTAATAAGATATTGAAACATACCATCAGCTTTTAACTGAACAATTGCTGGAAAATTAATCTTTGATGCTGTTTTATTAGAATAAACACCACATCTCATATATGGTGGCTTAGTAATTAGTCCACTAAACACCTTATTAATCTGTGATTTACCTAAATTAATCTTTAAATCTCTACCAATTACTCTTTCAATTACATATGCATCATCTAAATCTAAATTTGATAATACATATTTTAAAGCGTTTATTGCTGAGTGACCTGTTAATTCTCTTGTATTTAATTTATTCTCAAGAAAATCTAAAGCATCTAATAATGTTAAAGTTTCTGATTCATTATTATATTCAGGAATTTTATTAATACCATATGTAAATTTCACTTTATCATATGTCATTAATAATACTCTTTTAAATAAATCATTTGATTTATATTTTTCAAGAACAGATAGTTTATATTTACTACCATTCTCTACATTAAGTTCTTTTAAAATATTATATACCATTTCTTGTTTTTAAAATATTAATAAGGTGTTTAATTACAATTGGATTCATTTGATCTCTTGTACCAGCCCCTAAATCTTCTGTATAATGTGGTTTTGGTTTACCAACTTCCCATATAAAAACACGATAACAAATAAATTTATCTGTAACATAATCATCATTCTCCCAACCATCTATTTGCCATTCAACATATAAACCATGTTCTTTTTCAAACCAATCGTATACTTGTAGCCATAATGGTGCTTCGTAATAATCCCAACAAATTTCATCAATATATTCATCAAATGAATATTCTTTATTAGAATAAAGATTATAATATGAATATGGTTTAAAATCAGTAAAACATAATGATTTTAATTCATATACATACTCTAGTGGAACAAATAAATTATTCATTGTTATTTTCAATTAATTTTTGTTGCTCTTCAAATAAAACCTTTAATCCTGTTTGAGTAATTTTGTTTACAATAGATGCTTCAATATTATTTTTTGCATCATTAACAACATCATCCATAGCATCCTGAAAACGTTCTAAAAAGAAAGGTATATTACTTGTAACTTCGGTAACAACATGATCAATAATTTGTGATAATTGATATTGATCTTCTTTTGATAATGTTTTTTTCTTAATTAAAATATCTGCATCAAGTTTAGATTTTTTTAAATTTTTATTAAACTCTAGCATTCTTTCTTTAAACTTTCTATGTATATTATCTTTTCTTGTTTCACTTGTTGGAAGTGAATCAATTTTTTTATTATTATACATTTCTAATGTAATTGGAACACCAGAACCATAATTCATGCTAGTAATCAACTCTGCAAATTGTGCTTGAGTCATTCTACCTCTAAAAATTTTTTTCATAGGAAAATATGTTACAGAACTTAAATCAGTATATTTTTTAGCACAATCAATTTCTAAATTAATATAATTATCGTGCCTGATTTCCGATCCAAAAAAATCCTCACCATTACTATTAATTCTTGAAAATCGAATCAAGCCAAATGATTCATGTTCTTCCTTTTCTTCTTCATTATATACACCCATCTTGTTTATATTTTACTGATTTTCCTTTAAATTTCAATTTAATTTTATGTGATTTAAAAGTGTTTTTAAACACTCTTCTCTTTCTTTTAATGTTATATTTGTATCATCATTAATAAACATAGCATCTTGTGATAATATTGTATTATGTGTATACCTATCTTTATTAAATGTTAATATATTATCTTTTGCATTTGAGTATGATATATCAGCAGGTTCACCAACTTCTAAAAGAGTTTTATTATTATATTTTAATTGTTTAGCTATTTGGCCTAAACAACACATAAAACCCTTATCATTTAATAGATATGTATCACCATTACCGATAGCATATTTACCGTCTAGTCCACAACGCCATGTACTTCTATCAATAGTAAATTCTAATACTTTACTTTGTTCCATGCATTCTCTTTTTTATTTTCCAATTTGCATTTTTTTCCCAATCACCTGCCATTATACTGCCATATGGAATAATTTCATCAACAACATATCCTAGATTAAATTTTTCCATTTGTGATCTAACAGTATTTGCATCTTTATAGGCTGAAGGTAATTCGGAGATATCAATATTACCAGAAAAAAATCTTATATCCAAATCTTTTGTTTCATTGTTAAAAATTTCTAGATCAGTAATACCTGTAAATTTCTTTTTATGTTGTGTTCTACTCAAATTTCTACCAGCCCCGTGTGGTGCAAACCCAAGATTATTATCAGTAATATCACCTTTAACAACCAATACTGGTTGCGACATGTTTAATGGTATTAATCTTAATTGATTTGTTGAATCAGGTACAAATTTATCACTTAAAGGTGTTGCACCTTTAGCATGGTAAAATAAATTTTCATCTTTAAACACAAAATTATGTTCATTCCAAAATCTATCAACAATATCAATACCACATAATTCAACAGTTTTTTTATGAATAACTGTATGATTTATTTTTGTCCATTCTCTAACTATTTGTAATGCATCCCAATAAGCTAAACCATCGTTTGTATTATATGGTATCCATGCATTTACTTTTAAACTCTCAGGTGAAATTTCTTTTCTATATCTTTCAGCAACCTCTAAACCTTTTTTATATAAATTAGCACCAAACCCTCTACTACCATGATGTGTTACAATATATGTTTCACCTGTGTTTTTTGATTTTCCAACAAACAAAAAGTGATTTCCATCGCCTTGTGTACCTAAATGATTTTTCGCATAGTTCAAGCTTTTTTCGTCAGAAATAAAACTATTTGATTTAATTTTATTTACTAATTCAACAGGTAAACTAAACATCCTATCATTTCTTCCACCACCTCCAAAATGTGTGATAGAATGAGCATTATCTAATACAATTTTTGGATCAATAAAACCCAAATTGGTTGCCATAACAGAACAACAAATATCGGCTGAATGCATTGCAGGGTGTATTGCATTATCAGTTACAACAACACCACCAACAGGAATTTGACCATAACCAGTAGGACATGCATCAGGCATAATAGCACCTTTAATAACCGTAGGTGTTTTCATAACAATACTCATGTTATCATATACCGATTTAAAATTCTCAACTTCATCATCGGTTTCAACATCAATATTTATGTGAAAATCAATTGGTGTTTCAAATGGTTTAACGATAACAGGCTCTAATGAATTATAATATGAAATAATTTCTTCATTAGATAAATTATTTTCATTACAATAATTAATTATTTTATTAAAATTTTTGTTTGGCTTTAGCCCTAGATTAACCAAATCTTTACCTGTAATCATTTTAAGTTTTGTTTATAAAATATTATACGCAAAAATACAAAAATGGTTTAGAACAGAAAGCCAATTCTCCAATTAAAAATTGTTATTCCTTTGGAATACCGTTCAACGAAACTTACGAAAATCTATGTAAGCCCCGTTTTCCTAATTCATCGACTGCGTAACCGCTAGTCTCCAAAGGCGTTAATTTCCCATTACGGATGGGTATTTTATCTTCATATAACTTTATCCCTTCATTTCTTATGTTGATTGCTGCGTTGATATCTCTATCATGAACAACTCCACAATCTTCACAAATCCATTCTCTATCGGATAAAGTTAATTCTTTATTCTTAAAACCACAACTACTACATAATTTACTTGATGGAAAGTACCTATCAATCTGTACGATATCCCTACCATACCATTCTGCTTTATATTGTAGTAAAGTTTTGAATTTATGTAAACTTAATTCTTGAATACTTTTTGCTAATTTATGATTTTGTAACATACCTTTTACATTTAAGTCTTCCATACAGATAACTTGGTTTTCGTTTATCAGTTTATTGGTAACTTCATGTAAGTAATTTTCTTTTATGTTGTTTAACTTTTCATAAAATTTAGCTAATTTAATTCTACATTTTGTTTTATTCTTTGATTTGTTTTGTTTTTTACTTAATCTTCTTTGTAATTTCTTTATCTTTCTTCCGTTATTTCTTATTGTTTTTAAATTTTCATATCTATTTGTATTTGAATCTACAATAAAATCTTTGATTCCTAGATCAATACCAATAAAGTCATTGGTTGGTTTAGGTAATACCGTTTTTGTTGATTCAGGTAAGTCGATTAATATTGAAAGAAAGTAGTTACCTGATTTAGTTTTTGTTAATGTTGCTGATTTAATATTATCTTTATTTTCATTAAGATATATTCTATATTTATCCGAAGTTTTAAACTTAACATTCTTTAATTGAGTAGTTAAAGATAAGTAATTTGATAAATAATTATTTTTTTTACTTATTGCTTCAATAGGAAATCTACAAGATTGTTTGTTATCGTGTTTAGATTTAAACTTAGGAAATCCGTTTCCATTAACAAAAAATCTTTTATAAGAATCCAGTAAGTTAATTACAGATTGTTTTAGAACTTTAGTATTATGTTCATTTAACCATTGATAATCTTGATTTTTAGTTAATTCCTGATGAAAGTAATTACCTAACTGTTTTAAACCTAAATTTTGTTTATTTTGTGTATATGCTTTAATTTTTTTATCCAAACAATTGTTATAGACGAATCTATAAGAACCTAACAGACTATTGATATAATCTGATTGAGATTTCTTTGGATAAATTCTTAATTTTAAGGCTTTCAACATATTAATATTATAGGGTACTATTAATACCCATATATAAATACTTTATTTTTTGTAAAATTTTTGGAAATTAAAATATATTTTCTAAATTTGTTTATCGGTTAGAATTTCATAAGAAAACATAGATTTTCTTAGAATTTCATTTAACTGTTGTGTACCCTTTAAATAATGACATCATAGCAAAATTAAAATATTCAATACAATTAGGATGTATTTCTGCAATTTTTGAAGCTTTTTTATATGGAAGTTTTTCAATTTCACCCATATAATATGGGCTATCTAAACCACCTGCAAAGTCATTCATAGAATCTTCAGTTTCAAAAAATGAAATTCCATAATGTCCAATAGTTTTAATTATTTGCTTTTTCATATATTAAATAATAAAATTAACAAGAATAATAATATTGTAACTATATTAATATAATCCAATAATTCTGGTTCTCTATCCGAGGGTAGTATATTTCCAACATGTTTACCCATAATTAACTAACGGGTTAATTGTGAAATAATCTTCTCTACCTGTAACACCTTTACCAACAATTCTAAAAAATTGTCTGTTTGAGGATTCTTTTTGATTAACACATTCATGTGGTGTGAATATGCTAATTTTAGCAATTTCACCAGATTTTAATAGTAATCCTGTATGTTCTGGATATTCATTAATATACTCACTTAAATCCCCATCTGAGGTATATCTTTGTTCTAATCTATCCCAAACCCTACAGGTGTCTGATATACTATTACCAATTAAAACCATAGTATTATCATCTAAAATAGTGCTTGCACGACCACCCCAAACATTACTACCACCATTACCACCCCATCTATTATAATCCTTTAGTCTACCAACCTCAATATGAACATTTCTTTTAATACCCTTTGAATTGTATCCACGTTGAGAATTATTAGCTTTAACAAAAGATTCATCTATTGTTAAAAAACCAATCTCACCCTTTTCAAGAAAATTTTGATCAATAACATCTGAATATGTTTTATACTTTTCAGGTAAAGATGAACTATCACCTTGAATAAAAGGCATCATATTACATTTGATACCTGTAAATGTTGGAAATTTAATTTTATTTGTTATCATTTTTTTATTAAGTTTAATGCTTCTTGTAATGAATTCATAAACAAATTAAAATCCTCTAAAGAATAATCATTTTTCATATAATTAATAGACTGACAGTATAATACTACATTTTCAATAGTATAACCTAAACTACTATCTATTCTATCAATAGATACTTGATAAGGATTTTTTTGTCTTGCCGTTAACTTCATTGGTATTTTAGTATAAAAACATAACCCTTTTTGTATTTCCCATAAGTTTTGAATAAATTTGTAATTTATTTCAAAATCTAAATTTCTATTTTTTGCACCTGATTTTATATTACATAATAAAGATTTTAAAGGGAATTCCTCAACAAATTTTTTACTACTAATTCTAGATTGTTTTAACTTTTTATCTTTATTATTTAAATACCATTGTTTTTGGTATTCTTTACTTTTATCTGTTTTAATAAATTCTTTTTGTTTTTGTATTTTTCTATTCCAAGCTTCTTGAGAATACCATTGAATTTTACCGTTAGCTTTATAATGTGAAAATATCATTAATGTTTCAGTATTGATATCTCCTCTTTTATATATTTTATTGTTCATAACTCTATTATTTAAGTTATAAACTTAATAAGCTTTAAAATAAAAAACAAATGTTATAATACTTAATTTATATTATCTATCATAATAATAATGCCTGTAATAAACCTTTCTCAAGAGCATCTTCATATGTACCATTTGAAGCAACATAGCGAGTATCAATATCTAACTGAATGAATGGTGTTATCCCTTCCAATTTTGACCAGTAATTTACGAAACTTAAGCAGTCATGGCAAAGATTTACACCATTCATTTTCAAAGCAGGACGTTTATCGAATGAACAAACGCCACATAACACTGTTTTGCTATCATTGGGGGGGTCTGTACTTAATATGAACAGTTGTACACATATTTCTTTTTTTCATATTATTTATTTCTAAATGATGTTTTTTTATCAAAACCTTTAGATTCAAATCTTAAAAGGTCTTCTGGTTTATTATTAATTTCAGGTTCTTTATATGATAGATAACTAGATAATTCAACAAAAGCATCATGTGGACTAACAATATCTGAGAAATTTAAATCTTCTAATTTAGGATATGGGATATATCTGTCAATTTTTAAAACATCATTAACAATATCATAAATTCTTAACTTCCCAAAATTATTTGAATAAAATGAAATTGGTGTTTCAAATTTTAAATTTTTAGTATATCTAAGCCAAACATAATTATTCTTATGCATAAGATAAGTGTAATTATCAAAAAATTTATGAAAAGAATATTTAGTTTCTTCTTTTTTTATTTCATTATATGAATCTACATCAATATTAAGAAATACAGTACCACAAAACTGAATGTAGAAATACACATTTGGATTATTAAAAGAAGTATTACTTTTATTTCTATTATAAAACGGATTATTATATTCATTGAAAACAAATCCGCTTGTTCTATCTAATACTTTAAGTGGGTCAACACCGTAGATACCTGTTAGGTAGTCGTAATAATCTTTATATTTACTAATAATAAGCATTTTTTTATATTTTTCTTTCTTAAATATTATACGAAAGATACAAAAAAATGTTTTAAAAAATGAAAATTTAAGAAGGGTTTCCCAAGAAAACACAAGTTACGTAGATAAAGATAAATCCAATGTCAAAATTAAAGACCACCTGTTCCACAAAGACAAAGGAAAAAACAAAGACCTATGTTATCGAGTTGCTTTTATAAAGCTTAACCTCTATAACAGTTGAGTTCGATCTCAGTTTTTTATATTTGAACAGGTGCGATAGTTTTTTGCCATTAAAATTGGATGTTTTAATATCTTTTCATAAGAAATATGCTGTATTTTCAGGGAAACCCATTCTAATGTTATGAATACAATGATTCTTTTAAACTAACAAACCTTGAATCCATTACGATTTTAAGTTTAGATAGTTCATTAATTGTATTAATTTTTTCCTTTTCAAAATCGCTTACAGCTTTCTTATAGTCAGCAAGCCATTTATTATATTCTTCGTTATATTTTTGTCTTTTTTCTGTATTTTTTTGTGCAATTTCTTGTACCTTTTCTTTATGTAAAGCAAGTCTTTTCTGATTTTCATCTGAAACCAAATTTTTTACTTTTGCTTTAATATAATTAACTTTTTTCTCATAATCTCTATGTAGATTTGATAAGTTTTTATACAAAGTTTCGTAAAAATCTGATTCATGATGCATATGAATATCAACAGGTGTTTTTTCATCCTTTTTCAATTCAATCCATTCAATTGTAGGTACTTTATATACCTCTGTTCTTAGCTTTTCAAGTGCTGAGTCTTTATGAATAAATTGACCAATATGTGATGCATATGCTTCATCTTCAATATATTGATTATATTCTTCATTTGTTAGTTGACTAAAACCCCAATCATCTTTAACCAGTGTTAAAACTGGGTCGGGTTCAGGTTTTTCAGATACAGGTTGTACAATATTATAAACAAATTCTCTTGATTGCTCAAGTTTAATCAATTCATCTTTTCTTTTCATTGCATCCATAAGATACCCCTGAAAGGAATGTAATAATGATTTTCTCTTAAGAAGTTCTTCAACATTATTAGGCATTTTGTCAGTTGAAAAAATTACCTTTTCTGAACCTGAAATTAATACCGATTTGTTGTATAATCCGACAGATTGTAATTTTTTACTAATATTTTGTGCCTCTTGATTACACAAATTTGAAAGTGACTGTGCATCTGACATGCTTAAACCTTCTTTAGATAAATTTCTGTATGTATTTTCCATATCTTTATATTTTTTACAAATTTAAACTCTTTTTTTATTAATTGCAAATATTTTTGAACAATATTTATTGTATTACTTAGACCATTCATTTTTACATGTGTTACAATATGTCCATGTTCCTTCTTCATCAGTAACATATTTTTTATCACATAATTGACAAGTATTACTTTTAATAAATGATTTTTTTAAATGTTTATTTTTTAATTCTAAATCATACATTTTACACCAAATTTCTTCATGTTTGACAGAATCCCATGCACATAATCTTTTACTTTGTCTTTTCTCAATTAAAAAATTTTTTAATTCATCGTAACACTTTGATTTAAAATACGCCTCAGCAATTTGTAATTGTTCTTCATATGTTTTAACAATTTCTTTTGCTTTTAAATAATCTTGTTCAGTAATTGACATTTTTATTAGTTTGTTTTGATTTTAAAATAATTTTCGTTTTTTTGTAGTATCATTTTTTATAATTTTAACAATATCATGATCAGTTTCAGGCATTCTTTTTTTTGAAAAAACAAAACCATCGTTTGTTCTAGTTCCGTAAGTATCTTTGGGATATGGTTTTCCTTCTGGATCGGTAACATATCTAACAACATGATCAAGATATGTATGACCTAACATTGGAATTTTACCAATATATTCAAGAATAGAACCTTGCGAAGATAATAATTTATCACCACTTTCACAAGTATTTAAATCAATTTTTTCCATAAATATAATTATTTAATTTTATATAAGTTCTTAAATTAATATGATTTTGCTTTATCCATTGCCAAACTATTCTTTGTTTTAGTTCAACACCATCAACACTATTAAGTTTTTCTTTTAATCTATTGAGTTCAAAATCATTATTCATATTATTTGTTAATTACAACAACATTACCACCAACCATAGTGCCACTTTCTTTGAATATACCTCTATCAATATTAATAACCTCAGAATCTAAACTGCTTAACCATTCTTTAAATTCTATCTGTTTCTTTTGACTACCAATTTCCCAACTCTCAGATGTTATACATACTAACTTTCCATTTTCAGAAAGAAACTTATACATATGTTGTAGGTGTTCAATATCTGCGTTTTTGGTAAACGGAGGATTTGCAATAATTTTAGTGTACATTTTATCTTTATGTGTAAAAAAATCATCACCTAATAGATTAAATTTTAAACCACTTTTATTTAAAATCATTCTATTAACGTCCATCAATTCATAACAATCAGGAACAACAGCATTACAATATTCATTAATAGCTCTAATAATAGCACCTTGTCCTGCACTTGGTTCAAGAACTATATCAGTATCTTTAATATCAGCAATATATGCTAATTCATTTGCTAATGTTTTTGGTGTTTCATAAAATTGAAATTCTTTTTTTAGATTTCTTTTTTCACCGTTTGCAATTTGTGAAAGTAAATCAGTAGGATCGGTAGGAAAAACAAACCCAAATACGTTACCACCCTTCCAGTTACCACCAATTAACTGTAAAGATTTCGCAACATCTTGATATAATTTTCTGTCTAATGTAACATTAGGTAATTTAACAATATTACCTTCAACCATACAATTTTGTAATACATCTTCTTTTGTATTCATATGTTATTTATTAATAATTTTTATAGAAGAATCTAAGTAATTCCCTGTAATAATATGTTTATTATTTTTATTCTTCATTTTAATTTTGAAGCTTGTTATTTCATTATTTGTTCTTGATTGTTCATCACCTAGTATTTCATGAACAACATTTAACATATTTAATTTGTTACTTTTAAAGCGTGTTTTAAAAGTAGTATTACCAATATTTTCAGAACAATAAACATTTACTTTACATTTATATTTTGACATAGGATATTTAAATTAATGTGCCCAGTTTTGTGTATATTTTCCACAAGGACAAATCCATCCCTGTTCAGTTGCAATTAAAATACATTCTTTTTCTTCATAGGTTTTCCCTTTACCGTGTCTGCGATAACATTCTTCTAAATTTGAGCCACCACATGTATAAGGGTGAAATATACCTGTTTTTTGATATTCATTTAGTTTATCAACAGTTTCTTTTGAAAAAACAATTTTATTTTCCATTATTGAAGCTCACTTTTTATTAATGTAATATGAATATCTTTACTTTCAATACCAATTGTACTAAAACATATTTTTATATCTTTTTTTAATTCTGCTAAGTTAACTAACACATCATTTAAATTATCCCAGTCAACATCCTAATTTTGAATATTATCAATAGTTATTTCAATATTTAATTTTCTAGGTTGTTTCATTTTTAACAAATTTAATTACAATAGATGATTCATAAAACATTTTTTTCCCTAACAAATAATCAACAGCATTTTTTATTGTTGGTGCAGAATATACAAAATCATCATATTTATTATGATTATATAAATTACTGTGTTTAGTTCTTTTTAAACCTTTTTTTGAATAAGGTAAATCAATATCTTGATAATAATATTCACATGGTTTTGAATATCCCTCAGATTTCAATCTTTTTGCTAAATCTAAACTAACAATTTTATCAAAACTACTCATTTTTTATTATACGATAAAAAGAATAAAAAGTTTTATTTTACCAAAACTTGTGATTCATAGATAATTCCTGTTTCTGAAAGCATTAATATACATTTATCAATACTTTCATTCTTATTTATTAGAACATTGTATATAAAATCGATTGCATTCCAAAATTCATCAACACTTTTATTAGTAATTAATTGCGAAAATATATTGGAATATAATGGATTGCTAATATAGTGAAAACCATTCTCATTTTTCTTATATTTATATTTATTGTATAATTCATTTCTTAATAAAGAAATATAATTATTACCATAATTAAAATGAAAATCTTCAATAGAAGAACCAGCAACCAACTTACCACTAAACCTATAATCATTAATAAAATGAATATCTGTGGTCGCATTGAAATCTTCATTAAATATAATATTACCTGTGATAACCGCAAAATCGTATTCTTCATTTCTAATAATATGTACAATTTTTGGTTTAGCATTTTTTGCAATAAAACCCAAAGTTTCATTTTTAACGAATTTATTAAATCTTTCGTATTTTATATCTGTGTTTATGAAGTTATTAAAATCTTCACTTTTTCCCGATTTAGTTTCTATTTTATCCTCTAATTTAATAATTTCATCTATTATAATATTAGACCCAAATCTATGTATTTTTATTTTTTGTATTTCTTTGTTATTTACAATGATTCGATCAACCCTACCATTTCTTTGTGTTATTTTTGCAGGATTCCATTTAGAATCAAAATGTATCACTTCATTTGCTCTATGTAAGTTTTGCCCCTCAGAAAGAATATCCGAGCAAAACAATACTTGTACTTTGTTAGTTTGGAATTCTGGATCAAAGTTTGCATCAAATTCTTCTAATATCTTATCTAATTCCTTTTCATTTGTTTTACTTGAATATGTCAGAAACTTAATATTTTGCTCTTTTGCTTTTGTAACTAATAATTCTAATGTATCATTGAATTCAGTGAAAACAATTGTTTTACCTTTTTTATTTTCTTTAATTATATTAAACAATGTATCAAATTTTTCACCTTCATCAAAATCTTTCCAAATATCTAGGATTTCTTTAAATCCTTTAATATCTTTATTCATTTCACTAATTAAGTCATGTGAAATTATTTTTAGATTATATTCTTTAGATTTTATTTTAATAGTATTCTCAATAAAATTAATGCTATCAATAGCTTCATAAAGATTATCAATAGAATTTTGTATTGTTTTAATAAAAGAATATATGGATGAATCCATTCTTTTATATAATAGAGTTTTAAATAAAGATGAAAAATCAAAACTATCATTAATATTTTGATTATTTTTTAAACTTAGATAATTAATAATATTTTGTTTAACAAGTGGAAGTTCTTTTAATATTTTATTTGTTTTATTTGTTTTATTCCAAAGCTTCTCATTATATCCTTTTGAATATTCATTTATATTATTAATTTCAATCAATGGGAATACGCCCATTTTCTCAATATCATTCTTATAATTAAGTTTAATGTTTTCTCTAGTATTTCTGATTGAAAAAGTTGAAACAAATTTATTTAATTTATTAACATAATGTTTTAAACTATGTTCTTTTGAAACATATTCACCAATGGATTTAAATGATTGATATTTCATATCAAAGCGATCCATTATTTGTAACTCCTTTTCAAGCTTTTCAATATTATTAAATAAAGAACCTAAACCATAAAAAGCAATACATTTTTGACTAAAATTAATAAGCGAAAACATCGCTTTAAGTTCAGAATAATTATTATTGAAAGGCGTGGCTGTTAATAATAACACTTTTGCATTATTTTTCTGAATAAATTTAAAAAGATTAATAAACGTTATGTTTTTTATGTTCCTGTAATTGTGTGCTTCATCTACAATTACGAAATCAGATTCAAAATCAAAATTTTTTTCTAAAGAATTTGCCGTTGTAATTAAAAAGTTTAATTTAGGATATTGTTTTTTATATAAATTAGTTATTTTCTCCCATACTGATTTATTTGCTTTACCACATATTACAGTTATATTATTTGCAATTGTTGTGGCTGTAATTAATGAAGTAATTGTTTTTCCTAATCCTGTTTCATCAAATATACACGCACCGTTGTTAATTTTAATTAGTGAAAATAGTTTCTCAACACTTTCCCTTTGAAAAGTGTATGGAATTGGTAGAGTATTGTTAAACAAAGTTCTATTAATTTTTATGTATAATTATTATTTTGTTATATTTTTTACACTTTGAAAGTATATATAAATATACCGAATCGTTTTCGGGAATTTAAGCATTTGGAGACAATGTAAGACGTTATATTACAACGCAACTGTCAATGAATTAGGAAGTCAATATAAGCTCTGTTAGAATTTGATGAACGATGAAATTGTTTATTAATTGCATTTATGCTTTTATAAAAGGTTTACACTATATTATACGTGAATATTTTGAAAAGGTTTATTTTTCAAAAAAATTCTCATATATAAGTTCCTCAAATAATTCTTGTGCCTTTTGTTTTGCATCATTAATATTATTAAAAGATATTGTGTTTGAATCAAAAAATAAGTAATATTTATCTTTTTCAATATTATCTAAATTTATAACAAACATAATATTTCCGTTTGATGCTTTACAAAATAAATTTTGTTTCTCTATCTAGCATTTGTTATTTTTTATATAATTTATAACCTCTTTGAATAATATCCGCACTATTTTTAATTGTATAGTCTTTATAAAAAAGTTTATTTAGCCATTTATAACAAGTTTCACTATAATCAAACCAATCCGTATCATTATCATATAATGTATCATCTATTCTATCAATAACTAGTTCACAAAAATCTTGATAATTATCTGCTGGAATTGTTGTAATATATCTATCAATTGATTCACTCATTTTCGAATAAAATTTAATAATTATATGTGTTTTTGTTTTCTCAATATAATATTTAGTAAATTTGTTATCTGGATATGTAGAATTAAACTTATAAAGTTGTATAATATTGTAGGTTTCCTTTGAAACAGCATCTAGTGTATTAGTTTGATAATCAATACAAAAATCAAATAATAAATTTCTTTTATATAATGATTGTCCAAATATAGTGATTTTTTTTATCGGTATAGATAAGTACATAAACAATTTATCAATAAATAGTTAATAGTTAGATATTCTATGTACAAATATCTTTTAAATTGTTAGAGGGACTATAAACTCCTCTATTGTAAATATTTATTGATGCATTATAATCAGAATCAATTTCATATCCACAAGATATACATTTATAATTTTCACCCTTTCGGGATTTACTATCTATGTTACCACATGATGAACATGTTTGGCTTGTGTACTTTGGTGAAACCTTCACCAACTCTATACCAGCCTCTTCACATATTCTTTCTATTTTACTGATTACTTGTGGATAAATCTACAAACTATTAGTTTTGTTACTCTTGGTTTGATTTGTTTTATTAAAATGTTTTTTATTATTCTTAATCCTTTCGTTATAAGAACTCTTGTATTTAACATTCTTTAAATCTTCAATTATCAACTTCTTTACATTTGATAAATTTAACAGATTAACATAATAATTTATTAAATTGGTTCTTTCCTCTAAACTTTTCTTATAATTATTTGAATTTCTTTGTTTTCTAGAAATCTTTTCATAAATATTCTTCATCTCGGTTCCAATGAACTGATTATCTGAAGTAACAATCAATTTATTTACTCCAATATCAATTCCTAAACAATTCCCATCTTTCTTTAATTCTACTGATTCTTTAAACCAAAGTAAATTAATAAAATATTGATCATTAACTTTCTTAATCTGAATATTGTTTCTTAGTTCAAAACCTTTATCTTTTAATTTATTAGAATGTTTATGCAATTTGATTGGTAAATTAATCTTTAATGCTCTTGTTCCAGATTCATTTAAATAGGGTAGTTTAATGTTAATAAAATTATCAAACAAATTACCTGTTCTAATATCAAAAAATCTTTCATCTAAATTTATCGAAATATTATTTAAATTTGGTCTGGTAAAGAATTTAGATTTAATTATATTTTTAAGATTAAGCTCTTTAAATTTTGTATTACTGAATTTACTAGTTGGTTTATTATAAATAAAATATTTATAAATATATTTATATTTTTTATATCTCAATTTAGAAGATTTATCAATTTGACTTCTAATTATTTCTGAAGCATGTTTATAGATAAGTTGTTTATGTCTAGAATGTTGTATGTTATATGTAGGTAATTGTTTTGATGATAAGCTAGGTTTTAGAGGTAAAGATTCATCTAAAATTAAATCAATATAATAGTTCAAATAGATTTTATAATCATCAAACATATTATCCAAATAATTTAGTTTACTAGAATTGGTTATATTATGAATATTATGTTTCGATGTTCTAATCATTTGAATTTAATTCCTCAATTATTTTTTCCGTTTTTCTTTTAGTTCCTCTCTTTCCATATAATCTAGCACAGAATGAAGTTATAATTGAGACAAAATCTTGCATAAGATCTTCTTTGGAATCATTAACTTCATTTATTATTTCAATTTTTCTTCCTTGTTTTTCAAGTAATAATGATATATAATTTAAACCAAATTTTGAAAATCTATCTTTATGTTCAACAATTATTATTTTAATTTTATCATCATCAATAAGAGATTTAAGTAATTTTCTATTATCATTTAAACCAGAACCAATTTCTTTAATTTCTTTAAATATTTTATAACCTTTAGCAGATGCATAGTCTCTTAATCTTTCAGATTGTCTATTTAGATTTTCTTTGTTTTCAGAAGAAGAAACTCTAGCATATGTTGCAACAAGTAAATTATCTAAATCATTTAAATAATCGTTATTTTCAATCAAAATAGTACCAGTTGGTAACTGTTTACCATTAATCTGATTATTTTGCCAATAACGATATGCAGTCTTGTAACAAATTCCGTTATTCTTTGCATATTCGGATAATTTTATATATTTTTGTTTCATTAATTATAAATACTACAAAAATATATAAAAGTCAATATTTGTCTAAAATTTTATTAAAGTTTCATGATACTCATCATCTTCCTGAAAATCTTCGTAAAATTTAGATTTTTTAATTTCCCTTTTTTTACTTTTTTCCTTACCAGACTTTACAACTCTTTCTTTGAAAACTTTTCTGTATTCAAAACGGTCTTCTTTAATAAACTCCTTTTTCATTTTAAATATCAAAATAAACTTTTGTTGAACATAATAATTTAATCCTATTTTTATATATCCTTTATTGTTGAAGAATATAAAGCACCTGTGGTATAAAATTCAATATTATTAACGGAACAATTAATAATGGGTATATTTTTTAAAATATTGGTACCAACTGGATATAACATATGTTTAATATTATAATCCGAAATATATAATATTTTTTTCATAACCTTACAACAAATCCTGTTTTATCTGTTTGCGCTCTACCTTTCGCATTAAGACCAACAATGATACCTTTGTCAATAAATCTTAAATCTGTTTCATCACCATTAATCACAGTATACCCTAAAAATGTTTCTGGGATATTTTTATAAAATATTACAGCAACATTATAACCCATATTAAGTACTTTTTTTGTTAATTCATTTACATTACCTTTATAATAATCTTCTTCAAGTGAATAAGAAAAAGTAAGATTATAATTACTAGGTAATTTTTTATCAAATCTATTTACAATTTTTGTATAATCATAGAACATTTGATCAGGAAATAATTCAAAGATGTTTTTATTATCTTTAATAATTATATTTTCCCATTGAATATCAGATGTACCATTAAGCCTAAACGCAGGAATTAATTTTTTATTCTCAGCAATTTTAATTGCAATTTTAATATCTTCATACAGATCATTTAGAAAATTTGTTCTATCTGAAATAAAGTAATCAGATTTCTTTTTTCTACTATCCTGAACAGTTTTGTATATACCACCCATTCCTGCCGTGTTTAAACAGCCTCTAATACATCCTTTTGTTGCCATTGGGCAAAGGTTCTTACCGTAACTGTTCAACGTGTTAGGTGCCAAATGTAGGATAAATGTGAGATATCCTAACTTAATTCCTTTAATGGTTTTGGGATTTTGGTAGGTTAATAATTTTGTCTTCATATATTGGATTATACGAAAATTTAGAAGAAAAGGTTACGTCAGATTAAAAATTTTCTCTAATAAATTTCACAAAAAATGATATTAAACTTACAATAATATTTATTATAATAAATATCATTATAAATGATAGTATTGGCGGAACAATAGTATCATATCCCCAAATCGCAGCACAAATATGAATTGTGATATATGTTAGAAAAAATAAAACGGTTGAAATTATAAAATATTTAGTTACTGCTTTCATCATTAATTAATTCTAGTACAACATCATTAATACTAACATCCCTTTTAAATAATCCATCATTATCCCATATATCGGTGTATTCTACCAATGGATTATCAATATCAACCACGACATAACTAATATCATTGTCAGAATGAATTGCAACAATATCATTATCTTTTTTTAAAATTATAATTCTAGTCATATTATTTTGTTTTATTTGTTAAAATAATTTTTATTTTAATATTTTGTTTAAGTCAGATAGAATTTCTGCTAATATTCTAATCATACTATCACATTCTTTAATCTCAGATTCAGACCAGTTTTCTTCATCAGCCCTTGACCTGTTTTCTTTAATTTGATTTAGTTTTTTTGTATGAAAACTTATAATATTCTTAATTTCAGATATTTTATCCATTTTATTATTTTTTAAAATACTTGGTATACTCTTCTAGTTTTTCTTTATAATAATCTAACCACATTTTTGAAGATGAAATTAATTGCATTGGTGCATTAACATTTAATAACATATCATAATGTTTTTGCTCTTTATCTACTATTTCATTTAACCAATTAATTAAATTGTTAATTTCTTGTGTTGTCATTTTACAAATAATTTAATTCTTTTGCGAAATTTCTAATTTTAATCATATCTTCATTTGAATACCCCCAATGATCACAGTATAAACCACCATAACCATTCAAACCGTTTGTTTTTTTACCTGTAATAATATATTCTTTAAAGTCTTTTGTTAACCCCCATAATGTTCCACCATGTACCCATTTTTTTGGTTGATATCCAAATTTTGTTGATATTCCCATTTCATGACCATTGTGTTCATTAAACATATATAATCTCCCATTTTTTTCCAAAATGTGTGCAACTCCAAATTTACCCTTAAAGAAATATCTACCATGTTCAGAAATCGTATTAATTATCTGATTTACAATATCAATTCTTTCTTTTCTAGTAGTTTTCATTAACCGTTATATTTGTAGTTAATAATATTACATTTAATAGTAGGGTTATTCTGTTCAATTTTTTCTACTATTTTTTTTGCCATTCCTTGAGAAGTAAATACTTTACCTTTATTTGAATATCTAGTATAGCCTCTTGTAAATCTTTCAAAGGCACCATATCCCTCTAAGATAACTTTATAAACGGTTTTACCTTGTTCTATAAAAGTTTTCTTTTTTTCAATATTAAAGAATCTTTTTCTTAATCTTTTAGGATCATTTTCAGAAAAACTTGGTGTTAAATAAACAGTTTTTTTATGTTCAATCTCAAACTGTTTTGCCTTATTAATCATTTCAATAAGCTTATCAGTTGAATAACAATTCTCATTAAAATTAATATCACCTTCTTTTTTTTCACTAAAAGTTGAAAATTTTATGTGAAAATACCTATCATATTCTCTTTGAATTTGTTCCATTGTCAATGCTTTATCCATTCCAGTTTTATACAAAGATTTATATTGATTAAAACTAGGAATAGAACCGTTAATTCTTAATGAAATGGCAAACCCAAACGAATCTTCATATTCACTTATTGGAGTATTATCTTTTGCATAATACATTTCATAATAATATTTGTGCTGATTGTTGATATGTTTATCAAACATTTCTTTTGTTTGAATAAATTCGCCATCAACTCTACATAAAAGATTAAAATTTCTTGATCTTCTACCAACACCACTACCTGTGGATGAAAAATCGTATAAATTATTATCTCCAGAAAGAATAAAAGGTAAATATCCATTACCAACCTTAATAAATTGCTTGTCGTAAACGATATGATATGACATGTTTTCTTTTGTTTATATCTTATTATACGACAAAACATATTCAAAGGTTACATTACCATACCAATATTTTTTAAAAATTGAATTCTATTTTCTAAAACTAAAATTGCTCTTTGATCCATGTGGCGTTTTGCCATTTCTAACATTGATTCGTTTTCTTCAATCAATTTCATGTTAGCATATTTTTCCATAAAAGAAATAACCTCTTGCAAAGTATAATCACCAGCAATAAAATTGTTATCTTCTTTTAAAATAAATTCTTTAGATTCCATTTTTTATATATTTAGTTTTACTATATTTAATAATAAAATCCTCTAAAGATATTGGCTCATGTTTGTATATACAACAATTAGCATAATAATTTGCGTAATCAATTGCAATTTCATTAGAAACACAATCTTTTCTAATATATGAATTTAATTCTTCATTTTCTTTTTTTAGTATTGAAATTTCATCTTTCAATTCTAATATTTGTTTTATGTAAGTTTCTTTTAAAGTTGTTAAACTCATAGTGATTGAATTTTAGCAATATTAATATTTGAATAATACTTATCACCAGTTATATCATTTCCAATAAAATTAGGTAAATTATTTAATTCATCTTCATTTTCATATTCAACCTCTACAACACCAATTTCCTTACCATCAATAATATATAGATCAATAACAATATTTTTAGAATAAATATACCTTGTTTTTTTGACACTAATTTTTGATAATTTTAATAATTCAATTCCATCTGTTAAAGGAACTTGATATTCAAATTCTTTATTAATACCTACTGATATTAATGATTTATATGTTATAAATGCAATAGTATTATCAATAATTCTTATTCTAAAGTTTTCACCTTTATCAAACATCAAATATCCTTGTTGAATATTTATCTTACTTTGATATATAGGTAAATATTTTAGTAAAAACTTCTTTTCTTTTTCAATTATCATTATCTTATTTCTTTAGAATAAAATCAATAATACTGTTAACTTCTTCATCACTACAAAAACTTTTAAGGTGTCGTTCAATAATGTAAATATTGCTATTATCATCATTAAGGATTGCCGTACCTGTTGAATATATTGATCTATTATCCACAAACATAATTACAGTTTTAACAACTTTATTATAAATAGTAACATCAATAATATATTCATTATTGGTTATTCTTTTATTTCTTCCACCTAATATCATTATGCAAACATTAATGCATAACAAATACCATAACCAGCAATATAAAGTGCAATGTGTAGAATTTTATTAAACTCAACACCCTCATAATGTAAATTTGGTTCAATAATTTCATATTCTGGCTCAACCCAAAATTTCCACCATGCACCAGATTTTCTAACTCTATATGCTGTAAAATTCTTTTTATATGCTCTAAACATATAAAAATTAAATAAAATAATAAATATAAATCCAAGAAATATTCTAACGATATCTTCACCAATAATTTGCCATGCAATCAAAATCATAGTAAATTTTCCAACATCGGTTTTTGAAAATTTATCTGAAACATCTACAACTGCGCCTAAACCCTCTTTTACTGCAATACCAATTTCTTTACCAACACCAACCCAAGAACCATATTCTTTAATTTTTTCTAGTTGTTGTTGTGATTCAAGTTTTGCTAGTTGATCAACTGTAAGAATTGATTTATCAATAGTAACAGTTTCTTTTACCTCTGATTGATTGACTGCTTGTGCATTTGAAATTGTTATAGCAAATAACATTAGAATTAGTAATATGTAGTTTTTCATTTTTTTATTATTAATTAATTAAAATTGTTTTAAGAATTCCTCTACAAGTTTTGAATTTAATTCATCTTGTTCTTTTGATGATCTGTGTTCAATAGTAAATGAAATCACTTTATTTGTTTTATGTTTCATTATATAATTTTTCAACTCATTATAGCTTTCTGAATTTGAATATATATCCATTTTTCTATCATCTCTCCAATCATTATTAATAGAGAAATTAACAATAAATCTATGTGTATATCCTTCAAATTTTTCTTTTGAATATTTTATTTCCATTTCATTTAAATAAGTTTATTGCTGATAATATACTTAACTCTTTAAACCCCTCATATGAAGAATAAAAGAAATAGTCCCATATAGTGTTTTTATTATTAGTACTACGTTTACTGATATCAAAACAGTAACCATCAATATGATAAACCTTGTATTCAATCAAATCAATTAAATCGTTGGTTTTTATTATATGAAACCTATCTGTTAATGTTTCACCAATATTTTTGATAACATTAAATAAATAATTTTCATTTTTTTTATATCCTTTCATATGTTATTTAACGTAGAATAATCAAAAGAGTTACGTTTTTATGAAATATTTTCAAATAAAATTGGTTCTACATTATTAAAAATTACATCTACTTTATTTTCAATTTTACTGAAAATTGGATATTCAATTTCTTTAACAACTGATCTTTCAATAACTAAATCAGGGTTTTTTCTTGCTTCATGTTTAGCGGGTAGTCTATTAATTTCTTCTTGACTAAATTTAGTTTGTTCTTTGAATCTTTTAATATAAACACCACGTTTAAATTTAGTTGGCAAATCATTCCAATTAACATTTTTTTCTGTTAAAAGTTTATCCTGTAATACATTAGTATTAAGAAACTCAACCTCATTATGTGAAAAATAATATCTTGCCAACATAGAAACACTATTTTTTGTTGCATCAATTTCTCTCCACAATATTTGATTGCAAGCATCTAATAAAGTTGGTGTTTGATATATTCTACAATCAAATACAGCAATTTTATCATGATTAGGTAACAATACTTTTCTCTTTTCATTAAAGAAATTAACGCATTTTGCTGTTAATTTAGAAAGAATTTTTTGTTTCTTACCTTCATTATAGATTGTGCTTTTTCTATTTTTCGAATATAGAATTAAAGTAATTTCATCACTTTGAGTATAACCAACAACAGCATTAGTTTCATTTACAAGAAATTTAGTTGTTTCTGTCATTAATTGATTTAATTTTTCATCAAAAGGTTTATCTAACCCTATTACCCAATTATGAAAATTATTACCATCTAATCTAATTATTACAGGTAATGTTGGTATCATTTGTTCGTTAGAAAAATGCTTTTCTAACCATTTGCACCAGTCCCCAAGTGTTTTAAAATCCATATTATTTATTATTTTCTTTTCTAAATGAGTAAAGTTGAAATTTTTTTACAGGTTTTTTTACGTATAAAACGTAGTTTCTAATAGTTATTTCAGATTCATAAACCCAACCATCATCAATAACTTTAATCTTTGGGTATAACTCTAACTTATATCTATTATAATTATCATTGCTAATATGAAATTTATCGTTATCTCTAAAATAATTTATAATAAGATCATGAATATATGGCCCATATATTGAATCATCATTTAAATAATATTCTAACACATGAACACCTGTCCCCCCATATTCTCCATGTTGTGCATTAAAATATGTAACAACACCTTTATATGTGGTGTTCTTTTGTGGTGCTGTATGTCCCCAGGTATTATTGTAAATATCAATGGCACCGCTACATGCAATATATGACATAACCTATCTTTTAATATTAAAATCAGTTTTTCTAATCTTACACATTCTATCATCAAATTTATTATGAAAAACAATACCTTCGATATTTTTATGTGTTAAATATTCTTTTAATGATTCAAATGAAAAATCTGTAATATCGGTTAACACCTCAGAACCATGTTTAACCAACACATGACCACTAATTTTCTCTGGATTACCTTGAATTTTTTTACCAATTAATTCATACGTACCATCTTCAATATTTGTCATATTATCAAATGCAAGAAAATGATATTTATTGGAATTGTCATTTCTATCACATGGAATCCAATGAGGCCAATGCCCAGTAAATTCATCTGGTTCTTGACAAGGTACTGCATTTTCAGGAATTTTCTTATTTGTTTGATTAAGAAATTTACCAACAGGTAATAACATTTCTAAAGATACTACAGTATTTGAGTTCTTTAATAATGCACCCATTCTTTTTTTGGGATCATTCTCATTAACAACTAAATCAATAACAATATCTTCTAATTTACCATCATTAAATTTTTTACCCGATTTTTTTGCAACACGATCACCAATATTAATTTCTTTACATGCAATTAACTTGGCATCATATCTCTTATGTAAGATACCATTAATAATTGCTGAACTTGTCCCATCAAACTTCCTTGTTGGTATTCCATCAGTAAAAACCCATTCGTTTTCAGGATTAACAACATTAATAACTAAACCTAAATCATTAAGGTCTTTTATATATAGAGTGCTAATTTTTTTCATCTATTGTATGAATTAAATTTGATCTTCAATATAATTAAAAATATTTTCTAAATCTGTATAATATTTAAATATTTCTGCCATTTCATTTTTTTGTATATCAATATATGCTTGAATATGTGGTCTAGCACATTCTTTAACATAATTAAGATACTTTTCATGTTTCTTTTGTGGATAGTCCAATTCCCACCAAATTCTTTCAAATAAAAATGTTTTATAATTTTTTATTTTTCTTATTAAAAGATAACCATCTAAATCAATTGCAACACCTTTAATATAACCACGATCTTCATATTCTAAGTGTGGGTTACTTAGTGAACTTATTTGCATTGAATATGGACTATTATTTTTATATGCATTTGAATACACAAGAAATATTTTATTATTTAACTTACCATCATATGGTAAATCAAAACTAAACTTTTTAAAACTAAAATTTTCATAAATTTCTTTTCTAAATTCATTAAAATGTTTCATGATATGTTCTTTTTCAATTGTCATCATTGAATTAACATTATCAATAAATTTATCGTATCTATTTTTTGACATTTTGTTTTTATTTATAATGATTTAACGTTATAAAAAAATAAAGGTTACGTGTTTTATGGTTTAATTGCAACAAAACATCCAAAGGCTTGATAAATAATTTCACCCTCTTGAAGATTCTTTTCCACCACTTCTTTAGATGAAGACCATTCCATTAAAATTTTATAATTATATTTAGTTTTATTAAAAAAGTTTATTGATTTTAATAAATCTTTTTCAAATTTTGACAAATCATTTTTCATATTATTAACTATCAATATGTTCCAACAATTCAGGTCTAAATCTTTCAATTTGTTCTAATGATGCAAATTGCATATTGTCTTGTGATTCATTACCCCAAGAATCTGTTCTATAATCATATCTATCATGTATTTGAATAATAATACCAATATCAGCATTACCATCTTCAAATTTAATAACAATATCACCAAGTCCAAATTTATAATCAGGATCAGGTTGCTCTGAAATATAATTAAAATAGGTAAATTTTTTATGATCTTTAAGTTTCATTTTTTGTTTTGAAATTTCGTAATAATCTATCTTTTTCATGGTTTATTTGTTTGATTTTAAATCAGTTCTAATAACTTACATCTATATGCTAGTTAGGCACAATAATACCGAACAAATCTAAACATACTTGGTAACTTTTTATACATTAACAACCAAGAGATTAATGTATATTTGTGTTCAGTAACAAACAAACCATCTGCCTTATTTATAATTTTTATATTAATAGTAGTTTCAATATTTTTATTTGATGATAAATATTCACCATTTTTATCATATCTGTGTTGTCTAAATTTACTGTGCCTAACAAGCAATATAAAAAATGCCTTAGTTAGTGCTAAAATTGAAGTTCTGTTTTTCATATTTACTTTTATTTTAAATTGATAATTTCGTTCATTTAATTCGGCACTTTTCATATTGCAGACCGTTATACACAATAAAAACAAAATTATGGGTTGTCTATTGTTATATTCACATTAATATATTCGACTGGTTTTATTGGTCTAAAATAGATGTCAAGAGCATCATCTTTCAATTCTTCTTTTATCTCACCAATAAATTCGTCTTTGTAATAGCAATTGTTGCCATCTATTTTATAATCCTGTGCGTTTTGTAAATCATTACAAAGATAAGCTAATGTTAAGTTATTTATAATCATATTTTTATAAGGTATAATTTTGTTTTTACTATATATAACAACAAATATATTGCATTAAAACGACAATATATTTGCAACCGTTGTGCGTAATGCTAAGACAGCACCCATTTTAACGCTTCAATTTTACCTTCTGTTTTTGCGATATGTTTTCTTAAATCTGAACCTTCACGACTAAGTATATCTATTTGCCCAAGTTGTGAATGTTTTGTTTGGTTTTCTAACAACCTCATTTCGAAATATTCGATTTCGCTTTTAATTTGTTCTTTAGTTTTCATTATTCTGATTATTAAATATTAGTTCTCGTTTCAAAGTTCGTACAGTCGGATAGCTTTGTGCTTCGTATTCCAGCACGTTTCATATTACCTATTTTTTTATCTCCTTTACCCAAATAATAATTTAATATTTTAGTTATTTAATTTGTTAATAATCGTAATCATTTGTTATAATAAATCCACATTCAATAGCAATTTCATTTGCAATTAATTGACCATCAATATAAACATTATTATTAGTATTCCTAAACTCTTGATTATCAATATTAGGAAAATATTTTTTTATTGCTTCTCTTTGTTTTCTTCTTTCTATTTTTGGTAATTCAATCGCCCATTCATATGCTTTTTCAAATGCTTTTGATTTACAAAAAACTTGTTGATATTTAAAACCATGTTTAGGTTTTTGAAATGAACTACCTAAGAAAATATCACAATCAAATATAACAATTTTACCATCAGATTTTCTTTTACCCAATTCTCTAAAATGGTTATTTGATTGAAATACTTCAAGATATTCTTGAATAACATAATTTTCCTCTGTTAATTCCGTTTTAGCAATATTATCTTTACATTCAATAGGTGAATCTCTATAAACCTCATATTCTAATTGATTATGTTCGTATCCCCAAGGTTGTCTGGGTATTTTAATAACAAACTTACCACAATCAGAAATAAAAACATCACGGACTAATCCACTAGAAATATATGTCCATTCTTTATTATTATAACTAAACTTTTTTGTTTGTTTAGTAATATCAAATATACCACCTTTATCGGTTTGATATGTTGAAATATGTTGTTCTAGATTCATACTTATTTATACGGTAAAATATGGCAAAAGGTTACAACTTTTCAAAAATATGATGCTCAATATGATACGTTCGATTATATTGATCTTTAAGTAACAAAGTTGGATATTCAAAAGCATCAATACCATATTTAGCAATACCATAAACAAAATCCCCAGAAGGTAAATAACCTCCTTCTTTTTACTTGTATCTTACTTTATTATCTTTATAGACTCTTACCGTTCGTCAAATTCTAAGAAAACTTAGATTTAACTTCCTAATTCAACGACTTTTGCGTTGCAAAAGCAACGTCTTACTTAGTCTCCAAAGGCTTAAATTTCCGCAAACGGTGCGGTATTTTATCTTTAAAATAAATACTTTTTCTGATTTTACGTTGCAGTAGATAAACAAACCTTCGGCTTGATTTAAACCTACAACAACCCAATATCAATTCATAAATGAACTTTATGTTACATAAGATAAGAAAATTATTTATAATATTTAGTAATAAATAATAAAATTTCTTAAATTTTTATTTAACAATTATAAACCCCGTTAATATCATAAAAAATCTTATTAATATTAACTTTATGTATACCACCTTGATTTTTTGGTAAAATTAATTCACCTGTTTTTATTGCATAAAACAAAGGCGAATCGGTATGAAAGAAATTAAAATCACCAAAAAGAGATTTTAATTTATTTTTTAATTCTTTTGATTCCTCAGTTTCTTTAAACTTATTTTGTTCTTCAATATCTTCAATTTCTTTTTTTATCGTTTTATAATATTCATTATAATCATTAACAGTAATTAATGATTTAATATTCTTGATACCTCTTTCAAGATATTCAATTTCATAAAACCCAATTGATTTTAAACCACCGTTCATACTAAATAAAATACTTAATATTATTAATTTCTTTTCTTATTTTTCTTTCATATGTTGTACCTTTACCAGAATATTCTGTAGCTTCATCCTCAAGTACCGCACATAAAATCATTTTAGGTAACATCATCGGCCCATTTTTTTCATCCCAAGATTCAACATCAACAGCATTAGAATTTAATGCCTTGTCAATCTTTTTTATAATATCTTGATATGAATCATTAAGCATTTCAACGGCCAATGCTTTAATTTTTTCTTTTTTGTCCATGATTATTATCGTTTTATATGTATTATACGCCAAAAAAAATAAAAGGTTACATTATTTGTAACCATTTATTCATAAATAATCAAATATTTAAAAATAATCTTTTTATTATAGGCAATGGCTAATCCTCCACTACCTCAATTATGTCATAAACTTTTTGGTCAACTCCGTATAAACATATTTCTTCATTGCCAGTTTCTTTTTCAATAAACCAATGCTTATATCCAAGCATATCACCTTCTTTGATAATTTTAACACTCCCATTTCTGAAATAGCATCCAAAAAGTTTATTATCTGATTTTCGTCTTATTGTAGCTATTGAGTACTTGTCACTGACTATAAAATCGGCAATTTCTGCTGTTATTAAAGTTTTTTGTATCATTTTAAGTTAAACAACTGAATATATATGAGAAACGTTGATTTAAAATACAATTCAATAATTTTATCAATTAATTCATATGAATCTAATTTTATTTTCCAATCGTTTGGCACGTTAACATATTTAAAAAGATTTTCAATTATATCTTTTTTTTAAATGTACCTATTCAATTTTAGATAAATTTATTAACTTATTGATTTTAATGAATCGTGTTTTGAATATGGTAAAATATCAAACACCAAAGATTGACCTGTTTTCAGCCAACGTTTATACAATAGTTTACCATTCATATAAACATACAGTTCATTACCAATTATTTCTTTAAAAGTCATAATATTAAACCTCTTTAAATTTTATACCTAATTTATATAATAAACATCCCATCAAGAATAATTCTCTAGTATTATTACTAAATATGTCCATCAACATATAAATACCATTACCAATATATTTTGCATATTTTGAAAAATTACCTCATTCTTTCAGAAAGTATTTCACAAAATCTGTCAAAATTTTCTTTAAAATTTATTTTTTAATAGCTTTTCCATCTGTTTTTATTGACACTCAACATTTATTATACGTCAAAACAGAAACAAAGGTTACACTTTTGTTTCATTTTTCCATATATTTTTTCTCAATCTCAAATTGTAGTTTTACTAAACTATCTAAATCAGTATTCCCTTTTTTCTCTAAAACAAGATCATAAACAGATACAATCATATCTAAATCTTTTGGTTTAAAATTAAAACCAACAATATTGAGAGCAACCTTAATATATTTAATTTTTTCTTCTTTTGTCATTTTATTATTCTTTTTATTAAATTAAATGTTATAAATGGTATATAGAATATTAAATATAAGAACACTTTATCAATATTATTTCTTTTTTCCATTTCGTCTTTGTGTATATATAAATTAAATTTTTTCTTATTTGACAAAGATGAAACAAAATTTACTTTATAAAATTGATTTTTTATAATATCATATTCTTTATTATCATCAATATAATCAACAACCTCTATTAAAATATGATTATATTTTGAGTCGCTAATATCAACAACAACTAATTCGTTTTTTGATAAAAAATAATCAGGTCTATCATAAATAAAAAATACATCTGGCAAGTTATACAATTTGCCAATTTTAATATCTCTTTTATTGAACCAATTATTTTGTTTTTCTGTAAGAAGATTTTTCATTTTGAATATGGTTCTAAATTTTTATTAATATTATAAAAGGGAATGTATTTTAAATTACCTTTTTTTATTGAATGTAACCAATTATTTAATTTTTCATAATTAGAAAATTCTTTTTTATCGTAGGTACTATTATAACAACCACAACATACACATTCATTTCTATTACGATAACCTTTAATATCTAGGTTATTAGGTTTAAAATTAATATATTCCAAAAAATCTATATCATGATATTCTGGATTCCACTCTTTAAATAATTGATAAATAAAATAATGTCCAAAAATATTTACAGCATAATTATAATTACAATTTAAATATTTTTGTAAGTATTCAATAAATATGTTATATGGAATAGTTTTTAATTTTAAATCATCAATAATATCTTCAAAAACAGTATATATCGTATCATTGAAACCAATTGTTTTTTCATAAATATCATACCATTTGTTATTAATATCGCAATAATATGTTTTATTTCCTTTTAATAAAATACCTTTTCTTAATGTATTGAACTGACCTTTTATTTTTTTTTCTGTGATCAATTTATTATAATGAAGTCCAGCTAATACTAATACAACCGAATATTCATTATTAACAATATTATTATACCATAATTTTATATTTATATCCATTATTTATAACTCTAATTGTAATTTACTCAATTCAAAACAAATTTCTTGCCCAATAACTGTATTAACATACTGATTATTTGTTGAAATAACATCAACATTTCTATTTAATTCTTTTGAAAAGAATACTATATGTACCTCTGTTTTTGAATAATAACCAGTATTAGACACATATTTATCAACAACATTGCCACAATATCTATCTTTTTTTACATTTTGATCATAAATATAGTAACCACCATATATAAATAATGTTAATAATGTAAATAAGACAATATAAACAAAACCGAAAAACTCTTTAATATTTATCATACGTTTTTTATCTTTTTTTGTTACAAAAAAAACATCAAAAGATGGTTTTTTTATTTAATTTATAATTACAAAATTACCGTTTTCATTTTTTTTGAAAACAAATGTATCGTACTCAGTTAGAAAATATGTTAAACCATTTATTTCAACCAAGTCAATTATATCATTTGAATCCTCAACCATATTTTCAGTAATTTTCTTAATCACTTCATTGTATGAATATGATTTATCTTTTTTAAATAATTTTCCCATTTTTTTTTTGTTTTATTCTTTTACTTCTAAACTTTCAATTAAAGGAATTACATTTGAATAATCAGGTTTATTAACATTATATGAAAAATCATTAGTTTGCCAAATATTTTTCATAATATCACTTCCAAGATTTTTTTCTAAAAAGTTATAACTATGGTCATTATATATATTAAAACCACAAATTTCAGCTAAAACACCAATACAACAATGCTTATCATCTTTTTTTAAATCTGTTTTACCTTGAATATATTTACCAGACCTCAAAGCATCAAGCCATTTTTCTTTAATTTCTTGTGTAAATTTATCTATCATTTCCATTTTATTGATATTTAAAATTAATTAATTCAATTGATAATTTTTTTCTTAATTGAAAGATAATTGTTTTAACCGTATTAATTGGGATTGATAATTCTTCTGCAATAGAATCCATTTTATTATGTTCAACAAAAAACAAATTAAAAACTTTTTTATAGTTTTCATTTCTGAAATTACCGATAACCTTATGAATTTTATTCATAAGAAAATTAGCATCAATAAAATGATTATCAGACACACCAATAAGATCATGCATGTTAATACTATCATCAATAGGTTTATCAAGATATACTACTTTGTTTCCATTAATTCTTTTACTAGCATTCTTTTTTCTACCATAATCAATAATAATAGTATTTGCAATAGTATAAACAAACGATGATAATTTATGTTTACTAGGATCAAACTTATGAATATTCCTATATACTTTTAAAAGAATATCCTGTTTAATTTCTTCTTTTTCTTCAATCGTATATGAAAAACATCTAAATGCACTTGTACTTGCAAACTTATTAATTTCAGTATAATGTTTTTTTAACAGAATTGTATTAATAGAATGATCCATATTTTTTTGTTAAAGATCGTAATAAAAATGATTAACTAAGTTTTGTTCACGTTCACCCAATGATTCGAATGAAATTATTGTACCAAGATGTTTTAAATGATGTGGTGAAATAGTACCAACAACAGATACATTATTAGTTAAATATATTTGTGGTGAAAAACTAATAATTGTATGTTCTCTATTTACTAAGGCTTTCTTTCTAAAATCAACGGCAGTATATCTATCAAAAGTGTCACCACCGTTGTCAAAGATTTTAATATATTTAGGGATTAATTTTTTCATACAATATAAACGAATTTTGAATTATTAAGGTTACATATTTTCACCTCTTTTTACACCGAATTTTAACTCCAAAACAATTACTTTTAGATTTTGCTTGATTACTGTTTGTTGGTGCATATACTCTTTGTATTGCTCACAAATATCCTCTAATTCTTTTACACTATGTACACCCCTACCTTTATATGAAGGTTGCTCTACAATATTTCTATGATATTGAATAGGTAAATACATAATATCTTCCAAGAATACTTCTTGATCCACTTTAATTTTTCCCATTTTGAGTTTTTTTATACTAGTTATACGTAAAAAACTGTTTAAAGGTTACTTTTATCTAATAAACTTTTTAAATAACTTATCTTACCTCTAACAGCATATACACCGTTATTAAATGAATTTTTATTACCTTTTATTAATGTATCACAATGATTTAATAAATCATCTAGTAATGAATTATTAGAGTTTTGTTTAAATTCTAAGGCTTCATTTAATTCATTTATTGCACCTTTTAAAAATGCTTTATTCGTACACTCAAGCATTGATTTTCTAACATCTTCAATGATGTTAATTGCCTCTTTTATATTATTTTCCATGTTAGACTAAACCGATATGACCGTATTAATAATCTCTTCGTTTGTTTTATTTTTAAATTTCGTTAAAACACATATTTTTTATGTGTTAATTATTTAATTTTTAATATGTTACAAATAATTACGTATATATATTAGTTATGCTCCATGCCTTAATTTAGTGTTTCAAATTAAGTTCAGTGAGAAAAACAAAAAGAATTTCCCTACGCACAAATTTACGAATTAATATTATTATTTCCAATAGACCAATTACCATTATTGTTTGTGGATTTAATTTGGTTGGAGTTGAAAACAGCATATGTTGTTAAACCACCACCTTCTTTTGCTTCAAGTCCATCATAACCCATATCTTCAACTATTTTTTTAAATTTTTCGCTGTTAGTTATTTTAAACATATTAACACCATTCGTTTCTTTTAATATATCTTTTAATATAACAACATCAATATTAGTTAATTCAGAAAGGTATGATATTTTTTTATCATTTGCAATACCATCAATTTCACCGACATATAAAGGATTTTCTATTTTAAGAAACACAGTAAATACTTTACCACTATCTGAAATAAATGCTTTTGCATATCCCTCATATTTAGTAAACCATATTGGATTAGTGTCTTTAAACACACTAAATCTTCTATTTACATTACTTCCGTGATAAAAAATAGTTGGATTACCATCACTATCTTTCATCTTTGAATTACCAAACCATTTCCAAAAATTATCATTAAGTTTAATTCCTTCATTAATAATATATTGTTCTTTCAAGTAATCTTTTATTGTTGTTGCTATAAACTTTTTCAAATCTTTCATTTTTTATTTTATATATAAATATTCAAATTTAAAAAATCAACCCTAAAATTCTTTTTGTTTTTCTTTCGTGTTTCAAATCAGCATTATCAGTTAATAAATCGGCACGAGAGCATAACAAGGTGTATAAGAAAGTTTGCCATAAAGGTCAGTGGTTAATTTGAAAGTTTCTACAAGCAAACCTTCTCATACACCCGACCGTTATGTGCAAATAATTTTGCTATAACCTTTGCCTTTATTTAAAGCATAAGGAATATTTTTGCAACTGTGGTTATCATCACAAACCAATTTTCCACTATAATCACCACTTTCATCTTTTACAACAATCACTTCGTATCCCCATTTACTTTTCAATCTGTCACCAACAAAAATTGGTTTGTTATTGTCATCGTAATAACCCGTAAAATTATCAGCACATAACAGCGTATTAGCGTTATTGCTTCCGTTTTTCAATTTATCTTTTTTCATATCATAAAGTTTTGTGTTTCAATTTAACTCTTGTGTTGCAACAACGCCAATACGCAAACCGTTATCGGCAAATGCTACATTACATCTTCGTATCAACATTTTCGTTAGAAGTTTTTACTTTTTGTCCACGCTCTTTTATTAACTTACGGATTTCAGTTTCACATAAGTTTTTTCTACTTCTACCATCTTCCTTTGCTATTGCATCGAGAATATCTGTTTCAGACTTATCTAAGTGTATTTCTATTCTTACCATTGTTTTCTTTGATTTGGTTGTCTTTCGGTTCTGTCAAATGACATTTCAGAAACTTCTGCAACTTTATCTGTTGGTTTCAAGTTTGCTATTTGAATGTTCCAAACTTTACCAGTTACCACACACTTACATTCTGCTTTTGTTCTGTTGATTTTCACAATCTCAAACTCTTTATACTGAACATTGGTAGAAGTTCCTACATATTCAGCAATCATTCCTTTTGATAGTGTTTCCTTGTTTACAAAAGCAATGGTTTGTTTTTTTAGTTTCAACACCTCAACAAGTCTTGCGTTCAAATCTCTCAACTCTTCGATTGATAAATTCATTAATTCTAGGTTTGTCATTTTTATTTGTTTTAATTATTATACGACAAAGTTACGATAAAGTTTCGTATTCCCAACGTATTTTTCAATTATTTTTCTTCCCACCCTAAAAAATAAAAACCTCTTTAGTTCTTCGTATTGAAATTCAGGTAGATAAACCGCATCAGTCGATAACAGCATATTAGAGCAATAGGAGTTGATGCGGTAAATTGAACGATAATGAATCTGATAAAATGTAGTCGTAATTGAAACTTTTAAGTTCCAAATCCCCTAATGCTCATAGATGCAAAACGTTATAAAACATTAAGTTAAACGCATTATACTACCATTAGAAATTATGTATAAACAACCTAATTTCTCATATAAAATATAGTCTTTACCAATTTCTATAATCTTTCTCATATATTTAACGTTTTAAAACAAAAAATATAAGCAATTATTTTCACAATTCCAAATAAATATTACTGGTTAATATTAAATTTTGTTCTTTTAATTTAATTCAGTTAATAACTGCTTATATTTGCAACCGTTATGTACAATTAATATATAGAATCTGATGAGCCATTAAATAATAAACATTCTGCTTCTTCATACCAATGAAATCCTAACATTTTAAGTTCATTAATATCATTGGCTGAAATTATATTTTCCCACGCACACATATTTCCAACATACCATTCATTATCGCCCATATCATTTATTGTAGGGTTTGATTCATACTTTTTAAGGATTTCAATACCTTTTTTAAAATTTGGTGTTTCTGTAATTTTCATAATAAACTGTGCCTAACAATGTATATAGCAAATAGCCGTGTTAGGCATTTTAGAAACTATCTGCTTGTTATTAATATTTGTAATTATAATGTTCGGCTACTTACCATATACTCAACGTTATTGCCTTTTACGAGCCCTTTTGTTTTGTGTTTCTTTATACTAGTTATACGTAAAATATTACACAAGGTTACAAAAAAAAAGAAAAAACTCTAAGAAAGTTTCTTAGAGTATAAAAAAGAAAAGTAATATATGTTTAAATGGTTTACCCTACAGGACTCGAACCTGTAACCTTATCGTTATGAGCGATCTGCGCTAACCAGTTGCGCCAAGGGTAAATATAAATTTATTTTAAAATAAAATGTAATGTTCCTTTACTTGAAATGTTAAATTTTTTCATTGTAACTGAATAACTTTAAACTTCATTGTAATATTTTATAATTTGCTCTTTGTTATGTTTTCTAACAAATGATGTTGCATATTCACTTTTTTTCTGTCTAACATCTTTTGAAATATCCATCATATTATCAGATTGAGTTCCAATATTATCCCAACTACTATCTAAATAAATACCGTTTAAATGCCTTATTACAATATTTTTTTCAAAAATTTTATTAGAAAATTTTTGATAAGCTTGTAACATATGTACTTTAACAGTTAATATATTATTACAATTATAGTACCGAAGACGGGACTCGAACCCGTACAGCCATCTGGCCACAAGATTTTAAGTCTTGCGTGTCTACCATTCCACCACTTCGGCATTTTATTTACTAGAACTAATTTCTTTAACAAAATTACTAAACTTTAGATTATTTGTCAAATCTTAAAACAATTTTTTTAAAAAAATGTAAGGGTTAAAAGAACAAAAATAAAACAAACCGTATCCACATTTAAAAACTTCATCGCTTCTCTGGAAATAAAGATTACTCTGAATATCCTCCACTCTGTTTAGAAATGTTTCGTGCCTTAATGTTTGTTTTATTTATCTTTCTAATAAATACCTTACATTTTAATTTTTAATCAGCACTTTTCACTGATATTAATATTTTAAATCTGAGGGTATAACATCTATCCTAAAATATTATATGTTTCAAATACTATAATAGGTGCAATTGGCACGTTCGATCCAACAGTTAACATGTTCTATCACAACGGTAAGACGTTCTTACTATTTTCGTTGTATTGAATTCGTCACCTAGTTTTTCAGATTCTACGTTATATACCCGTATGTATATAACGTGTGTTATACCTCTCAGAATATCTTTAATTTGTTAAGCAAAGATATAATATTATACGTTACTTACTATCTCAAGGTTTCATTTTTTTTAAATATTTTTTGAAAATTTTTATTATTTTATCTAAAAATAAAAGGATTTAATGTTAATTGAATATTATCATAACCCAAATAGTCTTTACTGCAATCAGTAATAGTTTTAGGTACAACAAAACCTTTACTTTCAAACCATGTATATAATATTGATTTAGCCTCACTTTATGTTTTTTGTTTTAGATTTATTTAACATTAATTTAAAGATTTTTTTCAATCCATTCTTCTAAAAATTCTTCACCAAGAATATTATTGCTTGTGTACGGTCTATACAAATTATCAATAAAATATGAGTGTTTTTTTAGCATCTCAAAAACCTCCTCTTTAGTAAAAGAATCTTTTATTGGTTTTATTGTAATAGTATTATTCTTTTTATTTATTTTAGGTCTAAAGTCTCTATAATCCCCACGTCCTTTCCAACCTAAAGAACCATCACCACTAATAGCGTTAACCTCTGCAATAGATGTGTTAATACCATGATAAGGCTCAAATTCAACTAATACATTTTTAAGATTATCACCATCACTATTAAATATTTTAACGTATTCATCAATAATACTGTCAGGAATACTAGGTAATGTTTTTATCGATTTATCTTTACATGCAATAATAAACCCTTGAATTTCATCAATACGATCAAAATCATGCGAATCATTATTATAATAAATAAGTCCACCATTATATTTTTTTACTTTTCTTACTTGCCCATCCCTACTAATGTAATAATCTTCAATATTAGGTATAATATCATTATAAACATAGGTAATATAAATGTTATAAAAATTATGATTATTATATATACCACCCTTTTCAAATTGAAAAAGATGTTTTTCCATAATACCAGACTTTTTTCCAATAGATACTATTCCAGAATTATTTATAGATTCAAGTAAAACAATTTCACATTTTTTAAACATAAATATTTTATTTAGTTGATTAATATTATGACAATAATACACTACACTTAATGATATTATCAACTATTTTTTCTTTAAAATTTTCATCCATTATTGAATGTAGTTGATAATGTCTACCACTTCTAATTGCATCGGCAGTAAGGAGAAAAAATGCTTCGATAAATCCATTACATGTTACTTGTAATTGATATTTATGTCTATCAACACTAATAAATAAACCCGTATATTTTTATTCTTTCATTTTTTAATACAATATTACTTTCGCAATGATTTTCAATTTCTCTTTGTTTCTGTTCTAGTAAATCTAAATTTGAACCTCTTTTTTTAAAGTAGGTTGCATATTTTTTGATACTAGTATCTACCATTTTATTTATTAAATATTCGTTATACATAATATTACCATTTTAAATAATTATCAGTATAAATGTTTTGTTCACATAGTTTTTTTGCTTCGGTAAAAGAATATGATCTACCAACATGTGATTGTGTTTTATCGTTTTTAAAAACCTCATATTTTCCAATTAATTCTGGATGTTGAGATTTTTGAATAAAACAACCCATTATAACCATTCACCAACTTCAATTTGTTTTGGGTTTTCTTTTTTATTTTTTACCATTGTCTAATAATATTTATTATTTCATTAAAATCCATTCCATCACTAATCATTTCCCAAATATCTGTTTCTTGAGAAGTTGTAAAAGTTGGTTCATTATCAGGAATAGTATCAATATTATATATTTTTTCAATAATTTTTTCTTCTCGAACCTTAGATTCAATTTGTTTAAATAAGATATCTTGTTTCATTATTTATGTAAAGTAAAGTTTATTATCATCACCTAAATATAAATCAGATTCTTTTAAATCTTTAGATAGTTTAATTAAAACATCTTCATGTTCATATCTATGATCAAAAAAACCACAACCATGACCATTTCTAGTTAACCAAATATCCATACCTAATTTAAATAAACCGTTTATTTTTACAGCCTCATTTATAGCATCACTTCCAGCATCATTAATAAATTTAATAATACTGTTATAAACTTTATTTCTTAATTCTATATCAATATTATCAATATAACTATATTCTGTAGGTATAGATTCTTCATTAGTCCATAAGGCACATTCAAGATACCCCTTAAAAACCTCAGATATTTGATTATTATCTAAAATCATTATTATTTTTTATTTTTATTTGATTGGATATATTTTGCAACTTTAACCGCATCACTTTTCTTTGAAAAAGAAAGTTCATGGCTAAGATATTTTAATTCTACATTAGAATTATTTTTTATTTTATCACTAAATTTAACAATATAAACCGAATATAAATTATGATAAGTATTTCCTTTAATACCAACACAAACATATTCGTTTATATCTTCATTTAATAATAAAAGAATATCTAAACCAAATTGATCTTTTATAAAATTTTTCATTATTTTTCTGTTTACAATTAATTATACGTTGTAAAAAATAAAAGGTTACATTTTATGCAACCTTTTTATTCTTAATTAGAAAAATTTCTATTTCACTTTTCATTCTAATACCACTTGCAGTATTATACTGTGCTAATAGCATACTAGCATGATCTTTTAATTTATTATCGTTAGTGCTATTAATAAATTGAACTAATTGATTAAACATATCTAAATTATCTTTGTCCAAATCTTCCTTTATCAACCCAAATTGTTAGATTATCATCATAAGGTTTAAGCATAACAGAATAACCTTTATTAATAATAATATTAATAATATAATTACGTTTTCGCATTGAGAAATCAAAAATTTGACCATGCTCATACGGTAAATCAGAATATTTTTGTAAATGCCAATATCTAACCTGAATAGTATTAAACATGTTCAATAGCCTCTTTACCGTTATACCAACCCTTTACATAAACAATTTTAGTTGCATTATCAACGTGTTCTGGAATAATACCATTTTCTCTTACTTCTCTTACAATAGCAGTTGCAATATTTCTAGCCATTTCATTAATAACATCTTCATTATTAATATGACTATCACTTACAATAGTTACCATAAAATGTGTTTCCTTACTTTTCATTTTCATTATATTATGGTTTAACAAGGTCTAAAATACAGATATTATTTACTATTCCTTTAACTCTATTATTTGGTGAATATTCTTTGCCAAAAAACAGTTTACATTTAGCATATTCTTCGCCTATACTAATAATTTCACACCAAAATAAATCAATCTCAGTTGATTCATGTTTATTAGTGTAGTAATAACAAAAACAAATTTCACCAATACTAAAATTTGTATCCTTCATTTTATGGAAGTCCTTCAACTTTAAAACAACATTTAATATAATCTTTCCATTTTATGTAATGATTTTTAATATCATTAACAATACTGTCTCTTTCTTTTTGTAATTTTTTTGTTTTTAATGTTATTAATGCTTTACTTAATTCAACATTAGTATCTAATAACAAATCTTTCGATTTATTTCTTTCATTTTCCAAAATTTCTAAAATATATGGAATAGCATTTTTATCATCTGCAATAACAGATAAAATTAGTTTTGATTTAATGCTATCAGGAAATGTTGTATTATCAATAATATTTCTAATTTTTTTAATATCCATTTTTTATATGATTAATTGTATCTAAAATTGTTGTCATAAATTCTCTATATAACTTTTTTAAATCCTCATTTTTCTCTTTTTCATATTCATTCAATAGTTTTGAATGTTTTTCCTCAAGTTTATTTATTAGAATTTCCATTATAATGTTTTAACAAAATTTATAAAAATTTTACCTAATCTTCTAATTATTCCATTATTACTTTCGTAAGTATCGTTATTAAATTGTTTTTGTTTAATACCTTTTAAATATATCAATTCACCATTTAACCATATCCAAACACCTATTGGTTTACCATATATAACTAATGGAACTACTAAAATAGAATTACCTGTAAAAATTGAGAAACTATTATCATCACCAACATAATCAACAATACCTTCCATACCAGAATATGCACATACATCATTACCTAAATGATTATAGTTTCTATCTGACATTTTTACGTTGTCACCTACTTTTATTCTTAGTTGTTGGTTATTGTCCATGTTATTACAAAATAAAACCTTCCATGATAAATTTTTCATACATTATATTAATTCTTTCCTTAATACTAAGTAAAAACCCAATTGATTCAAATTTAATTCCAGTTATAAGAAAAAAGTATTCCTTTGCATTTATTCTTGCATGAATATTTAACGTTTTATACCATTCCAAAATAATTTCCTTTTAATTATTATACGAAAATAATTAAAAAAAGTTACCATTTATGGTATAGTTTGTGGGTATACTCTGTTTTAATACCATTTTCTAAAACATAAACAGGTTTCCAACATTTTACAGCATAAATACTGTTTACATCAAATAAAACATCTTTAAAATTATTAATATACCATTGTGATACATTTTTTCCTTTAAAAATATCAAAAGTATAATCTTCAAATATAATATCTGCGATCTTTGTTTCTTTTAAATACCTATATTTATCAGATTCAAAATATACTGGTTGACCAACTTTAAATTCTGTTTCTTTGGGATAATAATCTAATGGTATACCTAATAAAACAGTTTTCTTTTTTAAATCAAAAATACAATCAACTGTTTTTAAATGTTTACCGAAATGATCACCCTTTTTATATAAAATTTCCCCGTACATTTCACTATTTTCAAAAATAATACTATCATCCCATATAGGAACAACAGTTTTTTGATCTAACATTACACCAATAATAGGTATATATCTTTTAATATTTATCATATTATTTTATTATTTCAATTTAATCAATATCTTCAAATAATCCAGTATCAGTTCCAACACCAAGATAAAACCAAATCATATTATCAATAACAATTGGATTATCATTAACATTTACTGTATAAATTCCAAATTTATTATTTGATCTTAACCTATTTTTTATTGTTGTTTCATTTGTTATTATTTTAATACCGTTCGAAAAAATCTAAGAAAAACTATGTATCTTATTTTTTTCTTCTTGCTTCATCCAATCATTACTTTTTAGGGGAATCTCTTCCTTGTCATCCATAAGAGGATTGTCCACAAGAGTAAATTCGGGCAAACGTTGCCCTATCTTTTCTTTATATAATCTTAAACCTTCATTCTCTATATTAATTGAAGCATTTAAATCTCTGTCAATTACTAAACCACAATCTTCACAAATAAATTCTCTATCATTCAAAGATAACGAATTATTTTTCCATCCGCAACAAGAACAAGTTTTTGATGAAGGAAACCACCTATCAACAAATATTAAATCTCTATTATACCACAAAGATTTATATTCAAGTTGTCTTCTTAATTCACCTAATCCCAATTCTTGTATTGATTTTGCTAATTTATGATTCTTTAAAATACCACTTACATTTAAATCTTCTAAAACAATAACTTGGTTTTCATTAATTATTTTAGTTGTTATATTATGTAAGAAATCTTGTTTCTGATTTTTTATTTTCTCATGTACTTTTGCTAATCTTACTCTTAATTTATTTCTGTTATTACTTCCTTTAACTTTTTTTGAAAGTTGTTTCTGTATTTTCTTTAATTTATTTTCATTTTTTCTTATCCATTTTGGATTATCAATTGTTTCACCATCTGAAAAAGATAACAAAGTTTTTATACCTAAATCAATACCAACAATTTTATCAGAAGTATTAACAATTTTAGTTATTTCACTATCAATTAATATGATTGCATGATATCTACCAGATTTATTTCTTAAAATTTTTTAAACAGTTGATTTACCCCTTTCGTCTGGATAATCTAACAATCTTTTTTTTGTTGGAATAATGTATGTAATATAATTATTATCAACATTATTTACTTTGATTTTATAATCATAATCACCTGATTCATAATAATCATCATTAAAACATTCACCTTCAAATTTGCAAAAACCACCCCACTTATCTAAAGTTATTTTAATATCTAAAATCATTTTTTAAATCTTGATAGTCTTTCCGCAATAGTATTAAAATTGTAATTAATATAATAAGGAATACAGTCTTGAACACGATCATCCTCTAAATCAAATTTTAAATTATATACAGTCTCAAATTTTTCAATATCAATATCAATACTATAAAGTGTAACAATATAATCTTGAAAAATCTCAGAATTATATCCATATTCATTATCCGAATCTTTTACCTTAGCAGTATTATAATCTTTATATGCCTTTTTAAAATCTGAATGCCAGATATTTTGATCTTTAATATTATATGATTCAATTGGGAAATGTTGGTCAACATCATCTAAACATCTACCATTGATCCAAAGGCAATATACAATACAATTTTTATAAATAGATTCCATATTATGAATATTTTTCAAGAAAATCAATAACATAAACACCTTCAAACATACAAACAAATTCTTTATATTTATCATATGGTGTTAAAATTAACAATGAATTTAATGCTGTTAAATCATCAACTAAATATTCTTCCCAATTATGGTCAATAACAGTATCATTATCAATTGTTTTTAAATGATCAATAGCATTATCAATAATTTCTTTTGCAACCGCTATAGCTTCATCAATAGAACGATAATCGCCATGTGGTTTCATATTAATATACAACTCAAACCAAAACTCTAAATGTTTACTTTTTTTAACCTTAATAAGGTTATTCTTATAATTTAGTACCATTATATTTGATTTATTTTATTTAACATAGCTGCCATTAAAAGCTTATTACTAATTTTAACAGTTTCACCAGTTGTTTTATTTACAATAGTCCCTCTTAAAGATGCATAGATAAGTTGAGACAATTCTTTTCCATCTAAATTTGGATTAGATATTACTTTTAATGCCAAATCTGAATTGTCCTCTTCAATTATATTTAATAAAAGTGTATTAAATATTATCGAATCTTTCTTGTTATTTTCCATTTTTTGTTTCTTTATACTAGTTATACGGAAAAAACAAAGGCAAGGTTACATTTTTTTTATTTTAATTTTCATGTTATTTAATTATGTTTGTTAATGACCACCAACCAGAATATGTTAAACCATCTTCTTCATCTTCTTCTGGAACTAAATCTTTACCGTATCTAACAGAAGTTGACAATTCACCAGAAGTATAACCTTCTTTATACATTTCAAAGATTCTATTTAAAGCATCTTCCTCTAAAGCTTCAATATGTTTTTCTGGAATATCCACAATTCCAATTATATTTAATTTTTACTTTACCTTTCATATGGTTCACATAAATCTAAAAGATGTGTTTTATCAATTTCTAGTTGTGTTGCAATCTAACCAAGACAACACATAAAACCTTCCTGATTTTCTAACCTTGTTTCACCTAAGCCAATAGCATATTTACCCTCTACACCACAACGCCATTTACTTCTATCAATGGTAATTTCTTTTGTATCTTTTAATTTTTGCATGTTATTTTTTTAATTTAAGATAAAATGATAATAATATTGATATTTGTGAATTTAATAACCAAATCCAAGTCCAAAAATCACGATCATATTCAATATCATAAGCAAAAAACACGAAATTTAAAACACCAAATAATAAATATATTATTGACGATTCTTTTTGTTTTGGGGTTGGGTTAAATTTAACATTTTCGTGCTTTGGATTAAACGTTAATTTATATTTATCCCAAATGTCTTCAATGTTAAATATATTATCAGTGAAATCTTCCCTCATTTTGCCTTTAGGTAACATTTCATTACTACCTTGCCTAACATTTTGAGAATAATTATCCTGAACCCAAATACTAAAATCAATTACATCGCTAATTGATACACATTTTTCGATACTATTTATATTTCTTCCCATATAATATTTATACGTTAAAACAAATTGTAGAGTTACAAAAAATAAAAAATTATTTTAATCTTTCAAAAAAAACCTCTAAAATCTTTGAATAATCATTATAACTAATTTTACTACGATATTTATCAGATGTTAATAAATTCCAAATTAATCCTTTAATATGTCTTTTATTTTTTAATGGAAAAGTTTTTTTACGTTCCTCTATTGATATACCAGTAAACTCAGTATATGCTAGTTCAAGTTCCTCTATAATTTTATCAACCTTGTTCATTATATATTCTTTTATAATATTTATACGTTAAAACAAATTGTAGGGTTACAAAAAAATAAAAGAAATGTTAATTTGTATTATAATCAATATACTTAATAGATACACTATTTGTTTTCCAAACATCTCCAAGTTCAGAATCAGTTAAAAATTCATGCAAAGAAACATCATCCCAATCTGTTTCATCTAAATCCCATGTATTTTTTATATGTTCACTATTTAAAATATATGGTTTTACACTTCTACCAGATTTATCTTCAACAAGAAAATTTTTATTGTATAATTTCATTGATATATACTTTATTTACCAAATATGTAACATAATAAGGAACATCTTTCATTGCATAATATCTTATTACCTTATCATTTGCCTCATCTTCATTGTCAGCCTCAATTATATGTGTAATAATATCAATCTTATAATTATCATCCATATAATACATTTTTTCCACCTCAAAACAACCTAAATATAACATAATTTATTTTGGTTTATAAATTTCTTTAATATTATTAAAATTCTGCTCAGCATTTTTTATTAACTCAATACAAGCATCATCGTAGGTTTTAATATGTGAAAATTTATTCAACATATCAATTAAAAATTTCCGATGTATTCTTTCAGGTTGATCACTATTTTTATTAATTATAATATCAAATGTACCCATATTTACAGGATTATGAAAAGGAAATTCACATAAATATTCATATCTTATAATACTATTATTAGTAATATTATAAAATACCATACCCTTTTCATATTTTAAACTAAGTTCCTCATTTGTCAATTTCATTTCATTTATTATTTAATTGGTTTATACTTTCTTTCCTATTACCTTTATATGAACCCCATTTTGGAATTCTACCTTTTATTGTTGTGTCATAGTAACCGCTAACATTAGAACCCGTACAGCGTCTTAACTTCCAACTTTCAAACTGTTCTATCCTTATAATAAATCAATTAAATCTTCCAAAGAACAATCAGTATATAAATTATATTGATATCCATTTGAATCAAAAAAAACTAATTTATTATCAATTAAACCAAGCTCAGTATAATTAAATAAATTATCTATTTTAATTACTTTTTCATTACAAAATTTAGATATAATATTACTTTTATCAATCTTTTCTTTTAATTGAATAATAATATCTTTCTCCAATTTATTATATTCTTTTTTTATTTTGCTTTTCATTATTATTTATATTTAAGAATCAATACCAAAAGGATCTCTTTGATTACCCTTTTATATTCAAAGTTTTATGTTACTAATATTAACAGTATTATACAATTCTTTACTTACTTTAATATGTGTATAATCATTATAATAAATGTAATAAACGTATTTAAAATCAGAATTCTTATATTCAACCTCACTACCTTTCACAAAGGTATATATGTTTGATTCATATACCTTGAAACTTTTTTTATCTATTATTTGTTTAGGTAATTCACTATTATTTGCACTACTAATATTAACAAATAATAAAAATAATAGAATTTTAATGAATTTCATTTTTGATACTCTTTAATATAATTTAAACACTCTTTATATGCTGTCAACTTAGCACCTTTACCTATCTGTAATTCTAACGATTCTGATAAATTTAATTCACCTTTAGTTGTTTTAATTCTTTTTTCTAACCAACAAATTAGTTTATTTATGTCTAAATTTTCAGTTGTGATATCCATATTTTTTATTGTTTTATAATTAATTATACAGATCAAAATCTCTTAACGTTTTTTCTTTCATAATCTCACATACGTTACTTTAAGTAACATAGCCTCAATCTCCGCATTAGAAATTTTCCTATTTTCTCGTAAATGATTAGCATAATCTTCATAAGAAATATCTTCATAACCATATTCTAATAAAGAATCTTCTTCAAATAAATGCTCAATATATTCAATATCAACTTTTTCTAAACAAGCAATAGTTTCAACATACGTTTGAATAATTTCAGAATAATTATATTGTTTATATGTATATGATCTGTGAATAATTAATGATTTTAGATAATTTTTATAGTTCGGTGTACCAGAACTATTGAAAATAGAAAAATCTAATTTATCTAATTCATCAATAAAAAACATCATTGCAATAATGATAGTATAATCTTTATCATTATTATCATAATACTTTATTTTTTTATGTAAAAAATGTGCTAAGGCTTGTATTGAAGCCCTATACTTTTTTAATCTTTCGTCTGTTATAAACATATCTTTATTGCACATTTGGAAAAACGTGGGTGCGAGTATTGTTCCAGTTATTCAAAATACCCCTTAACCATTCTTTACATTCAAATCGAATTAGGTTTCTTTCATTCACAGCCAATAGCCCGAAAAGAACGATAAAATTAAATTTGAAATCTTTTTCATATTTTTTGTTTTAAATCTTCGGAATTGCGAGGAATATAGTTTCCGATATTTATATTTTTTAACACTGATTTTCAATTAGTTAAATATAGTTACATACATATGATAGTTATAAGTAACCCTACGGGTCGCTTCGCTTACTTATAACACGGGCTAAACGTTCGCTTCGCCAATTAATTAAATTTTTCTTTACCATCGCACTAATACAAATCTTCACTAAAAAGTCTATCACCCCTAATTTGTGAATGGTCAATTACTTGGTTTTGCTTTAATGCTATTTCAAGTGCTTCCTCACGGCTTACAAATCTGTTTTTAGATGTCAAAAACCCCTGTTCATTTTCTCCGCTTTCTGCATCTCGCAATCCAGTTATTGCACACTTTGTATAAATACATTGTCCGTGTCTGTGTCCACTAAAAACAATCCCCCTATCAAGGTTTTTTGGTAGGTATGTTTCAATTGGCATATCCTTTTTTAATTGCAGTTCTTTATACCAAACTGCTGCACATATTATTCTTTCTTCCATCGCTCAAAAATTTAATTAACTGCGTTTAGCCCGAAAACGTTATGCTCAATCAATAACCTCCAAGCTAGAGGAGTGAACGAACTCATAATTTGCATCTGGATACTTTGCCTCTACCTTGTCAGCAGCTTCACCAATATTCTCAGCCTTTACAATTACTTCAACCCCATTAGGAGATAATGCAACTAAGTAATGACTGAGCATAACACCACCCTTGCTAGACTGGGTTTCGGTGGTAGTTTCTTGTTTTGTAGGTTCCATTGTATTCTGTTTTAGTTTGATTCATTAGTTTAATTTATCCCAGCCTCGCAAGGCTGTGGCTCGTTGTAGCACATTAAAACGATGCAACAACACCAGCTATAAGTAATGCGAATGTCGTAGCTCGTATTAACGTCTGTGCTATGCTTCTTTTTTTCCAACGCTCAATAATTTTCTTCTTTCAATTTTTGTAAAAGAAAATCAAGCTCTCTGTTTGTAAGAAGCCTATGAAACCTTCCGCCATCAGTTTTACCTTCTTTTACCATGTGGTCAAATAGGTAGCAGTTGAACACTCTTTGAAACTTTTCAAATGTTTCATAGTCTTCAAGATTTCCGTATAAGTCTGCAAATCCTTTTCCACAAACAAACTTTAGTCTTTTTTTTACAAAACCCCACTTAAAATCCATAAGCGTTTTATCAGGTTCATCAGTGTTTACTTGCAAAACAAATTTACCTTGTAGCATTTGCAAGTCTTTTTCTGTTTGTACAGTCATTTTCATAATATTGTCTTTTATACCTTATTATACGTATGAAAAATACAAAAGGTTACAACAAACCATATCTTTTTTTTATTTCATCCACTTTTCTTATTTCATTTACTACTTTTATTCTAATCAACTCTTCATTACTAATACCCATTTTAACATAATACTTTTTATCCTTACTAGTTAAATGATATCCATCACACTTATCACATTTATACTCACTTACTTTTGAAACTCTTTTTTTTCTTTTTTTATTAACCCAATTGGTTTTCTTTGCATATTCTTTAGCAATATCAATAGTAGGATAATATACCTTACCACAACGTTTTTCCATTATATTAAATTTTTAGGTTTAACATTTCATCAGCATACATGTACCTAATAATTGAATGATATTTTAAACCAAAATTTAACATACTTATAGGATCATTAATATCAGGCTCTTCTAACCCTAGTTTTTCTGCAACATATTTAATTGTAACTTCATTTTTTTGTGTAGGAACTAATGAAATATCCATTGTCATCGCAATTTCATCTCTTAACGTTTTTTTCATGAAATATTTTTTTAATTAAACGTAATATTATCAACTTTTTTTATAAACCATTCTCTCGATTTTGAGGAAATTGCTTTATTTATTTTCTTTTCATCAAAACCATTTTCTAATATGGTATCATTCTCTTCTTTAAAAATATCACTAACAATCCACTTTAAAAAATAACCAGTATTTTTAATACTAATATCAATATTATTAGTATTCATAACACTAATACCTTGTTCAAGTCTATTTTCAGTAACAACAATATCAACAAATTCATTAATACTATTTATTAATTCAATATCAACAGCATTTTGTTTTTTTTGTTTTACTACACTAAATTTCACACCTTTTGATTTAAATCTATATTTTTTATTTTCAACACAAGTAAAAACAATACCCTCTCCAAAACCATCAACACCAAAAAATTTACCAACAGGGCAAGACTGTTCTACAGAATTTGTAATTTCATTAATCTTATCTAAACTTAATTTTGGATTATTGAAATCAATCTCAATATTATATGTTGGGAATTGTAAAATGTTGTAAATATTATTTGAATTATCTTGAATACTAACAGGTAAATCAACCCATTTATCATCTATTCTAATACCAAATATAACAAACATTTTAGGTAACATATTTACCGCAACACCCTTTTGAATACCCTTACCACACCATTCACCGTATAAAATACAGCTTTCATTAAAAACAATATCTTTGAATAAAACAGATAAATCACGTTTAACCATTTCATTCATAAAATTATTGTTATCTTCATCAAGCGATAACACCCTTTCTTTGGAAGTATATTCTATTCTACCATCTTTATATTTAACAATACTTGAATTAGTACCATGTAGTTTTACAGTACCAGTAAAATTTAATGTTGGATATTTATCAGTATTAATATATATAGGATTACCTTGTTCATCACGACCTTTATAGTCATGATTTAATCTAACCTCTTTAATTAATACTCTTAATAATTCTATGCTAGGATATTTTTTCATTTTTATCTTTCTTTAAAAAAAACTGAATCTTCCAACCCTTCAAAATAATTTGGCTTTTTAAATAAATCGTTTAGAAATTTTGTTTCTCTTAATTTATTAACATGGAACTTAATATTTAAATCATTATGCTCAATAATTAATTCAAAATAAAATTGTTTTATTAAAAAATTTAATTTCTTAAATCTTTTAATATCAATTAATATTGACACCATATTTGAAGTATCAATAGTATTACCATTTCCACACTGAACAAGACAAAGAAAGTATTCACCGTCTTCTGTAATATCAATAACCTGACAATAATATCTATTATAGATCATATTTTATTTTTTTAAATAACACTAAACAATATTATCATTCATAATATTATTTCAATTTAAGGTCTTTTATAACCTTATCTATTAATTTAATCCTATTATTGTTTATATTTTTTAAACCAATAGAATTTCTATTATTTTGTACCAATTTTATTTTACTTTCAGCAAATATACAAAATAAATTATCTGCCTCTTCTTTAGTTAAGTTTATATATCTATCCATGTTCATTAAAATATTACCATTTTTTTATAATAACTTAATATTTATTATACAATTCACCACTATATTCACCATTACTATTAAAAAATTCATTAAAAAACTCAATATTTTCGTCACACAATTCCATTTGATTTTCTTTTATACCATAAACATTTAAAAATCTAATCTCAGAAATATAAAAATTAATAATAAATATATTAATATCTGTCTCTTCTGTTCTCCAAAATTTAACCATTTCATTGTGTAATTTTTTTTGAAATCGTATCAAATCAACTTGCTCAGATTTAACAATAATACTATACAATCTGTTTGCAATATATTCATCAATACTTTTATTATCTGGATTATAATAATATCCGCAAATAAACGAATGAAACATCCTAAGCATTTCAATAATACTAATTTCACCAGAAACTTTATTATATACGCCTTTGCACAACATAATAATATGACTATCATTCTTATCAAAACTAATTTTCTTTCCCATAATGAATATTTTTGATTTTTTATCTAATTATTTATACGATAAAAAACATACTAAGGTTACAAAAAAATTGTAACCCTTTATTTTTTTATAATAAATTATTTAAAAACCTTTCAACAATAATACTACTTAGAATCTTTTTCATAATATTCCGAAAAATAATCAATAATAATATCAATATCATTATTAATATATTGCTTATATAAACTTTTACCTTTTAAAATATTCTTATTACCTCTAAATGGCTTTCTAATATAACCATTTTCACTAAGATACTTACCAATATTTACATATGCATAAATATCAAATTTATCAATACAATATTGTTTACGATCTTTATCTGTCATTGGTACTTTTATTGCCCATTCTAATAAAATATCATCCCAAGAATCATAACCATTATCCCTACCATTAAAAACACAATTATCTGGAATATTATTCTTTTTAATAAAATCATGTAGTTTTATTGGACTAACATCTATTATACTAATACTTTTAATCTCAGTCTTTTCATTGGGTATAATATTTAAAAATTTATTATACACTATATCCAACGCCTTAATAATATCTTCTCTCATATTATTTCATTCTATTTAATAATCTTTTTAAAATATATATTATAATCATTAATAAGACTACCAGGATATTCCCTACCATCCTCTGTTCTAATATATGAATCCTTATATGATCCTTTTGGTGCATACAGTTCATCATATACTAGTTTAATATCGTATTGATCAGTAATTTTTAGCTGTAAATCACTCTTTTCAAAATACTTGAATAATGAACCATCAGATTTTTTAAATAAACCATATATCTTATTTACTAATAACGTATCTTTCTCATATAAAACAGGTACTATCGTTACATTATCACCAATACTAAATAATGATTTAAAATCTTTTATCGCTATACATTTTATCTCTGGCATATTAGTTTTTTATTTTCCTCCTATCTTTTGCTCTTACTCTATGTGGTCTTTTTGATAACTCTTCATATATCCTTATCAATATAATATCTTTCCCTATTCCCATAAGTATTATACGCTTATTATTATAAAAAGTTGTGCTTTATTGTATTTTTGTTTACCTCCTTTTATAATATTAGTTAAATATGTTAATCTGATATCAAAATGATATCATTTTAATATTATTAGATTGATTTATAACGTATTGAATATTAGTATGTTAGCCCCACGTCCCCGATAAATGATATTATTAATTAAAATATTACAATAATAAATATGTAACTTAATGTACATAATAATAAGATTTTTAATATTAATAATATTTGGTTAAAATAGTAATATACAGAATAAAAGATAATAATAATAATAATAATCAAAACGCAATAAAAAAAAGTGTAGGTTAATTTTATTAGTAAGCAAAATAATATTTTGTTTAATAATAATGATAATAAAAAACCCTACCACATAATGATAGGGTTTAATAAAAAACTAAACTACAATGAATGCTTAGAGATTAAGTTCTTGAAGTTTCTTTTCAAGTTCGATTTGTTTTTGTTTTTTTCGATCTTCTTCTGATACGAATTCGCTTAGTTCTTTTTTAATATTTTCAAGGTAAGAAATTTTTTCGTGGTGAGTAACCATATGTATTCTGGCATTAACGTCTTCGATCCAAGAATCAACAGGATATGTAAGCCATTTACAAATTGGGGCTTGTTCAAGGCCACTGTATTTAATTGCTTTGTCGTAGTTTTCCTGTTTAGTTATAAGAAAACCGAGGATTTGTAGTAGTATTTCGATATTAGTAATAACAGAAATATCTAATAATAGACTACTATTAGGTGAGTAAGAGAATTTGGCGTTTGTTTTCCATTTGTAGTTTTGAACATCACCAAGAATAGAACGAATTTTTTCACTGATAATATTAATAGTATCAAGTGGATTTGTGAATTTAGAAATTTGTGTTGTCATATTTGTTTTAATTTTGTTTTACTTATTATACGTTGAACATTGTGGTAAGGTTACAATATTAGTAAAAAAATATTATTTTGTTTTTATATTGTATATAGGTTTAAAACCAAATAATATTTACATATAGGTGATTGAAGAATAATATATTGAATAATAATAATAAACGAAATAATATTAAACAGTATTAATATGTCTTTTAATTAAATTGACAATTCTAGTAATACCAATAAGAATACCATTATTATCACTAGAATTAGATAAATTAGATATTGCTATTTGTTCTTTTTGGAACTGCAATGCTTTTTGTAAAAGGTTATTATTGTCAAGGTTAATAATATTAATAATTTTTTGATATGCTTCATGTGGAGGCATATTAATATTAGTTTGGACGATAATATTATTTATTTCAATAAGTTTATCTTCTTTCATAGTGTATGAACATTGTGGGTAATATTAATAGATAAAAAATATTATTTGGTTTTTTATTATAAAATGGTTATTAAACCAAATAATATTTACATATAGGTGATTGAAGAATAATATATTGAATAATAGATTAAGACAAAATATTATTAATTTTATATATTATTAAAAAGATTTAACATTATTGAATGTATGTGAATTCATTGCAATAAGGTATTCATCCCCATTAATAGTATTTTTAAAATACTTATATCCACCTTTTGTTTTCATCATTAGTTGACAATTAGGATATGTAATATTATCGGGGTCTTTTTTTGCGTGATAATTATATGATCTATCTTCTTTAACATCAGCGAACAAAGGTAATAAACCATCTTCATTATATTCATAACCAATTTTATTAAATGATAAATAAAATGAATGTGGTTGTCTACCAGTTTTTAGTTTAACAACATTATTAGATTGAATAGTAACATCATCAATAGTATAATCAGTAGGTTCATAAGTTCTAAGTGTAATAGTAGAAGTTATGTAATATTCTCTAATAAGATAGATAGTTCTATTGTCTTTCATTTTGGTATATATTAATAAATGTGTATTTATCCCTATTATCAGTCAAATTAATACCAATAATATTATCTTGGTATATTGTGGTATATAATGCAGATAGTTTTAAAAACAGTTTTCGCAAGCCTTTAGAATTAGTATAATCTCTAACATAGAATAAAATATTATAATCGTTATTAATAATATCAATACCAAAATAATCTTTAACAGTATATTGATCTTTTAAAACAAATACATCATAACATTTGTAATAATAACAAATGAATCTAGTAGTTTCAACCCCAAAGATAAAATCTTTATCTGAGTTTATTGAATCAATAATAGTAGAAATATTAATATCATTACTATTAGTTAATAATATTTTAGAATAAGACTGGCTCATAAATTAATCTTTAATAATACTAATAGAATCGTAATCAATATTCATACCTACTTTAGATAATGCTTCATTAGCTATTTTAAAATCTTTATCAAGTAGTTGTATAGCTTTTTGTTTAGCTTCAATTTCATTTAGGGCAATAACAGTACCATTATCAAAAGAAGTAGATATATTACCAGAAACGCTATAATTGTATTTTCTTTCATAGATAATTTCATTATAAAAATTTTTATCATATATATCTTTTATTTTATATTGAATAAAATCTTCTTTGTTTGCATATCTATAACTATCTTTATTAGTTAAAGTAATAGATTGATAAGTTATATAACTAATAAAAATATTAGGATTATCTTTGTTAATAAAACCAATATCATTATTATTTAATAAAACAATACTAAAATTTTTATTCATGATGGAAATGGTTTTATATTATTATACGTTTAACATTGTAGAAGGTTACATAGTAATAAAATAAAAGGGAACATTTAGTTACCTATTTAATTATTAATTTCAAAGTATCACCAATAACAGTATTATCAAACAGAAAAATTGGATGATCACTAAACCCATAACAAGGTTGATTTTTATATGGTTTACTATAGCAATCCCATTTTAATGTTTCATATCCAGTTTTATTATTAACAGATACAATAATTGTTTTTGTATCCAATAATCTATTTTGAAGATTAATTTCTTCTATTGACCTACATGATACAATTAATGATACTATCATCAATAGTATTAGAAATGCTAATGTTTTCAACGTATTTTTACTTAAGTCCAAAACTAGGTAATTTAATACCGAATACGTAGATATGATCAAGATCGGTTCTTTGCATAGCCTTTTCAAAGTTTTGTGTACTTTGAGTTTTATATACAACATTTGAACCAGATTTACCGCTAACACCGCTAGTCCTTTGGTTATAAACCTTTGTACCTGCACAAGATGAAAGCATAATTAGAACGAATACATAAATTAATTTCTTCATAATTATTTGATTTAATTGTTAAAATTTAATGCAATTTTGTTTTTCAATCTTCTAAATTTAGAAGATAGTTTATATAAAAGATCGTTGGGTGCAACAAATTCATATACAACAGATATTTCATTTGTTTTAACACCTGACATAATTAAATTGGTTATTTTGTTCTCAACATCAATAGAATCTATTGATCTTGGATTTTTTAAATGAATACAATGTGTCATATTTATATTTAATAAACAGTTGGAACATTCTTACCATTATCAAAGGTTAAATCCTTATCTTCCCAATTAACGTTGTAGTATATATTATTATGATTAACAAGGATATCAACAATATCATTATCATTGTCTGGAACCTCAACAATATTACCATCTACAATTAAAAACTCACCATTCCTATATGGATGATTTAATTCTTCTTTTAATGTTTTTAAAGATATTATTTGTCTCATAATTTATTATACGTAGAACATTGTGAAAAGGTTATAAATCTTTTATCCAATTGTATAGGTAGTTGTCCTGAATGGATTAAAATTTGCAGGTTTTTTTGAATCAATACCTTTAATATCCAATTCAACATCACCAAACAAGTTAGCACCTGTTTTATATATTTCAGATACTTTTGTAATTGCAGGTTGATAATAATCTCTAATATCTTCCTGTTTAGCACCACCATAGGTAACAGTACCAGCAAAATCAAGTTTCAATGATGAAACAATTTCTTTACTGATATACTTAATCTGTTCAGGTGAGTATAGATCAAAATTTTCAGATAGAAATTTTACAGCTTTATTAATAGACTCTTTACCATTCAAAGATAGTGAATTGAATGATACAAATCCCTTTTCATCGGTACTGATAAACATAACCTCATTATAGGTTCCTAGTTTTGGTTTATTTGGTTTACCGTTCTTAGGATCAATAGTCTGGAATACGCTTCTAAAACCCTTTGTAATGTTAAATTCAAGTGAAAATTTTGCCAGTGTCTTCTTAAAACCGTATGGATAATTATCAACTACTTTTGTCTCGTTTACTGTTAATGTTTGCATATTCTTTTATTAATTTTCAATTGTCATTACTTTCCAATAGCTATTAGGATAACCCTTAAGCTTTTTATTTCTATCTAAGATTCTTAATTCCATTTCTGGATATGTAAGATCATTAGTAATAGTCTCATTTTTTGTAATAAGACCTTTTTTACTACAATAATAACCAAGTCTAAATGTCATACCTATATTAACGTGATATAAAATAAAAGGTTGCAAAAAATCTAATATTTTATTTCTTTTTAAATTGTTCAAACTCTTTTCTGATGATATCTACTTTATCTGTTATATAATCTTTACTAGACAGCCATTCAAATACTTCACTATACATTCTTTCTTCTTGCCATTTACAACCACAGTATCTACAGGTATGAATTTCTTGTTTAACTTCTTCAAGCGTTTCTTGTTTAGCTTCTTTTTTTGGACAAATACATTTTTTTGATAATGATTTACTACAAGATTCTATTTGCTTACATTGTGGATTATTTAGTAGCCAATCTTCTTTTGGAAGGATTATTTTATATAATTTTCCACCATCATTTAACCAGTCAGAATATTCCTTTTCACTCAACCCTATATCATGACCAAAAATATTTAATTCTTTTTCTATTTCCTCAGTAGATTTTTCAGTTATTTCAATAAACTCACAGCTCGGATTCTTAACAAACCATTCTAAGAACTCATCATCAATAGCTTGTACACCATCTTTGATTAAGTCTTGGTCTGTTGTCAAGATGATTTTAACACAATGTGATGGATGATATCCTTTTTCATCTGTTGTTTCTGTTAAAATATGGTCTGCCCAACAGCCATTACTGTTGCCAATAGATTTTGTAATTACATTTCCACCATATATATTAGGAGTTTTTACATAAAACCAATCTCCCTTTTTAATTTCTTCATCAGAAGTGATGTAGATATTTTGATTTTGATTTAAAGATGTATCTTCATATTTTTGATTAACAAACTCTTTATATGAGTGCATAAGTTCATCAGTTTTAAGCCTTATTGTTAACCTACTTTGTTGTGATGTTGGTAATAAATGTATATTTTTCATAATTTAGTTTGTTTAATGTAAATAAAAACCATTCTGTCCACTCCAATAGTAGAGTACTACTGCTGTGTTACAAGCAATTTATTGTACATTTACATTAAACTAAACACTTTGGATTGTGTTGATAGTACTACTTTTCGATTGTGTAGTTATTCAAATACAGACCACTGTAACTATTGTTTAATTGTAAATCAGATGATTGTTTAAGTTTATTTAATTACACCATGATCTAAATACATGCCATCATTAGATGGTGTTTTAGTTGGTGTAGTTGTTGCTGTTAATACTGCTAGTGCTATTGAAATTAGTAGTGTCATATTTGTTGTGTTTGTTCCATATATACAATATTCCATATATTCCCCATCCTGGACTAAGAGCTCCGATAAATCCTAAAATGAAAATGTTAAAGTTTTCTAATACATCATACCAAAATCCATCAGGATATTTATAATAACTTAGATGTTGAAAAACCCAAGTTGCATATACTATTACAATAAATATCCAAATTATTGTAAGTAATATTTTAAATGTTGTTTTCATTCTTGTAGTTGTTTAAATATGTTACAAATTATCAAACTTAATTATGGGAATAATTAACCATGTACCATATTTATCTTCTTTAAAGGCATATTTTATTGCTTCTTCTTCTGTATCAAATTCAATTTTTACATTTCCTCCAGTAATTTCAGAATAATTACCATGAGATAATGTAGATATTAAATCATACGAAAATGAAGATGTTTCTTTTCTAGTTTCACATAATTTTAATGCGGTGTATTTTTTAGTAATATCCATTGTAGAGTGTTTAATGTTTTATCTTAAAACACGATTTGGAAAATATGTTAAAAGAATTTCAATAGCTTTCATTTTATCTTCTTTAGAAAACTTATCAATGTAAGCCTTAAACAACTTAGGATTAAATTGTTTGAATTGTTTAGCGTTAGATGTTAAAACATAATCTTTTGAAAATGTATTAAAGTATGCTTTAGTTTCTTCTGTTACAATATATTTGTTACCCGCAAAATGTTTTTCACCATACATAAAATTTATATTATGTAAGCATTTAACAGTATCTCCAACTTCAAATTGTTTTTGATTTAATTCACCATTCATCCAATTAGGTAAGTTTGAATTAGAGTTCATTGGAAGTTTAGTATAATCATACTCTTCTTTTGTATTCACTACTTGTTTTTGATTTGGTTTTAAATCAGGGAATGCTTCTTCAATAATTTCTCTATCAGAACCTTCTTCAGTTTCTTTTCTCCAAATTTTTTCAACCTGTTCAATAGTTAATAAACTTGGATTTCTACTTGCAAAGTATTCATCACTAAGCTCGTGTTGTTTAAGATATGATTTAGAACTAAACCATTTTGCTGCTAATTCACGAGTTGTCATCAATGTTTCTTTTGTTTTCATTGTTTTAGTTGTTTAATTGTTAAATATTTTCCTACTACCACATGTAGGAACTGCACAATGTTTGTTGACTACTTGGTATTATTGAGTAGCACTTTAATAACTTCCATACAACAAACTACTACAACAATATTACTATTGTTGAGGCATATAATAAATGGGAGATTTGCTTCATCTTGAACTCCTCCAGCCATTTTGTTTTATTATTATATGCTGCCACCATCACTGTGTTTTTAAGGTTAAATACTTAATATTCTTCATTAAACTAGAAATTCAAGGGGCTTGACCCTTACCTTTAAGTATTTTCACAATGATTTTATATCTTCTACCAATAAACCCAGAGCAACAGGCTATTCTAAAGTCATCCATTTACTACTATAGTAGTGTTATGATGAGTTATTGGTATAGAATATTATCTAATGTTTTGTAATAGCCTCTTATTATGTACTGTAAACAGTATCAGTGAATCTGTACTACTTACAAAACAATTAGATAGAAAATGATATTTGTGTTGTAAGCTCTAAGCATTTTCTTACTTTAAATCCCAAACTTTTATTGGAACAACACAATTTGTAGTAATATATACCGTTAATTTACATCATTCAAAATCTATTTGAATAACACGGATTTGTATACTACTACAACTTTTTATGTGAATTAACTAACAGGAAAATGTTAGATTTAAAGATTAGTAAACTAATATCTATAATTCACAAAGGTTAATATCAAACCTATATTTTCAATATTTCAATTTTAGATAAATCCGTTCGATTTATACTTATTATACGTTGTTACGATTCAAAAGGTTTCCAAATAATAAGGCAATCTGTCTGATAATAACAAGGAACACTATTCTGAATATCTTTAATTTCAGAACGAGAAACTGAAGCATCAAGATAAAGACCTTCGCCAATACAACAAGATAGAGAAGAATCAGAATAATAAACATATCTAATACCAAACGCTAAACAAGGTATTCTCACCATAGAGGGATATAACTTTTTCAATTCATTGAATAAAAGTCTCTCAATCTTTAATTGTAACATATTGTTATGGTTTATGTTAATAGTATATAATAAATCCGTCCGATTTATACTTATTATACGTTGTTACTGTTTAAAAGGTTTCGTTTTTTTGAAAGTTTTTCAAGTTTTTTCAACCTCAACTTATCTTTATTAGATGCAATTATTAATAAGATAAAATAATATACAAACGATAAAATAAATAGAATAGTCAATGATAACCTATCAATTTCATAGGAATATTTTACCCTAAGAAAATCAGAAAGAATACCAAACAGACAATATAAAATACCACTAGCGATAACAGTTTTAATAAAATAAATATTTTTTAACATTGTGCCTATCTGATTAAGTTTTATACTATTTATACGTGTAATAGTATTAAAGGTTGCCTACTGGCTTATATTTCATTAAAAATAAATGTTCTACCTCATCACGTTTCCATTTACTAAGCTTTGATTTTTTTTGCTTTATTAATCTATATTCATTTATTAGATCAATATTATTGGGAAGTTTCCTACTATAAATTCCATATTCATTAAGACTATTATTTAAAAACTTATATTTGTTTATTAAACTATCATTGATCAATTCATACGCTTGACCTTCAATATCAATTGTATCTGTTTTATTTAAAACAATAACATGATCAAAACTATTAATAACATCTTTATCAGAAGGATCAATAATAGTATATTCAACATTTGTTATCTTTGGTAATATACCAGCACCAACATTTCCAATAATACCTATTTTAAAATTCTTATTTTTCATTTTCTTTTATTATCATGTAAATATCTAATATACATTTAATAAAAACAACTATTCCAGCAATTATTGCATATATCTTATTAAAGAATGTTAGTGAAATAAAAAATATTATTAATAGTGAATAACTTTTATTAAACCATTTCATATTATTATTTGTTTATTGTTTTTAAATTTAATAAAAGAAAAGAAAAAACCCTCAATTAAGAGGGTTTTTTTCTTTTACTTATTAGGCATTAACCTTTTCAGTCTTCTTTTTGCCTTGCTTTTTTGTTGGCATTTCGGCAACATTTTCGGCAATTACTTTGGCAATTTCGGCAGTTGTTTCAGCTACAGTTTCAGATTCATTTGTAGCCTCTGTTGTTTCGGGTGCATCCTGTACAACTTCAACGTGCTCAGTTGTTTCAGCTACAGTTTCATTTGTAGCCTCTGGCAATTCAACTTCAAGGTCAACGTCAGCATACCCGAATTTTTCAACATACTCAGTCCCAAGGAATTTTGGATTGATGGCACCGAAATGCTGAGTAGCATAGTCTTCTGTGAAAAGGGATTTCAATTTGTTATGTATCACAGCCTTACCTGCAAATTTACCGTCCTTTCCGATTACAGGGGTTCCTTCAACATCCACAAGCTTGATGGAAATGTTTGTTTTTACAGTATCTTTGATGTCTGCATAGTAGACTTCAACGAAACACGGCATACCGAATTTCTTGTCTACACCTTCACTTGCTTTGAAAACAAGTCTTTCTCTGTGTTGCATACCCAATACGGTTGCAAGGAAAATCTGCACACTCTTAGGATTTCTCATAATTTTTAATTGTTTTTAGTTGTTTAATTGTTTTTGTTTGTTTTGCTTTGTAATTTATTATACGTAATGTATTTGCTAACGTTTCACTTTTCTGAAAATATTTTTCAGCATGTCACAATTTTAACATGAATTTTTACTGCCTCAGGTTCAATAAACATAGCTACGTTTGAAACTTCGTAAAGATGTGCATCGTTACTAAAGAAAATGTTTGTACCGATTGGAGGGATAACTGTCATAGGCACAACCATTCCATCGTTTTCAGACTTTGAAACAATTACATCCATCACAGGATTTTTATAGACAATTTTTTTCAATTGTCTTTCTTTTACTATAGGTTGAATACCTAATAGTTTTGAGATAAATTTTTTAAACTTATTCATATTGTTAGAGTTTTGGTTGCTTTATACAATATTATACGTATTAGGTTTGCTAAGGTTTCAAATTCCTGAAAATTATTTCAAGTTTTTTACAACCTCAATAAACTTATATACTTTTAATGCATCATCCCATTTTTCTGGGCAATGAGAATAGCCAATAATCATATGTGAATTATTTAACGATTTAACCATTTTGGTAAACCTGTCATAATTTGAAAAGGTAGTAGAAAAACTAATAATCTGGGCCTTCTCAAAATATTCTTTAATCTCAACCTCAGTTCTAAGATAAAAGAAATTAATTGTAGATATCTTTTTTGAAGGGAATCTGTTCTGCAAATATTCTACCCACTTTAGCTCGGCATGTGCATCATTTTCACAAATAACAATATCAGCGAAATTGTCAATAGGAAAATTGTCACTGAAACACTCATCGGTAATAGTATTGCCTCTTAGTGGCATATATGAACCAATAGGTCTAATTAATAACGTACCTATCTTTTTTGCTACTCTCTCATAACTCAATTCGTTTACCCCTTGTTTTTTTACAAGGTATTCCAGTTCACCCTTATCGACAACCCCATGCAAACCATTCATTACAACGGTATTGAATAGTTTTTCCTTCATAACCTCATTAAGGTTATAATCAATATTAGTATTTGGTTCATAAACCAAAAACCAATTTGAGTGTCCTTGTACTTTTACAAATCGTTTCATTATTATCTAAAATTTATGTCCAAACCAACGACCTAGTAATATTGGTAATGTTATTGGTGCCAATAAAATATTCCATAATGAAAGTTTTTGTTCAGTTCCAATACCGATTAAAAACAGGTATGAGAAAGCAATATAATAGTATAGCATGATTATGTTTGTTTTAATGATTATACGAATAAGAATAATAAAAGGTTACATAAATATCAAAAAAAACTTGGAGCAAAACCCCAAGTCTTTTATAACCATTAACCTAACAATATTAATATGACTTCAAATACAAATCGGCAAGCTCATTATTATTGATACCTTTATTTGTATTGTACTTACCTTTTCCGTGTCCAAAATCGTGTTCGAATACCCCTGAACCCTCAATAGATACAAGGAAATCCATAATTTCTTTTGCCTTAAGCCAAGCTGAACGCTTGTAGAATTTAGGCTGACAAAATCCGATACCGATATAATTCAGTAATTCTTCTTTTGTATATAACCTTTTTGCAGGAACCACCAAAACCTGATAACCAACTAACATAGTTAATTCATTTAAAAGATTTTTATATTCCTCCACCTTTGCAGGTATAGACTCATCAATATAACCTTTTACCACATTCCCATGCTGACCTACATGTGCATAGCATGTAAATGTTTCACCGTTCCATGTTTCAGGAAACACTGCATAAACATCTTTGTTTTGCTTATGCTTGTAGAATTGTACTTTGATAACCTCTTCCATACATATTTATACGGTTAATACTATTAAAAGGTTACACTGGATTTAAAAAAAACTCAGAAGGTTTATAAGGTTTACCCCAAAGATTAGATTTACCTCTTAATCTTGTAGATAAAACTAATACTCTTATTGATTTCTCAGTTTTGTTCTTACCATCATATAGATATTCTTTTTTATTGTATCTAATACTTTTAGGCAAATTGGCTCTATGGAATGTTTTCATCTCTTAATACCTTCAACAGTTTCAAAAGTTTCACCTTCTTTTTTTGTTCGTCCATACATTAGATAAACTATTTCATCACCATACGAATCCAAATCAGCACCAATAACATGATCAATTTGTTTTTCTATGTGCTTATGATTCTCATTTGATAAATCATATAAGCCATTACAGTCGTTACATTGATACATATTTTTATTATTAAAGATTTTTTATATATTCAATAAAATCAATAACATTTAATGGATTAGTTGTACCACTAATATTCCACTCGGTTAACTCAGTTAAAGCATACTCACGCTCTTTGTGCCAATCGTAAATAGAATATATACAATCATTGAATTTAACAACCCACTCAAAATTTGTCTTACCGTCTTCAGCATTGTTAAACGTAGGTTCTCCAAGTTTATCAATAAGATTTTGATATGTTAACCCGTTTAATATACCAACACGCCAAGTAGTACCTTTTAGGCTCTGGACTTCATCAAATGTTAATACTTTGTGCTTCATAGTATATTATACGGTTAACATTGTCAAAGGTTACAATTTCCAGAAAACATTTCCAAATAATCTTATTCTTTTAGGTATATTATTTGAGTTAGTATTCCAGACCTCAATAGAACCAAATTTAAAAACTCTATCTGATAAATATAAATCTTTATTCATTTCTATACAAGTTTAAAATCGTCACCTTCAACAATAATAATACCTCTCTTTATTAGTGACTCAATCTCTCTGAATAACTTATTTTTATAAGTTGCATCTGAGTTTTTTACCTGTTCTACCGTCAGTTGATTATGACCGTAAATCGGGTGCTTTGTTGAAATTAAACTTGTACCAATTAATTTTGTACATACTTTTATTGAATATGTTATCATTGAATTTCTTCTTTAAATTCTTGGTATAATACCTCAATTGATTTATTTAATCTATCTGCTTTTAAAAAGCTTAACCAATTAGCAAAGGCAATAGCCTCTTTCTTTTGAATCTCTTCAATTTGTTCAAAGGTAAGTGTTAGCATATTAATCAAATTTATATGTTTCGGGTTGTCTGTAATATAGTCCTACTGTATCAATTGTACAAAACGAGTTAAAGTCGTCTAGGTTGTGGAAATTAAATAATCCATCTATCTTTTTTAATAATTCGTCTCTCAGTCTCAAAGTTGAACCCTCTCTAAACCAGACTATCATTGTATCCATAAAAGCCTCATCCTGAATGGCTCTATTTCTTAATTCATTAATAAAGATAAATTCATTAAGAATATCTGAATTTTTTACCTCAATATATTGGTTTAATAATCTAATGAATCTATCCATATGAAAATGAAAAATATTATTAATTTTTGCATCTTCCATTATAGTGTTATCCAATAACTCTTGTGCATGGGCAATATAATCAGGCCCTCTTAAAGAATTAGAACCCCAAAACCCTTTTACCTTTTCAAGGTTCTTTGTGTAATACTCAATACGTTCTTTTCTACTCATCATAGTATTATTAACGTTAATAATATGGAAAGGTTACAAAATAAATAAAAAAACCTTGAAACATTGTTCCAAGGCTTTCCATAATAAACCACATAAATATGAAACAGAAAATTTATAAATCAAATATCTCTTTTAAAATCTCAGATTGAGACAATTTTATATCTCTTAAAGCCGTGTAGTACTTTTCGCCTATCTTAACAAAGATTCTCGAAATTGTGTAAGTATAAAACTCTGACATAAAAAAATATTGTACATTGCCACCTCTATACCACTTATATGGAGGCAATACATTAAGCATCTCATTAAACCTCTCTTCGGTTATTTCTACAAAAGGTTTTTGTAAATCCTTACAATACTGTGCAATCAATTGATCATACTCAATATTATCAATCAATTTGAATTTACCTCCTTGAGAATCAAATTGTCTTTTATCTTTGATAATATCATATGCAAAACCATCGAATGGCTCGTTTGCTTTTAAAATGTAGTGGAAGTCGTTCATAGTATTATTAACGGATTCAATTTAAAAAAGTTTCAAATACTCCAAGATTTTGAAGAAATATATTGCTCAGAAATTGAAGTATAAAGATAGCTAATAATATATGGTAATTTTTTTAGTAAATCCAAATACATTGTTTCTTTTTCCGTTAAATCTCTTATTCCATCCAATTGATTAGGTTCAATATTACACGCAATTGATTCAAGTGCAATCATTAAATCTGCTGGATTCATAATCGCTCTTGGTGCAATACTATTATCTTCTTTTTTTACTGAAATTTCATTCGAAACATTGTATCCATCCAAATTAGTGTAGTATTTAAAAAAATAAGATAATTCATTTAGCTCAATCAATGTATCAAAAAAATCGTTCAAATCTAAATCACCATTGTAAAAGGGATGAATAGCATTTTTAAACTTAGATTCTTTCATAACATTGTTTAAAACCTCTTTAGTAATTATGTTTTTCTCAAACAATGTATCTAATTCCAACCGTGAAAGTTTATTGGTAGTATAGCCCATTATTTCAAAATCTAACAACCCTTATTTCAAGGTCAGAAGTATTATACATTGTATTTAATAAAATTATGGTTATATACCTAAACTTTTAACTAAACGTTTTTTAATACCATCTAAATTGTATTGATATCCCTTTCTTGTTCCATCAAAGTAAACCTTCAACAAATCAGTAATAAAAATATCTTTTATTATAATACCATTTGTCTTTTCGGTAAATGTTACGCCTTTACCTTTAAGCCAAATTTTCAGGATATTAAAATCGGTATGTCTTGATTCTTCTACCTGTTCTTTCCAAATATCCTTTTCTTCCCTTGTAAGTGACATTGTATTATTAGTTTATTTTATTATACAAAAAAGAAAAAACAATGTTTCAATTAAGAAACATTGTCTTTATAGTTTTGATGCCTCCAAAATTCACATTGTCCAATTGAAGTCTTTAATGAAAGAATTTTATCTGTCATTATTATACCTCCACCAATTGACCTACTATTATAAAGTAAGATAGGACTTTTAACCTCACCTGTTGTTCTACCAATACGGCCAACAATGTCAAAAGTTTCACCCCAAGACTTACCCGTTTCAGGGTTTCCATAATCAATAATGATACGTGTCTTATTTAGCCTTACTTTCTCAAGCAATTCCACAAGCACGTCCAAAGTTTCAACATTGTACCAAGTATTATTTAGCACTTTGTACTGTTTGCCATTGTACTCTTTAATTTCGATCATTGTTTCATTAATTATGTTAATACATTGTTATACGTTAATAATATCAATAAGGTTACAATTTTTTCACATTGTTCCAAAAAAAATCCTTGCACCTTGTTTGTGGCCTTGTCTTGCAAAACTTTTGTTGGTAGGTACGTTTAATAAAAATAGTACCGCAAGCTGGACAATAGCAAATATTACCCACCTTTGCACCATTATTAATCTTATATAAATTAATTGAATCAATCATATACTTCATTTATATATTCCAAACATGCTAAGGGAAAAAATTTTTTAAACAAATCCTTTGCATCTTTTTCTGTTTCTGCTTTTATTTTAGTTGAAAACATTGGCTTTTTTGGCCTATGCCAATTTGCATTATATTTGATATTAAAGGTTTTCATAATGATCTAATATTTTGGTTCAACTTCTAAAACTTTGCAAATTTCAACATAAACAGGAATAAGATACGAATAATCTTCACCTGAACTAAATTTCATCTCAATATCAAATTGATAATCAAACCAAAGATTCAATAGAATCCGACTAACCAAATTTTCATTCTTGACAATTTGGTTAAATGTAGGGTATTCAAAATGATACCCATAATCTGACATAAATTCAAGGTCAAAGGTAGCATCGGTAATTAACCTAGATAGCTTTTTTGAAATTTTCATTTTAAATGTGGTTTTTTGTTTATACGGTATGAATTTAGATTGGTTTAATCTTTAATACTTATATTTATATTTTATACCCACTGCACCCGAAAAAAGTTTAAATATTTTATATTATTTTGTAACCCTGCAAACTGTTTGCTCGTTAATATTATTAAATAAACCACATAAGAAAATGACAAAATTCGAATTCATTCAGTCAATTGGCCTAAATCCTCAATTTGTATCACTTGTAATGGATACACCTGCTGATTTAGTATCACCAAAATCAAATCCTTTCAATGGACTTCAAAAAATAACTTACAGACTAGTTATCTGTAATTTCATTTATGAGCGTTCAGTAATTGCACAACTAGAAAGAGAAGGTAAAAGTCCAGACTTATATGTTAGTGGTGGTCGCAGAAATGGACTTGAATATTTTAAAGGTTCAAAATGCTTAATGCATAACAAAGATTTTTCAGAATCTTATCTTTGGGTAAAAATAGAAAAAATTTTGGAATACAAATACATGTTAAACAGTGAAGAAATCCCTGAAACTAAGTTAATCGGGTACTTAAGAGAAAAAAGTAGTCCTATGACTCAGGAACCTTTGGACAAAAAAATAGAAGTACGAAATATTAAGTTATCTAATATTATCAGTATAACTGCTAACGGGCAAATCTATTACTAATAAAATAATATAGGGCTAATTTTTAGCCCTATTTTTTTGTCCTTTTTTCGCAACCTTTTAAAATTAGATACGTTAATTAATTATAACCGTCACAACAACGGGGATCGTGTAGACTCCAACCTACTTTATTTTTTTTATACGGGTTTTATTAGGTACAAAAAAAAAGTTTAAATATTTTATCTTTTTTTGTAACCCTAATTAAAATATATACGTTAATAAATGTAATTCAGGTGCAAAGGTACTGAAAAACTAGTCAGAAAAAAGTTTAAAATTTTTAGATAATTTTAAAACCCTTTTAAAACTAGATACGTTAATAAGAGTAAATAAGGCAGTAAGGCCGCAAGTTCATTGAAATATTTGATTCGCTTATCCTTTGGGATTAAAAAGCCTTATTGCAGTCAAAGTAATATTAATCATTCACAAAACTAATAACCCACAAAAAAAATGGAAACTACAAAGAAAGTTATCAACAAATCAATTGAGGCCGTTTTGAAACCTGTTTATAAGGTTGAAACTAGTTCACTTTTCAACCGTGATTTGAAAATTGCCTCAGACAAATCCCAAGCCATCATTCGTGAAAACGAAATAATTGGGTTTGTTAGCCCTAATTTCAGTCTTATCAAACCGATGGATTTTCACAGTGAGATTATTCCTAGATTTGAAAATCTAGGTATCAACGTAGAATCAACAGGGCGAATCGATTCAAAAGGCAATTGGGAAATTCGTTACCAAACAAATGGTGGCCAATTTGCCAAAGATTGGAAAACAGGTGATGAAATTAACCCTTTCGTCAATTTTTTCAATGGTTTGGCTGGAACTAAATCAGGTGGTGGTTCAGGTGGTGCGCTTCGAAAAGTTTGTTCAAATGGCATGACTGCAAATGTGGTCAAAGAAATTTTTGAGAAAAAAGTCAGAAATACCCAAAATACCCAAAACCTGAAATTTGGGATTGATTTTGATTTTTTGATTCAAAAGTATCTAATTTTCTTTGAATCATTTGATCAGGTTTTGGAAGAGCAAAAAAAGATTCAGGATAGGGAATTCAAAAAAGATTTGATTTTGCCTGTTTTCATGGAACTAACCAAGGGAACAAAATTTCCTCAGCAAAAATTCCAATCCGCTTTTGATAGGATTGCATTCGAAGCAAAAGAAATAGGGTATACTGAAATGAATAGTTACCTAGCTTATTCAGGGTTGAACTATATCCTTGAGCATGACAGCATGGCCTTGGATATTAACCAAGTCAAAGAAATTGATCAGACAATTTCAGCCCGTTTGGCCTCATTAGACCTATCTGAGGCACTTCAAAACTATAATAATGAAGTGCAAGCCGAAAAGGAACGAATTGAGGCTTATAAGGTAAAAAATGATGGTAAAGAGCCAAGGGGTAAACGAAAGGTTTTGGAGCTAGATTTGACAGCATTCTAAAAAAGTTAGGGGTTTATAGCCCCCAACTTTTTACCTTAAATATTTTAAATGGTCACCTAACAAAATAAAAAATGTTTGCAAATTTCAGACCCTCACTAAAAAAACAGTTTAACGGTATTGTAGGAACAAAGTTTAATCCTAATACTTATTTTATAGTCAGACCAAGAGGAAAAGGTTTTGTTATTAAAAATTTTGTTAATGGGTTAATCGTGCTTGAAATTACAAGTCATCGGATTCTTTGGTTAAACGGTCAACTTTTTGATAATATACCTGAAACATACTTTTTAAAACTTTGGGGTATTGTTGTCAGACGTTTTCCAGAACTCGAAAACATACCATGGCCAAAAAAAGCTGGTATAAAATATTCAAATCACTTTAATTACTCATTGAGATAACTAATAAACCTACCTATATTTAATAGGTAGGTTTTATTTTTAAATATAATACAATATCTAATAGATTAGGTATATTACCCCCCTCCCATAACTACCCCGTTAATACCCCCCCTAAACCCCTAGGTATCCTCCCTCCCACCTACCCCCACCTAAGCCCCTAGTCCAGATGAACGGGGGCTTACATGAAAAAAAATTTTTCAAAAAATTTTGGATTTTCTGGAATCTACCTATTAAACACCAGTGCCCAAATCAAAAAATTTTTTTCCAGAAAATTTCAGAAAAACTCATATTCAAGTCTTTTATTAATAGCGTCAATTTCATTATCAAAACAACCTAAATGTTTTTTTCTACCATTAACAGAAATCCTAGCAATCCATTTATTTCTTTCAACATGCCAATAAACCCCTTTTTATTTTACAAACATAAAAAAAAATCTAGAAAATTTTTTCATATTTTATAAATAACGTTTACTTTTGTTTAAATTAATTATGTAATAATGAAAAGTGAAGAAAATAGTATCTCAGAATTTTTAGAGAACAACCCAATACTATTAGAAATAAGATTAAATGTAATAAATCAGATACCATTTATAAATTTAATTACAGAACTTGGTTACAGATAGAGCAAATATTGGACACCAGATGAAGATGAGATATTAAATAAACTATGTATATTAGCTAATAAATATACTAATGATATATTAAAAGAAATTGAGGATATACAACAATAAAGGTATAATATGATAAATAAAAAAACGGAAGATTCTGAGATTAAAATTTTAAAAATTGCAAATGATTTATATTATTTGTATGAGAGTGAAGATAGTATGCCACCACAGGTTCTAGCAATAATTATACATGCAAGAAAAATAGTTAATGAAATTTTATTTAAAAAATAAAAAAGGAATATAATAACATAAAATAACTAAAGATGATAACATTTAAAAAGCCAAAACCTGGAGATATTGTAACATTTTATTATAGTGATGAATTTTCAGATGTACATGCAGAATATATTGGTGAGTATCATTTTAAAGATGGTTTTAATAATAATTGTCAAAGGCCAATAATAAAATTAATGCAAGATATTAGTTATACATCAACACATCATAGTGGTGAGACATTTAGAAAGGGAATGGAAATTAATTTTTTTGAACCTATTTTTGAAACAATAAACGGTAAAAAATATTTTAAGACAATATTATTTCGTATTAAATTATTTTTATATGATTTATTTGATGACTAATAGTATAATATATTTTTTATTTTGTAATAATACAATTAATTTTGCTCTGATCTACTTTTAGAGAGTATTAATATGCGAATTGTAAAAAGGGAGACGTTATTAGATCAGGCGAGGCAGACAAGGTTATTTGAAGTTTTTTCGGAAAAGTTTGATTACAGGTTTAGGCAATTTTCATCATTTAATAAAAAGTACAGGATAGATGGGTATTGTTACGTTATTGGATAGAGTGTAAGTGGTATAGAAGGGAGGCGCATTGTTATTTAAATGTACCTAAGTTTAATGAGTTGTTATTATTAAGTGAGAGAACGAACGTACCTAGCTATTTAGTTTTTAGGGAGTATAAGAGGTGGGGTTATATTATGTTGCACGATGGTAGTAATATTGTATGTAAGTATAGTGTAAAAATATTAGGAGGTACGCCAAAGAACAGGGTGCAAAATGGTGATGATATAGAGCCATTAATTGTTTTAGACCGTGATGATATTATATGGTGTATTTATATTTAATATAAAAGTATATGAATATTAGATTAATAATAGAGAAAGAATTAAATAATATAAAAAGTGATTTAGATATAAAAACAATGTATGGTTGGTACAATACATTTAAGAACAGATATTATAAAGATATTACAAGAGTTATAACAAATCATAATAATCAATACGGTAATATTTTTGGTATAGATGATCCTAATTATGTTATAGATAACAAACCAGAATTAATAAACATTAAAGATTATATTAGTTCAGATAAATATTTTGATCACAATAAAAGAATTGAGAGTTTATCAAATATGATTTTAAAAAATATGGAGTTTGAACCAATTGTTGTTGAACCAAACAAAAAATATGTTATAGAAGGTCAGCATAGAATCAGAGCAATAAAAAAATTAGGGATGAAAACCATATTAGCATATAAAATTATTGATAAAGATAATTAAATAATAAAAATATAAATTTAATTAAAATATTTAGATAACATAATTTCTATTGAGTTATGGATATTAGCTTCTAGTATTTCTGCTTCTTTTTGGTCAATATTTAATTCTATAGGAAGTTTTATATAGATATTAATCATATCATTATTAATATTTATTTTATATTTTGTTTCAGGTGTTTGACAATCAGTTGGTATAGCTTCGCTAAGTTTTTTTATTATATTTATTGTTTCTCTAATATCATTTTTCATATAAATAAATACGATATAATTTTTTTTTTGAATATATTTATTGCCAGTAATTAATGTTTTTTGTATATTTGTTATAGTTTTATTATAAACATATTATAATATGGAAAATACAACAACAGTTAGACTTGATCTTGGGATATCAGCACAAAAAATAATTCAACAAATAAAGATTAATAATAAACATATTGAAAACCAATTAGCAAAAGGAATAGAGTTAGCGTTAAAAGAAATTGATGAGGAAGGTTTTGTTAATTTTATTAAAGATCAAACTAAAATTGAATTAATGAAAATTATTAATAATACTATTTTTAGTTGGGAAATGAGAAATCATATTGAGAAAGTGATTAATAATAATGTTACAGAAAAAGTTAGTCAATATGCAAATAAAATTGCTGATAAATTAATATCATCATTAGAATCCGAATAATATGTAGTTAGAAAAAGATATTTTAAATAGTGTAATTGATCATCATTATATTGATAATCTTGATAAGATATATGATAAGAGTTATTTAAATAATAATATGAAAAATTATTGCTGTAATGAATCTATTGTTAGATTATATAATGATAATAAGTTCTGTATCCAATATCAATATGTTTTGACATTGTTTCATCAAAAGAAACTTTAACCTCAAATTTAGGATCAGTTTCAATCATTTTTTTTAAAAAATTATTTTTCTCTCTAAATTTAATATTTTCATTGGTAATATTATTAATTATAGATTGCATTTCAACTTCAATTTTATATAATCCTGTTTTCCAGTATTCATACTGTTGGGGTGTCATTGGTACTAAAACCTCTTTACTATCTGAGTACATATTACTTTTTTACAAAAATAAATATTTTTTACATATTTACAATTATTTATATAAAAATAAATTTATGAATATATTTGATTTGATAAAAGAAGAAATTAGTGTGTACGATAAAATGGCTGATTTACAATATTGGTTTGAAAATGAAACAAAAAAAATTGATTCAATTAGTAATTATAAGGAATGGAAATTCAAACAAAATGTTTTAATGAAAACATATTTAAAGAAAAAAAACGATTTATTAAAAAAGGGGGATGATTCATATGAATTAGCTGGTAATATGAATTCAAAATATATTTATCATTATACAAAAGAAGATAATTTATTAAATATATTAACCGATAATGAAATGGTGACAGGTGAGAATGGTATTAGTTTTACTTCACATTCTAATTTATATAAAAGAGGTTTTGTATTTTGGTATCCAGGAAAATATAGTGAAGGTACTCATCATGGAAATACAGGTGTTAAAATAAAATTCGACTTCAATAAAATGAAAGCAGATGGTTTAAAATTTAAAAAAGGTTCAGAAGATTTGGGAACGCATAGTGGTGAATTAGAATTAAGATTAATGGAGGATGAACTACATGATGTTAATAAGTATATCGTTGAGATTATTATTTTTAAAGATAAAATAAAAAATTACGATATTTTAGAAAAAATAAAAAAATTATTAGATTTGAGAAAAATTAAACATAAAATCATATAATATGCAATTAAGTTTATTTAATCAAGATCAAAAGCAAGTAAGATGTTGGTATTGTGACAAAGAAAATGAAAAAATTGGTGATCAATGGGTTTTGACAAATAAAGGGTTTTGTACTGCTGAAAATTCTACCGTTAACGGTAAAAATAAATTTTATCAAGAGGTACATAAAAATACAATTCAAAAAGATTGTAGTCAATATGAAAATAAACATATAAATAAAGATTATTTATTTAAAACGTCATTAATATTATTAAGAGAGTTGGCTGATTTGCAAAATGGTCCACCACTTGAAAGATACCGAAAGGAATGGGAAGAGTGTATCGCAAATGTTTACAATTTTTTAAAAAATCATGAATAAAATTTTGTTTAGAATTTTTTCTATTATACATTTGTCAAACATTTAAATAATAAACATATTATGAGTTGGTCATACGGAAAATATAAAGCATGGACTGAGTTAGATGATAAAAGACGTGTAGAAAAAAAGAAAAAAACAATAAAAAATTATCGAATGATGATTGGCTAGATAAACTAATGCCATATGGCCCAAATGGTATTGATTAAAATATGGGAAAAATAATAGGAAATGTTAACGATAATGAATTTATCGTTAAAATTAGTTGAAATAAATATTTTTTACATATTTACAATTATTCATAAAAAAAAATATGAATATTTTTTTTGATTTTAATTTTTTTTTATTAACTTTGTATTGTCTTGTTAGTTTAATTAGAACGATCAATAAATAAAAACACCTCTTTTGTACGCTATAGGTTATAAGCTGTTGGTCTTATTGGGAGGTAATATGGGTGGAGAATCGGGAATCCCGTACAAGATTTAATTTTAAATAAATTTAATAATATGAATATTAATATAGGAAATTATTTAGACGGTGGTAGTACACTTATAAATATTAATGGAAACGAATTTTGTTTCGATAATAGGATAAAAACAGAAACAAGAGGTAAAATTTACAACGGTTATCCAGAAAATGATAATAGTAATATATATCCTAATCAAATTGAGGTTAGAGAGATTTTATCAAAAAATATTCAACAGCTTGAAGATTATTTAAATGAGTTAAGAGAATTAAATAAATTCATTGAATATAAAGGATATAAATATTACTATGAATATAGGACTGCAAAGCATAAAAAAGATATTTGTCTTGCAACAACCGATCCAGAAAAATATTGTAATGGTTTTTATTTATATTCAGATAAAGACTCAGGAAATAATAAAGCATTTGTTGTTATTGATACAGATCAACCAGATAGTTCATGGTATGAAAATTAATTAATATAATTATGTTTCCAATATATTATAACGGTACTATGTATTTTGAGGATGATTGTCATCCATTGTTTTTGCAATATTATTTAATATACGGTGGATCGAATGATAATTGTTCCGTATTCATGAATGAAACTACTATTATCTTTCCTGATGGCACAATATATAAACAAGAAGATGAAGAAATTTCAGATATTGATGAATCTTATTATAATGATAACGAATATTATGACTACGAATATTAATTAAATTATGAAAAATGAACAAATTGTAAAAACAACAAATAAGATAAAAAAAAATATAGATCATTATACTGATGAAGATTTATTGTTATTAAATAATGATTTAATGAGATTATATAAATATCTGACAAAAAAAAGAGATGTTGTTAAGTTTGTTGCAACATTAAATAAAAAATTAAATACAAAAGAATTTATTATTTTTACAGAGTTGTCAAAAATAATCGATAAAGATATTGCACCTTTTACAGACAATTATTTAAAAAGAAATATTTACTTTATTCAAATTGCAATACAAGAAATTTTAGATGAACGAAATAGAAAATTAATTAAATTTGTAAACTTTTAATGCAAAATATTATAAAAAAGGTATGGTCTTTTTATAAAAATATTGTTGTTATTATTGTAACAATATTATTGATTTTATTTTTTCTTTTTGGTGGGCATATCAGTATAAATATTAATAACATTTTTTAGGTATTTATATAAAAATGAATATTTTAAGTCTAATTAAAAAAGAATATAATATAATTATAAAAGAAGAAAACATATTAGACAATCCAGAGATATTACAATATTTTGACATTATATCTACAAATCCAGATAAATATAAAAAGTATATTGCTGTTTTAAAAAATAAATATAATGTTGATTTTTATGATTATTACAATGATGATATTTTTATTAAAAAGGCAAATTTAAATGATATAAAATCAGAAAAAGATTTCCTAAGTTTTGACAATTATATTAAATATGCAAAAAGAATATTTAATTTAAGAAAAATACCACTACCTACTTATGTGGATAAAACTGTTGATAGTAAATATATTACATTATTAGGTAAAAAACTTGGTTTTAATGTAAATGTGAAAGAATATAATGATTACGATAATTATAATTATGCTTCATTTGGTTTAACAAACAAAACAATTACAATACCTTCAATTGTTGATATTAATACTTTAATACATGAGATAGGGCATTTTTTTGATTATACTACAAAATATGAGGGTTTAGCAAAAACAATAACAATGGCATCTAGTTCATACTTAATCGATAAAAAGGATGAGGTCTTTGCAGAAAACTTTTTACATTATTTTATTGTACCAAATCTTTTAAAAAAATATTTACCAGAGGTATATAATGAATTAGATAAAAAAATACCAAGTATAATAAAAAATGAATTAAATAGTTTAATAAAAAAATAGGTATTTATGTAAAAATGAATATTTTAAGTATAATTAAAGAAGAATATAATGATATTTTACAAGAACAATACTCATCTTCACCTGAAGATATAAAAAATTTTTTATATTTATATAATTATAAAGATTCTGATTTTTTTATTGATGAAAATAAAATGTCACTTTTTATAAGAAAAGGTTTGATTCCAAGTATTAATAACGTTATAAATGGAATTGAGAAAAAAATGAAATGGTATCTAAGCGGTGCTACCTATGATTTTGAGTTTGAGGGTAATGCTTCTACAATAAAAAAAGAACTTAAATATAATTTAGAGGCTATGATGAATAATTATAGCGATGATATGGATGAGGATGATGAATTTGTTGAGTTACACTTTGAACCTAAATTTTCATCTATAGTACCACAAAAAGATATACCCGATTATGTATATCATATAACAGACGAAAAAAATATTAATAATATAAAAAATCATGGATTATTATTAAAAAATAAAAAAAGATTAGCATATCACCCAAAAAGAATATATTTATTTTTATCAAAGAAAAATTTCGATAAACTTATTAATCACTCAAATTATATTGTTAATGATCCTTATATTCTAACTATTGATGTGAGAGAATTTAAATTAAATAATAATTTTTATATTGACCCTAATTTGTCGGAAAATGGTGTTTATATTTTAAATAATATTCCTCCTAAATTAATTGTTAATTATGAAAGTTATTACTAATACAGTATTTAGATAAAAAAATATGAAGTTATCCGAAATAAAAAAATTGCAAACATTTTAATAAAAGAGTCGTCTGAAAAAGATTATATTATTAAAGATATCGTTACTGATACACTTGGTAAAGATTTTATTCCATTTTGTATTAATAGTTCATATAAAAATAAAAATTATGGTGAGCATGATGAACAATCTGTAATATTAAGTGTTCCAAAAAACAATAGTTTATTAAATGGTATTGATAATGCTTCTGAGTTACAAGATTATTTGAATAAAGAATTTGGTTCACATAATAGATCACAATATGAAGGACAACCATATTCTAAAACATATTTTAGAACAAAGATAATAATAAAGGCGAATTTTTAATAAAAATTTTCTTTATAACAGGTATGGATATTTAAAATTTATTTATATATTTGTGAGTAATAAAAAACAAGAAAAAAAATGACATAGATTAAACAAGAAAACGAAACAAAACTTATTGTGATAACAAGAACAGATATCACAAATGGTTATCAGAATGTTCAAAGCACACATTCTATTGCTGATTTTATTTTAGAATATCCAGAATATTCAAAAAAATGGAAAACGGACTCAAACTCAATTATATGTTTGGGAGTAAAAAATGAACGAGAACTTTTTAGTTTATATAGTAAGTTTAAAGATAAAACACCTACAGTTTTATTTAGAGAACCAGATATTGATAATCAATTGACATCAATATGCTTATACGGTACACCTGATATACGTAAAAAATTAAAACATTTACCTTTATTAGGAAAACAATATTCTGTTTCAGATTTGCATTTGAAAATGCAATTAACCCCACAAACAAAAAACCAGTCAGTTTTAGAACATGGTATATCTGTTAATAAATATTTTGATAAAATAATATTTTCATTAAAAAATAATGTTTTTGATGATATTAAAATACCAGAGATATTCATTGAGAATAAAGATATTATTCTTAATAATATATTACCTATTGATATAATAAAAAAATATTTATTATATCATGACTGTGGAAAACCTTTTTGTATAACAACAGATATTGACGGGAAAAATCATTTCCCTGATCACGCAAACATATCAAAAGATATTTATTTAAAGTATTTTGGGTTTGAAAATAATTCATATATTATCTCTGAATTAATAAAGCACGATATGGATTTTCATATATTAAAACCTTCTTTAGTTGATGAGTATATTGATAATAACAGTAAAGACAAGCAATTTATTTTTACATTATTATTAGCGACATTATCGGAATTGAATTCAAATGCAATGATGTTTGGTGGATATGATAGCGATAGTTTTAAAATAAAATTTAAGAATTTTACAAAAATTTCAAATAAAATAATTACTAAATATAAATAATATGAGATAGATAAATAACAGAGGCCCATAATATGTTTTAATAAGATTATATAAAATAAAATTAAAAATTAATAAAACATTAAATAAAAAATATTATGAAAACTTACAATCCAAAAACAATGATTAAATCTGCATTTTCAAATGATATACATAAAATTATGATCGAGAATCTTTATGTTGATCCAAATAAAAGATGGAAAACATTTAGAAAATTAACAGATAAACAAAAACTTGAGATATATGAATTAATTGAGAAAGTTTATCTGGAAAGATCGAACGAATTAAAAAATTATTTGTATGAAAAAAGAGAAAAAAAGAGAGTAAAAAAAACAAGAGATTTGAAAAAATCTCTTGTTTCTCAATAATTATTTATTAAATTTGTGGTGTGCAATTAGTACGCCATACATGGTTCTATCGTCTAATGTAAGATACAGCTCTCTAAAAGTTATGATACGGGTTCGAGTCCCGTTAGAACCACTTAAGATTCTTTTTCATTAGTATCAGTCCAAAACATATATAATGCTTTAATTAATCTTTTTTGATCCTTTTCTGGAATATCATTAAATCTAATAATAGGGGAATCTTTAAAATCACGTAATATTTCTTTAAAAGGTCTATTAATATAAAAATATGCACCTGCAAATTGAGTGAATCTTGCCCAATATTCATGTGGTAATTTTAAATATTGTAAATAAATTTTCATATCAAAAGGTTTATTACTTATATTTTTATTTTTTTCGTAAAATTTTCTTGATCTTTTATCAGATAAATATTTACCTTTTGATCTAAAGTCATCATAGGCGTGTTGTAATTCATGTAAAAGTATTGATCTATATGCAACACCTATTGATGATTTTAACGCTCTAAATGCATCATCAGTTTTTATACTATTATCATCAGGGTCTTTTGGTGCAACTTTTATTTGGTATCTTAAATTTTTTTTAAAATCCTCGGTATTTTTTATTTCAATTATATTTCTACTACCATTAAATAAACCATTGCTTGTGATATCATTTTTAAAAATAACTGTCAACCTTTTTTTATTTAAAATAAAATCTTTTAAATATTCATACATTTCAATATGTTTAACACAATCTTCAACATATACCATATCAAAATTAAAATTAAATCCCATTGAAGTGTTTTCACCTCTTTTATATATTCTATTAACAATAGGATAATTCATTTCTGCGAATTTTATTATAATCTCAGTTGCGAGTTTATCGATTTCAGTTACTTCTTTATAACCTTCTAATATTATTTCATTTATTTTCATATTTTAATCCTCCACATATCCATATGCAATTTCATGAATACGATCTTCAATTTCACCGTATTTATCAAATGTTTTAAACCAATTCTTTTTGAAATTATTTAATTTATTTATTGTTCCGTCAATTTTATTTTTTGGTTTAATAATATTAAGGTCAACACCTATAATATATCCAGCATTTTTTATAGTTTCTTTTTTATATTTATTATCGTTCCATATTTTTTCTAATATACTTTTAATCTTTGGATTGAAATTTCTAAAATAATAATCAGCTAAACCTTCTGGATTTAATGTTGCTAAAATTTCTATTGCCATTTTAATATATTTCTCATCACCATAGCAATTAAATACTTGTGAATAATCATTAAATTCATTAACATATACGTAACAATAAATCATTTTCTGGATGAAACTATCATGTATATCGTCAAAAGAATTTATATCTTTTAATGCACTATCAAAAATAATAACAATATTATTGTCAATAATAAAAATTGGTTCGTTATTTCCACCGTATAAATCTTTTAATTTATTTTTCTTATCTTTTGAAAATTTATGATTTTTATTGATACTATTAGTAATTTCTTTTACTCTTTCAGTTGTTATTTCACCTTTTCTAACCATATCACTATATATGCCACTAGCTAAGGTTTGCTTAACCATATAATTATAATACTTTCTTATTTGTGTATAACCAGATGACGTAAAGCCACCACTTGGCTTATATGGGTATATTTTCCTATATTCCTTAACTAAGTATTCACCAATACCAAGTCCTCTATATTCGTCTGTAACTGCTATTAAAACGCATCCCCATTCGTCTTGACCACTACCAACAACAACACCATCATGGATACATATTATTGTATATGAATATAAATTTCTACCCATTTTTTCAACCTCATCATCAGTAAAAATACCCAGATATTTATCACCGTCAAATTTAGCATATTCATTTTTTGTTTTAATAATATAATATTCTAAAATAATTTTATTTATCTGGACTGTGTTTATTTTTTTACATGTTGAATCTACAGGGCATTTAAATTTTTTTTCTGGATCATATTTATAATCATATGCATTATCAGGGTGAGATTCATTAAATTTATTTATTTTATCGTAATATTCATTCCAAGTTAAAAATATTGGTGCAATATTATCTTTTAAATTTGGATGTAAATCTTGAACACTGTTTGTTGCCTCAAGAATAAAAGTTATTTCTGATTTAATTATTTGTCTTAATTCCATTTATAATTATATACATATAAATAGAAAAAAATATTAAAAATCTTCTTTATTAATCAAATATCTATAATATTCACAGATACCTACAATTAAAAAATCTTGTGATGATAATAATAAAGTATTATTCCTATGTGTTATTTCTTTATCAGATAAAGAAAAAATTGTTATATTGTTTCTTTTAACTTTTATTATTAAAATTTATTATTGGTTCTCCATAACAAAAAACAATATCATCTACTATGACCTCTGCATAGTTTTCATCATGATAATTTTCAATCATTTTTTTTTATTTTATTGTCAAAATAATTACCAATTACAATTGAACTATTTTCTATAAACGATAAATTTTGTAAATCACTAATTGGTTCTGTTATTAACTGATCAGTTATTTTAAGATCATCGATATTTGATGCCCAATAATAAACTTTAAAGGTTTGACCACCTTTACTTAGGTAAATTCTAAAAGTTTTGTTATTTGCTTCAACAATATCATTCGAAAAAATTGGTTTATTATTATTATCATAAACACCTAGAAATACACATAAAGTATCATGATATATTTTTTTCATAACAACCTTTAAAGTAAAATTATCATTGTCATTAAATTCTTTTGAAAAATATGTCAAATAAACCTCACCATCTGTTGGGTTTATTATTGGTGAACCTATACACCAATCATTTTCATCAACAGATATTGCTTTAAATAAAATTTTATGTTCGTTATGCATAGTATATTATTTTTACAAATATAATCAAAAATCAAATAAAACAAAATCATTATTTTTATTTAAACCAATATTTTCACCATGAATATCTATTTGATTAATATCAACATTTTTATTAATATTTTCAATTTTAAAAACATCATCTCTCAATTGATCAAAAAATAAAATAAACGATTCATCGAAATGTTTTAACAAATTAGTTTTTGAGCTTTTATCTTTATAAAAAAAATATTTATCAATATATTTCTTTTCGTGATTTATTCTAACAATTGTATTTGGTTTTAATAATTTAACAACATCTCTTTTAATTAAAAAGTTATCGTTTAAAATACCTGCAAAATAGAATTTTGGAAACGATTTTAATTCATAATTAACAAGAGTTTTTGCAATTTCATATTCGTTTTTATTTCTTGTTATCTTATTTGCAATATTATCTTTAACAAAAACCTTTCCGTTTGCACCCCCACCAAGTTTTTGATATTCAGATTCAATTATTTTAATTAAATTCATTTTTAAATCTTTCAAGATTATCGAAATAACCAGTTTTTTTTAATTTCTTTAATTGTTCTATTTGTTTTGGAAACATGTGAAATGTGACTTTTAATTGATAATCAGAATCTCTTAACAAATGACTAACAATTAATTCTAATGATCTAAATTTATTCTCAACATCTTTTTTTGTTTTACCTCTTTCTTTGTTAATTAAATTTATAAAAGGTTTTAATGAAAAATCATCATTAGGTAAAAAATAATCGTATTCATCTCTTTTAACATCTATTTTAAATTTAGATATAAATTGATTTCTACTAAATTTAACCCAATCACCAGATGTTGTTCTTCTTTTATTTTTTCCTTCGTGATACCAAATATTTTTTATCATATTTGGGTTTAAATCACCAATAAATAAAGCTTGTTTTTCATAATTTTGAAATAATGTTGATGCTAACTCTGGTCTATCTGATTGGCTTATTTGTGGATGTTCTGATTCACTATCTCTTTTTCTATTTAACAGCCTTTGTTGTTCTCTTTCGTCATCGTCTTTAAATGATTTTGTGTATTCACCTTGTACAAAATATGATCTACCACCTACCCAAACAGGTGCCTCAAGATCAGATACATTAGCAGTAAACTCAATTATAATACCGCTACTAGAGAAATTTTTTGAGGCAGTATTAAAATCAATCGTTACAAACAAACCTTTTGGGTTGTTTCCATATTCATAACTATATATTCTTTTTGCTCTTTCTTTTCCAGATAATCCATTTTTTATAACATCAACGGCGGTATCAAAAGAATAAAAACCATGAAAAACTCTAATTTTTTCGTTATCTTTTATTGGATTTTCTTTATCTAATTTAAGATAATTAGGATTAAGATATCTAACCTCATCTAAAATTTTATTGTTTTTTTTATTTTTTAAATTAATTAAAAAGTTATATAATTTTTTTAAATCTTTAATTGATACAACTTGTGAGGTGTGCATATCGTGCAATGAATTATTTATTGTATTATTAAACAATATTTCCCAGTCGTTATAAACACCTTTATATTCTGGGTTTTTATCTACAAATTTTTTAAAAGCTGGTTGTGATATATAGTCATTATTAAATATTTTTGATACTGTTATTTTATCATAATTAATATCACCCTCAGAAGTGAAAATATTTTTTTCTTCTTTTTTTGCACGTTCAATATCTTCAAACGTTAAATTTGGGTCTAATAATACTTTTTCAAAAAATTTACTTAGTTTTGGTATTAAAACCTCATTTCCTAATACAGGTATTATTAACTCTTCAAATGCTTGTAATTTCTTATTTGATAATCTTTTTTTATGTAGAAAAATTATATCTTGTCTAACTTTTTTTATTATTTGATCGAGTTTTAAATATAATTGTTCCGATTGATAACTTGTTACCCAGTTTTTAAATCCTTCACCATCAAAACCATTTTCATCAGAATAAAATTCATCTTGTTTTTTATTCCAATCAAAATTAAGAAATAAATCATACCCGTCTAAACGTTTTTTAATATCTTCAGGTATATTATCAATATTTTCTTTTATTAAACTATATATTTCTTTTTTTATTATTTCAACAATATTCATCGTAAATGTTTAATATAAATACAAATTATTCCCTATTATAATATTTTTTTAATGAATATTCGTCTGATAATGTTGTACTAAACCTCTCAAAACAAAAATTACATTCATAATAATAAAATTTATATTTAGCATCTTCATCAGGTTCATTTAACTCAAATTCACCGTATCTACATAACTGGCATAATTCACCGTTCATTTTATATAATTCGTATAACTCGTCCATAAATATTTTTTGTCCAACCGTTTTGATATCCTTTTGTATTAACAATAAGACATCCTTTAATTTTGTCTATTTTTTTTACTAAATGTGTGTAAAATTTACCTTTTATTTTACAATAAACAATATCGCCAGCAACACATTTATCCCATGTAATAGGTTGTAAAATATGACCTTGGCCTGATCTAATTAATGGTAACATTGAATTACCTCTTTCTTTTGTTAGAAAAGTTTCACCTTCTAAAAGTCTTTCCATTTTTGTTTTCATAAAAAATTTTATATAGTTTATTCTTAATTTCTTTCTTTTCTTTTTGATCTAATTTACGCCATCCAACATAATTTTTTATAAAAATGTTATACATGTCATAAATATCATTTTGTTTTTTTATATTAATATTATTTAATACTTCATTAAATTTCTCTATATTATACGACATTTATTTAAAACTATTTTTTATTTTCGGGATAATTTCATATTTCCCTGTTAATCTTTTTATTGAAACAACTTTTCTTAAATTATATAAAATTAAAGTTGTATCACCAAATCTAAAAGTATTGTCATCAATTTCATAATCAATTCCATTTTTTACTAAAAAATCTTTTAAATTAAGCTGATTTTTACCTTTTATAGCATTATGGTTTAATAATAGGTTATTAAAAACATCAGCAGGAACTTTACCATTTTCATTCCACTTATTTATATATGTTAAAATATCTTTTACTGATGATCTAAGTGCATATGTTTTAATAAAATCAATAGCATCTTCATATTTAATAAAAGAATTTTTTATATCGTTTCCATATTCAACTTCGACTAAATATAATTTTCTTGAACCCTTTGTATATTTTTTTACTACTTCATACGTGTCTGTTAAGTATAAACCAAACCCAAATTCATAATTACCTTTTTTTGTTACAAATTTATAGTTAATACTATCTAAGTCACCACCATGATAAAAAGTCATTACATTTTTCCCCAGTTCCTCTTTAATAATATTAAAAATATTCATTATAAATTTTAATATAAATACTTTGGTTTATCTATGTTAATATTATATTTTTTTATGAAATCATCGTTTTCTTTATATATTGATTGAAAAAGTTTTATAGCTATTTGATAATTTTCAATAAATAATTCATTAAAATCATGAATTGCAGAATATTCAGCATCAGTAAAATAATATTTTTCGTCAAAATTATATTTTATTATATTCATAATATTTTCTAATATACTTGGATAATAAAATGTAATTTCAATCATTTTATTTTTAGATGTTACAGATTTTTCAATTATTTTTAATGAACCAAACTGATAAATATCTTCATCTAAATTTGATATATTTTCATTTCTTATATAATCTAAACATACAATTTCATGCCCTATAGGAATTCTTTGATCTAATATTCTAATTGTAAATTCATTGTTATTGGCCAAAAAACCAATAGAAAATTCAGTAAAATTAATTATTTTAAAATAACTATATTTTGTAGATAACAATGAAAAAACAATTTCTTTTATTTTTTTATTTAATTCGTTATTTTCTAAATTATTTAATAACATAAAATTTATAAAACAATTATTTTTCTTTTAACACTTTCAAAAAAACATTTAGCAAGATACTCAACGTCAATATCAGCTTTGTGTGCATCAACCATATCTTCGTTAAATAATTTTTGATGTAATTCATTTAATGTCGGCCACTTGTATTTACCGTAACCAGCGATTAATTTACAAAAATGTGTAGTACTTTCTTTTGTGCAAATTTGTTCTAATTTCTTTTCACATCTTACTCTTGCTCTAATAAATTCAGCACCCAAGACATTATAATCATATGAAATATTATGTGCAACCATATAATCACATTGATCATGCCATTCTCTAAATTGTTTTAATGCATACTTAATTGGTACACCTTCATTTAACGATCTTTCTGTATTAAAACCATTATTAACCCAAAATTCACCAGTAGGGATAACCCACCCGTCAGGTTTAATTAATTCATTAAATGAAAATAATCTATTTTGATTCTCATCATATACTTGAAATCCAAGTTCGATAACTCTAGGCCAATTATCAACATCTGTCATACTTGCTTTCCAATTTTTAGGTAAACCAGTTGTTTCTGTGTCAAAGAATAAATATTTTTTCATAGTTCTATATTGTAAATTTCTTTAATTGTATTTTTATTTAAAATTGTTCCATTAAAATCACCATATGCATCTTCATAAATTACTTGATATAAACCTTGCTCTTCAAAATCATAATGTTTTTTTATTAAAATAATAAAATCATCAAAAACATATCTAGTATACTGAACAGAAAAATGTTCATCAATCTGTTCATGTTTTAATGGTTGTAATGTTTTGTTATGTTCTGTTATTTCTTTAAGTGATTTTATATTCATTCTTTTAATTAATTATTTCATCAATATTAATATTATATTCATTTATAATATTATTAATTTTTTCTTGATATTCATCTACACATAGCGATGAAATATCTTCAATAAGATCATTAGTTATTTTTAAATTATTTTCTAAATTATTATTAAACTCAGTAATTTTTTTATGAATATTGTATTCCATTGTTTTTCTTGTGTTAAAAATCAATTCAAAAATGGCTAATGCCATATCTGTTGATTTAACATGCCTTTTAAATAACATATAGTCATCATAATCCTCAATATTAAATTCTAACGTTGCTTTCATCTTAAAATATTTATACAAATATATTTTTTTAAATTTAAAATTCATAGTAATATTGTGAAACAATTAAAAAAAAATAATTATGAGAACATGGTTTTTAGTAAGCGTTAAGTACGCAAAAGAAAGTGAAGAAGGTTTGTTAAAACAGATATCAGAAGAATATCTTTTTGATGCTATTAGTTTTACCGAAGCAGAATCATTAACATATACCAAATTAGCTGAAATGATTAGAGGTGATTTTCAAATTGTAAGAATTACCAGATCAAATTATGTTGATGTGTTTTTTTACGAAGATGCTGATCTTTGGCATAGTTGTAAAGTAGTTTATCATGTTGCAGATGGCGACACTGGTAAAGAGAAAAAAGTTACACAACACATGCTAGTAACTGCTGAAAATGTTGATCAAGCTTTTGACAGAATTAGAGAATCTTTGAGTAACATGTTAGTAACATTTACAATTCCTGAGATTAAAGAAAAATCAAAAATTATGGATGTATTTCCATACGAAAAATCTGACACTGAGGATTCAGTTTTAGAAACAAATGAATAAAATAAAGGGGCTTATGCCCCTTTATTATTTACCATATTTAAAAATCCTCTTAAAAAAAAATATAATAAACTTTCATTTTTATATCCATAAGTACCTAATGAATATGGGTGATGCAACTCAATTAACTCAAAAGAATTGTCCTCTAAAGTAGCAAAATCTATTGCATAGTAAGATAATCCTAAATTATTTTTTATATTTAAATCAATAATTTCTTTTAACAGTTCAATATACTTATTAGATATTTTATATGAAATATCGTTAACATATGGTTTTATTGATTCAATTTTATTATCAAAAACAAAACATCTAAATTCATTTTTTATTTTTTGTGTTATTTCTGAGCTAATAAAAAGATTGTTTATAGTTTTTGATTTAACAAAATCATTAAACATATAACCCTTTGTTACCTCAAATTGTTTATATTTATCTGCTGGTTTTATATAATAATTTTTATATTTATTTATATTATTTGTAAATTCATCAAAACTAATATCATCAATAATTCTTCTACAATATCTAACCTTTCTTAAATGTTTTGGTATATTTAATGGAGATGGTATTATAATATTATTCAAAAACATATAATACTCAACAAATTGAACAGACCCTATCGGTATATGTTTATTCGTTTCGGTGTCAAATAGTTTATCAAGATTATTAACATTAATTAATCTATAATCAATATTATTCTTACTAAGAAAACTATTAAGACCCTTTATATTACTGATAATGTCATACCCAAAATCATATGACGGTAACCCATCAAGTTCCTTTTGAATTAGAAATGTATATTTTTTCATTAAATTTCTTTTAAAATATATTCAATTTTATTTTTTATTGCATTGTAATCTTGCAAATCAATTTTGTCTAAATTAAAAAATTCAACCTTGTTTTCACCAGAAGTAGGAACTATAAGGTTTAAAAAATTTTCATTATCTAAATTTTTACAATATTCAGGTAAATTTAGCATATTACTATCAGAAGTTATCCTAACATAATGTATTAATATATTTTTCATTTTCATTATTTTTTAATCTAAAATAAATAAAATCAAGATCATCAATATGTTCATCAATTTCATCAATATTTTCATATAATTCTTTCAAATTCTTTTTAATTAATACCGTTGATGGTTTAATATTATTATAAAAATTTAAAGAATGGTCTTTTAAATTTTTGCCCATTAATTTTAACTGTTTAATAAAATCATCACCATATTTATTTGTGTTTTCAGCTTCTAAAGCCCATGTTATTTTTTCACACAATAAAAAATAATTTTCAATTGTGTTTGAAAGTATTTTTATTTCTTTGTTTACGTTTTTCATACTTTAAAAAAAAGAATAAAATTCACTCATTGTAACCCATTTTCCTCTTGAGTTATCGTAACCTTTAACGACACCAATAATGCCTTTATTTTTCTTACAATAAGAAAATAAATAATTAAACGATATTTGTTTATCATTCTTATCGTAAACAATATATTTTGTTATATATGGATACATTTTTTTTTATTTAAATTTTTGTACCCCTGATACGATTCAAACGTACACCTTAAATCTTAGAAGGATTTCGCTCTTTCAGTTAAGCTACAGGGGCATTTACTTATTGAAATAATAAGTATTTTTTCCATTCTTCAGGTATGTCAAACATACTCTTTAACATCATTAAATAATGTGGTGTATATGGCTGTTTCAATAATTTTCCAAATTCTTCAACAGGTAAGTCTGATTTCTCATTATTACATTTTTTACATGCAGTAACTAAATTATTCCAAGAATCTTTTCCACCTTTAGATTTTGGTATAACATGGTCAACAGTTAGTAATTTCTTTCTATCCTCACCACAATATAAACATCTATAACCATCTCTTCTAAAAACATTTTCTCTAGTTAAATTAACCTTATGTAATCTATCATTTACATATTTTTTTATTCTTATAACTGATGGTTTATTAATTATTAAATCTTTATTAACTAATTTAAAATGTTCATCATGCTCATGTATAATCTCAGCATTACCATTTAAAGCAATTATAAATGCTCTTTCAGCATTTATAATACCCCTTGCCAAATATGAAACATCTAAAACAAGAGTTTTATTTGTTATTTTCATTTAAAAACATAATTTAAAAGTATATTGCTGTGAAGGCCAGATTCGAACTAGCACAAGGACTTTAGGAAATTAATCTTTATCAGTATATCCTTACCTTTGAGAAAGAAAGGCGTGTCTACCAATTTCACCACCTCACATTATTAATTTATGATGTATGTCCTACTATACGAACACCATCTTTATCAACATATATTGACCCATCAATAACAGTTTTATATTCATTACCAACTTTAATTGATATTGTGCTATTAACAAGTGATCCAGTTTTTACTTCTTGATTTTTCATATTAATTAAATTTTTTTTGTTCCCCCAAGTGGACTCGAACCACCAATTTTTTCATTAAAAGTGAAAAGCTTTATCCAGTTAAGCTATGAGGGAATTTAAGTTTTCTTATCATCCTTGTCGGACTTATCACATTCTGTTTCCATATTTTTTTATTTTAATATTATTAATTTAATTTCATCTTGTATTCTATGTACAAAATCAATATAATCTTGACCTAGACGTTTAAAATAATCTCTATAATGAATACAATTTTTGTATTCGTAATGACCATCACCCCAACAGTTTCCATTTGGTTTTCATTCTTTAAATGAATTTGTTATACAATGATCATCAATATTATTAAATTGTTCCATTATTCTTTTATTTGTTGTCACAACAGGATTTGAACCTGTGACCCTCGGTATGTAAAACCGATGCTCTACCAACTGAGCTATGTGACATTATAGGGAACAATCACTAGTCAGGTGATTGTTTTATCCCTTTCTTTTTCACCGCATTCCTTTAAGGCAAGGTTACGCTTCTGCAATCAGCCATACGTTATTCACCTTAAACGTATTATAAAATGGTTGTTGCTTATCTTTTACCTAAAGATTTCTCACAACTGAGGATATTCTAAGGGACTACCAATAATGTAATAACTAAATTTTTCTGTGTTTCTCACACCATTACATTAATAATGTCATTATAATACCATATGTATTATATTTTGTTGGGAAAGTAGGATTCTAACCTACAACCTCATGCAAAACCGCATGAATGCTCGACCTCAACAGTATTAAATTTCATACAAATTTATTTATTAAATATATATTTAATTGGGTTTACTGCTAAACCCTCTATCCCATCAGTAAACACATTTGGGATTGCTTTTCTCATTATATTGTAACTTCCGTTAACATCAGCATTGATTTTTTTATTTGAATTCCTGATCTTATACATACCTCTAAATTCTCTATATCCAGAAAATTCATATGTTTTATTATTTTTTATACCAAATATAGGTATTTCATCTAAATTAAGAAATGATGCTTTTGATGTATAACTCTCTTCTTGCCATATAACTTTTATTCCTTCCAATTTAGCTTTATATGATACCATATCCAAAAACTTAAATGTTGGTATATTAATAAAATTTTGATTATTTTTTTTACTCATATTACTGTCTTGTTTCTGTCCAATATTCTTACCTAATACTAAGGTTCCTACATTATTTGAAACTAATTGATTCACTAATACTCGACTTGCTTTATGCAAATAATCATTTATTTTATTATTTCTCTTGTTTGTTAGTTTACATAAATTCTTTGATTTTTTTTTCTTTTGTTTAATTTCTAATTCCTTTTGTAATTTACCCCTCTTTTTATTATAAAATTGATTTATACTCTTTAATGGTCTTCCATTTATAATTATTGGATTTATATTCTTCTTATTAAATGTAATTGTTCCTAAATTATTTAATCCAACATCTACAGAAGCAATAACATTATTATTATTCGGTTTTTCTTCTTTATTATAAACAACCTCAATTACATAGTAGTTATTTCTAGGTACAATTCTTACTTCTTTAATTAAATTGAAATCATTTATTTTTGTTCTTATTTCAATATTTGTTTGACTTAGTAATATTGTTCCATGTTTTTTAAAATGTCTTAATCCAATTGATTGTTTTTCATATTTTATTATATATCTACCATCTAATTTATCTAAATATTTAGGAATTTTTGTAATAGAACCTTCAATTTTTAACAATTGAAAGAATGATTTAAAATTTTGATCAACAAGTTTAAGAGTTTGATTAGCTACTTTAGCTGGCAATGATTTATAAGATTCAGAAGATTTAGTTTTATGATAATTTTTAACATAATCAAGATAGTTTTTTTCTTCAAAATAGTGTTGTTTTACATTATATAAACCTTGATTATAGAGATTTTTAGATTTAAAACATAGTGAATCACATTCTTTAAAAAAAGAATGATTCGAGTTAATAATATGTTTTTCAACTAAAATCATTTAAAGGTGTTATTAACACATATAAATACTTATAAAATTATAAATTTGTTAAATATTTTTTATTTTATAAAACATTCTATATTTTTCTCTTGATTATTGAGTTATGTTTCAATACAATTTCCCTAAAGATTTGCAAATGTAACATTTTAAATTGAAATTCAAATAGCTATGATCATTCACTATAAGTTTCAATAAAAAATGTTGTAGTTCTACTTGGACTCGAACCAAGGACTTTTACGTTATCAGCGTAAATCTCTAACCAACTGAGTTATAGAACTTTATATAGTATCTGTTAAAACAATAGACATATCTATAAAATTATACTCATATGTATTTCTATATTTCTGAACACAATATGCATCATTTAAATTAAGTTCAACATTATCTTTAACCCATTTATGATTTAGTGGGTTTATGTACCAACAATTGTTATAAAGATATTGGATTTTTTCAGGAATATTAGAACTTTCGTTATTTAATAAATCTATTATCATATTATTTGTTTTTGCCTTATTTCTTTATGTAATTCAATATGACAATTTGCATACACTATTTTAAAATTAATAAAATTTGTTAAGCTGACGTGACAGGATTCGAACCTGTGATGGAAGATATATCTTCGCCAGATTAACAGTCTGGAACTTTCGGCCTCTAAGTCAACACGTCAATTTTAATTATTTTTTAAAAACAACTTTACCATTTACTATATCATCGATTCCATATTTTTCTAATCTGTCATACGATAAAGTTGAAAAATAGTTTGGATTAAACCAATTAATTATTTTTACAATAATTTTAATTATGTTTCTCTTCATTATTTTTTAATGTTTTAGCAAATTCACAAAACCTTTCAATATCTTTTTCTTCTTGATCATAGATTTCTTTTTGATATTCTTTCATTAGAATATATTTAATATCATCATAAATTTTTTGAATTTCAATCCTTGATAATCTTTTTTTATTCAAAATATCATGCAATTTAAATTGAGTACCTATTAAAACATTTCTATATGTTCGTTCCATTGTTTGTGATTTTCTACGTTCATTTATGTAGTCATCAATCTCTTCTTGATTTCCTATCATGTCACATACAATAACAAGTTACACTATCACAACCTTCACATTTCATAGAATCGTATTCTTCTTGTCTTTCTCTTCTTTCGGCATTTGGAACCCATTCTTCACCATCCCATTCCATACCTTCATAAAAACCACCTTTACCATTGCTAGTAAAGAATTCTTTATTTGTCATCATTCCATTTTTTCTGTGATATTCATCCCATTTTGTATCACCTTCTCTATATGCGTATTTAGGTTTTGCCATAACTATGTTCAATTATTTTGTTATTTAATTTGTTTAGTTTATATACAATTTGAGTTAATTCATCAAAATATATCATGACCAATCATTTTCTCCGATTTCTGGTAATGTTAATACAACTGTTATTATATTACCTTCAACAGTAATTTTCATTGTTTTTAATGAATATGAACAAAAGTCAGTATTCCACAAATACCATTTTAACCCGTCTTTAAACTCAACTAAATCAACCTCTTCACTAAAATCAATATATTCAGTTATCGTTTTTGGTAAATATTTATGTTCAAGTTCAGTTTGATATCTTAAGACTTTATTCCAATCAGATTTTTTATTTGTCTTACCATAATATTTTTCTATTTTTTCTAAAATAGATTTTTCTTCAGGTGTAATTTGAATCCAAGATGGTCGTCCTATATCATACCAATGATAATCAACATGATACATTTTCATGTATAACATTTCACCAATTTTTTCGCCTAATTGTTTTGAGTATTCTTTATTCATTTTTTACAATATAATCACCAGAGCAAAAAGAAGGCATTTCAAATTCTAAAATATCCCCTCATTAATTATTTCATTTCATCAAATAAATGTTTGATATAAAATCTATTCTTTTTTGCAATTTCCATATTAATTTAAATTTTTCGATTTTTTATTTTATCTATGTAAATTTAAATCAAATTTTCTTTTTTACAATACATTTATATCTTAATTTTTCTGAATCATAAAAAATTAAACTTGTAGGTGTATATAAGAATACAATATTATTTTTTAATTCATTCTCAATTTCAAAAACATTTAACTCTTTATAGATATAACCTTCTTTATCATACATTTTATTAAAAATTAATGTATTTGCCTTACTGTTGTCTTTATACTTAAAGATTGGTTGTTCTACTAAAATTAGATTCTCATTTTTCAATAAATTACATAAATAATCAAAATATTTAATTTTTGTTACATCAAATGTAATACAATCTTTTAAATATCTATATGCAATCATTGATGAATCTTTTCCTGACATTTTATCACATAAATATCTAAAAATATTATCACCAAATAATATTATTTTTTCATCATACTCAATATTATCTGTAAAATAATTACAATATAATTTCGCTGGTGAATATTCAGTCAAATTTAATTTCATTTGTTTTATTATTAAAATTATTACAGTATAACCAAATTATTTCTGACTCGGTATCGGCATTGTAAATATCTAAATGATATATTAACGATTTAATCTCATCAATTTTAATAAATGTTTTAAAATCATTATTTATAAAATTAATTTTTTTCTTAATTTTTTCTGGTTCAATGTCATCTTCAGTATTATATAATCTAACAAAAATTGTATAAAGAAACGATAAATCTTTATTCTCTTTGTTACAAAGATCATGAATAACACTAAATGCAACAGCAAAATTCTTTTTATTTTTCACTGAATCATCAAATAACCCCTTTGATTCTAGCCTATCAATTGTTTCTTGTATATTTTCCATAGACAAATATATTTAATTTGTTTTTATTATACAAATAAAATTTGCGGTACGTATGAAGAACGATTTCATCTGATTTTCTACGTGACAGGCAGACGGCCACACCTAGCAGCCCCACGTACCATATTAATATAAGTAACTGATTATGAGCCCATTGCTAGAATCGAACTAGCGTTCCAGTTTTACAAGAACCATGTAATAACCACTATACGAAACGGGCATTTTTATTCATCAATATGTCAAAGAACATTTTTTGTTGTAGCAGGAATGAGAGTCGAACTCATATCACTCAGCTTATGAGACTGGTCAGTTACCATTACAAGCACCCTGCGATATTTCTTATAGTATTAATAAATTATTATCATATTCCCAATGATGATTTGGGCATAAGGCAATAAGATTATCAATATTATTTATTTCAATAATTTTAGTATCTTCACTAAATGAGCTAACACTTATAATATGTGCAACCTGAAAATGTTTATTATATCCACAGATTTTACATTCTTTCGGTTTAGCAGATTCATTATATACTTTTCTACTATGTTTTGCAATACTACTTCTTGCCGATTGCCAATTACTTCTGATATCAAATAATTGTTTTTTTGTTTTATTTGTTATATCATTTTTATTTAAATTTTGTATATCTAACCCAATTTCAAGTAATTTATTTTTTAGAGTGTTAAGTATTTCCTTTCTAGGATTTTTATTATACCCAATACCAAAATAAAAATCTTTATATGATTTAGATTTATAAAATATTTCAACAATCTCACTATCAGTTAAATTATAAAATTTATGAATTGAACTATTTTTTGTATTATAATCTGAAACACATGAAGCATTACAAAACTTTTGATCTGAATTTATTTTTTTTTCAAAAATATTTTCACATCCAACACATTTAACTATAATTCTTTCAATTTTATTTTGACCTTTTAATTTTTCAGATTTTAATTTCTTACTTTCTTCACTGAAAATTCTACTATTGGAACATTTATAACTACAATGTTTTTTTGCTTTATCTATTCGACAAATTTCAATTGTCTGTTTAAATAAATTTCCACATTTTAAACATTCCTTTTCTATAGTAGTTTCTTTTATTTTTTTAGGTTTATTCTTATTCTGACAAGAAACATTACAATATTTATTTTTTACTGGGTTTCCACAATACAAGCATTTATTCATAATATATTTATATAAATACTACGAATTAGGAAATTGAACTCAATAATCGATAAAATTTTCCACCGTATGTAGAAAATATTGTACCATTGGAGGGAGTCGAACCCTCACGCCCTAAAGCATAAGATTTTAAGTCTTACATGTGCTACCAGTTTCATCACAATGGCATATTTAATATATTAATACCATATGTATTAATATTGTGGGAGTAGAGGGATTCGAACCCCCAATGCCCGTAGGCCACAGATTTACAGTCTGCTGAACAGCCAATTGTTCAATACTCCCATTATGTACAAAAACAAAAAACCCACCTTTTGGGTGGGTTCGATATTTATAATCTATTAATTAGAATTATACAAAATACGACCCACCCGATAAGCATGTTCTATACTTAACGTTTAAATCCAATAACATAATATTTGTATAATTTTTCATTTTTGAAGACTTTTAATTGTTTTCTTTAAATACTTTGCAAAGATATAAATTTTACATCTTATGTCAATATTTTTTTTAAAATTATTTTTAACTAGCTGATTTTGAGGCTAATTATTTTTTAAATGGGTGTCCTTTTTGAGTTGTGAACACTATAATGACAACTGAAAGGCCTAATTGTGGATACCTAAGATTAAGGCTGCACAACCAGTCTAATAATATTATTTTTTTCTAATGTTAATCTATGTGTTACTTTATTATCATTAATTATATTCCAAACTGCTGTTTGTAAATCTGTTTTAAACATTAATGGTGATATATTAAAATCTGTATTTTCAATAAAGTGTTGTAATATATAATTATCAATATTTATTTAATTGATTTTCCATTTTTAAATTAAAATCATTTTTTAATTTATTATTTTCATTCACAAAAATTTTTTTTGAATCAAGGAGAGTTGTTAATTCTTTAATTCTTTCAATTTTTTTATATGGTATTTCATTAAACCATTTTTCATTATTAGATTCACTTTCATATAATATGATAACAAATAAATTCTCAATAAATTCTGAAAGATTATTTTTATAATCATTATTGTTTTCTGAAAAATCTTTAATAAACTTAGGTAAACTAACCATTTGTTTAAAGGCTATTTCTTTTTCTGTATGAGATATATTTAAATATTTTGTGTTTTCATCAAATGCTGTAAAATATTTTGATTTAACTTCTTTTAATAATTCATTATCAATTTCAAATTGATTATTGTTTAAATCAAAATTTACTTTATATTTAAATAGCGTTTCTTTTCTAATACCTTGTTCAGAAAATAAATGTATAGTGTTATTGGTGTATATTTTATTACCGAATTGTACTTTAGTATTTAATTTATTACTATAATTATTTTTATTTAAAGTGTAGTAATTAAAACCTTTATCATCGATATTGATTAATAAAACACTATTTTCTAACATAAAGAAAATATTATTTTTTTCTTCATCAATATACAAATTTATTAATTTTTCATTAATAATTTTATTTATATTACTTAAAGGTTTGAATAATTTATTAAATTTTTTATAAAAATAATCCATAGATGTTATTTCATTAAATTTCTTTTTCTTATGGTTTTCTAATTCTTTTAATTTGAAATTTTCAGAAAAACTAATATTGCTAACATTATCAAAATTATTTACAAAAAATATATTATCAATATTTTTTGGTTTAAGTTCATTATAATTTTTTATTTTTTGAATCGTACTATTAATATCATCTTTATTAAGATAAGGTTTTAATAACATTAAACTTTCAAGGTTGGGTGTTAAATCTTCATTTAACATCCCAACATATAAATTAAATATATTTTTTGATAGTTCTTCAACAAAAAAGAACTGAGTTTTTTCGATATGTATCATATTTCAACAGTTTTGTCTTCTAGCAATATTTGTGCAGATAATTGATTTCCATCAACATCAATTGTAAGTGAATTATTCTCAATTGATCCTAAATCACTAAACCAATTTTGAGAAAGAACGACAGAGAATAAAGACTTTGCAAGTTCATTATTTAGTTGTCTTGTTCTTTTAATTGCAGAGTTTTTCATATTATCAAGCCAAACCTTAAGTAATGTATCTTGATCTTTAGAATCAGCGTATACATCTGAATCAATAAAATTGTTATATTCTTTAAATGGTTCGTACATAATTTGTTCTCTTAGTGTTAAGCCTTTACCAGAATTAATTTTCTTTATAATATCATTAACTGATGGTAATGCACTAAGTCCTGCTAATTTAACATTTAATTCTGTTGAAATATAACTATCACCGCTTTTTACAGTATCATATTTAGGTTGAAAACCATTATCTGTAATACCATATTGTTCAAGAAATTTAGTTGTTTTCTCACCGAATTTATCTAAAAGACCAACAGAAACCTTTTCAAACTTTTGATTATAATAATATTTAAATACTTTTTGTCTTGCTTGTAGTTTTAACAATGCATAATTCTTTTCTACAAATTCTTTTGCAAGATTTGTTGTTGCCATATTACGGTTAATAATCGGCAATTTTGTTAAATCTAAGATATAAATTTGTTTTGAATCATATTCTGTACCATTCAGCAAATCAGTGTTTTGTCTAATATTTAAATATGTTGTTGCTGACAATGAGACTGGTATTTTTTTAATATTTATGATACCATCTTTAATAATAGTATACGTTCTATAAATATGTGTATCTATATACAACATTGGTGTATCTTTAATCGGTGATAAATCTACCTGACCGTCAATTTTAATTCTAAAAGAAACATTTGGTCTACTACTATTATAAACAAAATCACTTAAAGAATATCCAATTGTTTCATCATGTGGTGTAAATTCAAGTTCAAATTTACTATCTTTAATTTCTGTAATTTTTTCTAAAAGTTTATCAACATCATTAGATGCTTTTAAATTTTCGGTTAATGTTTTTATATCCTCAACCTCAGTTGCAGACAAATTGGTTGATCTTTGTTTTTTTAAAGCACCAATTCTCATATAATTGAATTCTGAATGATATGGATATAGTTTATTATCTTCATGTTCAGAAAGGTCAGATAATAAATCCATAACACAATATGCATTTGGGTTTGGTACATAATCAGAAACATATCCCTCTTTAAATTGCACAACACTCCCATTATAGATATCAAGACAAGTTTTTTGGAAATTGGTGAGATTAAATTTACCAAAAGCATTTGTATAAAGATCAATTACATATTTATCACCCAATGAATTCAAAACTTCATATATATAATCTGATTTCATTCTAACTGATAAAGTGTATAGTAAAGAATATACATCTTTTTTATCTTTAATATCAAAACGATTATTTAGATCACTATCAGTTAAATATAAAAGTCTAGCAGTGTCTTCTGGAATACTAACCATTCCATTATCATCAAGTTTATATGTAATAATATTGTTATTATTATCATATCCAAAAACAAAATCAAGTAATACTTTACATGATGGTTTAAATGAAACCCTTTTGGATGAGAATGCAGTGTTAGTAATAAAGCTATCAAAAATAGGTTCATAATCATCAAAATTTTCTGAGAAAAGATTAACACCGCCAATAGTTTCAGCCATTTCTGTAAGTAATTTTCTATTACAGTAATAACCGTATTCAACAAATGTTGCTGAGTTCACATACTTAGAAAGATTTGCAACTTGATTTAAAATATCACCTTTTGTATGTTGATTATCATAACCATCAGTAATAAAAAGTAATGAATATTTCCCACCGTTTTTTATTCTTTTAATTAAATCTTCAGTTAATTTTAGTGGGCCTAAAAATCCTGTTAATCCTACTGGTTGTAAAAACCTATCAATAGCATTATTTAGATCAGATAAATCTTTTAACGATTTAACATAAACTTCTTCTTTTAACACACCGTATTCATTTTTTCCAGAGAACCAAATAATAGAAACACTATCATGTTCCTTTACCAAATTTGGTAATTTATTCTTTAATTGTTTTCTTATTTTTGACAATTCACCTGACATTGAGTAACTACAATCAATTACTATAATATGATTAGTTGGTGTATTATCAATTTTTAAATTAGCTGTTGAATATATTGGTTCACCAACAAAACTAAAATTACGTGTTTTTAAAATTTGTTCCATTTTTATTATATTTTTTATTAATTTATTAGCACCAAAATGATTGTAATGTAATTTCTTCTATTTTATTTTTATCTGTTATTTTATTTAATTCAATATTAATTAAATCACGAATATCAATATTTTGTCTATCAAGTTTATTTAACCAATATCCAACTTCATATGCTTTAACATTTAAAAAATAATTATCGATTGTTTCAATATCAATTACATTAAAATAATATTCATTATCATTAAATGTTATTTTAAAAAAATCATTTTTATTAACACGATCAACACTATTAAATTCAATATATATACCACCTGCAACTCTATCACGTTTATTTGGTGATTTTAATTCTACTGATTTTATTTTCATTTATTATCAATTAAATATTTATATACTGTTTTATGATCAGGGAATTCATCTGATCCTAATAAAATTAATTTACCATTGAAATTCCAATAATTATCATCAACTAGGTAATCACCCAAATTTAATGATTTATTTGGTGATATAATAAGTTTTTCAGCAAATTTATACCCTAAATATTTTTCAATCCATAATCTTTTTTCCGTGTAAGAATGTGGATTTTTTACCGATGGTCTAGTTAAAATATATACATCATATATAGTTTCTAAATATGGTATCATGTCAACCAAAGGTAATGGTTTTAATTTATAAAAAAAACCCATTTGTGATTGTGGATATTTTATTTCTGGACATTCATTAATTTTTTTTATGAATGATGTTTTATAGTCACATAAAACACCATCCATATCAAAATATAAAATTTTTTTCATTATATTAACAATTACATTATTTTTTTCATGTTATTAAAATATATATCTAATCTAATATTATTATTTCTAAAATTCTGGATTATATTATCAAATTCATCAATTAATAATATATGACCATTTGTTGGGCCATTTTTTGGACTGACATCACCTTCATTATAGAAATTATTAAATTTTGAAATATTTTCCTCTAATAGAAATAATAATTCAGAATAATATGCTATTTCTTTATTTAATGTTTGAATTAATTTAGGTAAATTTGGTGTTAATACATCTTCTTTTTCCATTGTTTTATTAAAGTTTACTCCATATTTCATATTTTCTTCCATTTTCATACTATTTTATCTAAGTGTTCGTTATTTTTTTGTAAATCGTATTTATTTTCATTTAGTTGTACTATTAATTTTAATAATTTAATAATTACACTATCATTTAGATCATCATTTTCATTATTTTCAACAATACTATTAGCAGATTCAAATGATAATATTTTATTAATTTTATATCGATTATAATTTATTAACTCATTATATTCTTTTGCTATAGTATATAATTCAATAATAATATTATCTAGTGCTGTTGGTGAAAAAGATTCTTCTAGTTTTTCTTTTAATTGTAAGTGTAATTCTGAGTTTAGTACCTTGCTTTGTAATTTATAATTTGTTTCCATATAAATATATTATGTTGTTAATAATTTAATTTCATTTTGTTTCATAAGTAATTCTAATTTTTCATATACTTCATTAGGTATATGGAGAGTGACATCTAATTTTTGCCACTCTAATTCCATAAAATCCTTTTTAGGTAAACAAAAATTTACCTTAATTTTTTGCCTTTCTATCATAACAAAAGACCTTCTTTATTTAATTCAAGTTTCAATTCATTATCAAGTCTAATTCTAATATCTTCTAACGATGTTTGATTATAAAATTTACCGTCTTCATATATTATTTGCAATAAACCAGTATCCTCTTCCTCTATAGTACATTCAGTTTTTACAAATATATTATTATTTTCTATTTTTTTATCAACCATACATAAACCTCTTAACGATTTTTTTGTACCATCATCAGTAATAGGATTTTTATAAATATCAAAATTATTTTTTGTTCCATCAGAATTAACAATTTCAAACCATGAACCTTTTGCTGCAAAACCAAAAGTATCTCTAGTATTATATTGATATGTAAAGGAACCTATACCTAAAACAACATTTGTTACCGCAAAACCTTTTGATTCTAACCTTTCATATATTTGTGTTTGTCTATCCAAATTAATAGAATCACCATAAATAGTACCTACATGTTGGTCTAATATTTTATATCCTTGTTCATTAATAGTACCACCAAATATATCCCAAAGAAGTTCAACAACACCTTTAATTTCATTAATATTATCACATACAAGATTATTTTTTCTATAATTATAATTTAAATCTTTTACCTCATCATAATCATAATCAACAGTATATAATTTATTATTTTCAAGATATAATGATGAATTTAATATAGTATTTTCTAATGTTGTTTCATATTTTAATCCTGTTATAATGTCAACAGGGTTACCAGAGTCTGGACGACATACAAGTTTACCTTCACGTGACATTATTTCTGGTTTTAATCTTGCGTAAACATGTGTAATTTTTTTCCATAAATTCATAGTATCATCAACAGACGATAATATACCTTTAGGAAATTTAATTAACCAATCACGTAAATTTAAGCATTCTGCAATTGATAAGTAATCGGGATTATCAATTGAACCTTCACAAGGTAAATCAAAAGAATAATACCATTCAATTTCATTATTTAATTTACCCTTTTTTAATAACGATTCATAATAAAATATTCCTGTACATGTCACTGAATGCTCAGATGCATTAACCGAATTAATTGAAACAATATTTTCGGGTTCATTATAAAAATATCTTGCTGCTGGAATAACGGCTAACGTATCGGAACCTTTAAATGATGTTGAGTGTCCTAAACCACTTGATATCATATCCCAAGGTGACAATCCTCTTGCTGAAAAATCATGACATAGATATGGAATTAACCAAGCATTATTAGGGTCTGTTTTCAATACCCATTTAATTAACATTCTTTTATATTGTAATGATATTGTTGCACTTGTTGCTGGTTTCCATGCTAATGATGATACTATTGTTTCAAGAAATAATGTTAACCATGCAAATCCATCCACAGTGTTAACAAATGTCATATGTGGTATATTTGGGTCAGTTTGAATACCCTCTGGTAATGATTTAACTTTTATTGGTAAATAGCCTAAATCCCATAATTCTTCAAAATGACTACCATCATATTCCATACCAATATATAATGACATATCTTTTGTAAATGATAAAGCCCTTTCTTTTAAAGAATAATAATTAGTAAATGGATGTTCTTTTTCAATTAATTCTTTTCTAAAGAAAAAATTTTCCTCAAATTCATCATGAATCCATTTCCAAACTAATTGTTGTCCAAACGATACAATTTTATTTATTCCTTTTGGTGCTCGTTTTATTGTTCTTGGTATCCAAGTTCCATATAATTTAGTCGTATTGGGTGCAAGCATTTGCTTATGTGAAATTTTGTAACCATCTACATAGTACAAAGAATTTATATTAAATTTACCCATATTTTGTTAAATATTTTATTGCGTTTATTAAATTTTTTTATTGTCTTTAAATAATCCTAATGCTCTGTTACAATTATTACATAATAATCCACGAATTGTATTTGTTTTATAACAATGATCTACAGATAAAACCTCATTTCTATAATATGTTTCAAATCCATCACAAATTGCACATTTATAATTTTGTTCTTTTAAAATTTCTTCATATTCTTCTAGAGATAAATTAAACATTCTTTTAAGATGTGAACGTCTACTAGATATTATTCCTAATTTTGAGGAATAAAATTGTTTTCTATTTTCTTTTTGTGAATCATTTTTTTCTTTTTGTTTTTCTGGATTTTTTTTATAATATGCGTTATAAGCATTGTTTCTACACATTTTACAAGAAAATGTTAATCCATCAGGATTATGTTTATCTTTATGGAATTCGGTTAATAATTTTTCTTCTCCACATTTTGTACATTTTTTCATAGAATTTTTTATATAAACACCATGAAATGTTTATAAATTGATTATTTATATCCATCAAAAACTAATTAAAAATGTGAAAGAAGTTTAGATGGATGATAGGCGTTTACACCAAATTTAAGCATTTTATCGATTGTTTTATGATCGTCATCAATAATCATTACAGTATTTTTTTTCATTTTTTTACCTCTCATAATACTTTCTAACATTGCTGTTTTATGTTCTTTATTACCAACAAAGTAAACATTTTTCTTATTAATAAATGGTAAATGTGTTGATAGCCATTCCAATTTTTGATTATTTGTTATTGAGTTTGGTGATGCTGATAATATAAAGATTTTTTTACCTTCGTCATTAAATTTTTTTACAATATTAATAACAGGTATAACTGCTAATGAATTTTTAAAGAAATCACTGTTAACATAATCAAAATCAACATCAAGCCAAGGTACAGATTTATATTCGCACAAAACACCATCCATATCAAAAAAAACATTTTCATTAGTAAAATAATCAATAACAATAAATTCATTTGCCAATGGTTTTTGTGCATCAATAGATTTTTGCATCGAAAAATATTTTTCAATGATAGCATCTCTTGGAACTGTTCTTTCTCTTTTTTCGTTTCTAAGCAAACATTCAATCAAAGGTGTATTAATATTAATAATTTTAATATAATAACCATATTCCTTTAATTTAGATATTATTCTAACATTATATGAATTATTAATTCCACCACCATCAAAAACAATATTATAATCATTAGAACCAATAGAATATACTTTATTTTCAGCTTCTTTAACTGACCATTCATGCAATAAATCAGGTCTTTTTGGATTATATTCCAGATGATTTTCTTTTATATCATCAGCAGAAACAATACAGTGTGTTAAGGCTAAATTATTATTTTCAATATAAGTACTTTTTCCTGCACCTGGTAATGCAATAAAAAATATCGCATGTTTTTCTTTTTTCATAAATAATATCTAATTAAATTTTCCAATTCGAAATCACTATAAGAATTAGTTGTATATATTTTATTAAAATGCTTTAATGCTTTAATTGCACCCTTTTTCTGAATAACGTGTGACAAAATTAAGAATTTATTTGAGTTTGGAAAACTTTTTTCAAGTTTTTCTGCAACTTTTATAAATGTACCAAAACCATCCCCAATATCATCAACAATCACAAAATTATCACAACCATCAATATATTCACAAGTTTCAAGTGTTATTAAAATATCGTTATTTTTTCTAATTTTATTACAAGAAATAAAACTATTTACACCAAAAACATCTGCAACTTTTAATGATTTTTCATAAGACCCTTTATCTGGTGATACTATTGTAATTTTATTCCTTATTATATTTTGTTTAGAAAATAAATTATAAAAAGAACTATCTAATAAGACATAATTATTTTGATTTTCATAATTATTAATTAAGGCTTCGGTAACATTACTATGCGGATCAAATATTATAACCTTTGTTAAATTTAAATTATTAATAACAGGGGTAATAACATGTTTCATATAGTTACATGAATATTCACCAAACTTTCTGTCTGATCTAGCACCAAGTAGATACGAAATATAAACACTAATTTTATTAACATTACAGTCATATCTTAATGTATTAACAGCTAAATAAAGAAGTTCAATATCAAGAAAAGATGTTATTCTTGTTTTTATTAAAACATCATGTTCATATAAATTTGAATTTTTATTAATTATAATATTTTGTTGACCGTCTGGAAACTTTTCAATAATATATTTAATATGTGAAAGCTCTGGTCTTATAAAATCTAGTATCATATTTTATTAATATTTATTATTTCGTTATTTGTAAAATATTCGTCAGAACCTACCCAAAAATGCCAATTATATAATATATTAAAATATTTTTGTTGATTTGGTATTATTTTTGGTAATTCATTCATTTTTGATGAAAAAAATGATTGTTTTTCTTTTGAATAGAAGAATTTATATTCTTCATTTTTTTCATTTTTCCATCCACATGCAAAAATTGTCTTACCGTACTCTTCACAAGAATCATCCATATTAATTTTAGAAAGATATAAAAATTCTTTTATATTATTAGTATATAATTTAACGATTTCAAATAATGGTATAATAGGTTTATTGTCGTTAATATATAAATTATTATTAATAATATTATCAATATTCCTCATTATTGGTATAAAAGTATTTATAGGTACAATAGTTCTATCAGTATAAACCATTGTACTGCTTAAACCAATCATATAATGAATCTCATTAAAATCGTTATTAATAATACCTTGTAAATTGGTATTTAAGTAGCATTTTAAATTGTCAACAGTTATCATAAACAAAATTTTAACAAATATAAAATTATTATGACACCAGAAAAAATTTTTCAAACATTTTATTCAAAAACCGATCTAAAAATAGAATACTTTTTTTCACTTATTAACCATGACCCAACATCAATACAAAAAAATTATCAAATAATTAAAGCTGGTAAATATAGTAAATGGATTATTAATGTTTATGCTAAAATATTGTTAATCAAATACGATACTGATCAATATAATGAAGATGTTAGAATATTGTTTGAGAATTTAGAAAAAATGCAAGAATATCTATTGGTTTTTGATCGTAACAAGAAAAAGTTACCAGAAGAAAAAAGAGATATTTTTAAATTTAAAAATTTAAGTCAATTATATACTTCAATAAAACATTTTATGATTATGTTTGAAAATTTTAATATATTTTCACTAATTGAAGAAAATATTGACTATATTAATCATGGTATTTTTAATGACTATAATATTTTTCAACCGTTAAATCAAAAAGGTGCGTCAATATTAGGAGTTAATACAGAATGGTGTACTGCATACGGTAAATATTCTTTAGATAAGAAACATCAAAAGAAAACTAACCAATATGAAAATTATAAAAAGGGTTCATTATACATTCTTATTAATAAAAACAATAATAATGATAAATATCAATTTTACTTTAATGGTCATTTTAATTATTTAATGGATAAAAATGATAAAAATATAAAAAATATAAAAATTTTTATTGGTATAATTTTTTATATAAATAAAAAAATAAAAAGTATAAATAATCTAATATTAATTATAAACAATATAAAAAAGTATATTAATATATATGATTATTTTGATGATAGTAATAATATATATGAATATATTAATAATCAATATAACGTTTTTAATACGATTATATTATCAGATAAATTATATAATATTATTAATAATTCTAGTTTTAATGATATTATTACAATTTTAAATAAATATAACATAAATAATTCGATAAAAAAAGCTATAGTATCTAATATAAAAAATATTAGTGAAATTGATATAGCTCAATTAAAAATTTTTATTAATAATATTGATAATGAGGTTCTGCATACATTAATATTTAAAATTAAAAAATTTAATATGTTTATTAATGTTCCAAATGATATAAAATTAAGTATTTATAATAAATATAAAGGTTTTAGAGGTATAAAATATGAAATCAACTGAGAAAGAGATTATAATTAAACCAGTTAAAATAAAAGAGAAAATTTTTAATCCATATCTACCGAATATTAGCCCAACATCAAAACCAAAAGCATAATGTTTTTTAATATATTCAATGATAATGTTTTTTACGAATATAAACAATTTGTTAAAGATTTTTTAAAAAATAAAAAATTATCTGATAAAACTTTTTTAATAGAAAACGAATCAAAAGATTTTTATGAAAAACTTGCTATTAAAATATTTAAAAGTGAATTTAAATTTATAAATAATATTAATATAAAATACAATATTAATTTAGTAAAAAAAATATCGCTAAACTCTAAACTAAGTAAAATTGATTATAATATTGATAATAAAATAATAAAACAAAGATTAATTAATGCACTTATTCAGGGAGCATCATTTAAAATTAATAGAATTTATCATATTATTGATGAAATAAAAGATAAAGAAAAATATAATATATATTTCAATAATATTGATTACTATTTTTATATAAATGATAATGAAAATATAAAAAAAGAACTTCAAAAAAAAGAAAACTATATTCTAGGTACGTCCTATGTAGATTTTACTGATACTGGAAAGCCAATATTTAATGTGAAAGCAACTTCATTTATAATATTATTACATGAATTAACAAAATGTTTATATACCTATTTATCATTCAATTCATACAATAATATTAATGAATATTATAAAATAACATCAAAAACTGATAATATTTTAAATGAGCCTGAAGATATTAAATTTGGAAATTTTTTATACACAAAAACAAAAGAGTACCTTATTGATAATTATGATAATTATTATGATGCTGATAATAATTTCTTTGAGTTATTTTTTGTTGAATTATGTAAAATAGATGATGATAATTTTATAAAAATTATTGATAATATTCTTAATAAGAGAAAACATTACGATATTGAATATATATGTCGTAATGTTAATCAGATTTTAAAGAAATATCAATATGATATTAATAATTTATAAATTATCTAATAATATTCTTTGTAATGAAATTATAACTTTTAACAATTCAACTATTTTTACATTTGTTATTGGTGTTTCTGGTAATTCCTCTAAATATTCTAATCTTTCATTTAAATCTGAACATAATTTATTAATATCTTCTTTCATTTAAAAACCTACCTTTTTTGTTTTTGGCTTTATTGTTGACTCAACAATATTATTTTCCTTAAAATTATAAATTTCTGTTAATGACATTTCATCATCTGTAATATAATCAATATTTAATTTTTTTAATAAATTATTTGATTTATCTACAGATAATTTACCAAAATCAATTTTCTTAAATAATCTACCTTTTCTTAATAATGCTTTATCTAATTTTTTTATGTCGCTATTAAATGTGGCGATAATTTTAATATCAAGAAAATCGCTTAAAATACCATCAGATATATTTAATATTGAAGATATTGCAGTATTTTGTCCACTTCCAATATTACCTCTTTCAATTAAAAAATCGTCTGAGTCTTCTAATACTAAAATACAACCTTTATTTTTTATTAAAAATGTTAAAAAATCTGGCCCTGACATTGATGGTATATGAGTTGGAGGAACTATAATAAATTTTTTATCAACAATCATTGATAAATGTCTAATAAATCTTGTTTTACCTGTTCCAGCTTCCCCATGAAAAAGTGTTAACCCTTTTCCTATTTTATTATTTTTTAAATAATTAATTAAATTTTCATATTCATTTACAACATGATCATTATAATTTAAATCAATATCTATTTTTTTATTTTTATTTGTGTTCTTTATTAAAGAGTAACCATTATAATCTTTAATCAAACAATAAAGATTTTCTGTGTTTTCAATTGTCTTTATCTTATAATGATACTTTTTATTTTTTTCAATATTATTAATACAATCTTCAATTATATTTCTATGCTCTTCAAAAAAGAAATATTCAACCACATAATAATCACTAAATGTTATAAATAAAATGTAATGATTATTAATTTTTGATTTAAAAAAATATTCATCACCATATTCTTTAGTAATTCTACAAATTAATAAATAATCCTTTTCAACCTCTTTAATAAGACGATCATTTAATTTTATTTTACATACTTTAGAACTAGGTAATATACCATTATTGTTTTTAAAAATGTATGGCAAATAAGGTGTTACCGATTCACCAGTAACAGTATATATATTCTCATTAATCATATTAAGCTAATTTTTTATCTTTTAAAAATTCTCTCAAATATATGATTTTTTCTTGTTCAGTTTCATCATTTGAGAATTTTTGTTTCCAAGACTCATATAAATAATTGTTAGTTGATATTATTTTACCTATAATATCAGTTTTAGATTGTATAAAATCTGGATAATTAATTTTATCAAAAACTCTTTCATCAACAATAAAACATATACTAGTCAATTGATTCCCTAAATCTGGTTCATGAAAAGTAGCAACATTAATATCATGCTTTTTTAGATCATCTAAAATTTTATTTAAATACCCATAATAATAATCTGTAATATTATCATTAGTAGTTCCACCGTTTAATATAACAAACGTTTTATGATTATTAGCCCAGTCTTTATACTCATCAGTGTTTCCATATTTTAATGAATATTCTACCAAAGCATGTGCAAATTGAATACCCTTCTGAATCCCAGACAATTGATACGGAACAAAACCATACATTCTTTTTTCCATAATTTTCTTTTTTGCAAATATATAAAAGATGTTTTAATAAAAAAAATATAAAAATTAATTATCCTCATTATCAATATGTTAAAAAATATTTACAAAAATTTATTACATTTTTTTTGACTGTAATCTTATTTTATTACCTTTGTGAAGTATTTATAGAAAATTAAAAATGAAAACAAATTTAAACATATCGAACAACTCATGGTGTGGACAGCACAGTTCACTTGAACCGCAAGCGTTTGGCTTTGGGGATGGGTTTTCGTATGTGTTATCTGATCATATCGCAAGTTGATATTTAAAGATAAAGAATATAAGAAAACCCATCTAGAGAAATTTAGATGGGTTTTTTCATTTATACTATTAGTGTATAAAAAGTTATTTGACATGTTGTGAAATTATAAAGAGGCTATCTGGCTGGATGAAGGGCCATACTTGAAATGTGGTATTACGGTTAAGACCCGTAATGGGGGTTCGAGTCCCTCAGCCTCTGCAATGTTTCATTAATAATACAAAAGCATATGTTTTTGCGTTTATAATGCAACATTATATAGAGGTTAGGCAAATATTGGTTTGTTGCGGTATCCTGCTAAGATATTCTACGTAAAGTAGTGAGGGTTCAATTCCCTTGGCCTCTGCTAAGATAGATAATAATATTCGGTCACGCCTTCGGGTAATCCAAAACCGAATTAAGTTATCTATCTTTATAACATTAATTTATTATAAACGTACAACATTAAAAACTAAATGTCGTACAACATTAAAAGCTAAAATAATATGGAATATATCTGTGATAAAAAAAGACATTTAGTTTGCTTACCTTATAGTATTGAAAATCTTCATAAGATGGCTGTTAATCTAAATATTAATATATGTTGGTTTCATAAAAATCATTACGATATTCCAAAAAAAAGAATACAAGAAATTGAAAATAAATGTAGAATTGTTTCAAGTAAAGAAATTGTTAAAATTATAAAAGGAATATTATGAAAAAAGAAGATTTTATAAAATGGTTAAAAGATTGTACAAGCTTTAACAGATGTGGTAATTCTGATGATTCATGGGAAGATTTAATGAATTATGCTGAAATTATCTATGACTATTTAGAAGTTTATGATAATTATGTTGACTTTACATATAAAAATATGTACTGGGGTGGTTCTAATTTGGTTAAAACTAATTACTCATTTGAGGAATTTATTAGAAAATATGAAAATTATAGCTTAAAATAATAAACACACGTAATTGGCCGAGCGACTAGGCAGCAGTCTCCAAAACTGTATGAGATATTATTTCTCACGTAGGTTTGAATCCTACATTACGTGCAAATATCTGATAATCAGATAATTAAACGCTCCTATAGTGTAGTGGTTTTATCACGACTAACTTTCTATTAGTAGACACCAGTTCGATTCTGGTTAGGAGTACAATATATTTTGGGATGGTGTAATGTAACACGTCACTCTTTGACAGTGAATAGTCTGGGTTCGAATCCCAGTCCCAAAACATAAAAATAAATATTTCGAACCGATATTTTAAAATTTTCTAGTATTTATAATAAAATAAATATTATGAAAATCAAAGAAAAATACAAAAAAGAAAATTTTGAAAAAATTATAAGAGAATCTTATACATTAACAGAGGTTGCAGAAAAATTAGGTGTTAGATTTAATAAAAGTTATAATCATAAAACTATTATTAAATATATTAAATTATATGATTTAGATATTTTACATTTTCTGACACCAAAAGAAAGAATTAAAAGATTTAATCCTGCAATTAACAATAAAATTCCAACTATTGAGATTCTTATAGAAAATTCCACATATGATAGGGGAAATTTAAAAAAAAGATTATATAAAGAAGGATTGAAATCACGTAAATGTGAGTTATGTGGTCAAGGTGAAATTTGGAATGGTAAAAAAATGTCATTAATACTTGACCATAAAAATGGTGTAAATAATGATAACAGATTAGAAAATCTTCAAATAGTTTGCCCAAATTGTAATGCTACATTAGACACACATTGTGGTAAAAATGTAAAAAAAAATATTAATAATAAAATTAAACCTAAAGTTGATGAAATTGTAAAAAGAAAAAATATTCATGAAGGAAAATTAAAAGCGAGAAAAGTACAAAGACCACCATATGAAGATTTAAAAAAAGAAGTATGGTCAAATGGGTTTTCTGCTACTGGTAGAAAATATGGTGTTAGTGATAATGCAATTAGAAAATGGATTAAATATTATGAAAATTATGAATTAAAATTAAAAGAATAAAATATAATTTAAATATCTAGGTGTCGGGCAGATGGCTATACCCGCCTGATTTGGGGTCAGGAAATATCGTGAGTTCGAATCTCACCACTTAGACTTTATTACATGGTGGTTATAGCTCAGTTGGTTAGAGCGTTGGTTTGTGACTCCAAAGGTCATCGGTTCAAATCCGATTAATCACCCACATATGGGGCATTAGTTTAGCTGGCTAAAACATTCGGTTTGCATCCGAAAGATCAGGGTTTCGAATACCCTATGCTCCACACTAAATAATTAGTTATTGATAATTGGATAACAATTATTAAATTTACAAATAAATGGCGATATGACACGAGTGGTTAGGTATAGGTTTGCAAAACTTAATTACGTAGGTTCGAACCCTACTATCGCCTCAAAATATGGAACAGTAGCTCAGTCTGGTAGAGCAATGGCCTGAAGAGTCATGAGTCGTAGGTTCAAATCCTACCTGTTCCACATATTTATTATAAAAAACAATGATATTTAGAAAATTAAAAAGAGTGTGGTCGCATAATAATATGGATTACATACCAAAATTTAGAGAAACATTTCCAGAACTAAATAGAGTTTCAAGCGAAGAAATGTGTGATAGGTGGCGTTCACTTGGTATTGATTTTTATACTGAAGAAAAAACTGATGTTAAATGGTGGATTAGATTAACACTTCCATTTGCAATAATATTATTTATATTAATGCTTATCGGATTGCCTTTTGTTTTTATTATCACTGGAAAATGGTCGTATAGTAATAGTGAAAAAAGTCGAATATTAAATTGGTTTCGTCAATTGCGACTAGTCTAATATTATAATTATATACACAACAAGCATCAATAGATCAACTGGTAGATCGCTACCTTGCCAAGGTGGAGGCTTTGGGTTCGAACCCCAATTGGTGCTCATTAAACTATTATGGAAGAACTATTTAAATATAAAAAACTTAAATATTTTGATTATAATTTAGATTACTATCAATATATTTGTCCATCTGTTGATTATAAGGTTAAAATAAGAACCAATAATAATCAAGAAAGACAAAATATTTTATATTATATAACAAGAGGAATATCATAATTATGGATATTAAAGTTTATGTACAAAATAAAAGAAAGAATATATCATTGGATGTTGATTAAATTACCAATATTTCTAATGTATAATAAAGTTAAAATTGATAATAAATCAATTGTTTATGTTCCAAGGTTTGGTTATAGTAAACAAATGAAAGATGATGCTGATAAAAAAGTTGAAAGATTAATGAAAATATTTGAAGGATAAAACGCCCATATGGTGAAATTGGTAGTACACGTATGTCTTAGGAACATATGCTGAAAAGCGTGAAGGTTCGAGTCCTTCTATGGGCACAACTTAATAAAAATAAAAGAAACGATGATTATATGTATAGGAATTATTGCTTATATTTTCTATATTAGAGTTCTATACAAAAGAATAAAAAAAGGAGGGAAATATTAAATATGCATTACGTTATACAAGAAAACATATTTGGTGAATCACATTATAATTTATTGACGAATTACCTGATTATGTATTTCCACGTGAAACATGTTTTGTTTTTGGTGCTGTTAAGATAATAATATAAATTTAATTAGAATTAAATATTCTGATTTTGATAAAATAAATATCGATTTATTACTAAACAAATTTTAATGAATTAATTTCACAACATGATTGCTACATACAAAAAGATAAAGGTTTAACTGAGGTTGAGTCTGGTACAGTAACAGCAGCAGCTTGGATTGAAAAATAAATATTATAATATGGAAAATTTAAATGAAATAAAAAAGTTATTATATAGAGAAAAACCTATAGCAACAAAAAATAAAGAATTATCAACAGATAAAGAATTTATTTATGAAGTTAATTTAAAAGGTCTAACATATTTGCATCATGAAAAAATTGTGTTTGTTGTGCCTGTATCTGATATGGGTGAAAAACAATTTAATGATGTTGAGGGTGGGCAATTATTAATAAGGTGGATAACTGAAATTATATAATTATTTTGCAGGTAACGCATAAATGGTGGTGCATCTCACTTCCAATGAGAAATAGAGTCGGTTCAATCCCGTCTACCTGCTCAAAGAGGCTAAATTAGCCTCTTTTTTTTGTATTTATGTGTATGAAAATACATATATCAGTAAAAACATTTGAAAGAAAAGAAATGTTAATTAATACTATTAATGAAATACAGGATTTTATAAAAAACAATAAAAATCATAATATAACATTTAGTATTACAGATGATAAATCACCAACATATGATGAAAATTTCATAAAATACTATAATATTAAACAAACCGAAATAAATTATGGGAAAGAAAAACATTGGATGTTATGGGATTTAGATTTAAAAAGAATAAAAACATTAGGCAATTTTGATTTAATTATTTTTATTCCAGATGATTTATCAAATTTTAATTTTAATAAAATAATTGATTTTGGTAAAAAATATATTAATGATTATTATGTTTTTAATATATTAAATGATGGAAGAGATTTTTGTTGGAATAAAATACCACCAAAAAAAATTGATAATTATCATTCATCAATCGGATTTTGCGACTGCATTTTTTTTACGAATTCAAAAACAATCGATAAAATTGGTTACTATATAGAGCGAATAGACCCAATTAGATTTAAAAATAATAATATTATTAGTAGTGGAGTTGGTTATCAACTGACAAATAGATTAAATACTAAAGGTGTGAAAATTTTTAAACCAGCATCATCACTTGCTTATCATGGAGATCATGACAGTGTTATGAATTATGAAATTAGAAAAACACAAAAACTAATTTCAAAGTACTAGGTATTTATTATTACATATGATTGTATTTAAAAACATAAAACAAGCAAAAAAATTATTATCTGATTACGAAAATAAAGAAATAATACATAAAAATATTTGTAATATTATATTTGATTCAATTGATAAATTAACAAATAATATATATCTTTTTTATTATGAAAAAGAAAATCTTTATCATATACTAAATAAAGAACAATATATTATAACATTAAGAATATCTTTAAAATTTTTTGAGGAGAATGAAAATTATGAATTTTGTGAACAGATATTAAAATATATTAATATAATAAAAAATGAAATTTAATTTTACATATAATAAAAATAATTATACAATAAATTCACCGTATATTAATGATCATATTTTTAAATTTATAAAAAACAATAAAACTTTTTATGAAATTAGATTATTAGAAAAAATAAAAAGTTTAGGAAAATCAAATACTGTACTTGATATTGGTGCGAATATTGGCAATCATACTATTTTTTTTAGCAAAGAATGTGAATTTAATAAAGTATATTCTTTTGAAATATCTGATTTAATTTATAATACATTATCATTAAATATATTAGAAAATAATTTAAAAAATGTTGTACCTTTAAATATTGGTATATCAGATAAGGTTGGTTTAGTTTCATTAACTGATATCGATGAACTAAATACAGGTAAAACAAGTATAATAAATGGTGATAAATTTATAATTAATAAAATCGATAATATATTTGAGGATTTAAATGATAAAATCGATTTAATAAAAATTGATGTTGAGGGTCATGAATTAAATGTATTAAAAGGTGCAGATAAAATCATTAAAAAATTTAGGCCCATATTTGTTATTGAGGTTCAGACAAAGGATGAATTTAAAATAATTGACGATCATCTAAATGTTTATAAATATAAAACAGATAATATAAATTACTGTTCAACACCAACATATATATGGTATCCGATCTAATAGTTGTTTTTTGTAATTGGAATAGATTTGAAAATATTCCAACAATATTAAACCAATTAACAAATCAAAAAAATAATAACTTTACTATTTGTATTTGGAATAATAACGTAAATGATATTAAAAAATTAGAAAATTTAAAGAAAAAATATAATTTTATTTTGTATAATTCACCAGAAAACATAGGAGGGTTTGGGAGATTTTTGGTATGTAAAAACGAAATAAATAAGTATAAAAAATTTATTTTTATTGATGATGATCAAGAAATTGGTACAGATTTTATTGATAAAATGATTCTTGAGTACGAATCAAAATCAATAAAAAGTAGATGGGGGTGGAAAATAAAAGATAAAAATTATTTTAATAGAGAAAGAGCTATAAATCAAATTTGTGATTATTGTGGAACTGGTGGAATGATAGGTGACATTTCTATATTTAATATTGACGAATTGTATTTAATACCGAAAAAATATTTGTTCATTGAAGACCTTTGGTTATCATTTATTGCAACAAAATATAAATATAAAAAAGTTGGTTTATCTGAAAAATTACATCAAAAAAAAGACGGAAAGGATCAATTTTTAAAAATAAAAAATGATAAACAAAAATTCTTAGAATTATTAATTAAAGATTATTCTTGGGAATTATAATAAAATATTCTAACAGGTAAGTTTTTTGATTTTGCATAACCAATCATATGCTTAGTACCCTTTGATATACCATTCCAAAAGGCAATTAAAGCATCCGCATTATTCCCCATAGTTTCATTTCGTTTAATTCCAGCAATCTTTCCAAACCCATCCCAATCAGGATAGTACATTTCTATTTCATATTTTTTCACTTTTGCATATTTCTCACCAAGTTTATCAGCACCTCTTGCTGTACCTGACAAAATAATAATGTTTGAGTCCTTTTTATTTTTTAAAACTTTATCACAAAATATTTTTAAATTATTATAATCATTAAAATCTCTTCCACCTGCTATAATCACTCTGAAATCTTTTTTCATTTTCAAATTCATTTACATATACCCAATAAGATATACCTATAGTAATAAATAAAATTATAAAATATAATGTTGTTAATTGTGTTTTTGTAATTTCAACTTGAATATATTCAAATTGTTTAAAATTATTATATTCCCAATTTTTATCAATATTTTTTAAAAGAGAGTTATAAATATCAATATTTGTTATTTTATTTTTATCTCTAAACTCAGATTCAAATACCTTTTCAAGTTTAGGTGTTGTCATCCATGAAAAGGTTCTAACCCATTGTAAATTACCTTTATTATCCTCAGATATACAAATAATAAATTCATTATTATTACCACCATTCCAATATGATTTTTGTTTAAAAACAATATCAGTGTTAGCGTTTTTAAAATAAAGTATAAAAACTTTTAAATTCTTTTTGCTACCAATAACTGAGTTAATTATATCGATTTTATTTAATTCTTCATTTGTAACATTTTTACCAAGAATTGATATTTGTCTATTGTTAATAATTTCTGGATAATCAAATAATTTATATTTTTTAACATCATCCTCATTTATTTTTTCAAATTTAAAAAGGTTTTTACTTGCTTGAGTTCTATTCTCGTACCTTTCAGTTCTTGTAAATGATAATAATTTATTTAAATCATTATCGAATAAAACATAAAACATATTTCCATCAATACTATGATAATTTCTATTTAATTCTTTAAAGGTTTCTTTTGTTTTAAATTGGTTTTTATATTTAATATATTCTGATTTTGATATCTGATATTCATACTTTGTATTATCGATTGCATAAAATCTCTCTGGGTGATTTTCCACATAACTACAATCGTAATAAACAGTTCTAGTACAATTTTTACCACAACTTACTGTTCTAGAACATGTTCTTGAGATATATTCGTCCCATTTTTCATAATATTCTAGTCTAACAATATAACCATCTTTATATTTTACATCTGATGTTATATTAATAACAAATATTTTATGTAAAATTAAAATGAAAATTAATGGAACTAATATTAGTAAACCATATTCCCACCAAACAACATGATTTTTAAAAAATATAGCCATAAAAAATATGGCTATAACAGGTATAAACAACGATAACAATTCAATTCCCATAATAATTATTTAAATAATTCAACATTATCATCAATTCTACTTTCAACAATATTTTTTGAATTTGTTGATGTTATTGGAACAAATTTTATTCTTTCTTTTCCAGAAAGAAATATATTTGATGGAAACATATCTAACATATTATTATGTTCTCTAACTAAATCTATCATTATTTTTTGTTCATTAGCAAAACCAGTTCTTTCAATTTCAATACTTGTCATCAAGTCTTTATATAAAGATGCATCAAAATTTGGGTTTGACTCTTGAATCCACTTCATTAATGAACCGTCACCATTTGCATATCTTTGTTCCATAATTCCAATATAAATTTCTTTAAAAGAATCTTTATATTCTGTTGATACACCTGCTTTTTGTTGTAAAATTTTAAACATTTTATCATAATAAACCTCAAGGTTTGTTTCTTGAGCATTTATTTGATTTCTTAATGATACTTCACTATTAATAACATTTATGTAATACATAAAAAATGTTAAAACTAGCACAGCAAACGCACCTAATAATCCTAATATTATTTTCATTTTATTTTTATTTTGTTAAAACTTTATTTAATGTATATATAATTGCATTTGCAACATCTCTACTATATCTTGGTAATATTGTTGTTGCTAATGTTCTTAATTCTGTCCCAGAATCATTATCTGTAGGTAATAATTCAATTGTCTCATATTTACCATAATCTTTTTTATAGAAAGGAATAAATGAATCACGTCCACCATAAAGAATAGCAGTTTCATTTTCATATAAAAATGCACCTATTAACATATCTACATGTGTAACCCAATCAGAATTATTTTCATTATCTCTAATAGGTATAATATGATCATGTGTTCTTAAAAAAGGTTCTATCATTTGTTTTCTAAAATCAAATGAAAAGGGGTTTTTTAAATCGATTTTATTTGAAACACCTAATAATATTAAAAGTTTATTATGTCTTTGTTTAACAGTTTCAATCATATTTATATGTGAGTCTGTTAAATATGGTACTTGCATTCTTGATATTATCACACCAACAGTAGTGTTATCTTTAAATAATTTATTCATATTAATTTTCTTTTCGTTCTTCTTTAGAATAGAATTCAAATCTATCATGATTTATTGGTGAAAGCAACAAAACAGCAGAATTTATTTCATTATTTTTTTGAAGATTAAATACTAGTGACATCCATGTTTGTTCAAACGGATGTTCAAATTTATTATCAATGAATATTTTTTTTGTACCCTTTTTACCTATTACATGAGGCCAATTACAATAATATACCTCACCATCAGCATATGTAATATCATCAAATCTAATAATATTTTTAAATTTTGTTTTAGGGGCATTATTGTCAATACCAAATTTCGGTAGATTTGGGTTTTCTGGGAAGTATTTAAGTCTTTGTTCTTGTGGCAAATTGTACCATGCCCATTGTGTACCGTTATCACCATATAATTCAGTAAATTGTAATTTTAAGAAGTCAAGATTACTATTATGAATTATTTTTAATGTTTTTTCAAAAATATTTGAAACATATCCTCTAAAACCATTTACACAAAACTTATTACTATGAGTAGGTGGCTTCATAAACATATCGTCTTCAAAGAAATACATATAATCATATTCTGAATTATAAAAATGTTCTGCAATAAATTGTCTACCACCACATATACCGATATTATTCTTTTTTATTTGTGTAAAGTTATATTTTTCACACAAAGCATCATACTCAGTATCAGTTGATCTATCAATAGAATTGTTTAATAATATTTTATCTGATGCCATATATGCTTTATAGTCTGCTGTTAATATACTTTCACATAATGATTTAAATTGTGAAGGAGAATTATATGTTATTACATATATTGAAATTTTTAATTCATTAAAAGACTTTTTTTCTTTTGATTTTAAATTATCCTTATTATTTTTTAAATATTCAAAAAACTGATATACTAAACCGTTAGATTCTAATTCAAAACAATTAACATCATCAGAATATAAATAAGATAATATTGTAAAAATAGATTCTTCTGTCCCCATTAAACCTTCAGATAATGAGCTACTTAATACATTATAATATCTTGTTGACATTACATTAATATGTTCTTTTTTCCCACCAAAGAATCCACCTCTACATACATAGGATACGTTATCAGAATCCGAATATTCATTTATTTTATCTTTCCTAAAACCATGTATTTCATGATTACCATCATAAGGAAATTTAAGAAATAAAAATTTATCTTCAACATTATAATATTTATCAATATAATCTAACACTTTATCATGAGTAAAATAACCACTTGAAACAGTATTAGTTAATCCAGCATCTATCCAAAAAAAATATTCACTAGAAAACGGATTATATATTGTAACATCATTAATAAAAAACATTTTTGATAATGTAATAATATTATAGTATTCTAGTTTTGCTTGTGGTGATTCTTCAAGCCATCCTGCAAACTTATACCATTTTTTATTTGTCCTAATTTTTTCAACTTTATCTGAAAACTCAAACCATTTTTTTAATTCATCTAATTCAATGTTTTTTATAAATGTGTTTTCAGGTTTTCTAAATTTCCATATAAAATCGTTATCATTATTTGAACAATATATAAAAAGATTAACATCTGACTCCAGCAACTCTTTAAATTTATTTAAATAATGATTATAATCTCTTTTAAAATTATCTGATATATTTGATCTACCTATATCCCAAAGACCAGTTATATATGTTATATTATTATTCATTATACTTTCTTTTTACAAACCCAAACCACTTCATTTAATTTATCATTATAATAGTCTACAAGATTATTTCTTTCACACGCATCAATAATATCAGATTCTATTATTTCACACCAATCCCAAATATTATTTTTAAATTTATTAATAAATGTGTCCTGATCTTTAATATAATCATGTGCCATAATATAATCACCTGTTTTTAATAAATCTGATAACATATTAAATTCACCCTTTTTATACCCACCGTCACAAAATACAAGCGTTGTACCTTCATCAGATATATAATTTTTTATATTATCATAATCAATTAATTTGTTATATTCATAGTTAAAAATGTTTTTTATATTAACATTGATATTATTTTCAACTAGTTCTTTATAATACGATTGTTGCACAATATCAAAAGTTCTTATCTCAGTATCATTTAAACCAATACTGTTTAATAAATCCCTAATAAAAAGAATGAAGCCACCACCAGCAGTACCAATTTCTAATATTCTTTTAGGTTTAATATTATTTATGAAATCTGGGAAAATATCAAAAATATTTTCATGTTGTTGTGCAGTGTAACCTTTATATGTTGTATGTCCTGTTATTATTTTAGCCATTCATTAATTCCTAATAAATTATATGTTAATTTAAGTTTATTGCTTTTTTCTAAATTTTCATTATACCATAATAATTGATTTTTTGATATATACGATAAAAACTCATTATCATCTTTTATTTCTATATATTTATCATGTATTAATCTGGCAACACCTTTGTCACCATTTCTTTTGTATGTAACATATGCAAGTTCTCTAGGTATTGAAATATAATGTTTATTCGGTATTAAATCGTTATATAAAGAGTCTTTATATTCAATTCTAATAAAAGGTACGCCTAACATTATATATTCAATATCACGATAACAATATTCTCCAGGATAATCAAAAGGTGTATTATATTTGTCTAAATCTTGATAAAATGATAATGCCAATTTTGATTTTGATAATTGATTAAGATACTCTAAATGTGAAACCGATTCTGTAGATTGTAAAATATCATACCTTTTTAATTCATTTACTGTTTTTCTATATGAATCTAAACCAGACCCTTTAAAAAATAATTTATTGTTAATTTTTTCATTATTTATAAAGTTATTTGGGTTAAAATTTTCAAACGGTAAAAAAATCCAAGGTGATACTAATCCCATATTTTTCACATTATTATCACGTTTCATCCAATAATATATATTATTATAATTAAAATGTGATAGTAGTATTTTTTTACATGATTCAGATTTACTTAAATGAACAACAAAATGATTGAAATACTCTGTACATGATAAGACTACGATTTCACCAGTTTTTTCATTCTCAATTACATTTTCAACGTCTGAAATTATCGGATTATTACCAAATTGATTGAAGCTACCTTTTAAGGTGATTTCACCTTTAAAAGTATTACCGTCTTTATTATAATTAATTATATTAACATCAAAGAATAATGATAAATATTTATCAAATTCTTTAAAAAAGGGTAGATGTGCTCTACCCCATTTTTCATTTTCATATCTATGTATATTAATTTTCACCAATTTTTCCTTCAATTTTATTACCCCATCCAATATTTTTTATATAAGGCCATACAACAAATCTATTTGGTTCTATATTTTTATTATAGAATTCAACCCATATATTGTGAAATTCTTTATTTTCATATTTTTGAATATTTAATAAATTTTTTATTTCATTTTCCAATAAATCTTTTCTGTAAATTGTTTGATATCCTCTTTCATCATGATATTCTAATATTACAGCAATAAATTGGTAATCGTCTTCATGATTTATTTGTGATTTATGTATGTCAATACAGTGTTTATATCTTCTAACATATACACTATTTAGATTATTTGGTGGATATTTATTTTCAAGTGTATATTCACTTATTGTTCTATTTGAGAATTTAATTCCTGCATACATTTCATAATCAGTGAGAGTTCTTTCTTTTCCAAAACCATATTTACCAAAATCAGTTATTTTCTCACCATCCATACCAAATAATTGTCTATTTATTTTTAATGAATGTAAATTAAGCCTATACCATTCACTATTTTCATCCCAATGTTTTTTTCTACCGTTTCTAGTATATTCATGCCATGCAACTAAAACATGTGGGTGAAATAAATCATAGCCCCATGTATATGCTCTTACAGCTATAGAAATTTCTTCCCCATGAAAATAATATTCAGGATTATGTTGAACTTCAACACAAAAATCACCAGTAGTAAAAGCAAAATGTGCGGAATAAAATCTTGCTTTAACAGGTAAAAATAAAACTTTATATTCATCAATTGTAGCGGGTAAAAAAAATATAACACCTTCTGGTGTAAATCTATCAAAATTCATTTTCCAAGGTTGCATAATTCTACCATCAGGATCATTAGATGGATCATATGATGGTAAATATGCTGTTATGAGAGGCTTTTTATGACCTAAATTTTGAAGATTAGAATACATTTTTTTACAAATAGTATCCCATCCTTTAACAAATCTATGATGTGAATCTAATTGTAAAGTATATTCTTCATTATCGTAATACTGTTGTATTAAATTTCTAGCCCAACAAGCACCCTTAGAATCTTTATAATCAATATCAATTATTTTAAATCTTTTATCATATTTGTATGTATTGATATCTGTTGTGAAAACATCTTCTTTAGAATTTTGGAAAGCTATACAAATAACAAGATTATCTGGATTATCAGCATTACTTAAAAGTGATTCAATTGTATTACATAATTCAGGATCACGATAAGATGCAATTTGGACAAATATTTTATCATTTTTCAAGCTCATTTCTTTCTGCAATTAAATCTCTATTAATAGCCTGTTCATTTGTGAACTTATTAGGATATCTTTTTTTCAATTTATTTATAACATTTTCCATTGATTTATTAACATCAATACCATAATGATTAAAAATTGAAACACAATTTTCAACTATACTTCCAAATAATAACATTTCATCTTTAAGATCAATTTCTTTACCATATGCAACATGTTTTTTTACAATATCAGTAAACATTGAACAATTTTTATAAAGCTTACCTAATTCTTTATATGGTCTAATTAATAAAAATAGATTTATATTTGTAATAATATCATCAATATACGATCTTTCTTTATGATTTATTTCTGAGACATTGAAAAGATTTAATTTTCTTAAATGATCATAACATGCTAAATACCAAAAAATATCACTTAATTCTTCAGATATATTTACAATATCATTTTTATTGATAGCATCTTCTAATTCATTTAATTCTGAAAATACGCCCATCATCATGTGGGAATAATCTAAACGAATATCACCTAAATCAGGTAATGTTCTGGTTGCATTTGCTTTAAACGTTTTAAAATCCATATATATTTTTTTACAAAAATATATTCAAATTATTTTATAAGCAAGAATAAAGTTCAAAAACTTTAACAACATCATTTAGATAATTATCTTTATTAAATTTAAAATTATCTAGTTTCTCCTTAACAAGATTTAGCTTTGTTAAAACTTCAACGTCATTTTCTTTTTCTTTTAACACCTCAATTTTATTTTTTGCTTCATTAACAATTTCAATAAAAACATGTTCCATTTGATTATCATTATCAATACTATTGATAATTTTTATTTCATATTCATTAAGATTTTTATATTTTTCGTTAAAAATATCTATACTTTTTGTGTATAATGTTTCAATAAATTCAGGTTCAATATCAAATGTTGTTTCTTCTGATATTGTTTCATTTTTATTATTTTTAATATATTCAAGAACAATTTCAAAAGAATCATGAATCTTATCAACAGCCTTAACACCTCTTTTTATTGTTGATTCAGTAATTAATGTTTGAATTGACTCGAATAAATTTCTTTTGTTATCAGGTATATTATCATAACTAAAAATATCTAATTTTTTATTTTCATTTACATAATCAGAATATTTAATATTATTAAAAATTGATATGTTTTCATCAATATATCTACTTGCTAGCATATCATCTTTGATATATTTTGATTCAATATTTTTATAAACTAAATATTCTTTAGACAAAACATCAGATTCAGCAATAATAGTTGAGAATTTAATAAAGTTACTATTAGAAATATCCTTTCCTTCAAAGATATTGTTAGTAATTTCTCTTGATAAGATATAACTTAATGTACCTAAATTTTTTAACATGACAAATATTTTTTATAAATACTGAAATTAAAAACATTAATCTTTATTTAATATATCAATTATTAGTTTTTCTGTTTTTTTATTTAATTTTTTTGCAGATTCTTTCAATAAATCCTTCTTAATTTCAGATTTAGATTTAATATCTTTAATAAAAGATTCTTGCTTTGGTTCATTATTTCCAGATGGTTCTGTTAATGAATCAATACTACCAGATTCTGCAAATGGATCAGAACCACCTTCACCACCCTCTCCGTCAGGTGATTGCACAGCACCTATTGGTATCTCGCCAGTTTTTAATCCGTATTTCTTTAATAGGTCTTCAAATATACCAGATTTTGCAACATTATTTGTCGCATTTTGAATTTCTTGAATTACAATTCTTTCCATAAATTGTTTTTCAAGATCACGTATAATTTCTTCTTCTGACCAATTGAATACATATTGTTTTGCATATGTATGTGATGTTGCTGAAATACCATTATCTGATGGTAATGTCATATCATTATATAATTGAATTTTTTGTTGCATTAATTCAATTTTTAAAATATCTGCTTGTGTTGATGGTGGTGATAGTGATAATGAAAAATTATCAAATTCATCTTCAAATCCTAACAAATATAAATGAACCATTGCCATATTTGTTAATTCTTGGATTAATGCTTGTTGAATTCGATTAACTTTCTTTGAAAATCTCATATCAAGCTGGGTAACATTTTTACCATCACCAGCAGTTTGTTGATATCCTAAAAAAGGTTTTGGAATTCCTAATCCTGTAAATAATAAATCACGTAAATATTCAATATCATTTATTTTATCAAAACTATTTGAACCTTCTAATCTTTCTACCGATGTTCCTGTATTACCATTTCTTCTAGGCATAAAGATATCTTCGTCATTACCAATAATATTAAATCTATAATCAATATTAGCATTATTAGGATTAATAACAGGTTTTCTTTTAACTGATTTTGCAAAATCTTCAACGTATGGTAAAATATCTTCAGTTGCCATATTACCAACATCAACATTATAAACCCATTTATCACCTGCACGTATAATTCTATATGACAACATTGCATCCTCAGCTAAGATCAACATTCTCCAATATTTTCTAATTTTATTTAATATTGAAGAACCATATGGTAAATATTTATCATCACCTAAAAGTCTAAAATGTGCAACCTCAATTCTTGACATCTCTTGTGCAGAATCTCTTTTTTTGAAATACACTCTTAGTTTATTATCTCTAATCTCTTCTTTTCTTTCGATGGTCATATTTAACATTTGTTTTGCCATCGTAATACCTTTACCTGATTGTATATTTAGATATAAAAAATTATCACCATACTTAACTAGATTCCTTGCCCAAGATGGTAAATTAACATTTATATTAAGAGTATCATAAAAAAGCTCTTCTAAAATTGATTTAATTCTTGGTGATTTTGAGTATATATTTAACATTTTACCATTATCACCAATAACAGTAGATTCTTCCATATATAAATCAAGTGCGCTTGCAATTAATGGATAATATTCCATTCCTTCATAATCAGTAAACGCATGTATTCTTTGTGCCTCATAATGCATTACTTGTTGCAAATGAGATTTTTCAATTGAAAAATATTGATTAGATAAAAATTTAGTCTGTTTTAATTCTTGATATTGTTTATAAATATCATCAGGTGTTTTACCTTTTAAAATAAAACTACCATCCATTTCAGGCTGTACTAATCCACTATTTCTTGTTAAAATTTTATTTAATTTAGTATATCTAGTATCTAAAATATCATTCATATTTATTTATTTTATATAAATACAGAAAATCTTGTAAATTTTTTAAAAAAATACAAAAAATTACAAAAAATTATAATTTTTAATAAATGATATAGTTACAGTATTTATATGTAAAAAAAATATATAATGAGTTGGGAAGATAGAAAAATAAAAACTAAAGATGGTGTTATAAAACATATTACAAAACTAAATAATCAAGAAGTTTTAGATTTGTATATTCAATGTGCAACTGATCCTATTTTTACTATTGAAACATTTTTTGAGGTTTTTGACCAAAGAGTAAATAAAATCGTACCTTTTATATTATTTGATTTTCAAAAAAGAATTATTAGATCATATGAAGAATTTAGATTAAATCTAACAAATAAATATCGACAGGCAGGTATATCAACAATTACCTGTGCATATTTAGCATGGTATATTTCATTTAGAAAAAATAGAAAGGTTGCTATTGTTGCGGATAAACTTGAAACTGCAAGAGATGAATTAATGAAAGATGTAATTGATTTTATTGATATGTTACCACCATTTTTACATCCTGTAATTAGTAAACCAGATAAAGCAACTCACAAAGGATATATGAATGGTTCAGAAGTAAAAGCTTTTGCAACAAAGAAATTTAGAGGGATGACACCAACTTTTCTATTTTGGGATGAAACTGCACACGCAGAGAATGGTGATGTATTTTGGACTGCTGTATGGCCTTCATTGGCAACAGGTGGTCATTGTGCATTTGTTTCTTGTGTTGTAAAAGATACTGCAATATGGACAGATAATGGACTTGAATATATAAAAGATTTTGTTGACGATAATGAACCTGAAAGTTATTTCGTAAAAGAGTATAATGTTTTAGGTAAAAATAAAAAAAGATCAGGATCATTATTTCATAATAATGGATTAACAACAACAAAAATAATTAACACTGAGTTTACTAATATCGAGGGAAGTTTAACACATAAATTGTTTTCATATAATACTAGAAATGGCTATTTAGGATATCAAACTATTGATAAGATTTTAAAAGATGATTTAATTGCAATCCAATATAGAATGAAATGTGGGGGAAAAAATAATATTGTAAAAAATGTTGTTAATTCTCAAATGAATAAAAAAGTGTATAATTACATTTTAAATGAAGATTTAATATTATTATATTCTATTTTTATTTCAAATTCAAAATATGAAATTATTGCTGGAATGCCGAATATATATTTTTTTAATATCGATGATAATTTATTTGAAAAAATTTATAATACATTAACAAAAATTTTAAAAATCAATACTAAACATATATTTTATGAGAATAACATATTACATGTTAAATCATACAAATTATATAATTTTTATACAAAAAGTGGATTAAACAAATTTAAAAAAGAAAAAAAATTACCAAAATTTATTTTAGGTTTAGAATATAAACTATTATCAACTTTAGTAAAACAATTGTATTTTTTAAATAAATCAAATATTATTGAATCTGATTCCTTATTATTCATAAAACAAATACAACAAATTTTATTAAATATGGGTTATTTGTCAAAAATTAAAGATTACTCAAAATATTTAAAAGGTTTTTCAATAGAAAGTTCATTTATTTTAAAACTAGAGCAAATTAATTATAAGGATTTACAAAAGGATAAAAAAATTGTATATGATTATACTATACCTTTAGGTTTAATAATAAATCTTAATACAATAACAGATTACAAATTTGATCTTAAATTTTATTCATATAATGAAATTAGAAAAATAATAAAAGAAAATAATCTAGAGGCGTTAAATGAATATGTTAACGATAATATTTTTTATGACACAGTAATTTCAACAAAACAAAATAAAGAATATACATATGATTTTTCATTACCTAATAATAATGAAGATAAATATGCACATTCGGTAATATATAATGGAATAATTGGTCATCAAACACCTAATGGTCTTGATCCTGTATTTTATAAAACATATGCTGCCGTTAAAAATAAAAAATCAAAATTTAATTTAAATGAAATTTATTGGTATGAAGACCCAAGATATAATCAAAATTTAAAATGGGTTAAAAAGATTAGTGCTAATGATCCAAATGATCCTGATAAAACTGTTGATAGCGTTATAGAGGATAATAACGCTGAAAACTTTAAAAAATATTTATCAGAAGGATATGAACCAACATCACCTTGGTTTGAGGATATGTGTAAAGAATATAAGTATGATAAACATAAAATTAATCAAGAAATTAAAGGTGATTTTTTAGGTTCTGGTAATAATTTCATTGATAATCTTGATATTAAATATTATGAAGAATATTATGTGGAAGAGCCTATTAGGACAGAAATGGATGATGCTACATTTATTTTTGAAGAACCTATTGAAGGTGAAAAATATTTGATGACAATTGATGTTTCTAGTGGTACATCCGAAGATAATTCAACAATTGAGATATTAAAAATTGGTGATAATATTCTTGAACAAGTATTGGAGTTTGAAGGGAAAATATCACCAGATATACTTGCAGAAATTGCATATAGATATGGTTTAAGATATAATAATGCATACGCAGTAATTGATATTACTGGTGGTATTGGTGTTACTACAGTACAAAAACTAATAGAATTAGGTTATACAAACATACATTATTCTATTGTAAGAAACGAAAAAATAAAAGCAAGATTAATATCATACGCAAAAGAAATAGATGGTAAAATATATTTACCAGGTTTTACTATTGGTACTAATAGAGGAATGGTTTTAATTGAAATGAAACGTGTGATAGAAATGCGTGAAATAATATTAAAATCAAATAGAATAATGTCAGAATTTAAAACATTTGTTTCACATGAATCTAGAGTTGCAGATCATAGAAGATCATTTCATGATGACCTTATTATGGCGTTAGCTATTGGTATTTATGTAATATCATATGAATTAGATAATAAATTTTCAAATGATAAAGATGCATTGGTTGCAGCATTAAAAGCAATCAGTAAAATTAATGGTACAGATAAACAAAGTGAAGTAGTTAAATCAGTACAACCTATAAACAATAGACCATCACCTATTGCACCTGAACACATGTGGTTATTTAAACATTTAAAATAATGCAAAACATTTCAAATATTAATATAATTGATCCTAATAATCAAAAAGCAGGTATAAATAATGCTGATAAATTATTTATATATGTAGATTTAATCGCAGAATCAAGAGGTAATACAGTATTTAGAACATCTGGTAGAATAGAAAGAAATGACTCATATGATCAGGTAAACTTAATGGGATATAAAATCGGTACTAAGTTATTTACTACTGATTACACTGAAATATACGATAAAAACGGTACGACAACAACTTTTGAAGGGTTTGGTATTGAGTCGATTAATATCGTTACAAACTCTTCATATGTTCCAACTGTTACAATTAAATTTATTGATATTAAGGGTCAATCATTTTTTAATAAAAGAACTGATTCACCATACTCAGTATTGACAATGTTTCCACCAACATTATTTAGATTAAAAATAAAGGGGTTTTATGGTAAAACAGTTGAATATAAATTACACCTTTTAAAATATAACACAAATTTTAGTGCTGATGATGGAAATTATAGTATTACCGCTAATTTTTTGGGTAACACTTTTGCACCATTATCAGACATTTTATTTAGATATGTAATAGAGGCTCCTTATATTGGTGAAGATTCAAAAACAAAAGGATTAGATAAGACTGAGAATATAAATACTACTCTAGAGTTAATATCAAGATCAAAAACATTAAATTATTATTTATCACAGTTTAAAGAAAATTCTGATACAATCAGAAAATATACTGAGTTAAAAAATAAATTAGAACAATTAAAATCAATAATAAACGGTAAGTACATCTTTTCTACCGATGATTTAAATTTATTTAATGTAAATGTAATTAGATTTGATACACAATTAAAAAATAAATTTCCATTGACAAGTTTTACAAAAGATGAATTAAAGAATATTGAGAATGAAGTTTATATTATTGATAAATTTCCTGTTAATCCTACAACAAGACCAGATTCAAACAATCTAATTAAATTTTTCAAAAAAGCTATAATCGGTGAAAATAATTTTGAATTATTTTTAAAAAATTATCCATTAAGAATTGAGATAAAAGAAATTGGTTTTGGTGCTGGGACATTTTATAATATTTTAAATCTGTCAGACATTTTTGTATATTTAATTAATATTTATGAATCTGATAAAGTTATATTATGCGATTATGCAAATGAAATAAATAATGATATTGATGAAATAACAACAAAAACATTAGGTTTTACACCAACAATAAAAAATGTTTTTAGAATAATGTGTGATGATATTGATATTTTATTTAAAAAAATTATAAAAACATATAATGATTCAATTGATTATATCAATACAAACGAAGTTAGAAATTCTTTAATAAATAACAATAAAACTTTTATAAATAAAAATATTAGTTTTTTATATCCATTTCCAGATGTTATTGATGAAAATAATAAAAAAGCTTACCCTGGAAATATTAATAATAATTTTTTATTAAGACAATTACCAGAGGTTAAATTTGTTGAAGATTTTATCGCATCTTTTATTAACACTAGAATTAGAAGAGAACAAGAAAATGTTCGTGCTGAATTAGATAATAACGGATCAAAAAAATGGATACCAAATAACGTTTATGATATACCTGAACAATCATTTAATGCCTCAACACCATATATTGATATTTATAATCCTAAAGATATTATTTATGAATTAATAAATAGATATATTATTTATACCGAATATACCTATAGTAAAGATATTATATTTAAAAGAGATATAAAAACTAATATTATAGGTTATTCTGTTCAATTTGAATTTAGTGATAATTTCTTAGATTTTATTTCAAAATCAGAGGGTATTAATATAGTCGAGTCTTTAAACAATACAAAGTTAATCAGATCAGTTTTAAATGATTTAGAAATACTTGCAAATGGTGGTAATTATAATACATATTTTTCGGAATATATACCAAGAAAAGAAAACGATATATATTTTAATGAAAATTTCAAAGGTATTGATATTATTGGTAGAAATAATAATTATGGTATTTTAAATTTATCAGAAGATTCGAACAATACATTAATAACAAAACTAATAAATAATTTAAATAGTAAAAAATTATTTTTAACATCTGTTAACGGTTTTAATGAAGAATTTAAAATTATTAATGAAAATGAATATGGTTTAACAATTGATAAAAATAACTTACTGTATTTCCATGATACAAATGATAATAACAAATCGTATTTTATAGGTGAAAATTTTTTTACAGAAAAAACTGTTGTAGAAGAAATTGATGATACTTTAGAATTTTCTAATTTAAACGAAGATATTTTATCAATTTATATTTCTGATCAATATAATGAAGATCAGAAAAAAATATTAATAACATTATTATTATTTGGTAATAATATTGATAAATTAACTAATTTATCAAATTTTGTTGGTGCAATTTCTATACCAAAATTTAGATTAATGCAAATTGCTGCAATTAAATTATCATCATTTTCATATCAACATGTAAAAGATAATGTAAGATATAATAGTACACGTAATTTGCTAGATAAAATTTTAAATGTTGATTTATTTTATGCTAATCTATCTAACATTGATAGTGATTCTTTAATAAATTATTATAATGAAAATATCGAAGAATATTATTATGGATTAAAGAAGATTCTTGATAGAAATGATGGAAAACGTATTAGTTTAATTAATGATAATTCAGATATACTAAATGAGATAAATAATAATATTGGTGTAAAACAAATTATATTAATAAACTCAATTGATTTCATTAAAGGTGGAGTTAATATTAATAAAAATATTTTATCAGAAAATAATTATATACAAAACAATCAAACTAATATTTCAAAATTTATTTCAATATTATATCAATACATAAAAAATGAATTAGCAAATAAAGCAGATGAAAAAGAAAAAGAAAATAATCGTATCGAAGTTACAAATGTTGATAACCTTGCAAAACAAGAAGTTTATTACTCATTCAAAAATTTTGTTGATAGATGGTTAACAACATCATTAAATAAAAAAAATAAACTAAATCAAGACTACGGTTATAGTGTCATTGAAGATGAAGATAAAGATTTTATAGATTATTTTAGCTTTATAGATAGAGTTGGTAATAATATTGGTGATGAAAATATTATTGATATTAAAGTTCTTGCCGAGTTAGAAAATGATTTTAATATAAACATTTTAAGTGTTTTTTCTAAATTACTTGGGGATAATGGTTATGAATTCTTTCCCTTACAAAATTTTATAAATTTTACTGATGATTTTAATGAATTATTTGAAATAAAAACACCTGCTGATGGCGTTGTTAGTACACCATCATTTACTTGTATGTATATTGGAAATACGTCTTCATACGCTAACAATGAAAATTCATCATATTATCATGATGATGGTGTTGATTTTACTAATCCAGTAAAAATTTCAAAAGATTTATTATCAAAACCAGTGAATGTTTTTAAAGTATCTTTTGGTGAAAACGAACAATCAATATTTAATGGAATACAACTAAATACTGAGGAACATCAACCAACAAATGAATCATTAAAAATATTATCACAAATAGTTGATGGTACAACTAATGATGCAAACCCATTAAATATATCACAAAATATATTTAGTGTTCTTGAACAAAGAAGTTATACATGTAAAATTGATATGCTTGGTAATGCTCTTATACAACCAACCCAGTTTTTTCAATTAGAAAATGTACCGTTATTTAGGGGTGGATATATGATATTAAATGTTGAGCATACAATTGATTCAAACAATTTTATGAAAACCTCTTTTTCTGGTGTTAGAATATCCGTACATGAAAAACCATTTGTAACTACAAGTGTTTCAAAAAATAATGGAAATAGATATTTTACTTGTGATATTGATGATGGTGATATTATCCCAATAAAAACATCAACAAGTAATGTTGTAAATAGAGAAGATGTTGATTATGATGATGAAACCGATACTACAACTGTTAATTCATCTTACAAAATTTCAAAATATTTAACATATAATGATGTTATTAAAACTAGTGTACAATTAGATAATAATATTGTATCTGCATTAAATGTTGGTTCAAATGATATTTTGTTAAACATTAAATTCTTAGGTAAATTATATGATCAATTATATGATCTTTTAGATGGTAATATTAGAATTAATTCATTTTATAGAAGTCCACAAGTTAATAGAGCTGTTAATGGTGCTGTTAATTCTATACATCAAATTGGATATGCTATGGATTTTGAAATAAATGATACTAGTAAAACTGTTGTAACAAGTGATGGATTTTCTATAAATTCAAACAGAATGTTGTTTGATTATATTGTTCAAAATAAAGAAATATTTGATTTTGATGTTTTAATTAATGAATTTCCTAGTTTATCAGGTGAACCATCTTGGATTCATATTGAAAAAAGGCAGGGAAATAATAGAGGAAAAATATTAACAATTAAGAAAAATGCTTAAATAATATTAAAATATCTTCCATTAATTTTAAAAACTTTATCGTTTTTAAATGGTATTGATATTGAAGTATTTTCTAAGGTTTTAGCTTTAACAATATTATCATATTCGATATTATTTATTTGAAATAAATCAATATTATTTACAGTAAAAAATGCTGTATTTTGATCTGTTATAAATATTTCATAATATAATCGACCATCACCTGTTAAAGAGAAATTATTATTTCTAAATGAATATATTTTACCATTTTTTATATCAGAATAATAAAACCTACAATAGTATATTTTATTTTTTTCGTATTCTTTATTTAAATATATATACATGTATTCATCATTTAAATTAAGATTAAATATACTTGTGCTATTATTAAATAAAAAATTATATAAAGGTATATATGATACGTGTACAAAGTTTTGGCTACTTATATTTATATCATCAAAAATAAACATTATTATATTTGAATATCTAAAATATTTATTTTTTGTGTTAATATCATCTAATGTTAATCCTGCATATGTTAAATCAGAAAAAAATTGGTTATCATCTTGAAAATTTAATTTAATTGTAACAGGTCTTATAATTTTTACAATATCAGATTCATTATTAATAATAGGATTTACATTTACATCATCAAAAGTAAAATTATTTTCTTTTATAGTGTTATTTTTATTTTCAATAGGAAATGTGATATTTTTTAAAGTTACCTCTTTGTATTCTAACATTGTTTTAAAATTTTTAAAGAATTATTATTAAATAAATTAGTATTATATGAATTTATTATAATTTCGTTAAAGAACTGTTTTGTTGGTTGATTATCAATATCTGGTATTACATTTAAATTTATATTATTATAAACATAATGCATATTATTTATAAATGGAAAGTCTAACCCAGAATTATTTATTGGATCAATATATCCATATTCATATATATCTCTCCATATATAATTATCAAAATTATCTACTTTAATTGCATAATTAGGAATTGATATAATATCTTTTAGTTTAATATTTGAAAAGTTAATATTACTTGAGTATTCTCTTATTTTTATTTCAACAAAAGGATTATATTTAAATCTAATTTTTTGTTCATTTTCAATTTCTAAGTCAATATAATATTCTTGTTTATTAATAATATTTTCATCAAAAAGATTTTTATCTATATTAAATAAACTTCCATACACTTCATCATCATTTGTTAATATATCATTTTCTACTTCAATTAGTTTAAAATTATTTTCATCACTAAATTTATCATAATCTTTTCTATATATCTTTTCATTTTTATTAAAATAGTCTTTATACTTAAAATATAAAAATAATTCTGTTATAGGTTTTTTTCTTGCATCAAAAATATTATCAATATTAATATTTTTTTTTACATTATAAAAATATTGATCTTCGTAAAAAATATTTTTTGATATACTAACTTTAAGTATATCGATATCTTTTGGTGTTGCAATAACTTTATATTTATAAATATATTTATCAGTTAAATCAATATATTCTTCAGATTTATGTAATAAATAAACATCAAAAGAGTTTACAATATTTTTTGATAATTCTTTAGAATATTTAATAAAAAAATCTTCTCTATAGAAATAATTAACATTTAAATTATTTAATATCGATGAAAAATCAATTTTACCGTAAATTTTATAATTTTTATTTTTTTCTCTTTCGTGTACAAATAAATCTATTAAATTTAAATTATAATTATTAAAATCATTATTTTGATCAATATAATTATTTTCAAATTCAATAATTTTATTAATATTTACGTTTTGTTTATTTAATACTTTAAGATCAGGCTTAATAATTTTCATTATATTAAGTTTAATTCAAATAAATAATTTATACAATCACTATCACCTAAACCTTTATAAATAAATGCACCCTTGTTATTATCAACATAGTTTATACCTTGTATTCTTCTATTTGTTATATTATTAATAGTTTCATTTGTATTATTTGGTATAAATATAACTGAATTATGTTGTGAATAATTATAATTACTTTCAAGTGAAACTAGATTATTATTAAATATTTCATTTTTTCTTATTATTTTATTATTAATATTTTTCATTAATAAAATATCATTTATTGAAACTTCAACGAATCTAAAATAATTTGTTTGTCCATTGATAAACCCTTCACTATTAAATTTACCACCACCTAAATTTTGATTATTTGGTTTTAAAAAATACATATCACTTGATCTACTTTCGGGTAGTACCATTCCTGAAACTCGTATTAAATCATTCTTTTTTCTATCCGTTGCACCGTATTGTAAATGAAATAAACAAAAATTAATCCATTGTGATCCAAATCTTTTTTCATTTCCTGTTATAAAATTAAAAGGAAAAGTTAAATTATTTGATTCTGGATTAATAATTGTACCATCACCAGAATCTTCAGGGTCATTAATTACGTTATTAGCTATTATTAAACCAAGTGTGTTTTTTGGATTTCTAGTTATATCATTATTACTCCATTCATCGTTATCATTACCTCTATATGATACCATATAAAATTGTGAAACTGAATAATATTTACCTGATTTAAAATTTTGATTTGCCTTTATAAATTCAATATTTTCATTTGCATTGGTTCTTGACAACGAAGCTTTTTCTTGTGGAATTTTAAATTTTGCTCTTTTAAATATTGGTGCCCCTCTTCTTTTTTCTAATCTATCGGTGGTATTTTGAACATTAATATCAGAATCATCAGAATCAAATAACATATAACCATTAAACTCAGTAAATATTCCATTAGGATTATTATTTTCAACAACCTCTTCTTCACCGAATTCATTTGTAATAACTTTCTTTCTATTACAAGGTATTATTAAACAAAAAGAACCATTTTTTTGATATTCACTATATTCTGATTTATCTAACATAATTATACTAGGTGGATTAATATCAAAATCTTTATTTAGTATTTGTTCATCAGATATATTATTTGATATTGTATATACCTCAATATTAGGGTTTATTGTTCTAAATTTATTAATATTATTTGCTTCAACATTAGTTTTATTAACTGTTGTAAATGCACATGTATTGGCATTATTACCTATACAATCACCATATTGATCAGACATTCCAAATGCACCTGTTTGAGGCATTGTTATATTAGTACCAAAAACAACAAATGAACCATTTAGTACAGTTTTTATTTGAAAATCTTGTCTTGTTATACCTATTTCAAAATTTTCTTTATCTCCCCAAAAAGGTCTAATATCAACACCAACATTTTGAATAATTACATTTGGTGCATCAAATAAATTATCAACCTTTTTAATTAGTGTGCCATCTTCAATAAATAAATCCTCAGAATAACCAAGTTTTTTTATCATTAATGATGGTGTCATTGAATATCTTCCAATATCAGTAATGTCAACAGATAAATGTACTGTTTGTAATCCAATAGGTAATCCAAATATCATATAATCACCTGCTTCATTTGTTACAGTACTATACTTATAGTATTTGTTATATACGTACAATAAATCTTCATTTATTTGTATTTCCTCTTTTGTTGGAAAACTACCTAACGGTGTTTTAGGTGTGTAACCATAACCAGCTCTAATTTGATTTAAATCTGAAAATGGTGATACCTGTGAAACTCTTGGTAATAAATTATATGGTTTTCCGTTTTGGTCTAAATCTTGTGGTGTTTTAAAATTATATATACTTTTAATAATATCTGATTCGTTTTCATCAACAGGTATAAATATTGATACTCTTGCATTTGGAATACCAACACCCCCATTAGCAATTACTCTACCAATTAAGCATCCGTAATCACTATTAAAATTTCTATATAATTCTGATTGATTTATTTTCAAAGATAATATTTCTAAATTATCAAATTCTTGATCTAATTTAAATTGTAAATGTTTATTTTTTTGATTTAAAAGTGTATTAATTCTAATAGTATCTTTTGACATTTTAATATTATGTGTTGAATATAAATAGTTTGGTATTAATTTATTAAATAATAATACAAATATAAATTTTTTAAAATAAAAAAGTATTTATATAAAAATTAATAAAACATTAAATAATAAAAAAATATGTCAGATTTCGTATTTATTTCACCGACAGTTCAATTTAGAGAAAAAGATTTAACTTTTCCTATAACCAATATTGGTTTAACAACATTAGGTATGGTTGGTGAAACACAAAAAGGGGCTGCATTTGAACCTGTACTTGTTACGTCCAAGACTGATTTTAGAACAAGATTCGGAAGTAGATCACCAGAAAAATTAGGTGGTAAGCTTAAATATACTTTACCTTATTATGCTGATTCATATTTATCAGAATCAAATCAATTATACGTTACAAGAGTATTAGGTTTATCTGGATATGATGCTGGTAAAGCATGGGTAATTACTGCATCTGATGATAATGAGTATAATAATATAGTTATAGGTGTTTTAAGATCAAAAGCTGATTATAGTGGAAACGTAAATATTAATTTCAGAGCAACAGAAATTAATATTGAAAACATATCATCTGATAATGATATTCTATCAGATTTTAAAATAATTGTAATTGTTAATTCAGAACCAGTAGAATATATTGTTTCATTAAATGAATCATCACCAAATTTCATTTCAAAAGTTTTTGGTGATATGTCTAAACAAAAAAGTACACCAATATATGTTGAATCAGTATATCCACAATTAATAAAAAAACTCGCAAACGATGTTAATTTTATCAATGGATTAAATATTTTTGAAATTGATGATATTTCTGTAAGTGACTATAAATCACCATATCAGACACCTGAAACACCTTGGATTGTTTCTCAATTAAGAGGTAATTCATTAGAAAGATTATTTAAACTTATCAGTATTTCAGACGGTGATTCTGCTAATAAAGAAATTAAAATATCTATTGCAAACGTTAATTTTAATACACAAGAATTCGATTTATTTATTAGAGATTTTAATGATACTGATGATAATCAGATTATATTAGAATCATTTACAAGATGTACAATGAATGAAAGTATTAATTCATTTATCGGTAGAAGAATAGGTACGACAGATGAAAAATATCCATTAAGATCAAAATACGTGATGGTTGAAATGAGTGATTCATTTTCTGAAGATTCATTACCATGCGGTTTTGAAGGTTATAAAGTGAGAGATTATAATTCTTTGGGTGATTTTACAAACACAAAAATGATATACAAAAAATCGTATTCTACAACTGATAAGATTAGAAAAACATTTCTAGGTATTAGTGAAAAAGCATTTGATGGTCTAGCATATAAAGGAAACGGTATTAACCAAAATATGTTTAATTATATAGGTAGTGTTACTAATAATTTAAATAAAACAAAAGGATTCCATTTAGATTCTGATATTGAGTCACTTTCTGATATTACCGATGGTGATTATATTTTGGGTGATTTTGAAGGTGGATTAGCATCATATAAATCACAATCTGATCAAAATGATATTTCTAACCCATATAATAATATTCAAACAGTAAAGTTCACTTTAGTTCCAGCAGGTGGTTTTGATGGATGGGATATTCATAGAAATATGAGAACAAATACAGAATTATTCAGACCTAATTCAACATTTGATTTTCCTGAGTCAGATTATTATGCGTATAGAAATGCAATATTTAGTTTTGATAACCCTGAACAAGTATTAATAAACATATTTGCAACTCCAGGAATTAATTTCTTTGATAATCTTTCATTAGTAAATGAAACAATTGAAATGATTGAGGAAGAAAGAAAAGACTCAATATATGTTGTAGATGCGCCAGATATAGCTTCAACTGCTGGTTATGCTGAAGAAATTTCAGACCTATTGAGTGACACTGGTATTGATAGTAGTTATACTGCAACATATAGCCCATATATTGAGGTTTTTGATAGAGATAATAATATTAATGTGTTTATTCCACCAACAGGAGAAGTTGTAAGAGCTATGGCATTTGTTGATAATAAAAAATTCCCTTGGTTTAGTCCAGCAGGTCTTGAAAACGGTACTGTTAATGCAAGAAGAACTAAGAGAATTTTGAAAAAACCAGAAAGAGACACTTTGTATAGAAATAGAATTAATCCATTAGTTTTTTTCCCTAATACTGGTGTAAGTATTATGGGTCAAAAAACATTACAATTTAAAGATTCTGCTTTAGATAGAATTAATGTTAGAAGATTATTATTAGAATTAAGAAGACAGGTAGCAAATATTGCAGTTAGATTATTATTTAATCAAAATGATCAAACAGTTATAGACGAATTTATTTCTAAAGTAACACCAATATTAGAAAATACTAGAAGAGAAAGAGGTTTAAATTTCTATAGTATTAGACCAAATTCAGAACTGAATACACCTGAAGCAATTGATAGAAATGAATTGTATTTCATAATTGAATTACAACCAACCCCAGCATTAGAATTTATTGGTGTTGATTTCTACATAACTCCAACAGGCGCATTCTTCTCAAATATCTAAATTAATTACATAAATAAATATCTTAAAAATGGAAAAGAAAACAAAATTATTAGGTATCATCAGACACTTGTTAACATTTGGTGGTGGTATTGCTGTTACTCTTGGACACTTAGATGAAGCAGTGCTTCAAGAAATTATTGGTCTTATTGTCACGTTAATTGGTGTGGTGTGGTCAGTTTTCGATAAAAAGAAAGAAAATTAAATTATAAATTATTAATATAAAAAGCCACATTATTTGTGGCTTTTTTTATTTAATAGTATTTATAATAAATTAATAAAGAATAAATTGAAATAAATATATGGCAGAATTATTATTAAATGTACCTAGTACATTTGAACCTCTTAGAAATAACAGATTTGTTGCTGAATTTCCTGCTGAGTTAGGTTTAGAAACATGGAAAGTTAGAACATTTAGCGCACCTAAAGTTACTCATAATGTTGTTGAAATACCATTTTTAAATAGTTTCTCATATGTTGTTGGTAAATATAAATGGGAACCAATTGACATTGAATTAATTGTTACAATGGGTACATCAACAACCTCTCAGGTTATGGATTGGCTAAGATTACATTCAGAATCATTAACTGGTAGACAAGGTTATGCTGCTGGTTATTTGAAAAATCTTTTCTTAAAATCTCTTGATCCAACTGGTGTTGAGGTCGATAAATGGGAATTAAGAGAATGTCTTGTTGCTGATATCGATTTTGGTCAAAGAGACATGGCAGACGATGAACTACAAATTATAAAAATTAAAGTTCAACCTAGAGATTGTATCCACAGATACTAAGAAAATAAAAGGGAGATTAATTCTCCCTTTTTTTATTTTCAACAAAATCTTCTATCATCATACTAACCTCATATCTAAAATCTCTTGTTTTAATTATTTGAAAACTATCATTATCTTCATAAAACCATACAATAAAACATTCATCTGCTAATTTAAGTCCAGTGTTTTTTTCTATTATATGTTTATATGTATGTAATTGCAATGAATATGTATTTAATTCACATTGGTCTAAATACATTAATGGCCCTTTCATTTTTTGATATTTATTTTCGATCGCAAGTTTTTTATTAGTTTTCCAATCCCATATTTGAAATTGTTTTAATTTAATATTATAAAAAATCATATCAGTCATTCCTGATATCATATAATCATTATCATATACAATCATCTCTGGTTTTATTGGAACCAGTTTATTTTTTGATATTGAAACAAATTTATTAAATTGATTTTTTATAATAAAATCGTAATCTTTAATAATTGGGTCATATCCAAATTCATTTATTATTTGATCTTTAGGATAAATATATTTTTTATTTAAATAAAAGTTTTCAATATAATTATGTATTGCTGAACCCTTATATTTTGATAATATATTTAACCAATCCCAAGAATATTTTAATTGTGATTCAGATATATTATATTCTCTTGCTTTTATTGGCAACCAATAATCTTTATCAAATGGTGTTTCATATTTATGTATTAATGTTGTTACTGATGTATAAAATTCATTATTACTATTATAATATTTATGAACCTCATCATCAAAAGTAATATCATCAAAAGTATTAAATAATTCAATCATAAATATTTATACACTTATAAAAAAGTTCGACACAATTTTCATCTTTATTAATAAAAATATTAAATAAATCAACATTATACACAAATAATTCACTAAATATTACTTTATTTTTATATAATATTTTTTTTATTAATTTAAGATCGATACCATTAATAATTATTTTTAAATATTCATTATTATTATCATCAATACCGTGATAACATAACGGCATAAGAATTTTATATTTATTAAATGATACCGAACTTACATTTTCAAATTTTTGATACTTAATTTTGTTGTTCATTTATTTGTTTTCCACCAAATGTTAAAATGATATGATTATTATACTCGTTTAAGCTAATATATTTATCTATTTTATATGTATTCTTTTTATTTAAATAATATTCAACAAAAGAATCTAACATTTTCAATTCACCAATCACATCGTAATCTTTAATACTAAAATCATAACCCTGATCTAATTTACTGTATAAATTTGTATCTTTTTTTAACCAAAATTCAAAAAGTAAATTTTCTTCATTAAAACTTCTAACATTTATAAAATCAAGTTTATTATAGTTATTAGTTTTAAATATATTTGAAGGTTCGAAATCAATTGTTTTATACCCATCAGAATAAATATCACCTAATGAATAATTAAATTTAATTGTTTTAATAAACTTATAATGTTCGTTTATTTTTGGATTATTAAATTCTCTTTTTTTATCAATATGTTTGCTAGGATCAATATAATTTTCAGTTATAGTTTCTTTTTCACCTGTTAATGGATCAATATATGTTTGATCAAATGTATCAAAATTAATATTGTCTTTATATTTAGAAAACATTTTAGAATTAACATCGACTTTATCAGCTAGTTCTAATAATTTATAATAATATTGAACGTATTCTTCGTGTTTTTCACCACGTCTCATTTTATTTAAAACATCATTTTTATGTTCCTTTTGTATTTCAAATGAACCGCCATTTCCACTTTTATTTTCAACATCAGTGTTTTTTAATAACATGTTTTCCATGTTATGTGCTACTAATGACAAATTAATTGCAACACTTTTAAAATATTCTTTTAATTTATTCTTCATATTTATTAAATAAATTTAATCTTTTTTCTGTAATATTTTTTAATGAAAATTTATCAGACAAATCATCATATAAATTTTGACCTAATCTTATTCTTTCATCTTCATTAAGAATTAATTTTTTTAAAGCTTTATACCAATCTCTATATGAATTTTTCTTACTATCATCAATTAATATACAGTTAGTATTATTAATACCATGTTCTGAATATGGTTGTATATTAGAACATACTATTGGTAACTTTCTAGTTAAAGCCTCAACCATTTTTAGATTAGATTTACTTTTATTGTATTCGTTTGTTAATAGTGGTGCGATAACAACATCAGTTTCATCATAAAATTCCATATAATTTAAAACATCTTTACTCCATTTTCTAATATATGAAACATGTTCAGAATTTTGATAAAATTCATTTTTAAATTCATGTAAAAAATTAATGTATTGTTTTGATAACCCTCTAAAATTATCTGAAAGAATTTTTTCGTATATGTAATAAGGTGATTCTTTTGGTTCAATATCAACAACAACATATTTAACAAGTTTATCTTTAAACATTTCTTTAACATTTAAAGGAAGTGTTTTTATTTTATTTAAATCAAAATTAACTTCTATTAATTGTTTTAGGATTTCATTTTCTTTTAATCCTAATAAATTTATAACTTTAAAAAAATCTGGATTAATATCTCTTTTTAATTTAGTTCCCTTAACATTAAATCCACAATTTTGTATTATAAATTTATCTTTTATCTCATTATCAGATAATAATAAATTAACAGTACCATCTAATAATTTTATATCATTTTCATGTGTAGAAGAACCAATATATGATATTCTAACTTTAGATGATGGTTTCCATGATGATTTATATTGACCAATATTTTCATCAAAACCATTTTCAAGAATATAAACATTATTATTTAATCTTTTTATTTTACTTAAAAGATACTTGTTTGTTGTTGTAACTAAATCTGCATTTATAATGTTTGATTCAACTAATTTAACATCATTAATTAAATTTGTGTGTAGATGTAATGCGTGTGTTTTATCTAAAACCCAGTAATCATCAATATCACAAAATATTTTTATATTTTTATTTTTTAATTCTGATATTAATTTTTCGTTATCTTCTACTTTAGGTAAAATTGTTTTATTATAAACAATAAAATCGTATTCAAATAATTTATTTAGATTGTTATCATTACTATAATCAACATTATTATCATAATAATATTCATAATCCTTATTATTTTTCTTTAAATAAAGAAATGGAACTAAAATTCTATGATAGTTTACACCACCATTGCCTCTTGATATAAATAAAACTTTTTTCATTAAAATATATTTTTTACAAATTTAATATAAAAATTATTCTTTTTTAATGTTTTTTCTTGATTTTGTTTTTAAAATATTTTTTTCAGATATTAATTCAACTTTAATACTTTCAGATTTTATATTATCAATAATATTTTTTTTATTAATAATGTAATTTTCTTCAGTAAGTAAAATAAAACCACTTTTTTCAAGATTTATAATTTGACTAAATAATTCACCAGTATGAAAAAAATACTCGTTTGGTTTTAATGTTTTTACACCTTTATTAAAATTAATTATTATAGTTTTATTGTTAATATTTTTTATTTTATATGTTTTCATTATAAAGTTTGTAATATTTTATCACCATAGTTAATACCATCAAACCCAAGTTCTTTAACCTTTTTTGCAATATCTTTATTAATTAAATTCTGAACTGGTACATTATGTAGTTTAGCAGTTTCTTCATAATTTTTTTCTGGTAATATTTTTTTACCAAGCCAAACTGTAGGTAATTCTGATGTATTATCCATTAAATGTGTTGGTATATACATAAGATTATCAAATTTAATCTTATATTTTAACATACCATCTTTTTTCGTTAAGTAAAAGAAATTGCCTGATTCTGAGGTTGTTTTAACAATATCTTTTCTAAAACCAATATATTCAACATTTTTTAATGATTCATACCAATGAATCTCGGGCATTTTTAAATATTTAGATATTGGTTCATATTTTGATTCTTGAGTGTTTTCAAAATCAAATCTATCTTGTATTTTATTTAAAATTCTTGCAGAACTTTGTGTATCAGAATTTAATCTATAACACATTAATTTTGCTTCATCACCATATAAAACTTTATATGCAATATATCTATGGTGACCATCTAATATTTCGTTTGTATCTGAAACAAATATTGGTTTTAGTTTTTTCTTATTTAAGATTAGTTTTTTAAAATATTCTACAGTATCTGGTTTTATTTTATCCTGTAAAGGTTTTAAATCGGATATATTTATTTCAAATCTTGAGTATGGTACTTCTTCTTTTTTTAATGAAGAAACAACATAATTAAAAGGTGCAGACACCTGTGGTAACCATTGCAATTTATTATTATTATCCATTATATACTTTTTATATAAATAGTTTTATAATTACAAATATTATAAATTTTTAATTTTTAATACATTAATATCACCTTGATTACATTGTTTAGATGTACCATTTTTTTGACCCCCAAGCTTACATTCATCTTTAACTTCAACAGATTTTGAACCATCCATGTATTTTATTTCTCTTTTTTCATTAATATTTGTTTCAACATCATTGTATGAATATATAATTCTATTTGTACTTAACTGTATATTTTTTGATAACATTAATTTTTCTAAATATTTATCACCCAAACCTTTTTTTAAATAACAAATAGTCATATGTGGTTTATACTCATCATAATCATTTTTATATTCAAAATTTTTCTTTAAATAGTTATTAATAATAAACATACTTTCTGATTGAACAGAAAAATGTAAAACATCAAATTCTTCATTTTCAAAAATATCAAGACCAGTTATTTCACATTTAATTGATTTAACCTTTAATTTTTCCAGTTTGTTAAAAACATCATCATTATGAATAAAACCGTACAATAGAGTTACATGTGGCTGATATTCTTTACCATAGTCATCATCTTTAAAATAAACATCATTATCATCAATATGTTCTAAAAAATCATCCCAATTTGGTATATTAAAAAAAGCCATTAAGCAACCCTTTTCTTCCATTATTTTTTTGTTTTAAATGATGCTCTTACTATATCAACAACAGCTTTTTTGAAATCTTCATCACTCATATATTCTTTTATTGTTTTCAGTATGAAATCTTTAGCAAATATATTTAATAAACTCTCACTAATAGTTTGATTATTCATAGGTGGTTGATAATAATTTTGTGGTTGATATGTTAGTTGTTGTTGATATTGTGGTGCTACTTGTGGTTGATACGGAGGTTGTGGATATTGTTGTATTTCAGCTCTTCTTTTTTGTAAATTTTCATTCATCCTCATGTCAAACTCATCCTCTTCATAATCATTAAATGAAATATCCTCTGCTAATGGATTATATTTAATATCTTTTGGATTAATTGGTGTATATCCTTCAAATTCATCTTTAACACCGTTTGATTTATATTGATCAACCTTATGTGCAAACTCAGTTAATTCTCTTCCTATATTTGATTTTGGTGCATCCTTACTTACTAAATCTTGAACAAGTTTTTGTAATGCTGGTGATTTAGTTTTTGATTTTTCAACTAATAATGCATCTTCAGGGTTAATTCTATTAACCATTTCTTTTTTTAATTCTTCTAATGCTGATATATTAAACTTCATAATTATTTTTTATATTTTGTACATAATTATCACTTGCAGATTTTTTCTTCTGTACTGCAACAATAATTTCTTTCATGTCTTTATCGTTGACATTATATTCTGGCCTTTTAGATGGATTAAATTTACCAGAACCAGATTTAATATCTGTAATTCCATCTAATCTAAACATTCTCCAGCCATTAGGTAATTTTGTTAAAGGATCATTAGGTTTTCCATCTGGTGTATCAGAAGCTCTTGTTGTTAGTTGTACTGCCCTTAATACAATATTACCAGTATTTTTATGATAACCTAAGCAATATGGTTCAATTTTTCTCCAACCAACATCTTCAGTTTCTTCACCATTGTAATAAATATTACATGTTAAATTAGCTTCAATATTGAACGTTAATATTTCTAAAATATTTTTTCTTTTTACTTCTGTTATTAGTTCTTCAATTAATAATCTAAGATTAAGCATTTGATAAATTATACTCGTTATTTTTATTATATTTACTTTTTGCTAAAAGCTTATTTCTTGTTTGAATATCAATTGCAGTACCTATACTAGTGGTTTCACCTCTACCTCTATTATCACCGTCAGATAATGCATCTGGGTGTCCTTGTGCGTACTCATCTTCAGGTCTATATCTGCTCTTTGCTAATAATTCTTCCCTGTATTTTACGGATTCTCTTTCTAATCTAGACATATTTTTTATATAAATAGTTATTTTTTAATTAATTTAATGTATTTTAATAAATCTGGTACAAATTCATCTTTATTCTTTTTTATATATTCAATATTAAAAAATTTATAATCACTATGCTCAGAATTTAATTTAATATTAAATTCTTTAGGTTTTATTAAAAATAAATGTTCAACAATATTATTTTTTAAAACACTACATTTATATGAATATTTTTCAACCTCTAGTCCACTTTCTTCTTTTATTTCTCTTATAATAGTTTCTTCTGGTGTTTCGTTATTATCTTTTGTACCACCAATTAACGCATATAAATTTGGGCACCAATCATCATCAGCAGCTCTTTTAAACAATAAAATTTCTAAGTTTTCATTAAATATTAACCCTAACGAAACAACCTTTTGTTCATCATTATAATCGATAGACTCATTTGTTAAAAAATTATTAGTTCTTGAAACTAATTGATCTTTATTATGTTCTTTGTTATAAACATTATCAAATCCACCATATTGTGATAGATTTTTATTAGAATTATTAATTTTTTTACGTTCTTTATCTAACAGATTGTTAACAAAATTTTTCATCAACATGCCACCTGCTAATTCAAATTCAATTGCATCAAAATCACCAGAAAGATTGTCAAAATAATTCTTCATTCTTTTTAAATTTTGATATGTTATTGTTCTTTCTCTTAAAAAATTATTAGCACGTTTTTTACCATTACTATTTATTTTTTTAAATTTTTGTAACGTAATAGATATTTGATTTAAAATCTTATCTGGTATGTTATAAACATTTCCGTATAATTCAGAATTCATTAGTTTTCTATTATATATTTTTTGTATTGTTTAATTGAATTAATTACATTATCAATATTCAAATCTTTATTAAACCCAAGAATATTAATAACAAGTAAAGATAATTCTTTTTCTGTTAAAATTTTATCTTTAATCAATTCAGATATTTTATTTACCTTTATTGTAGACTTACTATCACTAATATATGGGTCAACTGTTGGTCTAATGATATCGTTTTCTTCAATAGTATTTTCTTTTTTTAAATTTTTCTTAATAAGACTTAATACACCTTTAGCATATTTATAATCAGATTTTTTTTCTTCATCTTTCAAATCGGAAAATTTCTTTTTTAATAAAATTTTATATTCTTTTATTTTTTCTTTTGAGAGATTACCTAAAAAATATTTGATATGTTTTTTATATTGTTCAAATTCATATTCAGCAACAATATCAATAATATTCTGTGTTTTATTCTCTTCACTCTCTCTAAAAGTAAAACCAAGTAATCCCATATATTCATCATCATCAGCAGCCTGTCTTCCCATTCCTACGTTATAATCAGTTGGTTTTGTTGACATATTTGCCTTTTCTGGTGAATATTTTGGTTGGTCATTATGTATACTTATTAAATTACCATCACCACTAATAACTTCATTAATATTAATCTTTTTCATATTTTTTATATAAATACTTATCAAGTTTTATTAATTGTATCAAAGAATTCATTTGAAACATTATAAAGATATTCATTTTCATCAACTTTATGAATAGTATATTTATCTTTTGTTTTTTTCAAAACAAAATCACCATAATTTAATTTATCGTATATTGCTTTAATATTAAATCCTTTCTTTTCAACTACTTTTTTTAATTTTTGCTTATATTCTTCAACGCCTGATAAATCATTTTCATTTCTTAGCATATAACCATCATATATTACAGAAGGATCATAACCAGAATTATTCCAATGTCTTAATTCTTTTTCTTCCAAATACATAAATTCCTTAATAGAGTCGAATGGAAATTTTTTTAGTTTTAATTCTTCATCAGTAAAATATTCTCTTTTATCTGGTACATCCTTAATTAAATTTTTTCTAATATTTTCATCGAAACCAATCAATAACTTTTCTACTCTTTCATTAAAAGCTTCTACATATTTTTTTACATTATATTCACCAGTTAAATCAGGATTAATTTCAAGTTGATTTGTATCAATGAGATAACTAGCAAGATATTCTTCACCAGTTTTTTTATTCTTTAAAACTTTCGTATCACCATGTGATTTTGCTGTGCCAATATTAACATAATATAAAACAGTACCAATTTCATATTCTAAATTATTTGAAATACATAATTCCATGTGTGCTTGCTTTGCTAAAGGTTTACCGTTTTTATCAGTACCTCTATTAATATATCCATTAATTGTTGTTTTTACTTTAGATTTAGATGCAATTTTTTTCAATGGTATTTGTTTATAATATATTTTTTCAAGGTATTCATAATAATATTCTACAAATTGATCACCTTTATTTTCCATTAACATAGTAAAACTTTTATCAATAAAATCCTCGATATATTCAGGCATACCTTTTGATTTAATAGTATTACCTGTTAATTTAAGTTTACTAGGTACTTGTTTATTTTTCTTTTTATCAAAATATCCTGGTATTTTTAATGCATAGTTAATTCTACTCAATGTTAAAGTACAATCAAATAAACCATCATTATCAACTTTAATGAATCTGTTTTCATCTGGATTATATTTTAAAATATCTCTATTATATTTTTTTACAATAGCATCATGACCATAATATATTTTACCATTATCAATAAATGTAACATCATTAATTTTTACAGGTTCTTTTAATTTTTTACCTGTTTCTAAATCTCTATAAACTAATTTAGGTATTTTAAAGTTAACACCATCAGTAACAGCTAATATTGGTGTATAATTGTAATTAATAAAATGCCTGATTAGTTTTCTTAAATGTAATCTACCAATACAAGTAATTCTTGATGCAAGCATAGATTCACCCCAAGGAAATGACACACCAGAACCCAAGGCACCAAAAAGTGAATTATTAAGTATTTTTAATGGTAACTGTTTAGTCTTATAAAAACTTCTAAGAACTTCTTCAATTGTTTCATCATTTGCTAATTCCTTATATTTATTTCTTGTTGTTAATAGATATAACAATATTTTTTTCAATACATTTAAAACATCAGCAGAAGGAAATGCATCATAAGTTAATTGAATAGTTGGGTATAGACCTGCAAAGTCAATCTTACCAAGACCTTCCGTAAATCCAACGTAAAAGGCTCTTGCAAGCCCACCAGAGAAATCTTCTTTAACATCATACATTGGAATAGCTAAACCATTTTCGTAGCTCCATGCTGACATAATAAGCTTCCATACGGCAGCATTACCCATCGTACATATACGTTCAAAAGTTGTTGGAATCATCTGAGCTAATAAAAATGATGATTCATTATATTTTTTATCTACTTCATTAGTCTCGTACAAATCATCGTATAAATATTGTTCTACAATCTTACTACCTTTAATTATTGTAAGATCATCATAAGATTCAGCATCAACTTTTTTTAATATTTCTTTATAGTCATGTTCTTTTGTTTTTTCTAAAAATAATTCAGGCTCATTCTGGTATTTTTTATCAATAAGAGTATATTTATTATTCTTAATATTGATAATATAATTTTTATTCTGCTTCCATATTAAAAAGATTTTACTACCATCTTCAATATACATTCTATTTTTCTTAGCAATACCTTCAAATTTACAGATATATTTAAGTTTAGTATTTTTAATATCTGTATTAATTGCTTGTGTTCTTTTTGCTGCATGTTGAATATCAATATTATTAATACCCCATATACCAGTTTTTGTGTATTTTATAGTTTCATTACCAACTTTTAAACTAGAATTCTCAATTCTTTTAATAGCTTTTTTTGTATGTAATGTAGTTTTAACTTTATAATTAAAACTTTCAGAAAATGTTTCATAAAGATTCAAACCAACTTTTTCTGCTCTTTTTAAAATAAAAGGCCAGTCAAAATTTTCACCGTTATAATGATTAATAACGGTAGGTTTCATTTCGGTATATTCTTTAAAAAAATCTAATATTATTTTTCTTTCGGATTCATCATCATCCATTTTATCAACACCAAGAATTTTTTCAGTCTTTCTATTATCTTTCATACCAATCATGAAAACCCTATTTCTTTCAGGATCAAGACCAGTAGTTTCAATATCATATGTTAATTTATGTAATTCATCATAGTTGTTAATACCTTTGAAAAGCCTAACACCTTTCTGAATCATATACATTTCTTCTGTTTTTAATTCATAAAGTATTTTATTACTATCATCAAATTTTAACTTTAACCCACCTTCTTTTAAATATTGCTTAATATCTTTTAGTGAATTACCATACATAATATATGGGTAACCATCTTCTAATCTTTCGTGATTATACGTCTTAAGTTTTTCAAATTTAATACCGTATTGTCTTCTATTTTTATTAGCCTTTTCTTTATCATTATCATATAATGTTATATTAAGTTTTTTCAAATCTCTTATATATACAAATGGTTTATAATAATCGATATATTTAACTTTTCTACCATCTGGATATTGATGAAATAAAGTCATCTCGTTTGATGAATAATCACCAATTAAATTAACAAGATATTTAATCTCTTCATTATGGCCATATAAAAACTTTTCAATTTCCATTTTATTTCTTTTTGTATTTATTTTCTATTTTACTAAATAACTCGTCAAGTACTGATCTATTTGCATTATCAATATAATCAACATTATCAATTACTTTTGATATCAATTTTATTTTTTCTTGATTAAGATTATATACATCCTGATCAATAGTGTCTTCAAGACAAAGAATATAAATATTAGAGGTATTTTTTGCACCAATTCTATTTATTCTTGAATATGCTTGTAAATTTTCACCTGGTACATATGATTGATTTAATAAAATCATATAATTAGCAGCAGTTAATGTAATTCCAGCGTTTCCTGATTGTAAAGTTATGAATAAATTCATTACATCGGTATTATTTTTATCTTGAAATTGATCAACAATATTTTGTCTTTCGTCAGGTGAAACATCGCCACTATAGTATTTAGAATTCGGGACTATATCAGATAATTCTTTAAGACCAGCTTTATAAACGTCAAAAATTACAACCTTTTCACCAACATTATTTAAATTTTGAATAAAGTCAACTAAAAATGAACCACATTTTATTTTTGAGGTAAACTGTCTAAGTTTATTTAAAATTGATAACTTATGTGCATTTTCTTTATAATCAGTTAAATCTATACCAAAAAAACCTGACTCAATAAGTTCGTACTGTTTTTGTTGTTCACTTGTTAATTCTAAATCAATTTTAGATACAATCATTTCAGGTAAATCTTTTAAGACATCATGTTTTTTTACCCTATACATAATACCATCTAATTTATTAAAAACATCGTCAAGATTAAATCCTTCTTTATCAACATATAACCCAATAGTTTTATCATATATTTTACCACAAAAGTTTTCAAAAAAGTAAGATTTATTTTTCACTTCATTAGGTAATATTAGTTTCGTAATCACATACAATTCTTCTAACCTATTAGGCATTATTGTACCAGATAATAACAAAGTTCCATTAATATTTTTAAAATTACTTAAAATATTTTTTGTAGTATTTGACTCAGGATTTTTTATTCTATGAGCCTCATCCATTACTATGCAATCAATATCAGAAGGATTTAAACCTAATTTATTTAGTTTAATTTTTGGATTAAATCTAGCATCTCTAAAATATTCATAATTAACAATTATATATTTAGATTCTTCAATAGTATATATATTTGTTTTCTTTTTTTGTGGATTTAAAATAAACCATTTAGAACTTGTAAAAGTTTTTATCTCATTTCTCCAATTTAGTTTTAAATTATTCGGTACAATAACTAAAACTTTTTTAAATCTTTTCATTTCACAGCCTAATATTGCCATCAAAGTTTTACCAGTACCCATATCGGCAGAAATAATAAATTTTTCAAACTCATAAAAAAGTTTAGCACCAACTAATTGATGATTAAAAGGTGTAATATCTTTATTTAAATATTCACTATATGATATTAAATTAGCATTTTCATTTAAATAATCTTTTAATTTTTTTGCTGCAATTTGTTTTTGTTTTTCTGATTGTAGATTTCTTTCTTTTTCAATTAAAATATCTTTCTCAATTTCAATTGATTTTAAAAAAATTTGTTTATTATTTTCGCTTTCAAAATCAAAAAATATATCTTTAGAACCTTTATATGATTTAATTAGATCATATAATAATATTGATGTTAATTCCCATGTTTTATTGTTTGAATTATATTCCCTACTACCTTCAGGTAAAGATTTTATTCTATCAATAATATTTTTATTGTAATTAAAGAATAAAATATATTTTGTAGAAGGATTTCTTTTTTTTCTGCAAATAATTTTAACCATGTAGTTTTTTTTGTAAAAATAAATATTATATTTAAATTTTACAAATTTTATTCTCTTACAACATCAGTTCTTGTTATTGATTTAGTAATATAAACATTAATATAATCAAAATTTGGTACAGTTAATGTTGCGCACTTATCAATTAAATCAAGTTTAAATTCTGCAAAATATGTTGATACTACTTGAGTATGTGTTTTATTTAATCTAAACTGTAGAAAATATTTATAATCATCTGTTAAATTAACTTTTAATGGTTCTGCAATAATCTCAGCAGATTTATTTGCAATAATATAAGTTCTATTTATTTTATCGTATAATGAAAATGTTGCTATTGCATTTTGTATGTCAATATCAGATAAATCATATTTTTTTATAATATCATCTATAGGATATTTTATATATTCAAATTCACTAAATTGCTTTATAAATATTTTCATTTTTTTATTATAAATACAAAAAAAACCACGTAGTAATACGTGGTTTTTATTTTTTATTCAAGAATTAAATCTTTTAATTCCTGTAATCTCATTCCACCAGTTTTTTTTCTTAGAATATTATGATTTTCATCTAATATTATTGTTGTTGGTATTGATTTAATCTCATATTTAACTTTCAAATTATTAGGATCATCATCAATATTAACATCAATAAAATCAATTTGATCTGATTGAAGTTCATTCATTGCTCTTTCGAATGTTGGTTTAAACATATTACAAGGGCCACACCATTGGGCCCAGAATTTTATTACTGTTTTTTTCATTTTATTAAAATTTTATTTCGTTTATGCGCTACACACCATACATTCATCTGGATTGTCCAATGAACAAGATGAACTGTCTTCAATAATTTCAATATTTTTTACTTGTATACCTAAATCTTTTCTTGCACTTGTAATAGATTTACCTCTAATATAGTAAGATAATGTTTTTAATCCTTTTCTCCAACCATACATTAATGCAGTTGTGATTTTAGATTTATTAATGTCAGCTACATGTAAATTAAATGATTGTGATTGACAAATAAATGCACCCCTATCAGCAGACATGTCAATCTGATCTCTCAATTTAATTTCCCATACTGTTTTATATATGTCTTTAATGTTTTGAGGTATTTCTTCAATGTTTTGAATAGAACCTTCAGACATAATAATTTTATTTCTAATATTATCGTTCCATAAATTCAATTTAATTAAATCATTAATTAAATATTTATTAACCATTACAAATTCACCAGATAAAGTATTTCTTTTGTAGATATTAGAAGTGAATGGTTCAAAAGCTTCATTATTACCTAAAATACTAGCTGTTGATGCTGTTGGCATTGGTGCAAAAAGTAATGAGTTTCTTACACCATGTTTAATAACTTCTTGTCTTAAAGTTTCCCAATCCCACATTCCAGATAATTCAATATCTTTTGATTCAACAATAATACCCTTTTCAATTATATTATTTTTCCACATATCAAATTGGAATATACCTTTACTTAATGGTGAACCATCAAAAGTTTCGTATTTACCTTCTTTAATAGCCAAATCTTTACTTGCAGTCATAGCAGCAAAATACATTGTTTCAAACAACTTTTTATTAATGTCTTTTGCTTTATCTGAGTCAAATGAAATACCTAATTTAGCATATAAATCAGCAAGACCTTGAACACCTAAACCAATTGGCCTATGTTTCATGTTACTTAATTTAGTACCTTCAGTTGGGTAATAATTTACATCTATAACTCTATTTAAATTAATTGTAACTTGGTATACAACATCATATAATAATTCATAATTTATTGATTTATTTTTATTATCAACGTACATTGGTAATGCAATTGATGCTAAATTACAAACTGCCTGTTCTTTATTATCAGAGTACTCTATAATTTCAGTACAATTAAAAGTTTTAATACCCTGAGAAATAAATATATGCTCATTGTTATAAACTGTAGGGCAATAAACATCTTCTTTACCAACATATTCAATTGATTTTATTTTATATGCTTTTTTTGTGTTATCTCTATATATTTTATCTTCAATAATAATATTTTTTCTAGATAAAAATTTAGTATTTTTTTCTACAATCAAAGCATCATTCTTATTACTAATAATTAAACGATAACAATCTTTTGTTTTATAATAAGAATTACCACCCTTTCCATTTGGTAATAATTTTAAACCGTTTTCTCTTAATAATCTTATGCTTGATTGCAATCCTAAATTGTTAAATAAAAGTTGTAATTCTTTTAGAAAATTAATATTTATATCCGCATATGCAATTTGTATAGGATTCCCCTTTGTTTTTCCGATATTAACTGTTCCTTCTGCATATAGTAACCCTTTAATATATTCCCACTGTGTTTCTTCATTTGATGTCCAAATCCATTTAGGAACATAACCCTTTTCAAATTTAAATATATCTTTAAATAATGTTGTTGCAAGTCTTTTCTTTTTAACTCTTGAAAACCCTGTATTACTATCAGTAAACTTACCACCCTTTGTTTTATATCTAGGTTTATAATTATATTTTTCATATAAAAAATCAATCTTATTTTCAATATCTTCAATAAGATCAAAATCATTTTCCCATATATCAAAAAAGATTGAGCTTTGATTTTGTGTTCCGTCCGATTGATATAAACCTAACAAAAAAGCTTCGTTTTTCATATCATCATTACCGAATAAACCTTTTTTTGTTTGAATTAAAATTTTATCACCAACATTTAAATCTTTACATTCAACTCTTTTAACAGTATTCCTACCCGTTAAAACAGGCAAACCATGATATTCTGTTACTTTATGTTCTAAACCGTTTTCTAGCGTTATTTTATACACATCTTCATCTTTTCCTCTTAATTTCATTTCTGATGATTTAACAATTTCATTACCATTAAATAAATATAACTCTACATTTAATTCATTTAATTCTTTTGCAGTTAAATATCCTTTGCTAGTAACAACTCTTTGGTCACCAGTAATACATAAATTTGAAGATTTAATTACGCCTAAATTTTGTTGATTTGATTTTAAATTTGCTGCATCTTTTGCAAGCATATATGGGGTTCCCGTTTCCATTTGTGAATCAAGTATTTTATCCCATAAATCTCTTGCTTTAACAACTTTTCTGTATCTACCCTCTTCGACATATTTATTGTATAAATTAACAAAATCTTGACCAACATTGTCAGCTAAATTTGGTGCTTCATCTGGACTAAATAAATACCAGTTACCATCTTCATTTACTCTTTCAAAGAATAAATCTGGAACCCATAATGCTGTAAATAAATCTCTAGTTCTTTGTTCTTCTTTACCATGATTTTTTCTTAAATCAAGAAAATCATAAATATCAGAATGCCAAGGTTCCAAATAAACCGCAAAACTACCTTTTCTTCTACCACCACCTTGATCTACATATCTAGCTGTTTCATTATAAACTCTTAACATCGGTACAAGACCATTTGATATACCATTAGTACCTTTTATATACGCACCAGTACTTCTAACATTGTGTATATGTAGACCAATACCGCCAGCATTTTTTGAGATTTGTGCAACATCACCTAATGTATCAAAAATACCTTTAATACTATCTTCTTTCATTCCTAAAAGAAAACATGAACTAAGTTGTGGTCTTTTTGTACCTGCATTAAATAATGTTGGAGTTGCATGTGTGAAAAACTTTTGTGACATTAAATCATATGTTTTTATAACCTGTTCAATATTACCAAACCAAATACCACAAGCAACTCTCATCCACATAAATTGTGGTGTTTCAACAACCTTGCCGTTTATTTTTAATAAATATGCTCTTTCAAGTGTTTTAAACCCAAAATAATCAATAAGGAAATCTCGATCAGTAATAATTGCAGAATTCAATTCATCAGCGTTTTCCATAATAAATTTATAAACATCATCATTTACTAATCCAGCTGATTCTTTTGTTTTTGGGTCTATATAGTTATATAGTTTATCAATTGTATTAGTAAAAGATTTATCAGTATCTTTATACAGAGATGTTATTGCAATCCTTGATGCTAATGTTGAATAATCTGGATGTTTTACTGACATAGAAGCTGCCGTTTCAGCGGCTAATTGATCAACCTCTTTTGAGGTTACACCATCGTATAAACCAGATATAACCTTTTGTGCAACCTCTACAGGTTCTACAAACTTACTATCTAATCCATAAGTTTGTTTTTTTATTCTTGCCAGAATTTTATCAAATTTGATATTTTCTGACTTATTATTTCTTTTTACTATTTTCATAATACTTTTTATTAAAAATCATCTAAGTTTTCAAAGGTATCTGTTCCTTTATTTAAACTATTTGCAACACCAGATTTATTATACTCTGCAACTCTTTTTTCAAAGAAATTTGTTTTATTTGTCATTGCAATATTTACCATAAAATCAAATGGGTTTGTACTATTGAAATATGGTTTTTGTTTTAAATTAATTAGTAATCTATCAGTAACATATTCAATATATTGTTTCATTAAATCAGCATTCATACCAATTAAACTTACAGGTAAAGAATCACTAATAAATTCCTTTTCAATTTCAACAGCCTCAAGTACAATTTCTAATAATCTTTCACTTGATAATTTGTTTTCCACATGATTATTATATAATAAACATGCAAAATCAGTATGAAGTCCTTCATCACGGCTAATTAACTCATTTGAAAATGAAAGTCCTGGCATTAAACCTCTTTTCTTTAACCAAAAAATCGAACAGAATGCACCAGAAAAAAATATACCTTCAACAACTGCAAATGCAAGAATTCTTTCAACAAAATTATCAGATTCTATCCATTTTAATGCCCATTGACCTTTCTTTTTTATTGATTCAATATTTTCAAGTCCTTTAAAAAGATAATCCTTTTCTTTACTATCTTTAATATATGTATCAATTAACAAACTATAAGTTTCACTATGAATATTTTCTATTGCTATTTGAAATCCATAGAAAAATTTAGCTTCTGGATATTGGACTTCACTTAGAAAGTTTTCTGCTAAATTTTCATTTACAATACCATCACTAGCTGCGAAAAATGCTAGAATGTTTTTGATAAAATGTTTTTCATTATCATTTAATTTGTTTTCCCAATGAACTATGTCAGTTGATAAATCGATCTCTTCTGCTGTCCAAAAACTTGCCTCAGCCCTTTTATAATATTCCCATATATCATGATGTTGAATAGGAAAGAGAACAAATCTATTTGTGTTTTCTACTAGAATTTTTTCCATTTTTTGTTTAATTTTTAATTTAAGTTTTATAATTTTTTCATATAGGGAATTATAAATACCAAATTTATGAAGATTTTTTAGAGTTCATTTAATAAAGCTTCGGCAAAAGTCATACCTCCTTGATTTTCAATTGGTAAATTTTCTGTACTGTCCAAATCGTTTAATACGTTCTCAAGAAGTGTAATATTTGATGTATTTAACTCAATTTTTAAGTATTCATTATCAAATAAAGAATCTTCAAACAATAATGAATCGTTACCAAATCTTGATTTAAGGATTTTAACATTTGCTAATCTTTGTTGCTTTTGAGTATCTGATTTTGCAATTGACATTAAGAAATGTGTTTTCTGTGCTTTCTTTATATTACCACCTAATTGATTTGTATTTACCACATCAGAACCAATTGATGTTCTATTGCCTTGAAATGCAGACCAACCAGCCATATTCATATCTGAAAGCATTGCTTCAAAAGATTTTACTGGTACTAGTTCATTCGCAAGGATATCTTTTTTATCGGGTAAATGTGATTCAACACAATCAATATAATCAATTACAACTAAATTATATTTAACACCAAATATTTTTTCTTTATCCTTTATAATCTTTTTGATTAGAGGTATTGTAACATCATCATCCTGAGTAAGTTTAACGAGATCAAGTCTGTTATTATATTTACCTTTTATTGAGGTAACTTTTTCATTTACAATTTTTAGAATATCATCTTTATTATCTTTATAATCATTTAAACCATATTCACTAAAACAACAATAATGTTTTCTTTGGATTTGTTTTTCAGTGTCCTCAAAGAAGAATTGAATAACATTTGCACCAGAAATAAAACCTGAGTTTGCTATTTTTGTAAGTATTGTAGTTTTACCTGTACCTAAAGGTGCTAATATAAAACCCATTTCACCAGCACCTAAACCACCACCCATTGCTTGGTCAAGACCCTTAATAAGTGTCGGTATTGGACTTCTATAATCTTCAGATAAAACGTCTTCAATATTATGAAGAATATCAATACCTAAATTGACACTAGTACCAATTCTACTAATAGCAAGTATTTCATTTTCAATTTCACCGATTTGATCAGTATTTCCTTCGGCTGTATTTAAAATAATTTTTTTTGCTAACTTAATATATTTTTGTTGTTTTATAAATTTCCAAATTTGTTTTTGTACAACATCACCATCATTTGGAATTTTATTTTGATATACTCTTTTATTATATAATTTTATCTTCTTTAAAAAAGTTAGAATTGTTTCTTTCTCAATATTATCAGAAATTTTTTCATTAATAATATCAACTATAGAATTGTTGAGTATGGAAGGTACTTTTCCATACTCATTAAAATAATTCTTATATAATACAACAATTCTTTTTAGGAAGTTATCGTCTAAATATGATGCTTCAATTTTATCAACGACATCTTCACCAAATTTTTGATCAACTAATAACTGCCATATAAATTTATTTTGAAATTCTTTACCAAGATATTTAAGATTATCATTATACTGAGGTTGTGACATTTAAATGCTCTTTATTTTCGTTATAAATATTGTATATATCAGTAGCTTTAATTACATATAGTAAATCAGACTTAACCATATTCATAAACTCATTAAGTTCATTAGAAAATCTGAATTTAGGATTGTAATTATAAACATAAACATTTCTATCAAAAATAATCTCATTGTTTATATAAAAAATAAGAGTCATTTCAACACCTTTAATTTTTTTATCACGTATTGTGATTTCTCTCATCTCAGGGTCTTTTAAAAAATCTTCTGCATCAGGATAATGCTTTTTTAAATTTTGGTAATATGTTAATAAATTATAATTCAAATATTTATGATCATATGTTTTTTTTGATGACATATTATTTAACACTTTAAAAATATTTGATAATACACTTCTAACATCTATTGATGATAAAGTTTTTGAACTATATTCGAATGTAGGAAATTCCATTGATGAAATTACATCGTTATTTTGTTTTAAAATTAGTCTAAATGTTTTATCCATTTTTATATTTAATTATTGTTTATCCACAAATATATATAAAATATATTTTATATTTTACGTCTAATGATATTATTTTTTTTTACATCATTATAAAACTTTATTTCATCTGTTATTGATGTGAAAAATGGTTTAAAAAACTCGCTAAAATTATATTTATAAAAATGATCTAAAAAACCGTCTTCATTAATATATGAAATTAGATTTTTACTTCCTCTATCATCTGGGTTCATTGGATAATATAATTCTTTATGCAGTTTTTTTACCTCATCGTTTACAAACGGTCTATGTAAATCCATTAGTTTTTTATTTCTAATAAAAATTTCACGACCATTTATAATATTATCAAGTACTTTTAACCTACCCTTTTTATTTTTTTCTCTTTCTTCATTTATTTCAAATGATCTTTTCATTATTTCATTAACCATGACATATCTTTCTTTTAATTCAGGAAAATATTTTAATAAGGTATCTTCACCTAATCTTTCAATACCATTTATATTATCAGAATTATCACCACATAATATTTTTAATGTTAATGCATTCTTATAATGAAAATTAAAATATATTTCAAATGTTAGTTGATCCACAAGGGAATCTAAATTATCAAAATATATCGATACATTATTTATTGATAATAATTGAGAAAAATCTCTATCATTTGTATAAATTAATACATTTTCATTTTCTTTTTTATTTAAACAATAATATGCAATTAAATCATCACCCTCAATTTCATGAACCATAATTTGTCTCATGAACAATTCCTCTGCATATTGTTGTATTCTAACCTTTTGCCATAATGCAGATTCTTCTGCGTTTTCTTCATAATCAACCTGTTTTTCTGTTAAAGTGATTCTATTATACCATGATTTTGATTCTCTATTAGCTTTATAACCCTCATAAATATAATATCTTTTTTTACCAGAATTCTCACCATCCCACATTAGAATAGTTTTATTAATAGGAAATTTTAAATAAAGTTTTCTTAATGAATTATAAAAAACATATAATCCACCAATAGATTTACCCTTTGAATATATATTTTTACCCCCTAAAAACGATTTTTTAAATAGATATGAGGCATCAACTAATAATGTATACATAAATATATTTTAAATTAAAAGGGGTACCCCCCTTTTTAATTTTATTGATCTAAATCTTCCATCATTTCTGTAACATCATCTAATGACATTACCTCTTCACTTTCATCGATCTCAATATCAAAATCACCATCACTAAATGACGATCCAAGAACATCTACAAGATAATCCATATTCTCCTTTTTATAAAGTTCGATATCTTTTTTTGTATCATGGATATATCCTTGTGGTGTAATAATAATCTTACCCTCAGTTTCAACACCTGTAATATGATTTTTTTGAATAGTAACTGCTGTTCTACTAGCAAAACTCATAGTTTTTTTATTTTTTACAGCTTTAATCTTATTAGTACCAGAAGAACTAATATTACCAAATCTGATAACAAGGATAGCATCAAAATACATAGTGGTACCACCCTTTGGTTTAATCTTAGGTTGTCCCATTGGATTAGATGGTTTTTCAACCCAAACTTTATTTACGACTACTAAAGTATTTGTATATTTTGAACCTGATCTTCTTGATGCTGTAATTCTTTGGTTAATAGACGAACCAAATTGAACACTCATTGCACCAGCAGCCCATTCATTATTATTTTTACCTTTATCAATTGACATTTGTGAAGGAACAGAACCAACTGAATCCCAAAAGAAATCAATATCATAAGGTAATAAACCTTTGTCTTGATCATCTAGGGTTTTATTGATAAACTGTGCAACATCTTCAATAGATTTTAATTGAAGTTTATCAATATAGATGAAATTACCTTCGTTATTAATTTCACCAGTTTCTTCATCAAGAACCTCTTCGAATTCAAGGCCCATTATTTTAGCATGTTGCCATGACCATTTCATTTCAGTAATAATGAAAATAGGTAGTCTACCAAGTTTTTGTGAAGATATCGCACCTTTAACCATTGCAGTTGTTTTACCTGAGTCAGAGTGGCCCATGATCATATTAACACCACCAATAAGTAGTCCTGGGAGTGAAGTGGCTTCTTTAAATGCCTCACCAAGTTCTAAATATCTATTAGGTTTAAATGCTGTATTATCAACATTATTTTTCTTTTTATAATCTGCTAATGAAAATGATTTTTTATTAACAACATTGTTTGTTGATATTGCTCTTGCCATATATTGGAGTTTTAAAATTAAGCCACAAATTAATGTGGCTTAATGTGAAATTTAATTTAATTAAAATGGTAATTCATCATCATCATAATCATCATCATCGTCATCATCCATATCTTCTATAGTTGATTTTGTTGATAATGAATCTTTAGCGAATTTTTCGGCTCTTTCTAAACCTGCAACCTCATCTTCCTCTTCCTCGTAATCACCATCTTCATTCATAGACGATCTTCTTTCTAAAAGAACCTTTTCATATTTTTCTTTAAGTTCTGGGTGATTTGGAAATACAAAGGTTTTTAAATCCTTATTCCAATATGGCCCATTGCCTTCTGCACACAATTCTAAAAATTGATCAAAAGTAATAACGTCTTTTATTTCAAATTTATTGAAAATATCTTGCCATACTGTTTTATCGTTCTCAATTGCAAGAATTGTATCATCATCATTTGATACTGCTGTTGCTTTCATTTTTGGTAGAATACTAGATACTTCCCAGTATTTAACTGTTTTATTTGTATTCAAAGATTTTTGTGCAGCATTAACGGTAAAATTGTAACCGTTTCTTAAATCGTAGTATTTTGCACTTGGGAATTCGCCAACTAATGATTTAACTGCATCAGCCATTTTCTGAAATGTACTAGTACCTTCAATTGGTTTTGTTGTTCTCCAAAATTTAATCTTATCTTTAATTGAATCTGGTTCAACTAATTTAAGAATTGTATATTCTCTTGAAGCCCAAGCCATTGCATTTTTATAAATACTTTTGTTATAATCCTTTGTTTCTTGTGGAGCATCTTTACCAGCCTTTTTTTGTTTTGCTAGGATTGATTCACTCTTTTTACAAAGTGGACATGGTTTGTCATCATTTTTATTACAATAGATTTTTTGTTTATATTCACCAATCTGAATATCATGAAAAAAAGCTGTTGCAAAAAATTTATTTTTTGTTTTTTCTCTTACTGGGTCAAAAGTTAAAAATCTAACATTTGTGTCTTTTGTTTTTATTTTAAATTCTTTTGCTCTTTTTTCTTCTTTAGTAAGATAATCCTTACCACCTGATTTCTCGTCTTTAGCTTCTGCTTCGGCTGCCGCCTGAAAGAATTCGTCCATTTCGTTGTTAAAATCTTCCACTTCGTTGTTTAATGTGTCTTTCATTTTTTCGGTTTTAAATTTATACAAATATATACTCTTAATTTCGGTTTTCAAAATTCGTTTATATTTTTTTATTTTTAATCGACAATTTTAAAATTAATAGTTTTACTATTAACAATATTGTCAAGGTAATATAAGTTTACAGTTAAATAATATGTATTCGGTACAAAAATTTCAGTATCAAAAGAAATAAAATATTTATTAGGTACTTTATTTACATTATGATCTTTAATTATGTAAACAGGATTATCACCATATTTAACATGTAAATCATAAACAAATCTATAATCACAATAATTAACAAAACTATTAAAAATACTGTTGAAATTAAAATCAACGTTTAAAATTTCACCTCTTTTAATAATCTTGTTATTATAAATACCAAAAATCTTAACCTTAGTTAAATTATTTTGTATTTCCTGACGCAAAATGTCACTCATTATATAAAAAGTGTTAGATATTGTTTTTATATCACCATTATGATCTTCAAATATCCAATCATCTCTATAAATAATCGAGTCAGTATTTGTTTCACTACTTAAATTTATATCAATATAATAAACACCTTTACTATGCTTATTAATCATATTAGAATCATATGTAAATAATAATTCATCATTATCGTCATATATATTAACATTTAAAATATTTATATTATAAAATGTTGTATTTCTTTTTGCGTAAAAATATAATCTATTATCAACATCTAAATGAAAACATGACCTATCATCTTGTATTATATTATCGAATAATGTTTCAAGATATGGTTCAAAAAAAGTATTAGTATATTTTGTATGAAAATTAATTGATTTTATATAGTCATCTATTAAGTTTTCAAAATCTAAAGGAAATGAAATTCCTAAACCATAATCAACTGATCCAGATGTATATAAAATATCATTTACATATGTTGTAATATCTGCAACAAAATCTTCATCACCATTATCGAAATGAATTGTATCAATAATTTCAATATTATTAATATCAACAATACCATTTGTTGACCATTCTTCATTTGTTTTTTTATATACCCAGTTAGATGCTGATGTATTTTTATCTCTTTCACTTATAGATTGAATATTGTTTAATAATATATCATGTCCATTACCTTCAGCCCAATCCTCATTAATTTTAAATAATATTAGATTGAAGTCTGTTGCTCTTTTTTGATTATTATAAAAAATATTATAATTTTTTACTAGATTAATAGTATTTTTTAAATATAAAATATGTGAATTAATTTTATCTTGTGTTATTTCTCGGGTTTCAATTTTATTTTTTAAACCTGATAAATCTAATTTAAATAAAAATTTTGAAAAAGTTTTTTCTTTACCACCATAAGCAATCTCAGTAACTTGATTCTTTGCCGAATTAAGTTCACTATTTTTTACAATTGTATTATTTTTTTCAAAATAGCTTCGATATATATTCATGGTTATTAATATTCTGTAGAATCAAAACCGTCTATTTTATTTAAACGTTTATTTATATGTTTTTGATCTGTTTGTGTAATGATTAATTCTTTAGTTACCATTTCATATTTAAGATCAAGTTTTTCTAATTTTCTCTCAACGTCAACATTATATTTTTCAAATTTTTGATCTAAGTCGATTTTATTTCTTTTTATTTCATCTTCAACTTTTTCAATTTTTTTTGAAAAAATTGTTTCAAGATTTAAAACTTTTGTATTAATATTACTATTTAAAGAATCATCCATTGTTTTTAAATCCTCAGTTATTGTATCAATTTTTTTTACCACGCTATTTTTAAATATATAAATTAGTAAGCTTATTATTGAACCAATTAGAAAGGTAAATGCTGTTATAGCGTATTTTAATAATTCTTTATCAAGTGAATCCATTATTTTAATATATTTTATTAAAATTATTTAAATGATTATGGTTTGGTACATAAATATCGTCCATTCTAACCTCCATCTCATAACCGTTATCATTTTTCTTAATATCACCAATTTCTGTATTAATAACAGTGTCATTTTTTTTATTAACACCACCCCAAATATCCATCATTGATTTATTAAATGGATATGATTGCTTTGTCATAGAAAGTAACTTTTCTTCATTTGATGGTTCTCTAATTTCATCAACAATATCTGATATATAATCCATCTTACTAATAATAGAATTAAATTTATTGTTAATATTATTCATTTGAATTGTTAAATCATTTATTTTTAATACAGCATCTTTATAATAAAAATCAGAATTTGGTTGTTGTAGAACCTGTGGCTGTGATTGTTGTGGAACCTGTGGCTGTTGTGGAACTTGAGGTTTTGGTTGTGCTACTTGCTGATTTGGTTGCTGTATTGAGGGTTGTGGTTCATCCTCAGTCATTGTTTGAAATTCAGGTTCATCAACATCATCTATAAGATGTGTTGTATATTCATACAAATGCTTAAATTTCTTTTTTAATTCTTCGTGATTCATTGTTATCTATAGATTTCTTTCAATAATTGTTTACCGTTATTGGTAACATATTTAATGTCTATTCTCTCAATCAATCCATCCTTTTGATTAATAGTTTTTACCTTTTCGTTTTCGTCTTTTTCGTTTTCTAAAAACTGATCAAGACCTTTTTTTGTAGTATTTTCCATTTTTAATTTATTTTTTATAAATACTAACAAAATTATATATTATGTATACTTTATTTCGTTTTACACATATATAAATATGGTAATAAATTAATTACATGCTCATTTTCAATATTTTCGTATTTTCTTAACATTTTTTTTAAAAAAACCTGATTTTTATCGTAAAAAAAATTTTCATGTTTTGAAAAAATATTTATAATTTCTTCTATTTTTTTTAAACAAAAAAAACAATATTCTTTTAAGTTAGTTATATAAAAAATATTATTATTCATAATATATAAAATATTGTTTGTGTTTATAAATATTTTGGATGAATCATTAATTTTATTTATTGCATCATCAAAACTAACTAATCTTTTTTTTATTTTTTTATAATGAAACTCAAATATTTCGTTATAAATATATTCAAACCTTTTAAAGAAATTAGTTTTTTTTTCATTAAAAGAAAATTCCCAAAAAATATTATTAGTTATACAATTTTTTAATATACTTTTTGCTCCACATTCTTTTGCAATATCCCAACCAATAATTAGAATAAATTTTTTTGTGTCAGTTAAATCTATTTCACAAAAATTTTTTATTTTAATATAATCTATATACTTATATCTTTCTTTAATAATAAGATCATCTTTAAAATAAATTTTAGCTAATTTCATTTTTTAAATCATTAAATAATTTAACATTATATTCTTTTATTGTTGTGCCTAGTATAAATGCTTTTTCAGGATAAGTCCAATTATGAAATTTATTTATAACCTTATTAATATTTTCGATAGAAAAATTAATTCTTGCACTAGAATTAATTAATTTTGTTTTAATATCGTTTCTAACGTAACTTAAATGTAACATTTGAATTTCGTTTCTTGAAAAAACTTTATAATTTTTTGTATAAAATGATTTTCTTGTTGGGTCAACTAAATAATCAGATTTTTGATTTAAAATATATGGGCCATGATTTATTTTATTAAATAATGTTACAAAATATTCTTCTGGAGGGTCTATTATAATATTATTTTCTTTATAAAACGTTAACATATTACAATAAGATGTATCAATATCGTTTTCATTATAATAATCAATTAAAAATTTAAAATCTTTTTTTAAATAATATTCATCACAATCCATTGTCATATGATAATCACATTTATCATTCATTGACAAAAAATACCCGATGTTTCTTTTATTAATCTCATTTTCATGTGTTGATAATTTTTGATCGGGAATATAAATATAAAAATCATCAATTAAACCATTATCTCTAAATTTATTAATATTATTGATATTTTCTTCTGATATCTGTTCGCCTGTATTTGATATTATCTGATATACTATTGATATATAGTCAACAAATTCTCTTACTTGTTTTACAGATTTTTCTAGATGTTCAGTACCATCAAAAACGTTATAACTAATACCAAATTTTTTCATAAATTTTTTAATTCAAAGTCTTTAAGTTTTGTCAATTTAACAAATTTAACTGCTGGATTATTTTTTATATGTGTTGCAAAATATACGCCTTGTGATTGTGCTCTTTCAAAACCTTCATATAAAAAATTACTTACATTTTCATAAATATACATATTCCCTTTTTTAAAAATTATAATTAATTTTCCCTCTTTTGGATTGTATATTGTTTTTTTTATATCTGATGAATTATATGTTGCATTTATATCATCATCTTTTATAGTTTTAGATAGTAACATGTTTTTTATTTCTATTTATTTCTCTGTATAATTTTCTTTCTGAAATATTTAATATTTTACAAATTTCAGTATTTTTATAACCCTCTTTTTTATATTTAATAAATTTATTAAGAAAATCGTTTTTATGTATTATATCAAAATCAAAAACATTGTCTTCATATACAACATTTATATTTTCAATCGAAATATTTTTTTTTATACCTCTTTTTCTATCAAAATCAATTTTAATATTTTTACATGTAGTTTTTATCCATTTTTGTATTCCATTATCTGCTTCATCAATATTATTTAAATTAGCAATTAATTTAATAAAAACATCATCAGAAAGCTGAATTATCTCATGTGTATCATAATGTTTTTTAAACTTTAAAAAAAAATTATTAATATATTTACTATATTTTTCATAAAGTTTATTTTCTATTTTTATTTTATTAGTATCAATACTCATTAATATGCAATCTCAAGTGGGGCGTTAATTTTTTTGCCTAAATTATTATTTATAATAAAATCATTAATATTATAATCATAAAAATTTTTATTTTCTTTTAATATTAATTCAGGTTGTATTTCGTTTGGTGTTCTATTAATAATTTCTAATGCTGCACTAAAATGTCTGTTGTAAATATGTAAATTATCTATAATATGCATAAACTTACCAACTTTATAGTTTAAATGACCAGCAACCATCATTTGAAATGCAACATATTGTATTTTATTAATATAACCTGCCATTATATAATCGTTACTTCTTTGATGAAGAGTAAGGTCAAGATACATTTCATTATTTACTTTTCTTACAGACCATACTGTTAAAAAAGCACATGGGTACAAACCATCTGTTTCATTAAAATCCTCATATTGATATAAATCAATAATATGTCTTCTAGAAAATGGATCATTTTTTAATGAATATAATAATTTATTCATTAAATCATATTTTTTTACTGTAGCACCGTATCTTTGACCAATCGTACCATGACCAACATCCCAACCATCCCACCAATGAATTCCTAATTCATGTGCATCTTTTAATGATGATGATTGTTTTTGATAAATCCAAAAAATTTCTTTAATACCAGTTAATATTGCTGTGTTTCTTAATGTTGTTATTGGAAATTCTTTTTTTGAAATATCATAATTTTCCACAATCTGTGTGATAAAAATCGAATTAGCTTCAGTTCCATCAATATATTTAGGTCTTGGATTTTCATCCAAACAACCGTTATTAATAATTTGATTTAAATTATCAATATAATATTTATCAGCTTTTATCATTAGTTTATTTTTATATTTTCACTTAAAATATTATTAAAATTTAAGTTTTTTAATTCATTAATAATATTTGAATTATTTGCTGGCACGTTTGTTCCACCATGAACATGGTTTAATATTGCATTTCTTATTATTGTTAAAGCATTTATTAATAAATCACCTTTCGCAAGTGGACTTGCAAATTTAAAAAAATTTTCTATTTCTTCATTATCAAGTATTGATTTAAATTTTTTAACACCTTTATGTGACATTAATCCAATTCTATCTGCAACAATCATATTACTAGTAATGTTATTATTAAAATTGAGTTTAATATATCCTTGATTTTTTCTATTTAGTTTTTCTTGATTATCAGGGTCTTTGATTATATTTCTTATTATAACTTCATTATTTTTTAATAAAATATCATTATTTTTTCTACCAATAATACCAATATCTTCAACATCAGGATAAATTTCTTTACCATCAATAGTATTTTTTAAATTTTTTAATGGTTTTATTATTTGTTTTTCAGTACCAGTTAATGCAGAATAATAATATGGATCATAATCAATTAATTGTGGTTGTGATATTATTGAACCAATCCATGTTCTTAAATTATAAGGTTTACTTATATCAGATATTAAAACTCTTACAGCCTCATCTTTTTTTGGAAAAACGTGAAAAAATTTTGGGACTAAAGGTGAACACCAAGGTAGATTTTCATTTGAAACTTTATTATCAATATCATCTAATCTAACTTTAATTCTACCTAGACCATCTGGATCATTAATATCAACAACAATACCAAAATAAATATTTAAAACATTTTTGTTTTTTATATCATTGATGTTTTTTATTGTATTAACCTGTATTTTCATTATGATCTTTCTTTTAAAATTTCAACAGCATTTAAATATTTTTTTTCAACTTCTTCAAGTTTATCTTCTAAAACTGATAATTCATTAACTTTATCCAACATCATTTTTTTTATTTCATCATGTTCTTTTGTTAATTTATCAATCTCTTTTAAAAGATCATGATTTGTTTTTTTACTGAATAACTCCATATGCTTTATGAATTTTAGTTGTTGCACCTGTTACAACTATAGGCCCACCAGCATTAGCACCACCAGCAGTAATAGTATTTCCAGGTGGCACTGCAACAGTTACAACAGAGTCTTCATGTATTGCACGAATAATTTCTTCAACAATTATTCTAATCATAATTTCTTCAGGATTTTGTTCACCGTTAGGTAAAGGCCCAACAGGTAATCCTGCTTCTGCTTTTCTACTTATAATTCTATTAGAAATATCAATTGCAGATAAACCTGTTCTTCTTGGCGCACCAACTAATATCAATGGTGTTGGTATTGGTTGAACTGGTTTCTTATTAAATTTTAAAATATTTTTTATTGCTTTAATAACATTTTCAATTTTACTAAAATTGCTCATATAACTAGATTTTTTATTATATTAGTATAATTTTTTATATTCTCATTAATAATTTTTTGAGCAATAGGTTTTGTTAAATCGATTAAAAGTTTTTTTACATAATCAAAAATATATTCATTTATTCTTGAGTCAATATCTGTTTTTATACAATTTATAGTGTTTATATTTTTATTAATAAAATTAAAATTGTCAGTGAACTCAATTTCTTTAAATTTATTAATTAAAATAAATAAAACCTTTTTCTCTGCTGATAAAAATAAATATTTTATTAATGTTTTTTTAAATTCCTCAATTAATAACTTTAATAAATTTAATTTAATATTTTCTTTTGTTACGGTATTAAAATCATTTAAATTACTATCAATAAAAATATCTAAAGAATTTTCAAATTCAGTTATATTATTGGACATATTATTAGCAAATGTAGATATATCTGTTAAACTAATATTATTTTCAATAAAACCACAGCCAATATCTATAATATAATTTTGATTATATAAATCTTCAATTTTATTATTTATACTAATAAGATTATTTTCATCAATATTAATATCATTTTCGCTATTAATTATTTTATTTATTATATTATCAATTTCAAGATTTTCTTTTAATTGATTTTTTGATAAATTTTTATATTTATAAAAAACACCAAAAACTGAATTAAAAATATCATTAACTAATTGTTTTTTATTTATTTCATTAAAACTAAAAACATATGAATATATTAAATCTCTAACAGTATTAATACCTTCATCTGGTTTTATGTTTAATAATTCTGTATTATCATTATAATTAAATATTAATCTAGAATATTTAACATTAGTTAAAGGTGTATTTATTGCTTCGTAAATTTTGTTATTAAAAGATTCAAAATTATTATCATATACCAATGATGAAAACGAATCGTTTTTTTGTATTAAAAAATCATTAAAAGTATCAATATTTTTTATATTAATATTATATCCGTTATTTACAAATTCAGTAGGTAAAATGTTATTAGAATCATAATCAAGTAACTCTTTAATAAAAATATCTTTTATTTTTGTTTCATATTCTTTTGTATAATTAGTAAATAGATTAGAAAATACATTAATAATAACATCCTTACCACCTAAACTAATTAATAAATCAACCAAAAATTCAGATACATTTTTTGATGTTGATACTGAAAAATATGAATTAAAATTGTTTATCGGGTTATTTTCATTATTTTTTAATGAATTTAGTGTTGATATTGTATTTAATATATTTCTTTTATCGTTGAATATACCCATTATTTAGCCTTTTTCTGAACAAAAATATCGTTTAATTGATTTTTTATATCATCTGGTATTTTAATTTTACTAGTATCTTCTTCGTCTTCGGAATTGTTTTTTATATTTACTGATTGCTTATCAATAATATCTGATAGTTGAGAGATTAGTTTTAATTTTTTATCAATATTTTTATCTCTAAGTTCTAATAACTTGACAATATTACCACCAATAACCGATATTTCACCGATTTCATTTGCTTTCCTTTTCCAGATATCATATAAGTTTTTTGATTCTGCTTTTAACTCTTTTATATCTGAATCACATTCATTGATTTTTTTTATTAAATCATCTTGTGTTAAACCTATTTTTTTTGATCTACTATTCATTGTTTTTATATAAATACAACTTTTTATATTTAGGTATTTATAACATATTTATTTAATTTAATTAAATTATTTTTTAAAAATTTTATTAAGTTATTATAATCTTCAAACTCTTTATCTGATTTATTGTCGGTACCTCTAGTTAAAGATTCATAATGATATGCAACAGCATTACCACAAAATATATTTGTTTTACCATTTAGTATACATTGTAAATTATATTCAACATCTTCATAACATTCCTTATATGTTGTATTAAATCCACCAATCTTTTTAAATAAATTATATGGTGTTAATAAAAATGCTCCTGTATTACCAATAATATTTTTTGAAACGTTATTATAATATTGATATGATGATTTATAATTTTTATGTGTAAATATATAATTATCCTTGTTTTTTAATAATATAACACCACCATGTTGTATTGTGTTGTCAGGAAAATGTAATCTACATCCAATCGTACCAGTTGTTTGTTTATTTTGTTGATATGTATTGATAAGAATATTTATTGCATCATTTACTAATTCAACATCATTATTCATAAATAACAATAATTCAGTATCATTATCAATTTTATTAAAAACCATATCATTGTTAATTTTTGCAAAATTATAATAATTATATTTTATCAAAAAAATATTATATTTTTTACATAAAATATTTAAATTGTTAATATCTTCTTGATTTGATCCAGTGTCTGCAATATAAATATTAATATTTTTTGTATCAAATTTAAAAATGGACTCAATTAATTTCGTTAATTTATCAGTTTTTCCAATATGAGGTATTACTATTGCTGTTTTTGGTTTGTTTTTTTGATTAGATATTGTTTTATTTATATAATCTAGCGTTATTTCTGATTTTATAGGTAAAAATTTGTCATATTTATATAAAAAATATGATTTTTCCTTTAAAAAACTATCATTTATATTTCCTATTGATTTATGAAGTAATTCGATATTACTTACAACACCAATTTTAACGTTATTTATGAAATTTTCAATACAAAACGAAATATCGTAAAAATGAAAACCTGTAAAATCTGTTAAAAATTGTGATTTAATACGTTTTCTATGGGTAACAATATATAATCCATCTACTAATACTGTTTCTACAACCTTGTTTTGAAAATTGTTTGAGTATTGAGTCACTTTTTTCTTATTTTCATGTAAATGAACAACATTTCCTGCAAGAGTTTTAGTATTTCTCCACCATATAGCATCTTTTCTTAATTCTGTTGATCCTGCAACACCCAAAATACCAAAATCAGTTGAATTTACGTGTTCTAAAATAATTTTACCCCAATTTTTTGTTAAAATATCAACATCATCATGAACAAAAACAATAATATCAGTATTTGAGTCGGAAAAACCTTTATTATATATCTCAGATAATGAATATTTTCCATTATTTTCATAAATTAAGATATTAAAATCTTTAATACCAATATTTTTAGAAATATTCTTTTTTATTTCAGAAGAATTGTTAATATTTCTAGTTGATACAACTATTGTTAATTTATTTTCCATGTTACAAATATAACATTTTTTTAAATTTCCAATTCTTTTTTTATATTATTATCAAATTCATCTAATACTGCATTTAATGGAAATGGTATTCTAATAATACTATTATCTGGGATATCGAATTCGTGTGTGTATTCTGGGTTTGCTGTTAATATTAAATATCCATATTCTGGATTAGTATAATACTTATATGATATTTTATCTAATCTTGAAACACCTATTACATATTTTTCATATTTATCAGTGTCTCTTTCAGTAATAGGTATCAAAGGTGGTGAATATGCAATACCATTTATTGTTGTATATCTATATCTTTCTTGACTCATTTGTTTTCTAATATTTTTTGTTCATTATCTAGATATTTGTTATCTATTTTATTTTCCTCAAATGATGAATTTGCATAATATGATCTACTATCTGCATTTAATATATGTTTTGTAGGCCCATCAATTGTTGATCCACCCATTAACTTCATAGATAACACAATATCACAACTCATAAATTGTACACCCATACCACTATTATTTAAATCCCATGTGTTTTGATCAGTAAAATCTATTGTTAATTGATTAATAATTGCTTTACTATAATACATATCACCTATACGAATAACAATAACAGGTGGTTTACCAAAAACTGAATTACTTATTGTATTTGGGTCAACATCAATTGTTTCACCTTGTCTTGTACATTGATTTAAAAAAGTCAATCTATCATACATATCTCTTGGACTATAAGATATAAGTCCAGGTGATATTATTTTATTTTTTATTTTATTAAATGTTCCTGATCCAATCTGATCAAAATTATTATTTAATCTACTTTGTATTATTTGAAGTAATGTATCATTTTCAGTTTCAGTAGTATTTTCAATTATATCTTCAATATCTTCATTTATTTTTTTTATAATACTTTCATCAACATTACTACCATCTTTTTGAACAATATTTGAACTTGTTAAAAACACATTGTTAATAAAACCAGTTCTTTCTTGTATAGCTTTTGATGAGTTATAATTAATTATACCATCCTGAAAATTATTAACATTAGGTAGTATATTATAATCAATATTATTTTTAAAAAAATCGTAATATTTTTTTCTATCTGTAAAAACTTTTGCTAGTATAGCATTATAAATAAGATCACCTCTTTTTATTGCTAAATCTTCTGAAAAATTTTCGTCTGAATTAATTGAAGAATATCCTGAAATTTCGATTCTAAATCGAGAATTTGGATTAATTTCTTCATATGAAATAATCTTATCAACTAATCTTAATATTGGTTCTTTTATTTCAGGTAAATTAATATTAATAAAATGTTCATCTTTATTAAATTTAAATGGTATTGTACCTACATCATAAATAAAATCAATTTTATTTTTTGTTAATTGATCTCTATCTTTTTTTAAAACATCTTCTTTTTTTGGGTTGTTTTTTTTAGGTGCAGTATTTGATAAATTATTTGCTATTTGATTTTTATAAATATAATTTAAGTAAGAATTATAATCATTTACTTTTAAAAGATTTTCATCATAATCAACAACTAATTTAAATGATATTGTTAATGATCTTTCATTTGATGCATAGGTATAAACAGGTTCACTTCTACCAATAAATTTTGTACTAGTTATTTCTGGTGTACTAGTTTCGTTAATGTTTACGATATATGGATTAAACCACATAAATCTACCACCAAATCTACCACGTTGTTCTATTGGATATTTAAAAGAATCGTATGATACTGCTAAATTTTCAATTGAGAAGAATAAATTCTGATCACCATTACCAACAATTTTAGGTTGACTTGAATTAAACATTACTGATTTATCGAATTTTTTATCAGTATAACCTTTAGGATTTTTTATACTTTGATTATTATATTGATTGTCTTGATTATTGTTATTGAATACTGATCCTCTAAAATGTGTATTTCCATTTATATCAATAAATGATGATCTTTTCACATTATTTGGGTTTTTATTACCTAATGCGTTGAATAATTGTTTTGTATAATATGTTAAACCATATAAACTTTTATCATCATCAATAGATTTTGGTTTTAATTGACTAATATCTTCAATATTATTTACATTTTGAATACCGCCTAAATCTCTTCTTAATGTAGGGTCAATTGTGTTTATATCATAAGTAATATTACTTGGTTTTACAAATGGAATATTTAATTGATTTAAATTAAAAATTGTTTTAAATGTATTAAATGCATTTGATGAATTATTTAAAATGTTTCTATTTTCAATATACGAATCGTTTCTTATATCTAAATCATAATTAGGATAAAATACATTAGAAGATAAATTTTTTGTTAATTGAAACAATTGTCCATCACCAGTATTTTCTAATAACAATTTATTATTATAAATAAAACTATCTATTGGTGTTAATTTTGATTCAATTGGGTTTATTGCTTGACTGAATGTTGTAAAAGTTGATATTGCATTTCTAAATGAATCTAAAATATTTTCTCCTTTTGATTTTGTTATTGTATAATCAACGTTTTTTTGAATTAATAAAATATTATTGAATGAATTAGCATTACCATTTAATTTTATTGTTGGTACTAATCTAGTTCTTAACTTATTTTTTATATCAAAAGATTTTTGTATTAATAATTGATTTCTTCCTATAATTGATAATGGTGTTTGTGGGCCAATTATTCTTCCAAATATTGTATTTGTAAAATCAAAACTATTTCCTGGGTTGATTATCTGATTTGATATAATATTTATCGCTTGAATTAATCTTGGATTATTCAAATCATATATATTTTCTGGATTGTAAAGACTTTTTGATAATAATCTATCTCTATACTCTACTGAAATTCTAGATAACCTACTCATTATTTTTTTATATAAATAGTCAAAAAATATTTTCTAAAAAAATAGAAAAATACCCTGTTGGCATAATATTATTATAACTATATTGATTAATTATACTTATTATAAATAATATATTATAAATAATTATTATAACTATATTGATTAATTATACTTATTATAAATAATTAATATAAATAATATTAATAAATATACATATTATAAATAATATATTATAAATAATTAATATAAATAATATTAATAAATATACATATTATAAATAATATATTATAAATAATTAATATAAATAATATTA